>Ga0207655_1000024_pt1 | contig 459774 bp, 409 predicted proteins | sample KBSM44metaG_FD_184398 | JGI IMG/M metagenome (GOLD analysis project Ga0207655, IMG submission 184398) | Miscanthus rhizosphere microbial communities from Kellogg Biological Station, Michigan, USA - KBS M4-4 metaG (SPAdes) (version 2) | ecosystem: Host-associated > Plants > Roots > Rhizosphere... | reverse complement strand
ATTTGCCTGGCGGCCACAGCGCGGCGGTCCCACCTGACCCCATGCCGAACTCAGAAGTGAAACGCCGTAGCGCCGATGGTAGTGTGGGGTCTCCCCATGCGAGAGTAGGGAACTGCCAGGCATCCAACAAGTAAAAAAGCCCTGAACAGACGTTCAGGGCTTTTTTACGTCTGCAGAAAATAACTTTTACGTTCGCTCACGGGCTTTGCTCAGGCATCAGTACGCTATGCGTACTTTTTTCACCTTAAAAAACATCTTACCTTCTGGCTTTTTATACCGGCGCACTTTTCCTTCCTCTCTGCCGCTGCCGGCTATACCACTTTAAGCTGAAACATTTTCATAAATAGCATGAATTCTCGACATTCGCCTTCTGCCAGGCTAATCTCGGGCATCTGGATGTCTAAACGTTTATATGGTTATCAGCAAGAGGTGAGCAGGTTATGCCAATCAGGGTGCCCGACGAATTACCGGCAGTGAATTTCTTACGTGATGAAAATGTGTTTGTGATGACCTCATCGCGTGCCCGTGTTCAGGAGATCCGCCCGTTAAAAGTATTGATCCTTAACCTGATGCCAAAAAAGATCGAGACTGAAAATCAGTTTTTACGTCTGCTCTCAAACTCACCGCTGCAAATTGATGTGCAGCTGTTGCGCATAGACAGCCGTGAATCACGTAATACTCCCAGCGAACACCTGAATAACTTTTACTGCAATTTTGAAGATATTCAGCACGATAACTTCGATGGTCTGATTGTGACAGGTGCGCCGCTGGGGCTGGTTGACTTCAACGATGTGGCTTACTGGCCGCAGATCCAGCGCGTGCTGCACTGGGCAAACGAGCACGTTACTTCTACGCTGTTTGTCTGCTGGGCGGTACAGGCCGCGCTGAATATCCTGTATGGCATACCCAAACAGACGCGACAGAATAAACTGTCCGGCGTCTATGAGCATCAGATCCTGCATCCGCATGCGTTGCTGACGCGCGGCTTTGATGACAATTTTCTGGCGCCGCATTCGCGCTATGCCGATTTCCCCAGCCAGCTGATTCGTGACTATACCGATCTTGAGCTGTTTGCTGAATCTGAAGCGACCGGCGCTTATCTGATGGCGAGCCGGGACAAGCGGCTGGCCTTTGTAACCGGGCATCCCGAATATGACGCGCTGACCCTTGCAGGTGAATTTCACCGGGATAATGATGCGGGCCTGCAGCCGGAAGTTCCGTTTAACTATTTCCCGCAGAACAATCCGGCTCTGCCGCCACGGGCGACCTGGCGCAGCCACGGCAACCTGCTGTTCTCTAACTGGCTGAACTACTATGTTTACCAGATCACGCCGTTTGATCTGCGCCATATGAATCCGACTCTCGACTGATCTCTTTTTAGCTTCTCTCCACCGCGATCGCCCTCAGGCCATCGCGGTTTTTTTATGTCTTTTCCAAAGCAGAAACCATTGCCTTTATTTCGAAGATTTAAATAACATCATTTTCATAGGGTTAAATATTATCTTTCATAAAAATGGAAATAGTTTTTGAAATAAAAATTAAAATACATATGCTCTGATCCTGTCGGTTACAAAACATCCAGTACCCCGATCCCGGCGATAAAGCCGGATCGCTTCAGGAGACAGCCAGCATGACAGATACGGTTATTCATTCAACGCTGACCTTCACTCAGCCCTTCTCTGACACGGAGCAGCAGCTGCTGACGCCGGCCGCTATCGACTTTCTGCAGGCGCTGGTTGTGCGCTTTGCCCCGGAACGCGATCGTCTGCTTAAGGTACGCCGGCAACGTCAGCAGGAGTACGATCGCGGAGCACTGCCCGACTTTAATCCGGAAACGGCTTCCATTCGTGAAAGCGCCTGGCAGGTGCGCGCACTGCCGGCGCTGCTGTGCGATCGCCGGGTCGAAATTACCGGGCCACCCGATCGCAAAATGACGATTAACGCCCTGAATGCCAACGTCAAAGTCTTCATGGCTGACTTTGAAGATTCACTGGCGCCGTGCTGGAACAAACTGATGGACGGGCAGCAGGTGTTGCGCGAGGCGGTCGCCGGTACGCTGCGATTCACGCGCGAAGATGGCCGGATCTACCAGCTGCGTTCCGATCCTGCACTGCTGATGTGCCGGGTACGCGGATTACATCTGGACGAAAAACACGTGGAATGGCGCGATAAAGCGATTCCGGCTGGCCTGTTCGATTTTGCCCTCTACGTGTTCCATAACGTGCGGGCACTGCAGGAGAAAGGGCACGCGCCGTGGTTTTATCTGCCTAAAACCGAACACGCCAGTGAGGTGGCATGGTGGCGTGAGATCTTTCGCTTCAGCGAAGATCGATTTGATCTGCCGCGCGGTACGATCAAGGCCACGGTACTGATTGAAACGCTGCCCGCGGTGTTCCAGATGGATGAGATCCTGTGGGAGCTGCGCGACCACGCGGTGGCGCTTAACTGCGGCCGCTGGGATTACATCTTCAGCTACATCAAAACGCTGGGCCAGCATAGCGATCGCATTCTGCCCGATCGGCAGCAGATCACCATGGATCAGCCCTTTCTGGACGCCTATTCCCGGCTGCTGATCAAAACCTGCCACCGGCGGGGCGTACTGGCCATGGGCGGTATGTCGGCACTCATTCCGGCGAAAGAGGAAGCGCGGAATAGGTGGGTAAAAGAGAAGGTTGAAGAAGATAAAGCGCGCGAAGCGGGCAACGGTCATGACGGCACCTGGGTGGCGCATCCCGGTCTGGCGGACAGTGCAATGGAGGTGTTCAATCGCCAGCTGGGTGAGCACGCTAATCAGTTACACGTAACGCGTGATACCGATCCACCGGTAACGGCCGGACGGCTGCTGCGTCCCTGCCGCGGTCTGCGTACTGAAGCGGGAATGCGCGCAAACATCCGCGTAGCGCTGCAGTATCTGGAGGCCTGGATTAGTGGCAACGGCTGCGTACCGATTGAGGGACTGATGGAGGATGCAGCAACGGCTGAAATCGCCCGCGCCTCTATCTGGCAGTGGATCCGGCACAAACAGATCCTGAGTGATGGCCAGCTGGTCACCGCTGCCTTGTTTGAGCAGTTTCTTGACGAAGAGCTGGCCGCACTGCGCCAGCGCTACGGCGACGTACGTTTTCAGCAGGGACGTTTTGAAGATGCGGCCGCGCTGATGGCGCAAATCACCACGGATAAAGAGCTGGTTCCATTTCTGACGCTGCCAGGCTACCGCCTGCTGGCCTGACCCCCGGAGAGAGTGCTATGAATCGGACACAACAGATCACACAACTGGAAATGAGCTGGCAGGATGCGCGCTGGAACGGTATCACGCGTCCCTATCGGGCAGAAGAGGTCATCAGCCTGCGCGGCTCGGTAACGCCCGCCTGCACGCTGGCAGAACGGGGCGCCGTCAGGCTCTGGTCGCTGCTGAACGGCGGCGCGACTAAAGGTTATATCAATAGCCTTGGTGCGTTAACCGGGGGGCAGGCAGTGCAGCAGGCGAAAGCCGGTATCGAAGCGATCTATCTCTCGGGCTGGCAGGTGGCGGCGGATGCAAACCTCGCCGGACAGATGTATCCCGATCAGTCGCTCTATCCGGTTAACTCTGTGCCGGAAGTGGTGCAGCGGATTAATCAGAGTTTTCAGCGCGCCGATCAGATCCAGTGGGCGAGTGGTCTGTCACCGGAGGATGACGCGTATGTCGACTATTTTCTGCCGATAGTGGCCGATGCGGAGGCGGGCTTTGGCGGCGTACTGAACGCTTTTGAGCTGATGAAATCGATGATTGTGGCCGGGGCTGGCGCCGTGCATTTTGAAGATCAGCTGGCGGCGGTTAAGAAATGCGGTCATATGGGCGGTAAAGTGCTGGTGCCGACGCAGGACGCGATTCAGAAACTGGTGGCAGCACGTCTCGCGGCTGATGTCATGAATGTGCCCACCGTGCTGATTGCGCGCACTGATGCAGACGCCGCCGACTTAATTACCTCTGACTGCGATCCACACGACAGCGCGTTTATCACTGGCGAACGTACGCCAGAGGGATTCTTTCGCACCCGTGCCGGTATTGAACAGGCGATCAGCCGCGGCCTTGCCTATGCGCCTTATGCCGATGTTTTGTGGTGTGAAACCTCCACGCCCGATCTGGCGCTGGCGCAGCGCTTTGCGGACACGATACACGCACGTTTTCCGGGCAAACTGCTGGCCTATAACTGCTCGCCTTCATTTAACTGGAAGAAAAACCTCGACGATCGCACCATCGCCCGCTTTCAGCAGGCGCTGAGCGACATGGGCTATCGCTTTCAGTTCATCACGCTGGCAGGTATCCACAGTATGTGGTTCAGCATGTTTGACCTGGCGCACGCTTATGCGCAGGGGGAGGGCATGCGCCACTACGTTGAAAAAGTGCAGCAGCCGGAATTTGCGGCGCGCGATAAAGGCTACACCTTTTCCGCACATCAGCAGGAAGTGGGCACCGGTTATTTTGACCGTATCACCACGGTAATTCAGGGTGGCGCATCTTCTGTAACGGCGCTGACCGGCTCTACGGAAACCGCACAGTTCTGATAACGTCAGACCTGACGTGAAAAGCAGGCGCCGCTGCCGCGCAGCGGCGCGTCTTATGGCAATCGCGTACCGGAGGTGGCTGATGTCACCCAGAGAATCCCTTATTGCTCACACTATCCTGCAGGGCTTTGACGCGCAGTACGGACGTTTCCTTGATATCACCGCCGGCGCGCAGCAGCGGTTTGAGCAGGCTGACTGGCCGGCGGTGCAGCGCGCTATGAAGGAGCGTATTCACCTGTATGATCATCATGTCACGCTGGTGGTCAGTCAGTTACGCGTACTGAGCGGGCAGACGGAGTGGGACACCGCATTCTGGCTGCGGGTAAAAGCGCATTATGAGGCGCTGCTGCCGGGCTATCCGCGCCATGAAATTGCCGAGAGCTTTTTTAATTCCGTTTACTGTCGTCTGCAGGGGCACAGCCATCTGTTTCCGGAGCGCCTGTTTATTCACGCTTCGCAGCCGGCACTGAAACAACCGGAAGCGCAGCGTCCGCTGTCGCGTCTCTATGCTCCCCGGCCCGACTGGCAGAGTGCGCTGCGGCAGTTAGTGTCCGAGCTGCCTCTGCGGCTGCCGTGGCAGGATCTGGCACGCGATATCCGCTGGATCGAGCAGCATCTGAGGGAAGCGTTCAGCGCGGTGCAGCTGGAGGGTGCCACGCTGGAGGTCGCCAGCGAACTCTTTTATCGTAACAAAACTGCGTGGATTATCGCGCGGCTGCAGTTCAGCTGCGGTGAGATCCTGCCCTGTCTGCTGCCGATCCAGCGCGACAGTAGCGGACAGCTGTGGATCGATACCTGTCTGACGGATCGCGATGAGGCAAGTATCGTTTTCGGCTTCGCCCGCGCCAGCTTTATGGTTTACGCCCCGGTGCCTGCGGCGCTGGTGGCGTGGCTGCAGCCGCTGCTGCCTGGCAAAACCCTGGCCGGGCTCTATATCGCCATTGGCTGCCAGAAACACGGTAAAACCGAGATCTACCGCGAATATCTGCACTATCTGGCCTGCCATGATGACGCATTTACCCTGGCGCCTGGCATACGCGGCATGGTGATGCTGGTCTTTACCCTGCCGGGTTACGATCGGGTGTTCAAGGTCATCAAAGATCGTTTCGCGCCGCAAAAAGAGGTAACGGAAGCGCAGGTACACGCCTGTTACCAGCTGGTAAAAGAGCACGATCGCGTCGGACGCATGGCCGATACGCAGGAGTTTCGCTACTTTGCTTTGCCGCGCGCGCGCATTCCTGACGCGCTGATGGCGGAATTCATGCGTGATATACCGGAAAAGATAACGCTGCGCGGTGACAGCGTGATCATTCGCCATCTCTGGCTGGAGCGCCGCATGGAGCCGCTCAATCTCTGGCTGCAGCACGCCAGCGAAGCGCAGCGACGGCATGCGCTGGAGGAGTACGGCAACGCCATCTCTCAGCTGGCGGCGGCGAATATTTTTCCCGGCGACATGCTGTTTAAAAATTTCGGTATGACGCGCCACGGCCGCGTGGTGTTTTATGATTACGATGAAATTCGCCTGATGACCGAGCTGATATTCCGCGACGTTCCGCCAGCGCGTTATGAAGAGCAGGAGCTGCAGGCCGAGCCCTGGTACAGCGTCGGAGCAGATGATGTGTTTCCGGAGACGTTCCGCTACGCGCTCTGCAGCGAACCCGCGACCGGCAGGCTGCTGCAGGCGCTGCATCCGCAGCTGTTTGACCCTGGCTGGTGGCGGGCGCTGCAGGTGCGCATCCGCAACGGCCATGTTGAAGAGGCGATGGCGTGGCGTAACGCCCGGCGCTTCAGCGTGCGCTACGCCACGGTGGCGGTTTAACGTCCGGCATAAGCCTGCGTGACCGTCCGGGCGGCGCGGATCACCAGCGCGCCCAGTTCGGTGATGCGATCGTCCGTCATGCGGGCCAGCGGGCCTGAAATAGAGATCGCGGCAAAGGCGTCGCCGTGCTCGTCATAAATGGGTGCCGCTACGCAGCGCAGCCCCAGCGCATGCTCCTCATCATCGTGTGAGAAGCCCATTTTGCGGATCAGCGCCAGATTCTCTTTCAGCGTATGCGGCGACATCAGCGTTTTGGGGGTATAACCGTGCAGGCCTTTCTGATGCAGCAGCGCGGTCACCTGTTCATCATTCAGATGGGCCAGAAAGGCTTTTCCGGCGCCGGAGGCGTGCATCGGCAGCTTGCCGCCAATCGGGGCTGACATTCGCATCAGCTGCGTGCACTGCACCTGATCAACAATCACCGCCTGATAATCACTGAGATCCAGCACCGCCAGATTCACCGTCTCGCCGGCTTCCTCCATCAGCCGCCGTAACACCGGATGCACAATGGCCAGCAGATTGCGGCTCTGCAGAAAACTGCTGCCCACCACAAACGCATGGGCGCCAATAGTCCAGTAGCCCAGATCGCCCACCTGATGCACAAAGCCCTGCTGCTGCATCGTGGAGAGCAGACGATGCGTGGTTGAATTTGGCAGGCCCGCCTGCTGCGCCAGTTCAGTCAGCGCCACGCTGCCGTGCGCATCGGCAATCAACTCCAGCAGACGCAGGCCGCGCGTCAGCGACTGAACCTGACCGCCAGCAGGCGGCGTAGCCGCAGGGGGTGTGACGCGAGGTTTTTTTCCGCGTTTAGCCGGTACCGGGGTAGCCATAGTTGCTCCATTTCAGCGTTGTACGTGGAAACCATTTTCGTTTTAATCATTATGGAGGCAAATGCAGCTGTGCTGGTCGGATCTGTGAGCAATGAGGCAAGAAACCGTGCGGTGTCTGGCTGACGCCAGGGGGAAGAGAAGTGGAGTGTGTATCAGCACAGCTAAAGTGCGCGGGTATTACCCCGCGCATGGTGTTAATTAAAGCGCGCGTCGCGATCGGCGGTTAAATCGTAGAGCTGATATTTACGACTCAGCATCTGGCCACCATCACGCGTCAGCGGCACCCAGTTCACCTGTGCACGGCCGCGCGCTGGCGTCACGGTAAACAGATCCATCGGAATCGAAATATAGAAGCCTTTGGTAAAGTCGCCTTCGCCATACGCTTCGGATGAAACGTTGGTTTTGGTGGCGTAGAAACCCACGGTGACGCCGCTGTCGTAGCGTTTGGAGACATCCAGCGTGGCGCCTTTATCTTTCGCCAGATACTGTCCCACGCTCGCTTTCACCAGCACATCCTGCATAAACCACGGACGCCAGTAGGCGGTCAGATGGCCGGTTGGCGCTTTGTAGTCGCGGAACTGCATCATGTTGTCCCAGTCGCGCTGTTTAACGTAGTTAGCGTCTGCGCCCACTGCCCAGTTGCTGTCCACTGGCCGGTAGAGCACTTCAGCACCGGCGCCGCCATACATGGTTTCCAGATAGCCGCCATAAACCTGGCCATAAATGTTGTTACCGAGGTAACGCATATAGTTGGCCTGCAGATCGTTGACGTAGAGATTGTTTTTCACATAGTCGCGGATATGGGTACGCACGCGCGGTAGCGTGGAGTCAGAGGGCGCGCCGTTATAGTTGAAGCGGTCATAGTTGTTCACGATATTACCAAACAGGCTGCCGCCCACCAGCAGGTGATCGGTCAGCCAGTAATCGGCGTTCGCCATCGCGCCAGCCTGATACATATAGAAGCTTTCCGGCCCGCCCACTGACTGGTTGAGCACCGGCGACAGGCTGTAGTTCAGGCGATCTTTACGCATGAACAGGCCCTGCTCGGTTGCGCCCGGATCGACCGGATTATCGCGCGACTGCTGCAGCGGCTGATCGTGTCCCAGCGGATAGCCGCTGAGCGTATTATGCAGACTGGCAACCTGCGTGCGCGTCGTCACCTGCGGCATATTAAAGCGCGACTCTGTGACGGCAATCGTATCAATGCCGGCCGGCAGATGATTCATCATTATGCGATTGGCGCGGTCAACCCCTTCGCGCGTATCGCGATATTTGATTTGCTCGCCGCTGACGTAAAGGGTCGCGCCTTTGGTCTGGATGCGCGGGCCGTTGAATCCGGCGTCATATTTCAGTGCGCTGAGCTGGCTGGCGACCACGGCAGAATCCAGCAGATCGCCCTGCGGATGCGGGTCGTAAGCGGGTTTCGGCGTATCAATATGCGTCTGGCGCAGATCGTTGAAGTTGGTGCGAAGGGTGATGCCAAACATAAAGGTATTGCCGCGCTCATAGCTGGCGTTGATATCTGCCCAGTCAGTGAGGCGATAAATCGCGCCGGCATTGACCTTGCTGCGCTGCTCCAGCCGTCCGGCAAAGTCATCCTGATAGTCGTTGCCTTCATATTCCAGCTTAAGGCGCAGCGGCTGCCAGGGGGTCTGATACTCCACGCCGCCAAACAGGGCGGCGGGGCCATGAAATAGCTGCGAGCCATTGACTGCACCGGCCGTCCCGCCACCGGTACGGCTGCAGTAGCTGTCGCTGTAAGAGCAAAACGGGTTTTTTACGGTGCCGCTGCTGCCGAGATAGCCCCAGCCGAGGCCCAGCGTAAAATCAAACGGTCCCCAGGCTTTAGACGCCACCAGATACTCGCTGTCAAACAGCCCGGTACCGCCGAGGTCGCGCGAACCCACCGCCACCTCCGGCAGCCAGTAACTCTCCTGCCAGAGACGCAGTTTCAGATCGAACGCTTTATCTTTATAGCTCTGATTACCACTGAAATCTTCCACGCCGCTGTAGCGACGGGTGCGCACATCGGTATAGCGTACGGTGGTTTCCAGCCACGACAGAAGCTGAAGTGAGGCGGAATAGTAGCGGTACTGATCGTTATCCCGGGCGTTAAGACTGAATTCGCCCTCTTTCGCCATGCGCGCGGTTGGCGTCTGCATCAGGCCGACGCCACCAAAATCGGATTGTGAAGGGCCCACCGGCTGCGGCCAGGTTTCAGCCTGCACCTGACAGGCGGCCGAGACGGATGCAGCCAGCAGGCTGAGCAGTAGTTGTTTTTTCATTATTGCGGGATCCGGTGAGTCAGAACAGAAATCAGACGCGTATTTAAATCTGCCTGGCCCCACGGCAGGCTCCATGAGGTAAAGCCGAGCCAGATAATGCTGCCGGGTTCGACTTCAGCATGACGCTGATTCCAGTACGCGACCGGGATCTGCCGGACCTCGCCAGAGGGCGCAATAACGGTGGCCACGCTGCGCTCACCGCCGGTCAGGCGGTCATGTGCGGCGAGATAGTCACGCACGCTGCGCCCTGGCTGCCAGGATTCTGCGCCAGGCCGGGTGAGGGCGCCCAGAATCAGCACCTGATGCGGTTCCGGCAGGGTATAAAGATCGTAACTGCCCTGCAGCGCACGATCTGCCTCCGGATGCAGGCGCAGCCAGTCGATATCCAGCGACGTAAACTGCCGGCCGGTAACCGGCAGCGCGTCGAGCTGCCGGATCACAGCACCGATGGTCGCACCCAGTGCGGCGTCGCTGCTGTTTTGCCAGGCGCGCAGATCGGCCAGCAGCTGGCTGCGCTGTTGCTGTACGGCAGCGGTAGCGCCGCGCTCTGCGATGACGGTGCCGGGCCACCAGGTGCTGAGGCCAGGATGCGTCAGCAGCTGGCTCAGGCGCTGAAGATCATTGATTTGCACGCTGCTTTCGCCAGGCGCGGTGTGCACGGTAATCTGGCTTGCGGCCAGCGCGCTGCCTGCCGCAGGCAGAGCCAGTGCAGCCAGCAAGGTAATTATTTTTTTCATGATTTAGCCGGCTTCAGAAGAGTGGTTACAACAGGAAACTGGTCAGCGGCAAGCGTCTGCTGCGCCTGCAGCACCGTGCCGTCACGATTGTCGATCCAGAAAATGTTCTGCCAGGTGCGGTTCAGGCTCGCCATCGATACATTTTCATGCCAGACGCGGCACGGTACCGCTTCTCCCGCCAGCGTCAGCACTTCATCAGTGCCGCGCTGAAACTGCGAGGTCGCCGTTGCGGCGCGTACCCGATCCTGTTCACGCCACTGCACGACGCGTGTCCAGCTCGCTCCATTCTGCAGATGCAGTGCATCAGCCAGCGGATCCCCGGCGAGGTTACTGACCGCCTGCAGGTTGTCGCGCAGCCCCAGCGTTTTCACCAGGCGTCCCTGCTGCATCACCAGCATCGCTTTATCCTGAGTCACCCACTTCTGCTGACCCGCTTCAAGATAGCCGAGTACCACAAAGATACGTGCGCCATTGTCGATGCGGGCGTACATACTGGCGTAAGGCAGTTTCTGAATCTGTTCTGCACTGACCGTCACGTCGTCCGGACCATTAACGGCAAGCATGACGGTCTGCTCAAGACCTTTTTGCGTCTGTGTGCAGGCCTGCAGCAACAGACAAAGCAGCAGCAAAGAGAGTTGGCGCACTGTGTATCCCTGTCAAAAAAACAAAAGCCAAAAATAACCACACGGGCGTGCGGTCAGGAGAAAAAGTGTCTTATCAACGGATAGTGCCCGTTGTGGTTGTTGTTGTACCCGTATTTGCGCCGTCACCGCCGCCGCCAGCAGCGGCAAGACCGAGGCCCACCAGCGCGCCGAGCGCGCCAATCCCCACCGCAGTCGATGCGCCCGAGGAGATAGCTCCCGCCTGTGCGCCAGCTGCCGCGCCGGTCTCTTCCGGTACGGCATGGGCGGCAGAAGAGGCCGCGATATATAACAAGGCTGCACCGGCAGCCACGAGTTTTTTCATAACAGCGTTTCCTGCATTGAGAACAAAAAAGAATGAAGGCGCTATCCCGGTTTCAGGCGCGTTCACGCCAGAGCAGTAAAATATCAGCGTTCAGCAGACTAAAAAGCGCGCTCTTATCCGGCTGCTGTTGTATTACAGGCAGACTTAAGTGGCGTAAACACCCTTTTTCCGTGGCACGTTTGCCACTGTCTGAAGAATAAATATGACGACATTATATACGGCAGGATTTTACACATTTTTAGTAAAATTTGGCACGGAATAGGAATTATCGGATTTTCCTGACGGGTTGTAAATTTAAATTGGCGCGCATTCAACACGATAGGGTGCCTGGCGCATACAAACAGATCCGTTAAAAGCTGTGGTTTATACGGTGGCTTAGCGTAATGTCAGATTTTCTTTAGCAGGTGGGGAAGATATTTCATCAGCAATGAATGGCCGTATTAAAACCGGAAAACTAACGGGATAAAAAAGGCGGCCAGCGGCCGCCCTGATAATCTTAACGCAAATTACCGCCAGGATTTATAGCGATTGATTAAGCCATTGGTGGAGCTGTCGTGGCTGGCAATATCAGCATCATTTTCAAGCTCAGGCAAAATACGGTTCGCCAGCTGTTTGCCCAGTTCCACACCCCACTGATCAAACGTGTAAATATTCAGAATGGCACCCTGTGTGAAAATCTTATGTTCATACAGGGCAATCAGCGCGCCAAGGCTGTAAGGGGTAATTTCGCGCAGCAGAATAGAGTTAGTCGGACGGTTTCCTTCAAACACTTTAAACGGCACAACGTGCGCCACGGACTCCGCCGATTTGCCGGCATCCGTAAACTCTTTCTCTACCGTATCGCGTGACTTACCAAACGCCAGCGCCTCGGTCTGAGCAAAAAAGTTCGACAGCAGCTTCTGGTGGTGATCGGCCAGCGCGTTATGGGTAATAGCCGGTGCGATAAAGTCACACGGCACCAGCTTGGTCCCCTGGTGGATCAGCTGATAAAACGCATGCTGACCATTGGTGCCAGGCTCGCCCCAGATAATCGGGCCGGTCTGGTAGTCGACCGGATTGCCCTCGCGATCGACATACTTGCCGTTCGATTCCATATTGCCCTGCTGGAAATAGGCGGCAAAGCGATGCATATACTGATCGTAAGGCAGAATCGCTTCGGTTTCAGCACCAAAGAAATTGTTGTACCAGATACCAATCAGCGCCAGCAGTACCGGCAGGTTCTGCTCTGCCGGGGCAGTGGCAAAGTGCTGATCCATGGCGTGCGCGCCGCTGAGTAGCTGCGTGAAGTTATCAAAGCCGATGGAGAGAATAATAGAGAGGCCAATTGCCGACCAGAGTGAGTAGCGCCCGCCTACCCAGTCCCAGAACTCAAACATGTTGCTGGTATCAATACCAAACTCGCTGACCGCTTTGCCGTTGGTAGAGAGCGCGGCGAAATGTTTTGCCACGTGCTGCTGATCGCCCGCCGTTTTCAGGAACCAGTCGCGCGCGCTGTGCGCATTGGTCATGGTTTCCTGCGTGGTGAAGGTTTTTGAGGCCACCAGGAACAGCGTGGTTTCCGGATTCAGATCTTTCAGCGTCTCGGCAATATGCGTACCGTCAACGTTGGAGACAAAGTGCATGTTCAGATGGTTTTTATAGGGGCGCAGCGCCTCTGTAACCATAAACGGGCCGAGATCGGAGCCGCCGATACCGATGTTGACCACGTCAGTAATGGGCTTACCGGTATATCCCTTCCACTCGCCACTAATGATCCGCTCAGAGAAGCCTTTCATCTTATCCAGCACGGCGTTGACTTCCGGCATCACATCTTTGCCATCAACCAGAATCGGCGTATTGCTGCGGTTGCGCAGCGCCACGTGCAGCACGGCGCGCTCTTCCGTACGGTTGATCTTCTCGCCGGAGAACATCGATTTAATGGCGCCCGCCAGGTCGGTCTCTTTAGCCAGCGCCTGCAATTTAGTGAGGGTTTCCTCAGTGATACGGTTTTTTGAGAAATCCACCAGCATCTGATCATCGAACGTAGCGGAGAATTTCGCAAAACGATCGGCATCCTGCTGAAAAAGATCGGCGATCTGCACTGATTTCATCTGTTCAAAATGCTGCTGCAGCGCTTGCCACGCTGCGGTTTGTGTCGGATTAATATTTTTCATGGCAACACTCTTGTTGATATAAGAACCGTCATTTCATCCGGGCGCGTTCCGCTGGCCCGGCCTGCTTAGTTTCTCTTACGGCGCGCTGCGGATACCCCGGTCTGTGCCTGTGTATCAGGCGCATAACCGCGTCGGGTACAGTCGAACAGGCATCGCACAAACGCATTTCAGTATGACCATAGTTGAAGGGGAAAGGAAAAATTTTGTGACCCTGGCCGCGCGGTTTCAGCGAAATCCAGGCACCAGTATGCAGCAGGCAGAAATGACAAATTCTGAGGCACATCAGTAAAAAGCCGCGTAAGCAGGCGATGTTGTGTCAGACATTATGCGTCAGGCGCGGCGCACGTTTTCACCGGAGCCGCACGGGTTAAAAAATCATTTATCCGGGCGCTACAAGGCTGGACAGCAGCACAATTTGTCGATAATTTATGCCCGCGACTTGCACCTCCGGGTGCAAGCCAGAAGAGGCGCGTCGCCCAGGCAGTGTGTTTGAGGATCCGTATCCGGCGAAAACACATCAGGGGGTGCGACGCCGAGATGGCATAACACGCGGAGTGTTGTGCTGTCGGCTGCAGGGGCTGAATCCTCTGGGTTGTCACCAGAAGCGTCCGCAGTCGGACGTTTCGCAAGGTGAAGTGCTTTTGGTGACTCATCTCCTGATCTTGTCTGTCCAATTCCGCTCTTCTCTTGTGCCAAGGCTGTTATCCCTGTCTTCTGAACCGAATTCCCGGCAGAAGATAACCTGACACGAGGTTTGTTACATGTCTCAACCGTTGATTGTGGCAAAATTTGGTGGCACCAGCGTTGCCGATTTCGATGCCATGAACCGCAGCGCGGACGTTGTGCTGTCCGATACCCATACCCGTCTGGTCGTGCTCTCTGCGTCTGCTGGCGTAACAAATTTGCTGGTAGCGCTGGCCGAAGGCCAGGAGCAGGCAGAGCGTACGCAGATGCTGGATGAAATTCGCCGTATTCAGTACGCCATTATCGATCGCCTTGCCGCGCCGGACGTAATCCGCGACGAGATCGACCGCGTGCTGGAAAACATCACCATGCTGTCAGACACCACGGCGCTGGCAAATTCTCTTGCTCTCACCGACGAACTGGTCAGCCACGGCGAACTGATGTCAACGCTGCTGTTTGTCGAGATCCTGCGCGAGCGCGGCGTTAATGCAGAGTGGTTTGACGTACGCAAAGTGATGCGCACCAGCGATCGTTTTGGCCGGGCAGAGCCGCAGGTGGCTGAGCTGCAGACGCTGGCGGCGGCGCAGCTGCAGCCGCGCATTGCGGAGGCGCTGGTGGTTACCCAGGGCTTTATCGGTAGCGAGAGCAAAGGACGCACCACCACGCTGGGCCGCGGCGGCAGTGATTATACTGCTGCGCTGCTGGGCGAGGCGCTGCGGGCTGAGCGCATCGATATCTGGACCGACGTGGCCGGTATCTATACCACCGATCCGCGCGTGGTGCCGGCTGCGCGCCGTATCGAAGAGATCACCTTCGAAGAGGCGGCAGAGATGGCCATTTTTGGCGCGAAAGTGCTCCATCCCGCCACGCTGCTGCCGGCGGTACGCAGCGACATCCCGGTGTTTGTCGGCTCCAGTAAAGATCCCGCCGCCGGCGGCACCCGCGTCTGCAATGAAACGCGCAATCCGCCGCTGTTCCGCGCGCTGGCACTGCGTCGCAAGCAGACGCTGCTGACGCTGCACAGCCTGAACATGCTGCACGCGCACGGTTTTCTGGCTGAGGTGTTTGCGATTCTGGCGCGCCATAACGTTTCCGTAGATCTGGTCACTACCTCTGAAGTCAGCGTGGCGCTGACGCTGGATAACACCGGCTCTACCAGCAGCGTGGATAGTCTGCTGACGCAGGCGCTGCTCACCGAACTCTCTTCGCTGTGCCGCGTTGAAGTTGAAGAGAACCTGGCGCTGGTGGCCATTATCGGCAATAACCTGTCAAAAGCCTGCGGCGTGGGTAAAGAGGTGTTTGGGGCGCTGGAGCCATTTAATCTGCGCATGATCTGCTACGGTGCCAGCAGCTATAACCTCTGTTTCCTGGTGCCGACACCCGATGCGGAAGCGGTAGTACGCGCGCTGCATCACAACCTGTTTGGTGCCTGATCCCCTTTATCATGCTGATTAGCCGGACGCTGTCCGGCTTTTTTTCCGGTTAATCCCGCCATATCTGCTGGCGTTTGCCGCAAAGCGCAGTGTTATTTCCCGCCTCAGGACGCAATATGCAGCAGCTGATAGGCAATTGCCGCTGGCACCGTCGGCGGCGATAACGAAATGTTATGATCCCTTCCGATCGCGGCGATCGTTCCCTGCGCGGTCCTTCACCTGTGGCAAACCATTTAAAACCGCTCCGGCCTGCTTATATACCGGAAAAAGGTCTCTGAAAAAGGATGTGCTCCATGCTCGCCAGTCTCACCCGCCTGTTTCCACTCTGGGCTGTACTGCTCTCCGTCGCTGCCTATTACTCACCATCCACCTTTACCGGTATTGGTCCGTGGGTCTCTTATCTGCTGATGCTGATTATGTTTGGCATGGGCGTCACGCTGAATATCGACGATTTTAAACGCGTGCTGGTGCGTCCGGCCCCGGTCATTGCCGGTACCTTTCTGCACTATCTGGTGATGCCGCTGGCCGCATGGGCGCTGGCAAAACTGTTTCAGATGCCGCCCGATCTGGCCGCCGGCATGATTCTGGTCGGCAGTGTCGCCAGCGGAACCGCATCTAACGTAATGATTTATCTGGCAAAGGGCGATGTGGCGCTCTCGGTGACGATCTCTTCGGTCTCTGCGCTGGTCGGTGTCTTTGCCACCCCGCTGCTGACCCGCTTTTACGTTGATACCCATATTCAGGTCGACGTGGTGGGGATGCTGCTGAGCATTGTGAAAATTGTGGTGATCCCGATTTCACTCGGGCTGATTATTCATCACACCATGAACAGCGTGGTGCGCCGCGTTGAACCCTGGCTGCCGGCGTTTTCCATGCTCTGCATTCTGCTGATCATCAGCGCGGTGGTCGCGGGCAGCCAGAGCTTTATCGGATCGGTGGGTCTGATGGTGATTCTGGCGGTGATCCTGCATAACGCCATCGGTCTGCTCGGCGGCTACTGGGGCGGCAAGCTGTTTGGCTTTGATGAGTCCACCTGCCGCACGCTGGCGCTGGAGGTAGGCATGCAGAACTCGGGGCTGGCGGCCACGCTCGGCAAGCTCTATTTCTCGCCGCTTGCTGCCCTGCCGGGGGCACTCTTCTCGGTCTGGCACAACCTCTCCGGCTCTCTGCTGGCAGGCTACTGGTCCGGTAAACCGATTAAGAAAAAAAACTGACGGGGTGCGGGCGATGCCAGTCGCCCGCAGCTATAGCAGTTGGTCAGAGCTTCAGATAAGCACGGATCCCATCCAGGAACATCTGCGTCGCCAGCATAATCAGGATCAGTCCCATCAGCCGTTCCAGCGCGTTGACGCCCTTGTCGCCCAGCAGGCGCAGAAACAGCCCCGATAGCAGCAGAATGATAACCGTAGCCCCCCAGGCGATCAGCAGCGCGCCGACCAGATGACTCATCTGATGCGGATACTGATGCGACAGCAGCATCAGGGTTGCCAGCAGCGACGGGCCGGCGACCAGCGGGATAGCCAGCGGAACGAGAAACGGCTCCTCGCCAGCCGGCAGGCCGCTGCTGCCGGTGTCGCCAGAGGGAAAAATCATGCGAATCGCGATCAGAAACAGAATAATGCCGCCGGAAATCGAGACCGTTTCGGTGCGCAGATTCAGGAACATCAGAATGCGTTCACCGGCAAACAGAAACAGCAGCATCAGCCCGAGCGCAATCAGCATTTCACGCATCAGCACCACGCGCCGGCGTCTGGGCTCCAGATGTTTCAGCACCGACATGAAAATGGGCAGATTGCCGAGAGGATCCATAATCAGCAGCAGCAGCACGGTCGCAGATATCATTTCAGTCATGGGCGGTAAACCACTCCTTTCTGTTGGTGTTCACTATTATTAGCTCTGTTGCTGAAAAAACAGGTGTAATCGAATTAATTCACTTGCCAGAAGTGCAGCATTTTGTAGAGTTGAAGGTCGCAGGTAAACCTGAATATCACGCAGGCTCGCGCACGTTTCGCGTCGGGTCTGATACATGCACTATACAGGCCTCGGCCCGAGCTCCTGAGACGGACAGAAAATGAAGAATGTAGGTTTTATTGGTTGGCGTGGCATGGTCGGCTCTGTGCTGATGTCACGAATGAGCGAAGAACGCGATTTTGACGTGATCAATCCGGTGTTCTTTTCTACGTCACAGCTCGGCCAGGCTGCGCCCGCGTTTGGCGGTAAGTCAACCGGCGCGCTGCAGGATGCGTTTGATATCGACGCGCTGAAAGCGCTCGACATTATTATTACCTGCCAGGGCGGCGACTATACCAGTGAAGTCTATCCAAAGCTGCGTGAGAGCGGCTGGCAGGGTTACTGGATTGATGCAGCCTCTACGCTGCGCATGAAAGACGACGCCATCATTATTCTCGATCCGGTTAACCATCAGGTTATTCGTGACGGACTGAACAACGGCATCAAAACCTTTGTCGGTGGCAACTGCACCGTCAGCCTGATGCTGATGTCACTGGGCGGCCTGTTTGCGAACGATCTGGTGGAGTGGGCCTCAGTGGCAACTTATCAGGCGGCGTCCGGCGGCGGCGCGCGTCATATGCGCGAACTGCTGACGCAGATGGGCATGCTGCACGATCATGTCGCACCGGCACTGCAGGATCCCGCTTCCGCTATTCTGGAGATTGAGCGCAGCGTGACTGACTTTACCCGCTCCGGTACGCTGCCGACGGATAACTTTGGCGTGCCGCTGGCGGGCAGCCTGATCCCGTGGATAGATAAACAGCTGGATAACGGCCAGAGCCGCGAAGAGTGGAAAGGGCAGGCCGAAACCAACAAAATCCTCAACACCGGCAACATCATTCCGGTTGATGGCCTGTGCGTGCGCGTCGGCGCGCTGCGCTGCCACAGCCAGGCATTCACGCTGAAGCTGAAAAAAGATCTGCCGCTGGCAGAGATTGAGCAGCTGCTCGCGGCGCATAACGAGTGGGTGAAAGTGGTGCCAAACGATCGCGAAATCACGATGCGCGAGCTGACGCCCGCCGCGGTTACCGGTCGCCTGACCACGCCGGTCGGCCGTCTGCGCAAGCTTAACATGGGGCCGGAGTACCTTTCTGCCTTCACCGTCGGCGATCAGCTGCTGTGGGGTGCGGCAGAACCGCTGCGTCGCATGCTGCGTCTGCTGATCGACTAAGCGCAACGACATCAGACAGGCCGGGATTCCCCGGCTTTTTTTTTAATCAGCTGACGGGCAAAACATAAGCCAAATTGCCGCCCGCGAGTGATCGGCTTCCCTTTTTTGTTTTTCTGACAACAATTTTTCATGTTCCTCCCTGGCTTCTGCCAACCCCAAGCTATGATTTAACTGAGAAGTACCGATTGTTAACAGGTTGTACTTTGTAAGCGAATTAGTAGTGGTACCTGGCAACGAATTTTCCCATGGAGGGTGGCCTCTCTTGCCGGTGTACGTATGACTCAATGAAAAGCAGCGCACTTACAGCGGCACAACTGCCTCTGCGGTCGCCTGCACAAAATCATAGGAAGAAAGTCATGTCAGAGTTTCCCGATCGCGATGCGATCAATGCGCTTTTTGCCGGGGATTACGCCGACCCCTTTTCTGTCCTGGGAATGCACCAGACCGTTCAGGGCCTTGAAGTCCGCGCGCTGCTGCCGGATGCCTCTGAAGTCTGGGTGATCGAAACCAAAACCGGCCGCAAATGTGGTCAGCTGAAGTGTCTGGATTCACGCGGTTTTTTCAGCGGCATTATTCCGCGCCGCAAGAACATGTTTCGCTATCAGCTGGCGGTGAACTGGCACGGTCAGCAGAATCTGATTGATGATGCTTACCGTTTTGGTCCGCTGCTGGCCGATATGGATGCCTGGCTGCTGGCTGAAGGCACGCACCAGCGTCCCTATGAAACTCTGGGCGCGCACGGCGCAACCATTGATGGCGTCAGCGGCACGCGCTTTGCCGTATGGGCACCGAATGCCCGTCGCGTCTCTGTGGTCGGCGATTTCAATTTCTGGGATGGCCGCCGTCATCCGATGCGCTTCCGGCGTGAACTCGGGATCTGGGAGCTGTTTGTGCCGGGCGCGGTAAACGGGCAGCTCTATAAATATGAGATTGTCGATTTACACGGGCAGATGCGTATCAAAGCCGATCCGTTTGCGTTTGAGGCGCAGATGCGTCCGCAGACGGCGTCAATGATCTGCGGGCTGCCGCCGAAGGTTGAGATGCAGCCTGCGCGCAAAGCGGCCAACGGTTTTGATCAGCCTATCTCTATTTATGAGGTGCACCTCGGCTCATGGCGACGCCACACCGATAACAACTTCTGGCTGAGCTACAAAGAGCTGGCTGAGCAGCTGATCCCCTACGTCAAAGAGATGGGTTTTACCCATATTGAACTGCTACCGATTAATGAGCATCCGTTTGACGGCAGCTGGGGTTATCAGCCGCTGGGCATGTATGCGCCGACGCGCCGGTTCGGGACGCGTGATGAGTTCCGCCAGTTTATTGCAGCGGCACACGAAGCGGGCATTAACGTGCTGCTGGACTGGGTGCCGGGACATTTCCCTGATGACGACTTTGGTCTGGCAAAATTTGACGGCACCGAACTCTATGAGCACAGCGATCCGCGCGAAGGCTATCATCAGGACTGGAATACGCTGATCTATAACTTTGGCCGGCGTGAAGTCAGTAACTATCTCTCCGGTAACGCGCTTTACTGGCTGGAACGATTTGGTATTGATGGACTGCGTGTGGATGCAGTGGCTTCAATGATCTATCGCGACTACAGCCGTAAAGCGGGCGAGTGGATCCCGAATCATCTGGGCGGGCGCGAGAACCTGGAAGCGATCGCGTTTCTGCGTCATACCAATCAGACGCTGGGCACTGCCGTGTCTGGCAGCATCACCGTGGCAGAAGAGTCAACCGACTTCCCTGGCGTCACGCGCCCGATCGAGAATGAAGGGCTGGGCTTCTGGTTCAAGTGGAACCTGGGCTGGATGCACGACACCCTCGACTACATGAAGCTCGATCCGGTACATCGCCGCTATCATCACAATCTGATGACGTTCGGTATGGCTTACAACTACAGCGAAAACTTTGTGCTGCCGCTGTCACATGATGAAGTGGTGCACGGTAAGCGCTCAATTCTTGATCGCATGCCGGGTGACGCCTGGCAGAAGTTTGCTAACCTGCGTGCCTACTACGGCTGGATGTGGGCGTTTCCGGGTAAAAAGCTGCAGTTTATGGGCAATGAGTTTGCGCAGGGACGCGAGTGGAACCATGACGTCAGCCTTGACTGGCACCTGCTGGAAGGCGATGACAACTGGCATCACGGCGTACAGCGTCTGGTACGCGATCTCAACCACAGCTATCGCCACTATGCGCCACTTTATCAGCTCGACTTTGACCCGCAGGGCTTTGAATGGCTGGTGGTGGATGACCACGATAACTCGGTGTTTGTCTTTGTGCGCCGCGACCGCGAAGGCAATGAGATCATTGTTGTCAGTAACTTCACGCCGGTCACGCGCCAGGATTACCGTTTTGGCGTCAATCAGGCCGGCGGCTGGCGTGAGGTGCTGAATACCGATCAGCACGACTATCACGGCAGCGACGTGCGCAATCATAGCATCACCCATACCGACGAGATTGCCAGCCACGGCCGGGCACAGTCGCTGAGTCTGACGCTGCCACCGCTGTCGACCATCTGGCTGGTGCGGGAGGCGGACTGATGATCGAAGCGGGCGAACCTGCGCCGCACGGTGCCCGCTATGATGGACGCGGCGTCAACTTCACGCTCTTCTCGCGTCACGCAGAGAAGGTGGAGCTTTGCCTGTTCAGCCGTGAAGGCGAGGAGCAGCGCCTTGTGCTGCCCGCGCGCAGCGGCGATATCTGGCACGGCTATGTTGCCGGGCTGAAGCCAGGCCAGCGCTACGGCTATCGCGTTTATGGCCCGTGGGACCCGCAGCGGGGACACCGTTTTAATCCGGCTAAACTGCTGGTGGACCCCTGCGCCAGAGCCGTTACCGGCAGCGTTGCGGATGACGCACCGCTGTATGGTGGTATCGCACAGCCTGACGGCCAGGACAGCGCCAGCTGTATGCCAGCATCGCTGGTTATCGCCGAAGACTTTGACTGGGGAGACGATCGGCCACCGCGTACGCCCTGGGGCAACACGGTCATTTATGAAGCGCACGTGCGCGGTCTGACGCAGCTGCATCCGGAAATTCCGGAAACGCTGCGCGGGACGTATGCGGCGCTCGGCCACCCTGTTATGGTGAAGTACCTGCGTCATCTGGGCATTACCGCGCTGGAGCTTTTGCCTGTAGCCGCTTTTGCCAGTGAGCCGCGGCTGCAGCGGCTGGGGCTGCATAACTATTGGGGCTATAACCCCTATGCGCTCTGGGCAGTGCATCCGGATTATGCGTCAGGCGAAGCGGGTGTCACGGCGCTGCAGGAGTTTCAGCAGGCGGTAAAAACGCTGCATGCGGCGGGTATTGAGGTGATCCTGGATGTGGTATTCAACCACACGGCAGAGCTGGAGGAGATTGGTCCGACGCTGTCGCTGCGCGGTGTGGATAACGCCAGCTACTACTGGCTTGATGAGCAGGGAAACTACCAGAACTGGACCGGCTGCGGCAACACGCTGAATCTCAGCGATCCGCAGGTGATGACGTGGGCGCTGGAAGCGCTGCGCTACTGGGTACAGCACTGTCACGTTGATGGTTTCCGCTTTGATCTCGCCAGCGTGCTGGGCCGTACGCCAGAGTTTTGCGCTGAAGCGCCGCTGCTGGCGGCGATCCGTGCCTGTCCGATCCTGTCACAGGTCAAGCTGATTGCTGAACCATGGGACATTGGCGAAAACGGCTATCAGGTGGGCCGGTTCCCACCGGGCTTTGCCGAATGGAACGACCATTTTCGCGATGCTGTACGCCGCTACTGGCTGCATGGCGAACTGAGCAACGGTGAGCTGGCGCGCCGGTTTGCCGCCTCAGCCGATCTGTTTCAGAACCCAGGCCGCCAGCCGCACGCCAGCATTAATTTTATTACTGCGCATGATGGCTTCACGCTGCACGACCTGGTGAGCTATAACCATAAACATAATCAGGCTAACGGCGAGGACAACCGCGACGGTAGCAGTGATAACTTCAGCCATAACCACGGGCATGAAGGGCTGAAGGCGAATCCGGATGTCGTACAGCGGCGGCGGCACAGCACGCATGCGCTGCTGACCACGCTGCTGCTGGCACAGGGCACGCCGATGCTGCTGGCTGGCGATGAGCGTGGACAGAGCCAGTACGGCAACAACAACGCCTACTGTCAGGATAACCTGCTGACGTGGCTCAACTGGCAGCAGGATGATTCAGGACTGGTCGACTTTACTGCGGCGCTTATCCAGCTGCGCCAGCGCATTCCGGCGCTGACGGCAGACTGCTGGTGGCAGGAGGGGGAGGGTCAGGTGCAGTGGTTCAATACCAGCGGCAAACCACTGGAACCAGAAGAGTGGGAGCGGGGCGTGCATCAGATGCAAATCCTGCTGTCGGACCGCTGGCTGATAACAATAAATGCAACAGATGCAATCAGTGACCTAGCCTTACCAGACGGAGAATGGCATGCCATACCTCCTTTCGCCGGGGAAGATAATCCCATTTTGACAACTGTCTGGCACGGGCCCGCACGCGGCGTGTGTGTGTTCCTAAAGCAATCATAAGGAGTCAGACATGGTGAAGTTAGACAGAAATGATCCTCTGATGCTGGCGCGCCAGCTTCCTACCCAGACAGTTGCCCTGATCCTCGCTGGCGGACGCGGTACGCGTCTGAAAGATCTGACCGCAAAACGCGCGAAGCCTGCCGTTCACTTTGGCGGCAAGTTTCGTATTATCGACTTTGCCCTTTCCAACTGCATTAATTCAGGCATCCGGCGCATCGGCGTTATTACCCAGTATCAGTCGCATACGCTGACGCAGCATATTCAGCGCGGCTGGTCACTGTTTAACGAAGAGATGAATGAGTTTGTCGATTTGCTGCCTGCTCAGCAGCGTGCTGCGACAGAACACTGGTATCGCGGCACCGCCGATGCGGTGACACAAAACCTCGATATTATCCGGCGCTATAACGCACAGTACATCGTGATCCTGGCCGGCGATCATATCTACAAAATGGACTATTCACGCATGCTGCTCGACCATGCTGAACGCGGCGCGAAATGTACTATCGCCTGTCTGCCGGTTCCGCTGGCGGAAGCGACCGCCTTTGGGGTAATGGCAGTGGATGCTGAAAACAACGTGGTCGATTTTGTTGAGAAACCCGCGACGCCGCCCGCTATGCCAGGCGACGCAGATAAAGCGCTGGCAAGTATGGGTATCTATGTTTTCAATGCCGACTATCTTTATCAGTTACTGGAAGACGATTTGCTGGTAGAGAACTCCAGTCACGACTTTGGTAAAGATTTGCTGCCAAAAATTGTGGCGAGCGGTGAGGCATATGCACATTCCTTCACGCTCTCCTGCGTGCAGAATGATGAGAACGCCGAGCCTTACTGGCGCGACGTGGGGACGCTGGAGGCCTACTGGCGCGCCAATCTCGATCTGGCGTCCGTTACGCCAGAGCTGGATATGTATGATCAGGAATGGCCCATCCGGACCCATATGGAGCCACTGCCGCCGGCTAAATTTGTGCAGGATCGCTCCGGCAGTCATGGCATGACCATGAACTCGCTGGTATCAGGCGGCTGCATTATTTCCGGCTCCGTGGTGGTGAATTCAGTGCTGTTTCCGCGCGTGCGCGTAAACTCATTTTGCAATATTGATTCAGCGGTGCTGCTGCCGGATGTTGTGGTAGGCCGTTCGTGCCGGCTACGCCGCTGTGTGATTGACCGTGCCTGCGAGATCCCGGAAGGCATGGTGATTGGAGAGAATCCGGATGAAGACAGCCGGCGTTTTTACCGATCGGAAGAGGGTATCGTACTGGTGACGCGCGCCATGCTGGCCAGGCTGGCCACCGCGGGTCAGTGAGTGGCGACAAGCATACAAAAAAACCGCCGCGTGGAACGCGCGCGATAACATAATAGGGGTTCAGGATGCAGGTTTTACATGTCTGTTCAGAGCTTTTTCCGCTGCTGAAAACGGGCGGACTGGCTGATGTCGTCGGCGCATTACCTCAGGCACAAATAGCCGATGGTACGGATACGCGGGTATTGCTTCCGGCGTTTCCGGATCTGCGTAAAGGAATTCCTGATACTGATGTAGTAGCAGAGCTGCAAACCTTTGCCGGACCCGTGCGCCTGCTGTTTGGGCAGTACAACGGTGTCGGAATTTATCTGATTGATGCGCCAGGACTGTATGATCGTCCCGGCAGCCCCTACCACGACACATCGCAGTTCGCTTACGTCGATAACTATCTGCGTTTTGCGCTGCTGGGCTGGATGGGTGCCGAGCTGGCAAGCGGCGTGGATGCACTGTGGCGTCCGCAGATTGTGCATGCGCATGACTGGCATGCCGGTCTGACCTGCGCCTACATTGCCGCGCGCGGCAATCCAGCTAAAACGGTCTTTACCGTACACAACCTTGCCTATCAGGGGCTGTTTAACGCCCGGCATCTGGATGAGATTCAGATCCCGCAGGAATATTTTGGTATGCACGGTCTGGAGTTTTACGGCCAGATCTCTTACCTCAAAGCTGGCCTGTTCTTTGCCGATCATATTACGGCGGTCAGCCCGACCTACGCGCTGGAGATCACCCGCCCGGAATTTGGTTACGGTATGGAATCGCTGCTGGAGCAGCGTCTGCGTGAAGGTCGCCTGAGCGGCATTCTCAACGGCGTGGATCCGGGCATCTGGGATCCGGCGCATGACCTGCTGCTGACCGCCCGTTATGACCGCGACACGCTGGAGAGCAAAGCGGAAAACAAACGTCAGCTGCAGATCGCCATGGGACTGAAAGTCGATGACAAAGTGCCGGTCTTCTGTGTTATCAGCCGGCTGACAAAACAGAAAGGGCTCGATCTGGTGCTGGAAGCGCTGCCGGGTCTGCTGGCGCAGGGCGGGCAGCTGGTGTTGCTGGGTCAGGGCGATGCCGAACTGCAGCAGGGTTTCCTTGCGGCGGCGGCGGAACATCCCGGCAGCGTGGGCGTACAGATTGGCTATCACGAAGCGTTCTCACACCGTATTGTCGGCGGTGCCGATGTGATTATGGTGCCCAGCCGCTTTGAACCCTGCGGACTGACGCAGCTCTATGGTCTGAAATACGGCACGCTGCCGCTGGTGCGTCGTACCGGTGGTCTGGCCGATACCGTACAGGATAGCTCTCTGGAGAACCTGGCGGATGGTGTCGCCAGCGGCTTCAGTTTTGAAGACAGTAACGCCTGGTCACTGCTGCGTGCTATTCGTCGCGCCTTTGTGCTCTGGTCACGACCTTCACTCTGGCGCTATGTTCAGCGCCAGGCCATGGCGATGGATTTCAGCTGGCAGGTGGCGGCGCAAGCCTACCGCGATCTTTATCAACGTATGCTGTAATTGAGAGATTGGGAGTCCGGATATGAATGCACCTTTTACCTACGCCTCACCCACGCTGACGGTTGAAGCGCTGAAGCACTCAATCGCCTATAAGCTGATGTTTACGATTGGCAAAGATCCTTCAATCGCGAATAAGCATGAGTGGCTGAACGCGTCGCTGCTCGCGGTGCGCGACCGTATGGTAGAGCGCTGGCTGCGTTCCAGCCGTGCGCAGCTGTCGCAGGACGTGCGTCAGGTTTACTACCTGTCGATGGAGTTCCTGATGGGCCGTACGCTGGGCAATGCGCTGCTGGCGATGGGCATTTATGACGATCTTAATCAGGCGCTGGATGAGATGGGACTCAACCTCAGCGAACTGATGGAAGAGGAAAACGATCCCGGACTCGGCAACGGCGGCCTCGGTCGTCTGGCTGCCTGCTTTCTTGATTCGCTGGCAACGTTAGGCCTGCCGGGACGCGGTTACGGTATCCGCTATGACTACGGCATGTTCCGGCAGAATATTGTCGATGGTCAGCAGCGTGAGTCGCCAGACTACTGGCTGGAGTATGGCAACCCGTGGGAGTTTCAGCGCCACAATACCCGCTATAAAGTGCGTTTTGGCGGCCGCCTGCAGCATGAGGGCGCGCGCGTTCGCTGGGTGGAAACCGAAGAGATTGTCGCGATGGCGTACGATCAAATCATTCCTGGTTTTGACACCGATGCCACCAATACGCTGCGGCTGTGGGGCGCGCAGGCAAGTAATGAGATCAACCTTGGCAAGTTCAACCAGGGCGACTACTTTGCGGCCGTCGAGGATAAGAACCATTCAGAGAACGTTTCGCGCGTTCTTTATCCGGATGATTCAACTTACTCCGGACGCGAGCTGCGGCTGCGTCAGGAGTATTTTCTGGTTTCATCTACGGTACAGGATATTCTGCATCGTCACTGGAAAATGCATGAAACCTGGGACAACCTTGCTGACAAAGTCGCTATCCACCTGAACGACACGCATCCGGTACTGGCGATCCCGGAACTGATGCGGCTGCTGATCGATGAGTATAAGTTCAGCTGGGATGACGCATTTGAAGTCACCTGTCAGATCTTCTCTTATACCAACCATACGCTGATGAGCGAGGCGCTGGAGACCTGGCCGGTAGACATGATCGGCAAAATTCTGCCGCGTCACCTGAGTATTATTTTTGAGATCAATGATTACTTCCTGAAAACCATTCAGGAGCACTATCCCGACGACTGGGATCTGCTGTCGCGCATCTCGATTATTGATGAGAATGATGGCCGCCGCATCCGCATGGCGTGGCTGGCGGTCGTGGTCAGTCATAAAGTAAACGGCGTCTCTGAGCTGCACTCCAATCTCATGGTGCAGTCGCTGTTTGCCGACTTTGCCCGACTCTTCCCGGGACGTTTCTGCAACAAAACGAACGGCGTTACGCCGCGCCGCTGGCTGGCGCTGGCAAATCCGGCGCTCTCTGATGTGCTGGATGAAACTATCGGCCGCACCTGGCGCACCGATCTGTCACAGCTCAGCGAGCTGCAGCCGCATATCGACTATCCGGCGTTTATTCGCCAGGTGGCCGATGCCAAATTTGCCAACAAGCAGCGGCTGGCGGCATGGGTCGCCAAAAACATGGATATCGTGCTTAACCCGCACGCGCTGTTTGATGTACAGATCAAGCGTATTCACGAGTACAAACGGCAGCTGCTGAATGTGCTGCATGTGATCACCCGCTATAACCGTATCAAAGCCGATCCCGATGCCAACTGGGTGCCGCGCGTAAACATTTTTGCCGGCAAAGCCGCTTCAGCGTATTACGTGGCGAAGCACATTATTCATTTGATCAATGATGTGGCTGACGTGATCAACAATGATCCGCAGGTGAAGAACAAGCTGAAGGTGGTGTTTATCCCTAACTACGGCGTCAGCCTGGCGCAGATCATCATTCCGGCAGCCGATCTTTCGGAACAGATCTCCACGGCCGGTACCGAGGCCTCCGGCACCAGTAACATGAAGTTTGCGCTTAACGGCGCGCTGACGATTGGCACGCTGGATGGGGCGAATGTGGAGATGCGTGAGCACGTGGGTGCAGAGAATCTCTTTATCTTCGGCAACACCACTCCGCAGGTTGAGCAGCTGCGCAAAGAGGGCTATAACCCGCGCAAATACTTTGAGGAAGATGCTGAGCTGCATCAGGTGCTGACGCAGATTGCTACCGGCGTGTTCAGTCCGCAGGATCCGGGACGGTATCGCAACCTGTTTGATGCGCTGGTCAACTTCGGTGACCACTATCAGCTGCTGGCGGATTACCGCAGCTATGTGGATACGCAGGACAAGGTAGATAAGCTTTACCGGCAGCCGGATGAGTGGCAGCGGCGGGCGGCGCTGAATATCGCCGGTATGGGCTACTTCTCCTCAGACCGCACTATTCAGGAGTATGCAGATGAGATCTGGCATATTTCGCCGGTGAGGTTATAAAAAAGGGTCGCCACATAGGGCGACCCTGCAAAGCGGTACGATCAGCGTCAGGTGCGTCTTCATGCGCACCTGGCGTAATTATTTCAGGGTAATGCTTTTCACAATGCTGTCTGCATCGCTCTGCGCCTGCTGCTGATTCTCAGCCGGCAGCGTGATCTGCAGCGTCAGCAGTTTGCCATCCACTTTTGCCAGAACTATCGTTGACCATGACGTCTGGTTGTTGGCAGAAATCACCGTATCCAGCTGCTGAGCCGGCTGATCTTTTAGCGTTACTGCTTTATTCGACACTACCTGCAGCTGCGCATCGCGGCTGCGCTGCTGCTGCTCCAGACGTTTTGACAGCGTCTCAAGCGTATCACTGGTCGGGTCGCCGGCGATCACGATAATCGCGCGCTGGCCGGTTTCATCAGCGTACACATGCATGTTAGTGGATTCAGAACCGAGCTTACCGCTCTTATCAGACATGCCCGCAGGCAGCGTAAAACTCAGTTTCCCTTCCATCAGATTCACAGTCTGAGCTGACTGGCTGACGCTGGTGCCGCTGTTATCGGCGGTGGCATCCTCTTTTTTCTGATCGCACGCCGCCAGGCCCAGCACCAGCAGACCGATACCTGCATATTTCACTACGTTGCGCATTCTGTTCCCTTTTACAATTCCAGTCTGGCTTATACAAACGGAATCGGCGGTTAAAAGCAACCGCCGATGTGTCAGGAAATCTTAGCGTACTGCGCCATTTCGTCTATGGCACATCAGCCGAAATTGATCTGGCGGGCATGATACCGTTCTGCCATGCGCTTCAGGGCGGCATTCAGCAACAGACCATAAGCGGGAAGGAAGAAGATAAGGCAGATCAGTACCTTGAAGCTGTAATCCACCAGGGCAATCTCGACCCAGTGCGCTGCCATGAAGGGATCCTGGCTCTTGTAAAATGCGATAAAGAAAAAGGCCAGCGTATCACTCACGTTACCCAGAAACATCGCGCAGGCAGGCGCTATCCACCACTGCGGCAGCTGGCGCAGACGGTTAAAGACGTGAACATCAAGGATCTGGCCCAGTGCATACGCCATAAAGCTGGCGCAGGCGATACGTGCGACAAAGAGATTGACCTGCTGCAGCGACGCCCAGCCCTGCCATGCTCCCTGATAAAAGAGACAGGAGATAGCGTAGGAGATAAACAGCGCCGGGATCATCACCGCGAGGATAATACGCCGCGCCAGCGGGGCGCCGAAAATACGCACGGTCAGGTCGGTTGCGAGAAAAATAAAGGGAAAGCTGAACGCACCCCAGGTGGTATGAAAACCAAAAATAGCGACCGGCAGCTGAACCAGATAATTGCTGGAGGTGATCACCAGCAGATGAAACAGCGACAGCCAGAAAAGGGCGTGCATGCGCTGACGCGCAGAAAAAGCGATCATAATAAGCCTTTTTAACAGTGGGGTGAGGGAACCCATCTCCTTCATCATTCGCATTTTTGCTGCACTGGCTGCGCTTGCGTATCCCGATCGCTTACTTCAGTAAGCTCCCGGGAATATACGCGCTTGCCGCCTTGCCAAAAAGCAAACGATTTTGGGGACTAAGCAACGGTTTTAAAAAAAACGGACGGCATCTTAACCCGTTGCGCAATTTATGCAACGGTTAATTTTAGCGCAATCGTTGTCGCCTTGCGCTGCGGAAATGGCGAGCTAGAATGAGCATCTTTGTTTACTTACCGATAAGAGAATCATGAGCGATCCTTTCTCCGCACCCGACCATACGCTGGATGCGCTGGGCCTGCGCTGCCCTGAACCCGTGATGATGGTACGCAAGACGGTACGCACGATGCAGGCGGGCGAAACGCTGCTGATTATCGCTGACGATCCGGCGACCACGCGCGATATTCCTGGTTTCTGCCGCTTTATGGATCATGATTTACTGGCACAGCAGACGGATGCGCTGCCATATCAGTATCTGATCAGAAAAGGCGCGGAGGCCTGAGGATGCAGCCATCGCGGGTGCGATGGCGTTAATGCAGGGGCGTCTGATATCAGTAACGGGCAGCAGCCCGTTACTGATGGCCTGATTGATTATGAGAGCCAGAGCGAACGCACAATCATAAAGTGACCGGCAAAATAGCAGGCGGCGACAATGGCGCTGTCAGCGCTGAAGCGCCGGCGATAGTGTGAAATAAACCAGATGATATTGGCCAGCAGCAGCAGGCCCGCACCAATCAGCAGCGAAAAGCTGTAGTCGGTTGGCCGGAAAAAGTAGTTTTCAGCCGCCAGCCAGTTCATCACCAGCGTCATGCCAATCAGGGTACAGATAGGCCAGCGCAACTCCTCCAGCCGCGTCCAGAGCAGCGCAATGACCGCAACGCCGATGATCAGGAACGTCAGCGGGATCGGCCAGTAGAAGCTCATGGTCATATGGGCGGTAAAGCTGATGGTGTAGAGCAGATGCGAAAGGAAAAAGGCGCCCAGCGCATAGAGCATCTGCTGCCGCGGCAGCAGCATCAGCGCGTCGCCTGCCAGCGTGGCAATCAGTCCGGCGAGGATCAGATAATCAGTGGTATTCACAGCGGGCGCCTGCCAGGCCCAGGCAACCAGCAGCAGCAGGGTCACGGGTTTAAACAGCCAGCGTTGCCACTGCGGACCACGATAGGAGGCATCCACATAAAGCCAGCCGGAAAAAAGTACTGCAAGGAAAGACCAAAGCATTTTTTCTCCCTTTTGTAGACCAGATGTCCACATTGTTGAAATATCCCAGACTCTCTTTGAGTTTAAGTTACCGCTGGCAAATGTGACAATCGGGCAACTCTGGTTGTATGCTTTAGCCTCTTTTTTAATTATCAAATGAAGTGAAGTGCGAGCAAAAACATGAGCAAACCACCGCTAATCTTTTTTATCGTCCTGGCGATTATTGCCATTCTGGCGACCCGGCAGTTTATCAAGCAGCGGCGCGAAGCCGCGGTTAACGATGCCTCTCCGGTGCGATCGCTTACCGTGCAGGTAAAAACCAAACGTGAGTTTCCGGCGCCAAATCGCCGTTCGCGGCAGCGCGAAGAGATTGCCGGTGAAGAGATGAAATATGAAGCCTGGTTTCATCCGCTGAACGGCGCGAGCGACATTAAAACTGCGGTCAGCGCCAGCGATTATCATCAGATGGATAAGGGTGTTAAAGGCGAGCTGAAGATGCAGGGCAGCCGGTTTGTCAGCTTTACCCCCGCGCGCTAAAACCGGAGCGCCAGCGAAGGTGCTCCGGTTAAAACCGGATGTGCAGAGTTACATCTTTGGATAGTGCTTTTTCTGCCAGGCCAGCAGCTCAAACACCCCGAAAAAGAAAATTTTAGCCTGCGTGGCGCCGCTCAGTTTCGGCGCCTCTTTAGGCTGGGTGGCGCGCAGCAGTACCAGCTGCAGTCCATGCATAATCACCATGAAAAACAGGGCGACATGCACAAAGTAGCGCAGCGGGGTGGGGAAAGGGTGCACCAGATTCAGCAGCAGAAAAGCCCAAACGCAAATCATCAGTAACCGTCCCAGATTAAGCCACATCATGCGCCTCCTGTTGGCGTTGATAGAGTCGGTAGGCGACCTGACCGGCGATCTTCTCCCGGTAAAGCTGCCAGCTGGCGGGCACATCAGGCGTGCCCTGTTCCACTTCACTTTCTACGTAAATCAGCGCATCTGCGCTTAGCCACTGATTACGCTCCAGCAGCGCCAGCGTTTCCGCCAGCAGCCCTTTGCGAAACGGCGGATCGACAAACACAATATCAAACGCTTCTCCCGGCTGGCTGAGCCACTGCAGCGTGTTGGCCTGTATCACCGTGGCCTGCGTTGCGCGCAGGGTGTCGACATTGCGCGACAGCTGCTGCGCCACGCTGCGTTCCAGCTCCAGCAGCGTCACTGAGCCCGCATAGCGCGACAGCGCTTCCAGACCCAGCGCACCGCTGCCGGCAAAGCAATCGAGGCAGCGCGCCTGCTGAAGATCGGGCGCCAGCCAGTTAAACAGGGTTTCGCGTACGCGATCGGTCGTGGGGCGCAGGCCTGCGCTATCCGGCACCGGAAGTTTACGGCCGCGCCACTGGCCACCAATAATGCGGATTTGACCAGCGCCGCCGCTGCTGCGGGGTGATTTACTCATTTTGCTCACAACTCGTCATAATTTGTTGCGTAGTTTAACGGGCGCGACAGGCAGAAGAAACGTAAAAAAGGGTGCTGTGGTGCGCTGGCCGGAAAGTGTTAGACTATTGAACGATACAAGTGTGCGTAATGCGCTGATTTTACGCTGCAGAAAGCTTAAAAACTGAATTTATATCCCCTGGGGACAGCGTGCTACCGGGAATAAGCCATCGAGGAGTGTGGTCACACAATGGCAAAAGAGAAAAAACGCGGCTTTTTTTCCTGGCTGGGCTTTGGCAAAGAAGAGCAGGCGCCCGCCCCGGCTGAAGAGCAGGTAAAAGAGCAGCCCGCAGAGGAGGCTCAGCCTGCCGCCGCTGAAGAGAGTACGAGTGCGTCCGGGCGCGCCGAAGCGCAGGCAGCGGAAACCGTTGCGCTGACGGAGCAAAAAGCGAAAGAGCAGGCAGCAGATCAGACGGCCCGGCACGTGCCAGCGTCTGAGGATGGAAGCATCACCGCGCAGCCTGAAGAGATCCTGCCGGAAGAGGAGCCTGAGCTGGCCCCGCTGCCGGTTAACGAAGAGATTCTGCCGGAAGAGGAGCCTGAGCTGGCTCCGCTGCCGGTTAATGAGGAGATCCTGCCGGAAGAGGAGCCTGAGCTGGCTCCGCTGCCGGTCAGTGAAAAGCGCCTGACGGAAGAAACACCTGCTGTCGCGGCGGATGAGCAACCGCTGACTGCCGCCGTGGCGCCGGAACCTATCCTGCCTGGCGATGAAAGTCAGCTGGCCGAAGCGGAAGCTGAGACAGATGAAGACGCACCGCTCAGCGATGAAGAGCTGGAGGCGCTGGCGCTGGCGGAAACCTACGCTGAAGATGCTGCTGAAGCCGAAGACACCGTAAGCGATCTTCCGCTGGCGGCAGCGCCTATTGTGACGCAGGAGCAGGAGCGCCCGACTAAAGAAGGCTTTTTCGCCCGCCTTAAACGCAGCCTGGTAAAAACGCGGACCAACCTTGGTTCAGGCTTTATCAGCCTGTTTCGCGGTAAAAAAATCGATGACGATCTGTTTGATGAGCTGGAAGAACAGCTGCTGATTGCAGATGTGGGCGTGGAAACCACCCGCCGCATTATTACCAGTCTGACCCAGCAGGCAAGTCGCAAACAGCTGCGTGACGCTGAAGCGCTGTATGGTCTGCTGAAAGCGGAAATGGCCGGCATCCTTGATAAAGTGGATGCGCCGCTGGATGTGAGTGGCAAAACGCCATTTGTGATCCTGATGGTCGGCGTAAACGGTGTCGGCAAAACCACCACCATCGGTAAACTGGCGCGTCAGTATCAGGCGGAAGGCAAATCGGTGATGCTGGCTGCCGGCGATACCTTCCGTGCCGCTGCGGTTGAGCAGCTGCAGGTGTGGGGACAGCGCAACAATATTCCTGTTGTGGCGCAGCATACGGGTGCAGATTCTGCCTCGGTGATTTTTGATGCAATTCAGGCGGCGAAGTCGCGCAACGTGGATGTGCTGATTGCGGACACCGCAGGTCGCCTGCAGAACAAAGCGCATCTGATGGAAGAGCTGAAAAAAATCACCCGCGTGATGAAGAAGCTGGATGAGAATGCGCCGCATGAAGTGATGCTGACGTTAGATGCCAGCACCGGACAGAATGCGGTCAGTCAGGCAAAACTGTTTAATGAAGCGGTAGGGCTGACAGGCATCGCCCTGACCAAGCTGGACGGCACGGCGAAAGGGGGCGTTATCTTCTCGATTGCTGACCAGTTCGGCATTCCTATCCGCTATATCGGTGTCGGAGAAGGCATCGAAGATTTACGGCCATTTAAGGCCGCAGACTTTATTGAGGCACTGTTTGCCCGAGAGGAATGATTGGCATGATTCGCTTTGAAGAAGTCAGTAAGGCTTATCTGGGAGGGCGCCAGGCGCTGCAGGGGGTTGATTTTCATCTGCGTCCCGGCGAGATGTCCTTCCTGACCGGACACTCCGGTGCGGGTAAAAGTACCCTGCTGAAGCTGATTTGCGGCATTGAGCGTCCGAGCGCCGGACAGATCTGGTTCAGCGGGCACGATATCTCCCGTCTGCGTCACAGCGAAGTGCCATTTCTGCGTCGCCAGATCGGAATGATTTTTCAGGATCACCACCTGCTGATGGATCGCTCTGTCTATGACAATGTGGCTATTCCGCTGATTATTTCCGGTGCCAGCGGCGAAGATATCCGCCGTCGTGTTTCCGCGGCTCTGGATAAAGTCGGCCTGCTCGACAAAGCGAAAAGTTACCCGATTCAGCTCTCCGGCGGTGAACAGCAGCGCGTGGGCATTGCGCGCGCGGTGGTTAATAAGCCCGCGGTGCTGCTGGCAGATGAACCCACAGGTAACCTCGATAACGCGCTGTCAGAAGATATTCTGCGCCTGTTTGAAGAGTTTAACCGCGTTGGAGTAACGGTACTGATGGCAACCCACGATCTGGGGCTGATCGCGCGGCGCAACTACCGCGTGATGACGCTGAATCAGGGACGTCTGCACGGAGGCCACGATGGTCAATAAACGCAACAAGCGTCCGGCGGCAGCCAGGCCGGCAAAGCAGCCTAAGGCGCCGTCAAAGCGCAAAGCGCTGAAAGGCGGCTGGCAGGAGCAGTGGCGCTACGCCCTGCGCGGTACGCTGTCCGATATGTGGCGCCAGCCGCTGGCAACGCTGCTCACCGTCATGGTTATCGCCATTTCTCTGACGCTGCCCAGCGTCTGTTACATGGTGTGGAAAAACGTCAGTCAGGCGGCCACCCAATGGTATCCGGCGCCGCAGCTGACGGTCTACCTTGATAAGACGCTGGACGATAGCGCGGCAGAAAACGTGACCGCACAGCTTAAGCAGCTGGAAGGGGTCGACAGCGTGAACTACCTGACGCGCGACGAGGCGCAGAGTGAGTTCCGCAACTGGTCCGGCTTTGGCGGCGCAATGGATCTGCTGGAGCAGAATCCGCTGCCGGCGGTCGCGATCATCACGCCGAAACTTAATTTCCAGAACTCTGACACCATGGCAAGCCTGCGCGATCGGGTGGCGAAAGTGCAGGGCGTGGATGAAGTACGTATGGATGACAGCTGGTTTGCCCGTCTGGCGGCGCTGACGGGCCTGGTCGGACAGGTAGCCTCTATGATCGGTCTGCTGATGATTGTGGCGGTGTTCCTGGTGATTGGTAACAGTGTCCGGCTCAGCATCTTTGCCCGGCGCGATACCATCAACGTTCAGAAGCTGATTGGCGCAACGGATGGCTTTATTCTGCGGCCGTTCCTCTATGGCGGTGCGCTGCTGGGTTTTGCCGGTGCGCTGCTGTCACTGGTGCTTTCTGAAGTGCTGGTGCTGCGACTGCAGTCGGTGGTGGCGCAGGTAGCATCGGTGTTTGGCACCGCCTTTACGCTGGAAGGGTTTGCCTGGGATGAAGGCCTGCTGCTGCTGCTGATTGCCGCGATTATTGGCTGGATTGCGGCCTGGCTTGCCACTGTGCAACATTTACGCCGATTTACGCCGCAGTAACCCATGGCAACGATTTTTTGATATACTCTTCCTCTGCTGCCAGCAGTACAGGCGCAGAGGAATGCTCCGATTTTCCCCGCTGTCACCTGTGTGTAAAATATTCACTGCTATAATTGAACTTGTGGATAACCCCGGCGTCTAATTAGCACAGATTGCTGTTGGTTTTCGTCTGACGTTGACATACTGTAACGTCTGCGCAAGGACACGCGCAGCAATTCCATTGAATTTGTGAGGGTTTGAATGACCAAAGAAATGCAAACTTTAGCGATTGCTCCTCTGGGCAACCTGGAATCTTACGTTCGGGCTGCCAATAACTGGCCGGTATTGACGGCAGAAGAGGAAAAAGCACTGGCTGAGCGGCTGCATTACCAGGGCGATCTGGATGCAGCGAAAACGCTGATCCTGTCACACCTGCGCTTTGTTGTTCACATCGCACGTAACTATGCAGGTTATGGTCTGCCACAGGCGGATCTGATTCAGGAAGGCAATATCGGCCTGATGAAAGCGGTGCGCCGCTTTAATCCGGAAGTCGGCGTGCGTCTGGTCTCATTTGCGGTGCACTGGATCAAAGCTGAGATCCACGAATATGTGCTGCGCAACTGGCGCATTGTCAAAGTCGCAACCACCAAAGCGCAGCGTAAGCTGTTCTTTAACCTGCGTAAAACCAAGCAGCGTCTGGGCTGGTTTAATCAGGATGAAGTTGACATGGTGGCGCGTGAGCTCGGCGTCAGCACTAAAGATGTGCTGGAGATGGAGTCGCGCATGGCGGCGCAGGACATGACCTTTGATATGTCCTCTGACGATGAGGCAGGCGACGGCAAGCCAATGGCTCCCGTGCTCTACCTGCAGGATAAAACGTCAGACTTCGCTGACGGTATCGAAGAGGATGACTGGGACGCCCACGCTGCTGATAAGCTGAGTGATGCGATGCTCAGTCTGGACGAGCGCAGTCAGCATATCATCCGTGCCCGCTGGCTGGATGATGATAATAAAACCACGCTGCAGGAGCTGGCCGACCGCTATGGCGTCTCAGCAGAGCGCGTGCGTCAGCTGGAAAAGAACGCGATGAAGAAGCTGCGTTTGGCGATTGAAGCCTGATATTCCGCAGACCGCAATAAGGGCGACCTCAGGGTTGCCCTTTTTTATGTCTGTCATCCGGCCGGTCGCGCGGCTCTACTCTGTCTCTTTTACCCACCCGTCCGCCTGCGCGCGGAAGCCACATGCCTGCATAAAGGCCGCCCGGATCCCCTGGTCAGCATAGCCATCATCAGCGATCCACCAGTGAGCCTGCGAACGATTCTGCGCCAGAGTCTCCTCCAGTAAGTAACGCCCGACGCCGCGCCGGCGCGTGGCCTCGCGTACTTCAAAGTGCGTGATTTTGCCGTGGGTGCCGCGGATTTCCAGCTGCAGCGCGCCCAGCAGCCGGTCGTTAAACCGTGCGGCATAGAGCCGCTGCGTATCACTCATTGTGCTCTCCAGCTGCGCGATATCCTGCTGCGGCCAGATTTTAGCGAGGTCGATGCGATCCTGCGGCGTAAGTGAAACGATACGCTGAATAGTGAGTTTCATAACCCGTACCTGTACTGGCTGAAAGGGCATAGTGTAGCGAATTTATACAGTCAGAGCGCTGTCACTTTTTTGCGATAAAAACAGGTCAAATGGCAGACACTTTGCCAGGATTGTGGAGTAAGCCCGCAACGATTGCTGAATAAGCCAGCATAACGCGCTGCCCTGGTGCGCAAATTACGGCCATAACCTCCAGAGTATTATGCTGTTCAGGCCACTCATTGCTGAATATGTCAGTTGATTTACAGCAGAAAATTCCTGTTTAATAACCTGAAAATAAAGCTGTTTTAACAAAAAAAGCCAGATAAGAGCGCTAACTCCTTCTATCTGAATCAGTTTCTTCTTTCACTGGCTGAAATAAAACCAATCACAACAGACACGACATAACAGATGGGGAAGTACGCATGAAGATGAGTAAAGGACGCGCGTTACTGGCGGGCTGCGTTGCGCTGGCAATGAGCCATGCCGCGCTGGCTGCTGATATCAAAATTGCTATCGTAGGTGCAGCAACCGGCCCGGTGGCGCAATATGGTGATATGCAGTTCACGGGCGCAGCGCAGGCGATTAAAGACATTAATGCCAAAGGTGGCGTAAACGGCGACAAGCTGGTTGGCGTGGAGTATGACGACGCGTGTGACCCGAAACAGGCGGTTGCGGTTGCGAACAAAGTCGTTAACGACGGCATTAAATATGTTATCGGCCATCTCTGCTCTTCTTCTACGCAGCCTGCGTCTGACATCTATAACGATGAAGGCATTCTGATGATCACGCCGGCCGCCACCGCCCCTGAACTGACGGCGCGTGGCTATGCTGACGTTATGCGCACCACCGGTCTCGACTCCGATCAGGGTCCGACGGCAGCGACCTATATTCTGGACCAGATCAAGCCGAAGCGTATTGCCGTCGTGCATGACAAGCAGCAGTACGGCCAGGGTCTGGCAGAGTCCGTGCAGAAAACCCTGAAAGCCAAAGGCGGTAACGTGGTGCTGTTTGAGGGGATCACTGCCGGCGATAAAGATTTCTCCACGCTGATTGCCCGTCTGAAGAAAGAGAACGTCGACTTTGTTTACTACGGTGGCTACTACCCGGAGCTGGGGCAGATCCTGCGTCAGGCAAAAACGGCCGGCCTGAAAGCGGGCTTTATGGGGCCAGAGGGCGTGGGTAACGCATCACTCTCCAATATTGCGGGTGATGCGTCCGAAGGCCTGTACGTTACGCTGCCGAAGCGTTATGACCAGCTGCCAGAGAACAAGGCAATTGTTGATGCTATCAAAGGCAACAGCGCCTCAAACCGCAAAGATCCGACCGGTCCGTTTGTCTGGACTACCTATGCCGCGATCCAGTCGCTGGTGGCGGGTATTGAGCGCAGCAAGAGCGACGAGTCCGATGCCATTGCCAAAAACCTGAAAGAGGGCGCACCGGTGCCAACCGTGATGGGCAACCTGAGCTGGGATCAGAAAGGCGATCTGAAAGGGTTCGAGTTCGGCGTGTTCAAATGGCACAAAGATGGCTCATCAACCGCAGTGAAATAATCGCTGTTAACCGGTTATACCCTATAGCGTAACTATCTCCCCCTCCCGTACGCGGGCGGGGGCAGGGAGCAGGCAAACGCGCTGCGAGCGGTTTGCTTCCCTGACCCTTTCTTACCCCAGAGAGGGAATCTCTGATTCACTTGCAGGTCCTCACTATGTCCGAGCAGTTTCTCTATTTTATTCAGCAGATGTTCAACGGGGTGACCCTCGGGAGCACCTATGCGCTGATCGCCATTGGCTACACCATGGTGTATGGCATTATCGGCATGATCAACTTCGCCCACGGCGAGGTCTATATGATCGGCAGCTATGTCTCTTTTATTGTCATTGCCGCCCTGATGATGATGGGTATTGATACCGCGTGGCTGATGATCGCCGCCGGTTTTATCATGGCAGTGATCATCTCCAGCGCCTACGGCTGGAGTATTGAACGCGTCGCCTATAAACCGGTGCGCGCTTCCAAGCGGCTGATTGCGCTTATCTCCGCCATCGGGATGTCTATTTTCCTGCAAAACTACGTCAGCCTGACCCAGGGCTCGCGCGATCTGGCGCTGCCGAGTCTGATCACCGGCCAGTGGACATTGGGTGAAAGCAACGGCTTCGCCGCCACGCTCACCACCATGCAGCTGGTGATCTGGGTAGTGACGTTTCTGGCAATGCTGGCGCTGACGCTGTTTATCCGCTATTCGCGTATGGGCCGCGCCTGCCGCGCCTGCGCAGAAGATCTGAAAATGGCGAGCCTGCTCGGCATCAATACCGACCGCGTCATTTCGCTGACCTTTGTGATTGGTGCGGCTATGGCAGCGGTTGCTGGCGTGCTGCTGGGGCAGTTCTACGGCTCAATCAACCCGTTTATCGGCTTTATGGCCGGCATGAAAGCATTTACTGCAGCGGTGCTGGGCGGTATCGGCAGTATTCCGGGCGCCATGATTGGCGGACTGGTACTCGGCATTGCGGAAGCGCTGACGTCAGCTTACCTCTCGACGGAATATAAAGATGTGGTCTCCTTTGCGCTGCTGATCGTGGTATTGCTGGTGATGCCAACCGGTATCCTGGGCCGCCCGGAGGTAGAGAAAGTATGAAGCGTCTCGGGCTGCTTAACGCCGTGCTTTCCGCGGCAATGCTGCTGGTACTGGCCAGCTTCTTTATGGGCGTTCGTCTGGACCTGGATGGCACCCGGCTGATTGTTGTCAGCGCGGGCGACGTTCGCTGGAACTGGATCTTCGTGGGCTGCGCGGTGGTCTTTATCTTTCAGCTGCTGCGTCCGCTGTTTGCAGGCCGGCTTCGCCGCAGCGGTAAAGCCTTTGTGCTGCCGGCGTTTGATGGCTCTACTGCGAAGCAGAAGCTGCTGATGGCGCTGCTGATCGTGGCTGCCGTTGCGTGGCCGCTGTTTGCGTCACGTGGCAGCATCGACATTGCGACGCTGACGCTGATCTACGTCATGCTGGGCCTGGGGCTTAACGTAGTGGTCGGACTCTCCGGGCTGCTGGTACTGGGCTACGGCGGCTTTTATGCCATTGGCGCCTATACCTTTGCGCTGCTGAACCACTACTACGGTTTTGGTTTCTGGGAGAGCCTGCCGCTGGCGGGCATCGTGGCTGGCGCCTTTGGGCTGATGCTGGGGTTTCCGGTGCTGCGCCTGCGCGGCGACTATCTGGCGATTGTTACGCTCGGCTTCGGTGAAATCGTGCGTATTTTGCTGCTCAACAGCACCTCCATAACCGGGGGGCCGAACGGTATCGCACAGATCCCTAAGCCCGGCCTGTTTGGCATTGAGTTTGGCCGGCGCGTCAGCGAAGGGGGATGGACCACGTTCCATGAACTGACGGGGCTTGCCTACAATCCCAACCACCGCGTGATTTTCCTCTACCTGGTGGCGCTGCTGCTGGTAGTGCTGACGCTGTTTGTGATCAACCGCCTGCTGCGTATGCCGCTGGGCCGCGCATGGGAAGCGCTGCGTGAAGATGAGATCGCCTGCCGCTCGCTGGGCCTGAGCCCGACGCGTATCAAGCTGACCGCTTTTACCATCAGCGCCGTGTTTGCAGGCTTTGCCGGCACGCTGTTTGCGGCACGCCAGGGCTTTGTCAGTCCGGAGTCGTTTACGTTTGTCGAGTCCGCTTTTGTACTGGCTATCGTGGTACTGGGCGGGATGGGGTCTCAGCTGGCGGTGATCCTCGCCGCTGTTTTGCTGGTGGTGTCGCGTGAACTGATGCGCGATCTTAATGAGTACAGCATGCTGGTGCTGGGCGGCCTGATGGTGCTGATGATGATCTGGCGTCCGCAGGGTTTACTGCCGATGAAGCGTCCGCATCTGAAACTGAAACAGAGCAAACAGGGAGAGCAGGCATGAGTCAGCCTTTATTAGCCGTTGAAGGCCTGATGATGCGTTTTGGCGGCCTGCTGGCCGTCAACAATGTGGCACTGGCGCTGCATCCGCAGGAGATTGTTTCGCTTATCGGACCAAACGGGGCCGGTAAAACCACCGTGTTCAACTGCCTGACTGGCTTTTATAAGCCTACCGGCGGAACGATCACACTGCGCGATCAGCCGCTGCAGGGCCTGCCGGGACAGAAAATCGCGCGCATGGGCATCGTGCGCACGTTCCAGCACGTGCGTCTGTTCCGTGAGATGACGGTGATTGAAAACCTGCTGGTGGCACAGCATCAGCATCTGAAAAGCGGTGTCTTTTCTGGTCTGTTAAAAACCCCGGCGTTTCGCCGTGGCGAGAGCGAGGCGCTCGATCGCGCTGCAACCTGGCTGGAGCGTATCGGCCTGCTGGAGCTGGCAAACCGTCAGGCGGGCAATCTCGCTTACGGCCAGCAGCGCCGGCTGGAAATTGCCCGCTGCATGGTCACGCGCCCGGAGATCCTGATGCTGGATGAGCCGGCAGCAGGCCTCAACCCGCGTGAAACGCATGAGCTGGATGCGCTGATCGCCGAGCTGCGCAGCGAGCATAAGGTGTCAGTACTGCTGATTGAACACGATATGAAGCTGGTTATGGGCATCTCCGATCGCATCTACGTGGTCAATCAGGGAACGCCGCTGGCGAACGGTACGCCGGAACAGATTCGCAACAACCCGGATGTGATCCGGGCTTATTTAGGTGAGGCGTAAGATGGCAAACCCGATGTTAACACTGCAGGGTGTAAGCGCCCACTACGGCCCGATTCAGGCGCTGCACAATATCAATTTGCATATCAGCCAGGGAGAGATCGTCACGCTGATTGGTGCCAACGGCGCCGGCAAAACCACGCTGCTGGGCACGCTGTGCGGTGAGCCGCGCGCCACCAGCGGCACCATTGTGTTTGACGGTAAAACCATTACCGACTGGCAGACAGCAAAAATCATGCGGGAGGCGATCGCTATTGTGCCGGAAGGACGCCGGGTGTTTTCCCGCATGACGGTGGAAGAAAACCTGGCGATGGGCGGCTTTTTTGCCAGCCGGCAGGAGTATCAGACGCGAATCGAGCGGGTTTATCAGCTCTTTCCCCGGCTGGCAGAGCGCAAAGTGCAGCGTGCCGGCACGATGTCCGGCGGTGAACAGCAGATGCTGGCAATTGGTCGTGCGCTGATGAGTCAGCCGCGCCTGCTGCTGCTGGATGAACCTTCACTCGGACTGGCCCCTATCATCATCCAGCAGATTTTTGACACTATCGAGCAGCTGCGTAAAGAGGGGATGACCATCTTCCTCGTTGAGCAAAACGCCAATCAGGCGCTGAAGCTGGCCGATCGCGGTTACGTGCTGGAAAACGGCCACGTGGTGCTGGAGGACAGTGGCGAAGCACTGCTCTCTAATGAAGCGGTGCGCAGCGCCTATCTCGGCGCCTGATCTGCCTGCGGCCCGGGATCCTGCCGGGCCGCCTTTCTCCCTGCCTGCGTTTTTTTGCTAAAAAGTGTGCACAGCGTTCACGTTTTGCCCCCTGGCTGCCCCGTTTCTGTGTGTCACATCTCTGTCATATTTCGGTTATTTTTCTATCATCTTCCCGTGTCATGTTACTCCGCGAACAAAAAATGCGTGATATTGCGCGTACCTAACAGCACAGGAAAACTTTATGACCGCTTTAACGCTTCGTCCCCGTCTGATGAGTGTGTTGCTTGGTCTGGCGCTCAGCGGTAACGCGCTGGCTGCGACCGAAATCCCTTTCTGGCACTCAATGGAAGGGGAGTTAGGCAAAGAAGTTGACTCTCTGGCACAGCGTTTTAACCAGGCGCATCCCGATTACAAAATTGTGCCCACTTATAAAGGTAACTACGAGCAGAGCCTGGCGGCGGGGATCGCAGCAGTACGCACCGGCAAAGCGCCTGCGCTGCTGCAGGTCTATGAAGTCGGTACGGCAACCATGATGGCCTCAAAAGCGATTGTGCCGGTGCATGAAGTGTTCAGCCAGGCTGGCGTGCAGATGGATGCGAAGCAGTTTGTGCCGGCCGTGGCGGGTTACTACAGCGACAGCAGCGGTCAGCTGATCTCTCAGCCGTTTAACAGCTCAACGCCGGTGCTCTACTACAACAAAGATGCCTTTAAAAAAGCGGGGCTGGATCCGGAACAGCCGCCGAAAACCTGGCAGGAACTGGCAAAAGACGCTGCCGCGCTGCGTAAAGCCGGCATGAGCTGCGGCTATGCCAGCGGCTGGCAGGGCTGGATCCAGATTGAAAACTTCAGCGCGTGGCATGCGCTGCCGGTAGCCAGTAAAAACAACGGCTTCGACGGCACGGATGCGGTGCTGGAGTTTAATAAACCGGTACAGGTGCGGCATATTCAGATGCTCGAAGAGATGAACAAAAAAGGTGATTTCACCTACTTCGGGCGCAAAGATGAGCCAACCGCCAAGTTTTACAACGGCGACTGCGGTATTACTACCGCCTCCTCAGGTTCGCTGGCGGATATCAAGCACTACGCCAAATTCAACTTCGGCGTCGGCATGATGCCGTATGACGAGACCGTACCTGAGGCCCCGCAGAATGCCATTATTGGCGGTGCCAGCCTGTGGGTGATGAAAGGCAAAGATGCGGCCACGTATAAAGGGGCGGCAGAGTTTATGAAGTTCCTCGCCCAGCCGGAGATTGCCGCCGAATGGCATCAGAAAACCGGCTACCTGCCTATCACCACCGCTGCCTATGAGCTGACCAGAAAGCAGGGCTTCTATGAGAAGAATCCGGGCGCGGATATCGCCACCCGGCAGATGCTCAATAAAGATCCGCTGCCGTACACCAAAGGTATGCGCCTCGGCAACATGCCGCAAATCCGCACGGTGGTGGACGAAGAGCTGGAAGGCGTCTGGACCGGCAAGCAGACGCCACAGGCGGCGCTGGATAATGCGGTTAAACGCGGTAACGCACTGCTGCGCCGTTTTGAACAGCAGGTGAAATAAATCCGATCCACCGGGAGCGGCGCTGTGCCGCTCCCGCTTTCAGCGTGAGTTTTCTATGCCCTCATCGTCTCGTCCGGTCTTTCGTGCCCGGCTGCTGCCCTATTTGCTGATGGCACCGCAGCTGATTATCACCGCCATTTTCTTTCTCTGGCCCGCCGGAGAAGCGCTATGGTATTCGCTGCAGAGCATCGATCCGTTTGGCATCTCGAGTACCTTTGTCGGGCTGGAGAACTTCAGCCGTCTGTTCAGCGATCCGTATTATCTCGACTCGTTCCGCACCACCATCGTCTTCAGCCTGCTGGTCACGGTACTGGGCATGCTGTTTTCGCTTCTGCTGGCAGCGCTGGTTGACTATGTCGTAAGCCTGCAAAAACTCTACCAGACCCTGCTGCTGCTGCCGTACGCGGTGGCGCCGGTGGTCGCCGCGGTGCTGTGGATGTTTCTCTTTAATCCGGGGCTTGGGCTGTTCAGTCATCTGCTCAACCAGGCTGGCTATAACTGGAATTATGCGCAGAACAGCGGTCAGGCAATGTTTCTGGTGGTGCTCGCCTCTATCTGGCAGCAGATGAGCTACAACTTTCTGTTTTTCTTCGCCGCGCTGCAGTCGATTCCGAGGTCGCTGATTGAGGCGGCAGCCATCGACGGGGCCGGGCCGGTACGCCGCTTTTTTCATCTTTCACTGCCACTGATTACGCCGGTGAGCTTCTTTCTGCTGGTGATCAACCTGGTCTACGCCTTCTTTGATACCTTTCCGGTCATTGACGCCGCCACCGGTGGCGGGCCGGTACAGTCTACCACCACGCTTATCTACAAAATTTATCGGGAAGGATTTACCGGTCTCGATCTCTCCTCATCTGCCGCGCAGTCGGTTGTGCTGATGCTGCTGGTGATTGGCCTGACTATTCTGCAGTTCCGCTTTGTTGAGCGTAAGGTGCAATATCAATGATTGAGAACCGACGCGGGCTGGATATCTTCAGCCACACTCTGCTGATTCTGGGCGTGCTGACCATTCTGTTTCCGCTCTATGTGGCCTTTGTAGCCGCCACGCTGGATAACACCGCGGTTTATCAGGTCCCGATGACGCTGGTGCCCGGCACGCATCTCTGGGAGAACGTCTCGCGTATCTGGACGCAGGGCGTTAACGGCAGCGCGGCGTTTGGCATGATGCTGCTGAACAGCTGTATCATGGCGCTGGCAATTACGTTCGGCAAAATCAGCGTCTCTATGCTCTCAGCCTTTGCGCTGGTCTGGTTTCGTTTTCCGCTGCGCACGCTCTTTTTCTGGCTGATTTTCATTACCCTGATGCTGCCGGTTGAAGTGCGCATCTTTCCGACGGTAGAAGTGATCGCCACGCTCAACCTGCTCGACAGCTACAGCGGTCTGACGCTGCCGCTGATGGCGTCGGCAACGGCCACGTTTCTGTTTCGCCAGTTTTTCCTGTCGCTGCCGGATGAGCTGATTGAAGCCGCGCGCATTGATGGTGCCGGACCAATGCGCTTCTTTTGGGACATTGTCCTGCCGCTGTCAAAAACCAACCTCGCCGCGCTGTTTGTGATCACGTTTATCTATGGCTGGAATCAGTATCTCTGGCCGCTGCTGATTATTAATGATGCCAGCCTGAGCACCGCCGTAGCGGGGGTAAAAAGCATGATCAATACCAGCGGCGGCCCGACGCAGTGGAATGAAGTGATGGCAGCGATGTTATTAACCCTGATCCCACCGGTTGTGGTGGTTCTTGTAATGCAGCGCGCATTTGTGCGTGGCTTGGTGGAGAATGAGAAATAGATGGCAGGCGTAACCTTACAGAGCGTGACAAAATCGTATGACGGCAAAAATGCGGTGATCCAGCCGCTGACCATTACCATCAACGAGGGCGAGTTTATGGTGATGGTGGGGCCCTCCGGCTGCGGTAAGTCGACGCTGCTGCGTATGGTGGCCGGACTGGAGCGCGTCAGCTCCGGCGACATTTTTATTGCTGAGCAGCGGGTCACGGAGATGGAGCCGAAAGATCGCGGCATCGCGATGGTCTTCCAGAACTATGCGCTTTACCCGCATATGACGGTAGGCGAAAACATGGGCTATGGCCTAAAGATCCGCGGCATGAGTAAAGCGCAGATCGCTCAGCGCGTGCTGGAAACCGCGCGCAGTCTGGAACTTGATCACCTGCTGACCCGGCGACCGCGTGAACTTTCAGGCGGCCAGCGGCAGCGCGTGGCGATGGGACGCGCTATCGTACGTGAGCCGGCTGTATTCCTGTTCGATGAACCCCTGTCTAACCTTGATGCGCGGCTGCGCGTGCAGATGCGCCTTGAACTGCAGCAGCTGCACCGTCGCCTGAAAACCACCAGCCTCTATGTTACGCACGATCAGGTTGAAGCGATGACGCTGGCAGAGCGGGTGATGGTGATGAATAAAGGGATTGTGGAGCAGGTTGGCACGCCGGTAGAGGTCTATGAGCGTCCGGCCAGCCAGTTTGTCGCCGCTTTTATCGGCTCACCGGCGATGAACCTGCTGCCAGGGCAGATCAGCCGCGACGGCACGCACTTTACGCTGGATGCCCTGAACAGCCTGCCACTGGGCGGGAGGCGGCCGCAGTGGGCTAACCAGACGATGACGCTCGGCATTCGTCCTGAGCATATCCATCTCTCTTCACGTGAAGCAGGCGGCGTGCCACTGGTGATCGATACGCTTGAGATCCTCGGCGCAGATAACCTTGCGCATGGCCATCTGGGCCAGGCGCGGCTGGTGGTCCGGCTGCCGCACAGCGAACGTCCGCAGGCGGGCAGCACGCTGTGGCTGCATCTGCCGCCGGATGCGTTACACTTCTTCGATTCTGTACATGGAAAACGTCTGGAATGAGTGACAACAACTGGCCCTACCCGAAAATTGTGGCCCATCGCGGCGGCGGTAAACTCGCCCCGGAAAATACGCTGGCGGCGATTGATACCGGCGCGCGCTATGGCCATACCATGATTGAGTTTGATGCCAAACTCTCGCAGGATAAACAGATCTTTCTGCTGCACGACGACACGCTCGATCGCACCAGTAATGGCTGGGGCGTGGCAGGCGAGCAGACGTGGTCGCAGCTGGCACAGCTCGATGCCGGCGACTGGTTCGGCCGGGCATTTACGGGCGAACCGCTGGCGCTGCTGACAGATGTGGCGGCGCGCTGTCGCCAGCACCGGATGATGGCAAATATTGAGATCAAACCGACCACCGGCACCGACGCTGAGACAGGTGCTGCCGTGGCGCTGGCTGCCCGTAAGCTCTGGCAGGGGCAGATACCCCCGCTGCTCTCTTCATTTTCACCTGACGCGCTGGCAGCGGCACAGCAGGCCGCTCCGGAGCTGCCGCGTGGTTTGCTGCTGGATGAGTGGGATGACGCATGGCAGGCACTGACCGCCAGGCTGGGATGCGTGTCGATTCACCTGAATTACCGGCTGCTCGACGCAGAGCGCACAGCGCGGCTGAAAGCAGCCGGGCTGCGTATCCTGGTGTATACGGTTAATCAGCCCGCGCGTGCACGCGAGCTGCTGAACTGGGGTGTGGATGCCATCTGCACCGACCGCATTGACATCATTGGTCCCGACTTCAGTTAGTTACTGTTCGGCATTGTGCCGTTCTGCTGCGTATTCTGACCCGGCTGCGACTGCAGCACCTGCTGCCGGGTACTGTCGCGTTTTTCCTGCAGCTGCCGCTGCATATTTTGCGTCTGCCGCTGCTGATCCTGATGCAGCAGGCGCTGCTGCTGCTGCTGCTGGGTCTGCATCTGCGTCTGCATACGCTGCTGGCTTGGGTTATAGCCGGGCTGATTCACATTGTTATTATTCAGCGTGTTCGCCATACCGCTCAGCGGCAGCAGGGCTGCCAGCGCAATAAGCCATGGTTTCATTATTCCCTCCGGTCGTCTGACCTGCTGTGTAAACAGGCTGCCTGCAGGCAGTCTGCGTCTTGATCATAAGTTTATGCGATATCACAAAGCCTGAAATCGGGCGTGCGTGCAATTTGCGTTAAGTGGTATGTTTTTACTGCATTAGCAAACACTTGCATTACTAAATAACAAATGTAAACAACTGAAAAGGATGGTGGCAGGATGAAGACAGCAGGCAGGTTGCGCCAGTTGAGCTGGGCGATGTTAATGAGTTTTACCGTGGTGCAGGGGGCCGCCGCCGCGCCCGCCAGTGCACCGCCTGTCTCTTACGGCGTTGACAGCGACACCTTTCATCCGGTGAAAGCGCAGCACGGCATGGTTGCTTCGGTGGACGCTATGGCAACGCAGGTGGGCGTGGAGATCCTTAAGCAGGGTGGTAATGCAGTGGATGCGGCGATCGCCGTGGGCTTTGCGCTGGCGGTTACTCATCCGCAGGCGGGTAATCTCGGCGGCGGCGGCTTTATGCTGCTGCGCACCGCTTCCGGACGGACTGCTGCTATCGACTTTCGTGAAATGGCGCCGGCGCGCGCCTCGCGCGATATGTTCCTTGATAAGCAGGGCAACGCGGATAGTAAGTTATCGCTTACTTCGCACCTGGCGTCGGGTACGCCGGGCACGGTGGCAGGATTTGCGCTGGCGGCACAGAAGTATGGCACGCTGCCGCTGCGCACGCTGCTGGCCCCGGCTATCAGGCTGGCACGTGACGGTATTATCGTCAACGACGCGCTGGCGGACGATCTCGCCACCTATGGCAAAGAGAATCTGATCAATTACGCCACCAGCCGGGCAATTTTTTATAAAGCGGACGGTAAACCTTATCAGAAAGGCGATCGGCTGGTGCAGAAGAACCTGGCCCGCAGCCTGCAGCTGATTGCGCAGCAGGGGGCAGACGCATTTTATAAAGGCCGTATTGCTGATGAGATCGCTGGCGAGATGGCACAGCATGGCGGGCTGATTGGCAAAGCCGATCTTGCTGCTTATCGTGCCGTGGAGCGCAAACCGGTCAGCGGCACCTATCGCGGCTATGAAGTGTTCTCTATGCCGCCTCCCTCATCCGGCGGGATCCACATTGTGCAGATCCTGAATATTCTGGAGAACTTCGACCTGGCGAAGTGGGGCTTCGGCAGCGCAGATGCCATGCAGGTTATGGCAGAAGCGGAGAAGTACGCCTATGCCGATCGCTCCGAGTATCTTGGCGATCCCGATTTCGTCAAAGTGCCGCAGCAGGCGCTGACCAGCAAAGCTTACGCCAGAACCCTGGCGCAGCAGATCGATGTCAGCAAAGCGCGGCCGTCATCAGAGATCAAACCGGGTAAACTGGCACCGTATGAGAGCAATCAGACCACCCATTTCTCTGTGGTGGATAAAGCGGGCAACGCCGTGGCAGTGACCTATACCCTGAACACCTACTTTGGCAGCGGGATCGTGGCGGGCAACAGCGGCATCCTGATGAACAATGAAATGGATGATTTCTCCGCGAAGCCCGGTACGCCAAACGTCTACGGTCTGGTCGGCGGTGAGGCGAATGCGATTCAGCCGGCGAAGCGTCCGCTCTCCTCAATGTCACCAACGATTGTGGCAAAAGAGGGGAAAACCTGGCTGGTCACCGGCAGTCCGGGCGGCAGCCGGATCATCACGACCGTGCTGCAGATGGTGGTTAACAGCATCGATTTTGGGATGAACGTGGCGGAAGCAACTAACGCCCCGCGTTTTCATCACCAGTGGCTGCCCGATCAGCTGCGCGTGGAGAAAGGCTTCAGTCCTGATACGCTGCGGCTGCTGGAAGCCAAAGGCCAGCACGTGAAGGTGATGCCTGCAATGGGCAGCACGCAGAGCATCATGATTGGGCCGGACGGCATGCGCTACGGCGCGTCCGATCCGCGTTCCGTCGACGATCTCAGCGCCGGTTATTAACCGCTGCGGCGGCGCACGCCGGTGCGCCGTCTGCGTCGCTGACTCAGCATAACGAACTGTATTCTGGCGCATGGCGTTTCCCTGCAGGCCGGGAAAATTCTATCCGAGCTCAGCCAGTTCTGGCATCGGATGAATAAAAACCGGAAACGGGGTTTACAGACGAGAATGATAATGATTATTATTGTCATGCGAGCCCGGCCTGACAGCTGTGGTAAGCACGACATTGCTCACATTGCTTCCGGTATTGTTTAGCCAGCCTGCGTGCTGGCTTTTTTTTTATCCGCAGGCGGTCCGCCCTGGGTGCAGACGGGCATCAGACGCGGAAGCGGTAAAAATAGTGATAAACTCAGCGTATCTCTGGCCTCAGGTGCATACGATGAAGAAGAAAAGACCGGTATTACAGGACGTCGCCGATCGCGTCGGCATCACCAAAATGACCGTCAGTCGCTACCTGCGCGACCCCGAGCGCGTCTCTGCGGCGCTGCGTGACAAGATTGCTGTTGCGCTGGATGAGCTGGGCTACATTCCTAATCGTGCACCCGATATGCTCTCAAACGCCACCAGCCGCGCCATTGGCGTGCTGCTGCCCTCCCTGACCAACCAGGTTTTTGCTGACGTGCTGCGTGGCATTGAAACCGTGACCGATGAGGCGGGATATCAGACGCTGGTGGCGCACTTTGGCTACAACCCGGAAAAAGAAGAGCGACAGCTGCGCTCGCTGCTGGGCTGGAATATTGACGGGGTGATCTTAACCGAACGCACCCATACCACCGGCACGCTGCGCATGCTGGAGGTGGCCGGGATCCCGGTTATTGAGATAATGGACAGCGTTACGCCGTGTCTTGATATGGCGGTGGGATTTGACAATGTCGAAGCGGCGCGGCAGATGACGCAGGCTATCCTGAAAAAAGGGCATCGCCACACGGTCTACCTGGGGGCACGGCTGGATGAGCGTACGCTGCAGAAGCAGCAGGGATATGAACAGGCGATGCGCGAGGCGGGCCTGACACCGCATAGCGTGATGATGGAAGACGCCTCTTCCTTCAGCGCCGGCGCGCAGCTGCTGTGCGAGGCGCAGAAGCGTTATCCGGCAACGGACAGCCTGTTCTGTACCAATGATGACCTGGCGGTAGGGGCCATGTTTGAGTGCCAGCGTCAGGGGCTGCGCGTGCCGGAGCAGATGGCGATTGCGGGCTTTCACGGGCATGACATTACGCAGGTGGTGACGCCACGCCTGGCAACCGTGCTGACGCCGCGCGAACGCATGGGGCGCGAAGCGGCCGCCATGCTGCTGGGGCGCATTGGTGGCGATTACGCCTTCAGCGGCCCGCTCGATATCGGCTTTGAAATCGCTGAAGGTGACAGCATCTGATTTTAGCGATTATATGCGTCACTTCACACTTTTACGCTTTTCCGGCTGCCGAGGGTTGTCAGCACCGGAACGCACTCCGACAATGAATGACAGATTTGTTATCGGTAACATTGGCAGAATAAGCTGCCGGAGCGCAAAACTATGATCACGCCATCTTCATCACATCACGTTTTTATCCTGATGGGTGTATCCGGCAGCGGAAAGTCTGTCGTCGCTAATCGGGTCTCACACGAACTGAATACCGCCTTTCTGGACGGGGATTTCCTCCATCCGCGCAGCAATATCATGAAAATGGCGGAAGGCCATCCGCTGGATGATAACGATCGCCAGCCGTGGCTGCAGGCGCTGAACGACGCGGCTTTTGCCATGCAGCGGACCCAGGCAGTGTCGATTATCGTCTGCTCGGCGCTGAAAAAGTCCTATCGCGACATTCTGCGTCAGGGCAATCACAACCTGAAGTTTATCTACCTGAAAGGCGATTTTGATACGATTGAAACCCGTCTCAAAGCCCGTAAAGGCCACTTCTTTAAGCCGCAGATGCTGGTGACGCAGTTTGCCACGCTGCAGGAACCTGGCACAGATGAGGCTGACGTCCTGATGGTGGATATCAATCACTCGCTGGATGACGTTGTTGCGGCTACGGTTGCGACCATCAGGGATGCAATCAACAAGGGCGAGTAATGAGTACCGCAACACTGGTGTTAACCGCAGCAGGCTCTGTCCTGCTGCTGCTGTTTCTGGTAATGAAAGCGCGTATGCACGCCTTTGTCGCCCTGATGTTAGTTTCTATCGGCGCCGGGCTCTTCTCCGGAATGCCGCTCGATCAGATCGCCGACACCATGCAAAAAGGCATGGGCGGTACGCTGGGCTTTCTTGCCATTGTGGTGGCGCTTGGCGCCATGTTTGGCAAAATCCTGCATGAAACCGGTGCGGTAGATCAGATCGCTATCCGGATGCTGAAAACCTTTGGCGAAAGCCGGGCGCACTATGCGATGGGGATTGCCGGGTTGATCTGTGCGCTGCCGCTGTTTTTTGAAGTCGCAGTCGTGCTGCTGATCAGCATCGCCTTTGCGGTGGCGCGCCGCACCCATGACAATCTGGTGAAGCTGGTGATCCCGCTGTTTGCCGGCGTGGCGGCGGCGGCGGCGTTTCTGCTGCCGGGACCTGCGCCGATGCTGCTGGCAGCACAAATGCACGCTGATTTTGGCTGGATGATCCTGCTGGGACTCTGTGCAGCCATCCCGGGCATGCTGATCGCCGGGCCGCTGTTTGGCAGCCTGATCGCCCGGCACGTCAGCTTCAGCGCACCGCCGGAAGATCATCAGCCGGAGGTAGGCGAGGGGAAGCTGCCCTCATTTGGTTTCAGCCTCTCTCTGATCCTGTTCCCGCTGCTGCTGGTTGGCCTGAAAACCATCGGTGCCCGCTTTACCACGCCGGATACCCGGCTTTACGAATGGCTGGAGTTTATCGGCCATCCGTTTACCGCGATCCTGCTGGCGCTGCTGGTGGCGATCTATGGTCTGGCGTACCGGCAGGGCATGGATAAAGAGAAGGTGATGCAGGTGTGCGGCAGCGCGCTGCAGCCCGCTGGCATTATTCTGCTGGTGATCGGTGCCGGCGGCGTCTTTAAGCAGGTGCTGGTCGACTCTGGCGTGGGGCCGGTGCTGGGGCACGCGCTGACCGGTGCCGGTATGCCGATTGCGCTGGCCTGCTTTATTCTGGCGGGGGCCATCCGGGTGATTCAGGGTTCTGCAACCGTGGCCTGTCTGACCACTGTGGGTCTGGTGATGCCGGTGATCGAACCGCTGCATTACAGCGGCGCGCAGCTGGCGGCGCTCTCTATCTGCATTGGCGGTGGTTCAATCATTATCAGCCACGTCAATGACGCCGGCTTCTGGCTGTTTGGCCGCTTTACCGGTGCCACTGAGGGCGAGACGCTGAAAACCTGGACGCTGATGGAGACCATTCTCGGCACCACCGGCGCTGTCGTCGGCATGATTGCGTTTAGTCTGTTATCGTAAATTACCCGGGGGCGCATGAATGCGCCCCTGCATTACCCCGTAGGGTCGCCATTCATGGCGACCGTGTTAATTCCCGCACCGGATCCGATGATGCCATTCACGGCGAGTAGTACCGTGCGCGCCATAAACCCGGGGCGCATGAATGCGCCCCCTGCATTACCCTGTAGGGGCGTCATTAATGACGCCCGTGTTAATTCCCGCACCGGATCCGATGATGCCATTCACGGCAAATAGTACCGTGCGCGCCATAAACCAGGGGCGCATGAATGCGCCCCCTACATTACTCCGTAGGGGCGTCATTAATGACGCCCTGGCCGATGCCTGCACCGGATCCGATGATGCCATTCACGGCAAATAGTACCGTGCGCGCCATAAACCAGGGGCGCATGAATGCGCCCCCTACATTACTCCGTAGGGGCGTCATTAATGACGCCCTGGCCGATGCCCGCACCGGATCCGATGATGCCATTCACGGCAAATAGTACCGTGCGCGCCATAAACCCGGGGCGCATGAATGCGCCCCCGGCATCCTTACCTTAATCCATCTCCCGCTCATCTTCCGGCTGATCCAGCACCGTATAGGCCACTGCGCAGAACAGCGAGTTCAGTCGCTTCATATCGCCCAGCAGCCCCAGATGCAGCGAACTGGTTTCAATGCTCTGTACGTTATTCAGATGCAGCCGCTCCACATGTGAGTGAGAGAAGCGGCGGATCAGAATACGGAAGCGATGTTTGGCTCGTCGCAGCCGTTTCGCGCTGGTGACATCATGCGACAGAAACACGGAGAGGCTCAGACGCAGATTATTCAGTACCTGCTCCTGGAGCGTATTCAGCTCTTCCAGCCCCTCTGCCGAAAAGGCGCGCCGCGCCTGCAGCGATTTATCCGCAACGTCACCGCTCATGCGCTCAATGATGTCACCCGCCTGCTCAAGATTCAGCGCCATCTCAATGATTTCAGCCCAGCGCCGCGAATCATCTTCCGCCAGATCTTCGCGCGGCATGCGGGCCAGGTAGAGTTTTATGGCGGTATAAAGCACGTCAACATCATCATCCAGCTGCCGCACCCGGTGCGCTTCACGCAGTTCGCCCCGCACCACGCGGCTGAACGACTCCAGCATCTGCTCCAGCACGTCGCCCATACGCAGGGTCTCCCGTGCCGCATTGACCAGCGCCAGCGCAGGCGTATCCAGCGCGCTTTTATCCAGATGTCTGGGCTTGAGGTGCGCCTGATTCTCTGCGTCGTTGGCAATCATGCGCTGGCAGAGACGCGCCATCGGTGCTGCAAACGGCACCATGATCAGGCAGCGCGTCAGGTTGTAGAAAACGTGGAAAAAGATCACCAGCTCTTCATCATTCACCGGCAGCCGATCCAGCAAATCAGCGATGAAATCCACAAATGGCAACACTGCAATGCTGCCGATAAGCTTGAACAGCAGGCTGCCGAGCGCCACCCGCTTACCTGCCGCATTAGAGCCGCTGGCATTAATCATCGCCAGCAGGCCGCTGCCGAGGTTGGCACCAATGACCAGACAGAGCGCAACTTTGAAAGAGATCACGCCAGCAGCCGTCAGGGTCGCGGTGATCAGCACCGCCGCCAGGCTGGAGTAGCTGACGATGGCAAAAACGGCACCAATCAGCGCATCCAGCAGCGTATCGCCGGTTAGCGTAGAGAACAGCACCTGCACGCCCGCGGCCTGCGTGATCGGACGCGCAGCGGTGACAATCAGCTGCAGCGCCAGCAGGATCAGGCCAAGACCAATGGCGGCGCGGCCCATCTGTCCGACGCGCGTCTGTTTGCGGCTGAGGAAAAAGACCACGCCAAAAAAGATAAACAGCGGCGAGAGCCAGGAGAGATCAAAGGTCAGCACGCGCGCCATAATGGCTGTTCCGACGTCAGCCCCCAGCACCACCACCAGAGCAGGCGTAAGGCTGACCAGATTTTGCGCCACAAACGAGGTTACCAGCAGCGTAGTGGCGTTGCTGCTCTGCACCAGAGCGGTAACGCCAATGCCGGCCAGAAAAGCCATTGGCTTTTTTTCCACGCTGCGGCTCAGTACCCGCCGCAGATCGGCGCCGTAAACGCGCATGATGCCGGTGCGCACAATGTGCGTGCCCCAGACCAGCAGTGCGACAGCAGAAAGCAGATTAAGCAGGGTTAGCACGGTCGCAGGCTCCTGTACGCCAGGCAAAAAGCAGCCAGCTGCCTGCCTGGCGAGCACGGCAGCGGGGGAAGAACGGTATCGCACCGCATGAATTTTTCGTTAGATATAAATAACCTGAAGCGGTGTCGACCTGTTAACTGTAGCTGAATCCCACTCACCGCAATGAGATATCCACGGCGTTTACGGCGCGCCCGACAGAGAACGGCGCTCTTAACGTCATATTGTGATTCAGATCACATTGCAGCATGATGGTGCCCTTCTCGTTTGCGCACTAAGGACGCAGCAATGACAGATAAATCAGCCGCCGGTCAGCTCATCGCGACGGTGCTGCAGTGGGTACTTAATATCGGCCTGTTGATCCTGGCCGTGATCCTGGTTGTTTTTCTCGGCAAGGAGACGATTCATCTGGCTAACGTGCTGTTCAGCACCGGTGAGCAGGCGTCATCCTATCTGCTGATTGAAGGCATTGTGATCTACTTTCTCTACTTTGAATTTATCGCGCTGATTGTGAAATATTTCCAGTCGGGCTATCACTTTCCGCTGCGCTACTTTGTTTATATCGGCATCACCGCCATTATCCGGCTGATTATTGTTGACCATAAAAATCCGTTCGACACGCTCTGTTATTCGGCCGCAATTCTGATTCTGGTGGTCACGCTATGGCTGGCAAACAGCAACCGGCTGAAGCGCGAATAAACGGTCATTATTCTCCCTGGCGTTCGCGGCCGTGCCAGCGGCCGCGCTCTGCGGTAAACTGAGGCAACTTTTTTGCCGGAGATCGCCTGATGTCGCACGATGCGCTGCGCCAGTTATATGCCCTGCAGTGGCTATCCGCCTCCATCCCGCTGCCAGCACCCTTGCTCGACTGGCTGCTGGAAGAAGATTCCATGACGCGCCGTTTTGAGCAGCACTGCGGGCAGGTTACCGTTGAACCTCTCCGTGAAGGCTTTGTCAGCGCAGCGGAAGTGGCAGCGGAAGCTGCTTTTCTGCCGGATGATACGCGCTTCTGGCTGCGCGAAATCGTGCTGTGCGGCGACGGTGAGCCGTGGCTGCTGGGGCGCACCGTGGTGCCGGAAAGTACGCTGCAGGGACCGGAGCAGATGCTGCAGCAGCTTGGCACACGTCCACTGGGGCGCTATCTTTTTGCCTCTTCCGCGCTGAGCCGTGACTTTATTCATCCCGGCCAGGCCGGCGATCTCTGGGGACGGCGTTCGCGTCTGCGCCTGTCGGACAAGCCCCTTCTGTTAACTGAACTTTTTTTACCGGCATCGCCGCTTTACCGCGCGCTGCAGCAAGGATGAAACCGTGCAAAAATCATTAACTGCAAGCAAATGGCAGGCTTACAGCCGCCTGATGCGCATCGACAAACCTATCGGCACGCTGCTGCTGATGTGGCCTACGCTCTGGGCGCTGTGGCTGGCTGGCATGGCGGTGCCGCCGCTTCCGGTGCTGATCGTATTTGTACTCGGCGTGATTGTGATGCGCGCTGCGGGCTGCGTCATCAACGATTACGCCGATCGCAACGTGGATGGTCACGTCAAACGCACCGCTGGCCGGCCGCTGGCGAGCGGGGCGGTTTCAGAGAAAGAGGCAAAGCTGCTGTTTGCTGCTCTGGGCCTGCTGGCATTTATGCTGGTGCTGACCATGAATCGCATGACCATCCTGCTCTCTTTTGGCGGGCTGGCGCTGGCGTGGGTCTATCCCTTTATGAAGCGCTATACCCATCTGCCGCAGGTGGTGCTCGGCGCAGCTTTTGGCTGGGCGATTCCGATGGGGTGGGCCGCGGTAAGTGAGTCCTTACCTTTAGTCTGCTGGCTGGTGTTCTTCGCCAACATCTGCTGGACGGTGGCCTACGATACGCAGTACGCCATGGTGGATCGCGATGACGATCTGAAAATAGGCGTCAAATCCACGGCGATTCTGTTTGGTCGTTTTGACAAGCTGATTATTGGCCTGCTGCAGCTGGCTGCGCTGGGGCTGATGGCGCTGGTGGGAAGCATACTGAATCTGAACGGGGCCTTCTACTGGTCACTGCTGGCTGCCGGCGCGCTGTTTGTCTATCAGCAGAGCCTGATCGCCCGGCGCGAACGTGACGCCTGCTTTCAGGCGTTTCTGAACAATAACTACGTGGGGCTGGTGCTGTTTGCGGGTGTGCTGCTGAATACGCAGCCGTTTCTGGCGCTGTTCTGAACCGGCAGGGACGCATAAGAGCGTCCCTGCCTGCCTGCCTTACTCGTGTGCGACCGCACTTTCAATTGTCAGACGCACATCGCTGGTGACCAGCTCCGCCAGCATCTGCCACATCACGTGCGTGCGCTCCGCATCGGCATCACCGGAGTCGCTGATATAACGCTCATCGCGCAGCGTCAGCACCAGCGTGGTAAACACCGCTTTATCAAAGAACTCCGGAGCATTGATACCGTGCAGCACTGACAGACGCTGCGCCAGCGTACGACTCTCTTTCTCCAGCGTGCCACGGTTAATCGTGGGTTTGGCGCTGAGAATGGCAAAGGTGATCGCAAAGCGCTGCAGCGTTTCACGAATACCGGCCGCCAGCAGCTGCAGCGTGCGGTAGCGCGCGGCGCTCAGCTTAATCTGCCCGTCCAGCTGCGTCACCAGACCCTGCCGCGCCATCTCCGCACACAGCGCATTAAGCAGCGCCGGCAGTTCAGCACTTTCCCAGCGCAGGAACAGCTCACTTTTCAGCATCGGATAGACCAGACTCACCTGACGCAGAAGCTCGGCCTCACTGATTTCGCGGTGCTGCTGCACAATCGCCGCAATCAGCGACGGCATCACCAGCATATGCTGAATGTTATTGCGGTAGTAGGTCATCAGCACGGCCTGCTCGCGCGGCAGAATAATGATATCGCCGATGCTGTCCTGCTCGGTTTCAAACTTGTTCATGCCCATCGCGTGATCCAGCAGCGCTTCGGCGCTCAGATCGGGCACCGTGGCTTCCGGTGAATAGGGCACGTTGCGCAGCAGCTGCGTGTAACACTCCAGCTGCTCCGTCAGCTGCTCACGCGTCAGTGAGCGCTGACGCGACGCCAGCAGCGCGGTCACACACAGGTTCATGGCGTTGGCCGCACCCGCTTCGTTAATACGTACCATCAGGCTGGCAGCGATATCGTTCACCGCTGGCGTCATCCACGCGGGGCGCTGCGGATCGATAGGGTCAATCGCCTCGCGCCACTCAGGAATATGCTTGTTCAGATAGTTAACCAGCGGCAGCGGTTCACCAAAGTTAACGTAGCCCTGACCAAGATTGCGCAACTTACGCAGGCCGCGCACCATCTGCACAAAGCCCTCTTTCTCTTTCGCCGCGCCGCGCAGCTCTTTGGCGTAAGTCCCCACTTCCATTACATGCTCATAGCCGATGTAAATCGGGACAAAGGTGATCGGGCGGCTGCCGCCGCGCAGCAGCGCCTGCAGCGTCATGGAGAGCGTGCCGGTTTTGGGATCGAGCAGGCGACCGGTGCGCGAGCGCCCGCCCTCAACAAAGTACTCAACCGAGTAGCCACGGCTGAACAGCTCGCCCAGATATTCGCGGAATACGGTGGAGTAGAGTTTATTGCCCTTGAAAGTACGGCGAATAAAGAAGGCCCCCAGCCGGCGGAAAATCGGTCCGGCTGGCCAGAAGTTGAGATTGATACCGGCAGCGATGTGCGGCGGCACCAGTCCCTGATGATAAAGCACGTAGGAGAGCAGCAGGTAATCCATATGGCTGCGGTGGCAGGGCACATAGACTATTTCATGGCCATCCTGCGCCAGCTGACGCACGCGCTCGCCGCCGTTTACGTTAATGCCCTGATAGAGCCGGCTCCAGAGCCAGCCCATGATGCGGTCGGTGACGCGGATCGCCTCGTACGAGAAGTCCGCCGCGATCTCTTCCATCATCTCAACGGCGTTTTGCTGCGCTTTTTCATGCGAAATCTTTTTGCTGCGCGCTTCATCCTCAACGGCTTTTTCAATCGCTTTCGACTGCAGCAGTTTGTTGAACAGATCCTGACGGGCAGGCAGGCTGGGTCCTACCGCTGCCAGACGCTGACGGGCAAAATGAATACGCGCCACGCGTGCCAGTTTCTGCGCAATCGACTTATCCGTACCATGTTCAGTCGCCATCTGGCGCAGCGAGACGGTAGAAGAGAAGCGGACAAAGCTGTCGCGGCCGTGCCAGAGAATGGCAAAAAACTTCTGCACGCCATTCAGTACGCGCAGATGCGGCGTAGGCTCACCCTGAATTTCACGGCCCGGTGCCCGGCCAAACATCACCGCCACCGGCAGCATCTGGACATCCAGCTGCGGATTATTACGGTGCAGATCCAGATAGTCGTGAAACAGTTTCACTGACTCCGGATTCGCCACGTAATAAGGGAAGACGCGCGGGCCGTCATGGATAAACACATGGCGCGGCAGCAGCGTACCGTCAATCTCCAGCGGCGCCAGCGGATCGGGCAGATCAAGCCGCAGACACTGATTGCGCAATGTAAGCAGGTCCGCCTTTGAATCATAAGGCAAAACATACATCACGGGACGGGTGGGATCGATACCGTGCTCCGAAACCGGATCGGTCGGTATGACCTTACTTTTTACCAAAATAGAGAGTGGTAAATTCAATAATTTGTAATAGAGTTTACGCCAACCTGACATAGACAACTTGAAGCCTCTTGTTAGCAAAGCGCGGCAAGCATACCAGAAAGTGCAGCGAAGATCTGTGGCTGTGCCATCGTACGCTGCGCACTCATTGACGCCAAAATTACTCAAGGGTTCCCTATCCATGGCAAATAACGTTACCGGCCTGCTGCGCATTATCAAAGCCGCAGGCTACTCCTGGCAGGGTATACGCGCAGCGTGGCAACATGAGGCGGCTTTTCGTCAGGAGGCGATCGCGGCGGCGATCGCGGTGGTCATCGCCTGCTGGCTGGATGTGGACGCGGTGACGCGCGTGCTGCTGATTGGCTCGGTGATGCTGGTGGTGGTGGTAGAGATCCTGAACAGCGCGATTGAAGCGGTGGTCGACAGAATTGGTCAGGAGCGTCACCCGCTGGCGGGGCGCGCCAAAGATATGGGCTCTGCCGCCGTGCTGCTGACCATTCTGCTTGCGCTGTTTGTCTGGATTTCGCTGCTCTGGCCGCACGCGCATTAAGGCCTGAAGTACCGATATATCGCTGATTTTTGCCGCAGCTGCGGTTTTCATTTCGCCAATACCTGTATATACTCACAGCGACTGTATAAACAACCAGGGGGCGGGATGAAAGCATTAACCAGCAGGCAGCAGCAGGTCTATGACCTGATTCGCGACCATATTAATTCAACCGGCATGCCACCAACGCGTGCTGAAATTGCTTCACAGCTGGGCTTCCGCTCACCCAATGCGGCTGAAGAGCATCTGAAAGCGCTGGCGCGTAAAGGGGTCATTGAGATTGTCTCTGGCGCCTCACGCGGCATTCGCTTGCTGATGGAAGAAGAGACAAGCGGCGGATTGCCGTTAATCGGACGTGTGGCTGCCGGCGAGCCGCTGCTGGCTCAGGAGCACATCGAGACCCATTATCAGGTCGATGCTAACCTGTTTAAGCCGAGCGCTGATTTTCTGCTGCGCGTCAGCGGAATGTCGATGAAAGATATCGGGATTATGGATGGCGATCTGCTTGCCGTACATAAAACCCAGGATGTGCGTAACGGCCAGGTCGTGGTAGCGCGCATCGATGATGAAGTCACCGTAAAACGCTGGAAAAAGCAGGGTGCTATCGTGCATCTGCTGCCAGAAAACAGCGATTTTCAGCCTATCGAAGTGGATACGCGCCAGCAGTCACTGACCGTTGAAGGTCTGGCTGTGGGTATTGTCCGCACCGGTGAATGGCTGTAATACCTGGTTAGTCCCCCTGCTGCGGTCTGTGCCTGCACAGACCGCAGTCTGCTATATTACCCCTCTGCTTCCAACCGTAACGCCGTGCAGCTGCATGAGGCGCGTTGCCCGCATTAACAGGACTGGCTGATGCCGCTGTTTACCTCTTCTGACCGCACGCTCTGGCGGCTGGCGCTGCCAATGATCCTCTCTAACATCAGCGTACCGCTGCTGGGCATTGTGGATACGGCCATCATTGGTCACCTCGACAGCCCGGTTTATCTCGGCGGCGTGGCCGTGGGCGCAACCGCCACCAGCTTTGTCTTTATGCTGCTGCTGTTTCTGCGCATGAGCACCACCGGTCTGACGGCACAGGCATTTGGCGCCCGGGATACACCTGCGCTGGCGCGTGCGCTGATCCAGCCGATGCTGATTGCGCTGGCAGCAGGCGTGCTGTTCATTGCATTACGTACCCCGGTCAGCGAGCTGGCGGCCGCGCTGATGGGCGGCAGCGAGGCGGTGCAGCAGCAGGCGCAAACCTTTATCGCTATCCGCTGGCTCAGTGCGCCTGCCACACTGGCAAATCTGGTGATCCTGGGCTGGCTGCTCGGCGTACAGTATGCGCGCGCACCAATGGTGCTGCTCATCACCGGTAACGTTGTGAATATCCTGCTTGATTTGCTGTTTGTTCTGCAGTGGCACTGGGGCGTGGCGGGTGCCGCCGCGGCCACCGCCGTCGCGGATTATGTGACGCTGGCGGCAGGGCTGTGGATGGTGGCACGTGTGCTGGCGCTGCGCGGCATATCATTTTCACTGCTCAAAGCCAGCTGGCGCGGCGACACCGCGCGCCTGTTCCGTCTTAACCGCGACATCATGCTGCGTTCGCTGCTGCTGCAGCTCTGCTTTGCCTCGCTGACGCTGCTGGGCGCGCGGCTCGGCCCTGAGGTGGTCGCGGTCAATGCGGTATTGCTGATGTTTCTGACCTTTACCGCCTATGCGCTGGATGGCTTTGCATACGCGGTGGAAGCCTGCTCCGGTGAGGCCACCGGCGCAGGCGATCGCAGCCGGCTGCGGCTGATCTGGTATGCCGCCTGCCGGCAGGCGGGCATCGTGGCGCTGCTGTTTGCGGTGATTTACGCCGTCTGCGGCCCGGCGATTATCGCGCTGCTGACCTCTATTGAATCGCTGCGCGAAGCGGCCGACTGCTACCTTATCTGGCAGGTGATCCTGCCGCTGGCTGGCGTCTGGTGCTATCTGCTGGACGGTATGTTTATCGGGGCCACACGCGGCCGCGATATGCGCAACAGCATGCTGCTGGCGGCGCTGGGCTATGCACTGACGCTGCTGACGCTGCCGTGGCTCGGGAACCACGGTTTATGGCTGGCTATTACCGTATTCCTCGCGTTAAGAGGCATTACCCTGGGACTGATATGGCGCTATCACTGGCGGCGCGACAGCTGGTTCAGCGTGTAATGTCATCAGGTTAACCGGCAGGGCATAAAACTGGCGAATTGTGCTGCGACGGTTAACCTTAATAGGACAGATCGCAGGTCAGGCGGCGGTTCAGCCCCCGCTGTGGTGGCGTTCCGTCTGGCTCAGCAAACTGTGGAGACGCGTAATGAACAGAGATGAAGCAAGCGGCAGCTGGAAACAGTTCAAAGGAAAATGCAAAGAGCAGTGGGGCAAGCTGACTGATGATGACCTGAGCGTGATTGAAGGCAGGCGCGACCAGCTGATTGGCAAAATTCAGGAGCGCTATGGCTATGCGAGAGCAGAAGCGGAGCGCGAAGTGAACGAATGGGAAAGCCGGCACAACGATCGTCGCGACTAGCGCTACTCCGGTTCAGAACATACCCCCGCTCGCAGGCCTTCAGGCGTGCACTCAGCCCTTTTTACCGCGTTTTTTACTCATGGCTTCATGATCGTGCGCGCAGCTGGCGTGCTGGGTACAGGCAGCAATTTCAGCGCAGTTTTCGCACAGGCCGTGCGCTTCAATCACCGTATGGCGCAGGCTGAAGTTCGCCTGGTCAGCCAGTCCCGCAATGATTTTTTCCACGCCGTGTGCCTGTTGTTCACTCACGGCGGCACAGCTGTCGCAGACCAGCATAACAGAACTGTGGGCCGGCTCATTAACGTGATGACAGACCACATAGCTGTTGTTGGACTCCACGCGGTGGATAAATCCCTGTTCCAGCAAAAAGTCGAGGGCACGGTAAATCGTGGGCGGCTTCGCCTGAGGTTCACTCATACGCAGCTGATCCAGCAGATCGTAGGCGCTGACAGAACCTTTCTGCTCAGCCATCAGGCGCAGTACTTCGGCACGCTGCGGCGTAAGACGCACGCCGCGATCGAGACAGAGCGCCTCAACCTGGGTCAGCAGCTGCGCTGGGGTAAGAGTTGACATAATGTTCTCCGGCTTACAGGTGATGTTATTTTATCACACTCCATCCGCCCATGCTGTTTTTGCCTGCTCTGGCCTAAGCGTGCTGTCGATCACACATATCCGGCAATTTTAAGAGTGTTTTACGCGCTATTTTTGCTTTGCAAGTGACCAGATTCCCGATATGGTTCAGGCAGGCTAAAGTTATCACTGGCCTTATAAGAGCAATAATTCGCCTGAGTGGCTAAAAAAAGCGCAGAGTGGCGCATTCGTGTCCAATTCTGCGAACAGCAGTGCTTATCCCTTTCAGTTCACAGCAATGAAGCGTTAGCCGCCATTCAGAATAGCGGCTAACACCATTATTTCGCCTACGCGACACTCAATAATTTTTTAAGGTGATAGCAGCCTCATGACGACAACACGCTTTACGCTGGCCCGGGTGGCTTATTTTGCTGGTTTAAACGCGCTGCTGGCTTCCTCTTCAGCGCTGGCCGCGGGAACCTGGTATGATGCGCGCAATGATGCGATGGGCGGAACCGGTGTCGCTTCGTCGCACTGGAGTTCTGCCGTGCTGGCTAACCCGGCGCTGATGACGCGCGCCCAGCCGGAAGAGAATGCCGGCATCATTTTTCCCTCTGCCGGATTACAGGTGACGGATAAAGACAAGCTGGTCGATCGTATTGATGACATCACCGATACGGTTGATCGCTATCGCGACGTAATTGATAACATCAACGAGAATCTCATCTCGGATCCGTTTGCTGCCATCAATGCCGTGCCGCAGCTGCGTGCCGCAGCCGGCGATATGGCCGATCAGCTGCGCAGGCTTAAAGGTAATAAAGCGGATGCGACCGCAGGCGTTGCAGTGGCCGTTACGGTTCCGAATGAGACGCTGCCGTTTGCCTTTATCACCAAAGCGTATGGCACCGCCCATATTCGTGCCAACGTGGTTCAGAGCGATATCGATTATCTGGACAGTCTGGCAAACGGCGCGTTTCCGCAGCCGGGCGATCAGGATAACCTGCGCTCCAGCGCGAACGGACTGGCAGCGCTGGTCACCGATTATGGTATTGCCATGGCGCATGAGTTTACGGTTGCCGGTCACCCGGTCTCGCTGGGTGTTACGCCTAAGCTGCAGAAGACCTGGCTCTATAACTACAGCGCCAGCGTCTATAACTACGATAAAAACGATCTTAAAAACGGGCGCTATCGCAGTTCAGACACCGGCTTTAACGTTGATGCCGGTCTCGCCACCCCGTTTGCTGAAAACTGGACGTTTGGTCTGACCGGACAGAACCTGATCTCACGCGATCTGGATACCAAAGTTGTTAATGGCTATCGCGACACCTATCAAATCCGTCCGCTGGTAACGACCGGCCTCGCGTGGGAGCGCGGACCGGTTACCCTGACCGGCGATGTGGATCTCACGGAAACCAAACGCTTTAAGTCGCAGGAGAGCAGCCAGTATGCGGGCGCAGGCGCGGAATATCGCGTGCTCGACTGGCTGGCCCTGCGCGCAGGCTACCGGGCCGATCTGAAATCAAACGACGTTAATGTGGTTACTGCCGGTCTTGGTCTGTCGCCGTTTAACAATGCGGTGCATCTGGATCTGGCGGGCTCCGCCGGTAAAGATCGTACCTGGGGTGCGATGGTACAGCTCGGCTTTAACTTCTGACGGGTCTGTCACGGGCGGCTGTGTCGTCCGTGACGGCTGTGGTATCATTGCGCAGTTTCTCATCATTTAACTCCGGATCTACTGCGCTTCATGACTGATAACTTCTCTTCGCAACGCTTTTCCATCGCGCCGATGCTCGACTGGACCGATCGTCACTGCCGCTATTTTCATCGCAAGCTTACCGGCGATACGCTGCTCTATACCGAGATGGTGACGACCGGCGCGATTATTCATGGCAAAGGGGATTACCTTGCCTACAGCGAAGAGGAGCACCCGGTTGCTCTGCAGCTGGGCGGCAGCGATCCGGCGGCGCTGGCGCAGTGCGCCAGACTGGCTGAAGCGCGCGGTTACGATCAGATCAACCTGAACGTGGGCTGTCCTTCCGACCGCGTACAGAACGGTCGCTTTGGTGCCTGCCTGATGGCGGATGCGAACCTGGTGGCCGACTGTATTAAAGCGATGCGCGATGTGGTCTCTATTCCGGTCACGGTAAAAACCCGCATCGGTATCGACGAGCAGGAGAGCTACGCGTTTCTGTGCGACTTTACCGGCACCGTGGCAGAGCGGGGCGGCTGCGACACCTTTATCATTCACGCACGCAAAGCCTGGCTCTCAGGGCTGAGCCCGAAAGAGAACCGGGAGATCCCGCCGCTGGACTACCCGCGCGTTTATCAGTTAAAGCGCGATTTTCCGGCGCTGACCATCGCCATCAACGGCGGTGTGAAAACGCTGGAGGAGGCAAAGTCGCACCTGATGCATGTAGATGGCGTAATGATGGGCCGCGAAGCGTATCAAAATCCCTCTATACTGGCACAGGTCGATCGCACGCTGTTTGACCGCACAGCGCCGGCAGTGGATCTGGTGGCGGTGGTGCGTTCAATGTATCCCTATATTGAAGCGGAACTTGCGCAGGGCACCTATCTGGGACACGTTACCCGGCATATGCTGGGCCTGTTCCAGGGGATCCCCGGCGCGCGCCAGTGGCGACGTTATCTGAGCGAAAATGCGCATAAACCGGGCGCGGATGTGCGCGTGCTGGAAGCCGCGCTCGCGCTGGTGGCCGATCGCATCCCGCAGGAAGCGTAATCCGCGTTCTCTGAAAACCGCAGCAGAGATGGTGCGGTTTTATTTTGCCTGAAATCTGGTTTTTTTCACCATATTTAATGAAGCACTCTGAATAAAATCAATTTAATCAATTGGTTACAAAATGGCTATTCTGGCACGAAAATTGTATCTGTCAGGAGAGTTCTGACAGAGGAGGCTAAACGTGGAAATGGTATTTGTGCTCGGATTTTTTTTAATGCTGCTGCTGACCGGCGTTTCTCTGCTGGGGGTGATTGCGGCTTTAGCCGTTGCCACCGCGCTGATGTTTTTAACCGGCCTGTTTGCGTTTGTCATAAAACTGTTACCCTGGCTGCTGCTGGCCGTGGTCGCTGTCTGGCTTTGGCGCCACTTTACGACGCCAGGTGGCAACGCCCGACTGAACCGGCTTAAAAGAAAAATCAGCCGAATGGAGCGACGCGGCTGGTAATAAATGCGGCTCAGATCACAGCGCTGAATGCTGCTGGCATCAGATAAGCATTAAACATATTTTTTACTTATATTTTCTGCCACTATACGAATACAGATTCAGTACCGCTGTCCCTACACCAGCGCGAACGAAAAAAAAGAATCAGGGGCTTCCTTCAGGAAGCCCTCTTTTTTTGGCTGAATCAGGGTAACAGCAGGCTGGAGCCCTGCGTCGCACGACTCTCCAGACTCTGATGCGCGCGCACGGCATCACGCAGCGGGAATTTCTGCTGTTCCGGTACGTTTACCTGAATGGCGCGGCTGGCTATCAGCGAAAAGAGTTCACTGCTTGCCTGCTCCAGCTCCTCACGGTTTGTGATATAGCCAAACAGCGACGGGCGGGTAACAAACAGAGAGCCTTTTTTGTTGAGAATACCCAAATCCACGCCGGTTACCGGGCCGGAAGCGTTGCCAAAGCTCACCAGCAGCCCGTGGCGCTGCAACGAATCCAGCGACGCTTCCCAGGTATCTTTACCGACAGAGTCATACACCACGGCCACCTTTCTTCCCTGCGTCAGTTCGCTGACACGCTGCGCAATATCCTCTTCGCGATAGTTAATGGTGGCCCATGCGCCGGCCGCTTTAGCCGTCTGCGCTTTCTCTGCGGAACCCACCGTGCCGATAAGATGTGCGCCCAGCGCTTTGGCCCACTGACAGGCAATCAGGCCCACGCCGCCTGCGGCAGCATGAAACAGAAACGTTTCGTCTGCTTTCACTTTCCAGGTCTGACGCAGCAGATACTGGACCGTCAGCCCTTTGAGAAATGAGGCGGCCGCCGTTTCAAAAGAGATACTTTCCGGCAGCAGCGCCAGCCGCTCCTCCGCAACGTTGTGTATTTCGCTGTAAGCGCCCAGGGCGGCCTGACAGTAAACCACCCGATCGCCAGGCTGAAAACGCGTAACCGCCGCGCCCACTTTGCTCACCACGCCAGCCGCTTCGGTGCCGAGTCCGGAAGGAAAATCTGAAACCGGATAGAGCCCGCTGCGCACATAGGTGTCGATATAGTTAATGCCTATCGCCCGGTTTTCCACCTGCACCTCATGCTCAGCCGGATCGGCAGGATCAAAATCAACCCACTGCAAAACCTCCGGGCCACCGTGCTGACTGAACTGAATACGCTTTGCCATGCTGACTCCTGTGAATGTTCATCCGGGGGCGGTATACTTGCGCGTCCCTTTCACGATCGGTAATGCATTCACTATGGCAGGAAATAAACCCACCAACAAATCGAACGAACCCCGCGATCGGCAGCTGGAAGGCGTAAAAATGCCGCCGCACTCCATAGAAGCGGAGCAGTCGGTGCTGGGTGGGTTGATGCTGGACAACGAGCGCTGGGACAACGTCTCTGAGCGCGTTGTTGCAGACGATTTTTTTAACCGCTCGCACCGCATGATTTTCGCTGAGATGCAGCGGCTGCTGGAGCTGGGCCAGCCTATTGACCTGATTACCCTGTCAGAGTCGCTGGAAACGCGCGGCGAGCTGGAGATGGCGGGCGGCTTTGCCTATCTGGCCGAATTAGCAAAAAATACGCCAAGCGCGGCGAACATTGGCGCTTATGCAGATATCGTGCGTGAACGTGCAGTGGTGCGTGAGATGATCGCGGTGGCCAATCAGATTGCCGATGCCGGTTACGATCCGCAGGGCCGGAGCAGTGAAGACCTGCTCGACTTTGCCGAATCCAACGTCTTTAAAATTGCCGAGCAGCGCGCGAATAAAGATGATGGCCCGCAGAACATTGAGCAGATCCTTGAAGCCACCGTTTCCCGGATAGAAGCGCTGGTCTCCACGCCGCATGACGGCGTAACCGGCGTAGATACCGGCTATCAGGATCTGAACAAAAAAACGGCCGGTCTGCAGGGGTCCGATCTGATTATCGTGGCCGCGCGTCCTTCCATGGGTAAAACCACGTTCGCCATGAACCTGTGCGAAAATGCCGCGATGCTGAATGAGAAGCCGGTGCTGATCTTCAGTCTGGAGATGCCCAGCGAGCAGCTGATGATGCGTATGCTGGCGTCACTGTCGCGCGTGGATCAGACGCGTATTCGTACCGGTCAGCTGGAAGATGAGGACTGGGCGCGCATCTCCGCCACAATGGGTATTCTGCTGGAGAAGAAAAACATCTTTATTGATGACTCTTCCGGCCTGACGCCAACCGAAGTTCGCTCGCGTGCCCGCCGCGTGTTTCGCGAGAATGGCGGTCTGAGCATGATCATGATCGATTACCTGCAGCTGATGCGCGTGCCGTCGCACTCCGAGAACCGTACGCTGGAGATCGCAGAAATTTCGCGCTCCCTGAAAGCTCTGGCTAAAGAGTTGAATGTGCCGGTCGTGGCGCTGTCGCAGCTAAACCGTTCACTGGAGCAGCGCGCAGATAAACGTCCGGTCAACTCCGATCTGCGTGAGTCCGGCTCGATCGAGCAGGATGCTGACCTGATCATGTTTATTTACCGCGATGAGGTGTATCACGAGAACAGCGATCTGAAAGGCATTGCTGAGATCATCATCGGTAAACAGCGTAACGGGCCAATCGGCACCGTGCGTCTTACTTTTAACGGCCAGTGGTCGCGTTTTGACAACTACGCCGGCCCGCAATACGACGACGAATAAGCCTTTACCTGCCTGTGCATGCACGTTTTGTGCATGCATCTCACGTCATCAGAAAATAGTGTTGGACAAGCTTGCCTGCTATCAGGTTATCTGTGCCAAAGCGAACGGGATAACGCTGTGGGATCAGAATGACGCAGGTAGACGATTACGATCTTAAGATATTGACGCTATTACAATCTAATGGCCGTCTCACCAATCAGGAGCTGAGCGATCTGGTGGGTCTGTCCGCATCACAGTGCTCACGTCGCCGTATTAATCTTGAACAGGCGAATTTAATTCTCGGCTATCACGCCCGGCTGTCGCCCGATGCGGTAGGCCTCGGCATGGTGGGGCTGATTGAAGTGCGGCTGAAAAACCATACGCCCGATTATGAAGATAATTTTTTGCAGATGGTTGAAGCAGAACCTGCCATTGTTGACGCGTTTAAAACCACCGGAGACGCTGACTATCTGCTGAAAGTGGCAGTGGCCGATCTCGCCTCGCTGAGTGCGCTGATCAGCCAGCTGGTGGCGGGTCATCAGAGCGTGTCGCACGTTAAAACGGCGGTGGTGCTCAACCGGCTGAAAGAGAATGGCCTGATGATGAAGCCTGCGCACAAAGTGCGCCATAAAGGTGCATAATGCGCCATAAAAGTGCATCAGATTGCTTTTCTATGCTTACTTCTCGCGAAAAATACCGAATTTGTGCATGAATCAACGGTTTTATTTTGACTGATGCATAAAAACACGCAATAAAGCGCCTTAGATATCAATGGGATAATCGCTGGCACCCTCCGGCTGAGCAGCAGCAATGCCGGAGTGGTGCGTTTTTTGCAAATGTATCGCTTTTATTTGCACAGAGATCTCCCGATGGACAATATCGCTCAGCCAGTGGCGGCTCCTCATTCCCGTATTGAAGATGCGCTGGCTATCGTGCTGGGAACGCTGATGGTCTCATTCGGCGTTATGCTGCTGAAACAGGCGGGCGCGCTGACCGGCGGAACAGCCGGTATCGCCTTCTTAATCAGCTACCTTTCGTCATCCTCTTTCGGTGCCGCCTTTTTTGTCATCAATCTGCCGTTTTACTGGCTGGCTATACGCCGTATGGGGTGGGAATTTACCTGCAAAACCTTTGGCGCCGTCGCGCTGGTCTCCCTGTTTACCCAGCTGCATCCGCTGTTTGTCCACTTTTCGGCATTAAATCCTTTTTATGCGACACTGTTCGGTAACGTGGTCATGGGGATCGGGTTTATAGTGTTGTTTCGCCACAAAGCCAGCCTGGGCGGGATCAATATTCTGGCGCTCTGGTTACAGGATCGCACCGGGTTGCGTGCCGGGAAGCTACAGATGATAGTCGATACCTGCGTGGTCGGCGCCTCGCTGTTTGTCGTACCGCCACCAATGCTGCTGGCCTCTGTTGCGGGCGCGGCGATCCTTAACCTTATCATTGCAATGAACCATCGTCCCGGCCGCTATCAGGTATAAAAGCGCCGTCTTACGCTTACTAACGCATTTTTATGGAGATCTGCACCGTGTTTCAAAACGTTGATGCCTACGCCGGCGATCCAATTCTGTCGCTGATGGAAACCTATAAACAAGATCCGCGCGCGCATAAGGTGAATCTCAGTATCGGCCTGTTCTACAACGAAGCGGGAATTGTTCCGCAGCTGCAGGCCGTTGCGGCAGCAGAAGAGCGTCTGCAGGCGCAGCCGCATCAGGCATCACTTTATTTGCCGATGGAAGGTTTAGGTCCTTATCGCAACGCGATTGCGCCGCTGCTGTTTGGTCACGACCACCCGGTGCTGAAGGCGGGACGCATCGCCTCTATTCAGACGCTGGGGGGATCCGGTGCGCTGAAAGTAGGGGCTGATTTCCTCAAGCGCTATTTTCCGCACTCTGAGGTCTGGGTCAGCGACCCGACCTGGGAAAATCACGTAGCGATTTTTAACGGCGCGGGTTTCGCGGTAAATAGTTATCCCTGGTATGACGCTGAGACCAACGGCGTTAAGTTTGACGCGTTTATCAGCTGCCTGAAATCGCTGCCGAAGCACACCATTGTGCTGCTGCATCCCTGCTGTCACAACCCGACCGGTGCCGATCTCACTGATGCCCAGTGGGATGAGACCACCGCCGTGCTGAAAGCGCAGGAGCTGATCCCGTTCCTCGATATCGCCTATCAGGGCTTTGGCGCAGGAATGGAAGAGGATGCTTACGCCATTCGCGCTATTGCCGCAGCGGGTCTGCCGGCGCTGGTGAGCAACTCATTTTCTAAAATCTTCTCGCTCTATGGCGAGCGCGTGGGCGGGCTTTCTGTGGTCTGCGACAGCGCCGAAGAAGCGGGGCGGGTGCTGGGACAGCTGAAAGCAACCGTACGCCGCAACTACTCCAGCCCGCCAAATTTTGGTGCCCAGGTGGTCTCCTGCGTGCTGAATGATGCCGCACTACTGAACATGTGGCTGGCCGAGGTTGACGCGATGCGCCTGCGTATTGCGGAGATGCGCCAGGCACTGGTCAGCGAACTGCAGGCGATTCTGCCGGGCAAAAATGTCGACTACCTGCTGAAACAGCGCGGTATGTTCAGCTATACCGGCCTCAGCGCACAGCAGGTTGATCGGCTGCGTGATGAGTTCGGGATCTATCTCATCGCCAGCGGGCGTATGTGCGTTGCTGGCCTGAATCACAGTAACGTCAAACGCGTTGCAGAGGCGTTTGCTGCCGTTATGTAACCGCCGGACACACACCACGAACCATCCGTTTAATGCGGATGGTTTTTTTTTGCGCGCGCCTGGCACGCTCATGCTTTTTACAGTGGCAGGGTTTACCTTTCGCCAACATGCTGCACACTTAAGAGACCTGTTTTTTTAGGACGTTGATATGTGGCAGCAACAAACCCTTACCCTGAGCGCAAAAGCGCGCGGGTTTCACCTCATTACCGATGAGGTCTTAAGCCAGCTTAACGGCCTTGCCGGCATGCGCATTGGCCAGCTGCATCTGCTGTTACAGCATACATCTGCGTCGCTGACGCTGAATGAAAACTGCGATCCCACCGTGCGCAGTGATATGGAACAGCACTTTTTACGGCAGGTGCCTGAAAACGCAGACTGGCAGCACGATTATGAAGGGGCCGATGATATGCCTGCCCATATTAAGTCATCGCTGCTGGGCGTTTCACTGCTGCTGCCGGTGAGTCACGGGCGGCTGATGCTGGGAACCTGGCAGGGGATCTGGCTGGGTGAACATCGCATACAGGGCGGTGCCAGACGCATCGTCGCGACTTTACAAGGGGAGTAACCGATGACGATTTCTGAGCTATTGACCTACTGCATGAGTAAACCCGGCGCAGAGCAGGACATTAAAGAGGCGTGGGATGCGACACAGATCAAGAGTCACGGCGTACTGTTTGCCATGCTCTATGAGAAAGCGGGACGGCCGGCGGTGACGCTGAAAACCTCCCCCGCGCTGGCCGAGCTGTTGCGTGAAGAGCACAACGACGTCTTTCCCAGCGAATATCTGAATAAATCCTGCTGGAGCACGCTGTGGCTGGATGGCTCGCTGAAGGATTCGCAGATTTACTATCTGGTTGACGCCTCCTATCAGCAGGCCGACGCCACGCACGCGGCGGGCGCCGGCCAGCACAACGTCTGAGCCGTTACGCCGCAGACGTGTCGCGCAGGGTGTTGATGTCGATGACAAAGCGATATTTCACATCGCTTTTCAGCATGCGCTCATACGCCTCATTGATCTGATCCATGGCAATCAGTTCAATGTCTGAGGTGATGCCGTGCTCGCCACAGAAATCGAGCATCTCCTGCGTTTCAGCGATGCCGCCGATCAGCGAGCCAGAGACACTGCGGCGCCTGAAAATCAGGTTAACCACCTGAGGTGCCGGATGATCGTGCTCGGGCACACCTACCAGCGTCATATTACCATCGCGCTTCAGCAGGGTAATAAACGGGTTGAGATCGTGCTGCGCGGCTACCGTGTTCAGAATAAAATCGAAGCTGTTCGCATGGGCCGCCATCTGATCGGCATCTTTAGAAATCACCACTTCATCAGCGCCAAGACGTTTGCCATCTTCGACTTTTGATGGCGATGTCGTAAACAGCACAACCTGCGCGCCCATCGCATGGGCAATTTTCACGCCCATATGGCCCAGACCGCCCAGGCCAACGATGCCAACTTTTTTACCCGGGCCGACATTCCAGTGGCGCAGCGGCGAGTAGGTGGTGATCCCCGCACACAGCAGCGGCGCAACGCCTGCCAGGTCAAGATTTTCCGGCACGCGCAGCACAAAATCTTCGTTGACCACCATGCTGGTGGAATAGCCACCGTAGGTGACCGCGCCGGTTTCACGATCCTGGCCGTTGTAGGTGCCTGTCATGCCCTCTTCGCAATACTGCTCCAGTCCTTCCTGACAGCTCGGACAGCTGCGGCAGGAGTCAACCATACAGCCAACGCCGACGAGGTCGCCGGGCTGATATTTATGGCTGTGCGCGCCCACGGCGGTTACGCGGCCGACAATTTCATGGCCCGGTACGACCGGAAAAATCGTGTTGTTCCATTCGTTGCGCGCCTGATGCAGATCGGAGTGGCAGACGCCGCAATAGAGCACTTCAATTTCCACATCATGGTCACGCAGTTCGCGCGGTTTGTAGTCGAACGGGGCGAGCTTTGATTTGGCGTCCTGTGCGGCCCAGGCATGGGTAATATTCATGGTGTCTCCAGTCGGATGTGTCGTGAGTAGGGTATGCAAACGCCTTACGGGGTTCGAAAGGCCGGAACGCTGAGGCAGCGTTGAAAAGCAGACCGCTATAAGCGTAGTCAGCCAGCCTGGATGCGGCTATGCCTGAAGATGCCTGATTCTTGCCTGTTTCTGCATTTTGCTGCGCAATCAGGCAGCGCTGAACAGCTGAAAAATAAAAAGCCGCCCCGGAGGGCGGCCTGATAACGACAAAGCTTATGAACCGAAAAGCCTTACTTCTTCAGCATCGGTTTCAGGAAGCGTGCGGTATGTGACTTTTCACACTCTGCCACGGTTTCCGGCGTACCGGCGACCAGGATCTCGCCGCCGCCGCTGCCGCCTTCGGGTCCCAGATCCACGATCCAGTCTGCGGTTTTAATCACATCCAGATTGTGCTCAATCACCACGATGGTATTGCCCTGATTACGCAGCTGATGCAGCACTTCCAGCAGCTGTGCAATGTCGGCAAAGTGCAGGCCGGTGGTCGGCTCATCCAGAATATAGAGCGTCTGCCCGGTACCGCGCTTCGACAGCTCACGCGCCAGCTTGACGCGCTGCGCCTCACCACCGGAGAGCGTGGTAGCGGACTGGCCAAGACGGATATAGGAGAGGCCGACATCCATCAGCGTCTGCAGCTTGCGTGCCAGCGCCGGGACCGCTTCAAAGAAGTCGCGCGCTTCTTCAATCGTCATCTCCAGCACTTCGTGAATGCTTTTGCCTTTGTACTTGATCTCCAGCGTTTCACGGTTGTAGCGCTTGCCTTTACACTGATCGCACGGCACATAGATGTCGGGCAGGAAGTGCATTTCCACCTTGATCACGCCATCACCCTGACACGCTTCACAGCGTCCGCCGCGCACGTTGAAGCTGAAGCGGCCCGGATTATAGCCGCGCGAGCGCGACTCCGGCACGCCGGCAAACAGTTCACGCACCGGCGTAAAAATGCCGGTATAGGTGGCCGGGTTAGATCGTGGCGTACGTCCGATCGGGCTCTGATCGATGTCGATCACTTTATCGAAGTGCTCGAGCCCCGCGATCTCACGATACGGTGCCGCTTCACCGCTGGTTGCACCGTTAAGCTGCTGCTGCGCAATCGGGAACAGCGTATCGTTAATAAGCGTTGATTTCCCGGAGCCGGAGACGCCGGTAATACAGGTAAACAGGCCAACCGGCAGCGTCAGGGTCACATCCTTGAGGTTATTGCCGCGCGCGCCGGTGAGTTTCAGCACTTTAGCCGGATCGCCTTTCACCCGCTCGGCCGGCACCGCGATTTCGCGCTTGCCGCTCAGGAACTGCCCGGTCAGCGAATCTTCATTCGCCATAATGGCGTGTACATCACCTTCCGCCACTATCTGGCCGCCGTGTACGCCCGCGCCCGGACCGATATCAATGATATGGTCTGCCGCTCTGATAGCGTCTTCATCATGCTCAACCACAATCACGGTATTGCCGAGATCGCGCAGGTGGATTAGGGTCGAGAGCAGACGTTCGTTATCGCGCTGGTGTAGCCCGATAGAGGGCTCATCGAGAACATACATCACGCCAACCAGGCCGGCGCCAATCTGGCTGGCCAGACGAATACGCTGCGCTTCGCCGCCGGAGAGGGTTTCTGCCGAACGCGACATGGAGAGATAGTTCAGGCCGACGTTGACCAGGAAGCTCAGCCGATCGCCGATCTCTTTCAGGACTTTCTCAGCAATTTTTGCGCGCTGTCCGCTCAGTTTAAGGTTGGTGAAGAACTCCATCGCATGACCAATACTCATTTCAGAGATGGTGGGCAGGTTGGTATCTTCAACAAATACGTGGCGCGCTTCACGGCGCAGGCGCGTACCGTGACAGCTGGTGCAGGCGCGATTGCTGATAAACTTCGCCAGCTCTTCGCGCACCGCATTGGACTCCGTCTCTTTATAACGACGCTCCATATTGTGCAGCACCCCTTCAAACGGGTGACGCCGCACGGAAGTATCGCCGCGATCGTTGATATATTTGAATTCAATATTCTCTTTGCCCGAGCCATACAGGATCACCTGACGCGCTTTATCGCTCAGGCTGCTGAACGGCGCCTCTACGTCAAAGTCGAGGTGCTCGGCGAGCGAGCGCAGCATCTGAAAATAGTAGAAGTTGCGGCGATCCCAGCCGCGAATCGCGCCACCCGCCAGCGACAGCTCAGGATTCTGCACCACGCGATCGGAGTCGAAGTACTGCTGCACGCCGAGGCCATCACAGGTCGGACAGGCGCCGGCCGGGTTGTTAAATGAAAACAGGCGTGGCTCCAGCTCTCGCATGCTGTAACCGCAGATCGGGCAGGCGAAGTTAGCGGAGAAAAGCATCTCTTCGCTGTCTGGCTCGTCCATGTCCGCCACAATTGCGGTGCCGCCGCTGAGTTCAAGCGTGGTTTCAAACGACTCCGCCAGACGCGTGGCAAGATCGTCGCGCACGCGGAAGCGATCGATGACCACTTCAATAGTGTGCTTTTTCTGCAGCTCAAGCTTCGGCGGATCGGAGAGATCGCACACTTCGCCATCGATGCGCGCGCGGATGTAACCCTGCGCCGCCAGATTTTCCAGCGTTTTAGTGTGCTCACCTTTGCGATCTTTCACCACCGGCGCCAGCAGCATCAGGCGGCGACCCTCTTCCTGCGCCAGCACCTGATCCACCATCTGGCTTACGGTCTGCGCCGCAAGGGCGACGTCGTGATCGGGACAGCGCGGTTCTCCCACGCGGGCAAACAGCAGGCGCAGGTAGTCGTGGATTTCAGTAATGGTACCCACTGTCGAACGCGGGTTATGCGAAGTCGATTTCTGCTCAATGGAAATGGCGGGCGACAGGCCTTCGATGTGATCGACATCCGGCTTCTCCATCAGCGAGAGAAACTGGCGCGCGTAAGCAGAGAGGGACTCTACATAGCGCCGCTGACCTTCAGCATACAGCGTATCAAACGCCAGCGATGACTTCCCGGAACCTGAGAGACCGGTGACAACGATCAGCTTATCGCGTGGAATGATCAGGTTAATATTTTTCAGATTGTGGGTGCGAGCACCGCGGACTTCGATCTTATCCATTCACCTTTCCCGGATTGAACTACACCCGCTATGCCAGCAAAGCATAACGGATAGAAACGCATCATTATGGCACAAAAAATAACCTGAATAAATATCCAGTAGTTTTATCCTTTGGTACACTAGAGACGCAAAACTGGAAGCACGCTCCAAAGTATCCATCATAGATCAGGACGTGTTAAACTTTGTCGTTTAGACTTATAGCATCAACTCATCGGGAGAGAGCAACATGGCCAGTCGTGGCGTAAACAAAGTGATTCTTGTCGGGAATCTGGGTCAGGATCCGGAAGTGCGTTTCATGCCAAACGGTGGCGCTGTAGCCAACTTCACGCTGGCCACGTCTGAAAGCTGGCGTGACAAGCAGACCGGTGAAAACAAAGAGAACACCGAATGGCACCGCGTTGTGCTGTTTGGCAAACTGGCTGAAGTGGCCGGTGAATATCTGCGTAAAGGCTCACAGGTCTATATTGAAGGTCAGCTGCGTACACGTAAGTGGCAGGATCAGAGCGGCCAGGAAAAATATACTACTGAGGTTGTTGTCAACGTAGGCGGCACCATGCAGATGCTGGGTGGACGCCAGCAGGGCGGTGCCAATGCAGGTGGCGCACCGATGGGCGGCCAGAGCAGCGGCGGAAATAACAACGGCTGGGGTCAGCCACAGCAGCCGCAACAGCAGCAGTCTCAGGGCGGCAATCAGTTCAGCGGTGGCGCGCAGCAGCGTCCACAGCAGCAGAGCGCACCGGCGAACAACGAACCGCCAATGGATTTCGACGACGATATCCCGTTCTGATCCCCTGTTGCGTTAAAAAAGCCTCGCCTGCGAGGCTTTTTTTTTGATGGCCTGCTGCGATTCTGGCGCGCGGTGCGGTTACCCGGCCTGAAAGTCTTTGTAGCTTAACAACGCTGATCGTTTATCCCGGCACCTGCGGGTCAGCCTGGTTTGTTATCTCTGCGGGATCACCTGTCAGCGGTTGGCTCTTTTATACACCTAACACTGTGCCAGATGTGGCCCGTTTATCAGTATGCTGTTACCGGCTTTCGCTGACGCCGCTCGCCTGCCTGTTTACGTATTCCGCTTTATCCTCATGCCACTGCCGGTGACGTAACGGCCCGCGTTAATGTGCAGCGTTATACCGGCGTTTTTAAGAATTTAGCCCACCCGCTTTTGCCTGACTTATCCGCCTTTTCGCCTGCGTATTCGCCGCTATATGCTCCTGAGCGGGCAGACAGGCTGTGTTTTAATCACCTTTTGACATAACGCTCTGCTGCTATGGCATGCTCACCCTGGTGACAGATGCATCATGGCGTCTGTTTTTTATACGGAACGGGGGAGTAATTGCATATCAATGAGACGAAACGAGCATAAAAAATGGCTAAAACTGCTCTTCTGCCCCTGGTTTTAATCAGAGAATGGTCCTGTTTATCCGGAAGTAAAACCATCCAGCTCTCAAGCAGGGGCACTTTGGTTAAGAATGATCCCGGTCACATTCCACAGAAAAATATTAAAACTGACGACAAATAACCGAATGTTATTTACCAGTGATAGCGCTTTTTACACCGTATAGTTTAAAGCTCATTACGTTTTTTCGCGGGAAAATTCCTGGAGATATTAAATCACAAATTGATTATTACCGACGCTGCACTGATTTTTAAGCGCAGCCGTCAGGGCCAGGATAAATGAGAGTGCAAAAGTGGTACGGCAGGGAAGGATCTTTAGCCAGGCTAATTAAACATCGGTGCGATTTAGCGTCATTAACAGCATTGTTAATGTAATAAACGAAGCGCCAATCTCACCGCAATGAGATTGGCCAACGTCTAACTGGCTTATACTACAAGACTTTTGCTGGTGTGAATCAATTTTACCGCAAAAAAAGAAGCATTTCCCTGATAGTAACCATCAGGAAAAAATGGTGCGAATTGTTATATTGTGAACGCCGAATTAAATGATCTTCATCTCTTCTGGTAAGAACAAATCTCAGCATTTAGTCAAATAACAGCGGCCTTGCATCTATTAGCGATTTTCCGATCCTGACGGGTAGTGGTAAACACTGCGGCTAATGTCGAGCAAACGACAGCTGCGGCGGGTTCCAATATCAAAGGTCGTCTGCAAAAAGTTGACTGCCTGACGCTTTTCATTGGTGGTAAAGAAGTTTTTAAGCACGCTCTGCAGCATCTCTTTGTCTGAACTCAACGTTTGCAGCTCACGGGTAAGATTCTGTAGCTTGTCCTCTAACTCTTTGATTTTTCTTCCTTCTTCAGAAGAAAGACCTGAAAATTTCTTCTTCCAGCTGTAGAAGGTAGCCTCTGAAATGCCGAGCTCTTCACAAATCTCCCTGACTTTTACTCCTGTTTCAGAAGCTTTAATGGCATTTGTGATTTGCTCTTCGCTATATCGTGACTTTCTCATAAATGCTCTTACCTTTCTTATCAATTAGTGGATGAGAATTACTGTATTAATATCTGGCACTGCAAAAACGGTATTAATGCAGTATTAAAGTGCGCGATTTGAATTGCGAGGGATAAATTAAGATATTTAGAATAAATATCATCATGGGATAAATCTTATTTTATTATGAATGCCAATGAACATCTTCCTGGCATTGGCTTTTTGATATAGATTCATTCCATCCCAAATGCAGAAAAATACGACAAACATTGGATATTCGGTACAGCTTTCTTGCAAAAAAGAGAGGGCGTGCCAGTAAACTTTTGTCTCGAATTCGGGTTGAAATCGTTTACATCCGCTGAAATTCGCACCAGATTTAATCAGAATTTTCCTGAATTTCTCTTCTAAATCCTGACGCGAGTCTCATTTTTCGGACCAGCCTGGTTTGAAGTTATTAATTTTTGTCAGGCCCACTGAGCGCTTGTTAATTCATTTCAAGGACGTTTTACCGCAAGGCAGTTGCTGTAAGTAATACTAAGGACCAGTCAATGAAATTGAGCGTAATGTCTAATGCCGTCTGGATGATGTCTGAAAAAGTCGTCTCGGTGTTCGGCGTCATCTTTGTCACCTCCTATGTGGCAAAATCGTTTGGCCCGACCATATTTGGCCAGATGGCATTTTCAGCTTCGCTATTCTCCATGGTGCAGACCGTGGCGATTTTCGGTACCGAAACCATCCTGTTCAAGCGCATCAGCAAAAGTGCGCCTAAAGGTCTGCGTCTGATGGCCGTGGCGCGTACCATGCGTCTCGCATTGCTGTTGCTGACCTCCATCCCGGTCTTGATTTGGGTCTGGTACAACATGCAGGAGAATTTTCTCGCCTTTGCGCTGGCCTCATTTATCTCCTCGGTGTTTGTAACGCAGGACACTTTTAGCGTCTACAACAACGCACGGCTCGCTTCGCGGCTCAATACGCTGGCTAACTCAGTGGGACTCCTGCTTGGCTTCGCCCTGAGCTTTACCATCGCATGGCTGCATCTCAATCCGCTGTGGCTGACCGTGTCCATCGTGGCGGTCACGCTGGTGCCTTATCTCATCAAGCGCATCAATTTTTACCGTGAGCATCAGGATATTGCGCCGCCGCAACAGAAACGCACCACCTATCTGCGCTACCTGATGTATGCCGGTTTGCCGCTGGCTATCTCCAGTATTTTTATCTCCGTGCAGGTGAAAGCGGCACAGATGTTTCTGGCCGGTATCGCCTCAGCCCGCGATCTGGGTCTGTTCGCTGCGGCCAATACTATTTCGGCTTCGTGGATTTTTATCCCGGTTGCCATCATCACTTCCTGCTTTTCGGAAATTTTCCGTGAGCGTGGAGCAGCCGCAATCAAACTCACCGCGCGGCTGAACGGCTATGTCATGGGAGTTTCATTGCTGTTATTGGCGGTGATCGCCATGTTTGGCGAGAAGATCATCATCGCGTTATATGGTCACGAGTACACACAATCGGGAAGTCTCGTTACGTTACTGTCGTTAGCAACCTGCTTTTCGGCAATGGGGACCGTAGCTTACCGCTACATGGTCAAAGAGGGCGGGTTTAACTATCTGCTGAAGAAGATCCTCTGCCTGATGGTCATCAGCCTGCCACTCTCATGGTGGCTGATTCAGGGCTACGGCATTATGGGTGCCGCCTGGAGCGTCTTCATCACTGAACTGCTCTCCCTTACCGTAATGAATTACTTCTTTAAAAACGGCGTCATTCAAAAAATTCAGGTTTCCTCACTCAACTACAAAACCTACAAATGAGGTCAGATATGCTCAGGTTGAAAGAAGAACTCAGAAGAAGCGTTCAGTATTTTATCAAGAAGATGCCCTGGGCTACGCAGGATCGCATCTACTACTTCCGTAAATTCCGTAAGCTGCCTAATCTGCGCGAGCCAAAGGTGTTTAACGAGAAAGTGCTGTATCGCAAATTTGTGTATGGCGACTATCAAATCTATGGTCGCCTGTCGGACAAGTATTCAGTACGTGAATACATTGCTGAGAAGGTAGGCAGTGAGTATCTGATCCCGCTGGTCTATGAAACCAGCGATCCGCATTCGCTCCATACGCTGTCGCAGTGGAAGAATACTGTGATCAAGCCTAACCATGGCTCTAACATGGTTGAAATCCTGCTGGAAGAGCCGGATGCGCTGAAGAAGCAGCAGATCATCAGCGACTGTCATCGCTGGCTGAAAACGGATTTCGCTAATGAAGCGCGTGAAATCCACTATCGCTACATTAAGCCGCGTATTCTGGTAGAGCAGTATATCGGTGATGGCAAAAGTGCGCCGATTGACTACAAATTTCACATGTTCAACAAGCGCGATGGCAATTTTGAATATGTGCTGCAGGTGATCTACAACCGCTGCAACCCGCTGTTGTCGATGAACTTTTACGTCAATAATCTTAATGAGGCGTATCACAAGATCCGCGATACCGGCCTGGATGTTGAGCCCATTTTACCGCAGCTGCAGAAGGCGCTGGCGCTGAGTAAGACGCTGGCCAGCGATTTCGACTATGTACGCGTTGACTGGTATATCCATGGGGAAGAGATCTACTTCGGTGAGCTGACCTTCACGCCGGGTGCCGGGCTGGTAACCGGTCTGGACCGCGGTCTGGACCAGATGATGGGTGATATGTGGATTCAGGATCGTCGCGGTACGAAGAGACCGGGCGTTTCGGTTGCGGAAGTCGGTATTCCCGCCGTGTTGAAGAAAATTTGATCGTACAGCAATATAAAGAACCCCGCGGCGCGGGGTTTTTTATGCGCTCTGTTCAGGGTATCGGCCACTCAGCCGGCGCCTGACTCATCACATCAATAAAAGCCTGTTTGCTAATCTGCATAAAGTTATGCACGTTCTCCATGCTCAGCGTAATCCCCAGCAGGCCGGTCACAAACCAGCAGGACATTCCCACGCCAAGGCCGCCGCACAGCAACGCCATAACCGGATGACTCTTTTGCCGCAGTTTTATTTTCATTGAGCTGGCGAGAAACATCAGAACGGCGCTCAGAATACCCCAGCGCATCACCAGTAAGCTGGTTGTTAACGTAGCCATTGAGAAAAAACCCCTTTGAATCAGCGATATCCCTGACATTAACCGGACATCACTGACGGCAAAGAGCGCGTCAGGAAACGCTCTCACGTCATAATAAGTGTGATTTGGATCACATTATATCAGCGAGTTTGAAATTTTGAACAAATTTTGTACCCGTAACTGCCGGGCTGAGGGGAGGGGGTGAAACTGAAGAGGGGCGCCTGTGGATCAGGCGCACCGATCACCGGACAGGACAACATTCACCGGTGGTACGCTGAGCAAAACTGTTCATTGTGTCGCTGCAGCCAAAGCTTAGCAGGCGAGGTCGCTGTGCAATAGCCTGACGACGCATCGCGTGACGATACGCGGTAGGGGTCTGTGAAAACTGCCGACGAAACACGCGTGAAAAGGTCTGCTGCGAGTCGTAACCATACTGCATAGCGATATCAAAAACCGGCCGCTGCGTCTGAAGCAGCGCTTCTGCCGCCATTGTCAGACGCCGTTCACGAATATAGCCACCCAGCGTCTGTTTCGTCACGGTACGGAACATACGCTGCAGATGCCATTTTGAGTAACCCGATTTTGCCGCCACATCATCAATTGACAGTGCTTTATCCAGATTCTGATCGATCCAGTTAGTCAGTGAATGAATGATTTCCTGTTGCATCATAGCCTCATCCTTCTGAAAGGGTGTCACCCGGTGAGAAATTCGTACTTTTGATGGTGAGCGAGTATAGTTCCTCAAGTTAACTTGAGGTAAAGGCTGATGGTAAAAAAAGAGCGTAACTATCCAAAGCCGGTGCTGACGCCGGGGGAAGTGGCGAAACGTAGCGGCGTAGCGGTCTCGGCACTGCACTTTTATGAAACCAAAGGGTTGATCTCCAGCACCCGTAACAGCGGCAATCAGCGACGCTACAGCCGTGACGTACTGCGCCGCGTGGCGATCATTAAAATTGCGCAGCGTATCGGTATTCCACTGGCGACGGTAGGTGAGAGCCTGATGCATGTGCCGGCGAATAAACGTATGTCAACGCAGGAGTGGGATGCGCTGACACAGCACTGGCGTGAGGAGCTGGATAAGCGCATTGAGACGCTGACGCGGCTGCGGAACGATCTGGATGGGTGTATTGGCTGTGGCTGTTTGTCGATGCGTGACTGTCCGTTACGTAACCCCGGCGACCGGCTGGCACAGCAGGGCTCAGGCGCCGTGCTGCTTGACCCGGAGCAGGATGAGCAGGGGCGTTAATCCGCTATACTGGTGCGATACCTTTATCAGCAAGGAGCTGTATATGATCACTGTTCATCATCTGGAAAACTCCCGTTCACATCGTGTGTTATGGCTGCTGGAAGAGCTGGCGGTACCGTATCAGATCAAACGTTATCAGCGGGAAAATACGATGCTGGCCCCTGACGAGCTGAAGAAGGTACATCCGCTGGGTAAATCACCGGTGATAACCGATGGCAACCGCGTCATTGCCGAATCCGGTGCCATTCTGGAGTATCTGCAGCTGAAATATGACAGCGAGCAGCAGCTGACGCTAAGCAATGAAGATGAACAGATTCAGGGGCGCTACTGGCTGCATTACGCCGAGGGCTCGCTGATGCCGCTGCTGATCATCAAACTGGTCTTTGCGCAGCTAAGCAAAAAACCGGTGCCCTGGCTGCTGCGCCCAATCGGTCGCGCCATGAGTAAAGGTCTTGAGAAGGCCTGGCTGAATAAGCAGCTGGCATTGCATACCCGCGTGATTGAACAGCACTTAAGCCAGCACCCTTTTTTTGCCGGCCCGCGTTTTAGCATCGCTGATGTTCAGATGAGTTTTCCGCTGCTGGCGCTGCAGATGCGCGGCGGCCTGCACAATCTGCCTGCCACCACCCGCTGGCTGGAGGAGATGCAGCAGCGCGCCGGCTGGCAGCGGGCGCTGAAGCAGGGCGGCCCGATTAAGTTCAGCGACTGAGGGCGTCCCGGAATCCAATAACCGCGTGGGGCAGAGCGCCATGAATGGCACCCCTACAAAACCGCATGCGGCCCAAATCCGATAACCGCGTGGGCCAGGGTGCCGGTGCCGCCGCAGGGGGCGTATTAATGCGCCCCGGAATCCGATAACCGTGGGGCAGAGCGCCATAAATGGCGCCCCTACAAAAAACCGTATGCGCCCGGGTCCAATAACCGTGGACCAGGGCGCCATTAATGGCGCCCCTACAAAAACCGTATGCGCCCCGGAATCCGATAACCGTGGACCAGGGCGCCATTAATGGCGCCCCTACAAAACCGCATGCGGCCGGATCCGATAACCGTGGACCAGGGCGCCATTAATGGCGCCCCTACAAAAACCGTATGCGCCCCGGAATCCGATAACCGCGGGCCAGGGCGCCATGAATGGCGCCCCTACAAAACCGCATGCGGCCCGAATCCGATAACCGCGTGGGCCAGGGTGCCGATGCCGCCGCAGGGGGCGCATTCATGCGCCCCGGATCGCTCTGTGGTGTCGTTTAATCCTGTCCGGCGACGATTAACAGTTGAAAATAGCACCCCAAACGCCAGATAATCGCCTGCCTTTTTATCTCTCCCTCTTTGACGGGAAGTACATAGCTGCGTAATCGTTTGCGCCTCTTTTCTCTTTGAGAAATCCCCACCAGGGTGATGCGTAAGCAGCAGCTGTGCGGCGACTTACATCTAAAATATGCAGAGGAATAATTATGTCTGGCGACTCACGCCCGGCCAGTGGAAAACTGGACGCCTGGTTCCACATTTCAGCACGCGGCAGTAACGTGCGTCAGGAAGTGCTGGCGGGGCTCACCACCTTCCTGGCGATGGTCTACTCGGTTATTGTGGTGCCGGGCATGCTTGGTAAAGCGGGTTTTTCCCCGACGGCAGTGTTCGTTGCCACCTGCCTGGTCGCCGGTTTTGGCTCTCTTTTAATGGGATTGTGGGCTAATCTGCCGCTGGCTATCGGCTGTGCTATTTCACTTACCGCCTTCACTGCATTCAGCCTGGTGCTTGGGCAGCATATCAGCGTGCCGGTAGCGCTGGGTGCCGTATTCCTGATGGGATTACTGTTCACGTTTATCTCGGTGACCGGTATCCGCGCCTGGATCCTGCGAAACCTGCCAATGGGCGTGGCGCACGGTACCGGCGTAGGGATTGGCCTGTTCTTACTGCTGATTGCGGCAGACGGTATTGGCCTGGTGGTGAAAAATCCGGCCGCAGGCCTGCCGGTGGCGCTGGGCGACTTCACCGCGTTCCCGGTCATCATGTCGCTGGTGGGTCTGGCAGCAATCTTTGGTCTGGAAAAACGCCGCGTACCCGGCGGGATCCTGCTGACTATTCTGGCTATCTCTCTGATCGGGCTTGTGTTTGATCCAGCCGTGACCTGGCAAGGGCTGTTTGCGCTGCCGAGCCTGAAAGATGCCAGCGGCCAGTCAGCGATGTTCAGTCTCGATATCGCGGGCGCACTGCAGCCGACGGTACTGCCCAGCGTGCTGGCGCTGGTCATGACGGCGGTATTCGATGCGACCGGTACCATTCGTGCGGTCGCCGGGCAGGCTAATCTGCTGGATAAAGAAGGGCAGATCCTCAACGGCGGCCGGGCGCTGACCAGCGACTCGCTTAGCAGCCTGTTTGCGGGTCTGGTGGGTGCGTCTCCGGCAGCGGTCTATATTGAATCAGCAGCCGGTACGGCAGCGGGTGGCAAAACCGGCTTAACCGCTATCGTCGTAGGCATACTCTTTCTGCTGATGCTGTTCATGTCGCCGCTTGCCGGTCTGGTGCCCGCCTATGCGACCGCGCCGGCGCTGATGTATGTTGGGCTATTAATGCTCAGCAACGTGGCAAAAATTGATTTCAGCGATTTCGTTGACGCCATGTCAGGCCTGCTGACCGCGGTGTTTATCGTGCTGACCTGTAACATTGTGACCGGCATTATGCTGGGCTTTGCCTCGCTGGTGATTGGCCGTCTGTTTGCCGGGGAGTGGCGCAAACTCAACGTGGGGACGATAGCGATCGCTGTTGCCCTGGTCACATTCTACGCTGCAGGCTGGGCTATCTGACCAGAGGTTCCGGTCATTTCCGGATAATCCCCTGACTTTGCCAGCGCCGCACATCGGGTCCCCCTGTGTGCGGCGTTTTGTTTTACACTTTTTAGCGTAACAACCCTCGCTTTTAACCATTTCGATTCGCCTAAGGAAAGCATGGAAATCTTTTTTACTATTCTCATTATGACGCTGGTGGTATCACTCTCCGGCGTCGCGGCAAGAATCCTGCCGTTTCAAATTCCGCTGCCGCTGGTGCAGATCGCGGCGGGTGCCTTACTGGCCTGGCCCACGTTTGGTCTGCATGTTGACTTCGATCCGGAACTCTTTCTGGTGCTGTTTATCCCGCCGCTGCTGTTTGCGGACGGCTGGAAGACGCCTATCAATGAGTTTCTGAGCCATGGCCGCGAAATCCTCGGGCTGGCGCTGGTGCTGGTGCTGATCACCGTGGTCGGTATCGGCTACCTGATCTACTGGCTGGTGCCGGGGATTCCGTTAATTCCGGCTTTTGCGCTGGCGGCCGTGCTGTCGCCGACCGATGCCGTTGCGCTGTCGGGTATCGTTGGCGAAGGGCGCATTCCAAAGAAAATCATGTCGATTGTGCAGGGTGAGGCGCTGATGAACGACGCCTCTGGCCTGGTATCGCTGAAGTTTGCGGTCGCCGTAGCCATGGGCACCATGGTCTTTACCTGGGGCGGTGCCAGCGTTGAGTTTCTCAAAGTCGCCATCGGCGGGCTGATTGCGGGTGTCGCTGTGTGCTGGCTCTATGGCCGCTCGCTGCGCCTGCTGAGTCGCTGGAGCGGGGACGATCCGGCCACGCAGACCGTGCTGCTGCTGCTGCTGCCGTTTGCCTCCTACCTGATTGCCGAACACCTTGGCGTCTCCGGTATTCTTGCCGCCGTGGCAGCCGGTATGACTATTACCCGCTCCGGTATTATTCGTCAGGCTCCGCTGGCCATGCGCCTGCGTGCAAACAGCGTCTGGCAGATGCTGGAGTTTGTTTTCAACGGCATGGTATTCCTGATGCTCGGCCTGCAGCTGCCCGATATCCTGTCAACATCCATTGAGCAGGCGAATGCCGATCCCAACGTCGAGCTGTGGATGCTGTTTACCGATGTGGCGCTGGTGTATGCGGCACTGATGATTGTGCGTTTTAGCTGGCTCTGGATCATGCAGCGCGCCAGTATGCGTCTGCTGAAGAAGAAACCGCTGGAGTTCTCTAACTACTCGCTGCGCGAGTTGCTGATTGCCTCTTTTGCGGGCGTACGCGGGGCGATTACGCTGGCGGGTGTGCTCTCGATTCCGCTGTTTCTCAGCAATGGCGATCCGTTCCCGGCGCGTTATGAACTGGTGTTTATCGCTACCGGCGTGATCCTTTTCTCGCTGTTTGTCGGCGTGATCCTGCTGCCTCTGCTGCTGCGCGGTATCGACAGCCATGATAAAGCAGGCCACCGTCATGAGCTGCAGCATGCGCGTGCCGCCATGGCGGGCGTGGCGATCGAAAGCCTGCATAAGATGGAACAGCGGCTGGAGAATGATACCGAAGAGAATATCGATCCGGAGCTGCTTAAAGAGGTCAGCCTGCGGGTAATTGGTAATCTGCGCCGCCGCGTGGATGGCAAGAATGACGTGGATCAGGCGCTGTTTGCTGAGAACCTGGAGCGTCGTTTCCGTCTGACCGCGCTGCGCGCCGAGCGTGCGGAAGTGTATCACCTGCGCGCGACGCAGCAGATTTCCAATGAAACGATGCAGCGCCTGCTGCGCGATCTCGATCTGCTGGAAGCGCTGCTGATTGAGAAAGAGGCGTAACCTCTTCAGAATGCCGCCGCGTCTCACATCTGCAGACGCGGCGCATCATCCGGCCAGTGTGTGCGACAGCAGCTGATCCAGGCTTCCGCACTGCGTGAGAGATAACTGCCTTCCCGCCAGATCAATCCGATACGCCACTCCAGCGCTGACGCCAGCGGCAGCCACGCCAGCGACTGCGGGTCCAGCCGCTGACAGATAGGTTCCGGCAGTACGGCGACGCCCATCCCTGCCTGCACCATCGCTGCCAGGAAATCCCACTGACCACTGCGCAGCGCAATCTGCGGCGTTACGCCTTCACGCTGAAACGCCTGCATCAGCTGCCGGTTCAGGGCAAACTCTTCATTCAGGATCAGCAGCGGATGCCGGGCCAGCTCTGCCAGCGTCAGGTGCGAACGGGCGTGCCAGGCCGCACTGCGCGACACCAGCACGCAAAGCGGATGGCGCATCAGCTCCAGCGTATTAAGCGGTAAATCCGGCTCAACCGGCAGCGCGGTAAGTGCAATATCCAGCGCGCCGCTCAGCACTGCCTGCTGTGCGGTCAGCCCGCCTGACTCTGCAATATGCAGCTGCACGCCCGGATAGCGGCGCTGAAAGGCTGAAATAGAGCCGGCGATCTGCATGCCCACCATGGGCGGAATGCCCAGGCGCAGCTCACCGGTTTTCAGCTGATTGATATCACCGATCTGCGCTTCCAGCTGATGAAACTCCTGCAGGATCGCAAGTCCGCGCTGATAGACCGCCTGACCGCTGTCGGTCAGATGCAGCCGGCGTCCCTCCCGCCGCAGCAGCGCACATCCCAGCTCCTCTTCCAGCTGACGCACCATTTTGCTGATGGTGGGCTGCGTAACATAAAGCTGTTCAGCTGCACGGGTAAAACTCTGCTGCTGTATCACAGCCACAAAGTAACGCAGAGCGCGTATATCCATAATCATTCCTTAATGGCATAGTCCGGATGATTTTAATTCATTTCTTTCACGGTTAGAGGCAGATTTATACTGCGTTTCTCACCTTAATTACCGGAGATCGCTATGGCTGTCGCCACTCACCCGCGCCCCCGCCTGCTGCAGCGCCTGATGCTGCCGCTGCAGCTGCTGCTTTATATCGGGCTGTTCAGCGCCTGTGATGCCCTGGTGCGGTGGCTGCACCTGCCGCTGCCGGCAAACGTACTCGGCATGGTCGTGCTGCTGTTATTGATCGTTTTACGCGTGTTGCCGCTGGGCTGGGTCCGTGCCGGGGCAAACTGGCTGCTGGCTGAAATGCTGCTGTTTTTTATTCCGGCGGTAGTGGCCGTGGTGAATTACAGCGATCTGCTGCGCAGTGAGGGATGGCGTATTTTTGTTGTGATCGCGATAAGCACGCTGCTGGTGCTGGCGGTTACGTCGCTGGTGGTCGATCGTCTCTACCGGTTTGAAACGGCGCGGGCAGCACGCGGGCAGGACAGGTATGAGTAATGCCATCATCAGCCTGCTCTGTCTGGCGCTCACCCTGCTGGTGTATTACCTCAATAAGTATCTTTACCGGCGCTGGCGGCGGCTGATGCTGATGCCGCTGGTGCTGACGCCGCTGGTGCTGGTCGGCTTGCTGCTCATCACCCACGTCAGCTGGCAAAACTATATTGCGGAGAGCCACTGGCTGCTCTGGCTGCTGGGCCCGGCCACGCTGGCGTTTGCCGTGCCGGTGTATGAAAACATGGCGCTTATCCGGCGTCACTGGCTGTCGCTGAGTGCCGGTGTACTGACCGCAACCACGGTTGCCGTCTGCAGCTCAGTGTGGCTGGCGCGTCTGCTGGCGCTGCCGGAGAGCATTCAGCGCAGCCTGGCGGTGCGTTCGGTTACCACGCCGTTTGCGCTGGCCGCAGCCGGTCCGATGGGCGGACAACCCGATCTGGTCGCGCTGTTTGTGGTGATCACTGGCGTATTTGGCATGGCTACAGGGGATATTCTTTTTCTGCGCATCGCCATAAAACAGGGCGTGGCAAAAGGCGCCGGGCTGGGCGCGGCTTCTCACGGTGCCGGAACGGCCCGCGCTTACCAGATTGGTCAGCAGGAGGGCGTGGTTTCCAGCCTGGTGATGATGCTTTCCGGTGTGGTAACGGTTCTGCTGGCGCCGCTTATGAGCCATCTGCTGTGGCACGCCTGACACGTTTATTAATAAAACGTTCCCGCTGTAATTTAATTTTACGTAAAGGTTTCCAATAAAAGTTGTGTCTGACGACTATGCTAACTACTCTTTGCGCCGACTTATTTTTTCCTTCATGGAGTGGATTAGCATGATCAAGCAACTTGTTACCGGAAGCGTTTTGGGCCTTGCACTGCTGAGCGGTAGCGTACAGGCAATTGAGGGCAGTGTTGACGTGGGTGAGCATAGCACCAACCTGAACCTTGGCCTCGGTACCACCTCTCCGGGTCTGTTTCTGAAAGGTAACTGGCTGCGCAGCGACCATGACGGCAGCACTTACGGTGCAGGTCTGGGCTATAACATCGATGTGGGCGATCTGCGCGTCGCGCCAACGGCAAAAGCGCTGTTTACGCATCCGGAAGATGGCCGTGATGGTTTCACCATCGCCGTAGGTGCAGGCGCACAATACAGCTTCAACAGCATGTGGGGCCTGTATGGTGAATATTACTACGCACCGGAAGCGTTTTCCGATCGTCTGGACAGCTATCAGGAAGCGTCAGGCGGCCTGAGCTTTACGCCAGTTTCACTGCTGAACCTGCGCGTGGGCTACCAGTATATTGAGCTGAACAACAAAGGCAGCCGTAAAGATAACGTGCTGGTAGATGGCCCATACGTCGGTGCATCACTGCGCTTCTGATCTGCCGCTGCAAACCAGGGGCGCATAAATGCGCCCCCTACGTTACCCCCCACACGGGCGTCATTAATGACGCCCGTGTCGATGCACGCACGCAATTGAATGACGCCGTTCATGACGATGGATACCGTGCGCGTAATAAACCAGGGGCGCATAAATGCGCCCCCTACATCGCCCCGCGTAGGGGCGTCATAAATGACGCCCTGGCCGATGCCCGCCCGTGATTGAATGACGCCGTTCATGACGATGGATACCGTGCGCGCAATAAACCAGGGGCGCATAAATGCGCCCCCTACATCGCCCCGCGTAGGGGCGTCATTAATGACGCCCGTGTCGATTCCCGCACCGCAATTGAATAACGCCGTTCATGACGATGGATACCGTGCGCGTAATAAACCAGGGGCGCATAAATGCGCCCCCTGCATCGCCCCGCGTAGGGGCGTCATTAATGACGCCCGTGTCGATTCCCGCACCGCAATTGAATAACGCCATTCATGACGACCGGGTTAACTCCGGTGTGCCTGCGATCAGTGCGATTTCCCCTGTGAAATACCAATACCGGTTTGCGAACGGATAAACTGTCCGCGGAACCGCGCGCGTTCCTGTGCGCCCTGGGCTGAGTGATCGGTAATGGAAAACAGCCAGGTGCAGACAAAGGCGACCAGCATGGAGAACAGCGCCGGGTACTCATAAGGATAAACCGGCGTAGCGTGGCCCAGCACCTGAACCCAGACGGTAGGGCCCAGAATCATCAGCACGACTGCCGTGAGCAGACCCAGCCAGCCACCTACCATTGCACCGCGCGTGGTGAGCTTCGACCAGTACATCGAGAGCAGAATAATCGGGAAGTTGCAGCTGGCAGCAATTGAGAAGGCCAGCCCGACCATAAAGGCGATGTTCTGCTTCTCAAACAGAATGCCCAGCGCAATAGCGACGCCCCCCAGCACCAGCACGGTGATTTTAGAGACGCGCAGCTCTTCACGCTCCGTGGCCTGACCTTTGCGGATCACGCTGGCATAGAGATCGTGCGAAACCGCCGACGCGCCCGCCAGTGTCAGCCCGGCCACCACCGCCAGAATCGTAGCGAACGCCACCGCCGAGATAAAGCCGAGGAACAGGCTGCCACCTACCGCATTGGATAAATGCACCGCTGCCATATTGGTACCGCCAATCAGGGCACCGCTGGCGTCTTTGAATATCGGGTTTGCGCCTACCAGCAGAATGGCACCAAAACCGATGATGAAGGTCAGGAAATAGAAGTAACCCATAAAGCCGGTGGCCCAGAACACGCTCTTACGCGCCTCGCGCGCATCAGCCACGGTAAAGAAGCGCATCAGAATATGTGGCAGTCCCGCGGTACCAAACATCAGCCCCAGTCCCAGCGACAGCGCCGAGATAGGATCTTTCACCAGCCCGCCAGGCTGCATAATCGCCGCGCCTTTGGGGTGCACCGCCATCGCCTCAGTAAACAGCGTGTTAAAGCTGAAACCGGTGGTTTTCATTACCATAATCGCCATAAAGCTGGCCCCAAACAGCAGCAGCACCGCTTTAATGATCTGCACCCAGGTAGTCGCGAGCATGCCGCCGAACAGCACATACAGCACCATCAGAATGCCGACCAGCACCACGGCAATATGATAATCAAGGCCGAACAGCAGCTGGATAAGCTTGCCGGCCCCCACCATCTGTGCAATCAGATAGAGTGCAACCACCACCAGCGAACCGCAGGCGGAGAGGGTACGGATCGGTTTCTGCTGCAGCCGGTAGGAGGCAACATCGGCAAAGGTATAGCGTCCGAGGTTGCGCAGCCGCTCAGCGATCAGAAACAGGATCATTGGCCAGCCAACCAGAAAGCCGAGCGAATAGATCAGCCCGTCATAGCCCGAGGTATAGACCAGCGCCGAGATGCCGAGAAACGAGGCGGCTGACATAAAATCACCCGCCATCGCCAGGCCATTCTGGAAACCGGTAATATTGCCGCCTGCGGTGTAGTAGTCACTGCGTGAGCGGGTGCGCTTTGACGCCCACCAGGTAATACCCAGCGTGAACGCAACAAACACCACAAACATGATAATCGCTTCATAGTTGGTTGCCTGCTTCTGGACGTCGCCGGTCAGCGCATCGGCTGCCAGGACGCCTGCTGGCGCCAGCGCCAGCAGAATCGGGAGCGCGCGCTTCATGATTTTACCTCGCTGACGATCTGTTTAGTCAGGCGATCAAACTCGCCATTGGCGCGCCAGACATAGACGCCGGTAAGCAGAAAAGAGACCACAATCAGGCCCACGCCAATCGGAATACCGCGCGTCACATTGGTGCCGGCATGCAGCGGCGTGCCGAGCCAGCCGGGCGCAAATGCGATCAGCAGGATAAACCCGACATACAGGACCAGCATAATGATGCTCAGCAGCAGCGCAAAAGCCTGGCGCTTATGCACCAGTTCCTGAAAACGGGGGTTATTTTCTATTTGTTGCCAGACGACTTCCTGTTGATTCAGGGTGTCATTCATCACAGTTTCTCCAGAGGCAAAGCAGACGGAAATCTCACATTAATGTGCTTTAACGGATTGAATATTCTGGTTATCAGGGTTGTGCGATGGTGAACAGCATACGGCGTAAGGTGAACTAACGGAGAGAAGCCTGCCGGGGGACAGGCTGATGCTCTCCGCTGATAAGGGCAATGATTACGGCATGGCGATCGACTGCTTCTCCTCCAGTAATTTCTCTACTACGCCTGGATCGGCCAGCGTAGAGGTATCGCCAAGGTTGCTGGTATCGCCCGCTGCAATTTTACGCAGAATACGCCGCATAATTTTACCGGAGCGGGTTTTTGGCAGTGAGTCGGTCCAGTGCAGCACGTCCGGCGTGGCGATAGGGCCGATCTCTTTACGTACCCAGTTACGCACTTCCGTATACAGCTCCGCTGATGGCTCTTCGCCCTGATTCAGCGTGATATAGGCGTAAATAGCCTGGCCTTTGATGCTGTGCGGAATACCCACAACGGCCGCTTCAGCAATTTTCGGATGTGAAACCAGCGCGGACTCAATCTCTGCGGTGCCCAGCCGGTGTCCGGAAACGTTCAGGACATCATCCACGCGTCCGGTGATCCAGTAGTAGCCATCTTCATCGCGTCGCGCGCCGTCACCGCTGAAGTAGCGATGCTTAAACGTGGAGAAATAGGTCTGTTCAAAGCGTTCATGATCGCCAAACAGCGTGCGCGCCTGACCAGGCCAGGAGTCGTTAATCACCAGGTTACCTTCGGTTGCGCCCTCAAGCTGATTGCCTTCGTTGTCCACCAGCGCCGGCTGCACGCCGAAGAAGGGTTTGGTAGCGGAGCCCGCTTTCAGCTCGGTGGCACCCGGCAGCGGTGTGATCATGAAGCCGCCGGTTTCGGTCTGCCACCAGGTATCAACAATCGGGCAGCGACTGTCGCCAATCTTTTTGTAATACCACTCCCAGGCTTCCGGATTGATCGGTTCACCTACGGAACCCATAATGCGCAGACTGCTGCGTCGGGTGCCTTCAATGGCCCGGTCGCCTTCAGCCATCAGCGCGCGAATAGCGGTGGGTGCAGTGTAGAGCAGGGTCACGTTGTGCTTGTCGACGACTTCCGCCATCCGGCTCGGTTTCGGCCAGTTGGGCACCCCTTCAAACATCAGCGTGGTGGCGCCACAGGCCAGCGGGCCATAGAGCAGATAGCTGTGCCCGGTGATCCAGCCGACATCGGCGGTGCACCAGTAAACGTCGTCGTCATGGTAATCAAAAACATACTTAAAGGTGCTGGCGGCATAGACCAGATAGCCGCCGGTGGTATGCAGTACGCCTTTTGGCTTCCCGGTCGAACCGGAGGTATACAGAATAAACAGCGGGTGTTCCGCTTCAACCGCCACCGCTTCATGCTCTGCGCTGGCCTGGCTGACAAGATCGTGCCACCAGAGATCGCGTCCCTCGTGCCACGCCGTGGTTTTTCCGGTGCGCTGAAATACGATCACATTCTTCACGCTGGTCACCAGCGGATTAGCCAGCGCGTCATCAACATTCTTTTTCAGCGGAATGGCGCGTCCGGCGCGGATACCCTCATCCGCTGTGATCACCAGCTTCGCATTGCTGTCGACCACGCGACCCGCCACGGCTTCCGGCGAAAAACCGCCGAAAATCACCGAGTGCACGGCACCAATGCGCGCGCAGGCCAGCATCGCCACGGCTGCCTCCGGCACCATCGGCATATAAATGGCCACCACATCGCCTTTTTTAATCTCAAGCTGCGTTAATACATTTGCCATACGGCAGACGTCAGCGTGCAGCTCACGGAAGGTCAGCGTTTTACTTTCACTGGCGTCATCCCCTTCCCAGATAATGGCCGGGCGATCGCCCCGCGTCGCCAGATGGCGATCCAGGCAGTTAGCCGCAAGGTTCAGCGTGCCATCTTCATACCAGCGGATAGAGATATTACCCGGCGCAAACGAGGTATTTTTCACCGTGCTGTAAGGCGTGATCCAGTCGAGAATTTTCCCCTGCTCACCCCAGAAGGTGTCTGGATCGTCTACTGACTGCTGATAGCGCGCCGTATATTCGTCGGCATTAATCAGGGCGTTCGCTGCAATGGCAGCGGGTACAGGATGCTTGTGAATTTGGCTCATGGCTGACCTCCTTGAAGATGTTAATCATATGTCAATCAAAGGTTAATTGAAGAGGGGGCCGGGGCTTTGTTTCGGTTTTGCAGTCTGGATCACGACCTGTCGGCATGCAGTAAAGCGTACAAAAACGGCGGTTCTGCCAGCAAAAAAGCGCACTGCTGACAGCGACTGGCAGCAGGCAATACGCGGTTTTGCGATTAAATGTTGAGCAAACGCGCCGGGTGAGAAAATCACCAAATCTGAATAGCTATGCGGAAAATTATCGAACTAACGCTTTTCATAACAGCGGGTTATAGCCACAGAACCACAACAGCATTTTATGCTACTGAGCTGCGCACGATTTAAGCTATCGCGCCGGGGGTTGCATTTACCGTAGTGAAAATGGTACTTATCTGGCCGCTGTTCAGCAGGTATCAACTCAGGCTGTATCCTTGCACTGGCGCAAATTGCCGGCAGAACAAAGCGGAATACAGCCCATTATAACCCTCTATTTTATCGGGCTTTTGCTCACTTCCCTGTGTGTACCATCTCCTGCACCTTCGCAGCAGAGCAAAGGGGTTTTAACTGAGGAAATAACGCGTTATGAAAGGTTTTAAACTCACCCTCGCCTGGCAGATCCTGATTGCCCTGATCCTTGGCATTATCGTAGGAACCGTGCTGCATAATCAGCCAGACGATCGTGAATGGTTAATCACCAACATTCTTACTCCTGCCGGTGATATCTTCATTCATCTGATTAAGATGATTGTGGTGCCGATTGTTATTTCCTCGCTGATTGTTGGCATTGCCGGCGTCGGGGACGCGAAAAAACTCGGGCGTATCGGGGTGAAAACCATTATCTATTTTGAAGTGATCACCACCATTGCCATTGTGGTCGGCATAACGCTGGCCAACGTATTCCAACCCGGCAGCGGCATTGATATGTCAACGCTGGCAACGGTGGACATCTCTAAATATGAAGCCACCACCGAAGCGGTTCAGGGCGCCCCTCATGGCCTGGTCAGCACCATCCTGTCGCTGATCCCGCAGAACATCTTCGCCTCGCTGGTAAAAGGCGATATGTTGCCGATTATTTTCTTCTCAGTGCTGTTTGGCCTGGGCCTGTCGGCGCTGCCGTCGGAACATCGCGATCCGCTGGTCGGCCTGTTCCGCTCGGTATCAGAAACCATGTTCAAAGTGACGCACATGATCATGCGTTATGCGCCGGTGGGCGTATTTGCACTGATTGCGGTGACCATTGCGAACTTCGGTTTTGCATCGCTCTATCCGCTGGCAAAACTGGTGCTGCTGGTTTATGCCGCCATCCTGTTTTTCGCCTTTGTCGTGCTCGGTGCGGTCGCGCGTTTCTGCAAGCTGCGTATTACTACCCTGATGCGTATTCTGAAGGATGAGCTGATTCTGGCTTACTCCACCTCCAGTTCAGAGACGGTGCTGCCACGCATTATGCAGAAGATGGAGGCGTATGGTGCGCCGAAAGCGATTACCAGCTTTGTGGTGCCGACCGGTTACTCCTTCAATCTGGATGGCTCTACGCTCTACCAGAGTATTGCCGCCATCTTTATTGCACAGCTTTATGGCATTGACCTGTCGCTGACTGATGAGATCATCCTGGTGCTGACGCTGATGGTGACCTCAAAAGGCATTGCCGGTGTCCCGGGTGTCTCGTTCGTGGTGCTGCTGGCAACGCTGGGCAGCGTGGGCATTCCGCTTGAAGGGCTGGCGTTTATCGCAGGCGTTGACCGCATTATGGATATGGCGCGTACGGCGCTGAACGTGGTGGGAAATGCGCTTGCTGTGCTGGTGATCGCCCGCTGGGAAAATCAGTTTGACGCTAAGCAGGCCGCCGCCTACGAGCTGCAGCTGCGCACGCAAAGCGCCACCTGATCCGCTATTAAGCATAAAAAAAACCCGCCGCTGGCGGGTTTTTTTATGCCTGCTGCCGTAAAAATAAAAAATTCTGCGCGGCTGCACATGAATTAACAATTCTTTGTGGTATAAGTTTTTCGGAATAAATAATTCATTCGCAGGAGCGTATTATGACCCTTGATCTCAATAAGATGATCACCGAAAGCCGCAATCCGGCCAGCCAGAATATTGACGAGCTCAGTACGGAAGCGATGCTGCGCGTCATTAATGATGAAGATAAAAAGGTGGCGCTGGCCGTAGAGGCGATTGTGCCGCAGATCGCGCAGGTCACAGAGGCGATTGCACACGCCTTTAGCCAGGGCGGACGACTGATTTACTGCGGTGCCGGTACCTCCGGCCGGCTCGGTATCCTGGACGCCAGCGAGTGTCCGCCTACTTTTGGTACCCCGCGCGATCAGGTAGTAGGGCTGATTGCCGGTGGCCATACGGCGATCCTGCAGGCGGTAGAGAATGCGGAGGATAACGCCGGACGCGGGGCACAGGACCTGGCGGATATCGGTTTTGGTGCCCGCGATGTGCTGGTCGGAATTGCCGCCAGCGGCCGCACCCCCTATGTGCTGGGCGCGCTTGCTTATGCACGTGAACAGGGTGCATTTACCGCAGCGCTGACCTGCAACCCCGACAGTGCAATGGCGCAGGCGGCTGATGTCGCGCTGACGCCGGTTGTGGGGCCGGAAGTGGTAACCGGCTCATCGCGTATGAAGGCGGGCACGGCACAGAAGCTGGTACTGAATATGCTCAGCACCGGGGCGATGATTCGCAGCGGCAAGGTATATGGCAACCTGATGGTAGATGTGGAAGCCACCAACCAGAAACTGGTTCAGCGCCAGATAAACATCGTTAAGCAGGCCACCGAATGCGACGACGCGACGGCACAGCAGGCGCTGACGGCGTGCGGCGGTCACTGTAAAACCGCGATTGTCATGGTGCTCGCCGGCCTGACGGCAGAAGAGGCGCGCACGCTGCTGGAGCAGAATCGCGGGTTTATCCGCGCCGCATTACGTGATTCAGGAGTACGCTGATGGCTGCAATCACCGAAACGCTGCTGCGCGATATTCTGCGGGCCGTGGGCGGGCCCGGTAACGTAGCGATATGTGGCAACTGCATGACCCGCCTGCGCCTGACGCTGGTCAATGCCGCGCTGGCGGATAGCCCGCAGCTGAAACAGCTGCCCGGCGTACTGGGCGTCATTGTCAGTGACGCCCAGCTGCAGATTGTACTGGGGCCTGGCAAAGCGCAAACCGCAGCGGAAAAGATGCAGGTGCTGCTCAGTGAAAACGGGCCGGCACAGGATCTGCAGACGATCGCACAGGCGCAAAAGCAGCAGATGAAAGCGAAACAGAGCAGTGCGCTGCACCGCTTTCTCGCCTGCTTTGCCACCATCTTTACGCCGCTTATCCCGGGATTTATCGGGGCCGGACTGCTGCTCGGTTTTGCCACTCTGACTGAGCAGCTGTTTCACCTTAATCAGCCGGGTGAGCACGCTTCGTGGCTGCTGGCGACCGTGGCCTACATGAAAGTGTTTGGCAAAGGGCTGTTTACCTTTCTCAGCATTCTGATCGGCTATAACGCCCAGAAAGCGTTTGGCGGCACCGGCGTCAACGGCGCGATTATCGCCTCGCTGTTTGTGCTCGGCTACAGCCCGGAGGCGACCGTTGGCTACTACAGTGGAATGGAAAACTTCTTCGGGCTGACCATCGATCCGCGCGGCAATATTATCGGCGTGCTGCTGGCCGCGATATTTGGCGCCTGGACAGAGAAGCAGCTGCGTAAAATCATTCCCGATAATCTGGATATGATCCTCACCTCGCTGCTGACGCTGCTGATCACCGGCGCGGTGACGTTTCTGTTCATTATGCCGGTGGGTGGCGAGCTGTTTAAAGGGATGTCGTGGCTGTTTATTCACCTCAATAACAATCCGTTTGGCTGTGCCATTCTGGCCGGGCTGTTTTTAATTGCGGTGATGTTCGGTATTCATCAGGGCTTTATTCCCGTCTATTTTGCGCTGATGGAGACGCAGGGCTTTAACTCGCTGTTTCCCATTCTGGCGATGGCAGGAGCAGGACAGGTCGGCGCCTCGCTGGCGCTGTGGTGCAAAGCCGGAAAGCAGTCGCTGCTGCGCAGCCAGATCAAAGGCGCGATTGTGCCGGGTCTGCTGGGCGTGGGTGAGCCGCTGATTTACGGGGTGACGCTGCCGCGCCTCAAGCCTTTTGTAACCGCCTGCTTTGGTGGTGCGCTGGGCGGCTTTTTTATTGGTCTGGTGGCCTGGCTCGGCCTGCCGGTAGGGATGAACACGGTGTTTGGCCCGTCCGGCCTGGTTACGCTGCCGCTGATGACCTCAGCACAGGGCATTTTTGCCGGGATGGCGGTCTATCTTGCCGGTCTGCTGGTCGCCTGGACGGGCGGGTTTCTCTTCACCTGGTGGTGGGGCATGAAAAATATCGATTTGGGTTAATGCCCGCTGCGGGCGCAGCAAAAAGGCGTTACGCACGCTGCTGCACCCGTCAGGTTTTACCGTTTTCTCCATCGCGGCTAAATAATAGTGTGAGCTGCAGCGCAGAATCCCGCTTTTCCTTTATCTCTTTTCCCACCGTATACAACGGGTTGCAGATTCAACGCTTTTTTAGCAGCAAGAAATAAATCATCAGCGCTTAAGTCATCCTGCTCATCAGCCGATAGATCCAGAGTAATTTTTATTAGCCGGAATTAACCAGGGATCTCTGTATGCGCAACAACCAGCCCGTCACACAGCGTGAATTCATTTTTAACGATGATGCGACGCTGATGTCGACCACCGATCTCAGCAGCCATATCACCTATGCCAACGACGCTTTCATTGAGGTCAGCGGCTTCACGCCGGAAGAGGTCAACGGCCAGCCTCATAACATGGTGCGTCATCCGGATATGCCGCCCGAAGCGTTTGCCGATATGTGGCATACGCTGCAACAGGGGCAGCCCTGGAGTGCGCTGGTGAAAAACCGGCGTAAAAATGGTGACCACTACTGGGTGCGGGCCAATGCGGTGCCGGTGGTGCGTGAAGGGTGCGTGCGCGGCTATATGTCAGTACGGACCAAACCGTCAGCGGCAGAAGTGCAGCAGGCTGAAACGCTGTACCGCGATTTTCGCGAAGGGCGCAGTAAAGGACGCTGCTTCTATAAAGGATTGATTATCGGCAGCGGCTGGCGTCGCGCCACGTCGCTGCTGAAAACGCTGCCGCTGCGCTGGCGCATTCGTTCAACGCTGCTGCTGCTGCTGCCGCTGTTAGCCGGCAGCGCCTGGGGTGCAGGTCTCACGGCGCTGGCGCTCGGCGGCTTCAGCGTCGCAACCGCGCTCTGCCTGCTGCTGGCGAGCCTCTGGCTGGAGCAGCAGATCTCGCGCCCCGTGGAGCGGATGTGCCAGCAGGCGCTCAGCGTGGCGACCGGTAACAGCCATAAAGTCGATCAGCCCGACCGCGTGGATGAAATCGGCATGACGCTGCGCGCCATTGGTCAGCTGGGGCTGATGTTCCGCTGGCTGGTGGATGATGTCAGTGGTCAGGCGATCAACGTACTCAGCGCCAGTGATGCGATGGCGCGCAGCAACAGTGAGCTTTCCCGCCGGACTGAACAGGCAGCTGCTAACGTGCAGCAGACGGCCGCCACCATGAATGAGATGACGGCTACCGTGAAGAGCAACACTGAAACCGCCAGCGAGGTGAATGCGCTGTCGGGCACCACCAGCCACGCCGCCATTAAAGGAGGCGAGGTGATGCAGGAGATGGCGGGAATGATGGGCGATATTGCCGACAGCGCGAAGCGCATCGCCAGCATCACCAGCGTGATTGACAGCATCGCGTTTCAGACCAATATCCTCGCGCTTAATGCGGCGGTAGAAGCGGCACGTGCCGGTGAGCAGGGCAAAGGTTTTGCCGTGGTCGCGGGTGAAGTCCGCAATCTCGCGCAGCGCAGCGCAAAAGCCGCCAGCGAAATCAAAACGCTGGTGGAGACCAGCGCCAGCCGCGTAGCGTCAGGCAACGACTATGCGGCTGCTGCGGGCCGCACCATGCAGGATATTGTCAGCCAGGTGCAAAATGTGACGACGCTGATTGCGCAGATCAGCGCGGCCACCGCCGAGCAGGCCACGGCACTGAGCGAGGTCAGCACGGCGGTAGAAGATCTGGATGATATCACCCACCAGAACGCCGCGCGCGTGGCTGAAGGCGCAGAAGCATCAACCCGCATGGCGCATCAGGCGAACCGTCTGGTTGAGGCGATTAGCGTATTCCGCTAACACTAACGCTCACGCCACTTCCCGCCCGGCGCGCAGTGCGCCGGGTGACGTGCCCGTTACCCGTTTGAAGGCGCGGCTGAACGCGGCCAGCGAGCCATAACCCAGCTCAAACGCCACGTTCTCCACCGCCTCGCCCTGAGCGACAATACGCTCTTTCGCCAGCCGCATACGCAGGTCGGTGAGATAGCGCAGCGGCGTCATGCCGGTGGCGTTCTGAAAGCGGGCAGCGAATACCGAGCGCGAGCTGCCGGAGGCGCGCGCCAGCCGCTCCACCGTCCAGTTTTCGCCCGGCGCACGGTGCATCGCCGCCATCGCCAGACTCAGGCGCGGGTCGCGCAGCGCCTGAACCAGACCGCTGCCGGCGCCGCAGCCGTTCTCCACCCAGCCGCGCACGATCTGCGCGGCCACCACATCCGCCAGCCGCGAAAGAATGCCGGCGAAACCCGCTTTGCGCTGGCGGGTTTCCCGCTCCATCGCATCCAGAATCGGCTGGATCTCCGGATACTGTCCCAGCAGGGTACTGACCAGCATGACATCCGGCATGGTGTGCACCAGCGGCTGCATCCCGCCCAGTTCAAATGCCATACAGGCACTGAACAGGATCACATCGCTGTCCGCCGGGCAGAGATCGGCGTCTACCGCATCGTTGATCGCGCAGACGCTGGGGCAGATGGGCTTACTGTTAAACGTGGCGATCGGTTCACAGTGCGCCGTCTCATCTGAGATCAGCGCATGCGCTTTTCCGTGCGGGATCAGTAACGCGTCACCCGCCTGCAGCGGATAGAGCGTACCGGAGGCGGCACGCAGCAGCAGCGTACCGCGCCCGACAAAATGCAGCTGCGCCCGGCCTGGCGCCTCGTCATACCGCAGGCCAAAAGGCGCATGCAGCGCAATCCGCTGATATTTTACGCCATACAGGCGCATGCCCATCAGCAGTTCGCTGGTCAGATCTTCATAGCGGCTCATTGCAATCCAGACGAATTATCAAGTAATAAACTTTCTGTATCATAGATCGTCTTACTGCAGCGCTCTATCCTTAGCGGAAATTATTATTTTGTGATGGGGATCGCACATGAGTCTGGAAAGTGAGCTGACAACGGCCCGCGTGGTGGCAGAAAAACCTGCGTGGGGCGCCGTGTTTGCTATGGCATTTGGCGTGTTTGGCCTGATTACCGCTGAATTTCTGCCGGTCAGCCTGCTGACGCCGATAGCGGCTTCGCTGCAGGTCAGCGAAGGTCAGGCGGGACAGACGGTGACGGTAACCGCGCTGGTCGCGCTGCTCACCAGCCTGGTGATTGGTACCCTGACGCGGCGGTTCGATCGTCGTCTGGTGATGCTGGCGTTTACCCTGCTGCTTATCGCCTCAGCGCTGCTGGTGGCCGTGGCTGACAGCCTGCCGATGATCCTGCTGGCACGCGTGCTGCTGGGCATGGCGATTGGCGGCTTCTGGACGCTCTCAACCGCCATCACCATGCGGCTGGTGCCGCCGGAGCAGGTACCGCGCGCGCTGTCGATTGTCTTTAGCGGTATTTCGCTGGCGACAATTATTGCGGCACCGCTCGGCAGCTATCTCGGCGATGTGATTGGCTGGCGCAATATCTTTTTCATGACGGGTCTGCTGGGCGTGCTGGCGCTGCTGTGGCAGTGCTTCACGCTACCGGCCATGCCACCGGAAAACCGGACGCAGAGCGGCGGCGTGCTTGATCTGCTGCGGCAGGGCGTGATGCGCTGGGGGATGCTGGCGGTGATCCTGATGTTCACCGGACATTTTGCTTTCTTTACCTACCTGCGACCTTATCTGGAGGGCAGCGCGCAGCTTAACGTTAATCAGCTGTCGCTTGCGCTGCTGGCGTTTGGGGTGGCTAACTTCTTTGGCACCTCGCTGGCAGGCGTGCTGGTCACGCGCAGCCTCTCACTGACGCTGACCGGCATGGCGCTGCTGATGAGCGTGACGGCCGTTGTGCTCTCAGCCATGGCGCAGCTGCCGTGGCTGGTGGGCGCCGGCGTGGCGCTGTGGGGACTGGCATTTGGCTCCATGCCCACCGGCTGGTCGGCATGGATTTCGCGTGCCGTGCCTGATGATGCAGAGTCCGGCGGCGGGCTGCTGGTGGCGACTATTCAGCTGGCGATCACGGCGGGCGCGGCGGCGGGCGGCTGGATGTTTGACCTGCAGGGGGCCGGCGGCGTCTTTATGGCAAGCGGCGTCATGATGCTGCTGGCGGCGATAACCCTCTATACGCGCGTCAGGCAGCACGGCTAAAGCGCTGCGGCAGGGCTTTTTCTGATTTAGGGGCGGCGTGTGCCGCCCTTTGCATTTCCGCGCGTTGCTTTGCCGGTTTTCTGCACAGATGCGCTACCTTTAGTGACAACTACACCAGGGGGAGAGAGGCAATGAGCCAGTTTTTTATGCATGAAAAGAACGATCTGGTTAACGAAGCCATTGAAGGTATTTTACTCAGCACGCCGTGGCGTAACCTGCGTCGTCTCGATTTAGGCGATGAGATGCGCGTAGTGGTGCGTTCAGACTGGGATAAAAGCAGAGTGGCGCTGATCTCAGGCGGCGGATCGGGTCATGAGCCAGCGCACGCCGGGTTTGTCGGTAAAGGCATGCTGACAGCGGCCGTTTGCGGCGATATTTTCGCTTCGCCTGGCGTGGAAGCGATCCTTAACGCCATTATCAACGTGACCGGTGACGCAGGCTGTCTGCTGATCGTTAAAAACTACACCGGCGATCGCCTTAATTTTGGTCTGGCCGCCGAAAAAGCCAAAAATCTGGGCTATCACGTTGAGCTGGTGATGGTGGAGGATGATATTGCGCTGCCGGATAATCCGCAGCCGCGCGGCCTTGCCGGCACCGCACTGGTGCATAAGATTGCGGGCTACGCGGCTGAACACGGGCATTCACTGCAGGAGGTAAAAGCGCTGGCGCAGCGGGCGATTGATGCCACTTCCACCATTGGCCTGGCGTTTGCCACCTGCCATCTTCCCGGAGAAAAGCGCGATGCGCGCGTGGCACCGGGTCACAGCGAGCTGGGGATGGGGATCCACGGCGAGCCGGGTGTGATTACGCTGGATACGCAGGACAGCGGAAAAATCACCGCGCTGATGACGGATAAACTGGCGCAGGCGCTGCCGGACGGTAAGCTGGCGCTGTTACTCATCAACAATTTAGGCGGGTTTTCTCAGCTGGAGCTGGCGCTGCTGACGCGCGAAGTGCTGCGCACGCCGCTGGCGGCGCGTATTACGCACCTTATTGGTCCCGCTACGCTGGTCAGCGCGCTGGATATGAAGGGCTTTTCACTCTCTGTGCTGGCGCTGGAAGAGTCATTCCTGCTGGCGCTGCAGGCACCGGTTCAGGTGCAGGGGTGGGTAGCGCCTTATGAGTTTGCGCCCATCAGTCTGCAGACGGCAGAGAAAGTCAGCAGCGCGCTCGATTTCGATCCTTCAGAAAATGATGAGGTGGCGGGCTGGATCACGCGCGTCACGCAGACACTCATCGATCTGGAGAGCGAACTGAACGCGCTGGATGCAAAAGTCGGTGATGGTGATACCGGCTCCACGTTCGCGGCGGGTGCAAAACGTATTCAGCGCGCCCTGCAGGAGAAGCAGCTGCCGCTGAATGAGTTGCCAACGCTGATTGCGCTGATTGGCGAGCAGCTGGCAGGCGCGATGGGCGGTTCCAGCGGCGTACTGATGTCGATTCTGTTTACCTCTGCCGGCCAGCATCTGGAAGAGGGCAGCTCGCTGCCGGAGGCGTTAATGCAGGGGCTGGAGCGCATGAAGCACTATGGTGGCGCCGAGCCAGGCGATCGCACGCTGATTGACGCGCTGCAGCCGGCGCTGGAAAAACTGGTGGCGGGTGAATCACTGGCCGCTGCCGCGCAGGCGGCGGCAGAAGGTGCAGAGGCCACGGCACAGATGAACAGTGCAAAGGCGGGACGTTCAGCCTATCTCAATCAGCAGAGTCTGGATGGGGTAAAAGATCCCGGTGCGTATGCGGTAGAAAAAGTGTTTCAGGTAATGGCAGGCTGAGTAGCCCGCCGGACGGATACAGCCGGGAGCAGCGTCCGTCTTCTCAGCAGACAGAAGACGGGCGCTGTCGCCCGTTATTCGCCGGCCGGTTCTTTAGCCGCCTCGCGCAGCATCTCCTGATGCGGAATATCCTGCAGGATCTGCTCAAAACTGCGCAGACGCTTGTAAATCGACATCAGCTCTACCAGCGTTGACCAGGAGGTGATCAGATACTGGAAGGAGGAGCGCACCTGGTCAAATACGTTGAGGATCTGATTCATCAGGCCCAGCGTCAGCGCACCGGCCACAATAGCCGGAAACAGCAGAAACACGCCAAACACATTATCTACCTGCAGATAGAGAAAGCGCGTCACGTTAAAGTAGAGGTAGTGGAAGTAGAGCCGGAAGTAGTTGTAGCGCACCCGGCTGAACAGGGCCTGCACCGTCGGCGGTGATGCGCGCGACGGATCATCTTCGCCATACACCAGCTCTTTACGGTAGGCCGCTTCTACCCGCTGATTGCGGAACTCCAGCCCTGGCAGCTTGATGCCAACCAGCGCCAGCAGTGCGGTGCCAAACAGTGACCAGAGAATAGCAGCAATCACCAGACCATAGGGCGTTGAACCGAGGACTGGAATATCTTTGACATGCTTTGACAGCGCCAGCAGCACCGGCAGGAACGCCACCAGCGTCATGATCGCTTTGATAAAGCTGACTCCCCAGTCTTCCAGCGTGGTGGAGAAACGCATGGTATCTTCCTGCACACGCTGTGCCGCCCCCTCTACATGCCGCAGCCGCTGCCAGTTATGCATGTAGTAGCTGTTCATTGCGGTACGCCAGCGAAAAATCCAGTGGCTGATGAAAAAGACGTTGGCGACCAGAATGGTTACAGCGATAAGCGCAATGCCGAGAAAATCGCTGATCTCGCTGTAAAACTGGTTAATTTGTACGGCACCCGCTTTGGTCAGCGCTTTCTGGATCAGATCGTAAAACGGTTCATACCAGGCGTTAACCGCAACGTTGACCTGAACGTTAAACCAGGTGACAAAGATGATCAGTGCTGTACCCCAGACCGACCAGCGCTGCCACGGATGGCGATCGATTATCATCCACGCGATGGCGAACAGGGCGACGGCTGACCAGTAATAGCCGTAAAACCAGAGCTGGCTGGCGTGAATAAACCGGCTGGCATTGGTCGGCAGCGGCTGCTGCATCGCGGCCTGCAGCGCAGGCCAGTGCGCCGGCAGATCGCTGAAGAAGCCAAACCAGGCAAAGAGAACAATCACACTCCAAATCGCTGCCGAGCTGAAAAAGGCGCCGGGCCGCGGAAAAAAGGATTTAAACATAAGCACTCCGCTGTGGTGTAGACACGTTTATACCGCTATTTCTGTTTATCTGTCTGTAGTGGGTTGTTTCTGAGCATGACAATTCCGCCACCGGAATGTAAATCAGGGCGGGAAAATGTTAAGTATTTTGTGCGTAATTGTTTCGGAAAACTAAATTCGTTACCGTTTCGGTGTTACAATTGTCGTCTTGTTACCGGTAACAAACGTGCTGTATCCCTTAAGTCAAGAATAAAAACCATTACAACGCAACTACTTAACCTTCCATGCCGCATTATATGCGGTACTGAGGCAATGTCATGTCAGAACAAAAAAAGGGTCATTCACGTCGTGATTTCCTGCTGAGGACAATCACCCTGGCACCCGCTGTGGCGGTAGGTTCAACTGCTATGGGCGCGCTGGTGGCACCTGCTGCCGCCCGCGACACAGCAGCACCGGCGTCAGCGCAGCCGGCACGCGACTATCAGCCAGGCTGGTTTACCGCCGAAGAGTTTGCTTTCATTACAGCCGCCGTGGCGCGGCTGATCCCCAGCGATGAGCGCGGGCCGGGGGCGCTGGAGGCTGGCGTACCGGAATTTATCGATCGTCAGATGAATACGCCTTACGCTACCGGCAGCAACTGGTATATGCAGGGACCTTTTCACCCCGATATGCCGAAAGAGCTGGGTTATCAGCTGCCGCTGGTGCCGCAGCAGATCTATCGCTTAGGCATTGCCGATGCCAACGCCTGGAGTCAAAAACAGCATGGCAAGGTGTTCGCCAGCCTGAGCGGTGAACAGCAGGATGCGCTGCTGAGCGCCTTTGAAACCGGTAAGGCTGAGTTTGCCCAGCTGCCGGCAAAAACCTTCTTCTCTTATCTGCTGCAGAATACCCGCGAAGGCTTTTTCTGCGATCCGATCCATGGCGGCAACCAGGGCATGGTGGGCTGGAAGCTGATTGGCTTCCCGGGCGCCCGCGCCGACTTTATGGATTGGGTAGAGCGCGGTGAACGTTATCCGTTCCCGTCAGTCGATATTCGCGGAGCGAGGGCGTAAGCGTGGCAAACGAACTAAAAAAAGTTGATGCAGTGATTGTGGGGTTCGGCTGGGCAGGCGCCATCATGGCGAAAGAGCTGACCGAAGCGGGTCTTAACGTCGTTGCGCTGGAGCGCGGTCCGCATCGCGACACCTATCCGGATGGCTCTTATCCGCAGTCAATTGATGAACTGACCTACAACGTCCGCAAAAAGCTGTTTCAGGACCTCTCCAAAAGCACCGTCACCATCCGTCATGATGCGTCGCAGACCGCAGTGCCTTATCGCCAGCTGGCGGCTTTTCTGCCCGGCACCGGCACCGGCGGTGCGGGCCTGCACTGGTCTGGCGTGCATTTCCGCGTCGATCCGGTTGAGCTGAATCTGCGCAGCCACTATGAGCAGCGCTACGGTAAAAGCTTTATCCCGGAAGGCATGACCATTCAGGATTTCGGCGTGAGCTATGATGAGCTGGAACCGTTCTTCGACAAAGCCGAAAAGGTGTTTGGCACCTCAGGCAGCGCCTGGTCAGTTAACGGTAAAGTGGTCAACAAAGCACACGGCGGCAACCCGTTTGCGCCGGATCGCTCCAGCGACTTTCCGCTGCCGGCACAGAAGCGTACTTACTCTGCGCAGCTGTTTGCGCAGGCGGCGGAGTCGGTTGGCTATCACCCTTATGATATGCCGTCAGCAAACACCTCCGGACCGTACACCAATACCTATGGCGCGCAGATGGGGCCGTGCAACTTCTGCGGCTTCTGCAGCGGCTACGCCTGCTACATGTATTCCAAAGCGTCACCCAACGTTAATATCCTGCCGGCACTGCGTCAGGAGCCGAAGTTTGAGCTGCGCAACAATTCGTACGTTCTGCGCGTCAATCTGACCGATGATAAAAAGCGCGCCACCGGTGTGACCTACCTTGATGGTCAGGGACGTGAAGTGGTGCAGCCAGCCGATCTGGTGATCCTCTCCGCATTCCAGTTCCACAACGTTCACCTGATGCTGCTGTCCGGGATCGGCAAACCATACAATCCGATCACTAATGAGGGCGTGGTAGGGCGCAACTTCGCCTATCAGAATCTCTCAACGCTGAAAGCGCTGTTTGATAAAAACACCACCACTAACCCGTTTATCGGCGCAGGCGGTGCGGGTGTTGCAGTAGATGACTTTAACGCAGACAACTTTGATCACGGCCCGCACGGCTTCGTGGGCGGTTCACCATTCTGGGTAAACCAGGCTGGCACCAAGCCTATCTCCGGCGTGCCGACGCCTGCCGGCACGCCAGGCTGGGGCAGTCAGTGGAAAGCAGCGGTAGCGGATACCTATACGCACCACGTCTCAATGGATGCGCACGGCGCGCACCAGTCCTATCGCGCTAACTATCTCGATCTCGATCCTAACTACAAAGATGCTTACGGCCAGCCGCTGCTGCGTATGACCTTTGACTGGCAGGATAACGACATCAAAATGGCGCAGTTTATGATTGGCAAGATGCGTAAGATCACCGAGGCGATGAACCCGAAAACCATCATTGGCTCCGCCAAAGCGCCGGGTACCCATTTTGATACGACCTCTTATCAGACCACGCATATGAGCGGCGGTGCGATCATGGGTGAAGATCCGCAGACCAGCGCGGTAAACCGCTATCTGCAGAGCTGGGATGTGCCAAACGTCTTTGTACCGGGGGCATCCGCCTTCCCGCAGGGGCTGGGCTATAACCCGACCGGTATGGTCGCTGCACTGAGCTACTGGTCAGCGAAGGCGATCCGCGAACAGTATCTGAAAAACCCGGGGCCGCTGGTACAGGCATAAGGAACATGACGATGATGAAATCAGTTTTGGCCCTGATGCTGGGCACTCTGACGTTCAGTGCGCTGGCTGACGATACGGCCAGCGAATCGCTGATCAAACGCGGTGAATATCTGGCGCGCGCCGGAGACTGCGTGGCCTGCCATAGCACCGCGGGCGGCAAGCCGTTTGCCGGCGGACTGGCAATGGCGACGCCGATTGGCACAATCTACTCCACCAATATTACTCCCGATAAAGCGACCGGCATCGGTGACTACAGCTACGACGACTTCCAGAAGGCGGTGCGTCATGGCGTCGCAAAAAATGGTGATACGCTCTATCCGGCCATGCCTTATCCCTCTTACGCGGTGGTCAGCGATGAGGATATGAAAGCGCTCTATGCATATTTCATGCAGGGCGTTGCGCCGGTCAGCCAGGCGAACAAAGAGAGCGACATTCCCTGGCCGCTCTCCATGCGCTGGCCGCTGGCGATCTGGCGCGGCATCTTTGCACCAGACGTTAAAGCGTTCCAGCCCGCCGCGCAGGAAGATCCGGCGCTGGCGCGCGGTCGCTATCTGGTTGAGGGGCTCGGACACTGCGGGGCGTGTCATACGCCGCGCAGCATTACGATGCAAGAGAAAGCGCTGAACAACGGTGACGGCAGCGACTACCTTGCCGGCAGTAACGCCCCGATTGATGGCTGGACCGCCAGCAATCTGCGAGGCGATAACCGTGACGGACTCGGCCGCTGGAGTGAAGAGGAGCTGAAGCAGTTCCTGCGCTTTGGCCGTAACGATCACACCGCCGCGTTTGGCGGCATGACCGAGGTGGTTGAACACAGCCTGCAGTACCTCAGCGATGAGGATATCAGCGCGATTGCGAAGTATCTGAAGTCGCTGGGCGCAAGAGATCCGCAGCAGGCGGTATTTACCCCGGATGACACGGTAGCGAAAGCGCTGTGGCACGGTGATGACAGCCAGCCGGGGGCATCGGTCTATGTGGACAGCTGCGCTGCGTGCCATAAAACGGATGGTTCGGGCTATCAGCGCTTCTATCCGGCATTGCGCGGCAATCCGGTTGTCATGGCTGAGGATCCTGCCTCGCTGATCCACATTGTGCTGGTGGGCGGTACGCTGCCAGGCGTCAAAGGCGCACCGACAGCCATCACCATGCCGGCATTTGGCTGGCGTCTCAGTGACCAGCAGGTTGCGGACGTGGTGAATTTTATCCGCAGCAGCTGGGGTAATGGCGTCACCACCCGCGTAACGGCCGGGGACGTGGCGAAACAGCGTAAGGATAAAACGGTACAGCCTTATCAGGGCAGCGCAGATATTCACGCATTAGAGAAGTAAACGCGCCTGCAGTGCGTTAATTATCCGGGCCTGGTGCCCGGATTTTTTATGGGTAAAAAACAGGTGCAGATCGCCTGAAGGCAGAGCAGACGCGGGTTGCACGCGATCGTCTACACTTAGTGGTGAGTGCAAAAAGCTCACTAACTGATAAGCGGAGGGAACGATGCAAATAAGTCCTTATTTGTTTCTGTATGGTCGCTGTGAAGAAGCCATCGAATTTTACCTGCAGGCCACCGGCGGCAAAGTGCTGCAAAAAATGACCTTCGGTGATAATCCGGAGCAGGGGGAGCAGGTGGGCGACAAGTCTGCACCGCCGCTGCCGCCGGAAAAAATTATGCATGCACATCTGCAAATTGGTCAGGGCGAGCTGATGCTGAGTGACGGTGATACCAGCAAGCCACCGGCGTCTGAGCATGCCGGTTATGCGGTAAGTCTGGCAACTACCGATGAGAAAGAGGGCAAAGAGTGGTTTGATAAACTCTCTGCCGGCGGCAAAATCACGACCGAATGGCAGAAAACGTTCTGGTCAGATGGCTTCGGCATGTTTATCGATAAGTTCAACATTCCGTGGCGCATCAACGTCGTGAAATCGCAGGATTAAGTTCTCTGTTTTCGCCTCTCTGGCGCGATGTCCGGAGAGGCGAACCCGTCATAATCAGAAGTTGTAACCCACCACCAGGTAGTAGCCCCAGCCGGTTGATTTCACTTCAAACGGACCCTTGCCAAAATTCAGCTCCTGACCATCTGCCCACTGACCGCCGTTATGGAAATAACGCGCAACGCCAGAGACGTGCCAGTGGTCGTAGTTCAGCGATAAGATATGGCTTGAGGCCACCGAGTTGCTGGTGCGCGAGCGGTCAGATTTGTCACGCAGATCGGAGCCCCAGTCAAAGTTGGTAAAACCGATATAGCTCAGCTTACCGCCCCACAGGTCGGTAATCGGCACAAAGTATTTTACCTTGAAGCGGTAGCCATCCCAGCTGTTCTCGTTGGCTGCGCCGTAGTTTTCCCACTGATATTTGGCGTAGACGTTAAGCGAGAGACCAACGTCGCTGTGGGTATCAATATCGGTACCGAGGCCCATATACCAGGTGTTCTGACGGTTGTCGCTGTTGCGGCCCATGTCGTAGATATAGTTGTTGGCAAAGAACCACTCTTTAAACGGACCGAACGCCAGGCTGGTACCCGCCAGCTTGTCCAGTGACAGGCGCGGCTCAATTTCCATAAACAGCGGTGTGCCGTGATCGAAGATGCCATTTGCGTTGCTGTTGCCCGCGCCAAAGAAGTTCGGCAAATCGATGTAGCCGTAAAAATCGAACCACTCCTGCTTGGTAAAGGCTTCATATTCCAGATAGACATCATTATTAAACTGCGGTCCGAAACGGGTATGGGTACTGCCCACCACGTTTACGCTCTGATGCCACCAGTCAGAAAGATATTGCGGATCGCTCTCTGCCTGCGCTGCGCCCATTCCGCTACCAATCAGTAATGCACCTGCTATCAACGATTTAAATTTCATTATTGTTTGACCACTTGCTGAGGATCGCCGCAGAAATGCCACGATCGGATGAGTACGTTCCCGGGCATTGAGCAGTATGCGGCGGTAACGCGTGCGAACTGTCAGCCGTCAGGCCCGCGTAATGTGCCTGTAACAGAGCGTTAGAAAATAGATTTTCATCACATTTGTCAAAAAGTGTTGCAATAGGATTCAGTTATTTTGTGAGGTTTATCACATATTCTATCTGCAGCGAACGGAACTCCGCAACCGTTTACGTGGTCGCGAAGAGATACGATTGGGAGTGGGGCGCGGACGCCGGTTCCGTTCGCCACGGAGGCTGGCGCCGGTTCCGTTCGCCGTCAGCGGCGGCGGCAGCCTGTGCCCCGGGGCGGAGGTTCTGGGACAGGCACCGGTTCCGTTTGCCGTCAGCAGCGGCAGCTGCCTCTGCCCCGGCACGGCGACCGGGCAGAGGACGCCAGGCCGCGCCCTCTGCACTCCCCGGCCCTGCGCCAGCCCCGCCCGCCGCTGCGCGGTTCCCTCGCTCACGCCCGCTTCCCCGGGGACCGGCCGCCATTCGCTCCTGCTCACCGCGCCCTTTCGCCGACGTCCTGTCGGCTCATCCCGGAATCGCGCCCTCCCTCGGCGGACCCGGATGGCGCTTCCCGCCGCTTCTGCTCTTTTTTTCGTTATGTTGTTTTTTCATGGCTGGCACTACTGCGCCTGAGCTTCAGGCTTCCCCACTTTTAAGAATGAAAAAAATGAATGTGCAGGCGGGGAGGGGGGCGCCATCCGCAGCGCCGGGCGCAGCGTGACGGCCAGGGCGAGCCGGCAGGACGCCGGCGAGAGCGCGGGGTGAGCAGGAGCGAATCCGCGCGGTCCGTTAAGGCCGGAGGGATAAGCCCGGGAATTCGCGAGGACGGCGCGGGGCGCGGATTGCTAAGGGGCGCGCCCACCCGCCCCTTAGCCCGTCCGCGTGCGCAAGCGCCGCTGAAACTGCCAAAAGCCCGGCGGGCGGAATCCCTCAGTGCCCCGCGCTGCCGTACACAGCCCCGCGCGGCTAAGCGCACCGCATGCTATGGCAGCGTCACCCGCACCCGCAGTCCGCAGCGTTCACCTTCCGGCGTCAGACAGTTAGACAGCGCCACCTGTATCTGATGCTTTTGCGCCACGCTGCGCACAATCGACAGGCCAAGACCGCTGCCCTGCGCCTGCACATCCGGCGAACGGGTAAAGCGATCAAACGCCCGCTCCAGAAACGACTCCGGCATGCCGGAACCGTTATCGACGATATCCACCACAATGCGATCGTCTGCGCGGTGCAGCAGCACATCCACCAGGCTTCCTTCAGGCGTATGCAGCATGGCGTTACCGATAACGTTATCAAACAGGGTGCGCAGTTCAGAACGGCTGGCCTGCAGCCGGTAACGCGCGCTGCCGCTATAGCCAATATCGATGCCGCGCTTATCGGCAACCACCATCAGCTGTTCAATACTCTCCTTCAGCAGATCGTCGATCTCGATCGTTTCCGCTGCCGGAACCGCGGAGCGATCCTCCTGACGTGACACATCCAGCAGCTGTGTCACCAGATGACGGGTGCGGGTTACGCCCGCTTCCAGCTGATCAAACTGACGGCGCGCCTCGCCAGGCTGAATATGCTGTCGCAGATTCTCCAGCTGCAGCGTAACGGCGGTAACCGGCGTGCGCAGCTCGTGTGCGGCGTCCTCCAGAAACTGCCGCTGGGCGGACCAGGCGGCGCGCAGTTTATCCAGCAGCGCATTGTAGGCGGCGACCAGCGGCAGCACTTCGTCAGGCAGGCCATCCGGCGACACCGTATGCGGATGCAGGCTCTCCTGCGCCGCGATCTGCCGGGACGCCACCAGCAGATTGCGCGTAATGGCGCGTACGATCAGCCAGATCAGCAGCAGCGACAGCGGCATCATCAGGATCAGCGGGATCACCGCCGACAGCACGCGCTTCACCATCAGGCTTTTCATGTAGCCGATATTATGCAGCACCTGCACGGTGCCGATTTCACTGCCCGCTTCGCCGGGACGGGTATAGACGCGCCATTCACAGTCGTCACCGCAGTCGCCAAGACGCAAATCGGACCAGCCGTGAACCGGCTGCAGCGGTGCCTGCAGCGCCGGCCACGAGCTGGCGCGCAGCTGATGATGCGTATCCCACAGCTGGACGATATAAGCGCTTTTAAGCCTGTCCTGATCGAGGATCGTCGGCATCAGCGCGGGCATCGTCTGGCTGGCTGACCAGACGTCGGCCACTTTTGCGAGCTGATCGTCTTTCATCGAGCCCATCATGTCGCCGTAGCAGTGAAAGAAGTACCAGGTCACGCCACCAATCATCGCCAGATGCAGCAGCACCAGGCTCATCAGCAGCTTATTGCGCAGAGAGCGCAGAAACGTAAAATTTTTCATTGTGCCGGTACCCGCCAGCCAAGGCCGCGAACGTTGCGGATCGCTTCGTTCCCCAGTTTGCGCCGCATACCGTGTATCAGCACATCAACGGCGTTGCTGGTGACTTCTTCGCCCCAGCCATAGATGCGATTCTCCAGCTGCTCGCGTGAGAGGATCGCACCGGGTCGCTCCAGCAGCGCATAGAGCAGGGCATATTCGCGAGCGGTGAGCTGTTCACGCTGGCCCTTATAGAGCACTTCCCGCGTCATCATATCCAGCTGCACGTCGCCGCTGCCGAGCAGCGAGTCGGCGGCACCGTGACGGCGCCGGGTGATGGCGCGCATACGTGCAAACACTTCCTGCAGATCAAAGGGCTTGAGCAGGTAATCATCCGCGCCGCTATCCAGCCCCTGAATGCGCTGGGCGACGCTGTCCCTGGCGGTCAGCACCAGTACCGGCGTCATATCACCGCGCGCGCGGGCGCGCCGCAGTACGTCGAGACCATCCTCACGCGGCAGGCCAAGGTCGAGCAGCACACAGGTGTAATTGCTTTCCGACCAGGCGTGCGAGGCAAACCGGCCGTCGCGCACCCAGTCTACCGACCAGCCTGCAGCTTCCAGCGCCTGCTGCAGGTTGGCACCAATCATTTCATCATCTTCTACCAGCAGCACGCGCATGGAGTCTCCTTATCAGTGTCGGGCAGTGTAACGCCGCTTTATTAGCAAACAATTATCGCCGCTGAATTTTTGCCGCTGCCCGCTTTGCTAATTCTGCGCTAATTCTTCGCTAATTAAGGGATAAATCTCCTGCGCTACAGTGGCCACTCAGGAACAGGCTGTTAAGCCGGAGGGTGCGATGAATCAGCGAGAGTTTATCCGTAGTTTACTGGAGTGGATTGAAGATAACTTAGGCCACGATCTGCATCTGGATGAGGTGGCGCGTCGATCGGGCTATTCACGCTGGCACCTGCAGCGCCTGTTTCGTCAGCACACCGGTTTTTCACTGGCTGAGTATATCCGTCAGCGCCGCCTGACGGAATCGGCGTTAACGCTGCTCAACAGTGACGACGCCATTTTGCAGGTTGCCATGAACTACGGTTTTGATACGCAGCAGGCCTACACCCGGACCTTTAAAAATTACTTTCGCGTCACGCCAGGACAGCTGCGTCGTCAGCGTCGCGTTGAGCCGGAGCGGCTGCTGCTGCCGTTTGCCGTCGCCGTATAAGGGACGGTGCCCGTACCGGCCGGCCTGCGGCGGAGAGAAAATCGGATGCAGAACGGCACAATACCTTTTAAGCTGCGGGGCATGTTTCTCTGACAGCCGGACCCATGAACCCTGGTGATAATCTGACAGCCATGCTGCTGTTTGCGCACGTGGCAGAGCGGCAAAGTTTCAGCGAAGCCGCGCGCATTCTCGGCGTCTCTAAATCCTATGTCAGCCGCGAAATTGCCCGGCTGGAGGTGCGGCTGGGGATCAAACTGCTGCAGCGTACCACGCGTCATGTGGCGCTGACCGGGCACGGCCAGGCGTACTACCCATTCTGCCTGCGCATGCTGGACGAGCTGCATCAGGCGGATACGTTTGTGCAGCAGCTGCATCAGCTGCCGGCCGGCAATCTGCGCCTGCAGGCTCCGGTAACATTTGGCTGTCAGTGTGTGGCGCCGGTGGTGGACGCTTTTATTCGCCGCCATATTCATCTGCATGTTGATCTGGACCTCACCACCAGCGACGATCCTCACCCTGACGCAGATATCACTATCGCGATCCGCAGCCGTGCACCGCAGGGAGGCGCCTGGCGCGAACTCAATACTATCGACTGGGGCCTTTACGCTACGCCCGGCTATCTGACCGCGCATCCGCTGATTGATCATCCGCGCACCCTGGCACGCCACAACCTGCTGCTGTTTCACGGTCCGGCACATACCGCCGCTCTGCCGTTCCGGCGTGACAAGCAGCGGCTGGCGCTGGAGGTACGCAGCCGCTTCCGCGCCAATAACAGTATGGCGCTGCTCAATGCCGCGCTGGCTGGCGGCGGCATTGCCTATCTGCCTTCCTATATGACGCGTGAGGCGCTGGCGCGCGGCGATATCCAGCCGGTGCTGAGCGACTGGCAGATGGATCGCTTTCACAGCTACCTGCTACTGAAAGAACAGCCGCAGCCTTCATCGCCGGTCACACAGCTGTGCGATGCGCTTATCACCGCGCTGCATGATCCCTGATTGTTGCTGTCTGGCAACGGTGGCGGGCTGACAGGTAACTGTTCTGCGCCGCCTGTTTTCTGCCGTTTTGCGCTGTTAGCCTGATAAAAAACAGCCGGCGGGAGAAGGTATGCCACACGCATCATTATCATTAACAGCTGAACAGCAACACTGGAAGTGCAACCTGCTGGTCTGCACGCTGGGGTCATTTACTACCATTGTGGCGATGACGCTGCTGCTGCCGTTTCTGCCGATCTATGTTCAGCAGCTTGGTATTAAGGAACCGGCGGCGATCGCCCGCTGGTCAGGTGCCGCCTATGCGGCCACGTTTCTGAGCGCCGCGCTGACGGCCCCGCTATGGGGCCGGCTGGCGGATCGCTATGGACGCAAACTGATGCTGATCCGCGCCAGTCTGGGCATGGCGATAGCCATGTCGCTGATTGGTATGGCCACCGCCCCCTGGCAGCTGGTGGCGCTGCGCCTGCTGGCCGGGTTGCTGGGGGGTTATGCCTCCGGCTCTACGATCCTGGTCGCTGCACAGACGCCGAAAGCCCACACTGGCTGGGCGCTGGGCATTCTCTCAGCGGGCATTATGGCAGGCAACGTCGCGGGGCCGCTGCTGGGCGGAATACTGCCGCCGCTGATCGGCACCCGTCACACTTTCTGGCTGACGGGTGCAGCGATCTTCCTTGCGTTTCTCGGCACGGCGTGTCTGCTGAAAGAGGCGCCGCGGCAGCCAGAACGCGCGGCTGAGGCAGGGCAGGTCGCACCAGAGCAGCCTGCTAACCTGCGGGTGGTACGGCTGATGTGGCTGACGGCGATGCTGATGATGTTTGCCACCATGTCTGTCGAACCTATTATCACGCTCTATATTGCGCAGTTTGTGCTGGGCGAGCACGCGGTAACCGTCAACGCCGGGATTGTGATGGCGGCGGCCGCGCTGGGCAGCATTATCGCTGCGCCGCTTGCCGGGCGACTGGCGGATCGTATCGGACACGGCCGTGTATTGTTTGCCGGGCTGACAGTCAGCGCGCTGCTGCTGATCCCGCAGGCCTTTATCAGCCACGTATGGCAGCTTACCGGCCTGCGTTTTCTGATGGGTATGGCACTGGGCGGGCTGCTGCCCTGTATTACTGCGCTGATACGCCACCATGTCCCGCAGCAGCAGACGGGAAAAATGCTGGGCTATGCAACCTCGGCACAGTATGCCGGACAGGTGACCGGGCCGCTCTGCGGCGGGATCGTCAGCGGAGCAGTTGGGATGCAGCCGGTGTTTCTGATCACCGCGCTGATGATGGCGCTGTGTGCTTTGCTGGTACGCAGCGTGGTGCGTGAGAGACAGGAGGCATAAAAAAGGCGGGCCACCGGCCCGCCTGATTTATGCTGCTGTTACGAAAGGTTATTTCGTATCAGGCAGCGCATAGGCAACCACGTAGTCGCCCAGTTTGGTGCCAAACGAGCCGTGACCGCCAGCCGCGATGACAACGTACTGCTTGCCGTTCGCTTCATAGGTCATTGGCGTTGCCTGACCACCGGCTGGCAGACGCGCCTGCCACAGCATTTCACCGGTGTTGGTATCAAACGCACGCAGATAGTTATCTGCCGTTGCGCCGATAAAGGCAACGTGTCCCGCCGTGGTGATTGGGCCGCCCAGCATTGGCATACCCATTTTAAACGGCAGCGGCAGTGGCGCGCTGTCGCGCACGGTACCAATGCGTTTTTTCCACACGGTTTCGTTGGTTTTCAGATCCACCGCTGAAATGTAACCCCAGGCTGGCTGTTTGCACGGCAGGCCAAAAGGTGACAGGAACGGATTCAGCTCAACGCCAAACGGCACGCCATACTGCGGCTGCACGCCGGTTTCAGTACCGGAACCGCCTTCCGCACCTTTCGGTGGCTCAGCCGGGTTGCCTGGTCCGCGTGGGATCAGTTTTGAGACAAACGGCAGCGCCATCGGGTTGGCGATAGCAATCTGACGATGTGGATCAACGGCGATACCACCCCATTCAAACATGCCGAGGTTGCCCGGGAAGACCAGCGTACCCTGTTCAGATGGCGGCGTGAATGGACCTTCATAGCGCAGGCGTTTAAAGATCACGCGGCACACCAGCTGGTCAAACATCGTCGCGCCCCACATATCCTTGTCAGTCAGATTCTGCTTAGGACGGTAGGTCAGCTCAGAGTAAGGCTGCGTCGGTGATACGTGGTCACCTTTCGCTGCGCCCTGCGGAACCGGGGTTTCCGGTGCCGGTACGACCAGCTTGCCGTTGCGGCGATCCAGCACAAAGATGTTACCGGTTTTCGCCGGTGCATAGATCACCGGAACGGTGTTGCCATCTTTATCGGTGATATCAGCCAGCGTCGGCTGAGAAGGCAGGTCCATATCCCACAGGTCGTGATGCACGGTCTGATAAGACCAGACCAGCTTACCGGTGGTGGCATTCAGCGCCAGAACGCTGTTTGCATAATGCTCCTGCTCAGGCGTACGGTTGCCGCCCCAGATATCCGGAGTAGACACGCCCATTGGCAGATAAACGATATCCAGTTTCGGATCGTAAACCGCCGGTGCCCATGAGTTCGGTGAATTCAGGGTATAGGTGTGCTCATCTTCCGGAATCGCGTTAGGATCTTTCGCGCCCGGATCGAATGCCCACAGCAGTTTGCCGGTGTTGACGTCAAAGCCGCGGATCACACCCGATGGCTCACGGGTAGAGTAGTTATCGGTTACGGCACCGGCGATCACGATAGTGGTATCGGTGATAATCGGTGGCGAGGTCGGTTCATACTGACCTGGGGTAGTAACCGGCTGCTTGTGCTGCAGGTCCAGCTCGCCGTTGTTACCAAATGACGGGCAGCGTTCGCCGGTTTCCGCATCCAGTGCAAACAGACGACCATCGTTGACCGGCAGATAGATGCGACGCGCGCAGAGTGCCGGCTGAGTTGCCGCGCTATCCGCTGCTGCAGGGGTTTCATGATAGGAAACGCCGCGGCAGGTGATGTGCTGGAAGGTCGGATTCTGCTTCAGAGCCGGATCAAACTTCCACTTCTGCTTACCGGTTGTGGCATCCAGTGCAAACAGGATCTGGTGCGGTGAGCAGAGATAGAGCGTGTCGCGGATTTTAATCGGCGTTACTTCATCAGTGATTTCACCCGGATCGTTAGCATTTTTCAGATCGCCGGTCTGGAACTGCCAGGCAACCTGCAGCTCTTTAACGTTGCTGGTGTTGATCTGCTTCAGCGGAGAGAAACGGGTGCCCTGCTGATCGCGCGCATACGCCGGCCAGTCAGCATCAGCAATATTGCTGATAGGCTGAGTCTGTGAAGTGGCCGCTGCAGCAGGCAGTTCGCCATTCAGCTCCTGCGGATCGTGGAAAACGGCCCACGCCAGAACCAGTACGCTGGCAATCAGCGCCACCAGCATCGCGCCTCTGCCGGCAGGATTAAACGCGCGGCAGACGAAAGGCAGGATCAACCAGATACCGAAAATCACCAGCACATCGGTGCGCGGTGCCAGCGCCCAGAAGTCGAAGCCGACTTCCCATACGCCCCAGATCAGCGTGCCGAGCAGCAGCAGCGCATACAGCATCAGCGCGGCGCTACTGCGACGCCAGAGCAGAACAGCGGTGATCAGCATCATCACACCGCCAATAACGTAGTACCAGGAACCTCCAATGGTAGCTAACCAAACGCCACCAACCAGCATAAACGCGCCTGTCAGCAGTGCGAACAGCACCGTGAGTAAGCGGATTACGCCAAAAGATGAGGAAGCTTTCCCCATAATATTGACCTCTTTCTTTGCCATAGAAAAACAAAGGAAACAACGCTTCAGGCTGTTTCCCGACATAGAGTACGAAGTGAGCAGAAATGTTCACGCAGCGTTCTTCCGTGACGCCAGATGATCCCTTTGCGTTAAATTTTATCTTAAAAACGTTAACGAGTTTGCTTTTTTTAGCGGTTTTAACTCTGTCTGGCTAAATCCTGCGACATTTTATGGGGGAATAGCGGCGTTAATTCCGATCAAATCAGGTTGCCACGCCGCGGAGTAGCAGATTGTGTAAACGGTTACCCTAAAAAAGCGTGCCGGGTGTGCGCTGTTGCTGCCAGCCGCTTAACTGCAGACGCTGGTAATGTTCGCTATTCAGCGTCAGTTGTGCGGTACGTAATATAACATCTGCTTCTCTTTCCCTGAGAGACTCAATTAAAAACGGAAAGCTGAACTTGAGGTAATTATCGTTAAAAAAATCTTCAGCTAAAACCACGCCGCTAAATGGAAACGCCACGATTTTTTTCCATTCTGTTCCCGGCGGCGCGAGATCGCACAACCAGAATGAGAAGTGGTGCGCAACGGCAAGCAGGGGAGCACCACCCTGTAGCAGCCCTGCATAATCAATTGCCAGACGGACGTGCGCAGCCTGCAGCATCGGATAATTTTCCGGGGCGCGCAAAAATTCCATCAGGCTATTTCCCGCCAGCGGAATAATTATTAATTCAGGTCTGTCAGGCAACTGATTATGCAAAGCAATTATGTTATGTCCATTAAGTAATGTATCAGCATCCTGCTCGCAATGCATAAAGGGTGCTGAATAACACACGCCGCACAGCGTGTTGTCAAAGCGATGAATGCGCTCAGTAACATAAGGATTATAAGTACTGTTTTTCATGTATCTCTGCAAAAAAATTATTAACCGGAACGATATGTTTTATTATAAATGCGTGTTATGTCTGTAATTTACCGGCGGCTAATATAGATCGAAAGAGAGTGCCAAATCACCTTTTTTTACCTGTCTCTGATACAGAGATATTCCTGGCGTTAAAAAGGATAATTAAGCTGTTAATTCAGTAATCAATAAATTAATACCTGTTTTCCATCGATAACAATAACCTTCCTGATATATAGAGGCCAATGTTTATTGCTCAGGCGGTTAACCTGCTGTTTCAAAAGCGCACAACCCGCCATTGCCTGCCAGAGTGTTATCGCGCACTCTCAGAGAGACAAAACGATAACAGAAGCTGCTGCCTGGCTTCTGACCAGATTAGTGCAATGACGCTAATCAGTTAATTATTTCAGGATGGGATCATATGACAGGTATAAAAAGCACTGCTGCAGAAGCGTCACTGCTGCGGCATCGATCGTTTGTGGCTTTCTGGCTGGCGCGCACCTGCTCGTCATTCGGCTTCCAGATGTTTTCAGTGGCGGTCAGCTGGCAAATCTATGCGCTGACACACAGTGCGCTGGCGCTGGGCATGATCGGTTTAATGCAGTTTTTACCCTCGGTACTGCTGGCGTTGCCGGCCGGTCATCTGGCCGATCAGCACGATCGCCGTCGTATTGTTCTGGTGGGCCAGCTGATTGAGTGGGTAGCGCTGCTTGGCCTGGTGGCGCTGACGCTGCTGCACTGGGCCGGCAGGATAGAGATCTGGGGACTGGTATTTCTGATCTCAGTGGCAAAAGCGCTGGAGTGGCCGGCCATTACATCAATGCTGCCGGCGCTGGTGCCGCCGCCGGTTCTGGCCCGCGCCATGGCGGCCAGTTCAGTGGGGGGTCAGGCAGCGGTGATCGTCGGCCCGACGCTGGGGGGCCTGCTGTATGTCGCCGGACCTGAAGTGGTATATGGCGTCTCAGCGCTGTTCTATCTCTTCTCACTTGTCCTGATTAGCCGCCTGCGCTACGCGCGGCCGCCTCAGTCGCGTATGCCGATGAACCTGACCAATATGTTCGCCGGCGTGCGCTTTATCCGTGAACGCAAAGATGTGCTGGGCGTGATCTCGCTTGACCTGTTTGCCGTCCTGCTGGGCGGCGCCACGGCGCTGTTGCCGATTTTTGCGCAGGATGTTCTGCATACCGGGCCGTGGGGGCTGGGTATGCTGCGCGGCGCACCTTCAGTCGGGGCGCTGGTAGTGGGTGTCTGGCTTAGCCGCAATAAACTGGAAAAGCATGTCGGTATGATTATGTTTGGCTCGGTTGCCGGTTTTGGTCTGGCGACGCTGCTGTTTGCGCTCTCAACTCAGCTCTGGCTTTCACTGCTGGCGCTGGCTGCGCTGGGAGGGTTCGATATGGTCAGCATGGTGATCCGCGGTGCGCTGGTACAGCTGGATACGCCGGATGATATGCGTGGCCGCGTCAACGCCGTCAACGCTATCTTTATCAATACCTCTAACCAGCTGGGGGAGTTTGAATCGGGCCTGCTGGCCGCGTGGCTGGGGGCGGTACCGGCGGCTGCGCTGGGCGGAATAGGGACGCTGGTAGTGGTAGCCGTCTGGATGACGCTTTTCCCGCATCTGCGCAAACGGCAAAAGCTCGAGAATGAAAGCGGCGTGTAGATGAGTGTGCCCGGAGCAGCATCACGCCGCCGGGCATATCAGCAGACCGGCAGCAGGGTGCCGGTCTGCCTGTCGGCATCGCGTTATGCGACGCCGTTAACCAGGATAACGCGGTAGTTAGCGCCTTTCACGCGGTGCGCTTTCGCTTCCTGATAAGCCGGGCTGTGATACCAGGCGCGCGCGGCGTCCATATCCGCAAACGCCAGAACGACAACGCCTTCAGCATCGCGCCCCTCCAGCACTTCCTGTTCGCCATAGAAAGCCAGCGGCGTGATCTGATGATCGCCCCGCGCGTCGCCCGCTTTCTGTGAATAGGTTGCCAGCTCATCTTTGTCCAGCGTCTCATCCTTAATCATTACCATATAAGCGGTCATTACTTCTCTCCCCGTGCCTGACGTTTATCTTCGGTGTTGTGCTCAAAATCGCTGGCGTCATGCCGCTCCAGCAGCTGATCCTGCGGCTCAGCGCCAAAGGCGCGATTAACTTTGCGCCCGCGGACTACCGCCGGACGTTCCGCGATCTCCTTCGCCCAGCGCACCACGTTGGTGTAAGCCTGCACATCCAGAAACTCTGCTGCACCATACAGGCCGTTCAGCACCAGGTTGCCATACCAGGGCCAGGTTGCGATATCAGCGATGGTATAGGCGTCGCCTGCGAGGAAGCGGTGATCAGCCAGCTGACGATCCAGCACATCCAGCTGGCGCTTCGCCTCCAGCGTAAAGCGGTTAATGGCGTATTCAATTTTCTCAGGCGCATAGTGGTAGAAGTGGCCAAAGCCGCCGCCAAGATAGGGCGCAGAGCCCTGCAGCCAGAAGAGCCAGTTCAGGGTTTCAGTGCGGCCCGCCACATCTTCCGGAATAAAGTAGCCAAACTTTTCTGCCAGATAGAGCAGGATGTTACCCGATTCAAATACCCGCTGCGGTGGCGTCACGGAGTGGTCACTCAGTGCCGGAATTTTGGAGTTAGGGTTCACATCAACAAAACCGCTGGAGAACTGATCGCCTTCGCCGATGCGGATGAGCCAGGCGTCATACTCTGCCTCTTTCACACCCACCGCCAGCAGCTCCTCCAGCAGAATAGTGACCTTCTGACCATTTGGTGTACCAAGCGAGTAGAGCTGCAGCGGATGCTGACCGACCGGCAGCGCCTGTTCATGCGTGGCGCCAGCGGCGGGGCGGTTGGTTTTGGCACCGTTGCCTTTGGCTTCCGGTTCCCAGGTCCAGACTTTTGCGGGCTGATACTGATTATCTGACATCGTCATTTCACCTTATGGTCGTGAGCGTTGTGCTGCCACTGAGTGTAGCAGCGCAATCCCGCGCCCATTTAACCGCGCTGGCGGTGAGCGTGCCGGTCAGATCAGGTACAGTTCTCCTGGGTATAGAGCATAAAGTCGACTTTGCCGGGCGCGTAAGTATCAGGCTGCTCACGCTCTTCCAGATGCCGCAGCAGCAGCGTCAGGGCGAGTTCGGCGTGGCGCTGCGTATTCTGATCGAGCGTCAGGGTCAGAATACGCTGCTGCAGCAGCTGGCGCGTGGTCGCATAGAGTTCATGCGTCACATAAACCGTGCTGCCGCACAGCCGGTGGCGCGCCAGCGCTTCATAAATCTGGGTATTGCCCATGCCGGTGTTATAGAGTCCGGCGATCTGGCGCGATCCCGCCAGCGTTTTCTCCAGCAGCCGGCTGATGCGTTCACGATCGTCCTGACCGGCGAGGATCTCACGCAGTCGCAGCTCCGGGAAGCGCTCAGCCAGTACCTGCTGAAAACCTTCAATGCGCTGCTGATGCGCAAGGTAGTCAGCACGACCGCTGATCAGCACCACGTCCCCTGTACGGGCCGCCATACTGCCTAGCATCAGGCCCGCCGTGCGCCCCGCTTTGTATTGATCGATGCCGACGTGGCAGAGCCGCGCCGCGTCAGGCAGATCGCTGACCAGCGTGATGACCGGCACGCCCCGCGCCTTGCAGGCGGCCAGCGCGTGATAGATCAGCGGGCTGGCGTGGGCAAAAACAATGAGTCCGTCCCGCTTTTTACTGCCGGAATCGATGTGTGCTGCCAGTTTTTCCGGGGCATCTTCCGGGATCAGCGTGCGATGCAGCCGGACCCGCCGGTAGCCCAGCGCATCCGCCAGGCGGGCAAACTCCTGCGCCAGCTGCTGAAAGAAGAAGGAGCCGTTGCCGCTCAGGATGACCTCGATCTGCCAGCTGTGACGATGCTCCTCCGGCAGAATACGTTTTAAGCCCGCCTCCCGGGCCGCCTGCAGCACTTTTCGCGTCATGGCGGGTGAGACACCGCCGCGATCGTTTAACACCCGATCCACGGTTGCGACGCCAACGCCTGCGCGCTTCGCCAGTCCGGCCAGCGTGGTTGTTTTCATCGGGATGCCCCCGTGAAACCCCGCCCTTTCAGGGCGGGGAGGTAAGGGGGAGCTAACCGACCTAACATCTTTTGTATTCTCACATTTTACTCCGTATTATGTGAAACTATGAAACGCGCATATAAATACAGGTTCTATCCCACGTCCGATCAGGTTGAGCTTCTGGCTCAAACTTTTGGCTGCGTCCGTTTCGTCTATAACTCAATCCTTCGCTGGCGCACCGATGCTTACTATGAGCGCCAGGAGAAGGTTGGCTACATTCAAGCCAATGCCCGATTAACAGCGCTCAAAAAAGAGCCTGAATTTGCCTGGCTGAATGATGTTTCCTGTGTGCCGCTCCAGCAGTCGCTACGCCACCAGCAGAGCGCCTTTTCTAACTTCTTCGCCGGGCGTTCCGCATATCCAGCGTTTAAAAGCAAACGCCATAAACAGGCGGCGGAATTGACCGCCAGCGCGTTTAAATACCGTGATGGCAAGTTGTATATGGCAAAGAGCAAAACACCATTAGACGTGCGCTGGTCTCGCCCGCTGCCGTGTGCGCCCTCTACTGTCACCATCAGCAAAGACGCTCCCGGACGCTATTTTGTTTCGTGCCTGTGCGAGTTTGAACCCGCATCACTGCCAATCACCGCTAAGACGGTTGGCATTGATGTTGGTTTAAAAGATTTATTCGTTACTGACACCGGATTTAAAACCGGCAATCCCCGCCACACCGCTAAATATGCGAAGCGCCTGACACTGCTACAACGCCGTTTGAGCAAAAAACAAAAAGGCTCAAAGAACCGCGCCAAAGCCCGTACCAAAGTCGCCCGCATCCACGCGAAGATTTCCGATTGCCGTCTGGATGGGCTGCACAAGCTATCCCGCAAACTGATTAACGAAAACCAAGTTGTTTGCGTCGAATCCCTGAAAGTAAAAAACATGATACGCAACCCTAAACTGTCCAGAGCGATAGCGGATGCGGGCTGGAGTGAGTTTGTTCGCCAGCTACAGTACAAAGGCGAATGGGCTGGACGTTCTGTTGTCGCGATTGACCAGTTTTTCCCGTCTACTAAACGTTGTAGTGCGTGCGGGCACACCCTGCCGAAACTGGCGCTTAACGTGCGGTTGTGGACGTGCCCCGAATGCGCGGCAACCCATGATCGTGACGTTAACGCCGCGAAGAATATCAAAGCTGCCGGGCTGGCAGTGTTAGCTTGTGGAGAGTCTGTAAATCCTTAATGCCTTCTCAGGTAGTAAGGTTCGACTCCGCGAAACAAGAATCCCTTCCTTTAGGGAGGGGAGTTGTCAATTGAGTGAATTCCATCAAAAACTGCGTTCTGACAGCCTGCCAGAACGGGATATTTTGACAAGACAGGGCATTCTGAAGTGTGAGCTAAAGGAGGAGATCCGCAGCTTTGATGTTGATATGGCGGTGATAATAGTGCCGCTGCAGAAGGGCGCGGTGAAGCCTGGCGCGATGTAAGCGGTGCGTTTCCCCCTGCAGGGCACAGGGGGAAAATACTACCCGATGCTGCAATCAGAGATTCAGCAGCTCGCGCTCAATCAGTTCGCGCGTTTCCACCGCCTGATAGCGCATCTTCTCCGGATAGCCAAAGAGGGCTGCTGAGATAATCGACTCACCGCCGACTTTGAAGCTGCGACGGGCAAAATCCATTTCGCGCAGCGCTTCAAACAGCGCGTCGAAGTTTACCTCCCCTTCGCCGACCGCGACGTGCTGGTGAATGGTCGCGTCCACGCCGGGCGGATTCACAATATAGCGGCAGTGTTTGGTATGGTTCATGGTATCGGCAATCAGCATATGCGAGAGATCGTCACCGGCATACTGCAGCATGTTTTTCACATCCCCTTTGCCTTTGTCATAATAAAAGGTGTGAGGGGCGCTGTAGATATACTTCACGTTATCGCTGCGAAACGACTTCACGATATCCGCCGTTTCATTGCTCTCTTCGCAGAAATCCCACGGATGCGCCTGAATTTCAATGCGGATCCCTTCACGCTCGACGATCGGCAGCAGCTCTTCCATTGAGCGGTAGAACATCTCTTCACAGATTTCTGGCTCATTAGGATTGCCGGAGAGCTCGGTGTTGATAACCTGCACGCCCATTTCAACCGCAATCTCAATCATGCGCTTCCAGTTTTTTACCGCCGCCTGACGCCGCAGTTCGTCGGGTCCCGACCAGCGATAAACCGTGATGAATGAAGAGATTTCAGTGCCGGTGGCATTCAGCGCATTTTTATATTCGCGCAGGATCTCGCGGCTGGCTTTGGGGTGTTTATAAAAGGGATTGATCTGCGGATGAGGCGACTGCTCAATGTATTTATAGCCCCATTCTGCTACCTGATGCACCATCCGGGTAATGCCGAGATCCCGGATAACGTCCACGTCAAAAGCAATTTTCATGCTGTCTTTTCTCCCGCGCGATTCCGCTGCCAGCGTTGTTCCGGACAGGCGGAAGCTGATGCAGGACGCCAGGCAGACAGAGAGTGTATTTGTCAGCCACTATAAGAAGAGACATCAGGGCGCTCTACGGTTTTACTGATGTAAAACCATCAGGACGGCACCGGGCACGGTGCGCAGGAAGTGCAGGCAAAGCGGAATGAACAATGCAGAAAAGCAAAAACCCAGCCATAAGGCTGGGTTTTCTGAATTTTGGTGCCCGAACCCGGAATCGAACCAGGGACACGCGGATTTTCAATCCGCTGCTCTACCGACTGAGCTATTCGGGCAACGGGGCGCATTAAACCTTAATGGCCGCATATCGTCAACGGGTTTTAGCAAAAAAGCGCGCTATCCGTGACTGACTGCCTGCTTTTCAGGCATGTCAGCCGGTTTTCAGGCCAGCGCGCCGTTCTGACGACAGAGCGCAATGCTAAAGACATCTTCCGCCAGCCGCCGGGCGGTTGCCACATCCTGTACGTTGCGTTTCACCAGCAGTTTGCTCAGGCAGCCTTCAAGGATCAGTTCCATCTGGTCAGCCACCATTGCGGGATTATCCAGCGCCAGCTCAACCAGTATCTCATGGGTAAACTGCCACGAGTGGCGTTTCTGCTGCTCTGCCAGCTGGTGCACCGGCTGATCAGGCTGCGGATAGAAGCTGCAGGCAGCAATAAACAGGCAGCCGGGAAAACGGCCTTTGCTGACATACTCTGCCAGCACGTCATAGCGCGCCATCAGCTTTTGCGCGGGGCTGAGCCGCTCATCCAGCTGCACCTGACGTCGCCAGCTGTCGATCTGCTGACCGTGATAGCGCAGGGCATCATAGAGCAGCGCATCGCAGTCGGGCCAGTAGCGGGTCAGCTGTTCGGTGCTGAGTCCGGTTTCACCTGCCAGCTGTGGCAGCGACAGGGTGGCCGCCAGACCATGTTGTTCGAGCACATTCAGCGCATGCTCCAGAATTTGTTCGCGTTGCACATGACTCTCCTCTGGAATATCGGCCCGCTCGTCGATGAGCGGGCGGTGGCTGAACCAGTGTCGTTTAACGCGGCAGATTCTGCAAATGCGCGCGAAACGCTGCCGCACGCAGAAAGCCGCTGATGCGCGAGCCCGGGATCTCGCGGCCCTGCGCGTCAAAAAACAGAAGGGTCGGTAATCCCGGCACCTGCAGCTGCTTCAGCAGGGCGTTATCCTGCTCGCTGTTCGCAGTGACATCCGCCTGCAGCAGCTGCACGTCAGCGAGTGCGCTACCGACCGCGGGATCGCTGAAGGTATACTTCTCAAACTCTTTACAGGCGACACACCAGTCGGCGTAGAGATCGAGCATGGTGATGCGCCCCTGCGCCTGCTGCAGCGCCTGCTCAAGCTCCGCGCTGCTGCTGATGCGCTTAAACGGCAGATGGGCCATGCTCTGACTTGCCGCGGTGCCAAATGCCCACTCCTGCAGCGGCCGCGCCATAATCAACGCTGCCCCTAACATCACCACCGGCACAACGCGCCACTTGCCGCGCGCGTTCATGCTGTGAATAAATGCCCAGGCGAAAAACGCCACGCCCAGCAAGCTCCAGAGCCGCAGGCCCCAGGTATCACCGAGAATACGCTCCAGCAGAAATACCGGCAGCGCCAGAATGACAAAACCGAAGCCCTCTTTCACCGTCTGCATCCACGGGCCGCTTTTGGGCAGCAGACGATGCCCGTAAAGCGTCACGGCGATCAGCGGCAGCCCCATTCCCACGGCGTAGAGCCACAGCGTACCGGCACCGGCCCACAAATTTCCGCTCTGGGCGATATACAGCAGGATTGCGCTGAGCGGCGCAGTGGTGCAGGGGGAGCAGATGAGTCCGGCCAGCGCACCCATGATAAACACGCCGGGCAGCGAGCCGCCGCGCTGCTGATTGCTCCAGTGCGCGAGCCGCGTCTGCAGGCTGGCGGGCAGCTGCAGGGAAAACAGGCCAAACATTGATAGCGCCAGCAGAATAAACAGCAGCGACAGACCCGCCAGGACGTACGGATGCTGCAGCGCCGCCTGAAAGCGCAGCCCGGCAGCGGCGACCACAACGCCTAAAAGCGTATAGGTCAGCGCCATGCCCTGCACATAGACCAGCGCCAGCGCCAGCAGGCGGCCGGTAGTGTAGCGTCGTGCGCCGCCAAGGATGATACCGGAGATCAGCGGGTACATCGGCAGGACGCAGGGGGTAAAGGCAACACCGATCCCGATCAGCAGCGCCCAGAGCGGAGAGAAGGGCAACGGCGCGGCGGCGGCGGGCGGCGCAGTAACCGGCACGCTGCCGCCGCTGACGGCGCTCAGCGGAACGGTACGGCTCTCCGGCGGGTAGCAGAAGCCGGCTGCGGCACAGCCCTGATACGTTACCGTCAGCGTGGCACCCGCATCTGCCCGCTGCAGCGTGACCGGCAGCGTCACGGCCTGGCGATAAATCTCGCTTTTGCCGTAAAACTCATCTTCATGCGCTTCGCCGGGCGGCAGCGTCAGCGGAGCCAGCTGCGCGTGCTGAGCCGCGATCTTGATCTGCTGACGATAGAGATAGTAGCCGGGCCTGACCTGCCAGTTCAGCGTCAGCGTTGAGCCCCGCTGAGAAAAATCAAACTGAAAAGCCTGATCAACCGGCACAAAGCGGCTGGTGGATTTTGGCGCAAAGAGATCGGCCTGAGCCGACAGGCACAGCAGTAACGTCAGGCAGAGCGTCAGCAGGCGGGAAAGAGATGCAGCCATAACAGATTAATCAACTCCGGTAGTGCAGAAGCGGTGAGCATAACACGCCCGCTTCGGCACAGGATTTCACAATGTAACGGCGTCAGAGGATCAGACTGCCAAACAGAAAGCCAAACGCAACCGAGAAGGCGATGGCCAGTACGCCCGGAATGATAAAGGAGTGGTTAAAGACAAACTTACCGATTCGCGTCGAACCGGTGTCATCCATTTCTACCGCCGCCAGCAGCGTCGGATAAGTGGGCAGGACAAAGAGTGCTGATACCGCAGCAAACGAGGCCACTGCCGCAAGCGGCGAGACGCCGAGCATCAGCGCTGCCGGCATCAGCGCTTTGGTGGTTGCCGCCTGCGAATAGAGCAGGGTGGCGGCAAAAAACAGCACCAGCGCCAGCATCCAGGGATAGCGCTGCAGCATGTCGCCGGCCAGGCTCTGAATCTCACTCAGATGCGCTTTGACAAAGGTGTCACCCAGCCACGCCACGCCCATGACGCAGATACAGGCGCTCATGCCCGACTTAAACGTACTGGCGCTGAGGATCTCACTGCTGTCCACGCGGCAGGTGAGGCAGATCAGCGTCGCGACCGTGAGCATAAACACCACGATCGCTTCGTTACGCGGCAGCACCGGGCTGGCGATCAGGCCCACGCTGTCGCTGATGGCGGTGGCATAGAGCACCACTGCTGCAATGCCGGTCAGAAACAGCAGCACGGCGCGCCGCGCGCCGGGACGGGTTGCAGAGACTTTTTTACCGCGCAGCGTGACATCGCCTCTGGCAAGCCGCGTCTGATAGACAGCATCATCCTTCAGCTCTGTACCGAGAAAGTTGGTGATCACCGCGGCGCAGAAGATTGCCGCCATGGTTGAGGGCAGCGCCACGCCCAGCAGCGCCAGATAGCTGACGCCGCGGGGTTCCAGTATGGAGGCAAAAAATACCACTGCCGCAGAGAGCGGAGAGGCGGTGATCGCAATCTGAGAGGCCACCACCGCGATAGAGAGCGGGCGCGATGGCCTGACGCCCTGCTCTTTGGCAACTTCAGCGATAACCGGCAGCGTGGAGAACGCGGTATGGCCGGTGCCGGCCAGCAGCGTCATCAGGTAAGTGACCAGCGGCGCAAGAAAAGTCACATAGCGCGGATGGCGGCGCAGCAGCTTTTCCGCGAGACCGACCAGGTAATCCATGCCGCCTGCAACCTGCATGGCAGCAATCGCCGCGATAACAGCCATGATGATTTCGATCACATCAAACGGGATCGCGCCCGGCTTCATACCGCAAACCAGCGTCAGCACCAGCACTCCCAGGCCGCCGGCAAAGCCGATACCGATACCGCCCAGACGGGCACCGAGCCAGATCGCCAGCAATACCACTGCCAATTCCACTGCTATCATCCGTTTCTCTCCTCAGGCTGCAGAACGTGCCCCCTGAATGTTGTAGTCGCCACATATAAAAAAAGCACGCCGTATTGTATACAGGCGTGCCCGGGACGACGTGATCGGAAACAGGTTACTGTTCGTTTTCGTCGGTATAACGTTTGGCTTTGTAGGTCGGATGCATCAGGTTCTGAACGGAGAAGATGTCATCCAGCTCCGCCTCGGTCAGCAGGCCGCGCTCCAGCACCACTTCACGCACGCTCTTACCGGTTTCGGCACAGACTTTACCCACGATATCGCCGTTGTGGTGGCCGATATAAGGATTGAGGTAGGTGACAATACCGATAGAGTTGAACACGTAGGCTTCGCAGACCGCTTTATTCGCCGTGATGCCGTTAACGCATTTTTCCAGCAGGTTATAGCAGGCGTTGGTCAGGATGCTGACGGATTCAAACAGCGCCTGGCCAATTACCGGTTCCATCACGTTGAGCTGCAGCTGACCCGCTTCAGACGCCATGGTTACCGTGGTATCGTTGCCGATAACTTTAAAGCAGACCTGATTGACCACTTCCGGCACTACCGGATTCACTTTGGCTGGCATGATCGAGGAGCCCGCCTGCAGTTCCGGCAGGTTAATTTCGTTCAGACCCGCGCGCGGGCCGGAAGAGAGCAAACGCAGGTCGTTGCAGATTTTTGACAGTTTCACCGCCAGACGCTTCAGCGCTGAATGCACCATGACGTAGGCGCCGCAGTCTGAGGTCGCCTCAATCAGATCTTCCGCCGGAACCACCGGCAGATTGCTGACTTCAGCCAGACGCTGCACGGCCAGCTGCTGATAGCCATCCGGCGTGTTGAGGCGGGTACCGATTGCGGTTGCGCCAAGGTTCACTTCCAGCAGCAGCTCGGCGGTGCGCAGAATACTGCGGGTCTCTTCGTTCAGCAGCACGTTAAACGCGTGAAATTCCTGGCCGAGCGACATCGGCACCGCATCCTGCAGCTGGGTGCGCCCCATCTTCAGGATGTTTTCAAACTCCACGGCCTTGCGCTGGAAGCCTTCGCTCAGTTGCGCAATCGCATCCAGCAGCTTGAGAATAGAGGCGTAAACCGCGATTCGGAAGCCGGTCGGATAGGCATCATTGGTTGACTGGCATTTGTTAACGTGGTCGTTGGGGTTGAGGTACTGATACTCACCTTTCTGGTGACCCATCAGTTCCAGACCGATATTCGCCAGCACTTCGTTGGTGTTCATGTTCACCGAGGTGCCGGCACCGCCCTGGTAAACATCCACCGGAAACTGATCCATGCATTTGCCGTTGTTCAGCACCTCATCGCAGGCCTGAATAATGGTATTCGCAATGTTGCGTGGGATCGTCTGCAGCTCTTTGTTGGCCAGCGCGGCTGCTTTTTTAACCATCACCATGCCACGGACAAACTCAGGAATGTCGCTGATTTTACTGCTACTGATATAGAAATTTTCAATCGCACGCAGAGTATGAACACCGTAGTAAGCATCCGCCGGCACTTCACGCATGCCTAACAGGTCTTCTTCGATACGAATGTTGTTCGCCATGATTACCTTCTTATTATTGCTGCTCTGATACCGCCACGCATCCGGCATGGATGGAGAGCGAATAACACGCAGGTGAAGCAATTATATTGTCGTGGAATACCAGTGCCGACATTTTATCCATCTTCGGGCTGGCGGGCACGATCATATTCTGTCACGACAGAAATGCTCGTACACAGATCACTTTACGGACATTTGCCCGGCGAGTGGTAACAACGATATGTGATGTATCTCTCACTTTTATGTCAAAAGGAAATATTTGGCCGGTACGGTTGAAATTCACCGCGCAGGTGCCCATCTCTGAACCTATGATCGTCACGATCGCTCTGTTTCTGCCGCCTGGCTTATCGCGAGGTGGCCCAACTCACAGGAGACACCGGTGCGCTGGTTACCGTTTTTACTCTTTTTTGCCCTGGCGTGGATTGAGATCACGCTGTTTATCCAGGTCGCTCACGCGCTGGGCGTGCTGATGACGATGCTGCTGGTGATTTTCACCTCCTGTATTGGTGTGTCGCTGGTGAAAAATCAGGGCATGAAAAACTTTATGCTGATGCAGGAGAAGCTGGCGCGTAATGAAAGCCCGGCGGCAGAGATGATCAAAAGCGTCTCGCTGATCATCGCCGGTGTGCTGCTGCTGCTGCCCGGCTTCTTTACCGATTTTCTCGGCCTGCTGCTGCTGCTGCCGCCGGTACAAAAGCTCCTGACGCTGAGACTGATGCCGCATCTGCGCGTCTGGCGCGGTCCGGGGCAGGGACCAGACAGCGGTGTAACGATGGATGGTGAATTTGAGCGTAAAGATCAGGATCGCATCGGTCACGATAAAGATCGCTGAAACAAGCGAGGCGGCGGAAGCCGCCTTATTTGTATTCTTTTTAAGCATCTGTAGCACAAACAAAAATTTTTTATTTTTTTGCCCTTGAAAGTCCCCTGTCTGCCCCCTATCTCTTCCTGCACGAGGCCGGAACCCTCAAGCCCGGCGTTCAACCCAAAAATGAATGATTGGACTTCTCAAAGGAGAGCTACCAAATGAAAATTCGTCCGTTGCACGATCGCGTTATCGTCAAGCGTAAAGAAGTTGAAGCTAAATCAGCAGGCGGTATCGTCCTGACCGGCTCTGCAGCTGGCAAATCAACCCGTGGTGAAGTTCTGGCTGTTGGCAATGGCCGCATCCTGGACAACGGCGAGATCAAGCCGCTGGACGTGAAAGTGGGTGATCTGGTGATTTTCAGCGAAGGCTACGGTGCAAAAACCGAGAAAATCGACAACGAAGAAGTTCTGATCATCTCTGAAAGCGACATCCTGGCGATTGTCGAAGCGTAATTTACGCGTAATTCACTGAACGAAACGAATTTAAGGGATATTTGAAATGGCAGCTAAAGACGTAAAATTCGGTAATGACGCACGCGTAAAAATGCTGCGTGGCGTGAACGTACTGGCAGATGCAGTAAAAGTTACCCTGGGCCCGAAAGGCCGTAACGTGGTTCTGGATAAATCTTTTGGTGCACCGACCATCACTAAAGATGGTGTGTCTGTTGCGCGTGAAATCGAGCTGGAAGACAAGTTCGAAAACATGGGCGCACAGATGGTGAAAGAAGTCGCCTCTAAAGCAAACGATGCAGCAGGCGACGGCACCACCACCGCAACCGTACTGGCACAGTCTATCGTTAACGAAGGCCTGAAAGCCGTTGCGGCCGGCATGAACCCGATGGATCTGAAGCGCGGTATCGACAAAGCCGTTATCGCTGCTGTTGAGCAGCTGAAAGCGCTGTCTGTACCTTGCCAGGATACCCGCGCAATCGCGCAGGTAGGTACCATTTCTGCTAACTCCGATGAGAGCGTCGGCACCCTGATCGCCCAGGCGATGGAAAAAGTGGGTAAAGAAGGCGTGATCACCGTTGAAGAAGGCACCGGCCTGCAGGACGAGCTGGACGTGGTTGAAGGTATGCAGTTCGATCGCGGCTACCTCTCTCCTTACTTCATCAACAAGCCAGAAACCGGCGCAGTTGAGCTGGAAAGCCCGTTCATTCTGCTGGCTGACAAAAAAATCTCCAACATCCGTGAAATGCTGCCAGTACTGGAAGCCGTTGCAAAAGCGGGCAAACCACTGCTGATCATCGCGGAAGATGTGGAAGGTGAAGCACTGGCAACGCTGGTGGTGAACACCATGCGCGGTATCGTGAAAGTGGCTGCGGTTAAAGCACCAGGCTTTGGCGACCGTCGTAAAGCGATGCTGCAGGATATCGCTATCCTGACCGGCGGTACCGTGATCTCTGAAGAGATCGGTATGGAGCTGGAGAAATCCACGCTGGAAGATCTGGGTCAGGCGAAGCGTGTCGTGATCAACAAAGATACCACCACCATCATCGATGGCGTGGGCGATCAGGGTGCTATCTCTGGCCGCGTATCGCAGATCCGTCAGCAGATCGAAGAAGCGACCTCTGATTACGATAAAGAGAAGCTGCAGGAGCGCGTAGCGAAACTGGCAGGCGGCGTAGCCGTACTGAAAGTAGGCGCCGCTACTGAAGTGGAAATGAAAGAGAAGAAAGCCCGCGTTGAAGATGCCCTGCACGCTACCCGTGCTGCGGTAGAAGAAGGCGTGGTAGCAGGCGGCGGCGTCGCGCTGGTACGCGTTGCTGCTCAGCTGACCGATCTGCGTGGTCAGAACGAAGATCAGAACGTGGGTATCAAAGTTGCGCTGCGCGCAATGGAATCTCCACTGCGTCAGATCGTGTCCAACGCCGGTGAAGAGCCTTCTGTTGTAGCAAACAACGTGAAAGCAGGCGACGGTAACTACGGTTACAACGCGCAGACCGAAGAGTACGGCAACATGATCGACTTCGGTATCCTGGACCCGACCAAAGTAACCCGTTCTGCGCTGCAGTACGCGGCCTCTGTGGCAGGTCTGATGATCACCACCGAGTGCATGGTTACCGATCTGCCTAAAGGCGACGCACCTGATTTAGGCGCGGGCGCAGGCGGTATGGGTGGCATGGGCGGTATGGGCGGCATGATGTAATTGCTCCCGACAGCGTAAGCTATCTGCGAAACCCCCGACCGGAAACGGTCGGGGGTTTTTCTTTTGCTGGCGAACAGGGTATAAGTAGGGACGCGATCTTTCGGCTTTGCGGGTTCAGGGCAATGAATGTTCAGAAAAAAAGTGCGCTTTTCTGCTACGCTGCCGCCCGACACTGATGATAATAAAATGGGGATTACAATGCGGATTAACCTCTTGCCCGGACTGGCAGCGGGCATCATGCTGCTGGCGGGTTGCAGCAGCTCAAATCAGCTGAGCGCCGCTGGCGAACGTGTCACGTTTGTCGATGAGCAGCCAGCAAGTCAATGTCAGCTTCTGGGCAACGTCACCGGCTCACAGAGCAACTGGCTGAGCGGTGCAGGCGGCGAAAACAGTGCATTACGCGGGGCTGCCAACGATCTGCGTAACCGGGCGGCTGAAATGGGCGGCAACGTTATTTATGGTGCCACCAGCCCGACGCAGAATCTGCTTTCTGCGTTCGCGCCGCTCGACAGCAAAATGACCGGCCAGGTTTACAAGTGTCCGTAAACGCGCCGCGATAAAAAAGCCGCTGATGCGGCTTTTTTTGTTTTTGATTTCGGTGGCTGCATGATCGCCATCCCCGGTAGCTGACCGGGCACGTTATTCCTGACGCAGCTGCAGGTCCAGCGGCGTTTTGCTCGGCTCACCGCCAATCTCACGCGCCAGTCTGGGGACCATATAGCCGGAGACCCGGCTGAGCAGCTGGCGCATCAGCGCGCGCGCTTCCGTATCTGAAACAAAGAAGTGGGCAGCGCCCTGAACTTTGTCGAGCACGTGCAGATAGTAGGGCAGAATGCCGGCATCAAACAGCGCGTTGCTCAGTTCAGCCAGCGTATCCGCATTATCATTGACGCCGCGCAGCAGCACGCTTTGATTCAGCAGCGTTACGCCCGAGCGCTTTAGCAGCTGCAGGCGCGCGCGCAGCGCATCATCAATCTCCTGCGCGTGATTGATATGGCTTACCAGCAGCACCTGCAGGCGGGTGTCAGCCAGCAGCTGACACAGCGTTTCCGTAATGCGTGCCGGGATCACCACCGGCAGGCGGCTGTGAATGCGCAGGCGCTTCAGGTGCGGGATCTGCTCCAGCGCCGCAATCAGCCAGGCCAGCTCATGATCTTTAGCCATCAGCGGATCGCCGCCGGAAAAAATAATTTCATCCAGCTCCGGGTGTGCAGCAATATAGTCAATCGCTGCCTGCCAGTTACGCTTGTTGCCCTGATTATCCTGATAAGGGAAGTGACGGCGGAAGCAGTAGCGGCAGTTAACCGCACATCCCCCTTTGACCAGCAGCAGCGCGCGGTTTTTATACTTATGCAGCAGGCCCGGCACCACGCTGCTCTGTTCATCCAGCGGATCGGTAGTGTAGCCCGGCGCATCGGTAAATTCCTGGCGGCTGGTCAGCACCTGCAGCAGCAGAGGATCGCCGGCATCGCCGTGGCGCATGCGCTGAATGAAGGCGCGCGGCACGCGCAGGGCAAAAAGCTGGCGTGCAGCGTGGCCGGCAGCCAGTTCCGGATGCTGTTCGAGGCCTAAAAGTTGCAGTAATTCAGCAGGATCGGTGACAACATCAGCAAGTTGCTGCAACCAATCTTCTCTGACAGGGGAATTTAGGGTTACAATGTGTGCCATTTTTTTGGCTATTACCAGTTAATATCTACAGAGGGCCTTTATGGCGACTTATCTTAGCAACGATTTTCGTTCCGGTCTTAAAATCATGTTCGAAGGCGAACCGTATGCCATCGAATCCAGTGAATTCGTAAAACCGGGTAAAGGCCAGGCTTTCGCACGCGTTAAAATGCGTCGTCTGCTGACCGGTTCTCGCGTTGAGAAGACCTTCAAATCTACCGACTCTGCCGAAGGCGCAGACGTTCGTGATATGACGCTGCAGTACTCTTACAACGACGGTGACTTCTTCTACTTCATGCACCCTGAGTCGTTTGAACAGTACCAGGTTGAAGCCAAAGTACTGGATGACGTGACCAAGTGGCTGCAGGACAACGCAGAGTGTATCGTAACCCTGTGGAACGATAAACCGATTGCCGTTCAGCCGCCAAACTTCATCGAAGCAGAAATCACTGAAACCGATCCGGGCCTGAAAGGCGATACCGCAGGTACCGGCGGCAAGCCAGCGACCCTCTCTACCGGCGCAGTGATCAAAGTGCCACTCTTCGTTCAGATTGGCGAAGTGGTGAAAGTTGACACCCGCTCGGGTGAATACGTTTCCCGCGTAAAATAAGCACGACATCAGCACTCAATCAGGCGCATCAGTGATGCGCCTTTTTTTATGGCCGCGAAACGCGATGCCGGCGTGAATTTTTCCGGGGCACAGCTACCAGGGCTGCAGAAGCAGGCTATGCTTTAAAAGCTGTACTTTTACTGCAACCAACAAGGATATGGCTATGTTTAAGAAAAGTATTGTCGCAATTTTCTCTGTGCTGGTGCTCTCTTCAGTACTGAGCGGCTGTAACACCACGCGCGGCGTTGGTGAGGATGTTGAAGCGGGTGGTCAGGCAATTCAGCGCAGCACCCAGTAAAATCTGCCGGTGCGAAAGCCTTCGCACCGCTCTTCTTCTCGCCTGACCTGCCGGATCCTCTTCCGCTACGCCTCGTTGTTTGCAGCTTCTGTTCCGGGTAGACTTCCACCCCTTATTCGTATGAGGAGTCATCACCATGAGCGAAACGGCAAGCTGGCAGCCGAGCGCACCCATTGCCAATTTGTTGAAACGCGCCGCGATTCTGGCGGAAATCAGGCGTTTCTTTGCCGATCGCGGCGTGCTGGAAGTGGATACCCCGGCAATGAGCCAGGCCACCATCACAGATATTCACCTGGTGCCGTTTCAGACGCGTTTTGTCGGACCTGGCGCCAGCGAAGGTCGCGATCTCTGGCTGATGACCAGCCCGGAATATCATATGAAACGGCTGCTGGCCGCCGGCAGCGGGCCGATTTATCAGATGGGGCGCTGCTTCCGCAATGAAGAAGCGGGGCGCCATCACAATCCTGAATTCACTATGCTGGAGTGGTACCGCCCGCACTACGATATGTATCGTCTGATGAACGAGGTGGACGATCTGCTGCAGCAGGTGCTGGAGTGTGACAGCGCAGAATCCCTCTCCTATCAGCAGGCGTTTATCCGTCATCTGGAGGTTGATCCGCTCTCTGCGGATAAAACGCAGCTGCGCGAAGCCGCGACAAAGCTTGGCGAGGGAGAGCTGGCGCAGCGTGAAGATGACCGTGATACGCTGCTGCAGCTGCTGTTTATGCTGGGCGTGGAGCCCAAAATTGGCAATGACAAACCCTGCTTTGTCTACCACTTCCCGGCAAGCCAGGCTGCGCTGGCGGAGATCAGTACCGAAGATCATCGCGTTGCTGAACGCTTTGAGGTTTATTACAAAGGGGTTGAGCTGGCGAACGGGTTTCGCGAGCTGACCGACAGCCGCGAGCAGCGTCAGCGTTTTGAACAGGATAACCGCCGTCGCGCGGCACGCGGACTGCCGCAGCATCCGATTGACCACTATCTGCTGGATGCGCTGGCGCACGGTATGCCAGCCTGTTCCGGCGTGGCGCTGGGCGTAGATCGTCTGATTATGCTGGCGCTGAAAGCCAGTGCGCTGAGCGACGTGATCGCGTTTCCGGTCGACAGAAGCTGAGAACGTCAGGTTAAGCGCGGCGCCTGATGGCGCCGCGGCTTACTGGGCGGTGGTCACGGGCGCGGCAGCTTCCGGAAACTCCTGAATCGTGACCGGCAGCGTCATTTTCTGCTCATTACGCAGGATCTGCACATCAATCACTGAACCGGGGCGGATTTCTGCCACCTGATCCATCGTCTCCTGCGCGGAAAGGGCAGGCTTGCCATTGACCTGCAGCAGCACATCGTTGGCCTGGATCCCGGCGCTGTCTGCCGGACCGCCCGGCGCTACGCTGTTAACAATTATTCCCTGTACGCGATCGAGATTGCTGCCCTGACCGTGCAGCGGCGGCAGTTCACGTCCGGTGATACCGATATAGCCGCGGATCACCCGGCCGTCGCGGATCAGCTTATCCATGATTTTTGCGGCCAGCGCGGTAGGGATCGCGAAGCCGATACCTTCCGGTGTTTCTCCGTCGTTGCTTTTATCAAACGTCAGCGTGTTGATACCCATCAGCTCGCCGAGCGAGTTGATCAGGGCGCCGCCCGAGTTGCCCTGATTAATTGAGGCATCGGTCTGCAGGAAATTTTGCCGGCCGGAGGAGCTCAGCCCGATGCGTCCGGTCGCGCTGATAATGCCCTGTGTGACCGTCTGCCCGAGATTATAGGGGTTGCCAATCGCCATCACGACGTCACCAATGTGTGCTATCCGCGCGGCATTAATGGGGATAACCGGCAGGCCTGATGCGCTGATTTTGAGCACGGCTAAATCGGTCATAGCATCGGAGCCTACCAGGGTCGCCTCAAAAAAGCGGCCATCCTGCAGCGCCACGATGATCTGATCGGCGTTATTGATAACGTGCTTGTTGGTCAGGATGTACCCTTTCGCGTTCATGATCACACCCGAACCCAGAGTGGTGATGCCGCGATTATTATTACCGTGGGCGCTGCGGTTGTAGACATTGACTACGGCGGGCACGGCGCGGCGCACCCCCGGGTTAAAACTGAAAGGGGTTTCGTCAGCGCTGCTTTCATGATCAAAAGTGACGTCACTGCCCATACGCAGCGCCGGAATCGCAACAAGCAGCAAGCCTGCTACGATCAGGCCCATCACCACTGCACGCAAAAGTTTAAGAAACATGGTGTTATTTCAAGCCAGGTGAGATCGCAGGGCAGAATAACATGAGAAAGGCGGACACACACCTGCTTGTCCGCCTGTCGGTGGGATTATCTCAGCAGCAGATAGATACTCTCGTCGCCGCGCACAACATTTAGCGCCAGCACCGGCGGTTTGCCCTCCAGCACTTTACGCATCTCGGCGAGGCTCTGTACCCGGGTACGGTTCACACCAATAATCACATCATCTTTCTGCAGGCCGACCTGCTCAGCGGGCGTGCCTTTTTCGATGGTGTCGACTTTAACGCCTTTATCGCCTGTTTTGGTGTTGCCGTCGCTCAGCTGCGCGCCCTGCAGGGCAGGAGACATCAGCTGCGCACTGGCGGTGCTCTGCGCGCTCTGCTCCAGCGTAACGGTCACGCTGACCGGCTTACCGTCGCGCAGCAGGCCGAGTTTCACCTGCTGGCCTGGCGGGGTAGTGCCTACTTTAACGCGCAGCTCGGCGAAGCTGGCGATCGGCTTGTCGTTGATAGAGGTGATGATATCGCCCGACTTTATCCCCGCTTTCTCTGCGGCGGATTTTGGCAATACCTCAGAGACAAATGCGCCGCGCTGTGCGTCAACGTTGAACGCTTTCGCAATATCCGCCGTCATCTCTGTGCCTTTGATCCCCAGCTGGCCGCGCTTCACTTCGCCGAACTGAATCAGCTGCTGCGCCAGGTTGATGGCCATATCACTGGGGATGGCGAAGCCGATGCCAATATTCCCGCCGCTTGATGCCAGAATCGCGGTGTTGATACCGATCAGTTCGCCGTTCAGGTTAACCAGCGCGCCACCGGAGTTGCCGCGGTTGATTGCCGCATCAGTCTGGATAAAGTTTTCGAGACCTTCAAGATTAAGGCCGCTGCGGCCGAGTGCAGAGATGATCCCGGAGGTGGCCGTCTGACCCAGACCAAACGGGTTACCGATGGCCACCGCAAAGTCGCCGACTTTCAGCGCATCGGAATCTGCGATTTTCACCTGCGTCAGGTTTTTAGCCCCTTCGACCTGAATCAGAGCGATATCTGTCTGTTCATCATGACCAATCAGTTTGGCATCATATTCATTGCCGTCGCTGAGCTGGACGCTGATTTTATCCGCGCCGTTCACGACGTGGTTATTCGTCAGAATGTAGCCTTTTGCCGCATCAATAATGACACCTGAACCCAGACCTTCAAACGGCTGAGGCTGCGACTGGCCGGGTGCCTGGCCGAAAAAGCGCTTCAGCGGTTCCGGGATCTCCTGCGCCTGCTGGCCACTGTCGCTGCCCTCTACATGCACGCTGACCACCGCCGGCAGTACTTTCTCCAGCATCGGGGCAAGGCTCGGCAGTGCCTGGCCCTGAATCTGCGCCGGAAGCGTGGCCATCGCCCCTGGCGTTGCGGCCAGGCTCATGCTGATACTCAGGGCCAGTGCGCTTAATAGTTTTGTTTGTTTTTTCATGGGTTATCAGGCTCTCGCTGCGAATAGGGGAGTACAGGAAGTGTGACAATCGTTTACTGCAAGTGTTCGAAACAAAAAGGGCACCGCATGAGGCGGTGCCCTGAAAAGATTAATTGCGGGTTGGCGTGTTGCGCTCGCTGCCGCGCAGTAATCCGGAGGCACCTTCAGAGTAGTCGCGCGGGATCTGAACCGGCGCCTGATCGTTATCTGCTTCCGCTTCCGTCAGCTGATAGGCAAACGGATTTTTTTCGCCCGGCAGATTAGGCAGCAGATCGTTAGATCCTTTCGCCATATGCTGATACAGCTGGCGATAGTCGCGCGCCATATTATCCAGCAGCTCTGCGCTCTGGGCAAAGTGGTTGGTGAGCTCTTCGCGATAATCCGCCAGCTCAGCCTTTGATTTTTCCAGCTCATACTGCATGCTGCGCTGTTCCCGCAGTTTTTTGTTGCCAAAACGCATAGCGACTGCGCCGACAATAATGCCAATCACTAAACCAATCAGCCCGTATTCCCAGGTCATAATAACTCCCGTGTAATTTCCGTTGCTTCGTAGGGCATTGCTTCAACTTCAACTTCAGTTTCACTATGAGTCACTATACCCGTTAATCTGCAGGAAGTGGAACTATCGGACTGTATCGCTTAGTGTAGAGCGGCCTAATTTTCAGCAACCGACACGTGAATCGGACTTTTCAGGGATTCAGAGAGAACCATGCAAACCTCATCTCCGCTTGCGCGCTATGAGCAGGCGCTGTCGCAGGGCGAGTTCCGCCCGGACGACGTACAACGTGAAGCTATTACCCGCCTGGACGCTATCCAGCAAGGGTTGATTGCCCGTCAGCAGCCGCGTGAAAACAGCAGTCGCGGATTGCTGGGACGCCTCTCCCGGCTGGTCAGCAAGGAGAAAGCAGCGCCAGAAGCACCGGTACGGGGCCTCTATATGTGGGGCGGCGTCGGCCGGGGAAAAACCTGGGTCATGGACCTGTTTTTTCAGTCAATTCCTGGCGATCGTAAACTGCGGCTGCACTTTCATCGCTTTATGCTGCGGGTGCATGAAGAGCTGACGCAGCTGCAGGGGCAAAGCGATCCGCTGCAGATTGTGGCCGACCGTTTTAAAGCGGAGACCGATATTCTCTGCTTTGATGAATTTTTTGTCTCTGACATTACCGATGCCATGCTGCTGGGTACGCTGATGGAGGCGCTGTTTGCACGCGGTATTGCTCTGGTCGCCACCTCCAATATTCCGCCGGATGATCTCTACCGCAACGGTCTGCAGCGCGCGCGCTTCCTGCCCGCTATTGAACAGATCAAACAGCACTGTGAGGTCATGAACGTGGATGCCGGCATCGACTACCGTCTGCGTACGCTGACGTCGGCACATCTGTGGAATCATCCGCTTAACGACGCCACGCAGGCGGAGATGACGCGCATGTTTCGTGCGCTGGCGGGCGGAGCGCCCGAGGATGCACCGGTGCTGGAGATTAACCATCGGGAGATGCCTACCCGGGGGGTACATGAAGGCGTGCTCGCGATCGATTTTCTGACGCTGTGCGGGGCGGGGCGCAGCCAGCATGACTATATCGAGCTGTCGCGGCGCTTCCATAGCGTACTGCTGTTTGATGTGCCGGTAATGATTTATAAAACCGAAGATCAGGCGCGCCGCTTTCTGGCGCTGGTGGATGAATTTTACGAACGCCATGTCAAGCTGGTGGTAGCAGCAGAAACCTCGCTGTTTGAAATTTATCAGGGAACCCGGCTGAAGTTTGAGTATCAGCGCTGTCTGTCACGCCTGCAGGAGATGCAGAGCGAGGAGTATCTCCGGCTGCCGCATCTGCCGTAACGCCTGGCCAGAAATCGTGAATTTTGTCGCAAAAAGGTTCGATTTTTAAATCTGACTTCTCTATAATCTTGCGACCCCACGTTACAGCACAGCATTTCTTTTCCCGGAAAGCTGTGTGATCCGGTAACTCTACCTGAGGGGGTGGGCTTGCTGGGCGAAATGGTCGCGTGAGCCTCAATCGTTAACTTAGCGTTTGGGATTTCACCAACGTGTAACTTTTATTTGGGTAAGCTTTTCAATGAAAACTTTTACAGCTAAACCAGAAACCGTACAGCGTGACTGGTATGTTGTTGACGCAACTGGCAAAACCTTGGGTCGCCTGGCGACTGAACTGGCGCGCCGTCTGCGTGGTAAGCACAAAGCGGAATACACTCCGCACGTTGACACCGGTGATTACATCATCGTTCTGAACGCGGACAAAGTTGCTGTAACCGGCAACAAGCGTACCGACAAGATTTACTATCACCACACTGGTCACATCGGTGGTATCAAGCAGGCGACCTTCGAAGAGATGATTGCCCGCCGTCCTGAGCGTGTGATTGAAATCGCGGTTAAAGGCATGCTGCCAAAAGGCCCACTGGGTCGTGCTATGTACCGTAAACTGAAAGTTTACGCAGGCAACGAGCACAACCACGCGGCGCAGCAACCGCAAGTTCTTGACATTTAATCGGGATTATAGGCAATGGCTGAAACTCAAAACTACGGCACTGGTCGCCGCAAAAGCTCTGCCGCTCGCGTCTTTATCAAGCCGGGTAGCGGTAACATCGTAATTAACCAGCGCTCTCTGGAGCAGTACTTCGGTCGCGAGACTGCACGCATGGTCGTGCGTCAGCCGCTGGAGCTGGTTGATATGGTTGGTAAACTGGATCTGTACATCACCGTTAAAGGTGGTGGTATTTCTGGTCAGGCTGGTGCGATCCGTCACGGTATCACCCGCGCTCTGATGGAATACGACGAATCTCTGCGTGCAGAACTGCGCAAAGCGGGCTTTGTTACCCGTGATGCTCGTCAGGTTGAACGTAAGAAAGTCGGCCTGCGTAAAGCACGTCGTCGTCCTCAGTTCTCCAAGCGTTAATTGCTTACTGCTTCGGCAGTGTCAATTGGCTCAAAAAACCCGCTTCGGCGGGTTTTTTATTGGCCGTTACGCTGGTAAAGCAGTGTAAAAACGCGAGCTTTCCCGGCTATTTGCCCGCAAATACGTAACCCCGCCCCACAAGCTGCTTAAAATCTGGTAAACTCACTGACACTTTGCGCCCGCGAGCCGCGGCCTGAACTGACGCTCCGCTCCGGACATGAGCAGGCTATCAGTGCTGCCCTGCCGTGTGCGAGTCCGATGAGCAGGTGAGTCGCCGTGTGGTTGGCTATTCGCAGTATATTTTTGTGAACAAACTTGGAGGTTTTCATGGCTGTCGCTGCCAACAAACGTTCGGTAATGACGCTGTTTTCTGGTCCGACTGACATTTTCAGCCATCAGGTACGTATCGTACTGGCTGAAAAGGGCGTCAGCGTGGAGATCGAGCAGGTTGAACCAGATAATCTGCCGCAGGATCTGATTGACCTCAACCCGTATCGCACTGTACCTACGCTGGTCGACCGTGAACTGACGCTGTATGAATCACGCATCATCATGGAGTATCTGGATGAGCGTTTTCCGCATCCTCCGCTGATGCCGGTTTATCCGGTTGCACGTGGCGAAAGCCGTCTGATGATGCACCGCATCGAGCAGGACTGGTATAGCCTGCTGCGCACTATTGAAACCACCAGCGGTGCTGAGGCAGATGCCGCGCGCAAACAGCTGCGCGAAGAGCTGCTGGCGATTGCGCCGCTGTTTGCCCGCACGCCGTTCTTTATGAGCGAAGAGTTCAGCCTGGTGGATTGCTACCTGGCGCCGCTGCTGTGGCGTCTGCCGCAGATGGGCGTTGATCTGAGCGGTGCCGGCTCTAAAGAGCTGAAAGGTTATATGACACGCGTATTTGAACGTGATTCCTTCCTCGCCTCGCTGACGGAAGCTGAACGGGAAATGCGCCTGCAGGCTCGGGGCTAAGTATGGAAATGTCGCAACTCACCGCGCGTCGCCCCTACCTGCTGCGGGCATTTTACGACTGGCTGCTGGATAACCAGCTGACGCCGCATCTGGTAGTGGATATCAATCTGCCTGGTGTACAGGTGCCGCTGGAGTATGCGCGCGACGGACAGATCGTGCTGAATATTGCGCCGCGTGCGGTAGGCAATCTCGATCTTTCTAATGACGAAGTGCGCTTTAACGCGCGCTTTGGCGGCGTGCCGCGTCAGGTTTCCGTGCCGATGGCAGCGGTCATGGCTATCTATGCGCGTGAAAATGGCGCGGGTACCATGTTCGAACCGGAACCGGTCTACGACCAGGCGATGGACGATCAGGAAGCGGGTCACGAAGAGACGGTGATGTCGGTTATCGATGGCGATCGCCCGGATGATGCGCCGGATGAGGATCATTCTCCTGACGACGAACCACCGCCGCGCGGCGGCCGTCCTTCACTGCGCGTCGTTAAGTAATCTCTCTGCGTAAAAAAAACGGGCCTGATGGCCCGTTTTTTTATGCTGTGACTCAGTAGACGTCACGCAGATAGCGTTTATCTTTCTTCAGCTGATCGATATACGCTGCGGCACGCTCTCCGGACAGGCCGCCGCATTGACGTACCACTTCATACAGCGCGGCGTCGACATCTTTCGCCATACGCGATGCATCACCGCAGACGTAAAAGTACGCGCCTTCCTGCAGCCAGGCGTAAAGCTCGGCGCCTTTCTCCAGCATCCGGTTCTGCACATAAATTTTCTCTTCCTGATCGCGCGAGAAGGCGAGATCGAGGTGCGTCAGCAGACCGCTCTGCTGCCAGCCATGCAGCTCATCATTGTAGATATAATCATGTTCCTGATGCTGATCGCCGAAAAACAGCCAGTTTTTACCTTTCGCTTCCGTTGCCTGACGTTCCTGCAGAAACGCGCGAAACGGTGCAATACCGGTGCCCGGCCCGACCATAATCAGCGGCGCATTGCCATCAGCTGGCACGCGGAACGCTTTGTTGGGCGAAATAAAGATTGCCGGTTTCTCGCCGCGACGTACGCGCTCAGCCAGATAGGTAGAACAGACGCCTTTACGCTCGCGTCCGCCGCTGTGATAGCGCACAGAAGCGATGGTCAGGTGCACCTGATCGGGATGCGCTTTGGCGCTGGATGAGATGGAGTAAGCGCGGTGCTGCAGCGGACGCAGCATGGCCACAAATTCCGGCACCGACAGGCTGCGCTTCAGCTCCAGCTGCAGCAGATCGAGGCTGTCTTTGCCCCACAGCCAGTTGGCCAGCGTATCTTTATCATCGTGCTGCAGTACATGCAGCAGCTCCTGGTTGGCGGTGTGCTGGCCAATCCACTCGATCAGCTTGCGTGACGGCTCGGAGATCTCAAACTGATAGGTCAGCAGATCGCCCAGATTGCGATCAAAGCCCGGCACCGGCGTTTCATAATCTGCTTTCAGCTCAGTCAGCAGCAGCGAGACCAGGGCAGCGTCGTTGACCGGGATAATACCCAGCGCATCGCCCGCTTCATATTTCAGGCCACTGCCGCTGAGGTCAAACTCAAAGTGGCGGATATCTTTAGCCGACTGTTCGCCAGAAAGGCGTTTATTGGTGATCAGTGCAGCCGCAAACGGGTTCTGTTTATTGCTGCCGGGAATAACCGGTGCTTCCGGTGCGCTTTCCAGCACGGTACCGCTGCTGCCGGCGCTGGCCGCAAACTGTGGCATCGCGCTGCCAATCCAGGCATCGGACGGCTCTTCAAAATCGATATCGCAGTCGATGCGATCCACCACCCGGCGGGCCCCCAGCTGTTCAAGACGCATATCGATAAATTTACCCGCCTGGCAGAAACCGTCGTAGCCGGTATCACCAATTGCCAGTACGGCAAAGTGCATCTGCTCCAGGCGCGGCGCGGTGCTGGCTGAAATCGCCTGCCAGAACAGCTGCGCGTTGTCAGGCATTTCCCCTTCACCATAGGTTGAGGTCACAATCAGCACATGACGCATGGTCGTGAAGACTTCAAGATCCACCTCGCCCAGCGCCTGCACCACCGGTACCAGACCTTTGGCACGCGCTGCTTTGGCTGCAGTCTGGGCCAGCGCTTCGGCATTGCCGGTCTGAGAGCCGAACAGAATGTGCAGCTGCGTGGTCGCGCCGGCGCCGGCGGAAGGTGCTGTCTGCTTATCGTCCAGCACTAACAGGCGCGAGTGGAGACCGGCGAGAAAGCCCGCCAGCCAGTATTTCTGCTCACCGTTAAACGGTGCGTCTTCAGGAATGTAAGGAATCTTCATGATACGGGTACTCAATCCTGTTAGTAATGTTCACTCTTAAGGCTCAAATGCCGGGCTGACGCGATCAGGAAAGTTTTCCGACCGCCGCCGCAATCTCCGGGAGCGCCGCACGCGCAAACAGCTCTTCAAAGTCCGGCAGGTGACCCAGCACATCGCGATGGCGCGCATCCTGATAAATGATCCAGCCATAGGTCGCCAGACTATCCATGGAACGGATATTACGCTGCGTTAAAGCCGCTTTGTAATCCGCCATGCGTTTTGCCGCGATCAGGCTTGCCAGCTCATCATCGCTGTAGCTCTCAATCGCCGCACGGGCGTGCCGCTGCAGCTTGCTGACCAGCGAGAAGTCCTCAGTCATCAGCAGGTTGCGTACGGCTTTTTCAACTGCCGGATCTTCCACTGCGGTGCCTTTCGGCAGCTTGCCCAGCGCCAGCTGCTGCGCAAAACTCAGCACGGTGTAGTTGTTAAGCAGGACAAACATCTCCTGTGTATCGGTTGCACCGTAGGCGGGCACGGCCCCGTCAGCAATGGTTTTGCCGCTGCGCCACGCCGCTTTGAATTTGGCTACCTGATGCGCAGCCAGCGAGGTTGACAGCTCTTCCAGCAGGTCTTTGCGTGATTTTGCTTTCAGGATCTCGCCGCCATCCTGGTAGAGCAGCAGCGAACGCGGCATGACGTAAACAAAGTGCTGGCATTCGCTCTCCCAGTTCGCCAGCAGCCAGGCCGCGCGCGGTGAACGCGTCGCTTCCAGATGCCAGTTCAGCATGGTCAGTACCGCCTGCTTATGCACGCGCGCCATCTCGTTGTCATCCGCAATGGAACCAAACAGTACGGAGTCTCCCGCCGCATGGCCGGCAAGGTTGCCATACGGATCATACTGGTAAGCGAAACCGCCACTCATGCCGTTGCCAAAGCCTTTGCCAAACGTGCCGAGGTTCAGGATGGCGCCGTTGGTCATATATTCGCAGCAGAAATCGCCCACGCCTTCCACTACGGCAGTGGCGCCGGAGTTGCGTACCGCGAAGCGATCGCCTGCCTGGCCCTGCACAAACAGCCGGCCACCGGTTGCGCCAAACAGCGCAAAGTTGCCGATCAGCACGTTGCCGTCGCTATCCTGCGCGCCGCCGCCGGGTGACATGACCACCAGCTCACCGCCGCACTGGCCTTTGCCTACGCCATCGTTGCAGGTGCCATAGTGCTGCATCAGCATACCGTCGTTGCAGAACGCTCCGAATGACTGTCCGGCTGCGCCCTGGGTATGGATGTGCACGGTGCGTGGCGCCAGGTAGTGACGCCCGCGGTCGTCTTTCAGTACTGCCGGCAGCACGGTACGCTGCTCAGCAGGCAGCGTATGGTTCAGCAGCCGCTCAATATCGATAGCCAGCTGTCCGCCGACGCTTTTGTTGCGGTTGTTCAGCGTCACGCCGTTGCCCAGGGTAACCTCACGGCCTGCCTGTTCAATCAGCTGCGACGTCACTTCTGTAACCCAGCCATCGTCGAGCGTGAAATCTTTTTCCAGATAGACCGGATGCGCGATTTTCTGTTCCGGTACCACTGTCAGCATGGCGCGCAGATCGAGTTTGCCCACTTCCAGCGGGTGATCCATCAGGTGCAGCAGATCGGCACGGCCACGCGCTTCACGCAGCGAGCGCAGGCCGAGGCGGGCAAGAAACTCACGCACTTCCTGAGCCACGTTAATAAAGTACTGTGCCAGCTGTCGCGGATCGCCATCAAAAGCTTCAGCATTAGTGGTCAGGCCTGCCGGGCATTTCACGTTGCAGTTCTTCGCCATGACACACTTCAGCATCATCAGGGCCGTGGTACCAAACTCAAAGCTGTCGCCGCCCAGCAGCGCAGACTTGATGACGTCGCTGCCGGTCTGCTGCGCGCCGGAGCAGCGCAGCTGTACTTTATCGCGCAGGCCATTGGCGCACAGCGCCTGATGCACCTCAGCAATACCGATTTCCGCCACGCGGCCGGTATATTTCAGGCTGGTTACCGATGCCGCACCGGTTCCGCCGGTATTACCTGCCACGTTAATCACGTCGGCGCCGGCTTTGGCCACGCCAACGGCAATGGTGCCGATGCCCTCTGAGGAGACCAGTTTGACAATAACGCGCACGCGCGCAGCTTTGCAGTCGTGGATCAGCTGTGCCAGATCTTCAATAGAGTAGGTGTCATGATGAGGCGGAGGCGACACCAGCTCTACACCCGGCGTACCGCCGCGGGCGGCAGCAATCTCTACCGTGACCTTAGGCGCCGGCAGCTGACCGCCCTCACCAGGTTTTGCACCCTGACCAATTTTGATCTCCAGCTCTTCCAGCATTGGATCGGCCAGATAGGCCGCCCAGACGCCAAAACGTCCTGATGCCAGCTGTTTGATGCGTGAAGCGCGGATCGTACCGTGACGCGAATAGTGCTCACCGCCTTCACCACAGTTACTCATGCCGCCCACCATGTTGGTGCCGTGCGCGACGGCTTCATGTGCGGGCGCCACCAGCGCACCGTGGCTCATCGCACCGGAGGCGAAGGTGCGGGTGATTTCGTGTGCCGGCTGGATCTCCTCCAGCGGCAGCGAAGGCAGCGCCGTAAAGATTTTTGCCAGATACTCTGCGGCCTTTCCATAGGCGGTAATGTGCAGCACATTCTCTTCTACTCTGCTGCTCTCAATGTCATCCCGGAAACGGGTGCTGAGCGCGCGCGCCAGCGCTGCCAGACGCTCCTGCTCTGGTTTCAGACCGGCAATCGCGTCGATCAGGCGCAGCTCAAACTGGTTCAGGCTGCCCGCGGCGGCCTGACACTGCAGGCCACGGATGGCGAAGCCATTGTTAACCAGTGAATAGCGGCCCAGCTTGCGGCCAAATTCCGCTTCACTGTCCACGTGAGTCAGATCGCAGGGCAGGGCAAGAATATCGCGCAGGGCTGCCGGACGGCGTTTACGCTCGGCATGCATCAGGCTGGAGAACTGGCGGTAATCCGGCGTGATGGCAAAAGTATCGATGACCGCGTTCGGGATGCGCTCAAAGCTGCTCTCTGTAAAGCTGTCCGCTTTAATGCCAAACGCGTTCTCCAGTCTGGCGAGCGTCATCAGACGGATAAAATTATCCTCTTCGCGCGCTTTATCGGTAAAGCGGATCGGCTGTTCCGTCATATCGATGAAGGTCCGCACGGCGATGGTGCCATAGGAGTGACCAGCACCTTCCGCCCGCTCTTTGAACAGGCCAAGCAGCGGCACTTCCGCTTCACCCTGAATTTTCAGCGCGCTTTGATGCCAGTCTACTGCCATCTGGGCGATCGCCGGAAAGCCTGCACCCCCCACCGGGGTTTTAATATTCGGGAAATATTTTTTCAGCACCGGATCTTCAGTATCGAGAAAATTAGGCTCAAAGAACTCACCGCAGCTGTAGCTCTCAACGGTGCAGAGGCCCACTTTGCCCATGGTTTTCATCAATGCTTTTTCAGCGGCTTTGGCATAGCGCCTGAACGCCTTGTTACCCTCTTCGCCTTCACCAAATTTCTCTTCTGCGCGCATCTGCACGCCCAGCGGGTAGACGGCGGAAGCACCAAAGCCCAGCGTGGCGGCGATATGGTGCGATGAGATGCTCTGACCGCTCTCGACCACCAGAGAGACATCCAGACGCAGCCCTTCCTGCACCAGACGCTGGTTAATGGCGGAGATCACCAGCAGCATCGGCATGGCGGCATGCGTAGTTGAAACATGACGATCGGTGATAACGGCAATGCCGCCCTGCGCGCGGGCGAAATCCACCACCTGCTGAGCCAGATTGTCGATCGCTTTTTCCAGCGCGCTGGCGTTAGCGGCGCGGCTGACGATATCTTTACCTGTCACCGGCTCATAGAGCATTTCAAAACGCGCATAGGGCGCCACGTTCTGCTCGCGCAGGCGCAGCATATCAAGATGAGTCAGGATCGGACTGGGAACAATAATCTGCTGGCCTTTGCTGCGGCCAAGGTGCGGTTTAGCCCCCAGCGCTACGCGCAGCGTCATGCCGTCCGCTTCACGGATAGAGTCGAGCGGCGGGTTAGTCACCTGCGCAAAACGCTGCGAAAAGTAGTGCGCCATGCCGCCTTCATGATCGGAAAGGCCGTTGATGGCGTTGCCGTAACCCATTGCTGAGATCTTTTCAGCACCGGTTTGCAGCATCGGATCCATCATGAACTTGAAGCTTTCCTGGTTGTAGTAGTAAGCAACAAAACGCTGATAGGTTTTGAGATCGCCGCGATAGCGCAGCGGAGAGCCAAGCTTCTCGGCCGGAATTTCCGGCAGCTCGTGCAGCTCAACGCGTGCCGCCTGCAGCAGGGCACGGTAATCTTTTGCAGCCGCCAGTTTTTCCAGTGCTTCAGTCGTGGTATAGGCGCGCTTTTCTTTGTGATCGTAATAGAGCATGCCGCCCGCTTCGATGCGGCCGCGACGCAGCACGCTTTCTGGCGGAAACGCAATCTGACCCGCTTCTGACATGGCACCGATATAATCAGCGGTTTCCACTGAACGCAGCGGACGCAGGCCCAGGCGGTCCAGACGTGCACCAATCACCTCGCCGTTGCCAAAAATCAGCGCGGCCGGGCCATCATTTTTCTCTTCATACAGTGAAAAGTACTCCAGCATCGCACGCACGTCAGCGGAGAGTGAACTGTCATTCTCCCACGCCGGAGGCATCATAGAGACCACGGCGGTGATCAGGTCGAGATCATCTTCCATCAGGCGACTGTGAATGCTCTGGTCAAGACGCGAGCTGTCAGACTGGCCTTTAGGACGGACAATTTTTTTACCCCGCGCCAGCATCAGTGCGGCTTCCGCAATGCGGTTTTTACGATCGGTATTCAGCTCTCCGTTATGCGCCATCAGGCGGAACGGCTGTGCCATAGTGGTGTGGGGATCGGTATTGGTAGAGAAGCGGGTATGGAAAAAGAGCCCGCGCACCTGGTGATCGCTGTCGGTAAGATCTTTGAAGTAGGGGATCACTTCGTTGGAGTTCAGACGCGCTTTAAACACCTGCGTGCGTGAAGAGAGTGAGAGCGGATAGAGGCCGCCAAACTCACTTTCGGTAAACGCGCGCGCTTCGATATCCAGCAGCGCCCGGTAGATCTGCCGTTCAAATTCAGTCTGATTCGTTAACGCAGGCGGTGCGGCAAAAACCCACTGCACAATCGGCAGCTGAAAAGCCACGGCGGCAGGGCGTGTCACGCTGTTATCCAGCGGCATGTCGCGCTTCAGCAGCACCGGGAAATTCCATGCGGCCAGGGTCTCTTCAACCAGGCGTTCCGCATTAGCCCGCAGCGTGGCATCTTTCGGCACAAAAAAGTTGCCGACGCCAAACTGGCCAGCTTCCAGCGCCTGACCGGTTAATTTACGGAAAAAGTTAAGCGAAAGATCGACGTTAATGCCGGCACCATCACCGACACCCTCTGCGGACATCCCGCCGCGATGCGGCACGGTACAGAGTGCGCTATGCGCCATCTGCAGAATGTCATGTGTCTGCTCGCCGTCCTTGCGGGTAATAAAACCTACACCACAACTATCGCTGCCTGCGGCCGGATCGTACAAACCATAGGAATGAGGTTTTTGCGTGGACATTGAGAGTCTCCTTAAACTGCTTTAGACATTGCCTGTTCTGTTTCAGGCACAGAGCGCTGACGCGTGCTGTATCACTGGTTTTTTCCGCATTAAGCGCGGGCGTCGCAACACCGAGCAATGACTCTCAGGATCCGGGTATAACGTCCTTGATGAGTTGCTCTTCAATCCGGTCTCTAACGGGAGATAACTTGCATCCAGAGGGAGTCTTCTTGCTGCATAGATATGTCGAGACACAGTCCCGACTGGAAAGCATCCAGCGGAATTTCAACTTATCGGGAAAGCGCACAGAGGTCAAATAGCCAGCGCTGAGCCATATATCTGCAGTAAAAATGGCATAACTGCATGAATTTTATTGATTTTAAGAGTAAATTTATGTCAATAATCGCTAAATTAAACCCCTGCTAAGTGTGAGCCGTCTCACTATCTGCAGGCGGCGATATTACCTCTCCCTGCTGGTACAATCGCTTATGGCAGCATAAAATATCGTAACTGTGCAAGCTGGCATTTCATGTATCTGTTTTTCTTATGGCGTCTGTTTTGAATTAAATTCACATCTGTATAAGTAAAATTAATCAGAAATTGACTGAGTAAAAGTTCATTAAATATGAATTGATATGCAATGAAGGAGGGTGGCACTATGCTGAGGAATCAGCTGCCACAAGAGAAAGAAAGCAATCAGGTCTGACGCTTAGCTGCGCACAGACGGCCTTTCAGATTATTCACCTGTGCAAATTAGTCAAGTGCTTTACTCAGTGTGCGCCAGATGCGGCAGAAACCGGACGCAGATGCACTATTATGGGGCGTGAAACAGGCGCAATATCCCGGTCAGCCCGGGCAGTTACAGGCTAATTACGTTATGATGGCGCCATTCGTTCAGGGGATCTGCCATGAAACAAATTCGTCTGTTAGCTCAATATTATGTCGACCTGATGGTCAAACTCGGTCTGGTACGCTTTTCACTGCTCCTGGCATCAGCGCTGGTGGTGCTGGCGATGATTGTCCAGATGGCGGTAACCATGGTACTGCGCGGGCATGTGGAAAGTATCGACGTGGTGCGCTCGGTCTTCTTCGGCCTGCTTATTACCCCCTGGGCGGTCTATTTCCTGTCGGTTGTGGTCGATCAGCTTGAGGATTCGCGTCAGCGGCTGTCAAAGCTGGTTGATAAGCTGGAAGAGATGCGCACGCGCGATCTCGAACTTAACCAGCAGATGAAACAGACCATCACGCAGCTGAATCAGGAGATCAGCGATCGCATCAGCGCTGAAGAGGCGCGTAAACAGGTGATGGATAAACTGCGTGAAGAGATGGCGCGCCGCGAGCAGGCGCAGATTGAGCTGGAGCAGCAATCCTCGTTCCTGCGCTCATTTCTGGATGCGTCGCCCGATCTGGTCTTCTACCGCAATATCGACAAACAGTTTTCCGGCTGCAACCGCGCCATGGAGCTGCTGACCGGGTTAAGTGAAAAACAACTTATCGGACTGACGCCGCGCGATATTTATGACGATGAAGCAGCAACTAAAGTGCTGGAAACAGATGAAAAAGTGTTTCGCCATAATGTATCACTCACCTACGAGCAGTGGCTGCAATACCCGGATGGGCGCAAAGCCTGTTTTGAGATCCGCAAAGTGCCCTATTACGATCGGGTGGGCAAACGCAGCGGGCTGATGGGGTTCGGGCGCGATATCACTGAACGTAAGCGCTATCAGGACGCGCTGGAGAACGCCAGCCGGGAGAAAACCACCTTTATTTCGACCATCAGTCACGAGCTGCGCACGCCGCTTAACGGCATTGTGGGCCTGAGTCGTATCCTGCTGGATACGGAGCTTAGCCAGGAGCAGCTGAAGTACCTGAAAACCATCCACGTTTCTGCTATTACGCTGGGCAATATTTTTAACGATGTGATTGAAGTGGACAAAATTGAGCGGCGCAAAGTCCAGCTGGATAACCAGCCGCTTGATTTCACCGGTTTCCTTGCCGATCTCGAAAATTTATCCGGCCTGCTGGCCCAGCCGAAAGATCTGAAATTTGTTATGCAGCCTGCGCTGCCGCTGCCGCATAAAATTCTGGCTGACGGCACCCGTTTACGGCAGATCCTGTGGAACCTGATTGGCAACGCCGTGAAATTCACCCGCGAGGGAGAAATTGTTGTGCGGGTCGCGTATAGCGCGAATGAAACGCTGCGTTTTGAAGTTCAGGACTCAGGAATGGGCATCCCGCAGGAGGAGCAGGACAAAATCTTTGCCATGTATTATCAGGTTAAAGATCAGCACGGCGGTAAGCCCGCAACCGGCACCGGTATCGGGCTGGCGGTATCGCGTCGCCTGGCGCAGGCAATGGGCGGTGATATCACCGTCAGCAGCGCGCCGGGTAAGGGCTCCTGTTTTGTGGTTGAAGTTAACGCCCCGCGCGTGGCTGATGAAGTGGAAGATGCCGATCTGGATGACAGCCTGCCGCTGCCGGCGCTGCACGTCCTGCTGGTGGAGGATATTGAACTTAACGTGATTGTTGCCCGCTCAGTGCTGGAGAAGCTTGGCTGCAGCGTTGAGGTCGCAATGAATGGGCATGATGCACTGAGCCTGTTTGATCCGCAGGAGTTTGACCTGGTACTGCTGGATATCCAGCTGCCGGACATGACCGGGCTGGACGTTGCGCGCGCTATTCATCAGCAGCACAACGGCGTGCAGCTGCCGCCGCTGGTCGCGCTGACGGCTAACGTGCTCAAAGATAAAAAAGAGTATCTCGATGCCGGCATGGATGACGTATTAAGTAAACCACTGGCGGTACCGGCGCTGACGGCAGTGATCAAAAAGTTCTGGGATTATCAGGGCGAGGCACAAGAGACAGATATGCCTGTCGCTGATACGCAGTCGCGCATGCTGCTGGATGTGGCGATGCTGGAGCAGTATATCGAGCTGGTAGGGCCTGACTTAATTACGCAAAGCCTGACGATGTTTGAGCAGATGATGCCGGGTTATCTTGATGTTCTTGATTCCAACATGATGGCGCGCGATCAAAAAGGCATTGCTGAAGAAGGGCATAAAATTAAAGGTGCTGCAGGCTCGGTAGGCTTGTTGCATCTGCAGGCGCTGGCAAAACAGATTCAGTCGCCGGAATTGCCGGCATGGTGGGACAACGTGCAGGAGTGGATCGATGAACTCAGGCAGGAGTGGCGCCAGGATGTGGCTGTTCTGCGCGAATGGGTTGCTGAGCGGGAAAAGCAGAAGCACTAAAAAAAATGACCCCGGTCGAAACCGGGGTGCGCGAATACTGCGCCAACACCAGGGAAAAAGCGACTGCTGCTGTTATGGTTAGTTGAAGTAAAAAGCAGCTGTCAGGTATTGGTTAACGTTACAAAATCACCTTAGCAAATTTGCCAGCCTGCGCGACAAGATTCATTAAATTGTGTGATGTTGAACAACGTTCCGCTACAGAAAACATTAATTTGATAACACTGTCAAGCAGGGAATCAATTTCCCTGCTGATTTGTTTGCTATTTAACCAATATGAAGCCGTTTTGACTGTTTTTTCGCCAGCTCAATCAGGTGAGTCTGTGAAAGCACTGATAGCGAGAAGATAGCCGATTGTTTTAGAGTAAATAATGTTTATGTCTCTGTTTTGTAATAAAAATATCCTACAGATGTTCTGTTTATCCGAAACGTTTTGGAAAGCAGGTTAGTAAACTTCCAGATCGGCTATTTTGAAAAATACGCCAGCCAGACTGTAAAATTTGATTTACGGAGAATTAGCGGGGGATTGCGGCGTCGGGCAGCATAAAATGTGTCTGAAACCGATCTCATAACAGACGATAGTCAAAAAAGCCTAAGCTATTTCCCGCCAATGTTAAGATAAATGAAAGTCTGATTTACATGACTATTAGTACAGGTTAACTGCGTCCTGAAGATCAGGTTGAGTGTTTTTTATGCATGGAACCGATTCCTTATAAATGGAAGTCATTGATGTTTCAGGGTATCAGCAGAAGAACCTCGGCCCGCTCTGAACGCTTTTTTATCTTCCGAAACCGGCTGGCAGTATGAAAGCGGGTATAACGATGAGCACAGGGCGCAATCATGACCAGAGTGATTAATTAATACAGGGAAGGGATACAGGAAGAGACTATGAAAAAAAACAAACGAAAGCGGTTCAGCCGGTTTACATCACTGATCGCCAGATGCCTGCTGGTATGGGCAGCCCTCTGGATAGGGGGGATTGTTATTTTCGCTTTCTTACCCGTGCCCTTTTCCGCCGTTATGGCAGAACGGCAGGCAGGCGCATGGCTGCAGGGAAAAACGGATTATGTAGCGCATTCAGACTGGACCAGCATGGATAAGATCTCTCCGTGGATGGCGCTGGCAGTAATTGCCGCCGAAGACCAGAAATTCCCGGAACACTGGGGATTTGACGTCGGTGCCATTCAGCAGGTGCTGGACAACAATAGCGGTGAGCGTATGCGCGGTGCGTCAACGCTTTCTCAGCAGACGGCAAAAAATCTCTTTTTGTGGGACGGGCGTAGCTGGCTGCGTAAAGGGCTGGAAGCGGGCATGACGGTTGGCATTGAGACCGTCTGGACCAAGCGTCGTATACTTACGGTCTACCTCAATATTGCTGAATTTGGCCCCGGTATTTTTGGCGCTGAAGCTGCCGCGCAGCGCTATTTCCATAAGCCCGCCAGCCGCCTGACGATTGCAGAGGCTGCCCTGCTGGCCGCGGTATTGCCTAACCCGATCCGCTTTCGTGCGGATGCGCCTTCAGGCTATGTCCGTCAGCGTCAGCAGTGGATTATGCGTCAGATGCGCCAGCTGGGAGGAGAGGGGTTCCTGAATCGCTACCAGCTGCACTAAGGTATTTATTCTTCGTCAAAACCGGCTTCAAACAGTTCAATGACGGCGGCCAGCGCCGCTGTTTCCTGCGGTCCGCTGGCTTCAATTTCGATATGACCGCCTTTCGCGGAATCCAGCATCAGCAGCGCAATGACGCTGCTGGCCTCAGCCTCGGTGCCCGCTTCATTGCGCAGCAGAACATCAGCGTCGAAACTCTGCACCAGCTCAAACAGCTTCATCGCCGGGCGGGCGTGCATGCCCAGCTTGTTACGGATTTCGACAGTTTGCTTTACGGTCATGATTTACGCTTTTCCAGTGTGCGATGACGCGACTGCACGTTTTTACCGCGCGAACGGAAATAGTCAGCCAGCTGCTCAGCAATATACACAGAGCGATGTTTACCGCCGGTACAGCCTATCGCGACGGTCAGATAGCTGCGGTTGTTGGTTTCCAGCATCGGCAGCCACAGCTCAAGATAGCTGCGCGTCTGGTAGATAAAATTGTGCACTTCCGTATGCCGATCCAGGAACGCCGCCACCGGTCGATCGAGGCCCGTCATCGGACGCAGCTTAGGATCCCAGTGCGGATTAGGCAGAAAGCGCACGTCAAACACGTAGTCGGCGTCAATCGGAATACCGTGTTTAAAGCCAAACGATTCAAACACCATCGTGAGTTCGCGTTCGCGCTTGCCCAGCAGGCGCGTACGCAGCATCTCAGCCAGCTCATGCACAGACATCTCTGAGGTATCAATAATCAGATCGGCACGCGAGCGCAGCGGCTCCAGCAGATCGTTCTCTTCATCAATGGCGCTTTCCAGCGACAGGTTTTTGCTGGAAAGCGGATGCAGACGACGGGTATCGCTGTAGCGCCGGATCAGCGTATTGCGATCGGCATCCAGAAACAGCAGCTGAGGAGAGAAAGAGTCAGGCAGATTATTTAACGCCAGCTCAAAGACTTCCTGCGACTCCGGCATATTACGGACATCAATACTCACCGCCGCTGAAATATTACGCTCCGTCAGCGTATTAGCCAGTTCCGGCAGCAGGACTACTGGCAGATTATCGACACAGTAAAAGCCCATATCTTCCAGAGCACGCAGCGCAACTGATTTACCTGAGCCTGATCGACCACTGACGATCATCAGCACCATCACAATTCTCCCCTGTTTTATCCGGTTCGCAGACCGGTAACGCTATGTACTGATTACGAATGCGCTTCCTGAGCTTCTGTGATAATGGCGTAGAGCTCCTGATCGCTTTGCGCCGCGCGCAGGCGGCGGCAGACCGTCTTATCTGCCAGACGTTTTGCGACCAGCGACAGGGTATGGAGGTGCGTCTTACACTGATCGGCGGGCACCAGCAGAGCGAACAGCAGGTCGACCGGCTGATTGTCCACCGCATCAAAGGCAATGGGCTGATCGAGGCTGATAAACACACCAACCGCCCGCAGCGTATCCTCTTCCAGTTTGCCATGCGGAATAGCAATGCCATTGCCAATGCCGGTACTGCCCATACGCTCCCGGGTCAGAATCGCTTCGAAAAGCGTCTGGTGCGGCAGATTGAGCTGCTTAGCCGCCAGTTCGCTGATTATCTCCAGCGCGCGTTTTTTACTCTGGCAGTGTACGCCGCTGCGGGTGCAGTCAGGCGTCAGAACCGAGCTCAATTCCAGTGTCAGATCGTTGTTCATCGTGGTTTCACTTGCGAGTTCACATAGCCACAGAGCGAAAGGCCCTGCTGGCGTTTGCGCAGATGATAAAACGGGGCGCTCTTCCGCCCCATTTTTCCCTGAGCACTGAACGGGTCAGCGCTCTGCAAACGTGAAGGTTAGTGTTTTTTCAGTTTGTCTTTGTGTTTGGTCAGCTGACGTGCCAGCTTATCAACCAGCCCGTCAATGGCCGCGTACATATCTTCCGCTTCTGCTGTGGCGTGCAGCTCACCGCCGTTAACATGCAGAGTTGCCTCTGCAATCTGAGTCACTTTCTCCACTTTCAGAACAATATAAACCTGATTAATACGATCGTAATAGTGTTCAAGTTTGGCAAATTTGCTGTTCACAAATTCACGCAGCGGGTCAGTGATTTCGACATTGAGTCCGGTAAGGTTTAGCTGCATAGGTCTTCCTTCTTAGTTCAGTCAGACCAGCTGTTTACGCTGGTTTGATGGCGGTATAGATAAAGACTCGCGATACTTCGCAACCGTACGTCGCGCTACCATAATACCCTGTTCAGATAACATGGCGGTCAGTTTGCTGTCGCTCAAGGGTTTTGCGGGATTTTCTGCCGCGACCAGTTTTTTTACCAGCGCACGAATGGCCGTGGAAGAGGCTTCGCCGCCGCCTTCCGTGCTGACATGGCTGGAAAAAAAATATTTCAGCTCAAAAATGCCACGCGGACTGTGCAGATATTTTTGCGTGGTCACGCGTGAGATGGTGGACTCATGCATATCGACCTGTTGCGCGATATCTGCCAGCACCATCGGGCGCATATACTCTTCGCCCTGCTCGAAAAACGCCTGCTGCTGAGCAACGATGCAGCGGGTAACTTTGAGCAGCGTGTCATTACGACTCTCCAGGCTTTTGATGAGCCAGCGCGCTTCCTGCAGGTTATTCCGAATAAACTGGCTGTCGCTGTCGCTGCGCGCTGAACCGCCCATGGCGGCATAGTGCTGATTAATTCTCAGGCGCGGCAGGCTTTCAGCGTTCAGTTCCACCACCCAGCGTGCACCCGCTTTGCGTACCAGCACATCCGGAATAACGTATTCCGGTTCACCTGTATTAATTGATTGCCCGGGGCGCGGATCGAGCGACTGGATCAGCAGCATCGCCTCTTTCAGCACCTCTTCCTTCAGGCGGGTCACCCGCATCAGGCTGCGGAAGTCGTGATTAGCCAGCAGATCAAGATGTTCACTGACAATCAGGCGCGCCTCTTTTAGCATAGGAGCGTCCGCCGCATATTGCGATAGCTGAACCAGCAGACAGTCACGCAGATCGCGCGCGCCTACACCAACCGGGTCAAACCGCTGGACGCGTTTGAGCACCGCTTCCACTTCATCCAGCGTCAGCTCATCGTCGCCGATACTGTCGCAAATGTCCTGCAGCGTCACGGTGAGATAACCGGTGGTGTCGATCGCATCAACAATGGATGTCGCAATAGCGCGGTCGGTATCGGTAAACGGTGTCAGCTCCACCTGCCACATCAGGTAATCCTGCAGCGACTGCGTGGTTTCTCCCTGGTACACCGGCAGCTCATCATCCTGATAATCAGTTCTGGTGCCGGAAGGGGTACCGGCGGTGTAAATTTCATCCCATGACGCATCCAGCGGCAGTTCGTCAGGCATCTCTTTCTGTTCCAGCGCCTCACGGGTATCTAACGTATCGCTTTCCTGCGTTTCGCGTGCGTCCACTTCATCATGAATATCGGTCTGCTCAAGCAGCGGATTGCTCTCCAGCGCCAGCTGGAGCTCCTGCTGGAGTTCAAGCGTAGAGAGCTGCAGCAGGCGAATGGCCTGTTGCAGCTGGGGGGTCATCGCCAGCTGTTGGCTGAACCTGAGTTGCAAACCTTGCTTCATAATCCGGCTTGAATGTCCTAAGCGAATATCGGGTTGATCGACACCTTATCAGAGTCTGAACTCTTCGCCCAAATAAACCCGCTTAACCTGCTCATCTGCCAGAATTTCATCTGGCGTACCGTGTGCAATCAGATTGCCCTGGCTGACAATATAGGCGCGCTCGCAGACGGCCAGCGTTTCACGCACGTTGTGATCGGTGATCAGGACACCCAGGCCGCTGTCACGCAAATGCTCAATGATCTTTTTGATATCGATAACGGAGATGGGGTCAACCCCGGCGAACGGCTCATCCAGCAGAATAAATTTTGGATTGGCCGCCAGCGCGCGTGCAATTTCCACACGGCGACGTTCGCCACCGGAGAGCGCCTGGCCCAGGCTGTTGCGCAGATGTTCAATATGGAACTCTTCCATCAGCTCATTGGCGCGATCCTGGCGCTGCTCTTCAGTCAGATCGTCACGGATCTGCAGCACGCCCATCAGATTGTCGTAGACACTCAGCCGACGGAAAATAGAGGCTTCCTGTGGCAGATACCCGATACCACGACGCGCCCGCGCATGCAGGGGCAGAATACTGATATCTTCATCGTCGATAATAATGCGGCCCGCATCGCGCGGTACAATGCCAACCACCATATAAAACGTCGTGGTCTTACCGGCACCGTTGGGACCCAATAGTCCGACAATCTCGCCCGATTTAACCTGCAGGCTGACATCTTCCACTACGCGGCGGCCTTTATACGCTTTGGCCAGATTTTCAGCGACTAAAGTTGCCATCGGTCAGTTACTCTTTTTAGGGTTTGCAGCGGAACCGTTTTTATCCTGCAGCTGTGAAGGGACCAGCACCGTAGTGACGCGTTTGCTCTGACCCTGACTATAGGCCTGCATTTTCTGCTCTTTCACCAGATACGTGATGCGATCGCCTTTGATATTGCTGTCCTGCTGCTCAATGAAAGCGTTGCCGGTCAGTTCGACAAAATCGTTGGCCAGCTCATAGTGCAGCTTAGCGGCATGGCCTTTAACCGGCTTGCCGTTGTCCTGCATCTGATAAAACGTGGCCGGGTTACCATAGGCATCGACAATCGTTTTGTTGCTGTCGCCGCCGGGACGGGTTACCACCACTTTATCGGCCGTGATTTTAATCGTACCCTGCGTGACGATAACGTTGCCGGTAAAGGTCGCCACGTTGCCCTGCAGATCCAGCGCCTGATTAACCGAGTCGATATTGACCGGTTTCTCTGAATCGCCGGTGACAGCCAGGGCGGGCAGGCTGCCAATCAACAGCGATCCGAGCAGCAGCGCATTAACACTATTTTTGTTCATTTTGAATTTCATAAGAGGTTTTGACCTTTTCAAGCAGTTCGGCGTTTTTTGTCCGCAAATTGCCGCGCATCTTCATGCCCGTGGAGTTAAAACTGCGGCCAAATAACGTCACCTGGTCGTCAGACATCACATCCTGGGTCACCAGGTTGACCTGCGCGTTATCGGTGATAATGCGTTCCAGCTGAGAATCCTGCGTCAGCGTATGCACTTCAACATGGCCATACAGGTAAAGCATACGATCTTTCGTTAGCTTTGCTTTGTCCGCCCGTACTGACCAGGTTGGCACTTTGTTTTCATCAAAGGTCGTCATGACGGGACGATCAAACCAGCTGACTTCATCCGCTGAAAAGTAGGTGACTTTGTCGGAGACAAGCTTGTAGGCCAGTGCACCCGTTGGGTTGTATACCACGGTATTAGAGTTCGCGCTGGTATAGGTTGGCTCCTGATCGTTTGAAGCCAACGGCGTGGCGCTCTCATCCTGATTCGTCAGGTTCCAGCCGATCAATATCAGCGCGACCAGAGCCAGAATCAGCGTTATCCAACGCCTGCTTTTACTCATACTGATTGCCCTCTGGCATCCTCAAATTTATTCTGCGCCAGCAATATCAGGTCGCATATTTCGCGTACCGCGCCGCGTCCGCCGCTGATACGTGTGACATAGTCGGCACGCGGCAGCAACACCGGGTGCGCATCCGCTACGGCAACACTCAGACCCGCCTGCGCCATAACCGGCCAGTCGATCAGATCGTCACCAATGTAGGCCACCTGTGTGCTGTCCAGTGACAGTTTATCCAGAAGTTCACGCCACGCCAAAAGCTTATCTGATTGTCCCTGGTAAAGATGCGTAATGCCCAGCGTCTCACAGCGATCTTCCAGCAGCTTCGCGCGACGGCCGGTTATAATAGCGACTTCGATGCCGGAGGTCAGCAGGCAGCGTATACCGTAGCCGTCGCGTACGTTAAATGCCTTCAGCTCTTCGCCGCTGTTTCCCATATAGATCAGGCCGTCTGACATGACGCCATCGACATCACAAATCAGCAGGCGAATTTGCGCTGCTCGTGCCATAACCTCAGCAGAGACCGGGCCATAGCAGGTGGCGACCATCGCATTTTCAGCGTTCATTTACATTTCCTGTTCAGACTACGCCAGCGCGCAGCATGTCATGCATGTGGACGACGCCCAGCAGCCGGTCTTCATCGGCAACCAGTACGGCGGTGATGTTTTTATTTTGCATCAGATTTAAAGCGTCTACCGCCAGCATATTAGGCCGTACGCGGATCCCGCCGCGCGTCATAACATCCTGAATACGGGCTGACTGAAAATCGACGCCCATATCAAAGATACGGCGCAGATCGCCATCGGTAAAAATCCCTTCAATTTTCATTAAATCATCGACAATTACCGTGAGACCGAGGTTTTTACGCGTGATCTCCAGCAGGGCATCACGCAGGGACGCCTCGCGCGTAACGTGCGGAATTTCATCGCCGCTGTGCATGATGTCGCTGACGTGCAGCAGCAGTTTACGCCCCAGCGCGCCGCCAGGGTGCGACAGGGCAAAATCCTCTGGCGTAAAACCGCGCGCTTCAAGCAGTGCCACCGCCAGCGCATCGCCCATCACCAGCGTTGCCGTGGTGCTGGATGTCGGTGCCAGCCCAAGCGGACACGCTTCCTGGGGCACTTTCACACACAGATGAACATCTGCCGCGCGGCCCATGGCGCTGTCCGGCCGGCTGGTCATACAAATCAGCTGAACTTTCTGTCGCTTCAGCACCGGGATCAGCGCCAGGATTTCGGCAGATTCGCCACTGTTTGAGATGGCAATGACCACATCGCTGGCGCTCACCATACCCAGGTCGCCATGGCTCGCCTCGCCCGGATGTACAAAAAAGGAGGCGGTGCCGGTGCTGGCAAAGGTCGCGGCCATTTTCTTACCGATATGCCCTGACTTGCCCATGCCCATCACCACAACTTTACCCGCACAGGCATAAAGCAGCTGGCAGGCGCGGCTGAAATCGTCATTAATATACTGATCGAGCTGTTCGAGTCCTTCACGTTCGATGCGCAGAACCTTTTTACCCGCCTGCTGAAAATCAAACTCTGCCTGCTGCTGTGACATATCAGTGCATCCTTAATAGCCAGTAAGAAGGGTGGGGCTGAGCCACAGCCATAGCACCCAGAGAAGAAATCCGCTCAGTAACAGCGTGCCTGCTAACCGACCTACGCGCCGTTTACGCAGCAGACAAAACAGGGCAAACAGCACGCTGACGCCCAGCATCACCCAGTAATCACGGCTGAACGCGAGCGGATTGACCTCACCCGGATGAAACAGCGCGGGCAGGCCAAGAACAATCGCCAGGTTGAAAATATTGGCGCCGATCAGATTGCCAATTGCTATATCATCTTCACCTTTCAGCGCGCCTGCGACCACCGTGGCCAGCTCCGGCAAACTGGTCCCTACAGCGATAAGCGTCAGGCCCATCACCAGCTCGCTCACGCCAAAATAGTCAGCAAAAACGGTGGCATTGTCGATGACCATGCGGGTCGACATCGGCAATATAATCAGCGCGACTGCCAGCCAGAGAAAAGCCACCGTGTTACCTGCTTCATCGCGCGGCAGCTCTGCCAGCTGCTCCCGGGTGAGCGTATCGCTGTTGTCATGCCCGGCGCGGCGGGCAATGCGTATAACCGTCAGCAGATAGAACAGCGCCATTAGCAGCAGCGCCACCCCATCCAGCCGGCTGAGGTAATTATCAAACAGCATAATGCCGCTCAGTAAAGACACCAGCAGCAGTAGCGGAAGTTCGCGCCGAATCAAATTGGAGTGTACGGTTAAAGGATGAAGTAACGCTGCGCCACCCAAAATTAACAGGATATTCGTAATATTTGAGCCCAGCGCGGTGCCCACGGCTAAATCCATCTGTCCATGTTGCGCAGCTGAAAATGAGATAATCAGCTCCGGGAGAGATGTGCCGATACTCACTACCGTCATGCCAATAATCAGCGGCGGAATACCAAACGATCGGCATAAAATGGCGGCGCTGAAGACCAGTCGATCGGCCCCGTAAACCAGTAACAGCAATCCGATAAACAGCAGGGCGGTAGCTACAAACATGAAAAATCCTTGGTGGATACGGTGCCGGCGGACCCTGGCCGGCAAAAAAACCTGAGACGCGGGGGAGTCAGCCGCTGATTTTGACTCTCTGAGCGACAAAAGTAAATTTAATGACCGTTTTCGCCACACTGAACCGGTAAGTTTCTGTAAAACTATCGTGAATTGCGGTGTACCAGGCTACCATCCACCCCATTTATTACGCCCGACCCGCTTAACGAGGTAATAATGACTCAGCAGCAAACGAATCTGGTCGAGGTGCGCGGAGTGAGTTTCACCCGCGGCGATCGCACGATATTCGATGATATTTCACTTACGGTTCCGGCGGGCAAAGTTACCGCGATTATGGGGCCTTCCGGTATCGGAAAAACAACGCTGTTACGCCTGATTGGCGGTCAGTTGCAGCCTGACAAAGGCGAAATCTGGTTTCAGGGACAGAATATCCCCAGCCTGTCACGGCGCAGGCTCTATGAAGCCCGTAAGAAAATGAGCATGCTGTTTCAGTCAGGCGCGCTGTTTACCGATCTTAACGTCTATGAAAACGTCGCCTGGCCACTGCGCGAGCACACGCAGTTGCCGCCGGAACTGCTGCACAGCACGGTAATGATGAAGCTTGAAGCCGTAGGGCTGCGCGGCGCGGCGAAGCTTATGCCGGCAGAACTCTCCGGCGGGATGGCACGACGCGCTGCGCTGGCGCGAGCCATTGCGCTGGAACCCGAACTTATTATGTTCGATGAGCCGTTTGTCGGACAGGATCCGATAACCATGGGCGTGCTGGTTAAGCTGATTGATGAGCTGAACCACTCGCTGGGCGTGACCTGTATTGTGGTGTCACACGATGTGCCTGAAGTACTGAGCATCGCCGATCACGCCTATATTGTTGCCGGACAAAAAATCATTGCCGAAGGCAGCACCCGGGAGCTGAAGGAGAATGCCGATCCGCGGGTACGCCAGTTCATTGATGGGCATGCTGATGGTCCGGTGCCGTTTCGTTTCGCCGCCGGCGACTATCTTAGTGATTTGACCCGGACAGGGAGAGAGTAAACTCATGGTGTTACAGGCACTGGCGTCGTTCGGGCGTCGGGGAATAAACAGCTGTGCGACTTTTGGCCGGGCCGGTCTGATGCTGTTTCATGCGCTGGTGGGAAAACCCGCTTTTCGTCGCCATGCGCCATTACTGATCAAGCAACTCTACAGCGTTGGCGTACTCTCGCTGCTGATTATTGTGGTGTCCGGGCTGTTTATTGGCATGGTGCTGGGACTGCAGGGGTATTTAGTGCTGACCACTTACAGCGCAGAGACCAGTCTTGGCATGCTGGTGGCGCTGTCGCTGCTGCGTGAACTGGGACCGGTTGTCACGGCGCTGCTGTTTGCGGGGCGCGCCGGCTCGGCGCTGACGGCAGAGATTGGGCTGATGAAAGCCACAGAGCAGCTTTCCAGCATGGAGATGATGGCGGTTGATCCGTTGCGGCGCGTGGTCTCGCCACGTTTCTGGGCGGGTTTTATCAGTATGCCGCTGCTGACGCTGATTTTCACCGCGGTCGGTATTGCCGGTGGCGCGCTGGTTGGCGTGGGCTGGAAAGGTATCGATCCCGGCTTTTTCTGGTCCGCGATGCAAAGCGCGGTAGATTTTCATAATGATGTCCTTAACTGCCTGATCAAAAGCGCAGTTTTTGCCATCACGGTAACCTGGATTGCGCTGTTTAACGGCTACGATGCGATTCCGACGTCGGAAGGCATCAGCCGGGCAACAACGCGTACCGTCGTACACGCTTCACTGGCGGTGCTTGGGCTTGATTTTGTGCTGACCGCACTGATGTTTGGGAACTGATGCAATGCAAAGCAAGAAAAATGAAATTTGGGTAGGGGTGTTTATGCTGGCGGCGCTGGTGGCGCTGCTGTTTCTCAGTCTGCGCGTGGCCGATCTCAAATCGCTGGGCACTGAACCGACATGGAAGCTGTACGCCACCTTCGACAATATTGGCGGGCTGAAAATCAGTTCACCGGTAAAAATTGGCGGCGTTGTCATTGGCCGCGTCACGGATATTTCGCTGGATGATAAAAGCCTGTCGCCGCGCGTGACCATGGATATCAGCGAACAGTACGCGGATAAAATCCCGGATACCAGTTCACTGGCCATTCGCACGCAGGGGCTGCTGGGCGAACAGTTTCTGGCGCTGAATCTGGGTTTTGACGACCCGGATCTCGGGTCAGCTATGCTCAAAGATGGCGGAACGTTGCGCGATACTAAATCTGCCCTGGTGCTTGAGGATCTGATTGGTCAGTTCCTGTATAAAAGCGGCGACGGCAGCAAAGAGAATCAGTCACAGGATGGTGAGCGTGCACCTGCGCCTGCCACAACGGAATAATCCAGAGAGGTAAAACACGATGTTGAAACGTTTTCTGATGGTTGCCCTGCTGGCAATCGCTCCCCTGGCAGCCACAGCAGCGGACACGGACCAAAGTAACCCGTACACGCTGATGAATGAAGCCGCAGCCAAAACCTTTACCCGGCTAAAGAATGAACAACCAAAGATCAAGCAGGATCCCAATTATCTGCGTGAGATTGTGCGTCAGGAGCTGCTGCCCTATGTACAGATTAAATATGCCGGTGCGCTGGTTTTAGGTCGTTATTATCGTGAAGCGACGCCGGCACAGCGCAACGCCTACTTTGCCGCATTCGGTGACTATCTGGCGCAGGCATATGGACAGGCGCTGGCGCTTTATCATGGGCAGACATATCAAATCCAGCCGGAGAAACCGCTGGGTGATGCCAACATCGTGGCTATTCGCGTTACCATTATTGACCCTAACGGTCGCCCGCCGGTGCGTCTCGATTTTCAGTGGCGTAAAAACAGCCAGAGCGGAAAATGGCAGGCCTACGATATGATTGCAGAAGGGATCAGTATGATCACCACCAAGCAGAATGAGTGGAGCGATCTGCTGCGCACTAAAGGCATTGATGGCCTCACTGCCCAGCTGAAAACCTCTGCGGCACAACCTATTACACTGGATAAACAGCAATAATGAGTGAATCGTTACGCTGGCAGCGCAGTACGGATACGCTGGTACTGAGCGGCAAGCTTGATCGGGATACGCTGCTGACGCTATGGCAGCAGCGCGAAACGGTCATGCAGAACATAAACGTCATTGATGTCGCGGCTCTGGAGCGAGTCGACTCTGCCGGGCTGGCGCTGCTGGTGCATCTGCGCGAGATGGTACGCGTGCAGGGAAGTACGCCGCTGTTCTCAGGGGTGACAGATAAACTCCATTCTCTTATCACGCTTTATAATCTTCAGCAGATTATTGTTTCTGCGGGAAAAAGCGTCTGATCTGACGGCTGAAAAACCAGGCCCCTGATGCGCTCAGGGGCTTTTGCATATTTAAGACTCAGCCGCTTTCCTCTAAGATATCCGCCTTATTATTATCAAGTGAAGTTATAAACCATGGAAAATAGTGAAGTTCAGGCAGTCCTGATGCAGGCGCTGTCATTAGATGAAGTCCACGTGATGAGCAACGACGGCAGCCATTTCCAGGTGATCGCCGTGGGCGAAATGTTTGGTGAACTAAGCCGGGTAAAAAAACAGCAGGCTGTCTATGCGCCGCTGATGGAATACATTGCGGATAATCGTATTCATGCCGTTTCCATCAAAACTTATACTCCCGCCGAGTGGGCTCGCGACCGTAAACTTAACGGATTCTGAGTACCCGTCTGGTTGTTTTGTTGATAGATAATTGAGAGCCGTGTTAATGGACAAATTTCGTGTGCAAGGCCCCACCCGCTTAAGTGGTGAAGTGACCATTTCCGGCGCAAAAAACGCAGCGCTGCCGATTCTGTTTGCCGCGCTGCTGGCAGAAGAGCCGGTAGAAATTCAGAACGTGCCGCAGCTGCGTGATATTGACACCACCATGAAGCTGCTGAGCCTGCTGGGTGCACGCACAGAGCGTAATGGTTCAGTACATGTTGATGCGCGCGATGTGAACGTCTTCAGCGCTCCGTACGATCTGGTGAAAACGATGCGTGCCTCTATCTGGGCGCTCGGACCGCTGGTGGCACGTTTTGGTCAGGGTCAGGTATCACTGCCGGGTGGTTGCGCAATTGGCGCCCGTCCGGTCGATCTGCATATCACCGGTCTGGAACAGCTCGGCGCGGAGATTAAGCTGGAAGAGGGCTATGTTAAAGCCTCTGTCAATGGTCGCCTGAAGGGCGCGCATATTGTCATGGACAAAGTCAGCGTCGGCGCTACCGTGACCATTATGAGTGCGGCCACGCTGGCAACCGGCACCACGGTAATTGAGAACGCGGCGCGCGAGCCGGAGATTGTCGATACAGCAAACTTCCTGAATACGCTGGGCGCAAAAATCTCGGGCGCAGGCACGGATAAAATCACGATTGAAGGTGTGGAACGTCTGGGCGGCGGTGTCTATCGCGTGCTGCCGGATCGTATTGAAACCGGCACTTTCCTTGTGGCTGCGGCTATCTCGCGCGGTAAAGTACTCTGCCGTAACGCACAGCCGGATACGCTGGATGCGGTGCTGGCTAAACTGCGCGACGCGGGTGCTGAGATTGAAACCGGTGCAGACTGGATCAGCCTGGATATGCACGGCAAGCGGCCAAAAGCAGTGAATATTCGCACCGCACCGCATCCGGGTTTTCCAACGGACATGCAGGCGCAGTTTACGCTGCTGAATCTGCTGGCAGAAGGTACGGGTGTGATCACGGAAACGATCTTCGAAAACCGCTTTATGCACATCCCGGAACTGATCCGTATGGGTGCACATGCGGAAATCGAGAGCAACACAGCGATTTGTCACGGTGTGGAGACGCTTTCGGGTGCACAGGTTATGGCGACAGATCTGCGCGCTTCTGCAAGCCTGGTGCTGGCTGGCTGCATTGCTGAAGGCACCACGGTTGTTGACCGGATTTACCATATCGATCGCGGTTATGAGCATATCGAAGATAAGCTGAAAGCGATGGGTGCAAACATCGAGCGTATCAGCGGCGAATAAGCCAGATACGACGATGTAATAGAACCAGTCACAGCAGTGTGGCTGGTTTTTTTTTGTTATTTCTTAGGCGGGATCTTTTTCAGGCTATCGGGCGATCGGATCCGTTTTTTGCGATCCAGCAGAAGCAGGGTGTCAGGATCGTAATAGCGGCTAGGCCAGATCTCTGCCGGGTGTACCTCAAGCGCCGTTGCGATCAGCCACTCACCTTTAGGCCAGGGACGAGACAGCGCATTTGCGAGCGTTGAGGAGCAAAGCCCTGAGGCACGTGACAGCGCCGCCAGTGAAGTGCCACGTTTACGTAGCGCTGCGATAATATCTGCAGGATGCCAATCCTCTTTCCTTGTCTGCATAACTTGTTCTCCATATCCATGTAATGCGTAATCGCTGCCACGGCAGTGAAGGGTAAAACTGGAAATTAACGGCTCTATATAGCAAAAAGGTTCCATTAATTTCCAGTAATTGTTACACCCTGGTTGCAAAACCCGGCTGGTATTCTCAAAAAGTGTGCAAACTTGTGCAAACGGGGGCAGGAAAGTACGGAGAGAATAAAAAACGGAGCCGGGTGGCTCCGTCAGAGATTAAAAGTCGCGCTGCACTGACATATGCGCCAGCGCTTCAAGCGCAGTACGCCATGGACTCTCAGGCAGCAGCTGTAGCGCAGCAATCGCTTTATCTGCTTCTTCTTCAGCGCGTTTACGCGTCCATTCCAGGGACCCCGTCTGCTGCATAGCAGCCAGCACCGGCTCCAGCAAATGCCGCCCGTTACCTTCCTCAATAGCGCTGCGGATCATCGTGGCCTGCTCTGGGGTGCCATGATGCATGGCGTGCAGCAGAGGCAGCGTCGGTTTACCTTCGCTGAGGTCATCACCGGTATTTTTACCCAGCGTCTCGCCATCGGCACTGTAGTCGAGCAGATCGTCAATTAACTGGAAAGCTGTGCCAAGGTAGCGACCATAATCCTGCAGCGCTTTCTCCTGCGCAGGCGAAGCCTCTGCCAGGATCGCTGAGGCCTGGGAAGCGGCCTCAAACAGACGCGCCGTTTTACTGTAGATCACGCGCATGTAGCTCTCTTCAGTGATATCGGGATCGTTACAGTTCATCAGCTGCAGCACTTCGCCTTCTGCGATCACATTCACCGCTTCTGACATCAGCGCCAGGATCTTCAGGGATCCCAGACTGGTCATCATCTGAAAAGCGCGCGTATAGATAAAATCACCCACCAGCACGCTGGCGGCATTACCAAACGCTGCATTGGCAGTGGCTTTCCCGCGACGCATGTCTGACTCATCTACCACGTCATCATGCAGCAGCGTTGCCGTGTGGATAAATTCAATCAGCGCTGCGTTGGTGATATGCAGCGAACCCTGATAGTTGAGCGCACGCGCTGAAAGCACGGCAATCATAGGACGAATGCGTTTTCCTCCGCCGCTGACAATGTAGTAGCCCAGCTGGTTGATCAGTGAGACATCTGAATTCAGCTGGTCGAGGATGGTCTGGTTGACGGCCGCCATATCCTGCGCGGTTAGTTCGTTAATTTGTTCTAGGTTCATTCGTCTGTTCAGCTTTGACTGGTTTTTTGCATGGTAGGCGCTTTTACCCAGCGTGAGTTCAGGTAATCTGTTACTGATTGTACTTGAAAATTCAGGATGAGAAACGGTTGCATTCACTCTGCGCTTTTTTTCTGCAGGAGAGTGCAAAGTGCGCTTGTTTTCTGCTGGATATTTGCGTAGAATTCGCGCCCTATTGTGAATATTATCGCGCCGCCTGATTACACAGAAAGGCAAGCGCAGAAGCGGAGTTTTATATGTACGCGGTTTTCCAAAGTGGTGGTAAACAACACCGAGTAAGCGAAGGTCAGACCGTTCGCCTGGAAAAGCTGGACATCGCAACCGGCGAAACCATTGAGTTCGACCAGGTTCTGATGATTGCAAATGGCGAAGACGTGAAAATCGGCGCGCCACTGGTTTCAGGCGGTATGATCAAAGCAGAAGTTGTTGCTCACGGTCGCGGCGAAAAAATCAAGATTGTTAAGTTTCGTCGTCGTAAACACTACCGTAAGCAAGCTGGTCACCGTCAGTGGTTCACTGATGTGAAAATCACGACGATCAGCGCGTAAGAGGAGATCTGACAAATGGCACATAAAAAGGCTGGTGGCTCGACCCGTAACGGTCGCGACTCCAACGCAAAACGTCTGGGTGTTAAGCGTTTCGGTGGTGAATCTGTTCTGGCAGGTAGCATCATCGTTCGTCAGCGTGGCACCAAGTTCCACGCCGGTAACAACGTAGGCTGTGGTCGTGACCACACCCTGTTTGCTACCGCAGACGGCAAAGTTAAATTCGAAGTGAAAGGCCCGAACAACCGTAAATATATCAGCATCGTTGCTGAGTAAGGTTGTCGTGCTGCAGACGTTCATCGTCTGAACACACGAAGGAAAGGCCCCGCAGCTTTGCGGGGCTTTTTACATTCTGCCGCCGGTTATCGATTCACCGCTAACTGAGCTGCGCAGTTTGTTGTACACTTTCTGTACAGGTCATATTACCAGATTTGCATTATCCGCCGCCGGTCAGCACAGAAGACCCTGGCGGACCCGTTTGCCGCTGGGTTCAGCGACAGACGACAGTGTGACGGAGAAATAGAATGAAGTTTGTTGATGAAGCAACGATCCTTGTGGTCGCAGGTGATGGCGGCAACGGTTGCGTTAGCTTCCGCCGTGAAAAATATATCCCTAAAGGCGGCCCGGACGGCGGCGACGGCGGCGACGGCGGTGACGTCTATCTGCTGGCAGATGAAAACCTTAATACCCTGATTGACTATCGCTTTGAAAAAGCGTTTCGCGCTGAGCGCGGTCAGAATGGTCAGAGCCGCGACTGTACCGGCAAACGCGGTAAAGATGTCACCATCAAAGTGCCGGTCGGTACGCGCATTATCGATCAGGGCACCGGTGAAACGCTGGGCGATATGACGCGCCATGAGCAAAAACTCATGGTGGCGAAAGGCGGCTGGCACGGGCTTGGTAACACACGTTTCAAGTCCTCGGTTAACCGTACTCCGCGCCAGAAAACCATGGGTACGCCAGGCGAGAAACGCGATCTGCAGCTGGAACTGATGCTGCTGGCCGATGTTGGCATGCTGGGTCTGCCAAATGCCGGTAAATCGACCTTTATCCGCGCTGTGTCTGCGGCAAAACCAAAAGTGGCGGACTATCCGTTTACCACCCTGGTTCCCAGCCTCGGCGTTGTGCGCATGGACAGTGAAAAAAGCTTTGTCGTGGCAGATATTCCAGGGCTGATCGAAGGCGCAGCGGAAGGTGCTGGTCTGGGCATTCGCTTCCTGAAGCATCTTGAGCGCTGTCGCGTTCTGTTGCACCTGATCGACATTGCGCCTATCGACGAAACCGATCCGGTAGAAAACGCCCGTATCATTCTTGGCGAGCTGGAAAAATACAGCGATAAGCTCTATCAGAAGCCGCGCTGGCTGGTGTTCAACAAAACTGACCTGCTGAGTCAGGAAGAAGCGGAAAGCCGCGCTAAAGCGATTGCAGAAGCTCTCGGCTGGGATGAAAAATATTATCTGATCTCCGCAGCCAGCCGTACCGGTGTTAATGAGCTCTGCTGGGATGTGATGAGCTTTATCATCGCCAATCCGAAAGAAGCGGAAGAAGAAGAGAAGCAGCCTGAGAAGGTCGCGTTCATGTGGGATGACTATCACCGTGAAGCGCTGGAGACCGCTCAGGAAGTGGAAGAAGATGATGACTGGGATGAGGACTGGGATGATGAAGACGACGAAGGCGTCGAAATTATCTATCAGCGCTAATCGCAGCTAAAAAGCGGCCTCCGGGCCGCTTTTTTTATCGGGATAACCGGGGGGTGTTTAGCCGTTGAGCTGATGTGGCAGCGTACAGCGGGCAATCAGCCCGCTGCGATCTTCACGATTTTCCAGCGTCAGGGTACCGCGATGCATTTGCACAATACGCAGTACGATATTCAGGCCCAGTCCGCTGCCGCCATAGCGCTGATCGCGACGGCGAAAGGCCTGGGTTAACTCCTCTGCGGCGCCGGCGTCAATACCTGGCCCTTCATCCCATATTTCGACTTTTACCTGCTGTGCATCCTGGTACAGCTTAACCCGCACTTCGCTGTTTTCCGGGCTATAGCGCGAGGCGTTCTCCAGCAAATTGCGCAGCATCAGACGCAACAGCACGGCTTCTCCCTGCTGCGGGATATCATGGCCCTCTGGCCAGTACAGTTGCTGCTGACGTTGTAGCAACAGCTCGTCCATCTCGGGTTTCAGCGGCTGCATAATATCCTGCTGCCACCACAGCTGCTGATAGTGGCCGCCCGCCAGCGCCTGACCGGCACGTGACAGCATGAGTAGCTGCTCTACGGTGTGCATCAGCTGATCAATCCGGCTAATCAGCATCTCACTCTGCGGCACGTGCTGCTGCTGCAGCAGTTCCAGATGCAGCCGCAGTCCTGCCAGTGGCGTACGCAATTCATGCGCTGCGTCGGCGGTAAACAGCCGCTCCTGCTGCAGCGTATGGTCCAGACGGGAGAACAGCTGATTGATCGCGCCGGTGACGGCAACAATTTCATCCATGTCAGCATACACCGGCAGGGGAGTGAGATTATCGGCGGAGCGATGCGCCAGGCTGTCCTGCAGCAGTTTGAGCGGACGAATAATCCAGTTGATCGCCCAGAATGAGAGCAGCAGCGTCAGGCATACCATGACCAGTGAGGGCAGCAAAAGCGAAGCGATCGCTTCGCGGATCTCATTTTCTACCCGCTGATTGCGCGCCTGCGCCGAGAGTGTTTCATTGACAAGAAAGCTGATCTGTTCCCGGCTCTCGTGCCAGAGCCAGATCACGCTCATCACCTGACAGATCAGCAGGATCAGCGCCAGCATGATCAGTAAACGCTGCCGCATACTGTTCATTCGCGCAGTTCCAGCCGGTAACCCACCCCGCGCACCGTTTTAATACGATCTTTACCCAGCTTGCGGCGCAGGTTGTGAATATGCACTTCCAGCGTGTTGGATCCGGGATCGTCGTTCCAGCTGTAAAGATCCTGCTGCAGCGTTTCACGATGCACATTTTGTCCGATGCGCATCAGCAGGCGCGTCAGCAGCGCAAACTCTTTGGGCGTAATATCTACTGACTGATTTTCAAGCAGTACCTGCTGAGAACTGAGATTGAGTGTCAGATCGCCCTGCTGCAGCTGGTTATCGCTGTGACCCTGATAGCGGCGGATCAGCGCCCGCACCCGCGCCTGCAGCTCTGCAAGCGCGAAAGGTTTGATCAGATAATCATCCGCGCCGGCATCAAGACCTTCAACGCGATCCTCCAGCGCATCACGCGCCGTCAGGATCAGCACCGGGATCGTAAGGCCTTCGCGCCGCCACTGGCGCAGCAGCAAGGCGCCGTCGCGATCCGGCAGACCAAGATCCAGTACGATCAGCGTATACTGACCGCTGCGCAACAGCGCGTTACTCTCTGCAGCGCTGCCGGCGCAGTCGACCGCATAGCCCTTAGCGCTCAGTGCCTGTGCCAGACCCGACTGCAGCAGTGCATCATCTTCAACAATTAACAATTTCATTAGTTGTTTTTGTTAATGTCCGTGTAGAGGCGGCTTTCAAAGCGTACCAGCGGAATGCGCCGCGTTTTCTGATTTTCCGGCGGTACAGCATAGCCTGACAGGAATTGCACAAAGGCAACCCGCGCACCGCTGGACGTGGTGATGAACCCAGCCAGATTATAGACGCCCTGCAGAGAACCGGTTTTTGCTGAGACTTTGCCATCAAGCCCCGCTTCATGCAGACCACCACGATACTGCAGCGTGCCATCGTAGCCGGCCAGCGGCAGCATGGAGATGTAGTTGAGCGTGGCATCGTTTTTAGCGATGTACTGCAGCACCTGCATCATTGTTTCCGGAGAGATCAAATCGTGACGCGAGAGGCCGGAACCATCGACCTGAATGCTGTTACCCATATCGATACCGGCTTTTTCACGCAGAATTCGCCGCACGGCATCAGAGGCGGCACGAAACGTACCCGGCACGTTAAAGTAGTGATGGCCGATAGTGCGGAATACCGTATCCGCAATCATATTGTCCGATTTTTTCAGCATCATGCGCAGCAGCGTATGCAGCGGTGCGGATTGTGTGGAGGCCAGTACGGTGCCCGGCGACGTGACCTGCGTCTGGCGTACCAGATGGCCACTGTAGTCGATATCCGCTGCACGCAGCATCGCTTTCAGGATCTCACCGGACCAGGCGGCGTCATCCTGCACCGCAAAGGCGAGCGGCAGCGGTTCTGCCCGCTGGCGCATACAGCCTGTCAGCGTATAGCGGTTAAGCTCACCAGGCACCACATCCAGCTCGCAGTACTGACCTTCGCCGCTGTTAGGGGCAAGCGTCCGGACCTGGCTGAACATATGGGCCGGATAGTAAGACGCAATACGCACAAAGGCGGTTTCACCAGCGGTTTTGCCACTGTAAAGCGACACCGAGAAACAGTTTTTGTCGACAATCGCCGCGCCGGGTGGTGCGCTGAAGCACTGGGTCAGATCGTTCCATGGCCAGCCGGGAGCCATATCATGGCTGGCAAAAACAGAGGTATCAATCACCAGATTGCCTTTAATATGGGTGATGCCCTGCTGCTTCAGCGCAGCGACCATATTGCGCAGATTCTGCCTGCTCAGCGTAGGATCACCGCCAAAGCGCGCCACCAGATCGCCATTCAGCGTGCCGTCGGTAATGGCACCGCGTGTCTCAAGCGTAGTCTGAAAGCGGAAGTCGGGTCCCAGCTCCAGAAGTGCCGCCAGCGCCGTGATCACTTTCATGGTGCTGGCCGGTAAAGCCATCTGTTTTCCGTGATAGTCGATAATAGGGGTTGATGCGCCCACTTTCTGTACCATCAGCGCCAGGTTCGCGCCGTCAGGTAAATACTGCATGTATTCTTCAACGGGGGCCGCTTGTGCCTGCAGCATTACCGCGCAGGTTAGTCCGGTAACAAGTCGTGAAAATCGCATAATCTCGCGGTAACTGACGGATGGGGCGTCAATACTACGTCCCCGGACAGGGCAAAGTAAACGATGACCCACAGGGAACTCTGGGGTAAAATACGTATCAAAATGCAAAACCGATCCCTGACCCGGAAAGCTTTCCGGGTCAGGGTTCTTTTGCTTTTGAAAAGGGGCCATGTGCCGCAGAAGCGATTTTTCTGCTGTCACCAGTCAGGATGACACCGTTAACCAGGATAGAGACGAGGAGCCAAAATGAATCAGATTCCGATGACGTTACAAGGCGCTGAGAAGCTGCGTGAAGAGCTGAACGAACTGAAAACCGTAAAGCGTCCGCGCATCATCGCCTCCATCGCTGAAGCTCGTGAGCATGGCGACCTGAAAGAAAACGCCGAGTACCATGCTGCGCGTGAAGAGCAGGGGTTTTGCGAAGGGCGTATTCAGGAGATTGAAGCTAAACTTTCTAATGCGCAGGTGATCGACATCACATCTATGCCAAAAACCGGTCGCGTCATTTTCGGTGCCACGGTAACTGTGCTGAATGTTGATACAGACGAAGAGTTTACTTACCGCATTGTGGGTGACGATGAAGCAGATTTTAAACAAAATCTGATCTCGGTTAACTCTCCAATGGCGCGGGGTCTGGTAGGTAAAGAGGCCGATGACGTAGCTATTGTGAAAACGCCAGGCGGTGATGTGGAGTATGAAGTGCTGAAGGTTGAATATCTGTAAGCACCCGCTGTGGTGACGCAGGGCAGATTGTAAAGAAAGGAAAAAGGCCGCATGGCGGCCTTTTATCGCATGCGTGAGCGTGGCACTTTCTCTGCCCGCAGCGCCGCGCGTAGTGTGTAGCTTAACGAGGCAGCGTGATTTTACGCTCTTTCGCCGGGCGGTACAGCACCAGCACATTGCCGATAACCTGCACATTGCTGGCGTTGGTTTCACGTACAATAGCTTCAACGATCAGCTGCTTGGTTTCGCGATCTTCTGAGGCAATTTTCACCTTAATCAGTTCGTGATGCTCAAGCGCCTGTTCGATTTCGGCGAGCACGCCTTCAGTAAGGCCGTTGCCGCCCAGCATGACTACTGGCTTCAGTGGGTGGGCCAGGCCTTTCAGGTGCTGTTTTTGTTTGGTACTCAGATTCATCGTATTTTTTGCTTACTCAGGGATTGAAAACGGGTCATTCTACCGCCATCTCGGGTATATCGCCAAATCATCGCTACCCATTGCGCGCTGATTTATCGCTACGATGACGATTTAACTGGAAAAATTATGACGGGTAAAAAGCGTTCGGCCAGTTCCAGTCGCTGGCTTCAGGAACACTTTAGCGATAAATATGTGCTTCAGGCACAGAAAAAAGGGCTGCGTTCGCGTGCCTGGTTTAAACTTGATGAAATTCAGCAGGGTGACAAGCTGTTTAAACCCGGTATGACCGTAGTGGATTTAGGCGCGGCGCCCGGTGGCTGGTCACAATATGTGGTACAACAGATTGGCAACAGCGGGCGGGTTATTGCCTGCGATCTGCTACCCATGGATCCGATTGTCGGCGTTGATTTTATGCAGGGTGACTTCCGCGACGAGGCTGTGCTGAAAGCGCTGCTTGAGCGGGTAGGGGACCAGAAAGTTCAGGTAGTGATGTCAGATATGGCACCTAACATGAGCGGCACGCCGGCTGTGGATATTCCACGTTCAATGTATTTAGTTGAACTGGCGCTGGAAATGTGTCGGGATGTATTGGCTCCCGGCGGCAGTTTTGTTGTGAAAGTGTTTCAGGGAGATGGCTTCGATGAATACCTCCGGGAAATTCGCTCCCTATTTACGAAAGTGAAAATTCGTAAGCCAGACGCTTCGCGGTTACGTTCACGTGAAGTGTATATTGTGGCGACAGGGCGCAAACTGTAGGCCCGATTACCGGCGTCAAAGCAAGCTGAATACTGCGTTTATCCCGGCCTGATTCTGAGTTTCAGGATAAACCAGTAAATTCATCCATGCTGCGATTCCAGGTATGAAGGATATATAGTACCCTACGCTGTCTGTTAACACCGTTGTAATATGAGGTTAATCCCTTGAGTGACATGGCGAAAAACCTGATTCTCTGGTTAGTCATCGCGGTCGTGCTGATGTCAGTATTCCAGAGCTTTGGGCCCAGCGAGTCGAATGGCCGTAGGGTTGATTATTCAACCTTCCTGTCGGAAGTGAACCAGGATCAGGTCCGCGAGGCACGTATTAACGGGCGTGAAATTAACGTAACCAAAAAAGACAGTAATAAATATACCACCTACATTCCTGTCAACGATCCCAAGTTACTCGATAACCTGCTGACCAAAAACGTCAAAGTAGTGGGTGAACCACCTGAAGAGCCAAGCCTGCTGGCTTCTATCTTCATTTCCTGGTTCCCGATGCTGCTGCTGATTGGCGTATGGATCTTCTTTATGCGTCAGATGCAGGGCGGCGGCGGAAAGGGCGCGATGTCCTTCGGCAAAAGCAAAGCCCGCATGCTGACGGAAGACCAGATCAAAACCACCTTTGCCGATGTCGCTGGTTGCGATGAAGCGAAAGAAGAGGTGGGTGAGCTGGTAGAGTATCTGCGTGAACCAAGCCGCTTCCAGAAGCTGGGCGGTAAAATCCCGAAAGGCGTCCTGATGGTGGGCCCGCCGGGTACAGGTAAAACGCTGCTGGCTAAAGCGATTGCCGGTGAAGCAAAAGTTCCTTTCTTTACCATTTCCGGTTCAGACTTCGTAGAAATGTTTGTTGGTGTCGGTGCATCTCGTGTGCGTGACATGTTCGAACAGGCGAAAAAAGCGGCGCCGTGCATCATCTTTATCGATGAGATCGATGCAGTAGGACGTCAGCGTGGTGCCGGTTTGGGCGGTGGTCACGATGAGCGCGAGCAGACGCTGAACCAGATGCTGGTTGAGATGGATGGTTTTGAAGGTAATGAAGGCATTATCGTTATTGCTGCCACAAACCGTCCGGACGTACTGGATCCGGCGCTGCTGCGTCCAGGCCGTTTCGACCGTCAGGTTGTGGTTGGCCTGCCGGATGTGCGCGGTCGTGAACAGATCCTGAAAGTGCATATGCGCCGTGTGCCGCTGGCAACGGATATTGATGCCGGTATCATCGCACGCGGAACGCCGGGCTTCTCAGGCGCCGATTTGGCAAACCTGGTCAACGAAGCTGCACTTTTTGCTGCCCGCGGTAACAAGCGTGTGGTGTCGATGGTTGAGTTTGAGAAAGCCAAAGACAAAATCATGATGGGTGCAGAGCGCCGCTCCATGGTGATGACGGAAGCGCAGAAAGAGTCAACGGCTTACCATGAAGCCGGGCATGCGATCATTGGTCGTCTGGTGCCAGAACACGATCCGGTCCATAAAGTAACGATCATTCCGCGCGGTCGCGCGCTGGGTGTGACGTTCTTCCTGCCGGAAGGTGATGCTATCAGCGCCAGTCGTCAGAAGCTGGAAAGTCAGATTTCCACGCTTTATGGCGGTCGTCTGGCAGAAGAGATCATCTACGGTGCTGAGCATGTCTCTACCGGTGCCTCTAACGACATCAAAGTGGCGACCAATCTGGCACGCAACATGGTGACGCAGTGGGGCTTCTCAGAGAAGCTGGGTCCGTTGCTTTATGCGGAAGAAGAAGGTGAAGTGTTCCTTGGCCGTTCCGTAGCGAAAGCCAAGCATATGTCAGATGAGACTGCGCGCATTATTGATCAGGAAGTTAAACACCTGATCGACAGTAACTACCAGCGTGCACGTCGTATTCTGGGTGAGAACATGGATATTCTTCATGCGATGAAAGATGCGCTGATGAAGTATGAAACCATTGATGCTCCGCAGATTGATGACCTGATGGCGCGCCGCGATGTGCGACCACCAGCGGGCTGGGAAGATCCCGGCAGCAGCAACTCTGACAGTAACGGTACGCCAAAGGCGCCACGTCCGGTTGATGAACCGCGTACGCCGAACCCGGGTAACACCATGTCTGAGCAGTTCAATAAATAAGAGGCCATCACCTCAGCAAAAACCCCGGCCAGTCCGGGGTTTTTTACATTTAACATTTGACCACTTCAGGACAAGACCTGCCATGAAACTCCACGCACGTGATGCCTTTCTCGATCTCTCCTTCCCCCACGTAATGGGTATTCTGAATGTGACCCCCGACTCCTTTTCTGATGGCGGTGCACATAACTCTCTGGTAAACGCGCTGACGCACACCAATGAGATGGTGAACGCCGGCGCAACCATCATTGATGTCGGTGGTGAGTCGACCCGGCCCGGAGCGGAGGAGGTCAGCGTTGAAGAGGAACTGGAGCGGGTTATTCCGGTCGTGGAGGCCATTGCGCAGCGGTTTGAGGTCTGGATCTCCGTTGACACTTCCAAGCCTGAGGTAATCCGTGAAGCCGCGAAAGCGGGTGCTCACATCATCAATGATATTCGCTCGCTTTCGGCGCCAGGGGCGCTTGATGCGGCGGCAGAGACCGGTTTACCGGTTTGCCTGATGCATATGCAGGGTGAACCCCGTACCATGCAGCAGACCCCCACATATAAAAATGTCATCAGCGAAGTGGACGCTTACTTCGCTGCCCAAATTGCGCGTTGTGAAACGGCAGGTATTAAAAAAGCGCAACTGTTACTCGACCCGGGCTTTGGTTTCGGTAAGAATCTCAGCCACAATTATGAGCTGCTGGCCCACCTGAGCCATTTTCACCATTACGGCTTACCGCTGCTGGTGGGAATGTCGCGTAAATCGATGATTGGCCAGCTGCTTAATGTCGGCCCGGCACAGCGACTTACCGGCAGCCTGAGCTGCGCAGTGATTGCTGCGATGCAGGGCGCGCAGATTATTCGCGTGCATGATGTGAAAGAGACGGTTGAAGCGATGCGCATCGTGGAAGCGACCCAGAGAGCAAAAGGATAACAGGCATGAGTGAGCGTAAATATTTTGGTACAGATGGCATCCGAGGCAAAGTAGGCGAAGCGCCGATTACGCCCGATTTTGTACTGAAGCTGGGTTTTGCAGCAGGCAAAGTGCTGGCGCGTTCAGGTTCCAGAAAGGTATTAATCGGTAAAGACACGCGTATTTCTGGCTATATGCTGGAGTCGGCGCTGGAAGCCGGGCTGGCAGCCGCCGGTCTCTCTGCAGCGTTTACCGGACCGATGCCAACCCCGGCAATCGCCTACCTGACCCGAACGTTCCGCGCAGAAGCAGGGATCGTTATTTCCGCCTCTCACAATCCGTTTGACGATAACGGCATCAAATTCTTCTCCGCTGAGGGCACCAAGCTGCCGGATGATGTGGAAGAAGCGATTGAGCGTGAGCTGGAAAAGCCCCTGACCTGCGTGGAGTCTGCCGAACTGGGGCGTGCCAGCCGCATTGTTGATGCCGCGGGTCGCTATATTGAGTTCTGCAAAGGCACGTTCCCCGGTGAACTGAGCCTGAACGGCCTGAAAATCGTGGTGGATTGCGCAAATGGTGCCACCTATCACATCGCTCCTAACGTGCTGCGTGAGCTGGGGGCACAGGTAATAGCAATTGGCGTGCAGCCCGATGGCATGAACATCAACAAGGCATGCGGAGCAACTGACCTGCGTCAGCTGCAGCAGCGGGTTTTGGAAGAGCAGGCCGATCTTGGTCTTGCCTATGACGGGGACGGCGATCGCATCATGATGGTGGATCATCTGGGTCAGAAAGTGGATGGTGACCAGATCCTCTACATCATTGCGCGCGAAGCACTGCGTCAGGGGCAGCTGCGCGGTGGCGTGGTCGGAACGCTGATGAGTAACATGGGGCTGGAGCTGGCGCTGAAGCAGCTGGGTATTCCGTTTACCCGTGCTAAAGTAGGCGATCGCTATGTACTGGAAAAGATGCAGGAAAAAGGCTGGCGCATGGGGGCTGAGAACTCCGGGCACGTCATTCTGCTGGATAAAATCAGTACCGGCGACGGCATTGTAGCAAGTTTGCAAGTGCTTACTGCGATAGTACGTAACCACATGAGCCTGCACGATCTGTGCAGCGGCATGAAAATGCTGCCGCAAATTCTGGTTAACGTGCGCTTTACCGGCAGCCACGATCCGCTGGAGAGTGAAAGCGTCAAAGCCGCAGCTGCCGAAGCGGAGCGCGCGCTGGCTGGACGCGGGCGGGTACTGCTGCGTAAATCAGGCACAGAGCCGCTGATCCGTGTGATGGTAGAAGGCGAAGATGAGGCGCAGGTCACCGCGCTGGCGCATAATATTGCCGCAGCGGTAAAAGCGGCTTAAAGCCAGCCAGGCGGCAGGTCTGTCGCCTTTTCGCCTGGTAAATCATCATGCTGGCGCTTTTTTCTGCAATTAAATTTTATGGCTAAAATTGCACTTGCAGAGCCAGGCGCCTTTGGTTAGTATTCACACCCGCTTCTGATGGGTAATGACGAGACTACCCGTCTGTATTGGTTGAAGCTTTAACTGTGCGGTTACGCGCAAGGAAACAGGTTGATTATGTACGAAGCTCTGTTAGTTGTTTTCCTTATTGTGGCGATTGGCCTGGTTGGTCTGATCATGCTGCAGCAAGGCAAAGGCGCTGATATGGGAGCCTCATTCGGTGCAGGCGCTTCCGGTACGCTGTTTGGTTCAAACGGGTCAGGTAACTTTATGACACGTATGACCGCGATACTGGCTTCGCTGTTCTTCATTATCAGTCTGATTCTGGGTAACCTGAACAGCAACAAGACTTCCAAAGGAAGCGAGTGGGAAAACCTCACTGCGCCAGCTCAGTCTGAACAGCAGACTCAGCCAGCTAAACCGGCAACCCCGGGCAATGATATCCCGCAGTAAGCAGTAAATCGTCAACGCTTAAGCGACCATACTATCGTCGCAGTCAGTGCAGTACCGAGGTGGTGAAATTGGTAGACACGCTACCTTGAGGTGGTAGTGCTCGAAAGGGCTTACGGGTTCAAGTCCCGTCCTCGGTACCAATTCTCAGTAAAACTTGCTATTTTCGCAAGATCGGCGTAATATTCGCCACGTTTTCGGACGCGGGGTGGAGCAGCCTGGTAGCTCGTCGGGCTCATAACCCGAAGGTCGTCGGTTCAAATCCGGCCCCCGCAACCACTTTCCCTTAGAGTTCTTTTTCAAATATACTGTATGCATCGACGGACGCACTATCAGTGAGTTTTTGAAAAAAATTCTTCTGGATTGTGCGCCGAAGCCGCACTGCGGCATACAGGGTCCAGTCATAAAAAGCCCCGATTTTTCGGGGTTTTTTGTTATCAGGAAATCGTAACACTGGGCTTTAGGCCCTTTTTTTATGTCTTGGGGGTGGGCTTGTCCACATTAGAGCAAAAATTGACAGAGTTGATCTCTGCTCCGGTAGAAGCGCTTGGCTACGAACTGGTCGGTATTGAATTCGTTCGTGGTCGCACATCAACCTTGCGCATCTATATTGATAGCGAAGAGGGTATCAATGTTGATGATTGCGCCGATGTTAGCCACCAGGTGAGCGCTGTAATGGATGTGGAAGATCCAATTACGGTGGCTTACAACCTTGAAGTTTCCTCGCCGGGTCTCGATCGTCCACTTTTCACCGCAGCACACTACGCGCGCTTTGCGGGTGAGGAAGTCAGCCTGGTCCTGCGGATGGCGGTACAGAATCGTCGCAAATGGCAGGGCATCATCAAGTCGGTGGAAGGCGAGATGATCACAGTGACCGTCGAGGGTAACGATGAAGTGTTCGCGCTGAGCAACATTCAGAAAGCGAACCTGGTCCCCCACTTTTAAAAGTCCGGATTGAGGCTAACCAGGATGAATAAAGAAATCTTAGCTGTAGTAGAAGCCGTTTCTAATGAAAAAGCTCTGCCGCGTGAGAAAATCTTCGAAGCGCTGGAAAGCGCTTTGGCCACTGCGACCAAAAAGAAGTATGAGCAGGAGATCGACGTGCGCGTCAGTATTGACCGTCGCAGCGGCGATTTCGATACGTTCCGTCGTTGGGTAATCGTTGACGAAGTTACTCAGCCTACGCGTGAAATTACGCTGGACGCGGCTCGCTTCGAAGATGAAGCGCTCAATCTGGGCGATTACGTTGAAGATCAGATTGAATCTGTCACCTTTGACCGTATCACCACACAGACTGCGAAGCAGGTTATCGTTCAGAAAGTACGTGAAGCTGAACGCGCGATGGTTGTGGATCAGTTCCGCGAGCAGGAAGGCGACATCATCACCGGTCAGGTGAAGAAAGTGAATCGCGACAACATCACGCTGGATCTGGGCAGCAACGCCGAAGCGGTAATCGTCCGCGAAGATATGCTGCCACGTGAGAACTTCCGTCCGGGCGACCGTATTCGCGGCGTGCTGTATGCTGTGCGTCCTGAAGCGCGCGGTGCTCAGCTGTTTGTTACCCGCTCCAAACCTGAGATGCTGATCGAACTGTTCCGCATTGAGGTACCGGAAATTGGCGAAGAAGTTATCGAGATTAAAGCAGCCGCCCGCGATCCGGGTTCACGCGCTAAAATCGCGGTAAAAACCAACGATAAGCGTATCGATCCGGTAGGTGCCTGCGTCGGTATGCGCGGCGCGCGCGTACAGGCTGTTTCCAGTGAGCTGGGCGGCGAGCGTATCGATATCGTGCTGTGGGATGATAACCCGGCACAGTTTGTAATTAACGCCATGGCGCCTGCCGATGTGGCGTCGATCGTGGTGGATGAAGATAATCACACCATGGATATCGCTGTTGAGGCCGGTAATCTGGCTCAGGCGATCGGCCGTAATGGCCAAAACGTGCGTCTGGCTTCCCAGCTGAGCGGCTGGGAGCTGAACGTGATGACCGTCGACGATCTGCAGGCGAAGCATCAGGCTGAAGCCCATGCAGCAATCGATATGTTCACGAAACATCTCGACATCGACGAAGAGTTCGCCACCATACTGGTGGAAGAGGGCTTCTCTTCGCTGGAAGAACTGGCCTATGTGCCAATGAACGAGCTGCTGGAAATTGACGGCCTCGACGAAGAGACCATTGAAGCCCTGCGTGAACGAGCCAAAAATGCGTTAACCACCCTGGCATTAGCGAAAGAAGAAAGCCTTGGTAATCAGGAGCCCGCTGAGGACTTGCTGAATCTTGAAGGCCTGGATCGTGCGCTGGCCTATCGCCTGGCGTCAAAAGGCGTTTGCACGCTGGAAGATCTCGCTGAGCAAGGTGTTGACGATCTGACAGATATTGAAGGGCTGGATGATGAGAAGGCCGGTGCGCTGATTATGGCTGCACGTAATATCTGCTGGTTCGGCGATGACGCGTAATAACAGGAAGGAACAGCATGACAGATGTAACCGTAAAATCGCTGGCCGCCGAAATTCAGACTCCGGTCGATCGCCTGGTACAGCAATTTGCTGATGCGGGGATCCCTAAGTCTGAAAACGACGCGGTGTCCCAGCAAGAGAAAGAGACATTACTGTCCCACCTGAACCGTGAGCACGGTCAAACCAGTTCAGGTAAACTGACGTTGCAGCGCAAAACGCGCAGCACCTTGAATATTCCGGGCACCGGGGGTAAAAGTAAATCGGTGCAAATTGAAGTTCGCAAAAAGCGCACATACGTGAAGGGTGATGCAGAAGCTGAGCAGCAGGCTCAGGCAGAAGCGGAAGCCGAGGCACAGCGCGTAGCGGAAGAGCAGGCGCGTCGCGAGGCGGAAGAACAAGCCCGTCGCGAGGCTGAATTAAAAGCGCAACGTGAAGCCGAAGATAAAGCCAGGCGCGAAGCCGCTGACAAGGCCAAGCGTGAAGCAGCGGAAAAAGATAAAGTGACAAACCAACCTACCGATGAAGTGACCAAGGCTACGCAGTCTGATAAAGCCCGTCGCGAAGCTGAAGCGGCTGAACTGAAGCGTAAAGCCGAAGAAGAAGCTCGCCGTAAGCTTGAAGAGAGTGCACGCCGCGTAGCAGAAGAAGCGCGCCGCCTGGCAGAAGAGAAAGGCGCTGAGTGGGACAAACCTGAGGAAGAAGATAAAGGTGACTACCACGTCACAACTTCAACTCATGCCCGTCAGGCAGAAGACGAAAACGATCGTCAGGTTGAAGCGGGCCGTGCACGTGCACGTACCACCGCTAAAGCCACGCGTCCTGCGAAAAAAGGCAACAAGCATTCAGAAGCCAAAACCGACCGTGAAGAAGCGCGTGCGCAGGTTCGCGGCGGTAAAGGCGGTAAGCATCGCAAACCTAGCGCGCTGCAGCAGGGCTTTAACAAGCCCGCTCAGGCCGTTAACCGCGACGTGATTATCGGCGAAACCATCACCGTAGCTGAACTGGCGAACAAGATGGCAGTGAAAGGTTCACTGGTCATCAAAGCGATGATGAAGATGGGCGCGATGGCGACTATCAACCAGGTTATCGACCAGGAAACTGCACAGCTGGTCGCGGAAGAGATGGGTCATAAAGTGATCCTGCGCCGCGAGAACGAGCTGGAAGAAGCGGTAATGGACGATCGTGATACCGATGCAGCGCAGGAAAGCCGTGCGCCAGTCGTGACCATCATGGGTCACGTTGACCACGGTAAAACCTCCCTGCTGGATTACATCCGCTCAACGAAAGTCGCCTCTGGCGAAGCGGGTGGTATCACCCAGCACATTGGTGCCTATCACGTTGAAACTGAAAACGGCATGGTCACCTTCCTGGATACCCCGGGACACGCCGCGTTTACCGCTATGCGTGCTCGTGGTGCGCAGGCAACGGATATCGTTATCCTGGTCGTTGCAGCGGACGACGGCGTGATGCCACAGACCGTCGAAGCGATTCAACACGCAAAAGCGGCCGGCGTCCCGGTTGTGGTTGCCGTGAACAAGTGTGATAAGCCAGAAGCCGATCCGGATCGCGTGAAGAATGAGCTGACTCAGTACGGAATCATTCCGGAAGAGTGGGGCGGCGAAAACATGTTCGTTAACGTTTCTGCGAAAGCAGGTACCGGTATCGACGATCTGCTGAACGCCATTCTGCTGCAGGCGGAAGTGCTGGAGCTGACCGCAATTCGTGAAGGTATGGCGAGCGGCGTAGTTATCGAATCCTTCCTCGACAAAGGTCGTGGTCCGGTTGCTACCGTGCTGGTACGCGAAGGTACGCTGAACAAGGGCGATATCGTTCTGTGCGGCTTCGAGTATGGCCGTGTACGTGCGATGCGTGATGAGCTGGGACGTGAAGTACAGGAAGCAGGCCCATCCATTCCGGTCGAAATCCTCGGTCTGTCTGGCGTGCCGGCAGCGGGTGATGAAGCGACCGTGGTGCGTGACGAGAAGAAAGCGCGTGAAGTCGCACTCTATCGTCAGGGCAAATTCCGCGAAGTGAAACTGGCGCGTCAGCAGAAGTCCAAGCTGGAAAACATGTTTGCGAACATGACTGAAGGCGAAGTTTCCGAGCTGAACATCGTACTGAAGTCTGACGTACAGGGTTCGGTAGAAGCGATCTCCGACTCGCTGCTGAAACTCTCCACCGACGAAGTGAAGGTGAAGATTATCGGTTCTGGCGTGGGCGGTATCACCGAAACCGACGCTACGCTGGCGGCTGCTTCCAACGCAATTATCCTCGGCTTTAACGTTCGTGCTGACGCATCTGCGCGTCGCGTGATTGATTCTGAAAACGTCGACCTGCGTTACTACTCTGTCATCTATAATCTGATTGACGAAGTGAAAGCTGCGATGAGCGGTATGCTGGCGCCGGAATTCAAACAGCAGATCATCGGTCTGGCCGAAGTACGTGATGTGTTTAAATCACCGAAATTTGGCGCGATCGCGGGCTGTATGGTTACCGAAGGCAACATCAAGCGTCACAACCCAATCCGTGTTCTGCGTGACAACGTGGTTATCTATGAAGGCGAGCTGGAATCCCTGCGTCGCTTCAAAGATGATGTCAACGAAGTGCGTAACGGCATGGAGTGTGGTATCGGTGTGAAGAACTACAACGACGTTCGCGTTGGCGATATGATCGAAGTGTTCGAAATCATTGAAATTAAACGCACCATCGCATAATTCTATTATCGATGTACTGCAATTTGGGAGGCCACTGGCCTCCCGAATTATTTGGGAGATATCATTATGGCGAAAGAATTTGGTCGCCCGCAGCGGGTTTCTCAGGAGCTGCAAAAAGAGATCGCGATTATTCTGCAGCGCGAAATCAAAGATCCGCGTCTGGGCATGATGGTGACGGTCTCTGGCGTTGAAGTGTCGCGCGATCTGGCCTATGCCAAAGTATTTGTGACCTTCCTGAACGATCAGGATGAGGAAGCGGTAAAAAATGGTCTGAAAGCGCTGAAAGAGGCGTCAGGCTATATCCGCATTCTGCTGGGCAAGGCGATGCGTCTGCGCATCGTGCCGGAGCTGACCTTCTTCTATGACAATTCACTGATTGAAGGGATGCGCATGTCGAATCTGGTCTCTAACGTGATCAGAAACGATGCAGAGCGGCGCGGTGAAACCCCGGCGGAAGATGACAAGGAGGACTGATGAGTCGTCCTCGTCGTCGCGGCCGCGACGTACACGGTGTATTCCTGCTCGATAAGCATCAGGGCGCGTCGTCTAACGATGTGCTGCAAAAAGTTAAGCGCCTGTTTAATGCCAACAAAGCGGGTCATACCGGTGCGCTGGACCCGCTTGCCACCGGCATGCTGCCGGTTTGCCTGGGCGAAGCCACTAAGTTTTCGCAATATCTGCTCGACTCTGATAAGCGCTATCGCGTTATCGCCCGGCTGGGCGAGCGTACGGATACCTCCGACGCAGATGGCAACATTGTGGAAACGCGTCCGGTGACCTTCAGCCAGCCTGAGCTGGATGCAGCGCTGGAGAGTTTTCGCGGTGATACGATGCAGGTGCCGACCATGTTTTCGGCCCTGAAATATCAGGGGCGTAAACTGTATGAGTATGCGCGCGAAGGCGTAACCGTACCGCGTGAAGCCCGGCCAATTACCGTATTTGAGCTGCAGTTTATTCGCTGGGAAGGTGATGAGCTGGAGCTGGAGATCCACGTCTCCAAAGGTACCTATATTCGTACCATCATCGACGATTTGGGCGAGAAGCTGGGCTGTGGTGCGCATGTCATTATGCTGCGTCGCCTGCAGGTCGCACGCTACCCGATTGCACGAATGATGACGCTGGAGCAGCTGCAGGCGGTGGCAGCAGACGCGACAGCGGCTGAAACGCCTGACTACAGTGCACTTGATGCGCTGCTGTTGCCTATGGACAGCCCGGCAGAAGACTTTCCGGTAGTCAATCTGCCTGTAGCCGTTGCCGCCTGCTTTAAGCAGGGTATGCCCGTTCAGGCTGCAAACGCGCCGGCAACAGGACTGGTACGGGTAACGGAAGGCGAAACACAAAAATTTATCGGCATGGCTGAAATAGCCGCCGATGGACGGGTCGCGCCCCGCCGTCTGGTGGTGGAGTTTCCTGGCTGACCGCGCTGCTCAGCTTCGCTGCAACAGCGCATTTGCGTTGCCTGCGGGCGCAGAGTAGAATAGTTCGGCTTTAAAAGCGGGCTGCTGAATTAGAGATCGGCACCCATACATTCATTTTTTTACTGGAGTTTATTATGTCTCTAAGCGTAGAAGCTAAAGCAGAGATCGTTGCTAAATATGGTCGTGGCGCTAATGACAGCGGTTCAACTGAAGTTCAGGTTGCTCTGCTGACTGCTCAGATTAACCACCTGCAGGGTCACTTCTCTGAGCACAAGAAAGACCACCACAGCCGTCGCGGTCTGCTGCGCATGGTATCTCAGCGTCGTAAGCTGCTGGACTACCTGAAGCGTAAAGACGTTGCTCGCTACACCAGCCTGATCGAAAGCCTGGGTCTGCGTCGCTAAGTCTGAAGAATCTGATCAAGGATGTATTACATGCATTATGCAAAAAAACGCATCTGACGATCAGATTTGTGCGAGTTTCGCGAAAAGGGGGCCTTTAAGGCCCCTTTTTTCGAGCAATCCGCAGCAATCCAGACCAAAGTCATGTATTGTTGCTGAGTGTGATCTTTGTTTGCAGAGGTTCGCGCGGCTAATGAGAGGCTTTGCCGCAGGGGCGGTTGAGGGTTGTCATTAGTCGCGAGGATGCGACAAAGATCGGTTACTACTGGCGGGCCGCAATGGCTCTGCCCTGAATTTAAGGATGTTAATTTTGCTGAATCCGATCGTACGCAAATTCCAATATGGTCAGCATACTGTCACGCTGGAAACCGGCATGATGGCACGTCAGGCTACCGCAGCAGTGATGGTAAGCATGGACGACACCGCGGTATTTGTTACCGTGGTTGGCCAGAAGAAAGCGAAACCAGGCCAGGACTTTTTCCCGCTGACCGTTAACTATCAGGAGCGTACCTACGCTGCTGGTCGTATCCCGGGCAGCTTCTTCCGCCGTGAAGGCCGTCCAAGCGAAGGCGAAACTCTGATTGCGCGTCTGATTGACCGCCCGGTGCGTCCGCTGTTCCCGGAAGGCTTCGTTAACGAAGTGCAGGTTATCGCGACTGTGGTTTCTGTTAACCCTCAGGTTAACCCGGACATCGTTGCAATGATTGGCGCTTCCGCTGCGCTGTCACTGTCAGGTATTCCGTTCAACGGCCCAATCGGTTCTGCTCGCGTTGGTTACATCAACGACCAGTATGTCCTGAACCCGACCGCAGATGAGATCAAACAGTCACGTCTGGACCTGGTGGTTGCCGGTACCCAGAATGCGGTACTGATGGTTGAATCTGAAGCAGATATTCTGACTGAAGAGCAGATGCTGGGCGCTGTGGTATTTGGCCACGACCAGCAGCAGGTTGTTATCGAAAACATCAACGCACTGGTTGCCGAAGCGGGCAAACCGCGCTGGGACTGGAAACCAGAAGCGACTAACGATGCGCTGATTGCACGCGTTGCGGCACTGGCTGAAGCGCGCATCGCTGATGCTTACCGCATCACCGACAAGCAGGAGCGTTACGCGCAGGTTGGCGTGATCAAAGATGAAACGGTTGCTGCGCTGCTGGCTGAAGATGCTGCGCTGGATGATGCAGAAATCGGCGATATCGTGCATAGCCTGGAAAAGAACGTGGTTCGTACCCGCATTCTGAGCGGTGAACCGCGTATCGATGGTCGCGAGAAAGATATGATCCGCGGTCTGGACGTCCGTACCGGCGTACTGCCGCGCACGCACGGCTCTGCACTGTTCACCCGTGGTGAAACGCAGGCGCTGGTTGCTGCCACACTGGGTACCGCACGTGATGCGCAGAACCTGGATGAGCTGATGGGCGAGCGTACCGACAGCTTCCTGTTCCACTACAACTTCCCTCCATACTCCGTGGGCGAAACCGGCATGGTTGGCTCACCGAAGCGTCGTGAAATTGGTCACGGTCGTCTGGCGAAGCGCGGCGTGCTGGCAGTGATGCCTAAGCAGGAAGAGTTCCCGTACACCGTACGTGTTGTATCAGAAATCACTGAGTCGAACGGTTCTTCTTCTATGGCTTCCGTGTGCGGTGCTTCTCTGGCCCTGATGGATGCAGGTGTCCCGATCAAAGCAGCCGTTGCCGGTATTGCTATGGGTCTGGTGAAAGAAGATGAGAAGTTTGTCGTGCTGTCTGACATCCTGGGCGATGAAGATCACCTCGGCGATATGGACTTCAAAGTAGCCGGTAGCCGTGATGGTATTACTGCGCTGCAGATGGACATCAAAATTGAAGGCATTACCCGCGAAATCATGCAGGTTGCGCTGAACCAGGCTAAAGGTGCGCGTCTGCATATCCTGAGCGTTATGGAACAGGCTATCAGCACGCCGCGTCAGGAAATCTCTGAATTCGCACCGCGTATTTACACCATCAAAATCAGCTCTGACAAGATCAAAGATGTGATTGGTAAAGGCGGCTCGGTGATCCGTGCGCTGACCGAAGAAACCGGCACTACCATCGAAATCGAAGATGACGGCACCGTAAAAATCGCTGCGACCGACGGTCAGAAAGCGAAAGAAGCGATTCGTCGTATCGAAGAGATCACCGCTGAAATCGAAGTAGGCCGCATCTACTCCGGTAAAGTGACCCGTATCGTTGATTTCGGTGCGTTTGTGGCTATCGGTGGCGGTAAAGAAGGTCTGGTTCATATTTCTCAGATTGCCGACAAGCGCGTAGAGAAAGTGACTGACTATCTGCAGATGGGTCAGGAAGTACCGGTTAAAGTGATGGAAGTTGATCGTCAGGGCCGTGTACGTCTGAGCATCAAAGAAGCCACTGAGCAGAAGCCGGCAGACGCCGTTGCTGCTGTGGACGCTTCTGACGCCGAATAAGCGTGTCCTGATTAGCCCCTTCCTGCCTGGCGGGAAGGGGTGTTTGTATACCCTGGTAGCGTCAGATTTCGGCGGCTGTGCCGATAAGTTGACACCGCCGGGGTATCATCGCGAGGGCGGGAACCCTTGTGCATAGCAGGCGGATGACAGGATGGTTATCCCAATGTTTGTATCGGGAGTGGGAAATGAAGCCTTTTTTGCGCTGGTGTATTGTTGCGACAGCTATTTCGCTGGCAGGATGCAGCAACTCCAATTGGCGTAAGAACGAAGTTCTGGCAGTACCTTTGCAGCCCACACTGCAGCAAGAGGTCATTCTGGCGCGAATGGAACAAATTCTTGCCAGTCGGGCCCTGACCGACGATGAACGCGCACAGCTGTTATATGAGCGCGGAGTGTTGTATGATAGTTTGGGTCTGAGGGCACTGGCGCGGAACGATTTCTCGCAAGCGCTGTCTATAAGACCAGATATGCCAGAAGTGTTTAACTATCTTGGTATATACTTAACGCAGGCTGGCAACTTTGATGCCGCCTACGAAGCGTTTGATTCTGTACTTGAGCTTGATCCAACTTACAATTATGCGCATTTGAACCGCGGTATCGCTCTCTACTACGGTGGTCGATACAGGTTAGCGCAAGATGATCTGCTGGCGTTTTATCAAGACGATCCTAACGATCCGTTCCGCAGCCTCTGGCTCTATCTCACTGAACGCGAGATGGATAAAGACCAGGCTAAAGTAGCGCTGAAACAGCGTTATGACAAAGCGGCTAAGGACCAATGGGGATGGAATATTGTCGAGTTCTACCTGGGCGACATCAGTGAAAAAACATTGATGGAACGTCTCAAGGCGGACGCAACGGATAACACCTCGCTCGCTGAACATCTCAGTGAAACCAACTTCTATTTAGGTAAGTACTACCTAAGTCTGGGGGAGAAGGACGACGCGAAAGCGTTGTTCAAACTGGCGGTGTCTAACAACGTTAACAACTTTGTTGAACACCGATACGCATTGTTGGAACTGGCGCAACTCGGCCAGACACAAGACGATTTATCAGAATCTGACCAGCAATAGCTGACGAACTTTTATTGCCTGTTGTACCTGTAAAGTCATCACCTTAAGAGGTGAGGGCTTTTCTGTTCGTCAAAACTTCTAATTTGAGCCGGTTCACACTTTTTGATGAAAATGACTGAAAATTTTCACGACGAGTTATGTAGACTGGCCGCCGCAATCTAAGAGGCACGTGTACTACATGACTGATATTCAAACCACTTTTGCTGATCTGGGCCTGAACGCCGACATCCTCGAATCTCTGAACGGTATGGGCTACGTTAAGCCTTCCCCAATCCAGGCTGAGTGTATTCCTCACCTGCTGGCGGGCCGTGATGTTCTGGGTATGGCGCAGACCGGTAGTGGTAAAACCGCGGCGTTCTCACTGCCGCTGTTAAACAACGTTGATCCTTCTGTCCGCGCACCACAGATCCTGGTGCTGGCACCGACCCGCGAACTGGCGGTGCAGGTGGCTGAAGCAATGACAGAATTCTCTAAACACATGCGTAACGTCAACGTCGTGGCCCTGTATGGCGGCCAGCGTTATGACGTACAGCTGCGCGCCCTGCGTCAGGGACCACAGATTGTTGTGGGTACCCCGGGTCGCCTGCTGGACCACCTGAAACGTGGCACTCTGGACCTCTCTAACCTGCGTGGTCTGGTACTGGACGAAGCTGATGAAATGCTGCGTATGGGCTTCATCGAAGACGTTGAAACCATCATGGCGCAGATCCCGGAAGGTCATCAGACCGCACTGTTCTCTGCAACTATGCCAGAAGCGATTCGTCGTATTACCAAACGCTTCATGAAAGATCCGCAGGAAGTGCGTATCCAGTCAAGCGTAACCACGCGCCCGGATATTTCACAGTCTTACTGGACCGCTTACGGCCGTAAAACTGAAGCGCTGGTGCGTTTCCTGGAAGCAGAAGATTTTGATGCAGCGATCATTTTCGTGCGGACTAAAAACGCAACGCTGGAAGTGGCTGAAGCCTTAGAGCGCAGTGGCTACAACAGCGCCGCGCTGAACGGCGACATGAACCAGGCACTGCGTGAGCAGACGCTGGAGCGCCTGAAAGATGGCCGTCTCGATATCCTGATTGCTACCGACGTTGCGGCCCGTGGCCTGGACGTAGAGCGTATCAGCCTGGTCGTAAACTACGATATCCCGATGGATGCGGAATCGTATGTTCACCGTATCGGCCGTACCGGTCGTGCAGGTCGTGCTGGCCGTGCGCTGCTGTTCGTTGAGAACCGCGAGCGTCGTCTGCTGCGCAACATTGAACGCACCATGAAGCTGACTATTCCGGAAGTAGAACTGCCAAACGCAGAGCTGCTGGGTGAACGTCGTCTGGCTAAGTTCGCCGCTAAAGTTCAGCAGCAGCTGGAAAGCAGCGATCTGGATCAGTATCGTGCACTGCTGAGCAAAATGCAGCCGGAAGAAGAGCTGGATATCGAAACGCTGGCAGCAGCCCTGCTGAAAATGGCTCAGGGTGAACGTCCGCTGATCGTACCGGCTGACGCGCCGCGTCCGCAGCGTCGTGAGTTCCGCGATCGTGATGACCGCGCTGATCGACCACGCCGTGACCGTGACAGCCGTGGTGAGAGCCGTGATGGCGATCGTCCGCGTCGTGAGCGTCGTGACGTTGGCGAAATGCAGCTTTACCGCATTGAAGTGGGCCGCGATGACGGCGTTGAAGTTCGCCACATTGTGGGTGCTATCGCTAACGAAGGTGATATCAGCAGCCGCTATATTGGTAACATCAAGCTGTTTGGCACGCACTCCACCATCGAGCTGCCAAAAGGCATGCCGGGTGAGGTTCTGCAGCACTTTACCCGCACGCGTATTCTGAACAAGCCGATGAATATGCAGCTGCTGGGTGATGCGCAGCCGCACGAACGTACTGAGCGCCGCAGTGGCGGTCGTGACTTCGGTGGCGAGCGTCGCAGCAGCGCACCGCGTGGCGACAGTGCACCACGTGGTGAAGGCGCACCGCGTCGCTTCTCAGAGCGTCGTGAAGGTGGCCGCGAAGGCGGACGCTTTAGCCGTGAAGCGGGCCGTGGCCCACGTCGCGACGAAGGCACCTCACGTCGTCGTGATGCATAATCGCTAAACGTTAAGCAGTAAAAAGGGACGCCATATGGCGTCCCTTTTTTTATCTTTTTGGCTCAGCCGTTACAGCGTGCTGGCGGCTTCCATCGCCAGTGCAAAGGAGCGCAGCCGCGCGCTGGAATCAAAGATCTGACCGTTAACCATGATCTCATCCGCCTGCGTTTCACGCTGCAGCGCAGCCAGACCGTGACGCACCTTTTCGCTGTCGCCCACTATCGACATGCTCAGCGCCTGCTGCACCCCATACTGCTCTGACGGTGACCAGAGGTTGTCCATATTTTCCACCGGCGCAGGCAGCGGGCCCGGTTTACCGCGGCGCAGGTTGATAAACTGCTGCTGCATAGAGGTAAACAGGAAGCGCGCGTCGCGTTCGCTATCCGCCGCGACTATATTCACACACACCATAGCGTATGGCTTTGCCAGCCGCGCTGAAGGCTGGAATTTTTCCCGATACAGGTGCAGCGCCTGCAGCAGAAGATCCGGAGCAAAATGCGAGGCAAAGGCAAACGGCAGCCCGAGCTTCGCCGCCAGCTGGGCGCTATAGAGGCTTGAACCGAGCAGCCATACCGGAATTTTCAGGCCGAGTCCCGGCACAGGCTGTACCGGATGATGTTCGCCCTCTTCAGCGTCAAACCAGCGCAGCAGTTCAGCGACATCTTCCGGGAAGCTGTCAGCCTGAGCGCTGGAGAGATGACGGCGCAGCGCCATCATCGTGCGCTGATCGGAACCCGGTGCACGGCCCAGCCCGAGATCGATACGGCCAGGGTAGAGCGACTCCAGGGTACCAAACTGTTCGGCGATCACCAGCGGCGCATGATTGGGCAGCATAATCCCGCCGGAGCCAAGACGCAGAGTTTCGGTGTTTGCTGCGAGATAACCAATCAGTACCGAAGTCGCTGCGCTGGCAATGCCGGTCATGTTGTGATGCTCAGCGAGCCAGTAGCGGTGGAAACCCAGCGCTTCCGCCTGGCGCGCCAGCGCCAGTGAGTTGTGAAAGGCGTCGCGCGCAGACGCGCCTTGCGGAATAGGAGCCAGATCCAGCACGGACAGGCGAACAGGTTTTTTCTCAGACATGAGTACTCCAGCAAATGATGGCGCAGGCGTTGAGCAGCCTGCTGCCATAAGTATTACGCAACATTACCCATATTAAAACTGCTATTACGGGCAGGGATATAGCCGGATTGTGCCTTTATTAACCATTTCCCGCGGGGGCTCCCGCTTTTCCTGACGCGCAGTGACCACCTTGTTGATCTCAGCACAGAACCCCGTGCGACTGACGTGGCATAATTGATCACATTTTACAGAATGCGCTGCGCTACACTGTTCGCGTCTGTACACTGCCTGTTGGCGGAAAAAGTCTTCTGATTACGCGTTTATTGCGGGCATAACTGCAAATCAGACGGAAAAAAGTCTTTTGCAACAACTCTTAAACGCGCAATTTCGTCATGTTTTCGTCAAAGGTGAGTTAGACTTTCTGCAAGGGCGCGGCCTGGGCGATCGGATTGCTGCGAGTCAGTTTTGCCGCATCGCTACGCTGCAGGCGGCGTCTGACCGTTTCACGCGATGCCGAAGCAGATGCCGGGTTTCGCGGCGAAGCCAATGACTTGCTGCTGGTAGCTGCTCTGGCTAAAGCAGAAAGGAAACAGGAGGCGCAGGCTTATGCGTCACGCACGGGGATGCCATGTTAATTCGTACTGAGATTGGCGTTGATGCTGCCGGCATCGATAGCCTGCTAAAACGCAGTTTTGCGACGACAGCTGAGGCTGAACGGGTACAGCAGCTGCGCGAAGATGGATTGCTCACGCTGGGCGTGGTGGCGACCGACGATGAAGGTCAGGTGCTGGGCTACGCTGCTTTCAGTCCGGTGACGCTGCAGGGTGAAGATCGTAACTGGGTGGCGCTGGCCCCGCTGGCTGTTGACAGTTCGTTGCGCGGGCAGGGTCTTGCAAAGCAGCTGGTTTATGAGGGTCTCGATTCCCTGAACGAATTCAGCTACAGCGCGGTCGTGGTGCTGGGCGATCCCGCTTTTTACCAGCCGCTGGGTTTCGAGCCGGCGGCGCGCCATGGGCTGCACTGCCGCTGGCCCGACAGCGAAAGCGCATTTCAGGTTTATAAGCTGGCTGACGATGCGTTCAGCGGCGCGGAAGGGTTAGTCGTATTTGCTGCGCCGTTCAACCACGCTGAGTAAACCAGGTCGTCAGACACGCCGGCTGCTGCGCGATCAGCAGCAGTTTATGGGTACGGGCGAGTTGCTTGACCTGATACTCCAGGCGTGAGGCCGCAGCGCGGTCACCGGCGGGGCAGTGAAACATCAGCGTCAGTGGTCCCTTGCCGCGCAGCGAGCGGGCGCCGCGTCCCTGCTGATGCTGCTGCAGCCGGCGCGACACATCGGTAGTAATCCCGGTATAGATCATCCCGGCAGCGGTTTGCAGCATATAAAGCTGCCAGTTCTGTTCCATTTCTCAGACCTCAAAACAAAGCACCGGCAGTGTAACGCGCCGCCGCGTTCACGGCTATGTGCAGGGAGCGACCTTTGTCCGATCTGTCTCATTTACTGCGTTATCTGAAGAAACAGCATGTGCTTTCGATCTGCGCCAGCGCACCGGAAGAGCTGTGGTGCGCTAATTGCTACTATCTGTTTGATGAAGCACAGATGGCATTCTGGCTGATGAGCGACACCGCCACGCGGCATGGTGCAATGATGCTGCATAACCCGCAGGTCGCAGGCACCATCAATGGCCAGCCAAAAAGTGTTCAGCTGCTTAAAGGTGTGCAATATCGTGGACGGGTGCAACTCAGCGAGGACGCGCAGGCATTAAGCGCCTATCAGCGCCGTTTTCCGGTAGCTAAAAAAAGGATTGCTCCGCTCTGGCAGCTCACGATAGATGAGCTGAAGATGACGGATAACACGCTGGGTTTTGGGAAGAAAATCAGCTGGCAGCGTACCGCATAATGACAGGGGCGCATGAATGCGCCCCCTACAGATCGTGCGATCGTAAGGGCGGCATTCATGCCGCCCTGGGTCAGGTATATCGCAGAAACCAGGGGCACATGAATGCGCCCCCTACAGATCGTGCAATCGTAAGGGCGGCATTCATGCCGCCCTGGCTCAGGTAAATCGCAGAAACCAGGGGCGCATGAATGCGCCCCCTACAGGTCGTGCAATCGTAAGGGCGGCATTCATGCCGCCCTGGCTCAGGTAAATCGCAGAAACCAGGGGCGCATGAATGCGCCCCCTACAGATCGTGCAATCGTAAGGGCGGCATTCATGCTGCCCTGGCTCAGGTAAATCGCAGAAACCAGGGGCGCATGAATGCGCCCCCTACAGATCGTGCAATCGTAAGGGCGGCATTCATGCCGCCCTGGGTCAGGTATATCGCAGAAACCAGGGGCGCATGAATGCGCCCCCTACAGATCGTGCAATTGTAAGGGCGGCATTCATGCCGCCCTGGCTACAACGATCGTCCGGGGTATTACGAGGCGTTTAGGATGCGCAGCGATTCACGGTTAAATGCCGGCAGATCTTCCGGGGTGCGGCTGGTGACCAGCTTGTCATCATCCACGACCACTTCTTTGTCGTAAAAATCGGCACCGGCGTTACGCAGATCGATCGCAATCGCTTTCACACAGGTCATCTTGCGGCCGCGCACGCCGTTGGCGCTGATCAGCAGCTGCGGCCCGTGGCAAATGGCGAAAATCGGTTTGCCGCTGGCAACAAACTCTTTGGTGAACTGCACAAAACGATCGTCACCGCGCAGTGCGTCAGGGGAGTGACCGCCCGGCAGCAGCAGCGCATCAAACTCCGCTGCACTGACGTGATCGATATCTTTATCGATCTTCACTTCCGCTTTGCCCTGTTTACCTTTAACCGTTTTTCCTGCCTGCATCTCAATGGTGACCACTTCATGGCCCGCCTGGGTGTAAGCATCCGCTGGTGAGGTAAATTCAGAATCCTCAAAATCATCGGTGATCAGAACCGCTATTTTCTTGCCCATCTTCTCTTCTCCATGTGGTTCGCGAACGCAGGGTTCGTTGCATGAGTGACCTGACAAGTCTGGACGCTAATGACTGAAACGCAAGCCGGACGGCGTAATGTCTTCTGCAGGCGGCGTCAGCGGCAGCAGACGCAACCACCAGATTGTCTGGTTCCGGCTGCCCCGCCACTGCAGCTTTGCATCCTTTTCAGCCTCAACAAACCGGCCATCAACCAGTACATCAATAGCGTCGAGTATTACCCGCTGGGCGGCAGAAAGTTCAGCCAGCTCATAGCCGGTCCAGAGCCAGATATCTTTACCGGGACAGTCGCGGCGTACGCGGCGCACCAGCCGGCGAATATGCGGCACATTGTGCGGATGCAGCGGATCGCCCCCGCTGAGCGACAGGCCCTGACGCGGCACGCGCGTATCGTTGAGATCGGCAATCAGCTGTTCTTCCATCTGCAGCGTAAACGGTGTGCCCGTGTCGGTACGCCAGGTGCGCGGGTTATAACAGCCCCGGCACCGGTGCTCGCAGCCCGCGACAAACAGCGTGCAGCGCGTACCCGGCCCGTTCACCACGTCGATGTCATAATAGCCATGAATACGCATCATTTTGGCAGCCCGCCGCTCATGTGCTTCACGCGTCGCTGCACCTCCTGCTGTTTACCGGCATTGAAGGGGCGGGCATCCGGGCTGCCAAGATAGCCGCAGACGCGGCGCGTGACGGAAACCCGGGCGGGATCGCGATTGCCGCAGGCGGGACAGGTAAAGCCTTTGCTGGTGCAGCTGAACTCACCGCTGAAGCCGCAGGCGTAGCATTCATCAATCGGCGTATTGGTGCCGTAGTAGGGCACCCGGTGGTAGCTGTAATCCCAGACATCTTCCAGCGCTTTCAGGTTATGCTGCAGGCTGGGATATTCGCCGTAACAGATAAAGCCGCCGCTGCTGACCGCCGGATAGGGCGCTTCAAAATCGATTTTGTCGTACGGATTTACCTTCTTTTCTACATCAAGGTGGAAACTGTTGGTGTAGTAGCCTTTATCGGTCACGCCCGGAACCACACCAAATTCGGCTGCATCGAGGCGACAGAAGCGATCGCACAGGTTCTCACTCGGCGTACTGTAGAGGCTAAAGCCGTAGCCGCTCTCCGCTTTCCACGCGCTGGCCGCCGCGTGCAGGCGGGAAACAATGGCCAGCCCTTTTGCCCGCAGTTCGGGTGAATCGTAAGGGTGTTGCCTGTTCCCGCTCAGCGCATTCAGCGTCTCATGCAGGCCAATAAAGCCAAGCGAAACCGACGCCCGCCCGTTGCGGAACAGGGCACCAATCTCTTCATCCGCCTGCAGCCGTATGCCACAGGCACCTTCCATATAGAGAATGGGCGCTACGCGCGCTTTAGTCCGCTCAAGACGCGCGATACGCGTCATCAGCGCCTGCTTTGTCAGCGCCAGCCGCTGGTCGAGCAGCTGCCAGAAGCGATCGTCATCTCCCTGCGCCTCCAGCGCAATGCGTGGCAGGTTGATCGTCACCACGCCAAGGTTGCAGCGCCCGTCATGTACCGGCTCTCCCTGCTCCTCGTAGCAGTCAAGGAAGCTGCGGCAGCCCATTGGCGTTTTAAATGAGCCGGTCACCGCCACAACCTGGTCATAATTGAGGATGTCGGGGTACATACGTTTAGCAGCGCAGCGCAGCGCCAGCTGTTTGATATCGTAATTCATGTCGCCTGGTCGCCGGTTTATGCCGTCGCGGATGGCAAATACCAGCTTGGGAAATACCGCCGTTTTATGATTTTTACCCAGTCCGGCGATCCGGTTATGCAGAATCGCCCGCTGGATCATGCGCGCGGCTTCACAGGTGCCAAGCCCGAAGCCAAACGTCACAAAGGGGGTCTGGCCATTGGCGGTGTGCAGCGTATTGACTTCATATTCCAGCGACTGAAACGCGTCAAAGCACTCTTTTTCAGTGCGTTCACGGGCATACGCTTCAGCGCTTTCGATTTGCCACGCCGCGGCAATCCGGCGATGCTTCGCCATGCTTAATTCCACAAACGGCGCCAGCACTTCATCAATACGGTTTAGGGTTGTGCCGCCATAAATATGACTGGCGACCTGCGCGATGATCTGCGCGGTGACAGCGGTCGCGGTGGCAATCGATTTGGGCGGCTCAATCTCCGCGTTGCCCATTTTAAAGCCCTGCTTCAGCATGCCTCGCAGGTCGACCAGCATACAATTGAACATCGGAAAGAAAGGGGCGTAATCGAGATCGTGATAGTGGATCTCGCCACGCTCATGCGCCTCTGCGACCGCACGCGGCAGCAGATGCTGCTGCGCATAATGTTTTGCCACGATGCCCGCCAGCAGGTCGCGCTGTGTCGGGATCACATTACTGTCTTTATTGGCGTTCTCATGCAGCAGCGCCGTGTCGGTCTGCTCCACTAACCCCCTGATCGCATGATGCAGCCTGCTGCGCTGCTCGCGCGCCCGATCGCGGTCGTGACGATACTCAATCCACGCGCGCGCCACCGCCGGCTTGCCGGCATGCATCAGCGCGTCTTCCGCCGCCTGCTGGATCTCATGAATATCAACTTCTGCATGGGTGGCCAGCCGCTGACCGATCTCTTCAGCCAGTGCCCGGCACCAGGCGGGATCGTACTGCGCCACGGCCTCTGCCGCCGCCGCGATGGCCTGTTCAATCCGCTGTGTGTCAAACGCTACTTTGCAGCCGTCGCGCTTTATTACTGTTACCGGCATACACGCTCCCTGGACTATATATAGATATTCCAGGTAGTGTAATGGCTATATGTTGTGTCTGGGCGGGGATTAATCGCGTATGGCTTGATATGCCGCAAGGAAGTGGCGAGTCCCTCTCCCGACAGGCAGAGGGACAGGGGATCAGCGACGTACGGCGATCGCTTCAATCTCAATTTTGACATCTTTAGGCAGGCGGGCGACCTCCACGCAGGAGCGCGCCGGGAAGCTGGCCTGATGTTCAGTAAAGAACGCCTCGTAAGTGGCGTTAACCGTGGCAAAATCGTTGAGATCTTTGACAAAGATCGTGGTTTTGACAATGTCGCCGACCTGCAGGCCTGCGGCTTCAACAATCGCTTTTACGTTCTCCAGCGACTGGCGCGCCTGTGCCGCCACGTCCTCCGCGACCGCACCGGTTGCCGGATCAACCGGGATCTGTCCGGAGGTGATAATCATGCTGCCGAGATCCACGCCCTGCACATAGGGACCGATAGCGGCGGGTGCCTGTTCCGTACTGATTTCGCGAGACATCGTTTCTCCTCAGAAGTGCGCGACCGGCGGGACGCCTGCCGCGTAAGCCAGGGTTCCCATTATAGGGAGCGGTCAGATGATTACCAGTGACCCAGTACCACATGGCGGGCAAACGACTTCTCGCAATATTTGCACTGCAGGTGGATATCGTCATCACGCTGTTTTACGGCAAAGCTGGAGAAAACCGGCTCGCTGCGGCTGATGCAGTTGCTGTTCGGGCAGGTCAGCACCTGCTCAATGCGCGCCGGCAGCGCTGGCGTAATCTTGGCGACCACTTCATATTCATCGATGCGGTTCACCGTGGCGTGCGGCGCATAGAACGCCAGCTGGTTGATCTGATCTTCTGTGAGAAAAGTGTTCTCAATTTTGATCAGATCCTTACGTCCCATCTCGCCGGAAGGCAGGTTAAGGCCGATGGTAATGCGCTGATCGGTTTCTGTCAGGCGGAACAGCGACAGCAGCGTAAACCCCGTCTGTGCCGGAATATGGTCGATGACCGTGCCGCGTTTAATGGCCTCTACCTGCAGTTTATTATCCTGAGTCATGATCGATTGCTCCTTATTCTGCCAGTTCGCTATTCAGTACCAGCGCCAGAAGGGCCTGGCGGGCAAAAATGCCGTTACCCGCCTGCTGGAAATACCAGGCGTGGGGCGTGCTGTCGACATCGGTGGCGATCTCATCCACACGCGGCAGCGGGTGCAGCACTTTCAAATTGGCGCGCGCGCCATGCAGATCGGCGGCGCGCAGAATGAACTGCGCCTTTACGTTGGCATACTCTGACGGATCGAGACGCTCTTTCTGTACCCGCGTCATATAAAGAATATCCAGCTCAGGCAGCACCTCTTCAATGCTGTCGTGCCGCGTCCAGACAATGTTCTGTTCATCCAGCATATCGGTGATATAAGCGGGCATGGCGAGCGCAGACGGGGCGATGAAATAGAAACGGTTGCCGGTGAACTTCGCCAGTGCCTGCGTGAGCGAGTGCACGGTGCGGCCATATTTCAGATCGCCGACCATCGCGACACTGAGGTTATCAAGCCGTCCCTGCGTTTCACGGAGGGTAAAGAGATCGAGCAGGGTTTGCGTCGGATGCTGATTTGCGCCATCACCGGCATTGAGGATCGGTACGCCGCCTGAAAATTCCGTAGCCAGACGCGCCGCACCCTCCTGCGGATGGCGCATCACGATAGCGTCAACGTAGGTGCCGATCACGGAAATGGTGTCGGCCAGCGTTTCGCCTTTTTTGCCCAGCGAGGTGTTACCGCCGTCGGCGAACCCGACCACCGATGCCCCCAGGCGATGCATCGCCGTCTCAAATGAGAGGCGGGTCCGGGTAGAGGCTTCGAAAAAACAGCTGGCAATCACATTATGCTTCAGCAGCTCAGGCTGCGGCTGCGCCTTAAGCCGGGCAGCGGTGTGCAGCACCAGCTCCAGTTCATCGCGATTGAGGTCGTTGATGGAAATGATGTGTTTGCGATATAGCGGGTTAGCCATAGCTTTCTCCTCAGTGCTGCCGGATAGCGGACAAAAAAAAGCCCCTTTACAGGGGCTTTATAACGATCGGTGAATAGCGGAAAGAAACAGCGGTGCCGCCTGCGTTCAGGCGGACGGGAGCAGCAAAATGTGGCTGGCGCTGTGGCATGTTTCCTCCGGCAAATTGTGGCGCATTATACGCATTCACAGGCGGGCAGCAAGCGCTAAGTAAACGTTTGCCTGGCGTTAATCAGCGCTGGGTCAGCGTGGCCACCATCACCGCTTTAATGGTATGCATGCGGTTTTCCGCCTGGTCGAACACGACGCTGTGCGCCGACTCAAATACTTCGTCGCTGACTTCCATTCCTTCTTCCAGCCCGTACTGTGCGGCCAGCTGCTGGCCCAGGGTGGTTTTATCATCATGAAAAGCGGGCAGACAGTGCAGAAACTTCACCTGCGGATTACCGGTCAGCGCCAGCATCGCGCGGTTAACCTGATAGGGGCGCAGCAGAGCAATACGCTCTTCCCATACCGATTTCGCCTCGCCCATTGAGACCCAGACGTCAGTATAGATAAAGTCTGCACCCTGTACGCCTTCGGCAATATTCTCCGTCAGCGTAATTTTTCCGCCGGTCTGCGCCGCCGCTGCCCGGCAGGTCTCTACCAGCTCCGTCTCCGGCCAGCATGCTTCAGGCGCTACCAGACGCAAATCCAGCCCCGTCAGCGCGGCGGCCTCCAGCATGCTGTTGCCCATGTTGTTGCGTGCGTCGCCCACATACACCAGCGTCATGTCGCTCAGCGCTTTACCCGGCAGCTGCTCCTGCATCGTGAGCAGATCGGCCAGCAGCTGCGTAGGGTGAAACTCATCGGTCAGGCCGTTCCAGACCGGTACGCCGGCATGTTCAGCCAGTGTTTCCACCAGGGTCTGACCATAGCCGCGATACTGAATGCCATCGTAGAAGCGTCCCAGCACCCGGGCGGTATCTTTCATGGACTCTTTATGGCCAATCTGACTGCCGCCTGGCCCGAGGTATGTCACATTCGCCCCCTGATCGTAAGCGGCAACTTCGAAAGAGCATCGGGTACGGGTCGAGTCTTTTTCGAAGATGAGCGCGATATTTTTGCCGGTAAGGTAGCGGGGTTCACTGCCGCTTTTTTTAGCCTGTTTCAATTCAGCGGCCAGCGACAGCAGGCTGGCGATCTCTGCCGGGGTAAAATCCAGTAACCGCAGGAAATGTTTCAAATATAACTGGCTCATGCTTTGCTCCGTAAGCCGCTTGGTAATGAATTAAAATTCAATCTAACCGTATGAATATTCATTTTCAACCCCGGCGCAAATAAACTTTCTGTTTTGTGTAGTGGCGCGCGAGGCAGTATGGGAAAATAATTGCATTCACTGCCACCATTTTGAGGACTTACCCATGGCATACGAAGCATTGCTGGAAGAACAGCGCGAAGAGACGCGTCTGATCATCGAAGAGTTGCTGGATGACGGAAGCGATCCGGATGCGCTCTACACCATTGAACACCATCTCTCCTGCAACAACTTCGACTCGCTGGAAAAAGCCGCCGTTGATGCGTTTAAGCTGGGCTATGAAGTCACCGAGCCGGAAGAGCTGGAGCTGGAAGATGGCACCACGGTGATGTGTGTGGATATCCTCAGCGAATCTGCGCTGAAACCTGAACTGATCGATGCACAGGTTGAGCAGCTGGTGAACCTGGTGGGCAAATACAACGTTGATTATGACGGCTGGGGCACCTACTTCGAAGATCCCAACGCGGAAGATGACGAAGACGAAGATGAAGAGATGGACGATGACGGCGAGGATAACGGCGTCCGTCACTGATCGTACCGGGCGGCGTCTGTCGCCCGTTTCACTTACCTGCCTGTAAAGACCACCAATGAATTACGCTCCGCTATTAGCCCCTATTCACCAGTTCCTGCACTGCCGCACGCCTGAGGCGTGGATCCTGGAGGCGCGCAAGCCGGAAAATCTCACGCTGCTGCTGACCGATCACATGGTGTGCGAGCTGAAAGCTGCGCAGACCGCCGTGTGGCTGATCCGGAAATATGTGGCGGATAAACCGAGCGGCGAGGCCATTCTGGCGTGGCTTGAACCCTATGATGCGTTTGTTTTTGGCGAAGCGCACAGCAGCGACTTCATTAATGCGCATAAAAATCTGACCAAAAGCGTTATCGTGCGCAACGAGCTGCCGTGGGCGGATGAGATGGTGGAGAAGATGGTGCTGCTGATCAAAGAGGAGCTACACCACTTTTATCAGGTATGGGAGATCATGCAGGCGCGCGGTCTGATTTACCGCAAAATCACCGCCAGTCGCTACGCCAAAGGGCTGCTGCGGGAAGTCACCACCCATGAGCCCGATACGCTGGTGGATAAGCTGATTTGCGGCGCCTACATTGAAGCGCGCTCCTGTGAACGGTTTGCCAGCCTGGCACCGCATCTGGATGCGCAGCTGGAGAAGTTCTATATCTCGCTGCTGCGTTCAGAAGCGCGACACTATCAGGACTACCTTGCGCTGGCGGCGCAGATCTCACCGCGCGATATCACACCGCGCGTACAGGCGATCGGCGCAGCGGAAGCGCGCCTGATCGGCGAGCCGGATACGGAGCTGCGCTTTCACAGCGGCGTGCCCGCGTTCTGAGTGCGGCCCTCTACGCCAGCGTTTTAAGCATCCGCACTTCGCAATCGACGTGACCGGTACAGCCCATGGCGCGGTCAATATGCGTAAATCCCAGCGCTTCATAAAGCGCAATCGCCCGCGTCAGGCTTGCGGTGGTTTCCAGATAGCAGCGGCGGAATCCCTGTGCCTGAGCAAACGCCAGCGCACGCAGCGCCAGCTCACGTGCCAGACCGCGCCCGCGCACCTGCGGCAGAAAATACATTTTCTGAAGCTCGCAGATATCGGGTGCGCTGCACGCCAGCGGCGCAATGCCGCCGCCGCCCACAACCTTGCCCTCCAGCTCCACAACCCAGTAGGCGCTTGCAGGCGTGCTGTAGAGTTCAAACAGGCGATCAAGCTGAGGATCGGCGACGGTATAGCCTTTATCCGCGGTCAGGCCAAACTCGGCTGACACCGTGCGGATCACCTGTGCAATCGGCAGGTTGTCCGCGGCGCAGATCGGGCGGACCTGCAGATTCAGTGAGGTGAGGGTGCTCATGGCAGAATTCCGGTAATAAAAAAGCCGGGCAGAGCCCGGCTTCGGTTAGCGAACAGGTCTTAAGCGCTTACAATGCCGCAATCACGCCCTGCTGTTCAATCAGTTTTGCTTTTGACTGCTCCATCTCTGCCACGCGCTCGCGCTCTTTCGCGACCACCGCTTCCGGTGCACGCGACACAAAGCCTTCGTTCGCCAGCTTGGTCTGGATCTTCTCAATCTCAACATCCAGCTTCAGCAGCTCTTTCGCCAGACGCTCCAGCTCCGCCTCTTTGTTGACCAGATCGGCCATCGGGATCAGCAGTTCTGCTCCCTCAACGATTTTGGTCACAGAGACCGGGCCTTTCTCGCCCGCCGGCAGGATCGTCAGGCTCGCAAGACGCGCCAGACGGGAGAGGAAGTTACGGTTCTCTTCCACGCGACGCTGTGCGTCAGCGGAGCAGTCGCGCAGCAGGACATCCAGCGGCTTGCTCGGCGCGATGTTCATCTCAGCACGGATATTACGTACCGCGACAATCGCCTGTTTCATCCACTCAATGTCTGCCTGCGCTGCGGCATCCTCATTCGCCGCGTCATACTGCGGGAACGGCTGCAGCATAATGGTGTCGTGATCGATGTTTTTCAGCACTTTTACGCGCTGCCAGATAGTTTCCGTAATAAACGGAATAATCGGGTGTGCCAGACGCAGCAGGGCTTCCAGCACCGTTACCAGCGTGTTACGCGTGCCGCGCAGCTCCGCTTCGCTGCCGCTGTTCATTACCGGCTTGGTCAGCTCCAGATACCAGTCGCAGAACTGGTTCCAGGTGAAGTCATAGAGAATATTGGCCGCGATATCGAAGCGATAGCTGTCCAGCGCCTCACGGTACGCTTTCACCGTGCGGTTGAACTCGCTCAGGATCCAGCGGTCCGCCAGCGACAGCTTCAGCTCGCCACCCTGCTGCCCGCAGTCCTGATCTTCGGTATTCATCAGCACAAAGCGGCTGGCGTTCCACAGCTTATTACAGAAGTTGCGGTAGCCTTCAAGACGCTTCATATCCCAGTTGATATCGCGTCCGGTTGAGGCCAGCGCGGCCAGCGTAAAGCGCAGGGCGTCCGTGCCTGATGGCACGATGCCGTCCGGGAACTGCTTCTCGGTACGCTTGCGGATTTTTTCCGCCAGCTGCGGCTGCATCATGTTGCCGGTACGTTTCTCCAGCAGCGCTTCCAGCGAAATCCCATCAACCATATCGAGCGGATCGATGACGTTGCCTTTCGACTTCGACATCTTCTGTCCCTCTTCATCGCGGATCAGACCGGTCATATAGACGGTCTTAAACGGCACCTGCGGCTTGCCGTTCTCATCTTTGATGAAGTGCATGGTCAGCATGATCATGCGCGCGATCCAGAAGAAGATAATGTCGAAGCCGCTCACCAGCACGCTGGTCGGGTGGAAGGTACGCAGCGCTTCGGTGTTCTCCGGCCAGCCAAGGGTAGAGAAGGTCCACAGGCCGGAGGAGAACCAGGTATCCAGCACGTCATCATCCTGACGCAGCGCCACGTCTGCGGCCAGGTTATTCTCCTGACGCACCTCTTCTTCGGTGCGGCCGACATAGACGTTGCCGTCATTGTCATACCACGCCGGAATGCGGTGACCCCACCAGAGCTGGCGTGAAATACACCAGTCCTGAATATCGCGCATCCAGGAGAAGTACATATTTTCATACTGCTTCGGCACAAACTGGATATCGCCGTTTTCAACCGCTTCCACCGCGACTTTCGCCAGCGGCGCGGTACGCACGTACCACTGATCGGTCAGCATCGGTTCAATGACCACGCCGCCGCGATCGCCGTACGGCACCGTAAGGTCGTGTGGCTTGATCTCATCCAGCAGGCCCGCCTCATCCACGGCAGCGACAATCGCTTTACGCGCGGCAAAACGCTCCATGCCCTGGAACGCAGCCGGGATCTCATCGGAGCAGGCGGTGCTTGCTTCACCGTTGGTGTCGAACACTTCTGCCCGGGCGCGAATATCGCCGTCGAAGGTCAGAATATTGATCATCGGCAGCTTGTGACGACGACCCACTTCATAGTCGTTGAAATCGTGCGCCGGGGTGATCTTCACGCAGCCGGTGCCTTTTTCCATATCGGCGTGCTCATCACCGACGATCGGAATGCGGCGATTTACCAGCGGCAGGATCAGCTCTTTACCGATCAGATCTTTATAGCGGGGATCTTCCGGGTTAACAGCAACGCCGGTATCGCCCAGCAGGGTTTCCGGACGGGTGGTGGCGACAACCAGATAATCTTTGCCGTCTGCGGTGGTCGCGCCATCCGCCAGCGGATAGCGGATATGCCACATCGAGCCTTTGCTTTCGCGGTTTTCTACTTCCAGATCGGAGATAGCGGTGCGCAGTTTAGGGTCCCAGTTTACCAGGCGTTTGCCGCGGTAGATCAGGTTCTCTTTGTAGAGGCGCACAAACACTTCTTTCACCGCATTGGAGAGGCCGTCATCCATGGTGAAGCGCTCGCGCTCCCAGTCCACGGAGTTGCCGAGGCGGCGCATCTGGCGGGTGATGGTGCCGCCGGACTCCGCTTTCCACTGCCAGATTTTATCGATAAAGGCGTCACGGCCATAATCCTGACGCGTTTTTCCCTCTTCAGCGGCGATTTTACGCTCCACAACCATCTGCGTCGCAATACCGGCATGGTCAGTGCCCGCCTGCCACAGGGTATTTTTACCCTGCATGCGCTGATAGCGGATCATGGTATCCATGATGGTTTGCTGGAAGGCGTGACCCATATGCAAGCTGCCGGTGACGTTCGGCGGCGGGATCATGATGCAAAAGCTTTCCTGGCTGGTATCGCCATTTGGTTTAAAGTAGCCCTGCTGTTCCCAGTGCTCGTAGAGCGGCTGCTCGATATCTTGCGGGTTATATGTCTTGTCCATTTCTGCTATGTCGTTTGCGGCGGGGGTGGTGGCGCCGTTTTCAGTTGGAAACCAACGCTGCGATAGGCTTTATAGCGATCGCGCGCCGGTTGTTTCAGGGATTCTTCATACGGTACGAAGTCTATCACTTCATGGAAAGCGGTGGCAAAATCTGCGAACGCCGGCAGCAGGCTGATCAGCAGATCGCGCGGCGCGCTGCTACGCCGCTGTGGCCAGGCAAGTTCTACCGGTGCACCATAACGCGGACCTTCACCGGCCAGATTATGCGGCACAAAGGCGTTTGCCGGACGCTGCCACAGCGCCTCATCAAGCCGGTTCGCCTGCGCCTCGCTTTCACAGGCGATCAGAATGCGTTTACCTTCACGCCAGCGGGCAGCAGCCAGATCGCACACCAGCGCTTCAATCGCGCTAAGGCCATCATTGGCGCTTTCTGACTCTAAAACATAGAAGGTGGCGTTTTTCATGGCGGGCTAAATTCCATCAGTAACAACAGAGAGCATTGTGCGTCAGCGCGCGGCGTGCGTCCAATATTAAGGCCGGTATCAATCGCAGAGGGGCCATTAATGACGTCATCACGTCCCGTGCGCGTATCAACCCCGGGCGCCATGAATGGCGTCATCACGTTCCGTACGCGCATCAATCCGGGCGCCATGAATGGCGCCCCTACGGGGAAAAATGCCGCCACAGGGGGCGCATTAATGCGCCCCTGGTCAAACACCGCACCGTTTGGACGTCATCACGTCCCGTATGCGTATCAACCCCGGGCGCCATGAATGGCGTCATCACGTTCCGCGCGCGCATCAATCCGGGCGCCATGAATGGCGCCCCTACGGGGAAAAATGCCGCCGTAGGGGGCGCATTAATGCGCCCCTGGTCAAACACCGCACCGTTTGGACGTCATCGCGTCCCGTCCGCGTATCAACCCCGGGCGCCATGAATGGCGTCATCACGTTCCGCGCGCGCATCAATCCGGGCGCCATGAATGGCGCCCCTACGGGGAAAAATGCCGCCGCAGGGGGCGCATTAATGCGCCCCTGGTCAAACACCGCACCGTTTGGACGCGCGATACCGGTTAATCGTCGCCGTTCAGGCCTGCACGGTTCAGCAGAAACTGCGACAGCATCGGCACCGGACGCCCGGTAGCGCCTTTGGCTTTACCGGAGCGCCATGCGGTGCCGGCGATATCGAGGTGCGCCCAGTTATATTTGCGTGCAAAGCGGGCCAGGAAGCAGGCGGCAGTAATCGCACCGCCCGGACGTCCGCCGATATTCGCCATATCGGCAAAGTTCGACTCCAGCTGCTCCTGATACTCATCGGCCATCGGCAGCCGCCACGCGCGGTCGCCTGACTGTTCAGAAGCGCTGATCAGCTCATGCGCCAGCGGGTTGTGATTCGAAAGCAGGCCGCTGACGTGATGACCCAGCGCAATCACGCAGGCACCGGTCAGGGTCGCCACGTCAATCACCACTTCAGGCTCAAAACGTTCAACGTAGGTGAGGGCGTCGCACAGCACCAGACGACCTTCAGCATCGGTATTCAGCACTTCCACCGTCTGGCCTGACATCGTGGTCAGAACATCGCCCGGGCGCATTGCGCGGCCATCCGGCATATTTTCACAGCCCACCAGCACGCCCACGACGTTCAGCGGCAGATTGAGTTCCGCCACCATGCGCATTACGCCATAAACCGAGGCCGCGCCGCACATATCATATTTCATCTCATCCATGCCTTCAGCAGGCTTGATGGAAATGCCGCCGGCGTCAAAGGTCAGCCCTTTGCCCACCAGTACAATCGGACGCGCGTCAGGATCGCTGTTACCTTTGTACTCAATGACCGACATCAGCGACTCATTGTGCGAACCGGCGCCGACCGCAAGATAGGCATTCATGCCCAGCTCTTTCATCTGCTGTTCGCCGATAACGCGGGTGGTGACGTTTTTGCTGTAAGCATCCGCCAGCTGGCGAGCCTGCGAGGCGAGATAGGCCGCATTACAGATATTTGGCGGCATATTGCTGAGATCTTTTGCTGCTTTCACACCGGCTGCTACGGCGAGGCCATGCTGGATGGCGCGCTCACCGCTGGTGAGTTCGCGACGCGTTGGCACGTTGAACACCAGCTTGCGCAGCGGGCGACGCGGCTCAACTTTATTGCTTTTCAGCTGATCAAAGTTGTAGAGCGCCTCTTTCGAGGTCTCAATCGCCTGGCGCACTTTCCAGTAAGTATTACGGCCTTTAACATGCAGCTCGGTCAGAAAGCAGACTGCTTCCATGGAGCCGGTGTCATTCAGCGTATTAATGGTCTTCTGGATCACCTGCTTATACTGACGCTCGTCCAGCTCGCGCTCTTTGCCGCAGCCAATCAGCAGAATACGTTCAGAGAGAATATTCGGCACATGGTGCAGCAGCAGCGTCTGACCGACTTTGCCCTCCAGTTCGCCACGGCGCAGCAGCGCACTGATATAGCCGTCGCTGATTTTATCCAGCTGTTCGGCAATGGGCGATAAACGGCGCGGCTCAAAAACGCCTACAACAATGCAGGCGCTCCGCTGTTTTTCCGGGCTGCCGCTTTTTACACTGAACTCCATGCACTCTCCTGAATCTTAAAGACAACGGCCGTAGCTGTCGTTAGAATGTAGCGCGTTCGTCACCCATTATTTGGCGCGACGCCATGACAATTTAACGCCGCTGGTCATAATGAGTGGGGTGACAATGTGATGTTTTTTCACCACCCTGGCGCATTAACAGACCATTTTAGCGACCAATACGGCCATTGATGAAGAAAAATGGCTGATAAGCGTTGAAACTAGCGATTTTCCTGCAAAAAGACAAGTTTTCACAGGCGTACTAAGCGTGATCATTATTAGATATCTGGTTCGGGAAACGCTCAAAAGCCAGCTGGCTATCCTGTTTATCCTGCTGCTGATCTTCTTTTGTCAGAAGTTAGTCAGGATTTTAGGGGCAGCGGTGGATGGCGAAATCCCCACAAATCTGGTTCTGACCTTGTTAGGACTCGGTGTGCCTGAAATGGCGCAACTTATTTTACCCTTAAGCCTGTTTCTGGCGATTTTAATGACGCTGGGCCGGCTATACACCGAAAGTGAAATTACGGTGATGCACGCCTGCGGTCTGGGTAAAGGGTTACTGGTTAAGGCGGCGATGATCCTGATGCTGATGACCTCGCTGGTGGCGGCGGTCAACGTTATCTGGCTCGGCCCCTGGTCATCGCGTTATCAGGATGAGGTTACGCAGAACGCCAAGGCTAACCCGGGCGCTGCTGCGCTGGCTGCGGGACAGTTCCAGACCTCCAGCGACGGCAATACCGTGCTGTTTGTTGAGAATGTGAAAGGCAACACCTTCGGCAACGTTTTCCTGGCGCAGCTGCGGCCCAAAGGCAACGCGCGTCCGTCGGTGGTGCTGGCGGACAGCGGCCATATGGAGCAGCGTAAAGATGGCTCACAGGTGGTGACGCTGGATAAAGGTACCCGCTTTGAGGGCACCGCGCTGCTGCGTGATTTCCGCATCACTGACTTTGTGAACTATCAGGCGGTAGTGGGCTACAAAGAAGCGACGCTCGATCCTAACGACGCCGATCAGGCCGATCTGCTTACGCTGATCAACACCAAAACGCCGCAGTTCCAGGCCGAGCTGCACTGGCGTCTGACGCTGGTCTTCTCGGTGCTGATTATGGCGCTGATGGTGGTGCCGCTTAGCGTGGTCAATCCACGTCAGGGCCGCGTATTGTCGATGCTGCCTGCGATGCTGCTCTATCTGATCTTCTTCCTGCTACAGAGTTCGCTGCGCTCCAATGCGGCCAAAGGGCGCTTCGATCCGGCGATCTGGATGTGGACCGTCAACATCGCGTATCTGGCACTGGCAGTCGCGCTTAACGCCTGGGATACCGTGCCGATGCGTCGTCTGCGGGCGCGTTTCAGCCGCGGAGGGTCGGTGTGATGTTTAAGGTTCTTGACCGCTATATCGGTAAAACCATCTTCAACACCATCATGATGACGCTGTTCATGCTGGTGTCGCTGTCGGGCATTATCAAGTTTGTCGATCAGCTGCGAAAAACCGGGCAGGGCGCGTATTCCGCGCTGGACGCAGGCTACTACACTCTGCTGAGCGTGCCGAAAGATATCGAGATCTTCTTCCCGATGGCGGCGCTGCTTGGCGCGCTGCTGGGCCTGGGCACGCTGGCGCAGCGCAGCGAGCTGGTGGTGATGCAGGCGTCCGGCTTTACCCGCCTGCAGGTGGCGCTTTCCGTCATGAAAACCGCGATCCCGCTGGTGCTGCTTACCATGGCCGTCGGTGAGTTTGTGGCGCCGCAGGGCGAGCAGATGGCACGTAATTTCCGTGCGCAGCAGCTTTACGGCGGATCGCTGGTCTCCACGCAGAACGGCCTCTGGGCGAAGGATGGCAACGACTTCATCTATATTGAACGCATTAAAGGCGACAATGAGATTGATGGTGTCAGCATCTACCGCTTTAACGACGCCCGCCGTCTGCAGAGCGTGCGCTATGCGGCCACCGCGACCTGGGATCAGGCGCGTAAACGGTGGGAGCTGGCGCAGGTCGATGAGTCAGACCTTACCGATCCAAAGCAGATCACCGGTTCGCAGAGCCTGAACGGCGAGTGGAAAACCAACCTGACGCCGGACAAGCTGGGTGTGGTGGCGCTGGACCCGGATGCGCTCTCAATCAGCGGGCTGTATAACTACAGCAAATATCTGAAGCAGAGCGGACAGGAGTCGGGCCGTTATCAGCTCAATATGTGGGGTAAAATCTTCCAGCCGCTCTCCGTGGCGGTCATGATGCTGATGGCGCTCTCCTTTATCTTCGGCCCGCTGCGCAGCGTATCGATGGGCGTGCGCGTGGTGACCGGGATCAGCTTCGGTTTCCTGTTCTACGTGCTGGATCAGATTTTTGGTCCGCTAAGCCTGGTCTACGGCCTGCCGCCAATATTGGGGGCAATCCTGCCCAGCGGTGCTTTCTTCGCTATCAGCCTCTATCTGCTGCTGAAACGACGCTAAGCGGGACAGATCCAGGGCGCCATTTATGGCGCCCTTATTTTTTGGTATTCGGCCTGAACCAGGGGCGCATTAATGCGCCAGGGCCTCATGAATGAGGCCCTGGATTATTTATGGCATCCTGCTTGTTTGGTTTCTGGCCTGAACCTGGGGCGCATTAATGCGCCCCCTACGAGCAGCACTGTAGGGGCGCCATTAATGGCGCCCTGGGTTAATCATGGCGCCCTGGCTCAGCCTCTGCCGGTCAGCGCAGCGTCTGCAGAAGCGCGGGCAACTGCGACAGCAGATAAAGCAGCAGGCCAATGGTGCCGCCGACCAGCGTGCCGTTGATGCGGATAAACTGCAGATCGCGCCCGATGTTCAGCTCAATCTGTTGCGACATATCACGTGCATCCCAGCTTTTCACCGTATCGCTGATGTGACGCGTCAGAAAAGCAGCAAACTCCGGTGCCACGCTGCGCGCCGCATCCTCCAGATGCTGATTCATCGAACTGCGTAACGCCTCATCGGCCAGCAGGGTCTCTCCCAGCCACAGCGCCGCCAGCCGTACCCGCTCCTGTACGCGGGAATCATCGCTGCTGAGATCGCGCTTCAGCCAGGCGCGCAGATCCTGCCACAGCTCACCGATATAGCGATTCAGCGACTCATCCTCTTTCAGCCACTGCTTAACTGACTCTGCGCGCACCGCCATCTCCGGATCGTTTTTCAGCTGGTCAATCAGCCGCTGCACCGCGCGGTTAAAGCCGAGACGCAGCTCGTGCCCCTGATCGCGTGCCACTTCATCGAGAATCGAATCCACCGCGTTAGCCACCAGCGTGGCGCTGTGCTCGCCCAGCCACTCGGTCGGCAATACTTTGGCTTTAACCGGATGTTCACGCTTCAGCCAGCGCACAATCTGCAGGGCGATAAACTCACGCGTGCCGGGTTTGTGCAGCAGCTGCAGCAGCTGTTCAATCGCCGCATCCAGCAGCGCCTGATGACGGTTATTTTTGGTCAGGCTGTCGAGGATCATCGCACTGGACTGCGTCAGATCGACCTTATCCAGCGCGCGATGCACGGCACGGCGCATAAATTGCTGAATGCGTGCATCGTCAGTGAGATCGAGAAAGCCGCGCATGACCTGCAGCAGATGACGCCCTACGCGATCGGCGTTGCCCGGCGCGTTCAGCCACTGCGCCAGCAGCTGTGCCGGATTATTGCGGCGGATCAGCGCCAGCAGCGAATCGGTATCGAGAAACTTCTCCTGTACAAAGCGACCAAGGTTCTCGCCGATGCGATCTTTGTTACGCGGAATAATGGCCGTATGGCGCGCAATCAGCGGCAGCGGCACGCGGCGAAACAGCGCCACCACCGCAAACCAGTCGGCCAGTGCACCGACCATGGCCGCTTCCGCGATCGCTTTAACGCCCAGTACCCAGAAATTGGGTGGCAGAAACAGCGTAACGATAAAGGTTGCCGCTGCCGCCAGCAGCAGCGCCAGCGCCAGCTGTTTGCTGCGCTTCAGTTGTTGATATTTATCCATAACCCGATCTTAGCAGAGAGTCCTTAACGGCGGCGACCGCCGAGCAGGCTGCCCAGCACGCCACGCACGATCTGGCTGGTCACCTGGCGCGCTGCGCTGCGGGCCACGCTCTGCACCACGCCGTCGCGTTTACCGCCGCGCGGTCCGGTGGTACCAAACAGAATCTCTTTCAGGCCGCCGAGAATACCGCTCTCAACCTTCACGTCAGCGCCTTTAACGTCCGGTGCCGCCGACTGCTGCGGTGCAGTGGCGACGCCCTGCTGCAGCCGCTCAAAGGCTGACTCGCGATCGACTTCCTCATCATATTTGCCATAAAGCGGCGAGTGGTTGATCAGGGCGTTGCGCTCATCCTGCGTCAGCGGCCCCATGCGTGAGCCGGGAGCAATCACCATAGCGCGTTCCACGATGGATGGACTGCCTTTCTCATCGAGGAAAGAGATCAGCGCCTCACCGGTACCGAGCGCCTGAAGCGCCGTTACGGCATCGAACGCCGGATTAGCGCGCAGGGTTTCAGCGGCACTTTTTACCGCTTTCTGGTCGCGCGGCGTAAAGGCGCGCAGGGCGTGCTGCACGCGATTACCGAGCTGACCCAGTACTTTATCCGGAATATCTGACGGGTTCTGCGTCACGAACCAGACGCCAACGCCTTTGGAGCGGATCAGGCGGATCACCTGCTCAATCTTTTCCAGCAGCACCGGCGGCGCATCACTGAACAGCAGATGCGCCTCATCGAAGAAGAACACCATTTTCGGTTTATCCAGGTCGCCCGCTTCCGGCAGCTGCTCATACAGCTCCGCCAGCAGCCACAGCAGGCTGGTGGCGTAGAGTTTGGGCAGCTGATAGAGTTTTTCGGCTGCGAGAATATTGATATAGCCGCGTCCCTGCTCGTCGCAGCGCATCCAGTCGCGGATATCGAGCATCGGCTCACCGAAGAAATGCTCTGCTCCCTGCTGCTCCAGCGCCAGCAGGCCGCGCTGGATCGCACCCACGGATGCGCTGCTGATGTTGCCGTACTGCGTCTGAAAGGCTTTGGCGTTATCGCCGATATACTGCGTCATGGCGCGCAAATCTTTGAAATCGAGCAGCAGCAGTCCCTGATCGTCCGCAATGCGGAAAATAATCTGCAGCACGCCCGACTGCACCTCGTTCAGCCCCAGCAGACGGGCGAGCAGCAGGGGGCCCAGATCGGTAACGGTGGCACGTACCGGATGGCCCTGCTGGCCGAAGATATCCCACAGCATTACCGGGTTGCCGTGCGGCTGCCAGTCGCTGACGCCAATCTGCGCCAGCCGCGCCTGCAGTTTCTCAGAGGCGCTGCCGGGGGTGGCAATGCCGCTTAAATCACCTTTGACGTCAGCCATAAACACCGGTACGCCAGCCTGTGAAAAGGATTCTGCCAGTTTCTGCAGCGTAACGGTCTTACCGGTGCCGGTGGCGCCGGCGATCAGCCCGTGACGGTTTGCCATCGCCGGGAGCAGCGACAGCCGGATATCGGGGGTTTGAGCAATCAGCAGGGGAGTGGTCATAATCTCTCGCTCTTCAGCAATGCGTTATGACACCAAGGATAGCAAGCGCAGCCTGCGGTAGCGCAACTGATCGCCTGAAAAAGCAGACGCCACCGGAAGGTTACAGGCAAAGATGCGGGCGCTGGGATCGACGTCATCCTCCCGGCAAATAAAGATAGACGGTACCACATCAATAAGCCGGTTTATGCTGAGCATTGCCAGAATATAAAATTAATACCCGAAATTAATTATTGTGCCTGATTTTTATACGCCAGCTGGATAAATAAAACGCAGATAGAGAGAAATCTGGCTCAAAGTTAACAAAGCTGAATATTTACGCTCACAATAACTGCCTTTTAAGAGTGATTTATTTTCAACAGTTGCGCCGGGCGATTATTTCTTCAATGCAGCGCTTTCAGCGTTATATCAAGATAAAGCGCCAAAAACTCCTGCTTTTAGCGGGTTTAAACCACAATTTCAGTTAATAAGTGGCACTGCTACGTACCGTGCACACCGTAAAAAAATAACCATTCTTCACTTAAAAAACATTTTTAATTTAATTTTTACATCCTGAAATATTTGTATCCATAAGATTGCCCGCTTGTTTGCCGATTTATAACGTCATTAACAAAAATATAAATTATCTTTCTTAGCTAGTGAGAATTGTCGCGCCATGCTGTTAGAAAAACCCACCACCAGACGTAAATTTTTACTCGGGGCGCTGCTGGCTTTGCCGGTCAGCGACCTGTTATTAAAAGGCATTACCGCCGCGCAGGCGGCAGAAATGGCCGCGCCGGAACTCGCCGATTATAAACCGATCTTTTTCAGCGCCAGTGAATGGCAGTTTATCCTGGCAGTAACCGACCGTCTGATCCCGGCTGGCGGCAGCGGCAAGGCGCCCGGCGCGCTGGAAACCAACGTGCCGATTTTTATCGACCAGCAGCTGCACACGCCGGAGTTCGGTGCAGAAATCTATCTGCAGGGACCGTTTGATGTGCACGCCCCGGCGACCATGGGGTATCAGATCCCGTTTACGCCGCAGCAGATGTACCGCACCGCCATCAAGCTGGTGGATCAGTGGACGCAGACGACCTATCAGAAAGCCTTCCACGAGCTGAGCACGGAAGAGAAAGATGCCGTGCTGACCCGTATCAACAAGAATGATGGTCTCGATTTTGCGGCGCTGGGCGAGCCGGCGCTGAAAGCCTCACAGTTCTTCAGCCAGCTGCTGGCTGATACCAAACATGGTTATCTTGCCGACCCGATGTATGGCGGCAATAAAGGCATGAAGGCGTGGATCGCTATCGGCTTCCCGGGCGCCCGCGCCAGCTTTACCGAATGGGTGAAGCAGCACAACGTGCCGTATCCGCTCGGGCCGGTCAGCCTGCTGGGCCAGCGCGCCTGAATTTCCCTATTTGGTATGTGAGACAGAATTAACATGGCACAGATTACAAAAAAAGAAGTCGATGTCGTTGTATGCGGCCTCGGCTGGGCCGGCTCGCTGATGAGTATCGAGCTGGCGCTGGCCGGACTTGAGGTGCGCGCGCTGGAGCGCGGCGGCGAGCGCGACTATCCGGACTTCGCCTACCCGAAGCCGGCCGATGAATACGCCTATAACGTACGTAACAAAGTCTTCGCCACGCCGAAAGAGGTGGCGGTGACGGTGCGTTACAATATGGATCAGACTGCACTGCCTACCCGCAAATGGGGCGCCTTTGCGCCCGGCACCGGCGTGGGCGGCGCAGGCATGCACTGGACGGCAGTACTGATCCGTCCGACCCCGACCGATATCAAACTGAAAACCTATGTTGATCAGGCGTACAAGCCGGGCATTCTGCAGGATGATATGCGCGTTATGGACTTCCCGTTCAGCTGGGAAGAGATTGAGCCTTACTTCTATAAGTTTGAGCTGATCTGCGGGCAGTCCGGCACTACCGGTAACCTGCGTGGTCAGATCCTCGAAGGCGGCGATCCGTTTGAAGGGCCGCGCTCAGAGCCTTACCCGCTGCCGGCGCTGGACGACACGCTCAACAACGTCATGTTTAAAGAGGCGGCGAAGAAGCTCGGCTATCACCCGTTCCCGAACCCTTCAGCCTGCGTATCGCGCGCGTGGAAAAACCCTTACGGCAACCAGATTGCACCGTGCAACTACTGCGGCTACTGCTCAAAATATCCGTGCCTGAACTACTCCAAAGCATCACCGCAGACGGCGGTGATGGATGCGCTGAAGCGTCTGCCGAACTTCTCCTACGAAGTGAACGCTGAAGTGGTTAAAGTCGTGCTGCACGAGGATGGCAAAACCGCAAAAGGCGTGATCTACTACGACGTGGATGGCAACGAAGTATTCCAGCCAGCCAAAATTGTGGTGCTCTCCAGCTTCCAGCTCTACAACGTGCGTCTGATGCTGCTATCCGGTATCGGCAAGCCGTATAACCCGATCACCGAAGAGGGTGTGGTAGGGCGCAACTATGCGTTTCTCTCCAACGGCGGCGCCACGCTGTTCTTCAAAGATAAGAACTTTAACTCTTACGCCACCGCCGGCGCGACCGGCCAGATGTTCAATGACATCTCGCCAGGCAACTTTGACGGCCCGGGCCTCGGCTTCCTCGGCGGCGCCAAGATCCACAGCTCGCAGGCGACCGGTACGCCGATGGCCGCTGCGCTGCCGAAAGGTACGCCTGCCTGGGGCATGGGATACAAAGAGGGGCTGGAGCAGTGGTACAACCATTCGATGAAGATCAGCATCACCACCACCTGCCAGTCCTATCGCGATATCTATCTCGATCTCGATCCGCACTACACCGATCATCGCGGCAACCCGCTGCTGCGTATGACCTTTAACTGGAAAGAGAACGAGCTGAAGCTGCAGCAGCATCTGAAAGGCATCGTGGGCGACATTGCCAAAGAGCTGAACCCGGACAGCATGAGCATGAGCTTCCTGCCGATGGGTGCTGATTTTGACATCACTAAATATGTCTCGACCCACAACGTGGGCGGCGCGGTGATGGGCGATAACCCGAAAACCTCGGCGCTGAACAAATACCTGCAGAGCTGGGACGTGCATAACGTCTTTGTGCCGGGCGGCAACGCCTTCCCGCAAAACTTCCAGGCGAACCCGACCGATACCATCGGTGCGATCACCCTGATGGCGGCGCAGGCGATCAAAGAGCAGTATCTGAAGAACCCCGGCCCACTGGTACAGGCATAAGCAGATGAAAAAATTAGCATTACTGGCAGCGCTGGCGCTGAGCGGCGTGGCGCTGCAGGCGCAGGCGGAAGATGAAGCGGCCCTGATTAAGCAGGGTGAGTATCTGTCGCGGCTGGGTGACTGCATGGCGTGCCACAGCGTGGCAGGTAAAGCGGCGTACGCGGGCGGGCTGGCGATTGAGTCGAACCTGGGCACGATCTACTCCACCAACATCACGCCGGACAAAGCGCACGGCATCGGCAACTACAGCGAACAGCAGTTCTCTGACGCGGTACGTAAAGGCGTGTTGCCGGATGGCTCACGCCTCTATCCGGCCATGCCGTACCCGGACTACGCGAAGATCAGCGATGCCGATATGCACGCGCTCTGGGTCTACTTTATGAAGGGCGTAAAGCCGAGCAGCGAGCAGCCGCAGGAGACGAAGCTGAGCTTCCCGTTCAGCCAGCGCTGGGGTATGCGCTTCTGGAACTGGGCGTTTACCTCCGACAAGCCGTTTCAGCCGATTGGCGGCGCCTCTGCTGAAGTGAATCGCGGTGCCTATATCGTCGAGAGTCTTGGCCACTGCGGCAGCTGCCACACGCCGCGCGGTCTCGGCATGAATGAGAAATCGCTCGACAGCAGCGACAAAACTTTCCTCGCCGGCGGTAGCCTGAATAACTGGGATGTGCCGTCGCTGCGCGGCATGCCGCACTGGAGCGAGCAGGAGGTGATCGATTACCTGCAGACCGGGCGTAACGATAAAGCTGCGGTAGGCGGTGAGATGAAGTCGGTGATTGAGCACTCCAGCTCCCATATGACCGACGCCGATCTGAAAGCGATTGCCGCATACCTGAAGTTCCTCGGCGGTAACCCGCCGCTGCAGGCCTACAACGTGCAGGCGCAGCAGCAGACCGAAGCGAAACTGACGGCCGCGAAGAACCTGAGCGAAGGCGAGCGTCTCTATCTCGACAACTGCGGCGCCTGCCACTTCGTAACCGGTAAAGGTGCGCCGGGGATCTTCCCTGAGCTGGATCAGGCAACGATCGTGAACGCAGGCGATCCGACGGGGCTGATCCACACGATCCTCGTTGGCGCGCAGCAGCCTTCAACGGCTAAAGCGCCGTCAACGCTGGCGATGCCGGGCTTCGGCCAGCGCCTGAGCGACGAAGAGGTCGCACAGCTCGCCACCTTTGTTCGCCAGGGCTGGAGCAACCGCGCCGCGGCCGTGACCAAAGAGCAGGTCGCCGACGTCCGCAAAACCCTGCATTAACCGCTATACGGGAATGCCCGGATAATATCCTCAGCCAGGGGCGCATAAATGCGCCCCCTGCGGGGTTCGTACGACATTCAATAATATTCATCCCCCGTAGGGGCGCCATTAATGGCGCCCTGGCCGATTTCCGCACGTGATTTAATGACGCCATTAATGGCGCCCTGGCCGATTTCCGCACGTGATTTAATGACGCCATTCATGGCGCCCTGGCCGATTTCCGCACGTGATTTAATGACGCCATTAATGGCGCCCTGGCCTATACCGCACGTGATTCAACGACGCCTGGATTTGACCAGGGGCGCATAAATGCGCCCCTGCGGGGTTCGTACGACATTCAATAATATCCATCCCCCGTAGGGGCGCCATTAATGGCGCCCTGGCCGATATCCGCACGTGATTTAATGACGCCATTCATGGCGCCCTGGCCGATATCCGCACGACATTCAACGACGCCTGAATTCAGCCAGGGGCGCATAAATGCGCCCCCTGCGGGGTTCGTAAGACATTCGATAATATCCATCCCCCCGTAGGGGCGCCATTAATGGCGCCCTGGCCTATACCGCACGTGATTCAACGACGCCTGGATTTGACCAGGGGCGCATAAATGCGCCCCTGCGGGGTTCGTACGACATTCGATAATATCCATCCCCCCGTAGGGGCGCCATTAATGGCGCCCTGGCCGATACCAGCACGACATTCAACGACGCCTGAATTCAGCCAGGGGCGCATTAATGCGCCCCCTACGGGGTTCGCACGACATTCAATAATATCCATCCCCCGTAGGGGCGCCATTAATGGCGCCCTGGCCGATTTCCGCACGACATTCAACGACGCCTGAATTCAGCCAGGGGCGCATAAATGCGCCCCCTGCGGGGTTCGTACGACATTCAATAATATCCATCCCCCGTAGGGGCGCCATTAATGGCGCCCTGGCCGATATCCGCACGTGATTTAATGACGCCATTAATGGCGCCCCGGCCGATATCCGCACAAAACTCAATGAAACGTGCGCACCACTTCCAGCACGCCGTTAATCACAAACTGCACGCCCATACAGACCAGCAGAAAACCCATCAGGCGCGAAATCGCTTCAATGCCGCCTTTACCCACCAGCTTCATAATCGCGCCGGAGCTGCGCAGGGAAATCCATAAAATCAGCGCCACGACCAGGAAAGTCAGCACCGGGGCGACCATCACCACCCAGGCGGGAAAATCGACGCCGGCTTTCACCGTTGAAGCTGAGCTGATGATCATCGCAATGGTGCCCGGACCGGCGGTGCTGGGCATCGCCAGCGGCACAAAGGCGATATTCACCGTCTCGCGCGGATCGTCGCTGGCATCCTGCTCATCTTTTTTATGGCGCGCTTCTACCGAATGGCCGACCGGCTTTGCCGGAAACAGCATGCGAAAGCCGATAAAGGCGACGATCAGCCCGCCCGCCATGCGCAGGCCGGGAATCGAGATGCCAAAGGTGTGCAGCACCGCGTTACCGGCGTACCAGGCGACCATCATGATCAGAAACACATAGACCGACGCCTGCAGGGCCTGACGGTTACGCTCCTGAAAATTCATCTCGCCCGCCAGCCCTAAAAACATCGCCACGGTCGTCAGAGGGTTTGCCAGCGGCAGGATCACCACCAGCCCGAGGCCTATCGCTTTGAAGAGTTCCAGCATGATGCATCTCCGCAGGGCAGGGCCGCGTGCGCAGCCCTGCGACAGGACGTATTACTCAGTGCTTGGGCGTGTCGAGCGCTTCGATCATCTCGGGGAAAAAATCTTCCAGCAGCTCGGGCGTCATCAGTTCGGGGTAGCTGATAAGGTGTTCGCGGATGCGCTCATTAACGTCCGGCAGCAGGCGCTGCGCGGCATCTTCAGCGCTGATTTTTTTCTGTTTCATCAGGCGCAGCACGTTGTCCGGCAGGCCATCTTCATCCTCAACCTCATCCACGCCCTCCAGCGCATCGAGCTCGTCCAGCAGATCCATCAGCGCTTCGATCTGCGGCGTGCGCGACTCATACTCCGCCGGGCGTTCGCTCTCGAGATAGCGCAGCAGGGCGCGCACCGGCGATCCATCCGGCGTAGCAGGCGGCTCGCTGGCGAACCAGCTCAGCAGGTCATGCTGGCTCACCTGATGAACGTGATAGCCGTTATCGGTCAGCTCATCGGCGAGGATATCGGCGGTGTCGTGCTCAATCAGACAGATATGGGTGCGCTTTGGCGTGTACTGTTCCAGCCACTGATAGATCTCTTCAATGACGCTGTCGTCATACTGAAAAGTCTGGTTGAGGTAGCTGTCATCCTGCTCATGTACGCAGAGTCGAATCAGATCGGGATCGAAGTAAATCGCTATGTTGATGCCTTTCATGCGCGCTGTCCTGTTTGCTGCAAAATCTCACTATAGCGTCAGGACGCCCGGAAAAACATGGGGAGGCCAGCAGCGTACGCATCCGGCCATAAAAAATCTCATTCATCAGCACGATAAGGCCGGGACAGCGCCCCGGCACACGGCGCTGATTACATGCCGATATATTTTTTGCCCTGCTTCAGCACCACATCACACGCTTTGGTTTTAAGCTTCTCACCCATTGGCGAGTTGCTCAGGCTCTGCAGGTTAAGCTGCTGGCCGTTACCGGTATTGAGCAGGCCCGCGATTCCCTGCTGATAATCAGTTTTCTGCTCCTGCGCCGCCGGCGTGCTCAGGCCGAGTTTGCTCAGCACCTGCTCTTTCACTGACTTCACGTTGTTATCCACCACGTTATGCTGCACGCAGTACTCCATCACGCCCGCTGCGTTGGTCATATTGCTGGCGCTCACCGCTTTATCGCCGCCGTTCAGCAGGCCGGTCAGCGTGGAGAGCGACAGCCCGCCGCTCTGCGCGCCGTTGCTGCTGGTGGTGGTATTGCTGTTTTGCTGCTGTGAGAGCTGAGAAGCAGCGCTGCTCAGCTGATCCTGCCAGCTCGCCGCCGATGCGCTGCCCGCGACCAGTGCTGCTGCCATACCCCATGCCCAAACGCCGCGTTGCATTGATTTACTCATGTGTAACCTCATGGTTCCGTCTTTCAGACGCCGATAATGCAGGATATGAGGCACAGGATCTCAGAAAGTTCCGGAGAAGCGGGCAGGGCCATGCAGATTGAGAGTGTTCTGGTTTCAGAGGAGATGATGACGCTGTTTTTTTCAACGCTCAGCGCACGCACTGCTCAATAGCGGTTGCACACCCCACGGGTAACGGTATAATCGCCAGCGTTTTCCGTATCCTTATCCATGCCGGAGTGGCGAAATCGGTAGACGCAGTTGATTCAAAATCAACCGTAGAAATACGTGCCGGTTCGAGTCCGGCCTTCGGCACCAAAGGTTACAGCTAAGTCGCTCATGAGCGGCTTTTTTTGTGTCTGGAATTTGGCATCTGCTAGGTCTTCGTCGGTTTTCCTCCCGCCTTAAATCTGTCTGGTTTGAGTTATTTCGGTTTAATGATCTTTGTATCTGACATTAAGGCATATCAAAATGTCTTTGCTGAAAAAATTTGGGGATTATGTATTTAGTACAGCACATTAAAATCAACGAAAACTTAAGAATTAATCAGTTGATGTGGCGCTGTACGTTGCCCGTGAAGACGCAGGAAGCTAAGATAAAAGCTTATAAGCCATCAGCATATGCACAGGCTGTACATCCACAGATCAAAATCCAATGATGAATAAATCTAATTTTAAGTTCCTGAAAGGTGTTAACGATTTTACTTATGCCATCGCCTGTGCGGCGGAAAATAATTATCCGGACGATCCCAATACTACACTGGTTAAAATGCGTATGTTTGGTGAAGCGACGGCTAAACATCTTGGCCTGCTGCTAGGTATACCAACATGCGAGAGCCAACACGATCTCCTGCGTGAGCTGGGCAAAATTGCGTTCGTTGACGACGCTATCCTATCTGTATTCCACAAGTTGCGCCGGATTGGTAACCAGGCGGTTCATGAATACCATAACGATCTCGACGATGCACAGATGTGCCTGCGGCTCGGCTTCCGTTTGGGTGTCTGGTATTACCGACTGGTCACTAAGAATTATGACTTTCCTGTACCTGTTTTTGTGTTGCCGGAACGTGGCGAAAATCTTTATCACCAGGAAGTGCTGACGCTGAAACAGCAGCTGGAACAGCAATCACGTGAAAAAGCGCAGAGTCAGTCAGAGCTGGCAGCCCAGCAGCAAAAATTGCTCTCTCTGAACGGCTATATCGCTATTCTGGAAGGGAAGCAGCAGGAAACAGCACCACAAACGCAGGCACGACTTGCGGCGCTGGAAGCCCAGTTAGCTGAGAAAAATGCAGAACTGGCTAAACAGACCGAACAGGAACGTAAGGCATACCAAAAAGAAATTACCGATCAGGCCATCAAGCGTACGCTCGAACTCAGTGAAGAAGAGAGCCGTTTCCTGATTGATGCACAGCTGCGTAAAGCAGGCTGGCAAGCCGACAGCAAAGCTTTGCGCTTCTCCGAAGGCGCGCGCCCGGAGCCGGGAGTTAATAAAGCTATTGCTGAGTGGCCAACCGGTAAAGATGAAACGGGCAAGCAGGGCTTTGCGGACTACGTTTTATTTATTGGCCTTAATCCCATCGCAGTAGTAGAAGCGAAGCGTAAGAATATCGACGTTCCCGCCAAACTCAATGAGTCCTATCGCTACAGTAAATACTTCGATAATGCGTTCTTGCGCGATACGTTGCTGGAAGAGTACGCGGCAGAAGACGTGCACGAAGCGGTGCCGCTATATGAAATCAGCTGGCAGGATACCAGCGGTGAACAGCGCTTTAAAATTCCCTTCTGCTACTCCACCAACGGGCGCGAATACCGCGCAGCGATGAAGACCAAAAGTGGCATCTGGTATCGTGACGTCCGCTACACCACCAACATGTCAAAAGCATTACCGGAGTGGCATCGCCCGGAAGAGCTACTGGATATGCTTGGCAGCGATCCGCAGAGGCAAAATTTGTGGTTTGCTAATAATCCGGAGATGAGCGAACTGGGCCTGCGCTATTATCAGGAAGATGCTGTTCGGGCGGTAGAAACTGCCATCGTGAATGGGCAGCAGGAGATCCTGCTGGCGATGGCGACCGGCACCGGCAAAACCCGTACCGCGATCGCTCTGATGTTCCGTCTTATCCAGTCCCAGCGTTTTAAGCGCATTCTCTTCCTGGTGGATCGCCGTTCTCTGGGTGAGCAGGCGCTGGGCGCATTTGACGATACGCGTATTAATGGCGACACCTTTAACAGCATCTTTGATATCAAAGGGCTGACGGATAAGTTCCCCGAAGACAGCACTAAAATTCATGTAGCCACGGTTCAGTCGCTGGTCAAACGCACTTTGCAATCGGACGAACCTATGCCGGTTGGCCGTTACGACTGTATCGTCGTCGATGAAGCACACCGTGGCTACATTCTTGATAAAGAGCAGACTGAGGGTGAACTGCAATTCCGCAGCCAGCTTGATTATGTCTCAGCTTATCGCCGTATTCTCGACCATTTTGATGCTGTGAAAGTCGCACTGACCGCTACACCCGCGCTGCATACGGTGCAGATCTTTGGCGATCCGGTTTACCGCTACACCTACCGTACTGCGGTCATCGACGGTTATCTGATTGATCAGGATCCACCGATTCAGATCACCACCCGCAATGCAGAGGATGGCGTTTACCTTGCTCGGGGTGAGCAGGTAGAACGCATCAACTCGCAGGGTGAAGTGATTAACGATACCCTGGAAGACGAGCAGGATTTTGAAGTCGCCGACTTTAACCGTAAGCTGATTATTCCTGCGTTTAACCGCGCCGTCTGTAATGAACTGACGGACTATCTTGATCCCACCGGCTTGCAAAAAACGCTGGTGTTCTGCGTTACTAACGCTCATGCCGATATGGTGGTGGAAGAGCTGCGCGCTGCGTTTAAGAAAAAGCATCCGCAGCTGGAGCACGACGCGATTATCAAGATTACCGGCGATGCCGATAAAGACGCACGCAAAGTGCAGACCATGATCACCCGCTTTAATAAAGAGCGACTGCCGAATATCGTCGTCACCGTTGATCTGCTCACCACTGGCGTGGATATTCCGTCGCTCTGTAATATCGTTTTCCTGCGCAAGGTACGCAGCCGCATTCTGTACGAACAGATGAAAGGCCGTGCAACGCGTCTGTGTCCGGCGGTGGCGAAAACCAGCTTCAAGATTTTCGACTGTGTCGATATCTATAGCTCGCTGGAAAGTGTTGATACCATGCGCCCGGTGGTTGTCCGTCCTCAGGTCGAACTACAAACGCTGGTCAATGAAATCACCGATTCCGAGACTTACAAAACCATCGAGGCGGATGGCCGCAGCTTTGCCGAGCACAGCCATGAACAGCTGGTCGCCAAACTGCAGCGTATTATTGGTCTGGCCTCGTTCAACCGCGATCGCAGCGAAAACGTAGATAAGCAGGTGCGTCGTCTTGATGAACTCTGCCATGACGCGGCGGGCGTTAACTTCAATGGCTTCGCTTCGCGTCTGCGTGACAAAGGATCGCACTGGAGTGCTGAAGTTTTCAATAAACTGCCCGGCTTTATTGCCCGACTTGAGAAGCTAAAATCTGACATCAATAGTCTGAACGATGCGCCAATCTTCCTCGATATTGACGATGAAGTGGTAAGTGTTAAGTCGCTCTATGGTGAGTACGACACGCCGCAGGATTTCCTTGAAGCTTTTGATGCTCTGGTGCAACGTTCCCCGAATGCGCAGCCAGCCCTTGAAGCGGTAATCAATCGTCCGCGCGATCTTACACGCAAAGGACTGGTCGAACTGCAGGAGTGGTTTGATCGCCAGCACTTTGAGGAATCTTCCCTGCGCAAAGCCTGGAAAGAGACACGCGATGAAGATATTGCCGCCCGCCTGATCGGCCATATTCGTCGTGCAGCGGTAGGTGATGCGTTAAAGCCATTCGATGAGCGTGTCGAACATGCGCTGGAGCGCATTAAAGGCGAAAACGACTGGAACAGTGAGCAGTTAACCTGGCTCGACCGTTTAGCTACGGCGCTGAAAGAGAAAGTGGTGCTAGACGATGACGTGTTCAAAACCGGCAATTTTCATCGCCGTGGCGGCAAAGCGATGCTGCAAAAAACCTTCGACGATGATCTCAACAGCCTGCTCGATAGGTTCAGCGATTACATCTGGGACGAGCCTGCTTAACGCGTTATCATTCCCGGCAATGTCATCATCTGCGGCCCTGAACAGGGCCGCTGTCTATTTATGGAATACCCAATGAACAATAACGATCTGGTCGCGAAGCTATGGAAGCTCTGTGACAACCTGCGTGACGGCGGCGTCTCCTATCAAAACTACGTTAACGAACTCGCCTCGCTGCTGTTTCTGAAGATGTGTAAAGAGACCGGCCAGGAAGCGGACTATCTGCCGGAAGGTTATCGCTGGGATGATCTGAAATCCCGTATCGGGCAGGAACAGCTGCAGTTCTATCGTAACCTGCTGGTGCATCTGGGCGCTGATAACCAGAAACTGGTGCAGGCGGTATTTCAGAACGTCAACACTACGATCACTCAGCCTAAACAGTTGACCGAGCTGGTCAGCAATATGGATTCACTGGACTGGTATAACGGTGCGCACGGAAAATCCCGCGATGACTTCGGCGATATGTACGAAGGGTTGTTGCAGAAGAACGCCAACGAAACTAAATCCGGTGCAGGTCAATACTTCACCCCGCGTCCGCTGATTAAAGCCATCATCCACCTGCTAAAACCGCAGCCGCGTGAAGTGGTACAGGACCCGGCAGCGGGTACGGCGGGCTTTCTGATTGAAGCCGATCGCTATATTAAGTCGCAGACTAATGATCTCGATGATCTTGATAACGATACGCAGGATTTCCAGATCCATCGTGCCTTTGTGGGTCTGGAACTGGTACCGGGCACGCGTCGTCTGGCGCTGATGAATTGCCTGCTGCACGATATCGAAGGCAACCTCGATCACGGTGGCGCGATCCGCCTGGGTAACACGCTGGGTAGCGATGGTGAAACCTTGCCGATAGCGCATGTGGTCGCGACTAACCCACCGTTTGGCAGCGCGGCGGGAACCAACATCACCCGTACTTTCGTTCATCCGACCAGCAACAAACAGCTCTGCTTTATGCAGCATATCGTTGAAACCCTGCTTCCGGGCGGCCGTGCGGCGGTGGTGGTGCCGGATAACGTACTGTTTGAAGGTGGCAAAGGCACCGACATCCGTCGCGACCTGATGGATAAGTGTCATCTGCATACCATCCTGCGTTTGCCGACGGGCATTTTTTACGCCCAGGGCGTAAAGACTAACGTGCTGTTCTTCACCAAAGGTACTGTGTCGAAACCGACTCAGGATAAGAACTGCACCGATGACGTGTGGGTGTACGATCTGCGAACCAATATGCCAAGCTTCGGCAAGCGTACGCCATTCACCGACGATCATTTACAACCGTTTGAGCGCGTATATGGTGAAGACCCGCACGGCTTAAGTCCGCGTAGCGAGGGTGAGTGGAGCTTTAACGCTGAAGAGACGGAAGTAGCCGACAGCGAAGAGAATAAAAACACCGATCAGCATCTGGCTACCAGCCGCTGGCGTAAGTTCAGCCGCGAGTGGATCCGTACGGCGAAATCCGATTCGCTGGATATCTCCTGGCTGAAAGATAAACACAGCATTGATGCCGACAGCCTGCCGGAGCCGGATATTTTAGCGGCAGCAGCAATGGGTGAGCTGGTACAGGCGATGGGCGAACTGGATGCGCTGATGCGTGAACTGGGTGCGAGCGATGAAGCCGATGCACAGCGTCAGTTGCTGCAAGAAGCGTTTGGGGAGGTGAAGGGATGAGTGCGGGGAAATTGCCGGAGGGGTGGGTAGTAAGCACTATTGGTGAAGTATGCGATATCAATCCTAAGCATAAACATGATGACGATCTTGATATAGGTTTTATGCCTATGGCTGATGTTCCTACAAATTATTTAGGAGCATGTAGTTACGAAACCAGAAAATGGAAAGATGTAAAAAAAGGTTTTACCCAATTTGCAAATAATGATGTTATTTTTGCTAAAATAACGCCCTGCTTTGAAAATGGCAAAGCCGCTGTAATTAATAATTTCCCCAGTGGTTATGGTGCTGGTAGCACAGAATATTTTGTTTTACGCTCAGTTAGTGATCGAGTAAATCCATATTTACTCCTTGCCTTGGTTAAAAGTAAAGAGTTTTTAATTAATGGGGCATTGAATATGTCCGGTTCTGTAGGGCATAAACGGGTCCCTAAAGAGTTTGTTGAAAAATACGAGTTACCTATCCCGCCACGCGCTGAACAAAAAATCATCGCTGAAAAACTCGATACGCTGCTGGCGCAAGTAGACAGCACCAAAGCACGTCTTGAGGAAATCCCAAAAATTCTGAAACGTTTTCGTCAGGCGGTGCTGGGTGTTGCTGTAAGTGGAAAGTTAACAAATAGGTCAGATGAGTACCAAAACTGGCAAGAACTACCATTGAACCATATTGCATCTCATGTTGTGGACTGTCCGCATTCAACTCCTAAATGGAGCTCTGAAGGAAAATACTGCGTCCGGACTACAGCGTTCAGTCCATTTAATTTAGTTTTATCTAATCAGGGATATGTCGATGAAAAAACATATCTGGAAAGAATACAAAGGCTAAAACCTGAAGCGGATGATATTTTATATAGTCGTGAAGGTACTGTAGGTATTGCATGCCAAATACCTAAAGGGATAGAACTGTGCCTTGGGCAGAGAATGGTACTAATCAGAGCCAGTGATAAAATATCTGGGAAATATTTAACTATAGTGCTCAACTCTAATAAGATACTTAAAATCGTCAAATCCATGACACTGGGAAGTACCGTGCCTAGGATAAACATGTCCGATATTAAATCTTATCCAATCCCATTGCCCCCACTATCAGAACAAGCTGAAATCGTTCGCCGCGTAGAGCAACTCTTCGCTTACGCGGACACGATTGAAAAACAGGTAAACAGTGCGCTTTCCCGCGCCAATAACCTGACACAATCCATCCTGGCAAAAGCATTCCGGGGTGAACTCACCGCCCAATGGCGGGCAGAAAATCCGGAATTGATCAGCGGAGAAAACAGTGCCGCCGCGTTGCTGGAAAAAATCAAAGCCGAACGGGCAGCCAGCACAGGTAATAAAGCCTCGCGTAAAAAATCCTGATCCTTATTTTTGCGCACCTTACTGGTGCGCTGCTTATTATTTCTTGTCGATTAAAGCTTAATTTTTATATTTAAATGATTTTATAAATAGCTTATTTACCAATATTTTAAGCTGGACTTTCCATCTCTTTCCTGATGATATATACAGGTATTTAGCGCGGCGCGGATGTGCTGCAACACACCCGCGCCGCTAATCACAACTACTATTTAGAAGGAATAGTAATCATGACTGACACGCATTCTATTGCACAACCGTCTGAACCAGAAGTCCTTGCGACAAATAATCGCCAAACAACCGTTGGCTATGCGAGCCGCTATCCGGATTATCGTCAAATTCCTGCTATTACCATGAAAGGGCAATGGCTGGAAGAGGCTGGTTTTGCCAGTGGCACTGCAGTTGAAGTGAAGGTAATGAAAGGCTGCATTGTGCTCACTGCCCAACAGCAAGAGTCTGAACTCATGCAGTCGCTGCGTCAGGCGTGCAAGCTGTCGGCGCGGAAACAAAAGCAGGTGCAGGAGTTTATTCAGGTTATATCCGGTAAACAGAAAGGCGTCTGAATAAGAAACCGCTCCCGACATCGCATCGGGAGCGGTTAAATATCAGGAAGCGATCACTTCCACCAGCACATCCGTTGCCCAGCTTTCTTCACTGTTGGCCACACTTCCCTCCTTACAGGCCAGCGCCATATTGCCTGACTGGAAAGAAACGTTATCGTTGAAGTCAAAGTTGTACCACTTTGATGCAAAGTTAATGCGCCAGTACCCCATACCCTGATCAAAACGGATCTTCAGTACCTGACCATCTTCAAAGGCTAATGTCAGCTTACGATGATGTGGAATATCGCGCGGCGAGTCGCACACCGTTCAGCTCTTTGCTGATCTGAATGTCCATGACACGCTCTGCAACGTTCATAGCTTTATCCGACGGACCGAACACGTTAACTTCAACCTGTTTATTGCCGAGACTGCGAACGAGCAGTTCGTCATTCAGGTATTATTCCGACGCAGGAATTGTTGCCTGCTGACTACGTTAGGCCAGCGTCATAATCCGAGCCGCAAAAGTGATTTGAGCAACAATTGGCAATGCTGGTTTCCGTTCGATATGGCACAGCCGCACACCCAGCGCAGTAAACTGTGAAAGTTCATGCAGCGATTCCTTGCAATCCATAACACCGGGGATGACAAGATCAACCGAGACATTGTCTTTTACCCAATATTTCTGGATTGCCGCACGAAACTGGCGATCATATAAATTCTATCCATTGAACGCACCATTTATCCACAGCGTGAACTTTTCAGCCTCTTCGTTGATCGCTTGACGAGTCGCTTTGCCAGCCAGGAACTGGCCGATGAGTTCGGAGGACTGCTCAAAGAGCTGGCGCTGGATAAGCAGGAGGCGATGCTGAAATGCTGCGGCAGTGGCAAAGAGTACGTTGAATCACACCGGGAGGCGTTTACCGGGTTCGCGGATGTACACTGGCAGTCGGCCCTGCGTAACGTGAGTCCGTCGCTGCTGTGGGCCATTAAGCTGCATCTCCGTCGTGAAGAGCTTTCACCGACATTTGCCGGTGAAGACCGTGACCGGATTAAGGACGTGGCTTATCTGGTTGGTGAGGCACTGACGCGGGCGGCAGTGGCCCTGCCGGACAGTGTGTTAAAAGAGGCGCCGCTGCTGGAGAATACCGGCCTGCACCGCCCGGCCCTGACAGGTATTGATATGAAGCTTTATACGAGCCCTTTGCGTCGTCAGAAACTGGCTGAATCAATTCGGGCGCAGCGTGCAAAACTTCTGGAGGGCAGCCAGAACTGATGCACTGTCCTTACTGCAAAAGTGCGGCACACACCAAATCGAACCGATATATGTCCGAACATGTGAAAGAGCGCGTTATCACCAGTGCACTAACATGGGCTGTTCCTGTACTTTCAAGACGAATGAGAGCATCACAAAGGTGATCACTGCACCGCCACACTCGGAAAGCGTACCGGAAGCACCACCGGAAGCGGTAAGAGAACGTCAGACACTGGGCCGTTACGGTTCTGCATTCCGCCAGGTTCATTAACCCCGCATAGCCGCCGTCCGACCAGCGGCTTTTTATGCCTGACCTCTGTTTTTCTGAAGCCCTTTTTCTGGCCATCCGCTTTGTAAAGAGTGATGCATGCATAGCGTGCATGAATCTGCATGCAAAAACATGCATCGCTTTGTCTCGTTCAGGTCATGCCGGACGCGGCCAGGCCCGTAGCATGCACCTGCATGAAAAGTGATGCTTAAAGCGGGCAGGCGTGGCGGGGATAGCATTGCGCGCGGTATGATATATAGAAGCATGAGAAAAAATATAGGCGTTTAATTAACAAGGTATTAGGTATTCAAAACTAAAGACTAACAATTGAGATTGAGCGCGAATCTTATAAGGATCACGCCCCTTAACTCACTCACAATACGTTATGTTTTTTTAGCAGTTCTTCAAGTTCAATAATTCCTTTTTCAAAAACATCTGAAAAAAATTTCCTACCTTCTGACGTTCTGTTAGAGAAGGTAAGTGAGCCACCTATGAGTTGATTGATTCCCTGCTGTCTAAATAATAAACACGCCCTGGCAACAGCTCCAATATCATTCGCTCCTTTTTCTCTAGCTGATGAGATGTTACCCAAATCGTCAAAAACATAACCTTTCTCAGTTGAATCTTTGATGTTAGCTTTGAGAAAAGCGGCTCTACGAACAAGGCACGGAACACAACGCCCGCAATGTTGGTAATTATAATAACCGAATCGGCCACAACTGGTAGTATTACCAATATTCTCAAGCAAAGCCTCTTTATTTTTACAATAAATTATCATTTCCCCTTTGGTAATGCCTTGATATGGGCGTTTAATTAAAATTCCCATCCCTGATGAATCAAAAATGTCTTGAATAGCATTTAAAAAAACAGGATGAGTTGTTTTGGTGCTTAGACTTCCAAAGCGACCTTCATTTAATGCTATATTTAAGCTTATAAAGCCATTTTCAGGAATGTATAATTCTATAGGTTTTTTACTATTGATCGTTGTTGCAGCTAAAACACCATAAGCAATGAAAATTAACGAACGTCCTCGTGTAGAACGTTCAGTGACATGAGGTACTTTGATTCTATGGCCCCATTGATAATGACGTACTCTCTTGTTAAATGCTGCAGAGAAAAGAGATTGCTTTTTAGAATCACCTTTGGCTATTTGTGATACAAAACATGGAGATTTTCCTTCTTCAGCTAGATCTATTGCACCAATCAAGCTATCCATGCCTCCCGATAATAAGGAAATGCAATCAGCAGACGAAGTTGTAATTGTTTCTGGCTTTAAAGGTATGTCGCCTCCATCATTCAAGCTGATTTGCCAAAAATCACCAGTTAAATATCTAAAAGCGTTTTGCAGTTTTTCCAAATGTGGAATCCAGTTTTCTTTATTACATACAGTAATGGATATTTCAATTTCTCTGGTCCATCCATCAGCACTTTTTTTTCTTAAACAAGATAAATCAGCCGCACAAATAGACATTGCTATAGTGATAAAATCCCAGGTTAATAAGTCAGGATACAATCCCATTTTCTTGATTCTGTGTCTCCAGTCTTGTGCGATATGTCCTATTTTTTTATTAGAAGGTATGGTGTAAAGAGAAAAATATTCTATATTTTCTTCTAAAGTATCAGGCAGTAACCTTTCAGGTGCGCAAATCACTTTCATCATAGTGCTCCTTCATAAACTGTAAATGTATTTTCAAGGGCTTTATCCATTACCTTGGTAAATTCTTTCAGGCTAGGTTTTGGTATCGCCTTTCTAAGATGAGAAAGTTGTTCTGATATTTCTGATTGAAGGTATTTTCTCATCATGTTTATATTTTTTATTGATTTAGAAGGAATGTTTTTGGAGCCTTCAAATAATTGTCCTATTTCATGAATTAATTTATTTTTCACTTCATTAGCTAAGAAAAGCTCAATCAAACTCCAAATGTTATTGTCGCTCATTTTAAATAGGTCGATTTCGTGATCCTTATTCATCAAGTCGGACAATGCAAAAGCCATAGAGTCCCTTATGGACTCTTCATCCACGGTTCCACCCGAGGTTGTCGTTTCATATATTATTGCATCTATTAATTCTTCAGCAGATGGGTTTTTATTTAAGATTTTTTCAGCCCAATTATTTAATGATGTGTTATTACCATCTCTCAACGATAATAACATTGATATTAAGTTTGTAGCCGCCCGCGTAGAAGATTTCATTTTACGTGAGGTTTTTTTTGCACCCCCAAATCCAGTTTTTGAAAAATTACCAATAGCTTTTTTAAAATTAGATTTTTCAGAATTAGTCGCAAATTTTCTTAATTCTCTTCTGGCAGAGGCATAACGTCTTGGCGGAGCTAATTCGTTATCAAAGTTAGCATCTGAAGGCGCAGTGTCATCTTGATCCACCTTTTCTTCTTCAGTTTCAGGAGTTATATCTACTTCTCCAGAACCAATAGGTAAAGATTGTAATTTATCTTCCCAGGGCATGGTTAATGGAACGTTTACGCCTGCACCTGCACTGGATGTGGATGTTCCCATAATTATGATCTCCTTTTTAGCTTGATAGCATTAACGGTCTGTTTGTTGGTTGTTGAATCATTCATCCAAGAATCCAATATCTCTGTTGCCCAAGCATGCTTTCTAATTAAAGGGATCAATGGCGCAGGGCGATTTTCACCCGGAATTTCTTTTAATAATGTAATGAACTCATTGCTCAATGAAGGAAAGGTTGAAATCACAAATAAACATTTTTGTAAGTATTCGAAACTCCATTGTTCTGATCTGCATTTTGTTTTTAATCTTGAGAATATTTTTTCAGCTTCTACTTCGCCTAAATTAATAAGCCTATCCGAAAGAAGTTCGAAAGTGCCATCGCTTGAAATTAATGATTCTAATAATATTTTAGCGTCATCGCTTATATCATCTATATTAGATGATGATATGAATTTTTCTCTGCTAAGATAAAGTAGTGGTCTTAAATCAACATCAGATAAACTAGGGTTTATGCCTAACCATGATTCTATAAACGGGTTGTTCCAGCTAGCATCTGGCGGACTATAAGAATTACCTTTTTGCAAATCCTTTTCAATTCTAATTAAAAACTTAGGCTTCCCATCACTACTATCCATGACTGAACGCGCAAGATAGTCAAATGCCGAAGATGTAGCACATCGCTCAAATAATTGAAGCTTGACTAATTGTTCAAAAACTATAGCTAATCCCTGTTCTTCAGCTATTCTTTGTCTTATAATAAGGTTGTTTAGAAATCTCTTTATTAGTCTAGGATTGCCTGCTATTTCTTTAGTGCTTGATAAAATTTCAGAAATTTCTAAAGCAATGGATATCTCTTTTTCTAACTTTGGAGCGGATCCTCCAAAAGCTTCTTGCAAATCTTTTTTACTCAAATGACCTTGCCATGACCTTTTGGCTTTTTCCAAGATAAATGATTTCGCATTCTCAGCACAAACTTTAGATAATCTATTATCCCTTACGGCAAGTTCTGAAAGGAGTATTATAACATAAGCTTTGACATCATTAGCGCTTAATCTAGGTACTCTTAAAGGGACTTGAATTAATTTGTCAAAGTAATTAGTTACAAGATCATTGTCTAAATTAGATTGAGAGAAATGTGATCTTACTGCACTACGAATCATTCCTTCATCAGCAGCAATAATGAAAGCGGTTCTGGGTACGAATAACAGTAGGCGCATAGCTTCAAGAGTAGATATTGCTGTGTCAGGCATGCACCTATCAAGGTCATCAACAAGCACGACAAGATTAATCTTCAGTTCTTTCAGCAACAATGTTAAACCAATTCTAAGTTCTTCTATCTGTTTGGGTAACGATGCTTCTTGAGCAGGGTTTAGTAATCCACTAACTTCTGGCGATATTTTTGAATAATCAGACTTAAGTTTTTCAACATCTTCCTGAGTGATCTTCCCCGCAGAGGTAATTGAACTAACTACTCCTAATATACCTCCAATCGGTCCTCCGATAGCGCCGCCTAAAATAGCACCGGTTGCAGCGGAACCCGCAATTTTTAAAGCCCTGAAATAGTTAATTCTTTTAGCAAAGCCTATAGCTTTATCAACAAAAGATTCTTTGTCTTTTGCTATAGATAAAATTTTGTCAGAAACAGATTGCAATAATGCTAATTTAGCATCGTCATAACCTTGATATAACCATGCATTGAACTCTAAAAATACATACTCCTCGTCAGGAGCCTCATTTTGTAACTTCTGGCCTATCATTTTTACTAATGATGATTTTCCCGTGCCCCACTTGCCAGAAACACCGATTGATACAGGTTCACCATTGGACTCAAATACCAATTGGGTTGCTATGCTTGCTATCAATGAAAAATTTAACAGGTCATCAGCCGTCTCTACGTCGTGCCACATTTGCCTATGCCATTAGTAAAATAATATACTTCACTTTATCTAATGCTTCTGCATTATGGAAACATTTTCAGGAAAAAGATGATGGTTTTATGACCTAAGTAGTGTTAGGAGGTAGGCAAGCACTAATTTAACATTTTTGTGTTGGGGTCAAAATTGGGGTCTAGCATGAATAGATAATATTAAATATTATTAATAATTAGTTGCTTATGGTTATTTTACGTGTCCGGCCTTCGCACCATCAGTACTTGCAGGAACCCTCCAAAGTTCAGTTATCCCTCTAAAATCAATGGTTGCAGCAATTTCCATCCGTTGAGCCATCCAACGTTGCCCGTTAAAATCCGGATACCATTGCAGCGTATACTTTTGAAATAATTGCCCGCGAATGGCATGCAAGTAACCAGCGCTGAAGTGACGACTATTGTTCACGGATCCTGCGCTACCCTGAACGGTATATTTTCCCTGATATCAATTCGTCTGAGATTTGCTGGCTCAAAGCCCGTCAGGCTCACCTCTGGCACGACGTAAGCCAGAAGGTAAATGTTGAGCGAAAAATGATACTTATGGCAAATTCCGGGGGTTCTGGTGGAATAACAATTCCCGTAATCTATGCGAATGAGCGGTGACTGCGGACAGAGAGTCAGCTCCGATCTGTCAGGAAAAAATTATCATCCACTGATTTAACTGACCCAATAAACCCGCACCTGGCCTGGCGTAACATGCTGAAAATTGTCGTTTGGATGCTCCTGACCCTGCTTTCCGGCAGCGGGTTAACTCTCTATTTCCTGCAGCAGCAATATGAAGAGAAGAGCGCTGAGTTTCGCATTTTATATCGCGATGTGACGGTAAAGCTGGCGCAGCATGACGCTATCATTCAGCTGTTGCCAGCCAGCCAGTACAGTCGTGAGGTGCAAACGCTGTTCCCGCAAATTGTTAAGTGGCGTGCCCGCCCGGACAACATAGCGCGTCCGACAATCGTCATTGAGCCGGACGGCCGCTACTGGCTGAATATCGACAGGCGCTCGTTATTGATCGACCTGAATGTCATTTTCGACAATCTGTCGGAGAAAACGCGCTTCCGGCAGCTTGTTATGACGTGGCAGGGTCAGCCTGTGATTACGCGCGGAACACGCAGTCACGCACAACACTGGCAGTGGCAAAAAACCATCGTCAGCCCTTCACAATCGTTTTTGCTCAGCGCCGGTGACAACCCTGCCTGGGGAGCGCTGCCGTGGTGGCTTATCCTCTCGCCCGGACTGTTTTGGGGCGCGACGCTGTATCTGATCGATCAGTACCGCATCAACCGCCGCCGTCGTGATATTGCTGATTTACGCGCGCATTATGCGGAACTGACCCGCCTGAATACGCTGGGTGAGCTGACGGCGGGTATTGTGCATGAACTTAATCAGCCGCTCACCGCGACGCTGAGTTACACCCAAACGGCGCTGCGCTGGCTGCAGCAGGGGAAAGCGGAGCCGGTGCCGCCGCTGCTGGAAGCGGCCGTGGTTCAGATCAAGCGGACCGATGCGCTGTTACAGCAGTTTCGGCAAAAGCTGACCAGCGAGCAGGCTGACTGGCAGCCGATTGTGCTTGAGTCGCTCTGGCGGCAGGTGATCACGCTTTTAGAGAATGAAATCCGGCATGATAAAGTCACCGTTACCAGCTATATTCCGGCGGATCTGCCGGCGCTGGTTGCCCCGCCGCTCTGGATAGAACAGATCCTGCATAACATCGTTCATAACGCGCTGCAGGCCCAGCGGCAAAATAAAGCCGGTACAGCCTGGATCAGACTGGAAGCCGCCGCGTTAAATGGCGGTATCCGGCTCAGCATTAGCGACGGCGGGCCTGGCCTCTCTGTGCCAGCGTTGCAACAGGTGTTCATGCCGTTTTTCACCACGCGGCCCAATGGGATTGGGTTAGGTATGGCGTTAACGGATACTCTGATTCAGCGCCTTAACGGTACAATTGACGTCGCGAACATTGCCGGACAGGGCGCTTGCTTCACTCTGTGGTTACCCGCGACTCACCAGGAAAAAAGATGACGCAGGCAATTTATCTTATCGACGATGAACCGGCCATCTGCGCGTCTCTCAGCGCGCTGTTAAGTACGGTTGGCTGGCAGACGAAAACATTTGATAGCGCGCAAACTTTTCAGCGGGAAGCAGGAGAGCTCTCCTTACTCAACGGCTGCATGCTGCTGGATATTCGTATGCCGGGTAAAACCGGGCTTACGCTGCTGGACGAATGGCAACAGCAGGGGCTGGTAATTCCGGTGATCATCATGACCGGGCATGGCAACATCGACCTGTGCCGCCGGGCATTCAAAAACGGGGCATTTGAGTTTCTGACCAAGCCGATAGATGCAGATTTGCTGTTTGAAGTGGTAGGCGGGGCGCTGGAGCAGCAGGCGCAACAGCAGAAGCAGCGGCAGAAGCTGCAGTTGATGCAGGAACGCCTCAGTACGCTGACCGCGCGCGAAAGCGAAATTTTTGCGCAGATTATGGAGGGGCAGTCGGGTAAAGAGATTGCCCGACGGTATGCGCTGTCGCCACGTACCGTTGAAGCGCATCGCGCCAGCATTTTCGATAAGCTCGATGTGCACTCACTCTCCAGGCTGATAAGCGCGTATGGTGAACTGGCGCGGTGGAAAAAAATTGCAGGTGACTAAGTAATTTTACCTGGTAGGCCTGGTAGTTATGCCAATAGTTTACCGCCGGTACTCCTTTTATCCTGTGGATCGTCAACATGGGATAAGCAAGGAGCTCCTTATCATGAAACGCCTGTTCTTCACCGCAGTTGTACTGAGCAGCCTGGCCTCGTTCGCCAGCTCAGCTACCGATACGCTGACCGTTAAAACACTCTCTCTGACCCTGGCCGATAAACTGGCGCAAAGCGCGATCCAGGCCTGTCATGCCAGCCAATACGCTATCGCCGTCACCGTCGTCGATCGCGCCGGCGTGCCGCTGGTTAGCAAACGCATGGATAATGCCGGTCCTCATACGCTGGAGGCCAGCCGGATGAAAGCCTACACCGCCCTCAGTACGCGTAATGCCACAGAGCAGGTCATGAAAACCGCGCAGGCCAATGCCGGTGCCGCGCATTTAGCCAGTATTCCCGAATTTTTACTGCTGGCCGGCGGCGTACCGGTGATATCCGGTAAGGACGTGGTGGGTGCGATCGGCGTAGGCGGCGCGCCGGGTGGTCATCTGGACCAGCAGTGCGCGCTCGACGCACTGAAAAATAATCAGAGCGCTCTCAGCGCCGGATGATTTTCTCCACCTGAATCAATTAAGAGAGACGTATGAAAACCACTTCTGTTTTATTCCTTATGCCGCTGGCTTTTACCGCGGGTCATGCTCTGGCCGATGCTCATCTCCCGGCGGGGTATTACGGTTCTGCAAAATACCTGCAAAGCACACAGCGGGCCAGCGAACTGAATACCAGCAGTCGTCCCGGAGTCGGGCAATTTGTCAGCGGCAACGAGAAAGAGCATCTGGACGGCGCAGCCCTGGCTGCCGGATATCAGTTTGGCAATGGCTGGCGTACCGAGGCGGAGTACCGTTTCCGGCAAAAAACGGAGTACACCAGTGGCTCCACTCTTTTCCCTTCCAGTTTTAATCATTTGCAGACAGAAACCGAAGGTCTGATGCTTAATGTCTACCGCGATTATGCTCTGGGTTACGGATTTTCGCTGTATGGCACGGCAGGCCTCGGCGTCAGCAAAATCAGGGCGGGTGGCTGGCAGGGCGTGACGACGCGCGAATATGCGTCAGCGACGCAGAACAACCTGACCTATACGCTGGGTGCAGGGATTAGCTATACGGTGCTTGAACCACTCACCCTCGATCTGGGGTACCGCTATGTGGATCTGGGGAAAATCGAAAGCGGCTACAATAACTTCACCAATGTCCGTGGCTTGAAAGATGAACAAATGAAAGCACGCCTGGTATCAAACGAGTTTACGCTGGGCGCGCGCTATCTTTTCTGAGGCACGTTAGCTTTCAGGCAGGACATTATTGAGCGTGTGGCAGCGTGGCTATTAACTCAGCCTGCCACGCACATTGATTAACCGCGTTCAAAAGATTGCCTTGCTGCTATTGATGCCAGCGTCAGCGGTTACCGGAAGTTAAAAGCGTATTGCCGTTGAAATACCGGAGACAGAGGCATCCCGGAAAGAACCGTTACGGTAGCCCCCATTCAGTGACAATCCTGATCTTAATCAAAATAAGCCCCTTTTTTCTCTTTGCAGCGCTGTGCCTTTAAGAACCTCTTAAGAACTCGCCGTATAATGAGCGCATTACCCGACTTTCAGGATGAAACCATGAAAAAAACAGCGATTGCACTTATTACGCTGGCAGCAGCGTTCTCTGCCACCGCCGCACAGGCTGCCGGTGGCTGTCAGCAGAAACAGCAGGCGATCCAGCAGGAGCTGGAGATGGCGCGCGAATATGGCAATAAAGCGCGCATTAACGGGCTGGAGAAAGCGCTGCGCGAAAATCAGCAACACTGCACTGATGCGGGTCTGCTGCAGTCACAGCAGGAGAAAGTGGCGGAGAAGCAGCAGAAAGTGGCTGAGCGCGAAGCGGATCTGCAGAAAGCGCAGGCCAGCGGCCGCCGCGATAAGATTGAAAAACAGCAGCGCAAACTCACTGAGGCGCGTGAAGAGCTGGCTGACGCGCAGGCGGAACTGGCCCGCTAAGCACTAAGCGGCAGAGGCGACATCTGTGCGTCTCTGCCGCTGCAAAAATTCACTTCTCCTGCCTGCAAAAAATCCTCACACTGACCGCTTTATTCTGATGGAAAACATGCCATGAAGATACGGTTGCTGCTGGCGCTTCCTCTGCTTAACGCCCTGATGGTACCGGCGATAGCTGAAGAAGGCGTCTCGTTTGCTCATAAAGAGTGGGAGCTGGCGTGCGATAACACGCTGACCTGTCGTGCGGCGGGCTACAGCGCGGAAGAGGGCGCGGGGGGATCGGTGTTACTGACGCGGGCGGGCGGGCCGGATACGGCGACGCATGGCCGGGTGGTGCTGGCGGATACCGGTGATGATGACTCAAAGCAGGTCGACGCGCTGACGCTCTGGATCGACGATCGCCCGCTGGGTGAACTGGCAAAAGCCGATAATGATGAGTGGACGCTGACCGATGCGCAGACCCGGTCGATTATTACTGCCATTAAAGGCAGCGGCAGCGTGGAGTTCCGTGGCGGTGCCGAGCCGTTTGATCTCTCTGCAAACGGTGCCTTTGCCGTGCTGCTGAAAATGGATGAGGCGCAGGGGCGCATCGGCACGCCGGGTGCGCTGGTGCGTAAAGGCAGCAAGCCGGAAAGCAGCGTGCCGCCTGCGGTACCGCTGCCGGTGATTATCCAGGCCAGAACCGTTGAGGCAAAGCCGCGTCCGCTGACGCCGCAGGAGCTGGCGCGGATCAAGCCGGCGCTTATCGCTACGCTGACGGATGATGACAGCTGCGATAATCTTGCACCGGCAGACGATCAGCCGGAAGAGGGCGCAGAGCCGCCGACGCTGACCACCGTGGATACGGACCATGTGCTGATCGCCGCCCTCTGCTGGCGCGGTGCCTATAACGAAGGGTATGGCTACTGGCTGATGGATCGCGCGCTGCAGGGTTCACCGCAGCTGATCACTGACTCCGGTTCCGATTATCACGCCGGAGCAATTAGCGAAGCGCAGAAAGGCCGCGGCATTGGCGACTGCTGGAGCACCGCCGCATGGGTCTGGGATGGCCGCAATTTTGTACAGAGCAGCGACGCCACCACCGGCATGTGCCGCGCTATCCGCGCCGGCGGCGCCTGGCAGCTGCCGGTGCTGGTCAGCGATGTCAGACCCGCCCCCTGATTGCAGACCGTATGGGACCAGGGCGCCATAAATGGCGCCCCTGTGGCGGCGTTTGTAGGGGCCGTATTTATGCGGCCCGGGGTCAGGTGCGCGGTGTGGCCAGGGCGCCATAAATGGCGCCCCTACGGTGGCATTTTTATGGGGGCAGGTGCGCGGTGTGGCCAGGGCGCCATAAATGGTGCCCCTGTGGATATTGTTGTAGGGGGCGCATTAATGCGCCCCGGGGTCAGGTGCGCGGTGTGACCCGGGCGCCATAAATGGCGCCCCTACGGATACCAATGTAGGGGTCGCATTAATGCGACCCGGGGCCAGGTGCGCGGTGTGACCAGGGCGCCATGAATGGCGCCCCTACGGATACCAATGTAGGGGTCGCATTAATGCGACCCGGGGCCAGGTGCGCGGTGTGACCAGGGCGCCATGAATGGCGCCCCTACGGATACCAATGTAGGGGTCGCATTTATGCGACCCGGGGTCAGGTGCGCGGTGTGACCAGGGCGCCATAAATGGCGCTCCTACGGATACCAATGTAGGGGTCGCATTAATGCGACCCGGGGCCAGGTGCGCGGTGTGGCCAGGGCGCCATGAATGGCGCCCCTACGGATACCAATGTAGGGGTCGCATTAATGCGACCCGGGGCCAGGTGCGCGGTGTGACCAGGGCGCCATGAATGGCGCCCCTACGGTGGCATTTTTATGGGGGCAGGTGCGCGGTGTGGCCAGGGCGCCATAAATGGTGCCCCTGTGGATATTGTTGTAGGGGGCGCATTAATGCGCCCCGGGGTCAGGTGCGCGATGTGGCCCGGGCACCATAAATGGCGCCCCTGTGGCGGCGTTTGTAGGGGCCGCATTAATGCGGCCCGGGGCCAGGTGCGCGGTGTGGCCAGGGCGCCATAAATGGCGCCCCTACAGATACCAATGTAGGGGTCGCATTTATGCGACCCCAACGCAGGTTATTTATTCAGGCAGCACTGCTTATATTTTTTGCCGCTGCCGCACGGGCAGGGATCGTTGCGGCCGGTTTTATCACCGGCAAAGAACGGCAGCTGTGGCTCGGGATCGGGCTGCGCCATGCGCTCGGCCTGCCAGTATTCGTGCAGTTCCAGCGCCGCCAGGCGAATCGCCTCCATGCTCGCTTCAAACGCGTCCGGATCGAGCGCCTCGCGCGCTTCACGCTGCTCTTCGCTGCCGTGCAGGGCAATTGCCTGCAGCTGCGGCTGCAGCGCGTCGGGCAGCTGTGACCAGTCGGCGTCCAGCGCGACGCCGCGCATATAGCCGTAACACCAGTCTTCGACTACGGTAAACTCCTGGCCCTCCATCTCCTGCAGGCCAAACAGCGGGTCAAACTGCTCCGGAAAATCGGCCAGACGTTCAGCAATATCATTCAGGTGCTGAAAGGTCAGGGTCATAAAGCGATCCATCTCGCGCTCATTAGCCCATTTAGGAATATGCTTCTGGCCGCCCCACATCGCCACCAGCCACTCGCTGGGTTCAATATCATTCGGGCCGGAGAGCAGGGCGGTCAGCATCCCATCCAGCTCGGCCGTATCCACCACGGAGTGGGCATTGCCATACTTCTCCAGCATGTCATCCAGCCAGTTCAGCTCTTTTTCCGTTAACGGCCCCTGATTCATCGGTTCTCTCCTGCACGTAATATTCTGTACGGGCCAGGCCCGCATCTCATGGCGCGATTATAGCGGCATTATCACGATTATTTGCAATTTTAGCGCGCCTGAATCGGGCCAGGCTGAGGTATGCTGTGGCATGACGCGACGAGCGCCGCACGGCAGCGGGAACCATTGGCCCGGTGCGCTTGTCAGTAAATGGACATCAGACTATTCATCAGAGTGGGAATCACCAATGCGCAGGACACACCTAACCTTTTTATCAGCCAGCCTGTTTCTGGGGGCGCTCAGCCTGACGCCAGCCGCACTGGCAGCGGATGAGCAGACCGATAGTGTACCAATGCCGCCTCAGGTGCAGCAGCCGGATGCGCAGGCTCCTGACGCCGCGCCAGCACCCGCCGCCGATGCGCCCGCCGCTCAGGCACCTGCTGCATCAGGTGACGACGCGCCGGTTCGCCCGTCTAACAACGGCACCGGCGAGCAGCCTTCCGCCGCCAACAACTACAATCTGCACACCATTATTATCGACTACAAAGAGCACAAGGTCGGCGATGTGGTACCGGAAGAGTATCGCAAAAAAGAGTACACCATCACTGACTGGCAGGCGCGTCATCTGCCCGCTCCGCAGGCTGGTGCACACTGGGCTTACATCAACGCCAACTATATTCAGATCACCGATGACAGCGGCAAAATCGTGATGGGCAAATCGGGCGACATCTTCTTTAAGGGATAACGCCAGCAGGCGGGCCACCGGGTCCGCCTGTTTTATTTCAGAGGCAGGAAAAATGGCCCCGACCGTTAATGCATTTGGCCAGCCGACGGGTGTTGCATTACCTGACTGGCAGCCGCGCCCGCGTCCGCAGCGCATTACGCTTCAGGGGCGTTACTGTCGCCTTGAGCCGCTGGATGCGCCACGCCACGCGTCCGATCTCAGCGCCGCGCATGCGCAGGCCGCAGACGATCGCAGCTGGACCTGGCTGCCCGTGGAGCGTCCGGCATCGCAGCATGAGTGGCTGACGTTCGCCGCTGCCTGCCAGCATACTCCCGATTACCTGCATTTTGCCGTGATTGACCTTCAGCGCGGGCAGGCGGTGGGGACGCTCGCCCTGATGCGTATCGAGCCGCAGTACGGCGTAATGGAAGTAGGGTATGTGGTGTTTTCACCGCTGCTTCAGCGTACCCGCATGGCAACCGAGGCGCACTTTCTGCTGATGGCATATGCGTTTGACCAGCTCGGCTATCGCCGCTACGAATGGAAATGCGACAGCTGCAATCAGCCGTCGCGCCAGGCGGCGCTGCGGCTCGGTTTTCAGCCCGAGGGCGTGTTCCGTCAGGCGATGGTGTATAAAGGCCGCAGCCGCGATACCTGCTGGTTCTCTGTTATCGATAGCGACTGGCCGGTGTTAAAGCACGCCTTTGAGCGCTGGCTGGCGCCGGATAATTTCAGCGCCGATGGCACGCAGCGGGAGCGGCTGGAGACGCTGCGCCAGCGCGACTGAGGCCGCGCTCAGGGCCGTGGCACAATGCGGATCTCCGCCATGCCAATGCCGAGCTTACGCGGCGCCTGACCCACAATATTATCCTGATTCGACAGCTGCGGCGCCGGTGGCACAATCACCAGATTATGGCTGCCGTCGCGATTGCTGAAGTGCAGTGTGGTGGTTGAGAAAGTATCGCCCAGCCGCAGAACGTGCTCCTCCCTGCCTACGCGTACCGGAATTGGCTGCTGCGCATTGGCACCAAACGCGCGCGCGGTGATCACCAGATCAAACCGCGGCGGCAGCGGGTCGGCATACTCAATATTCACCTCCGGAGCCAGGTTGGCGTTTGACCAGCGTCCCCAGCTCTCCGGACGCGAGATGCCGCTAAAGCGCCGGATGCTGTGCGGGGCGCCCGGCACGTTCAGCACAAAGCTGTCGGCATCGTAGCGAATGTCATTATCTTCAATGCGGATCTGCTGCTGGTTGAGCCGCCAGGTTTCCGGGCTGACGCGCAGCGGCGGGAAGTGCGTTTTGCCGTGCCAGAGCGGCTGATCGATACGCACCACGCTGGGCTGACCGCCCATCTGGCCCATCGCCAGGCAGAGATCGGTAGAGAGCGCCAGCTCCGGCTTCCAGAGTCGCGCCATTTTAAAGCAGCGGTCAGCCCAGACAAACTTGTCGTTCGCGGCAAAATCCGCCAGCTGATAGCGCAGCGGCGCGGCATATTCCCCCTCCGGCAGCGGTTCTACCTGCTTATTGCCCAGCCGGAACAGGATCGGCAGGCGGAACGTGGCGCCGGAGAAGGTAAAGGTATTCTTCTGCTGGTCGATGGTGAAATCTTTCATGCTGGCCGGAAAATTCCACAGCTGCACAATATCGGCTTTCCAGCTGCTGACCTTCTTCGCCATGTCGTCAAACTGCGTGGAGAGCGACGGCGTGGAGAGTGAGCTGCGGCCAAGACCCAGCGCTTTGTCGCCGCCGAGGATCTCCAGCACCGTGGCGCCGTTATCCAGCGTGCTGCGGGGCGCATCGCGCACCGCCGCCTGCGGCTGGTCGCCGCGGATCACCATAAAGAGATCGTGGCGCGGCAGCTTCATCAGATAGGGATGGGCGGTATTGTTCATCGCCAGATGATCGGAGCTGACGACAATGACGGTGTTTTTAAACCACGGCGAGGCTTTGATACGCTCAATCAGGCGCGCAACGTGCTCCTGCGAACAGGTGACGGCGCTGAATGACTGGTTCAGTTTGCCGTCATACTGATAGCTCTTGCGCCGGCAGCTGCGTGAGATAAAGCCATCAGGGTGATGGGTATCCACCGTCAGGGTGAACAGGGCAAAGCGTTTATTCTGCTGTGACAGTTCAGTATATTTTTCAAACACCTCGTCCAGCACGGTATCGTCGTAAAAGCCCCAGTTGTTACGGTAGTCGGGATCGGCCACGCGGCTTTTCAGCTCCTGCGCGCCATAGAGATTCGCGGCAGCGAAGCCGTGCGAGAGCAGAAAGGTGTCTTTGCCGGCAAAGCGCAGATCGGCGCCCTGAATAAACCAGTTCTCGTAGCCGCTGTTTTTAAGAATATCGCCGAGGCAGAGGCTCTGCGGATAGAAGCTGGAGAGCGCGGCTGAGGCGTTACCGTCAAAAGGGGCAAACAGCGGGATGCCGCACTGCGAGGCGACCATGCCGGCAATGGTGTAGTCGGTGCCGGGAAGCTGGGCCGTATGGCTGAAATCCAGACTCTGCGCCTGCTCGCGGCTCAGCTCTGGCGCCAGATCGGGAAAAGCCTGCTGATTTAAATAGGTGCGCTCCAGACTCTCGCCGTAGATATAGACCAGGTTAAGCGCGGGCTGTTCGATACGGTTCTGCGGCGTAATATACCAGGTAGCGAAATCGGAGTCGCCCGCGTGTGCGTGGGAGGCAATCAGATCTTTAACCTGGCGAAACGCCGGCGTGGTCTGTACCGATCCGGCGGCACAGGCGATCGCCAGCAGGCTCCAGCCGAGATGATGCGGGCGTTTATGGCGGCGCAAAATCCATGAGAGAAAGCAGAACAGCAGAAACAGCACGATAATCAGCCCGATAGCGGGCACCACATATTTACTGACGCCGGCGCCCGTCAGGCTGTTGGTCAGCGTGTAGATCACCGCATCGTTAATGCCGTCACCGGTAAAATAGTTGCTGGCGAACAGCGTGGCATTCAGCACAATAAACAGCGTGAGCAGCAGCAGCATCAGGATAAACCAGAAAGTATTGCGTCCGGCTTTACAGCTGTAAACGATAATGGCGGTCAGAAACAGCACAATTGAAAGCAATGCCAACGGCAAATCCTCACGATAGATGAATAGCACAGCGCCAGTGGCTGCGCGCCCTCTCAGGGGGTTTGCGTCAATCTATATTGGCTGTCACCGGGCTGCAACCTGTCCGGCGGGATTTGTGCGGTACATTCGGAATCGTGCCGCCAGGCGGGATAATAAGCGCGGCGGCATATCTGGCAGATGGTGGTTTATAACGCGCCGGTAAGATACTGCGCCTCACCCTGTGCAAAGCTCCAGTCGCCTTTGCTGTTGGTAATAAAGCTTATCATCAGATCGTGCCCCTGCACGCCGCAGTTTTCGCGCAGCTCGCGCGCCAGTTCTGCCATAAAACTGGCTTTTTGCGCCTCACTGCGCGGGCTGGTGTAGACCCGTACCATAACCAGATTATCCGTGCGCAAAAAGCCCAGCCCGGTATCCTGAAAAACCATCTGATACGCTTTGTTTTCGTGAACAATCTGATAACGGTCCCGCTCAGGGACACCGAAGGCGGTAAGCACGGCGCGATGGGCAGCATCCAGTAAAGTACGAACTTCACTCTCAGAGCGGCCCTGAATCAGATCAAAAGTGAGTAATGGCATCGGTAAACCCTCGCAGTAGTGGCAAAAAAGCAGAGACAGATGTGGCTATGCTGCCCGCTGTACGCGCAAAGAAAAAGCGTCTGCGATAAACTGATTGTTCACTATTTTGAACAATGGCGGGCAAAGGGATGAAAACGGAGGCGCTCTGGACACATCTTTACTGGCTGACGGTACTGGCGGAGCAGGGCAGTTTTACCCGCGCCGCTGAGCGGCTGGATGTGAGTAAAGCGGCAGTGAGTCAGAAAATTAAAGAGCTGGAGACGCTGACCGGGGTAGCGCTGGTTCAGCGCACCACGCGCAGCGTGCGGCTCACCTCAGCCGGCGAACAGCTGGCTGGCGAGCTGCGTGAGCCCTTTACCCGGATAGCGGAAAGCGTTTATCGCGTGCGCGATGAGGCGGGGCCGGTACGCGGGCAGGTACGCATCAGCGCGCCGGTGGCGTTTGCCCGGCAGCAGCTGGTGCCGATTATCGGCGACTTTCTGCGGGAATATCCGCAGGTTCGTCTGCAGCTGGATGTGACTGACCGCCTGGTGTCACTCGGCGGCGAAGGGTTTGATCTTGCTATCCGCCACAGCCAGTCGCTGCCGGAAACGCACGTCGCGCTGCCTCTGTGCGCCACGCGCGCGCTGCTGGTGGCTTCGCCCGCATATCTGGCACAGTACGGCGTGCCGCAGACGCCGGACGCGCTGCTTCAGCATAACTGCCTGTGGTATCCGCGCGGTCCCGATGCGCCGCAGTGGCGCTTTCAGTCGCATCAGGGCGGCGAAACGCTGACGGTGAAAATTCAGGGAAATTTCGCCACCAATAACAGCGAGTCGATTCGGGACGCTGCGCTGCAGGGGGCAGGCATTGCCATGCTGCCCGATTTCAGCGCCCGCGCAGCGCTGGAAAGCGGCGCGCTGCAGCCGGTACTCTCATCGTGGCAGGCGGTCGACGCCTTTGCCGACCGCCTCTGGGTGGTGCGCCCTTACGCGGCACAGGTGCCGCGTGCGGTGACGACCTTTATTCACTGGCTACGCGCTCGCTTTGTTAACGGGTGAGGGCAGCGCCACGCTGAGCGGTGCGGCAGGCTGCATCATTGCGCCCAGCAGGCTGCTGCGGTTGTAGTTCCCCAGGCGCAGGTTAAAGTCGAGATGCAGCTGTGCGTGACCATCCAGCTTAATAACCGGCGGCGGCGTATGCGGGCGCTGATGAAACAGAATGGCATGCGCAAAGGCGTCGCTTTTCCAGTTGTTCAGGCGCTGATAGTAAAAGGCGCTGGCTTCACATTTACGCAAAAAGAGATTAACGCGGCGGTATTCACGCATGGCCGCCTGTTGCGCCAGCGCACCCGGCTGCTGTGCCGGTTCAGCGATTCTCTGCGTCAGCAGCGAAAAGTCATCACGCTTGCGCATTTCGTTAAAGAAGCTCTGCTCACCCTGATGTTTAATCGGCGCATACTGCTTCTGCCATTCGCGAATAAAGGGATTATTTGGCGCAGCAGCGAGGAACCAGTTCTCAATAACAGGTGCGAGATAATTCAGCGTTGAGCGTTCGCAATAATAGCCGATCACATCCATCGGACGTTCCTGATGGGCGCTGTGTACCCAGCTCAGATCTTCAAACAGCAGCGCAGCGCAGTCGATAGCGATGCCGCCGTAGCGTAATAACAGCTCAAGCCTGATCACTTCGCTTTTCTGCTGTGCCGTTAATTGCGCTGAAGTAAATATAAAATCGGGCAGGACTTCTTTTACAGAATATTTATTTAACAGGTGAACACTGTGGTCAGGATTATCGCGGCGTATTTTAGCAATATTCGCCTGCAGCGATTTTGGTAAATATTCTGTATCCCAGTACAGCCATACTTTTTTCGGGATATCTGGCAACGTCTTCTCACCAGAAAGTAACACGATATTGTCCTCTTCGCTGGGATCATACTCCGGCGCGCAGAGCGCATTATGCTGTTTTTTCTGCAGTAATGACTGACCGGTAAACGCTATTCTTTTCCAGTTGTGCCAGAGCGCGCGCGCCGGCTGAAGACGTTTTTTTGACATGATGCACCTGATTATTGTGATTATGGGCAAGGAGTCCCTGATGCTGGCGCCTTAGACGCTCTTATGTTTCCTTACGGGAGCTGTGTGTAAAAGTATTACATTGAGCTTAATAAAACATTCTTCGCGTTTGCGCTAATACTTTTTTTCTCTTTCAGATAAAGCGGAAAATGAAGCAGCCGTTATCAATAAAAATTTAACAAAATAACAGCGTGATGAATTTCACAGTTTAATTTTTCCCGCCAGGATTAATCCTAAGATTATTCCCCGCGGGCTGCGTAAGGTGCGGCAATCTGAAAATTGCAGCAAGAAATGAACGATTATCCTTGCTGGATTTTAGCCTGGCATCAGAGCGAAATTTACCTTCGTCATGCAGCTTAGCTACGCTTTAGTCAGGCATTCTGTTTAAGGAGTGATTATGCAGTCATCTGCCCGCGGCCTAATAGCCGTTGATAAACAGGGTAACCGGGTGCTGTTTCTGCATCCGGAACGCTTTACCGTTGAGCAGGAGCTGAATGCGTTTCCGCCGTGCCCGCATGAGCTGCTGATGCTGCCCGCGCTGGAGAAAGCCTATGTCCCGCTCTATGGCAGCGGCATGCACGGCGCTAACCCACATCCCGGACATAAAGTTGCTGTTATCGATCTGCGTCAGCGCCGGATCAGCGGCTTTATCGATCTTACGCCACTGCAGTCGCCACACAGCGGGCAGCTGGGGCGCGACGGCAAAGTCTATCTCTGCTGTGAAAACAGCGCGGCGGTCGCGGTCATCGATCCGCACACCGATCGCGTGGAGAAAACCATACCGCTGCCTTCGCATCACGCGCACCGGCTGACGCTCTCACCCAGCGGACGCAAACTGTTCACGGAAAATGAACAGGATGCCAGCATCACGGTAATCGATTTATGTGAGGCAGAAGGACGCGTCATTGATAACATTCTGCTGCCTGGTCCGATAGCCGGTATTGCTGCCTCGCCCAGACATCCTTATCTGGTTGCCAGCGCCGCCGACGCACCGCTGCTTTACGTGATCGATCGGCAGAGCCACCGGGTCCGGCAGCGCATTACGCTGGCCGGGCACCAGCAGCCCTGCCAGGTTGTGCGGTTCAGTGCCAGTGGTGAACGACTGGTTGCGATCGGGCGTGATGAATCACTGGTTACGCTGTTTGACGATCTGCTTACTCCCTCCGGCACCGTTCGTGTGGGGTGCCGGCCCGGCGATGGCTGTTTCAGTGAAGATAACCGCACGCTGCTTATTGCCAATGAGGGTGAGGGGTCGTTAAGCGTTATCGATCTGGCGCAGCGAAAGGTCATCGCCACGCCGCAGGCGGGCACAGGCTGTGAGGCGTTAAGTTATTTTACGCTGCGCTGAGGCAGCCGCTGTCATTTTAGTGTCATCTGCAGGTGGCATAAAGGCGGCGCGATAGCAGGCAGTGTGCTGCTATTGATAAATACGGATATCAATTGCTGCGTTTTAATACGGCTTTTGCTTAATTAAAACGCATGCAATTGCCTGAATTATGGTGTTTTTTTGGTATCAGTCAGGGAGGATAGTCAAAATAATCTAACTAATTTTTGTTTTTGCCGCTTGATTTATCTACGCGCGTAGATAGACTGTCTCCCCAGTGATAACTCACGGTGCCAGACGCGGCTACAGACCCGAAATGACCAGGTTACATTTGCTGTGCTAATACGATCGGTGAATTAAACATCGGCGAAACGCAGCAGAGAGATGAATTCCAACACCAGGGAATTCCTTACTGATCTTTCAGGATTTGCCTGTCGAACGTCGTCACCGGGACGTTCCGCTTGTCTGTGCAAGCGAACAGACCCATGGAAGGGCGTTTACTGTTTTCACTTCACTAAGAGAAAGGGTTATGACGGAACATCATCCCACTGCACAGCACTCACCTCACCTCACCGCGGCCGATGAACGACTGCAAACTGCCGCTGGCCGGAAAGATTTCTGGCGCGCAACCTTCTCCTGCTGGCTCGGTACGGCGATGGAGTATGCCGACTTTGCCCTGTATGGTCTGGCGGCGGGTATCATCTTTGGCGACATTTTTTTTCCGGAAGCGACACCGGCTATGGCACTGCTCTCCAGTTTTGCTACCTGGTCAGTCGGCTTTATTGCCCGTCCGATAGGCGCGCTGCTGTTTGGCTGGATTGGCGATCGCAAAGGGCGCAAAGTCGTGATGATCAGCACGATTATTCTGATGGGCGCCTCTACCACGCTGATTGGCCTGATCCCGTCTTATGCAACGATTGGACTCTGGGCACCCGCCTGTCTGGTGCTGCTACGCTTTACGCAGGGATTAGGAGCAGGGGCGGAGCTCTCTGGCGGCACGGTGATGCTGGGCGAGTATGCACCGGTTGAACGGCGCGGCCTGGTCTCTTCCGTGATTGCGCTGGGATCCAACAGCGGCACGCTGATCGCCTCTCTGGTCTGGCTGGCGGTGATCCAGATGGATAAAGAGAGCCTGCTGGCCTGGGGCTGGCGTATTCCTTTCCTGAGCAGCGTGCTGATCGCCATCGTGGCGCTGTGGATCCGCCGCCATCTGCGCGAAACGCCGGTGTTTGAGCGTCAGCAGGCTGAACTTCAGGCGCAGCGCAGTGAAACGCTGGCTCAGGCACATACTGAAACAGACAGCCGCAGCGTCTGGCAGCGTACACGGGCGTTCTGGACCATGGTAGGCCTGCGCATTGGTGAGAATGGCCCCTCTTATCTGGCTCAGGGCTTTATTGTCGGTTACGTAGCAAAAGTGCTGATGCTGGATAAATCTGTACCGACCACGGCGGTGTTTATCGCCTCGCTGCTGGGCTTTCTGATTATTCCTTTTGCGGGCTGGCTCTCCGATCGTTTTGGTCGCCGCATTACCTATCGGGGCTTTTGCCTGCTGCTGATGATCTATGCGTGGCCTGCCTTCAGCCTGATGGATAGCCACGATCCGACGATTATCATTGCGGTTATTGTTGTCGGCATGGCGCTCGCGTCGCTGGGGATATTTGGCGTGCAGGCGGCCTGGGGCGTCGAGATGTTTGGCGTGAAACACCGCTATACCAAGATGGCAGTGGCAAAAGAGCTGGGATCGATTCTTTCTGGCGGCACTGCACCGCTGGTCGCGGCAGCGCTGCTCTCATGGACCGGCCACTGGTGGCCGATCGCCGTTTACTTTAGCGCAATGGCCGCTATCGGATTTCTGACGACGTTTGTCGCACCGGAAACGCGCGGTCGTGACCTTAATCTGCCGGAGGATGCTATCTGACGCGCAGGCGCAGGCAGGACCATTGACATAACGCTGGCCGGTGAATCCGGCCAGCGGCATTTATATTGAGGCTAATTTGGCAAAATCTCCCGGCGGAAATGTAACCCGTACCGATGTCGCCCGCGTCGCCGGTACCTCGGTAGCCGTGGTCAGCTATGTGATCAATAACGGGCCGCGCCCGGTCGCAGAAGCGACCCGTCAGCGGGTGCTGGCTGCCATTAAGCAGACGGGCTACCGGCCTAACGCCGTAGCGCGCGCGCTGGCCTCCGGCACCACCAAAACCTTTGGTCTGATTGTGCCGAACATTGCTAACCCGTTTGTTGCTTCCATGGCGCATGTGCTGCTGCAGGAGTCGCTTAACCACGGCCATATTATGCTGCTGGGCGACGCCGGTGACGATCGTCAGCGTGAGCTGGAGCTGATTCAGGGAATGCTTAACCGTCAGATCGACGGACTGTTTTACAACAGCGTCGATCGTCATCCTTATATTGATGTGATACAGGCCAGCGGTACGCCGCTGCTGATGCTGGATCGCATTGCTCCGCGGCCCGGCGTCAGCGTGCTGAGCATGAACGAGCGGCTGGCAGCCTGCGATGTAACCCGGCATCTGCTGAGTCACGGCTACCAGCAGGTGGGGATGATCAGCGGTCCGCTGGCAATGTTTAACGCCCAGGATCGTATTCAGGGCTGGCGGGATGCGATGCAGGAGCAGGGACTGCCCGTTGATGAAAACCTGATTTTCCCGGCTGACTACTCGCGGCAGGGGGGCTATGACGCGGCGCAGCGCATGATCGCCAGCGGGCGCCTGCCGCGTGCGCTGTTTGCCAGTAATGAAGGACAGGCCATTGGCTGTATTCGTGCGTTTGCCGAGCAGGGGATCCGCGTGCCGCAGGATGTGGCGCTGGTCTGCTTTAACGGTACCACACAGGCCGCGTTTCACGTGCCTTCGCTGACCACGGTGCGGCAGCCGCTGTCTGAGCTGGCGCAGCGCGCTATTGCTATGCTGAAAAACCAGCCGGATGAGGGAGTGATGGCAGAGCTGCCGCACTACATCGAAACCGGTGAATCCTGTGGCTGCCTGCAGCCTTAAATACAATAACGATAAAACATTATGAAACGAGTAATTATTGATTGCGATCCGGGGAATGGCATCGCAGGGGCAAATACCGATGACGGACTGGCTATCGCGCTGGCGCTGGCATCACCTGCATTGTCGCCGGAACTGATCACCACGGTCACCGGCAACACGCCCAGCGCGACGGGTGCCCGTGTGGCAAAAGATTTGCTGAAACGTCTCGGGATGAATATTCCGGTAGTGCAGGGGGCGCTGCAGGCGCTGCGCGAAGATCCGCTGCCGTGGCGGGCGCGTCTGGATAATCTGGCCGACCCGGCGCTGGCTGCGCTGTGGCAGGGCGTACGTCAGCCCGCCGTCATGGCGGCGGACGGCAATGACGCAGCCGGCGTGATGGGGCAGTTAATCTGCGATAATCCGGGAGAGTTTACTCTGGTTGCTATCGGGCCGCTGACGAACGTGGCGCAGGCGCTGCAGCGTTATCCGGAGATGGCTGAAGCGGTAGCAGAGATTGTGATCATGGGCGGCGTATTTGCGCTTGATGATTACATCAAAGATACCAATTTTGGTCTCGATCCGGAGGCGGCTCATCAGGTACTGCACAGCGGCGCCACCATCACGCTGGTGCCGATGGATGCGACTACGCAGACGCTGCTGACCCGCGACGATCTCGCGCGCATTACGGCACAGCCGCATCCGCTGACGCAGTTTGTCCGGGAGACGCTGGGACCCTGGATCGACTACTCAATGCGGACCCGGCAGCTGCCTGGCTGCTGGATCCATGATGCGCTGGTGGTAGCCTGGCTGCTGAATCAGCGCGTGGCGGAAGGGGCGGATTATTTCGTGGATATTGAGCTGCGTCCCGGTGCAACGCGCGGCAAGAGCTGGCGTTACCGTCCGCCGCTGCGCCTCGACGTGGGTATTCCGCCAGAGACCGGCGCGCTGGTTCATGTGATCCAGCGTGTTGATAATGCGCTGCTGCTGGATATGCTTGAACAGGCCTTTATCCGTCTGCCACACCGGCTCTGAAATGAGACAGCGAGGGCGCGATAATCTCCGCGCCCTCACAGCACTTCGCAGACGTCGACCCAGGTTGCGTGGGTCAGCTCCGCCATTCTCAGCGGAGAGATCCGGACCGCGCTGCGCACCGAACCTGCGGCGGGCAGCACCTCATCAAAGCTGCGCAGAGAGGTATCGCAGTATACGGTCAGCGGGTTTTCCAGGCCAAAAGGGCAGACCCCGCCTGCCGGATGGCCGGTCCAGTTCACCACTTCATCCACGCTCAGCATGCGCGCTTTAGCGCCCAGTGCGGCTTTCAGTTTGCGGTTGTCCAGACGCGCATCGCCGCGGGTGACAATCAGCACGACCTGCTCTTTTACTTTCAGCGACAGCGTTTTGGCGATTTGTCCTGGTAAGACGCCGTGAACGCGTGCTGCCAGCGCCACGGTGGCCGTGCTTTCAGGCGTTTCAATAATTTCGATATCCGGCGCATGCTCAGCAAAGAACTGCTGTACCGACTCCAGGCTCATGGTGTTCTCCGGTAAAAACTGAACCTGAACGCTGCCATAAGGCGAAAAAAGTGTAAACGAGAGAAAAGGAGAATTTACGGCGTGCGCGTGCTTATTGCGCTTTCAGTGTACAGTTACCGCAGCGATCGACGTCAGGGATCCGGTAGCGCTGGCAGCAGCTGCGCCGCTCCATCGTGCCGTGGCGTACGATCATGGTGCGATAAAGCGGGTTATCGCTGCCGTCCGGCAGCGACGGCGTGAAAAACAGCATCTCTTCCAGCTGGTCGATCAGCGCGGCAGGCAGCTGCGCCCGGAGTTCACCCAGAAACCAGTAGATCAGATATCCCATGTTATTCCAGATAAGGCGCGCGTTAATGTCGCCGTGCTGCGTCATGCCTTCCACGGCGGGCTGCAGGCAGGTCTGGATCAGGCGCGCCATGCGCTGCGGAGCAGAGAGAAAGCGCGCGGGCTCATCCTCCTGCACATCCAGCCAGAAGGCGGCGGGATGCCCGTTTTCGTGAAACTCAGCGCGAATATGTTCAGGCGAGCAGCTCAGCGCACGCGGCTCATGCAGCAGCGCTATCATCAGCGTGGGCACCAGCAGGCCAAAATACCACTGCGCCCAGAGTGACTGCAGCGGCTTCGCCTCCCGTGGCGTATCAGGATGACTGTGATAGAGATAGTCACCGTAGCGCTGCATCAGCCGCTGATAGTGCCCGGGTGTCGACCATTCAGCCAGCGTCAAAGCGCCTTCGGGCGCAGGTTCTCCCAGTCTGACATACGCCTGACGGTCGCTGCACTGCTCACGTATCAGCTCCTGCAGCGCACGTACCAGCGTGCGATCGCGCTGCATGAAGATCGGGGACTGCTCACTGAAGCGGTGCGCCTGACGCGTAATCGTAGCCATGCCAATCCTGAATGATAACGGGAAACGAAAAACAAATGATAATCGTTCCTGATTGAGTGAGCAAGATAGCAGCAGCATAAGATTGCTATAGCGTTATATTCATCACCTCAGTGCGGTTCGCCGATTGCCTGCCGGCGTGCCGGCAGCGTCTCCCAGGCCAGGATGGTATTACGCCCCTGGTTTTTAGCCACATACAGCGCGCGGTCGGCATTGGCGACGGCGCGGTCGAAATCGTGCGCTGCCATTAGAGCAATACCGGTGCTGACGGTAACGTGAGTAGCTACCGCGGTATTGGAGCGATGGGGGATTTCCAGTTCCAGCACCGATTGGCGGATACGCTCGGCGAGTTTCATGGCTATCGACGCATTGACATTCGTCAGCAGTACCAGAAACTCCTCGCCGCCATAGCGGGTGACCACATCGCGCGAGCGTACGGCGTCCCGGATCGCGGCCGAAACCCGTTTCAGCGCCTGGTCGCCCATCGCATGTCCGTAATTGTCGTTATAGGCTTTGAAATGGTCGATATCCAGCAGCAGGATAAAGTGGCTGCCGGCATGGTTCTCCAGAATTGTTTCCAGCCGGTTTTGCAGCCCCCGCCGGTTATAGAGACCGGTCAGCGGGTCGAGCATGCTGAGCGCGCTGAAGCTCTGTTTCTCTTCATACAGCTGGCCGATCAGCTGGCGGGTGAAATGATCAAAACGCCGGCGCATCAGGTGAAGCAGGGAAAAGCCAATTAGCGGCAGCGTGATAGTAAACAGAATGGTCATCAGATGCTGTCCGTTATCCAGCAGCAGGACGGTCAGCACCGGCGGCGTAATATGCAGGCAAAAGGCAGTTAAATAATCGCTCAGAGCAATAGCGCTGATAAAAAAGACGCTAAGTAAACTGATAATTAAATAGCTGCTCTCAAACGCAGAGATCAGATGATATTTCTGATCAATATGCCATGCCCATAGCAGCCCCAGCAGCAGCGCGACCGGCGTTAATACGGAAAAGCGCAGGCCGGGCACGATCAGGCAAAGCAGCAGCAGCGTTGTACTGAAACCGGCGACCAGCACCGCGGGCAGGGTAAATACCGGTATCTGAACGTTCAGGCAGGGCAGCAGACAAAAGAGTGAAACGGCGATATTAAGAAATAAAAACAGCATCAGTGAAAGCCGATATTTGCTGTGTTTCAGGTCATCGTAAGCGTTTAATTTCATTGTTATTACCCGTGACAGCCCTGAAATATCAAAGCGCTACCCTGCAGAGTAAATTCTGCTATACGGATAGTCAGCACGTTTCATGTTGTTATCAGGTGTGTTATCGGCGGCAATTTAGCATTTTCCAGTATTTCTGTCATGCAGTGAAAAATTCGCTGCAGAATGAGAATGATTGTCATATGATAATGGTAATTCTTATCATTAAGGAGTGTGATGATGATTGCAGCAATGCTGGCAGCCTGTGGCTTATGGGGCGTGAGCTGGGTAATGGGTAAGCGCCTGGATAGCGGCTGGGGGATATTGCTGCCCTGTACCGCGATGCCGCTGTTTGCGCTATGGGAACCCGGGTATGCGCAGTGGCGGGCAATTATGATCGTTATGCTTCTGCTGACGCTGATCATGCTGTTTCATCAGCGACTGCGGCACTACATATTGCTGCCATCCTGCATAGCACTGGCTGGCGGCATTACGGCTGCGTCAGTGAATTTTTATCCGGGTTAACCGCGGGCAGAAACAGCAACATCACGCAGCGCGTGATAAGCAAAAGAATGTGATTCAGGGAATTAACTGCCGGGAGAGAGGTGACAACAGTGGTGCGAAGAGAGGGACTTGAACCCTCACGTCCGTAAGAACACTAACACCTGAAGCTAGCGCGTCTACCAATTCCGCCACCTTCGCATCGTGTTGTCTGTTTATATCACCGCATGGTGCGAAGAGAGGGACTTGAACCCTCACGTCCGTAAGAACACTAACACCTGAAGCTAGCGCGTCTACCAATTCCGCCACCTTCGCGCAGTGCACGCGATATAAACTCTGTGATTATTGGTGCGAAGAGAGGGACTTGAACCCTCACGTCCGTTAGGACACTAACACCTGAAGCTAGCGCGTCTACCAATTCCGCCACCTTCGCATACCTGGCAACACTTTACAGTATTGCTAACCACGGAGGCGCATTCTAGAGGTTTTACGCAATGCGTCAACAGATATTTTACGGCGATAAACCGACTGCTGGAAAAATCAACGCTTTATCGCCGTATCAGGCGCTTAGCGTCCGCGCGCGCCACGGCCATATACCGCACGATAAACCTTAAAGCGACCGGTTTGCGCCAGCACTTCATGGCTGCCGAAGGTCTCATCAAGTATCTGCGGATAAGGCAGGAAAGCATTCGCCACAATACGCAGTTCGCCGCCGCTGTTGAGATGCTTCACCGCGCCGCGAATAAGGCTGTGTGCCGCATCAAGGCTGGTCTGCATGCCGTCATGGAACGGCGGGTTGGAGATAATCAGATCGAAGCGTCCGGTCACGTCGCTAAAAACGTTGCTGGCAAACACGTCGCCTTCCAGCCCGTTTGCTGCCAGCGTGGCTTTGCTCGCCTCAATGGCAGCAGCGTGCACATCACACAGCCACAAACGCACCTTCGGCGAGTGCTGCGCCAGCGCGGTCGCTAAGACACCGCTGCCGCATCCGAGATCCAGCACTTTTCCTTTGGTATGCGGCGTCAGCGTCGACAGCAGCAGATCGCTGCCAATATCCAGACCATCGCGGCTGAATACGCCTGGCAGCGTATGGATCGTCATCCCATCCAGCAGGTAGGTGTTGCCAAACTGGCTGGCATCAAACTCAGGCTGCTGCGTCAGCTGACCATGATAGAGGCCGCAGCGACGCGCGCTGTCAATTTTCTCCAGCGTCACCCACTGCTCCAGCATGCCTTCGGCGCTGCGCACACCGCTGCGGTTTTCGCCCACTACAAAGATATCGCTGCCCACAGGCAGCAACGCGAGCAGATTTTGCAGCTGGAACTGCGCTTCCGGCTTATTTTTTGGCCAGAAGTAAATCAGGGTGGTGCAGTCTGTCACATCAGCCGCACTGGCCACGAGGCTGTATACGGCGCGATCGCCCAGCCGGTGGCTCAGATTCTGCCAGTGATGATACTGCTGGGTATGAACGCGGCTGAGCGCGGTTTCCAGCTGGGCGGGCAGGTCATCCTGCAGGTCACCCGCAAACAGCACGTGGCGGGTGGTAAATTCATCACTGTGGCGCAGAATAACTTCACTGGCCGGGGTAAAAGCAGACATGGAACGCTCCTGTTAAATCAGAGCGGGGATTATAGTGCTTTGTTGGCGCATGTTCGACGGGTTTGCTAGCATAGCGCGCATTACTTACGGCATAGCGGAAAACAGCATGAGTACAAGACGCGACTGGCTTCTGCAGCAGATGGGGATCACGCAGTATCAGCTGCGGCGTCCGCGCGTGCTGCAAGGGGAGATCGCCGTCAGGCTGGCACCCGATACGCGCCTGCTGCTGGTAGCGGAACATCCGCCGGCACTGGATGAGCCTTTGATACGGGACGTGCTGCGGGCGCTGGATATTCCGCCTGCGCAGGTGATGACGCTGACGCCGGAGCAGCTGCCGATGCTGCCAGAGCAGGTAGCCTGTCCCGGCTGGCTGCTGGGCGTGGAGAGCGGGCACAGCTTTAACGGTGTGGTGTTCACCAGCGCCGTCCTTAATGAACTGATTAGCAGCGGCGCAGCCAGGCGCGCGCTGTGGCAACAGATGTGTAACCATGACCACTATCTCGCTCATCACGCCTGACGATCGGCCGCAGCTGCTCGCCATTGAACGCCGGGCGCACGCTTTTCCCTGGAGCGAACAGACCTTCGCCAGCAATCAGGGTGAACGTTTTCTCAATTTCGGGCTGCGCAGTGACGGACGCCTTGCCGGCTTTGCTATTACGCAGGTTGTGCTGGATGAGGCGTCGCTGTTTAACATCGCCGTTGATCCTGACTTTCAGCGTCGCGGATATGCGCGTCAGCTATTACAGAGGCTGATCGGCGAACTGGAGCAGCGTGATGTCCTGACCCTCTGGCTGGAAGTTCGCGCGTCAAACCGCGCGGCGATTGCTCTGTATGAGCAGCTGGATTTTCATCAGGTCAGCGTACGCCCCAATTACTATCCCACCGCAGGCGGACGGGAAGACGCCGTCATTATGGCGCTGACACTTTGACCGCTGATTAAGGAGTACCATGTTAAACGACTGGGACTGCATCCTGTTTGATGCTGATGATACGCTATTTCATTTTGACGCCTTTGCCGGGCTGCAGCGCATGTTTACCCGCTACGATGTGCAGTTCAGCGATCGCGATTACGCCGATTATCAGGCGATCAATAAGCCTTTGTGGGTGGATTACCAGAACGGCACCATCACTGCCGCACAGCTGCAGACGCAGCGCTTTACGCTCTGGGGAGAGAAACTCAGCGTAGAGCCGGACATCTTAAACAGCGATTTCCTTAATGCCATGGCAGAAATCTGCCTGCCGCTGGAAGGCGCGCCTGAACTGCTGAAGAGCCTTAAAGGCCACGTCAAAATGGCGATTGTTACCAACGGCTTTACGGCCCTGCAGCAGGCGCGACTGGAACGCACGGGCTTTCACGATATGTTCGATGCGCTGGTGATTTCAGAGCAGGTTGGCGTGCCCAAGCCGGACGCGAAGATCTTTGCCCACACGCTGGCCTTGCTCGGCAATCCGGCGCCGCAGCGCGTACTGATGGTCGGTGATACGCCCGAGTCTGATATTCTCGGGGGGATGAATGCGGGTCTGAAGACCTGCTGGATCGATCACGGCACGCGCCCGTTGCCTGCGGATATTACCCCTGATTTCCAGGTCAACAATCTCGCCCAGCTTCAGGCCATTCTTACCGCTTAGCAGAGCGAAAGCGTGTAAAAAACAGCAAGCCAGGCAGAAACAGCGGCCTGGCGTTGTCAGGCCTGTAAAATAAAAGCGGTATCGGGCCAGGCCGGCGCTTATTTTTTCTTTTCTTCTGTGTCGATCGTTTCTGCTGACCCTTCCTCTTTATCCTCTTTCACCTCGCGGCTGGCAGTGAGCAGGAAGGGCGACTGCTGCCAGCGGGTGCGGCGGTCGCGCAGCAGGGTGCGGGTCAGGATAATGCCAATCGCCAGCGCCAGCAGCATCATCAGGCGCAGAATATTGGTGGTGTTGTCTACCTGACGGGATTCGGTGACCAGCACGTGCGTATCCAGCGTCACGCGTAAGAAACCCTGCGGCCCCTCTTTGCCTTCCAGCGGCTGCACAATCTGATGATTGAAGTAGCTGCCGGCACGTTTGCCATCCAGCGCCAGACGGTCGCGTACGTTAATGGTTTCGCCGCTGTGTGCCACCAGACTGCCATCATCGGCATAGACAGAGGCATCAAGGATGCGGCTGTTATCCGTCATCTGATCGAGTATGGCGGCAATCTGCGTACGGTTGTCATCGCTGTTATCCATCAGGGGCTTCAGGCTGAACGCCACCTGCCGGGTGAGGGTATGAGCCAGCTCTTCAACCTGCTCAGAGCGCGCCATCTGATGACCCAGGCTGAACCATGAGGCGCCCTGCATCAGCACCACCAGCAACGCCAGAGAGATAAGAACAATCACCGTGCGATGCAGGCGAAATTTCAGTGCAGTTTTAACCATCAGAAACCCATGTGACATAGCAGCAGAAAGGCTGGCAATTATGTTGCCAGAACCCGCGCAGACAAGGTAGCCTCTTGCGTGGTTTTGTTGTCCCTACAGGAGCTGTAATGCCAAATCGTCTTACCTGGTGCGATCTGCCCGCCGATGTCTCACTCTGGCCGGGTTTACCCCTCTCTCTGAGCGGTGATGAAGTTATGCCGCTGGACTACCGTGCCGGCCGCACAGGCTGGCTGCTGTATGGGCGCGGACTCGATAAACAGCAGCTGACCGATTACCAGCATCAGCTGGGCGCTGCCATGGTGATTGTCAGCGCGTGGAACGTTGACGAGTACCAGGTGATCCGGCTGGCTGGCTCGCTGACGCCGCGTGCCACCCGGCTGGCGCATGATGCCGGATTCGACGTGGCACCGCTGGGTAAAATCCCGCACCTTAAAACGCCGGGGCTGCTGGTGATGGATATGGACTCAACGGCGATCCAGATCGAATGCATTGATGAGATCGCCAGACTGGCGGGCTGTGGTGAGCAGGTGGCTGAGGTCACCGAACGGGCGATGCGTGGCGAACTCGACTTCAAAGCCAGCCTGCGTGAGCGCGTGGCGCAGCTGGCTGGCGCCGATGCGGCTATCCTTAAACAGGTGCGCGACGCACTGCCGCTGATGCCAGGGCTGACCACGCTGGTACATAAGCTGCAGGCGCTGGGCTGGCAGGTCGCGATTGCGTCCGGCGGTTTTACCTTTTATGCGGATCACCTGCGTCAGACCTTGCATCTGGCCGCTGCCGTCGCCAATGAGCTGGAGATGCGCGACGGCAAGCTTACCGGCGAAGTCATTGGACAGATTGTCGATGCACAATATAAAGCGGATACCCTGCATCAGCTGGCACAGCGTTTTGACATCGCGCCGCAGCAGACGGTAGCGATTGGCGACGGCGCCAACGATCTGCCGATGATTAAACGCGCGGCGCTGGGTATCGCCTATCATGCTAAACCAAAAGTGAATGAGCAGACGGAAGTCACTATCCGTCACGCTGACCTGATGGGGGTGTTCTGCATCCTGACCGGCAGCCTGATTCATGAAGAGCGTTAACTGAGGAACTGATTTGGCCAAAGCGGCAAAACGCGCCTTCGTGTGCAACGAATGTGGCGCAGACTATCCGCGCTGGCAGGGGCAATGCAGCGCCTGCCACGCCTGGAATACCATTACCGAGGTGCGTATTGCTGCCTCGCCTGCCGCTGCGCGCAATGAGCGCCTGAGCGGCTATGCAGGTAACGCCGGCAGCAGCCGGGTGCAGAAGCTCTCGGAGATCAGCCTTGAGGCGCTGCCGCGCTTCACCACCACGTTTAAAGAGTTTGACCGCGTCCTGGGCGGCGGAGTGGTACCGGGCAGCGCTATCCTGATTGGCGGCAGCCCCGGTGCCGGTAAATCGACGCTGCTGCTGCAGGTGATGTGCAAGCTGGCAGAGAGCATGAAGACGCTCTACGTCACCGGCGAGGAGTCGCTGCAGCAGGTGGCGATGCGCGCGCACCGGCTGGGACTGCCCACGGACAACCTGAATATGCTGTCCGAAACCAGTATTGAGCAGATCTGCCTGATTGCTGAGCAGGAAGAGCCGAAGCTGATGGTTATCGACTCTATCCAGGTGATGCACATGGCGGATATTCAGTCTTCACCCGGCAGCGTGGCGCAGGTGCGGGAAACCGCCGCCTATCTGACGCGCTTTGCCAAAACGCGCGGCGTGGCGATTATCATGGTTGGCCACGTGACCAAAGATGGTTCGCTGGCGGGTCCGAAAGTGCTCGAGCACTGTATCGACTGCTCGGTACTGCTGGATGGCGACGCCGACTCGCGCTTTCGCACGCTGCGCAGCCATAAAAACCGCTTTGGCGCGGTGAATGAGCTGGGCGTCTTTGCCATGACGGAGCAGGGGATGCGCGAGGTCAGCAATCCCTCGGCTATCTTCCTGTCACGCGGCGATGAGATCACTTCAGGCAGTTCGGTGATGGTGGTCTGGGAAGGCACCCGGCCGCTGCTGGTTGAGATCCAGGCGCTGGTGGATCACTCGATGATGGGCAATCCGCGCCGTGTTGCGGTGGGTCTGGAGCAGAACCGTCTGGCGATTTTACTGGCGGTACTGCACCGTCACGGCGGCCTGCAGATGGCAGATCAGGATGTGTTTGTTAACGTGGTAGGTGGCGTCAAAGTCACGGAAACCAGCGCCGATCTGGCGCTGCTGCTGGCGCTGGTCTCCAGTCTGCGCGATCGCCCTCTGCCGCAGGATGTGGTGATCTTTGGTGAAGTCGGGCTGGCGGGCGAGATCCGGCCGGTACCGAGTGGTCAGGAGCGCATCTCTGAAGCCGCGAAGCACGGCTTTAAGCGCGCCATTGTGCCGGCCGGCAACGCGCCGAAGAAAACGATTGATGGCATGAAGGTTTACAGCGCGAAGAAGCTGGCGGATGCGCTGGCCATTCTGGATGAGCTGTAATTTCGCCAGAGCGGCATGAATGCCGCCCCCGAGATATGCAGGGGGCGCATTAATGCGCCCCTGGTTCAGACGATGCACGCAACCAGGGCGGCATTAATGCCGCCCCTACGTTTAAGGATGCGCATAATTTTGCAGAGGCGGCATAAATGCCGCCCCCGAGATATGTAGGGGGCGCATTAATGCGCCCCTGGTTCAGACGATGCACGCAACCAGGGCGGCATAAATGCCGCCCCTGCGTTTGAGGATGCGCATAACTTTCCAGGGCGGCATAAATGCCACCCTGGCGATATGTAGGGGGCGCATTAATGCGCCCCTGGTTCAGACGATGCACGCAACCAGGGCGGCATGAATGCCGCCCCTGCGTTTGAGGATGCGCATAATTTTCCAGGGCGGCATAAATGCCGCCCCTGCGTTTGAGGATGCGCATAATTTTCCAGGGCGGCATAAATGCCGCCCCCGAGATATGTAGGGGGCGCATTAATGCGCCCCTGGTTCAGACGATGCACGCAACCAGGGCGGCATGAATGCCGCCCCTGTGTTTGAGGATGCGCATAATTTTCCAGGGCGGCATAAATGCCGCCCCCCGAGATATGTAGGGGGCGCATTAATGCGCCCCTGGTTCAGACGATGCACGCAGCCAGGGCCGCATCATCCTTTATTGCACGCAGGAGATACTGAGTGTCAGCATTTGACTATCTGAAGACCGCGATTCGCCAGCAGGGCCATACGCTGCAGCAGGTGGCTGACGCCAGCGGAATGACCAAAGGCTACCTGAGCCAGCTGCTTAACGCGAAAATAAAAAGCCCCGGCGCGCAGAAACTGGCGGCGCTGCATCACTTTCTCGGGCTGGAGTTTCCGCGTCGTGAAAAAACCGTGGGCGTGGTATTTGGCAAGTTCTATCCGCTGCACACCGGTCATATCTATCTGATTCAGCGCGCCTGCAGTCAGGTGGATGAGCTGCATATTATTATGGGCCACGACGAGCCGCGCGATCGCGCGCTGTTTGAGAGCAGCGCCATGTCGCAGCAGCCCACCGTCAGCGATCGGCTGCGCTGGCTCCTGCAGACATTCAAATACCAGAAAAACATTCGTATTCACTCGTTCAACGAAGAGGGGATCGAACCCTATCCGCACGGCTGGGATGTCTGGAGCGCAGGCGTCAGTGCGTTTCTGGCAGAGCAGGGGATTGTGCCCGACTGCGTCTATACCAGCGAGGAACCGGATGCGCCGATGTATCAGCAGTATCTGGGGATCCCGGCGCGGGTCATCGATCCACACCGATCGTTTATGAGCATCAGCGGCAGCCAGATCCGTCAGGATCCGTTTCGCTACTGGGAATATATTCCGACGGAAGTGAAGCCTTTCTTTGTGCGCACCGTGGCGGTCCTGGGCGGCGAGTCGAGCGGCAAATCCACGCTGGTCAACAAGCTGGCGAACATCTTCAACACCACCAGCGCCTGGGAGTATGGCCGCGACTACGTCTTCTCTCACCTCGGCGGCGATGAAATGGCGCTGCAGTACTCGGACTACGATAAAATTGCGCTGGGTCAGGCGCAGTACATCGATTTTGCCGTGAAATATGCGAATAAAGTCGCCTTTATCGATACCGACTTTATTACCACTCAGGCGTTCTGTCTGAAGTATGAAGGGCGCGAACACCCCTTTGTACAGGCGCTGATCGATGAGTACCGATTTGACCTGGTGATCCTGCTGGAGAACAACGTGCCGTGGGTGGCAGACGGCCTGCGCAGCCTCGGCAGCTCGGTGGACCGGCGTGAGTTTCAGTCCATTCTGGTGACCATGCTGCGGGAAAATAACGTTGAGTTTGTGCACGTGCAGGAGGACAACTACGATGCGCGCTTCCTGCGCTGTGTGGAGCTGGTAAAAGAGCGGCTGGGCAATTAACGCCTGAGCACAATAAAAAAGGCGCCCGGAGGCGCCTTTTTTATCAGCAGATTACTTCGCCATACGCTTGTATTTGATACGCTTTGGCTCCAGCGCATCCGCGCCGAGGGTGCGTTTCTTATACTCTTCGTATTCGGTAAAGTTACCTTCAAAGAACTCAACCTTGCCCTCATCCTGGTAATCGATGATGTGGGTGGCAATACGGTCCAGGAACCAGCGGTCATGCGAGATCACCATCGCGCAGCCCGGGAACTCCAGCAGGGCATTCTCCAGCGCGCGCAGGGTTTCGATGTCGAGGTCGTTGGTCGGTTCATCCAGCAGCAGCAGGTTACCGCCTACCTGAAGCAGTTTCGCCAGGTGCAGACGTCCGCGCTCACCGCCGGAGAGTTCGCCCACGCGTTTGCCCTGATCGGTGCCTTTGAAGTTAAAGCGTCCGACATAGGCACGGCTTGGCATCTCGGTGGTACCGATACGCATAATGTCCTGACCGCCAGAGACTTCTTCCCATACCGTTTTGGTGTTATCCATCGCGTCACGGAACTGATCGACCGACGCCAGCTTCACGGTTTCGCCCAGCTCGATGCTGCCGGAATCAGGCTGTTCCTGCCCCGACATCATACGGAACAGTGTCGATTTACCCGCGCCGTTCGGCCCGATAATCCCGACAATCGCGCCTTTTGGCAGCGAGAATGACAGATCGTCAATCAGGACGCGGTCGCCATACGATTTGCTGAGGTTTTTCACTTCCAGCACTTTATCGCCGAGGCGTGCGCCAGGCGGAATAAAGAGTTCGTTGGTTTCATTACGCTTCTGATAATCGCTGTTGTTCAGCTCTTCAAAGCGAGCCAGACGCGCCTTGCCTTTAGACTGACGGCCTTTCGCACCCTGGCGAACCCACTCCAGCTCTTTTTCAATGGATTTGCGGCGTGCAGCTTCCTGTGACGCTTCCTGCGCCAGACGCTGATCTTTCTGCTCCAGCCAGGAGGAGTAGTTGCCTTCCCACGGAATACCTTCACCGCGGTCCAGCTCCAGGATCCAGCCCGCTACGTTATCGAGGAAGTAACGGTCGTGGGTGATCGCCACCACGGTGCCTTCAAAGTCGTGCAGGAAGCGTTCCAGCCAGGCGACAGATTCCGCATCCAGGTGGTTGGTCGGTTCATCAAGCAGCAGCATGTCCGGCTTTTCCAGCAGCAGACGGCACAGCGCCACGCGACGGCGCTCACCACCCGACAGGTTGCCGATTTTGGCATCCCACTCCGGCAGACGCATGGCGTCAGCGGCACGGTTGAGCTGGGTTTCCAGATTATGGCCATCGTGCGCCTGGATCACTTCTTCCAGACGACCCTGTTCGGCAGCCAGCTTGTCAAAGTCCGCATCGGGATCGGCGTAAAGCGCGTAGACTTCATCCAGACGTTTCAGGGCGCCAGCAACTTCTGCCACCGCTTCTTCAACCGATTCACGCACGGTGTGTTCCGGGTTGAGCTGTGGCTCCTGCGGCAGATAGCCCACTTTAATGCCCGGCTGCGGGCGTGCTTCCCCTTCGATATCTTTATCGATACCGGCCATGATACGCAGCAGGGTCGATTTACCCGCGCCGTTCAGGCCGAGAACGCCGATTTTGGCGCCCGGGAAGAAGCTGAGAGAGATATTCTTCAGAATGTGACGCTTCGGCGGTACCACTTTGCCGACGCGATGCATGCTATAGACGAATTGAGCCACGTTGTGATGAGCCTCTTGGTCTGTAAATAGTGGAACGTCAGATGCTGAAGTTTAGCTTTTTTCGCGGCCTAATCACAGCCGCGCCACGGTGAAACTTGCGTGACAGGCGTGATGTCAGGCGCACTGCTGCGTAATTGTACGCGCTGACGGCGATCAGGGAAGATGCAGCGTAATCGCCTGCTCTGTCAGCCACGCACTGAGCGCGTCGTCAGGAGCGCTGTCGCTGACCAGCCGCTCAAACCGGTGCAGTGCGCTGATACGGGCGGGCAGCACCTTGCCATATTTGCTGCTGTCTGCCACCAGTACCCGTTCGCGCGCGCGCAGCATGGCGTGATGCTTCATCGCCAGCTCATTCAGGTTGTAGCAGGTTGCCCCCTGCTGCAGATCCACGCCGGCTGCTGAGATAAACGCCAGCGCCGGGCAGAGGTCATCAAGAATAGAGTGGTTGCCGACTGGCGTGAACACCGCATTGTCAGCGTGAAACTCGCCGCCGCTGAGGATCACGCTGCAGGCGGGCTTCTCTTTCAGTGTCAGAAAGGTGTTCATCGCGCAGCAGATAGCTGTAAAGGGAAGGGTGTCCGGAATAGCATCGATGACGTAGGGCAGCGTGGTTCCGCAGTCAAAAAACACCGTATCATTTTCACGAATCAGCGCGGCGGCGGCCTGCGCCAGCCGACGTTTACGTGCGGCGTTATGCCCGTGCTGATCGGAGACAAAATAGTGCCCGACATGACTTTTTGGATCGCTGACCACATAGCCACCGAGCAGTACCACCTGCGAGGCGGGTTCGCTGAGATCGCGGCGGATGGTCATTTCAGAGACGCCCAGCAGCTGCGCCGCCTCTTTCAGATGCAGCTTATCGGTGCGTTTCAGGGCCTGGGCCAGCTTATTGAGTCGTTCGTCGCGCCGGGTTTCCATAAGCATCTCGGTAAAAGTGGTGTTCTGCCGCAGAGCAGCGGATGCGGTTTGCCATTTAGCCTCTGAGCGAGACAATCCTGACAGGTTTCAGGCGGTTGCGGCGCCGTCAGCAGCGGGTGGCTAATAGTAGCCTTAAAGGCGCGGTGGCGTAAACTGCGTTGCAGGTGCACAAGCGGCTTAGGGTGGCAGGAACATACTTACCAGGTAAATTTTGTTAAGAACGTGGCGAGAGATGAAAGCCCTGGTTAGCATGAAGGGAGTCCGGCATACGCTGGACCGAAGCAGAGAGGAGAGCGGAGTGGAGAAGTGGCGTAACTGGATGATAGGGATGTGTCTGGTCAGCACGGCAGGCAGCGTATGGGCCGACTCGCTGGATCAGCAACGACAGCGCTATGCGCAGATCAAGCAGGCCTGGGATAACAAACAGATGGACCAGGTTGAGCAGCTGATGCCGACGCTGCAGGATTATCCGCTCTATCCCTATCTGCAATATCGCCTGCTGGCGCAGGATCTCGATCAGGAAGCGGGGCTGGCGATCAAAAACTTTATTCAGCAGTATCCGACGCTGCCGCCGGCAAAATCGCTGCAGACGCGGTTTGTGAATGTACTGGCGCACCGGCAGGACTGGCAGGGGATCCTGAGTTTTAGTCCGGATGAGCCAAAGCCGGTGCAGGCGCGCTGCAACTGGTATTACGCTAAATGGGCCACCGGCCAGCAGCAAACGGCGTTTGCCGGTGCGAAAAGCATCTGGCTGCGCGGATCGGCACTGCCCGCCGACTGTGACCGGCTCTTCTCGGTCTGGCAGGCGTCAGGCCAGCTCTCGCCGATTACCATTCTGGAGCGCATCCGGCTGGCAATGAAGGCGGGCAACGACAGCCTGGTGAACTACCTGGCGAAAATGCTGCCGGCAGATTATCAGACCACCGCCAGCGCACTGCTGGCCCTGCAGCAGAACCCGCAGACCGTAACGACCTTTGCCGCCACGCTGGGGCCGACCGACTTTACCCGCATGGCCACCAGCTACGCCTTTGCGCGCGTGGCGCGCGAAGATATGGATAACGCGCGCATGATGATCCCGCAGCTGGTCAACGCGCAGAAGATGAGTCAGGCAGAAGAACAGGATCTGAAAGAGGCTGTGGTATGGCGCATGATGGGAGCCGACCTGACCTCAGAGCAGGCGCGCTGGCGTGATGCTGTCGTGATGAACAGTGAATCCACCGCGCTTATGGAGCGTCGCGTGCGCCTTGCGCTGAGCGAAAACGACCGCCGCGGCCTGAACACCTGGATTGCGCGACTGCCGCCGGAAGCGAAAGAAAAAGATGAGTGGCAGTACTGGCAGGCCGATTTGCTGATAGCGCAGGGACGTAAAGAGGAGGCGGACGAGATCCTGCGTAAGCTGATGCAGCAGCGCGGCTTCTACCCGATGGTCGCGGCGCAGCGGCTTGGCACCGACTATCCGCTGAAAATTGATGACGCGCCGGCTGCGGACAACAGCATTGTGCAGGGGCCGGAGATGGCGCGCGTACGTGAGCTGATGTACTGGGGCATGGATAACCTCGCGCGCAGCGAGTGGGCAAACCTGATTGTCAGTAAAACCCGCACGCAGCAGCAGATGCTGGCGCACTATGCAAACCAGCAGGACTGGTGGGATCTGAGCGTGCAGGCCACGATCAGTGCAAAAATGTGGGATAGCCTGAAAGAGCGTTTCCCGCTGGCGTGGCGCAATCTGTATCAGCAATATACCGGCGATAAGGCGATCGATCCGAGCTACGCCATGGCGATCTCGCGTCAGGAGAGCGCATGGAACCCGAAAGCGCGCTCCCCGGTCGGGGCAAGCGGATTGATGCAGGTGATGCCGGCCACGGCCGCGCATACCGTGAAGATGTACAATATTCCCGGCTATGTGAACAGCAGCCAGCTGCTTGATCCGCAAACCAATATCCAGATTGGCACGCAGTATCTGGAGTATGTGTATCAGCAGTTCGGGCAGAACCGCATCTTCTCCTCTGCCGCTTATAATGCCGGTCCGGGACGGGTGCGCAGCTGGCGCAACAACAGCGGAGGCAAACTGGATGCCGTGGCCTTTATTGAAACGATTCCGTTCTCTGAAACGCGGGGTTACGTGAAGAACGTGCTGGCGTATGACGCCTATTATCGTTACTTCATGGGTAAACCTGACAAGATTCTCAGCGACAGCGAGTGGAATCAGCGTTACTGAGTGTGTTATGCTTCCGTACTCGTTAATGAGTACGGAAGCCGCTATGCCTTCATCCCTTTCTGAACAGTCCGCTGACGATCACTGGCTGCGTTTTATCGACCTGATGCAGCACGCATTTGCTGATGACCTGGCACTGCCGATGCTGCAGCTGATGATGACGCCCGACGAACGTGAATCGTTCGGTACGCGGCTGCGCATCATTGAAGCGTTAATCAACGGCGATATCAGCCAGCGTGAGCTGAAAAACGAGCTGGGCGTGGGCATCGCAACGATAACGCGAGGCTCCAACAGCCTGAAAGAAGCGCCGCCTGAACTCAGACGCTGGCTGGAAGCCCGGCTAATTACTGCTGATAAAGCGGATGAGTAAACGGGCAGAGTGCGAGGATCAGCGCCTGATGATAGACGCTGGAGCGGGTCAGCAGGCCCTGCGTAAAGGCGCCGATCGCGCCGCCCTTGTGTTTAATATTCTCTACGCCAGTCAGGCGTGCCATCTCCTCGCCCAGCTCGCGCCCGGCAGCTAACCCTGCCAGTACAACCGGCGGCAGCGTAAAACTGGCAGAGCGTGATTCACCGCGCTGCTGTGCATTTTCCACCACCATCCATGCAAACGCGCAGTCGCCCTCAATGCCCGCCTCAATAGCCACCCAGAAATCCGCCTCTGGCGCGGCCGCACGGGCATTAACTACGCGCTGACGTGCGCCGCGACGCGTTTCCGCATCGCTGAGCGGCTGAGCCGCCACGCCGCTCTCGACCGCTACCCCGCGAATATGGCAGGATCCCTCACCGAAAACGTCGCTGAACGCCTGCGCAACCGCGCGAATTTTTGCCGGATTGGTGGTGGCTGCGACAACATGGTACATAATGGGTTGAACCCTCAAGGCAAATTTGTCGCAGTATAACGGAAATCACGCATGTTACAGGTCTATCTTGTTCGTCACGGTGAAACGGTTTGGAATGCGGCCCGACGCATTCAGGGGCAGTCCGACAGTGCTCTGACGGATAAAGGTGAACAGCAGGCACGTCAGGTCGGTGAGCGGGTGAAAACGCTGGGCATTACGCACGTCATCGCCAGCGATTTAGGTCGCACCCGGCGTACGGCAGAAATTATTGCTGACGCCTGCGGTTGCCCGGTTACGCTGGATGCACGTCTGCGCGAGCTCAATATGGGCTGTCTGGAGCAGCGTCCGCTTGATGGCCTGACGGCCGAAGAAGAGCGCTGGCGCAAGGCGCTGGTGGATGGCACAGAAGCGGGGCGCATTCCTGGCGGTGAGTCAATGAGCGAGCTGGCGGCACGCATGCATGATGCGCTGAATGCCTGCCTCGATCTGCCAGCTGGCAGCCGGCCGCTGCTGGTCAGCCACGGTATGGCACTGGGTGCGCTGGTCAGTACCATTCTGGGGTTACCGGCGCACGCGGAACGCCGGCTGCGCCTGCGCAACTGCTCAATTTCACGCGTGGATCATCAGCAGAGCGCCTGGCTGGCCTCTGGCTGGATCGTAGAGACCGCCGGTGATGTCTCGCATCTCGACGCTCCGGCACTGGATGAGCTGCCAGGGGCGCATTAATGCGCCCCCTACGGAAAATGTAGGGGCGCCATCAATGGCGCCCGGGTTAATGCGCGTGCGGAACGTGATGACGCCATCAATGGCGCCCGGGTTAATGCGCGTGCGGAACGTGATGATGTTTTTACCGCGGCCAGGGGCGCATTAATGCGCCCCCCACATTCCCCGTAGGGGCGCCATTAATGGCGCCCGGGTTAATGCGCATGCGGAACGTGATGATGTTTTTACCACGGCCAGGGGCGCATTAATGCGCCCCCCACATTCCCCGTAGGGGCGCCATTAATGGTGCCCGGGTTAATGCGCATGCGGAACGTGATGATGTTTTTACCGCGGCCAGAGGCGCATTAATGCGCCCCCCACATTCCCCGTAGGGGCGCCATTAATGGCGCCCGGGTTGATGCGCATGCGGAACGTGATGATGTTTTTACCGCGGCCAGGGGCGCATTAATGCGCCCCCCACATTCCCCGTAGGGGCGCCATTAATGGCGCCCGGGTTGATGCGCGTACGGAACGTGATGACGCCATTAATGCGCCCCCTGCAGGCTTCTTGGGCGATTAATTAACGGGCTGCGGGCGGATCGGGATCAGGTATTCGCAGCGGATATCGGCCGGCGGTTCGCTGCGCTTTTTGCCGCCGTGGGTATAGAAGCGCTCAATATCCTGGCCCTGACGGCGGATCAATCCCAGCATCGGCATGCAGGTGCCGTAGAGCATCAGGATAAACTCCTGCAGTGCGACGCGCGGCCCTTCATAGCTGAACTGCACGTAGTCTCCTGCTTCCAGCGTCACGCGCTGGTTAGACTGCATGTCCAGCGCCTGCTGATCGACCGGAACCGCAGTGGTATAAAGGATCTCCTGCTCATCATCTTTCTCATGGCTGGCGCGTACCTGATGCAGGCCGTAAAGCACCGGCGGCACGGTATCGGTTTCCAGCAGGAACTGCTTCCAGAAGTGCACGCGCATCTCATCGCGATAGCGGGAGATCTGCTCCAGCGCGCAGGTGTAACTCTGCGTCTGCCCCACCAGAATCGTCTCCGGCAGCGTGACAAACTGTGCTTCTGGCACGGGCTGGTTATCCAGACGAATAGGCGGGCGGATACCGTAAGAGTTCCACTCAGATGAGCGACGATACCAGGCAGGCGTCTGATTAAACTGTTTCTTAAACGCGCGCGTAAAGGTCTGCTGTGAATCGAAGCGATACTGCAGAGCGATATCAAGGATAGGGCGGCTGGTCAGGCGCAGCGCCACCGCGGCTTTGGAGAGACGGCGCGCACGGATGTATGCCCCGATGGCATGTCCGGTAACCTCTTTAAACATCCGTTGCAGGTGCCATTTGGAGTAACCCGCTTTCAGCGCAACGTTATCAAGTGAAAGCGGCTGATCCAGATGGCTCTCCAGCCAGACAAGCAAATCGCGAATGATACCGGCTTGGTCCATAAAACATCCTCATAACTCTCTGGTGGCGCAACGATGAAGTCGTCGAATAATAGCACTAAATGCACAAACGCGCGGCGCTTGTGTGTTGATCAAGTGTGCTATATCAATGCGGGTGATAACCCGTTCAGGTTTGGTTCTTTTATCTGGTGACGGTACATTATCGCCACATCTCTTTCCTTTGCAATGGTAACCCAATGACAATAAATCGCGCTCTTATAGTCACGCTGGCAACTTTTATGTTCACCCCCGTCGCGCTGGCGGAGGAGATCGGCTCTGTTGACACCGTATTCAAAATTTTCGGCCCCGATCATAAAATCGTGGTCGAAGCGTTCGACGATCCGGACGTGAAAAATGTCACCTGCTATATCAGCCGGGCAAAAACCGGCGGCATCAAAGGGGGACTGGGGCTGGCTGAAGATACGTCGGATGCGGCTATCTCCTGCCAGCAGGTAGGGCCTGTAGAGCTTAGCGAGAAAATCGCACAAGGCAAGGCGCAGGGAGAAGTGGTGTTTCGCAAGCGGACATCGCTGGTGTTCAAAAAGCTGCAGGTGGTGCGCTTTTTTGATCAGAAACGCAACGCGCTGGTCTATCTGAGCTATTCCGATAAGGTCGTGGATGGATCACCGAAAAACGCGCTGAGCGCGGTGCCCATTATGCCGTGGCATTAAAGCCGTTAAAAAAAACGCCCGGACGGGCGTTTTTTTACTGTTTAACTTAATCCTGCAGTTCACCGCAGAAGCGATAGCCTTCGCCATGGATGGTGGCGATGATTTCCGGCGTATCGGGTGTTGACTCGAAATGTTTACGAATACGGCGAATCGTGACATCCACGGTACGGTCATGCGGCTTAAGCTCGCGACCGGTCATCTTCTTAAGCAGGTCGGCACGCGTCTGGATTTTGCCCGGATTTTCGCAGAAATGCAGCATCGCGCGGAATTCACTGCGCGGCAGCTTGTATTGCTCACCGTTTGGGCTGATCAGCGAGCGGCTGTTAATATCCAGCTCCCAGCCGTTGAAGCGATAGCTCTCAACCTGACGACGCTCTTCACCCGGCATGGCCAGGTTCATGGTGCGCGACAGCAGATTGCGCGCGCGAATGGTCAGCTCACGCGGATTAAAAGGTTTAGTGATGTAGTCATCAGCGCCAATTTCCAGGCCGAGGATCTTATCCACTTCATTATCGCGACCGGTCAGAAACATCAGCGCGACGTTTGCCTGTTCACGCAGCTCGCGCGCCAGCAGCAATCCATTTTTCCCTGGGAGGTTGATATCCATAATCACCAGGTTTACGTCATTGTCTGTTAAAACCTGATGCATTTCAGCACCATCAGTGGCTTCATAGACCACGTAACCTTCCGCCTCAAAAATGCTTTTTAGCGTGTTACGCGTGACCAGTTCGTCTTCAACGATAAGAATGTGCGGGGTCTGCATGTTTTGCTACCTAAAATTTGCCAACAAATCGAAAACAGGGCGTACAACCGTTGCCGCGACAAAATAAAAATGTGTCATAGGCGTGTGCGCAACCGGAGTACGAAATAATCTTCGGAATATACCATCCATCAGGTCAACGTCAGTGTCAGCTCAGCCGGTCAGAATGAATATCTGTGCGCCCCGTTGGGATCGGAATAGCGTTTATCCTAACCGCATTAACAGCAACCTAACAGCACCAGCAACAACCGATAAGCATAAAAACAACGCTTCGTTGACTTATATCAAAAGCAAGTGTAGCACGTTAACACTTTTATGAAAAACTTCTCCTGTATTGCCAGCTTAGCTCACAAAAAGCAGCATTTTCGCTACATTTAACCCGCGGTTTTAAACGCGTGCAAATTGCATAAATAGCTGGCGTAGTGCAATGAATTAACAGGGTTTATGTTTTATAACGCCATAATATTTGCCTGAGAGTGACAAATGTCTTCAGCACAATTTATTCCGGCAGTTTAACATTATTAACATTCCGCTTTATCACTGCATAACAATTGGTATTTTTATCACTGCATGCCACCATAGCGCACAGTGTTAATTTGCTACCGGAAAAATTATGTCTTTTCCCCTGATTTTGGTTTCACCCGCCCGCCCGGAAAATATTGGTGCCGCTGCCCGCGCAATGAAAACCATGGGCTTTACTGAGCTGCGCATTGTCGCCAGCGACGCATGGCAGGATCCGGCGGCGCGACGTGTTGCGCACGGCGCCGGTGAAATCCTCGACAGTGTCCTGACTTACGCCACGCTGAGTGAAGCGCTGGCCGATGTCGATTTTTCTGTTGCCACCACTGCACGTAGCCGGGCGAAGTTTCGCTACTACGCTACGCCTGCACAGGTTGAGACTATTTTGCAGGAAAAGCGGCAGTGGCTGCCGCGCATTGCGCTGGTATTTGGACGTGAAGATAGCGGACTGACAAACGAGGAGCTGGATCAGGTCGACCTGCTGACCGGTATCCCGATGGCGGCGGATTATCCCTCCCTGAATCTGGGGCAGGCGGTCATGGTCTACTGCTATCAGCTCGCTTCACTTAATCAGGTCACCGTCACCCCGGCAGAAACGGCGAATGCGCTGCAGCTGCAGGCGCTGCGTCAGCGGTTTCAGCAGCTGCTTACCACGCTGGAGGTGAGCGATGACACTAAAATGGTGGACTGGATCGATCAGCGCATCGGTCTGCTGGAGCAGCGCGACAGCGCAATGCTGCACCGGCTGCTGCACGATGTGGAAAAAAAGCTGGCAGAGAATTACTCGGAAAAACCCTGAGTTGGTAGCTGCTGATCGGGCATCTCGCGTTTGTCGTAAACGATCTTAACAGCATTTGCCCTATTCAGCGCAGCACTGCCCGGCTGCAGGTTCACCCGCAAAAGACAAATTCGTTGACTTAACGTGTGCTTTGCTTTACTTCTGGAAGGCAGACGGACAAGACAAAGACAGACAGAAAAATCTTAATGCGTAACGACAGCCTGAACACCACAACAATTATTACCACCACCATTACCACAGGTAACGGTGCGGGCTGACGCATACAGGAAAAAATAAAAAAGAAGCCCGCACCTCAACAGTGCGGGCTTTTTTTTCGGCAAAAATTCAGGAGAGCTTTAATCATGCGAGTGCTGAAATTCGGCGGAACCTCAGTAGCCAACACAGAGCGTTTTCTGCGCGTGGCGGACATTCTGGAAAGCAATGCGCAGCAGGGACAGGTTGCCACCGTGCTCTCTGCACCCGCAAAAATTACTAATCACCTGGTAGCGATGATTGAAAAAACCATCAGCGGCCAGGATCCCCTGCCGAATATCAGTGACGCTGAGCGCATTTTTGCCGATCTCCTGCAGGGACTCGCGGCGGCCCAGCCGGGGTTTGATGTTGATCGCATGAGCACTTTTGTTGCGCTGGAATTTGCTCAGCTCAAGCAGGTGCTGCACGGTATCAGCCTGCTGGGGCAGTGCCCGGATGCGGTCAATGCGGCTATTATCTGTCGCGGCGAAAAGCTGTCGATTGCCATTATGGAAGCGCTGCTGCAGGCGCGTGGTTATCCGGTAACCGTTATCGATCCGGTTGAGAAGCTGCTGGCCGTGGGGCACTACCTGGAATCCACCGTGGATATTCCTGAATCCACCCGCCGTATCACCGCCAGCCAGATCCCGGCCGATCATATGATCCTGATGGCGGGCTTCACCGCCGGTAATGAAAAGGGTGAGCTGGTGGTGCTGGGGCGTAACGGTTCCGACTATTCGGCTGCCGTGCTGGCCGCCTGTCTGCGCGCTGACTGCTGCGAAATCTGGACCGATGTTGACGGGGTCTACACCTGCGATCCGCGCCAGGTGCCCGATGCGCGCCTGCTGAAGTCGATGTCTTATCAGGAAGCGATGGAGCTCTCCTACTTTGGTGCCAAAGTACTGCATCCGCGCACCATTGCACCGATCGCACAGTTTCAGATCCCCTGCTTAATTAAAAATACCGCCAATCCGCAGGCGCCCGGCACGCTGATTGGCGGCGAAGGCGGTGATGATGAGAATCCGGTTAAAGGCATTACTCATCTTAACAATATGGCGATGTTTAACGTCTCCGGTCCCGGAATGAAAGGCATGGTGGGCATGGCCGCGCGCGTATTTGCCGCGATGTCACGTACCGGCATCTCCGTGGTGCTGATCACACAATCCTCCTCTGAATACAGCATCAGCTTCTGCGTGCCGCAGAGTGAACAGGCGCGCGCACGGCGCGTACTGGAAGAAGAATTCCATCTTGAGCTGAAAGAGGGTCTGCTCGATCCGCTGGATGTGCTGGAGCAGCTGGCGGTGATTTCAGTAGTAGGCGACGGCATGCGTACGCTGCGCGGCATTTCCGCCAAATTCTTTTCAGCGCTGGCGCGCGCCAATATCAATATCGTGGCGATCGCCCAGGGCTCTTCCGAACGCTCAATTTCTGTTGTGGTAAGCAATGACGATGTGACTACCGGCGTACGCGTTGTGCATCAGATGCTGTTTGCCACCGATCAGGTGATTGAAGTGTTTGTGGTCGGCGTGGGCGGCGTGGGCGGTGCGCTGCTCGATCAGCTGCATCGCCAGCAGGCGTGGCTGAAAGGCAAACATATCGATCTGCGTGTCTGCGGGATCGCGAATTCACGCGCGCTGCTGACCAATGTCCACGGTATCGATCTGAGTGACTGGAAAGGCGCGCTGAGTGAAGCGCGTGAGCCGTTTAACCTCGGACGTCTGATCCGGCTGGTAAAAGAGTATCACCTGCTCAATCCGGTGATCGTCGACTGTACCTCCAGCCAGGCGGTGGCCGACCAGTATGCAGACTTCCTTGCAGAAGGTTTCCATGTGGTGACGCCTAACAAAAAGGCGAACACCTCCTCGTGGAATTACTACCAGCAGATGCGGGCTGCCGCCGCCAAATCGCGCCGCAAGTTTCTTTATGACACTAACGTCGGCGCCGGTCTGCCGGTGATTGAAAACCTGCAGAACCTGCTGAACGCGGGTGATGAGCTGATTAAATTTTCCGGCATTCTCTCCGGCTCGCTCTCTTTTATCTTCGGCAAGCTGGATGAGGGAATGTCGCTGTCGCAGGCGACTACGCTGGCGTGCGAGATGGGCTTCACCGAACCCGATCCGCGTGACGATCTGTCGGGAATGGATGTGGCGCGCAAGCTGCTGATCCTGGCGCGTGAGGCGGGCCATCAGCTGGAGCTGAGCGATATCAATATCGAACCGCTTCTGCCTGCGAGCCTGACTGAACTGGCGGATGCGGATCAGTTTATGGCACGTCTGCCGGAGCTGGATAACGCCTTTGCAGCACGCGTCGCTCAGGCGCGCGACGAAGGCAAAGTGCTGCGTTTTGTCGGAGCGATTGCAGAAGATGGACGCTGCAGCGTTAAGATTGAGGCGGTAGACGGTAACGATCCGCTGTGCAAAGTGAAAAACGGTGAAAATGCGCTGGCGTTCTATAGCCGCTACTATCAGCCAATTCCGCTGGTGCTGCGCGGGTATGGTGCAGGGAATGATGTTACCGCAGCGGGCGTATTTGCCGATCTGCTGCGTACGCTGTCGTGGAAGTTAGGAGTTTAATAATGGTAAAAATTTATGCACCGGCCTCCATTGGCAACGTCAGCGTTGGCTTTGACGTGCTGGGGGCTGCGGTGTCGCCGGTGGATGGATCGCTGCTGGGCGATTGTGTGGCCGTCGAAGCGGCCGATCGTTTCAGCCTTGTGAATCGTGGTCGCTTTGTCAGCAAACTGCCTGACGATCCTAAAGAAAATATTGTTTATCAGTGCTGGGAGCGTTTCTGTCAGGCAATCGGCAAAGAAGTGCCGGTGGCGATGACGCTGGAAAAAAATATGCCGATCGGCTCCGGTCTCGGCTCCAGCGCCTGCTCGGTGGTAGCGGGTTTAATGGCGATGAACGAATTCTGCGGCAAGCCGCTCAGCGATACCGCGCTGCTGGCGCTGATGGGCGAGCTGGAAGGGCGTATTTCCGGCAGCGTTCACTATGACAATGTGGCTCCCTGCTTCCTGGGCGGCGTACAATTGATGATTGAAGAGCAGGGGATTATCAGCCAGCAGGTGCCCTGTTTTGATGAGTGGCTGTGGGTTATGGCGTATCCCGGCATCAAGGTTTCGACCGCGGAAGCGCGGGCGATTCTGCCGGCGCAATATCGTAAGCAGGATGTGATTAAGCATGGCCGCCTGCTGGCGGGCTTTATCCATGCCTGTCATACCCGGCAGCCGCAGCTGGCGGCTAAGCTGATGCAGGATGTGGTGGCTGAACCGTACCGCACTAAACTGCTGCCAGGGTTCGCCGCAGCACGGCAGGCGGCAGCCGACATCGGCGCGCTGGCCTGCGGTATCTCGGGCTCTGGCCCGACGCTTTTCGCTGTTTGCAATGAGAGGGCAACGGCGCAGCGGATGGCAGACTGGCTGAGCCAGCACTATCTGCAGAATGAAGAAGGCTTCGTCCATATCTGCCGTCTTGATACGGCTGGCGCACGTAAACTGGGATAACGTATGAAACTCTATAATCTTAAGGATCACAACGAGCAGGTCAGCTTCTCACAGGCAGTGAAACAGGGGCTGGGCTCGCAGCAGGGGCTGTTCTTTCCACTGGAGCTGCCGGAATTTGAACTGACTGACATCGATGCGATGCTGGAGATGGACTTTGTCAGCCGCAGCAGCAAAATCCTGTCTGCTTATATCGGAGATGAAGTCACCCCGCATCAGCTGGCTGAGCGGGTCAAAACGGCCTTTACGTTTCCGGCTCCGGTGGCGAAGGTCAGCGAAGATATCGCCTGTCTGGAGCTGTTCCACGGCCCGACGCTGGCGTTTAAAGATTTCGGCGGCCGCTTTATGGCGCAGATGCTCTCCTACGTTTCTGGCGCAGATGAGCAGATCACTATCCTGACCGCCACCTCGGGTGATACCGGGGCCGCCGTGGCACACGCCTTTTACGGTATGGAAAACGTGCGCGTGGTGATCCTCTATCCGCAGGGCAAAATCAGCGCCCTGCAGGAAAAACTGTTCTGCACGCTGGGTGGCAATATTGAAACTATCGCGATTGATGGCGATTTCGATACCTGTCAGTCGCTGGTTAAGCAGGCGTTTGATGACGAAGAGCTGAAAAAAGCGATTGGCCTTAACTCCGCTAACTCCATCAACATCAGTCGTCTGCTGGCGCAGATCTGCTACTACTTTGAGGCGGTCGCACAGCTGCCGCAGGAGCAGCGCAATCAGCTGGTGGTCTCGGTACCCAGCGGTAACTTTGGCGATCTTACCGCCGGCCTGCTGGCAAAATCGCTCGGTCTGCCAATCAAACGGTTTATCGCCGCAACCAACGCCAATGACACCGTACCGCGCTTTCTCGGCAACGGGGCCTGGCAGCCGAATGCCACCGTGGCTACCCTGTCAAACGCCATGGATGTCAGCCAGCCCAATAACTGGCCGCGCGTGGAAGAGCTGTTCCGCCGTAAAACCTGGCGTCTGACCGATCTCGCTTACGGTGCGGTTTCTGATGAGACGACGCAGGCCACGATGCGCGAGCTGGCCGATCTGGGTTATCTCTCCGAACCGCACGCGGCCATCGCTTATCGTCTGCTGCGCGATCAGCTGCAGGAGGGCGAGTATGGATTGTTCCTCGGCACGGCGCATCCGGCGAAATTCCGCGAGAGCGTAGAGGAGATTCTGGGACAGACGCTTACGCTGCCGCAGGCGCTGGCCGATCGTGCCGATTTGCCGCTGCTGTCTCACCAGATGCCGGCAGAGTTTGCCGCACTGCGCAAATTTCTGCTGCGGTAACAGAGCGGAGCATATTCATGGCAGCCAGTGGCGCATAAACACGCCAGGGGCGCATAAACACGCCAGGGGCGCATAAATGCGCCCCCTACGGATATCCCATCCCCCTGTAGGGGCGCCATTCATGGCGCCCGGGTTGATACGCGTATAAAACGTGATGACGCCATTCATGACGCCCGGGTTGATGCGCGTGCGAAACGTGATGACGTCATTAATGACGCCCGGATTGATGCGCGTACGAAACGTGATGACGCCATTCATGACGCCCGAACTGATGTGCACACGAAACGTGATGACGTCCCGGCATAAAACGATTTATGCCTGCTGCTGGCGCTTGAACACCAGCTCATTCCCCTGGCTGGCTGCCGCATCAAAACGGTATCCCTCCACGTCAAACTGCTTCAGCTGTTCTGCCTCTGTCAGACGATGCTCAATCACAAAACGGCTCATCAGCCCGCGCGCTTTTTTGGCGTAAAAACTGATGACTTTATAGTGACCATCTTTTTCATCCAGAAACACCGGCTTCACCAGGTCGGCATCAAGTTTCGCCGGCTTTACTGCCCGGAAATATTCGTCTGAAGCAAGATTGATCAACACCCGATCGCCCTGCGCCTGTAGCGCACGGTTCAGCGTTTCCGTAAGCGTATCGCCCCAGAAGCTGTAGAGATCGCGGCCAGCCGGATTGGCCAGGCGGGTACCCATCTCCAGCCGGTAGGGTTGCATCAGATCCAGCGGCCGCAGCAGGCCATACAGCCCGGAGAGCATACGCAGATGCTGCTGGGCAAAATCAAAATCCGCTTCACTAAAACGTTCCGCCTGCAGGCCGGTATACACATCACCTTTAAATGCCAGAATAGCCGGACGCGCATTTTCCGGCGTAAAGTGCGGCTGCCACTGGTTAAAGCGCTCGGCGTTCAGGTGCGCCAGCTTGTCGCTGATACGCATCAGCGAGGCGATATCTGCCGGCGAAAGGGCGCGCGCAACGTCAATCAGCTGCTGCGATTTTTCCAGCAGCTCAGGCCGGGTAAAGCGGGGGGTGGCAAGCGGGCTCTCATAATCCAGCGTTTTCGCGGGCGAAATCACCATCAGCATACCGGGTCTCCTTGTGCGCCTGCTTAAATATCAGGACATTAACGGAAAATTTATTGCGCGGAGTGTATCAAAAAAGCGGCATCAATCGGCAAATCGCTCCTATTTGTTAGCGCTATCGTAAAGGGCACGCCACGATGTTGCGCCGCTGATTGCGCGTGATATTATCGATTCAGCCTTTTATACCCTGACAGTCAACTAAAGAGAAAAGAGAACCATGACGGATAAACTTACTTCCCTGCGTCAGCTGACTACCGTGGTCGCCGACACCGGTGATATTGCAGCGATGAAGCTCTATCAGCCGCAGGATGCCACCACGAACCCTTCCCTGATCCTCAACGCTGCCCAGATCCCTGAATACCGCAAGCTGATTGATGAAGCGATCGGCTGGGCGCGTGAGCAGAGCAGCAACAAGGAAGAGCAGCTGGCGCTGGTCTCTGACAAACTGGCTGTCAATATCGGGCTGGAGATCCTCAAACTGATCCCGGGCCGTATTTCAACAGAAGTGGATGCACGTCTCTCCTACGATACAGAAGCGAGCATCGCGAAGGCGCGCAGCCTGATTAAACTCTACAACGACGCGGGCATCAGCAACGATCGCATTCTGATCAAGCTCGCTTCAACCTGGCAGGGTATCCGCGCGGCGGAGCAGCTGGAAAAAGAAGGGATCAACTGTAACCTTACGCTGCTGTTCTCCTTCGCGCAGGCACGCGCCTGTGCGGAAGCAGGCGTCTTCCTGATCTCTCCTTTCGTGGGCCGTATTCTCGACTGGTACAAGCAGAACACCGATAAAAAAGAGTATGCGCCGCATGAAGATCCAGGCGTGGTCTCCGTGTCTGAAATCTACAGCTATTACAAACAGCATGGCTATGAAACCGTGGTGATGGGAGCCAGCTTCCGTAACGTGGGCGAAATCATCGAACTGGCGGGCTGCGACCGTCTGACTATCTCTCCGGGCCTGCTGAAAGAGCTGGCTGAGAGCGAAGGCAACGTTGAGCGCAAGCTGAGCTACAGCGGTGAGATCAGCGAACGTCCGGCGAAAATGACCGAAGCGGAGTTCCTGTGGCAGCATAATCAGGATCCTATGGCGGTCACTAAGCTGGCGGAAGGTATCCGCAACTTTGCCGTTGATCAGGGCAAACTTGAAAAGATGCTTACTGAACTGCTGTAAGCCTGACGCCGTGGCGGTACCTTGCCGCCACGGCATTACGCATTTCTCTGCTCTGCGCTTTGTATTATCCTTTCTGCATCTCTCTCTTTTTGCCGCCACGCGGCTAACCACAGCGATACTCTTATGGACACTTTACGCATTGGATTAATTTCCGTTTCCGATCGCGCAGCAAACGGCATTTATCAGGATCAGGGCATTCCGGCCCTGGAGAGCTGGCTCAGCGGTGCACTGGCAACGCCCTTCGAGCTGGAGACACGTCTGGTACCGGATGAACAACCGATGATTGAGCAGGCGATCTGCGAGCTGGTGGATGAACGCTTCTGCCATCTGGTGCTGACCACCGGCGGTACCGGGCCGGCACGACGTGACGTAACGCCGGATGCGACGCTGGCGGTAGCGGATCGCGAAATGCCTGGCTTTGGTGAGCAGATGCGTCAAATCAGCCTGCAGTTTGTTCCCACTGCCATTTTGTCACGGCAGGTGGGAGTGATCCGCAAACAGTCGCTGATCCTGAATCTGCCCGGTCAGCCGAAATCGATCAAAGAGACGCTGGAAGGCGTAAAAGCGGAGGATGGCAGCGTCAGGGTGCCCGGAATTTTTGCTGCGGTGCCTTACTGCTTACAGCTGCTGGAAGGACCGTATATCGAGACGCATGCGGCAGTGGTAGCAGCATTTCGCCCGAAAAGCGCACGGCGTGAGACAAACCTCTGAAAATAAGGCTTTTCAGGCATAAAATTCAGCCTTGCTGGCGTGGTGCGGGTTTGCCGGTATAGTAACGTCTGCCCTACCTTTTCCGGCTCTGGATACCGCACCGTTATGGACTCGCTCACCTCGCATCGACTTAACCGGCAGGATTATAAAACCCTGTCGCTGGCTGCCCTTGGCGGGGCGCTGGAATTCTACGACTTCATTATTTTTATCTTCTTTGCTGCCGTTATTGGCGAACTTTTTTTTCCGCCGGATATGCCTGACTGGCTGCGTCAGGTGCAGACGTTCGGCATTTTTGCTGCCGGCTATCTGGCGCGCCCTTTGGGTGGCATTGTCATGGCGCACTTTGGTGACAAAGTTGGCCGGAAAAAGATGTTCAGCCTGAGCATTCTGCTGATGGCGCTGCCGACGCTGGCGATGGGCGCACTGCCCACCTATGCGAGCATCGGTATTGCTGCGCCGCTGCTGATGCTGCTATTGCGGATGCTGCAGGGCGCGGCTATCGGCGGTGAAGTCCCGGGCGCCTGGGTATTTGTTGCCGAGCACGTGCCGGAAAAGCGTACCGGCTTTGCCTGCGGCACGCTGACCGCAGGGCTCACCGCCGGTATTCTGCTGGGTTCGCTGGTGGCAACGCTGCTTAACACGGCTTTTTCTCCGGCGGAAATGCGTGATTATGGCTGGCGACTGCCGTTCTTTCTCGGCGGTATGTTTGGCCTGCTGGCGATGTACCTGCGTCGCTGGCTGCATGAAACGCCGGTGTTTCAACAGATGCAGCAGCGTAAAACCTTGTCTGAACGGCTGCCGCTGCAGGCTATTTTGCTGCACCACAAGCGCAGTATCGCGATCTCAATGCTGCTGACCTGGCTGCTCTCCGCCTGCATTGTTGTGGTGATTTTAATGGCGCCTGCACTGATGCAGAAGCAGGGCGTACCGGCTGCGCTGAGCCTGCAGGCTAACAGCCTCGCCACGGTGATGCTGCTGATCGGGTGCGTGCTGGCAGGCTGGATCGTGGATCGCGCGGGTGCGGCGCGTACGCTGATAGCGGGATCGCTGCTGCTGGCTTTCTGCAGCTGGCACTTTTTCCAAAACACCGGCAGCGCGCCGCAGATGCTGTTCTTCTGGTATGGCGTAGCGGGGCTGAGCGTCGGCGTAGTAGGCGTGGTGCCGTTTGTGATGGTGCGGGCTTTCCCGGCAGCGGTGCGTTTTACCGGGATCTCGTTCTCATACAACGTTGCTTACGCGATTTTTGGCGGCCTGACGCCCATCAGCGTGACGCTGATGATGCAGCTGACCCCCATGGCACCGGCCTGGTACGTGCTGGCGCTGGCCGCTATCGGGACAGGCGTTGGCTGCTGGCTCTGGCGTGATGCGCGTCAGACCACGGTGCACTCCTCCCGCTCATTATCCTGATCGTACCGCGGCGGGGCAGCGCTGCTCCGCCGCTGGTGTTGTACATTTTCCCGCCATTTGCCCCGTTGGGGTAAAAGAATCGAAATATTTTTTGCTTTTAACCCTTGATGCGCATCGAAGCGGCCCCATTTACTTGTCATCGGGCGTTGTGAAGCAGCAAAAAGCCTGCAGACGCAGTTGAAAGTGGCGGTAACGACCACATCTCTGCATCACAACCCAATTTGACAAAGAATTTACGTGGGAGACGTTTAGATGGGTAAGATTATTGGTATTGACCTGGGTACAACCAACTCTTGTGTGGCGATCATGGACGGCGGCAAAGCACGCGTCCTGGAAAACGCTGAAGGCGATCGCACCACGCCGTCAATTATTGCGTATACCGCAGATGGCGAAACGCTGGTAGGTCAGCCGGCTAAACGTCAGGCAGTGACCAACCCGCAGAATACCCTGTTTGCTATTAAGCGCTTAATTGGCCGCCGCTTCCAGGACGAAGAAGTACAGCGTGATATCAAAATCATGCCGTACAAGATCACAGGTTCTGACAACGGTGATGCCTGGCTGGACGTGAAAGGCCAGAAAATGGCACCTCCGCAGATCTCTGCTGAAGTGCTGAAAAAAATGAAGAAAACCGCGGAAGATTTCCTCGGTGAAGCGGTGACTGAAGCGGTCATTACCGTACCGGCTTACTTCAACGATGCACAGCGTCAGGCGACCAAAGATGCAGGCCGTATTGCAGGCCTGGATGTTAAGCGCATCATCAACGAACCAACCGCAGCAGCGCTGGCGTACGGTCTGGACAAAGGCCAGGGCAACCGCACTATCGCGGTTTATGACCTGGGCGGCGGTACTTTCGATATCTCTATCATCGAGATCGACGACGTTGATGGCGAAAAAACCTTTGAAGTTCTGGCAACCAACGGTGATACCCACCTGGGTGGTGAAGACTTCGACAGCCGCCTGATTAACTATCTGGTAGCCGAATTCAAAAAAGACCAGGGTATCGATCTGCACAACGATCCGCTGGCTATGCAGCGTCTGAAAGAAGCGGCTGAGAAAGCAAAAATCGAGCTCTCTTCTGCGCAGCAGACCGATGTTAACCTGCCATACATCACGGCAGATGCAACCGGTCCTAAGCACCTGAACATCAAAGTGACGCGTGCGAAACTGGAATCTCTGGTAGAAGACCTGGTAACCCGCTCCATCGAGCCGCTGAAAGTGGCACTGCAGGATGCTGGCCTGTCAGTTTCTGACATCAACGATGTCATCCTGGTGGGTGGTCAGACGCGTATGCCAATGGTGCAGGCGAAAGTAACCGAGTTCTTCGGCAAAGAGCCACGTAAAGACGTGAACCCGGATGAAGCCGTAGCAGTCGGTGCTGCCGTGCAGGGTGGCGTACTGGCAGGTGATGTAAAAGACGTTCTGCTGCTGGACGTAACGCCGCTGTCGCTGGGTATTGAAACCATGGGCGGCGTCATGACCGCGCTGATCAGCAAGAACACCACTATTCCGACCAAGCACAGCCAGGTGTTCTCTACTGCTGAAGACAATCAGTCTGCCGTGACCATTCACGTGCTGCAGGGTGAGCGTAAACGTTCCGGTGATAACAAATCGCTGGGTCAGTTTAATCTCGACGGGATCCAGCCTGCACCACGCGGTATGCCGCAGATCGAAGTTACCTTTGACATCGATGCCGACGGTATTCTGCATGTGTCAGCGAAAGATAAAAACAGCGGTAAAGAGCAGAAGATCACCATTAAAGCCTCTTCTGGTCTGAACGAAGACGAAATCGAAAAAATGGTGCGTGACGCGGAAGCGAACGCTGAATCTGACCGCAAGTTTGAAGAGCTGGTACAGACGCGCAACCAGGGCGACCAGATTGCGCACAGCACCCGTAAGCAGCTGGATGAAGCAGGCGACAAACTCTCTGCAGAAGACAAAGCACCTATTGAAGCTGCACTGACTGAGCTGAATACCGCGCTGAAAGGCGAAGACAAAGCGGCTATTGAAGCGAAAATGCAGGCGCTGATGGAAGTCTCCGGCAAGCTGATGGAGATGGCACAGCAGCAGGGCCAGGCAGACGCAGCGGACGCTGGTGACGCGTCAGCACAGAAACAAGATGACGTGGTCGACGCTGAGTTCGAAGAAGTTAAAGATAAAAAATAATTGCCCCTGACCGGGCGCGACGGCTGGCCTGACAGCCGTTGAAACCAGCACGGGCGTAGGAGTTTCTCCACGCCCGTGCAACTATGTTAAGGGCAGAACAAAATGGCTAAGAGTGATTTTTACGAGATCTTAGGCGTCTCAAAATCGGCTGATGAGCGTGAAATCAAAAAGGCTTATAAGCGCCTGGCGATGAAATATCACCCGGACCGCAATCCGGGCGACAAAGAAGCCGAAGCAAAATTTAAAGAAGTGAAGGAAGCGTACGAAATTCTGACGGATGCACAGAAGCGTGCGGCCTATGACCAGTATGGTCACGCAGCCTTTGAACAGGGCGGTGGCGGCGGCTTTGGTGGTGGCGGCTTCGGCGGCGGTGGCGCAGACTTCAGCGATATCTTTGGCGACGTATTTGGCGATATCTTTGGCGGCGGTCGCCGTCAGCGTGCATCACGCGGTGCCGATTTACGCTACAACATGGAGCTGACGCTGGAAGAAGCGGTACGCGGCGTGACCAAAGAGATCCGCATCCCGGTACTGGAAGAGTGCGATGTCTGTCATGGCAGCGGTGCCAAAGCAGGCACGCAGCCGCAAACCTGTCCGACCTGCCACGGCGCGGGTCAGGTGCAGATGCGTCAGGGCTTCTTTACTGTGCAGCAGGCGTGTCCGACCTGTCACGGCCGCGGCTCGGTCATCAAAGATCCGTGCAACGCCTGTCATGGTCATGGACGCGTTGAGCGTCAGAAAACGCTGTCGGTGAAAATTCCGGCGGGCGTGGACACCGGCGACCGCATTCGTCTGAGTGGCGAAGGGGAAGCGGGCGAGCATGGCGCACCAGCGGGCGATCTCTACGTTCAGGTCTCGGTGAAGAAGCACCCTATCTTTGAGCGTGAAGAGAATAACCTCTATTGCGAAGTGCCGATCAACTTCGCGATGGCGGCACTGGGCGGGGAGATTGAAGTGCCCACGCTGGATGGCCGTGTGAAGCTGAAGGTGCCTGCTGAGACCCAGACCGGCAAGCTGTTCCGCATGCGCGGCAAAGGCGTAAAATCAGTGCGCGGCGGCGCCGTTGGTGACCTGCTGTGCCGGGTGGTGGTGGAAACGCCGGTCAGCCTGAATGATAAACAGAAAGCGCTGCTGCGCGAGCTGGAAGAGAGCTTTGGTGGCCCGAGCGGTGAAAAGAACAGCCCGCGTTCAAAAAGCTTCTTTGACGGCGTGAAGAAGTTCTTTGATGACCTGACGCGTTGATTCAGCGCCAGGGTTGCAGACGAAAAGCGGAGAGGTGACTCTCCGCTTTTTTATTGATTTTAAACTGGCGTAAAGACGCGGCAAGCGGCTTTTATCACAGGGTTAACGCGGTTACACTCCTTAACAAATTGTTTTTGCTCAGGAGGAGTTGTGAATAAGCCCCGTTCGATTAAAACGTTGCTGAAAAGCTTTATAGAAAGCGATGCCAGCAACGGCATGGTATTAATCCTCGCTGCGGTCGCGGCCATGATTCTGGCGAATAACGCAGAGACAGCCGCTGGCTATCAGAGCTTTCTCGCTGAGCCGGTGCAGATCCGCTTTGGCGCACTCGATATCAGCAAAAACCTGCTGTTGTGGATCAACGATGCGCTAATGGCGCTGTTCTTTCTGCTGATCGGTCTGGAAGTAAAACGCGAGTTAATCAGCGGCGAGCTGGCCAGTCGCGATCGCGCCATTTTTCCGGTCATTGCCGCCCTCGGCGGTATGGTTGCTCCGGCGCTGATTTTCCTGTTTTTCAATCATGACAATGAGATTGCGCGCAACGGCTGGGCGATCCCGACCGCGACCGATATCGCATTTGCCCTGGGCGTGCTGGCGCTGCTTGGCAGTCGTGTTCCTCTGGCGCTGAAGGTGTTCCTGATGGCGCTGGCCATCATCGACGATCTCGGCGCGATTGTGATTATCGCACTCTTCTACACCAGCGATCTCTCTGTGCTGTCACTGAGCGTGGCGGCAGCGGCGATTGTGGTGCTGGCCATACTTAATCGCTGTGGCGTGCGGAATATCGCCGTCTATATGCTGGTCGGGATGGTGCTGTGGACGGCTGTACTGAAATCAGGCGTGCACGCCACGCTGGCAGGCGTGGTAGTCGGCTTCTTTGTACCGCTGGAAGAGAAAGAGGGGCATTCACCGGCAGAGCATCTGGCGCACGGTTTGATGCCGTGGGTGAACTGGCTGATTCTGCCGCTGTTCGCGTTTGCTAACGCCGGGATTTCACTGAGTGGTATCACCTTTGGTGATGTGTTCTCACCAGAGCCGCTGGGGATTATCCTCGGGTTGCTGATTGGTAAACCGCTGGGTATTACGCTGTTCTGCTGGCTGGCCGTAAAACTGCGTCTGGCGGCGCTGCCGGGCGGGACAACGATACGCGATATCATGGCCATAGGCGTGCTGTGCGGTATCGGCTTTACCATGTCTATCTTTATCAGTTCGCTGGCCTTTGACGCCGCGCATGAAGAGCTGGTGACCTTCTCGAAACTGGGTATTCTTAGCGGCTCGCTGCTGTCAGCGGTGATTGGCTATACGCTATTGCGCGTTAAGCTGCGTTAACCGGAGAGGAGGCGTCAGCCTCCTTTTTACGCTGCCGGCAAACGACAGGCATAAAAAAACCGGCTATAAGCCGGTTCTTTCTACAAAGCGATAAACAGACAGGCGATTAAGCCAGTTTGTTGATCTGAGCCACCAGGTTTGCTTTATGGCGTGCAGCTTTGTTTTTGTGGATCAGACCTTTAGCAGCCTGACGGTCCACGATTGGTTGCATTTCGTTGAATGCGTTCTGCGCAGCAGCTTTGTCGCCGGTTGCGATAGCCGCGTATACTTTCTTGATGAAAGTACGCATCATAGAACGGTTGCTCGCGTTATGCTTGCGACGTTTCTCAGATGTTACGGCGCGTTTCTTAGCTGATTTGATATTAGCCAAGGTCCAACTCCCAAATGTGTTCTATATGGACAAATCAAAGGCCGAGGACTATGCCTTTTGCGCCTTCTTTTGTCAATGGATTTGTGCAAATAAGCGTCGTTTTAACCACGACACCCGCTTACGTAATTGATGGCGCAAGATTCTACCAGCAACCCCGCGCTGAATACAGTATTTCGCAACAAATTTCTTCAGTACGTGCGGTGATTTGTCGCTAAACAGCGGGCCAGAGGGCGCTTCAGCGCAGGAAAGGCGTGTATACGGGTTAACCTTAGCGCTATTCAAGGGTATAATCCGCCGATTTCCACCGGTTTGAGTCAGCCATGAAGTTAATCCGCGGTATTTATAATCTGAAACAGCAGCATCGCGGCTGCGTTCTGACCATTGGTAATTTCGATGGCGTGCATCGCGGTCATCAGGCACTGATGGCGCAGCTGATTGCCGAAGGACGTAAGCGCAATCTGCCGGTGGTAGTGATGCTGTTTGAACCGCAGCCGCTGGAGCTGTTTGCCGGCGAAAAAGCCCCTGCTCGTCTGACGCGGCTGCGTGAAAAACTGAGCTGGCTGCAGCAGGCCGGCGTTGATGCCGTGCTCTGTATCCGGTTTGATCGTCAGTTTGCAGCCTATCCGGCCCAGCGCTTTATCAGCGAGCTGCTGGTGGAAAAACTCGACGTGCGTTTTCTGGCGGTGGGCGATGATTTCCGCTTCGGCGCTGGTCGCGAAGGGGATTTCCTGTTATTACAGAAAGCGGGTGCGGAGTATGGCTTTGAGGTCATCAGCACTCAGACCTTCTGCGACAGCGGCAAGCGCATCAGCAGTACCGCTGTCCGTCAGGCGCTGGCGCAGGATGACTTTGCGCAGGCGCAGCAGCTGCTTGGCCATCCCTTCAGCATTTCAGGTCGCGTGGTGCACGGTGATGCACTGGGCCGTACCATAGGTTTCCCGACCGCTAATTTGCCGTTGCGCCGCGCGGTGACGCCGGTTAAGGGCGTGTTTGCCGTGGAAGTGCTGGGGCTGGGCGCACAGCCGGTGCCGGGCGTCGCCAACATCGGTACCCGCCCGACGGTAAAAGGTTTACGTCAGCAGCTTGAAGTTCATCTGCTTGACACACATATGGATCTCTATGGCCGCCAAATTGAGGTGGTGCTGAAACAGAAGATCCGCGACGAACAGCGCTTTGCCTCGCTGGATGCGCTGAAAGAACAAATTGCAAAAGATGTGGTGACAGCCCGCCAATTCTTTGGGCTACAAACACCGGTTTAATGACCGACAGACGGAATCGAGAATCTGATGAGTGACTATAAATCTACCCTGAATTTGCCGGAAACGGGGTTCCCGATGCGTGGCGATCTGGCCAAACGCGAACCGGGCATGCTGCAGCGCTGGTATGATGACAATCTCTACGGCATCATCCGCGCCGCCAAAAAAGGGAAAAAAACCTTTATCCTGCATGATGGCCCTCCGTATGCAAACGGCAATATTCATATTGGTCACTCTGTTAACAAGATTCTGAAAGACATTATTGTTAAGTCGAAAGGCATGGCGGGATACGATTCGCCCTATGTCCCGGGCTGGGACTGCCACGGCTTACCCATTGAGCATAAAGTTGAGCAGATGATTGGCAAGCCGGGCGAGAAAGTCAGCGCGGCAGAGTTTCGGGCCGCCTGCCGCAGCTATGCTGCCGAGCAGGTAGAAGGGCAGAAAAAAGATTTTATTCGCCTTGGCGTGCTGGGTGACTGGGATCGTCCCTATCTGACCATGAACTTCCAGACCGAAGCCAATATCATTCGTGCGCTGGGTAAAATCATCGGTAACGGCCATCTGCATAAAGGCGCGAAGCCGGTGCACTGGTGCATGGATTGCCGTTCAGCGCTGGCGGAGGCGGAAGTTGAGTATTACGACAAAACCTCTCCCTCTATCGACGTGATGTTTAACGCGCTGGATGCCGATACGGTACGATCCGCCTTTGGCGTCAGCACCTCTGAGGGGCCGGTTTCACTGGTGATCTGGACCACCACGCCGTGGACCATGCCTGCCAACCGCGCAATTTCACTGCACCCGGAATTTGAATACCAGCTGGTGCAGATTGACGGTCGCAGCCTGATCCTCGCTAAAGACCTGGTGGAGAGCGTGATGAAGCGCGCCGGCATCAGCGAGTGGCAGGTGCTGGGCGAATGCCAGGGCGCAGCGCTGGAGCTGCAGCTGTTTCAGCATCCGTTCCTGACCCAGGTTCAGTCAAAAGTGGTGCTGGGCGAGCACGTTACGCTGGAAGCGGGTACCGGTGCGGTGCATACCGCGCCAGGGCACGGTCCGGACGACTACGTCATTGGTCAGAAATATGGTATTGAGACCGCTAACCCGGTAGCACCCGATGGCACCTATCTGCCGGGCACATACCCGTCGCTGGATGGCGTCAATGTCTTTAAAGCTAACGACATGATCGTTGAACTGCTGAAAGAGAAGGGTGCGCTGCTGCACGTGGAGAAACTGCTGCACAGCTATCCGCACTGCTGGCGCCACAAAACGCCGATTATCTTCCGGGCAACACCGCAGTGGTTTATCAGCATGGATCAGCAGGGGCTGCGCGCGCAGTCGCTGAAAGAGATCAAAGGCGTGCAGTGGATCCCGGACTGGGGCCAGGCGCGTATCGAAGCCATGGTCGCTAACCGTCCTGACTGGTGCATCTCGCGCCAGCGCACCTGGGGCGTTCCTATGGCGCTGTTCGTGCACAAAGAGAGCGAGCAGCTGCACCCGGACACGCTGGAGCTGATGGAAAAAGTGGCACAGCGCGTGGAGCAGGATGGCATTCAGGCGTGGTGGGATCTCGATCCGCGCGAGCTGATGGGCGATGACGCCGATCTTTACGTGAAAGTGCCGGATACGCTGGATGTGTGGTTTGACTCCGGATCAACCAGCTTCTCAGTGGTCGATGCACGCCCGGAGTTTGAGGGACACGCGCCGGATATGTATCTGGAAGGCTCCGATCAGCATCGCGGCTGGTTTATGTCCTCCCTGATGATCTCCACAGCGATGAAAGGCAAAGCGCCTTATCGCCAGGTGCTGACTCACGGTTTTACCGTGGATGGTCAGGGCCGCAAGATGTCAAAATCGATCGGCAACACCGTGGCGCCGCAGGACGTAATGGATAAGCTCGGCGCAGACATTCTGCGTCTGTGGGTCGCCTCTACCGACTACTCCGGCGAAATGGCGGTATCGGATGAGATTCTGAAACGTGCGGCCGACAGCTATCGCCGTATCCGCAACACCGCACGCTTCCTGCTGGCCAATCTGGCAGGCTTCAATCCGGCCACTGATTGCGTCACGCCGGAAGAGATGGTCGTGGTCGATCGCTGGGCGGTAGGACGTGCGCTGGCGGCGCAGCAGGATATCGTTGCTTCCTATGAGAACTACGATTTTCATGAAGTGGTGCAGCGCCTGATGCACTTCTGCTCTATTGAGATGGGTTCGTTCTATCTTGATGTGATTAAAGATCGTCAGTACACGGCGAAAGGCGACAGCCTGGCGCGTCGCAGCTGTCAGACCGCGCTGTGGCACATCGTGGAAGCGCTGGTGCGCTGGATGGCGCCTGTCATGTCCTTCACCGCCGATGAGATTTGGGGTCACCTGCCGGGCGAACGCGCGCAGTATGTCTTCACCGAAGAGTGGTATGACAATCTGTTCGGCCTTGCGGCAGATGAGCCGATGAACGATGCATTCTGGGCCGATCTGCTGAAAGTACGTGGTGAAGTCAATAAAGCGATTGAGCAGGCGCGCAGCGACAAGCGCATCGGTGGTGCGCTGGAGGCGACGGTCACGCTCTATGCGGAACCTGAGCTGGGTGCGAAGCTGCAGGCTCTGGGCGACGAGCTGCGTTTTGTGCTGCTGACGTCGGGTGCCACCGTAGCTGGCTATGCAGCGGCGAGTGACGACGCGCAGCAGAGCGATCTGCTGAAAGGGCTGAAAATTGCCCTGCATAAAGCAGCAGGCGAGAAGTGCCCGCGCTGCTGGCACTATACTACCGACATAGGCCAGAATCCGGAGCACGCCGACGTGTGCGGCCGCTGTTATTCCAACGTAGCCGGCGACGGTGAAGTACGGAAATTTGCCTGATGACTAAACTCAGTTCAACCGGACTGCGCTGGATCTGGCTGGTGCTGGTGGTGATCGGCATCGATATGGCCAGCAAGCTGTGGGTCATGAACAATATGATGCTGCATGAAACGCAGCCGCTGATGCCGTTTCTGAATCTGTTCTACGCGCATAACTATGGCGCCGCGTTCAGCTTCCTGGCGGATAAAGGTGGCTGGCAGCGCTGGTTCTTTGCCGGTATTGCCGTGGCGATTGTTGTGGCGCTGCTGGTGATGATGTACCGCAACCGCGCCAGCAACAGGCTCAGCAATATCGCGTATGCGCTGATTGTTGGCGGTGCGCTCGGTAATCTGTTCGATCGCGCCTGGCACGGTTTTGTCGTCGACTTTATCGATTTTTATGTCGGTAACTGGCACTTCGCCACCTTTAATATCGCTGACTGCGGCATCTGCATCGGCGCGGCGCTGGTCGTGCTGGAAGGGTTTTTCAGCCCCAATGGCAAAAAAGCAACATCCTGACGTCTGCTGCCTGCACGCCGGTAACGGGTGCAGGCGCGGGCATGATGAAAGAGAGAGTAAGGGTAACCGATGACAGAGACAGTTCAGCCCGATAGCGCGCTGCTGGTGCATTTCACGCTAAAGCTGGAGGATGGCTCCACCGCCGAATCCACCCGTGCTAACGGCAAGCCTGCGCTGTTCCGTCTGGGTGACGGCAGCCTGTCGGCGGCGCTGGAGCGCGAGCTGCTGGGGTGCAAAGCGGGCGATCAGCTCGCCTTCACGCTGGCACCGGAAGATGCGTTTGGTGCCAGCAGCCCGGATCTGATCCAGTATTTTTCGCGCCGCGATTTTATCGACGCGGGCGAGCCGGAAATCGGCGCAATCATGCTGTTCAGCGGCATGGGCGGCAGCGAGATGCCTGGCGTGATCCGCGAAATTTCCGGTGACTCAATTACCGTAGATTTCAATCATCCGCTGGCGGGGCAGCCTGTCCGGTTTGATATTGAAGTCCTTGAGATCGACCCGGCGCTGGAGGATAACAATGCAAATCCTGTTAGCTAACCCGCGCGGCTTCTGCGCCGGTGTGGATCGCGCTATCAGCATCGTTGAGCGGGCGCTGGAGATGTATGGCGCGCCAATCTATGTGCGTCACGAAGTTGTGCATAACCGGTATGTGGTGAGCAGCCTGCGCGAGCGTGGCGCGATCTTTATCGAAGAGATCGGTGAAGTGCCGGATGGTGCCATTCTGATCTTCTCAGCACACGGGGTTTCGCAGGCGGTGCGCGCCGAAGCAAAAGCGCGCGATCTGACGATGCTGTTTGATGCCACCTGTCCGCTGGTGACGAAAGTCCATATGGAAGTGGCGCGTGCCAGCCGCAAAGGGGTTGAAGCGATCCTGATCGGTCACGCCGGTCATCCGGAAGTCGAAGGCACCATGGGGCAATACAGCAATCCCAATGGCGGCATGTATCTGGTGGAGTCTCCGGAAGATGTGTTTAAGCTGACCGTCAAAGATGAGAGCAACCTCTGCTTCATGACGCAGACGACGCTGTCAGTTGATGACACGTCAGATGTCATTGACGCCTTACGTCAGCGCTTCCCGGCCATTATCGGACCGCGTAAAGATGACATCTGCTATGCCACCACCAACCGGCAGGAAGCGGTGCGCGTGCTGGCACAGGACGCTGAAGTGGTGCTGGTGGTCGGTTCAAAAAACTCCTCTAACTCTAACCGGCTGGCTGAACTGGCACAGCGTGCGGGTAAGCTGGCAAAGCTTATCGACTCAGCGGACGATATTCAGGAGGAGTGGGTAACCGGCGTAGAGTGTATTGGCGTCACGGCAGGTGCTTCTGCGCCCGATATTCTGGTACAGCAGGTGATCCAGCGCCTGCGCGAACTCGGTGGTGAAGCAGCCATTGAGCTGATCGGCCGCGAAGAAAATATCGTATTCGAAGTGCCGAAAGAGCTGCGCGTTGACGTGCGTAACGTACCGTAAGCGCTTCGCATTTTATACCGTCTCAGGCCGACATTGTTCGGCCTTTTCTTTATGTACGGCGGCATGCCTCGTCACAACCAGCCGCCGGGATTGTTTTTACTGATAATGTCTCAGGGCTGTCCTGAAATTCTTATATCCCTTTTTTATTGTGGCGTGACGGTTAGCTGATGGTTAACCTGTTTACGCTTTGCATGCATAGTTTTGTATCAGGAATGAATAAATATGAGTGATATCCGCTTAGCTATTGTTGGTGCGCCGGGCCGCATGGGACGAAATCTGATTCAGGCCGCGCATCAGGCGGAAGGCGTGGCGGTGGGGGCCGCGCTGGCGCGCAGCGGCTCTTCACTGCTGGGGACAGATGCGGGTGAACTGGCGGGCATAGGTAAAACCGGCGTCATCATTACCGATGATTTACTGAGCGTGGTAAACGAGTTCGATGTGCTGATCGACTTTACCCGTCCGGAAGGCACGCTGGAGTATCTGGCTTTTTGCCGCGAGCATCATAAAGCGATGGTGATTGGCACAACCGGTTTCGACGATGCCGGAAAAGCCGCAATCCGTGCAGCGGCAGAGGAGATCGGTATTGTGTTCGCTGCAAACTTCAGCGTTGGCGTCAACCTGATGCTCAATCTGCTGCAGCAGGCGGCCAGAGTGATGGGGGAATATGCGGATATTGAAATCGTTGAAGCCCATCACCGCCACAAGGTTGATGCGCCTTCAGGAACGGCACTGGCAATGGGAGAAGCCATTGCGGACGCGATGGACTGGACGCTGGCGGAGCATGCGGTCTACGCGCGTGAGGGTCACACCGGCGAACGTAAAGCGCAGACTATTGGCTTTGCCACGGTGCGCGCCGGCGACATCATAGGTGAGCATACTGCTCTGTTTGCTGATGCTGGCGAACGCATAGAGATTAGCCATAAAGCATCCAGCCGGATGACCTTTGCAAAAGGCGCGATAAAAGCTGCTTTATGGGTCAGAAGCGGTAAAAATGGGCTTTATGACATGCGTGACGTGCTGAATTTAGTGTGAATTAAGTGTTGTGAGCCATCGTGATGTGGTTTTTCAGTCGCTAGTGCATTGATTGACAGGGCAATATAATTATTGCCCTTTATTTTATGTAAAAAAACAGGTCTTCATTGGTTTTTTTGTGCAATGCTTCTTTTTTTAGATGTTATCCGGGGTTTTTCTGCGCTGCTAAAGTTAAATTTGACCATTTGGTCAAAAATATTATGCGCATCAGGCCGGCTGGCTTTTATTTATGTCAGGCAACCGATTAATCAGCCTGTTAAGGTGCTGTTTTTACCCTCTTTGCGCTTTGTTTCTGTTATAGCCTCCGAAAAACATAAAAAAACCGCCTTTCCGGGTAGACATCAGCAGGGGGGATCATTAGAATGCGCGCAATTTGCCAAAAATCGAGCAGTCAGGCGGTTTTTACATTGATTCAGGCCAGTATTATGAATTAATATGCATATATTGTGACTGTTTATTCCCTGGAGGATGTTTTGATTAAGTCAGCGCTCTTGGTTCTGGAAGACGGAACCCAATTCCACGGTCGGGCCATCGGGGCTACGGGTTCGGCAGTGGGTGAGGTCGTTTTCAACACGTCAATGACCGGTTATCAAGAAATCCTTACTGATCCCTCCTATTCCCGCCAGATTGTTACTCTTACTTATCCCCATATCGGCAACGTTGGCGTCAATATCGCAGATGATGAATCGAACCAGATCCATGCTCAGGGCCTGGTCATTCGCGACCTGCCACTGATTACCAGCAACTTCCGCAGTGAAGAGAGCCTCTCTGCCTGGCTGCAGCGCAATAACATTGTCGGCATTGCCGATATCGATACGCGCAAGCTGACGCGTCTGCTGCGTGAAAAAGGTGCGCTGAACGGCTGCATCATTGCGGGTGACGCGCCGGATGCAGCGCTGGCGCTGCAAAAAGCGCAGGCGTTCCCGGGGCTGAAGGGCATGGATCTGGCGAAAGAAGTGGCCACCACTGAAACATACACCTGGCAGCAGGGGAGCTGGACGCTGAAGGACGGCCTGCCTGAGCAGCAGTCCGCTGACGCACTGCCATATCACGTGGTCGCCTATGACTACGGCGCCAAGCGCAATATCCTGCGCATGCTGGTAGATCGCGGCTGCCGCCTGACGGTGGTACCGGCGCAGACGCCAGCAGAAGAGGTGCTGGCACTCAATCCGGACGGCATCTTCCTCTCCAATGGCCCGGGCGATCCGGAGCCGTGTGACTACGCTATCCGCGCGATTCAGGCATTTCTGGAAACAGAGATCCCGGTATTTGGTATCTGCCTGGGTCACCAGCTGCTGGCACTGGCCAGCGGCGCAAAAACCGTCAAAATGAAGCTGGGCCATCACGGCGGCAACCATCCGGTGAAAGATCTCGATAACAATACCGTGATGATTACCGCGCAGAACCACGGCTTTGCCGTCGATGAGAGCCAGATACCGGCAAATCTGCGCGTGACGCATGTGTCGCTGTTTGACCAGACCGTGCAGGGGATCCATCGTACCGATAAACCCGCTTTCAGCTTCCAGGGACATCCGGAAGCGAGTCCTGGCCCGCACGATGCGGCGCCGCTGTTCGATCACTTTATCGAACTGATTGAAGCCTACCGTTCAAACGCGAAGTAATCAGGAGCCTCCGATGCCAAAACGTACTGACATAAAATCTATCCTGATCCTTGGCGCTGGCCCGATCGTTATCGGTCAGGCGTGTGAATTTGACTACTCGGGCGCGCAGGCGTGTAAAGCACTGCGTGAAGAGGGTTATCGCGTCATTCTGGTTAACTCCAATCCGGCGACCATCATGACCGATCCGGAAATGGCCGACGCGACCTATATTGAGCCAATCCACTGGGAAGTGGTGCGCAAAATCATTGAAAAAGAGCGTCCGGATGCAGTACTGCCAACCATGGGCGGGCAGACCGCACTGAACTGTGCGCTGGAGCTGGAGCGCCAGGGCGTGCTGGAAGAGTTTGGCGTGACCATGATCGGTGCCACGGCTGACGCTATCGATAAAGCAGAAGATCGCCGTCGCTTTGATGTGGCAATGAAAAGCATCGGTCTTGATACCGCCCGTTCGGGTATTGCTCACACCATGGAAGAGGCGCTGAAGGTTGCGGAAGAGGTTGGCTTTCCGTGCATTATTCGTCCCTCCTTTACCATGGGCGGCACCGGCGGCGGTATTGCTTACAATCGCGAAGAGTTTGAAGAGATCTGTGAGCGCGGCCTCGACCTCTCTCCGACCAACGAGCTGCTGATTGATGAATCGCTGATTGGCTGGAAAGAGTATGAGATGGAGGTGGTGCGCGATAAAAACGATAACTGCATCATCGTCTGCTCAATTGAAAACTTCGATGCCATGGGCATTCACACCGGCGACTCTATCACCGTGGCGCCGGCGCAGACGCTGACGGACAAAGAGTATCAAATCATGCGTAACGCCTCGCTGGCGGTACTGCGTGAGATTGGCGTTGAAACCGGGGGGTCTAACGTACAGTTCTCGGTGAACCCGAAAGATGGCCGCCTGATCGTTATCGAAATGAACCCGCGCGTATCGCGCTCCTCCGCGCTGGCGTCCAAAGCCACCGGCTTCCCGATTGCTAAAGTCGCGGCTAAGCTGGCGGTTGGCTTTACGCTTGATGAGCTGATGAACGACATCACCGGCGGTCGCACGCCGGCGTCGTTTGAACCCTCTATCGACTATGTCGTGACCAAGATCCCGCGCTTTAACTTTGAGAAGTTTGCCGGCGCTAACGATCGCCTTACCACGCAGATGAAATCAGTGGGTGAAGTGATGGCGATTGGCCGCACTTTCCAGGAGTCGATGCAGAAAGCGCTGCGCGGCCTTGAAGTTGGCGCTAACGGCTTCGATCCGAAAGTGGATCTGGATGACGCCGACGCGCTGACCCGGATCCGCCGCGAGCTGAAAGATGCCGGCTCAGATCGCATCTGGTATGTCGCTGACGCGTTTCGTGCCGGTATGTCGGTGGATGGCGTCTTTAATCTTACCAATATCGATCGCTGGTTCCTGGTGCAGATTGAAGAGCTGGTGCGGCTGGAAGAGCAGGTTGCACGTGAAGGGGTTAACGCACTCGATGCCGGTTTCCTGCGTGCTCTGAAGCGTAAAGGCTTTGCTGATGCGCGCCTGGCAGCGCTGGCAGGCGTGGCGGAAAGCGAAATCCGCAAGCTGCGTCAGCAGTACAATCTGCACCCGGTTTATAAGCGCGTAGATACCTGTGCCGCTGAGTTCTCGACCGATACCGCCTACATGTACTCCACCTATGAGGAGGAGTGTGAAGCGAACCCGAATCAGGATCGTGACAAAATCATGGTGCTGGGCGGCGGGCCAAACCGTATTGGTCAGGGTATTGAGTTTGACTACTGCTGCGTCCATGCGTCGCTGGCGCTGCGTGAAGATGGTTATGAAACCATCATGGTTAACTGCAACCCGGAAACGGTCTCAACCGATTATGACACTTCCGACCGACTCTACTTTGAGCCGGTCACGCTGGAAGATGTGCTGGAGATTGTACGTATCGAGCAGCCAAAAGGCGTTATCGTGCAGTACGGTGGCCAGACGCCACTGAAACTGGCTCGTGCGCTGGAAGCGGCGGGGGTACCGGTTATTGGTACCAGCCCGGACGCCATTGACCGTGCTGAAGACCGTGAACGTTTCCAGCAGGCGGTCGATCGTCTGAAACTGAAACAGCCGGCTAACGCCACGGTTGCCACGCTGGAGCAGGCGGTAGAGAAAGCTGCCGGTATCGGTTATCCGCTGGTGGTGCGTCCTTCCTATGTACTGGGCGGCCGCGCAATGGAAATTGTCTATGACGAAGTGGATCTTAAGCGCTATTTCCAGACTGCAGTCTCCGTCTCTAACGATGCGCCGGTGCTGCTGGATCGCTTCCTGGATGATGCGGTGGAAGTGGATGTGGATGCTATCTGCGACGGCGAGCGGGTACTGATTGGCGGCATCATGGAACATATTGAGCAGGCGGGCGTGCACTCCGGTGACTCTGCCTGTTCTCTGCCCGCCTATACGCTGAGCAGTGAAATCCAGAACGTGATGCGTCAGCAGGTTGAGAAGCTGGCGTTTGAGCTCAACGTACGCGGCCTGATGAACGTGCAGTTTGCGGTCAAAGATAATGAGGTTTACCTGATTGAGGTTAACCCGCGTGCGGCACGTACCGTTCCTTTTGTCTCCAAGGCTACCGGCGTACCGCTGGCCAAAGTGGCTGCACGCGTCATGGCGGGCAAAACGCTGCTGGAGCAGGGCGTGACGGAAGAGGTCATTCCGCCTTACTACTCGGTGAAAGAAGTGGTGCTGCCGTTCAACAAGTTCCCGGGCGTCGATCCGATTCTGGGGCCGGAAATGCGCTCTACCGGTGAGGTGATGGGCGTCGGCCGCACCTTTGCTGAAGCCTTCGGTAAAGCGATGCTGGGCGCGCAGAGCAACATGAAGAAAAGCGGCCGCGCGCTGCTCTCGGTACGTGAAGGTGATAAAAAGCGTATCGTCGATCTGGCGGCTAAGCTGCAGAAGTTTGGCTTTGAGCTGGACGCAACCCACGGTACGGCAGTGGTGCTGGGCGAGGCGGGTATTAATCCGCGCCTGGTCAACAAAGTGCATGAGGGACGCCCGCACATTCAGGATCGCCTGAAGAACGGCGAATACACCTACATCGTTAACACCACGGCGGGACGTCAGGCGATTGAGGACTCCAAGCTGATTCGCCGCAGCGCGCTGCAGTATAAAGTGCACTATGACACCACACTGAACGGTGGCTTTGCGACCGCGATGGCTCTGAATGCCGATCCCACAGAGAAAGTCATTTCAGTGCAGGAGATGCATGCGCAGCTGAAGGGCAAATAAGCGCAGCACCCGTAAAAAACAGCGGCCCCGGACGGGGCCGTTTTTTTTGCCTGAAACAGAGCGGTCGTAGCAAACCTGCTGATTTGGCTTAACTTTTAGCTATTGGTGCTGCTGACTGCCTTTTTAAGATTTTTCGCACAAATTTATAACCCGCCATCCGGTAAGGGCACCGTACTATCTGGCGCGCTCAACCATAGAGCCTTTACCTTCACCGGAAAATATAAAATGAAAATGCGTGCTTTAACTCTTAGCGCAGTGGCTGCGTTGCTGATGGCTGCGCCTCTCGCCAGCCAGGCAGAAATTACTCTGCTGAAGCAGGATCCTCAGGCAGACAGCGCACTCGGGCGCCTTGGCTTTAAAGTGGGCGGCAGCATTCGCCCGCAGTTTATGCATCAGAATGGCGTAAATGACACATCCTACAAGCGTAACGGCTACGACGGCGGCTCGCGCTTCCGCTTTGGCGCAGACTACGCGATCGCAGAGGATCTGAGCTGGGTAGGCTACTATGAGCTGGGCGTTAATTTCCCGGCCTGGTGGGGCTGGGATCACCACTATGCCAGCGGCGCACGCGATACCTCACGCCGTCAGCTCTATACCGGTTTTAAAAGTGCCAGCCTCGGCGAACTCTATTATGGTCAGCAGAACAGCGTCTATTACGATGTGGTTGGCGCAAAAACCGATATCTGGGATTACGATATGCTGGCCCAGGGCTCCGGCGTCGGTATCAACGGCGATTACGACGGCAGCTATCGCTCACGCAAAATGCTGAAGTACAAAACCCGTGCCGGCGCCGCCGATCTGTACGCCTCTTATCTGTTTGAGGATACCGAATATCTGCCGGGCAACGGCCTGCGCTACAAGCGCAACGGCGGTGGGTCGCTGGGCGTGAACTATCACATCAGCGATGAGCTGGCGTGGGGCACCGCGTGGAATTATACCCGTGCCACCGTGCGTAATCCGGGCACCGGCGACAGCGAGCGCTACGATCAGCATATCTGGGGCACCTCGGTCAGCTGGACGCCAGACAGCTGGACGCTGGCGGCAGGCGCCGGCTGGTATCAGAACTTTGCACCAACCCGCCTGAAAAGCGCAACACGCTACTTTGCGGATGACGCCTGGGGCATCGAGTATTTTGCCGGTTATAAATTTGCTGTAGGTGAGTATGCGGTGAAAACCCTTCAGCCTTATGTGATGGGCGATCGTCTGGAGTTCGTCAACGGACGTCACTATAAGCGTATCGATAATGGCGTGGGCGTCAGTGCGCAGCTCGACTACGGCTTCCGCGTTGATTATGAGTATGTCATTACCTCCGATACCAGCAAGTCGCTGGGCAACGTGAACCTGGTACGTCTGCGTTACGACTTCTGATGACTGCAGCGGCTCCCTGCGGAGCCGCTCAATACGTTTTTCTTTACACTCTCTCTGAAAACCTGCCGGTAACACCCCTGAGTTGTGCCAGTGGCGCAGGCGATCGTGGCGGCTCTCTCCGTTAATCGCAGTAAAGTCGGTGTAAAGCTCTGCCTGACAGCCTGAATCTGGCGGCAAAAGAGCTTTACGCAAATAGCACGGCTGGCCTATCGACGAAACTTTCGCCTTTACGTATCATTGCGCCAATTTTTTCCAGCAGGTTTTTAATCATGATTAGTCTGATCGCAGCACTGGCTGCGGATCGCATTATTGGTATGGAAAACGCCATGCCGTGGCATTTACCCGCCGATCTCGCCTGGTTCAAACGCAACACGCTGAACAAACCCGTGATTATGGGGCGTCTGACCTTTGAGTCGATTGGCCGTCCGCTGCCGGGCCGGCTCAATATTGTGGTCAGCAGCAAGCCCGGTACCCACGAAGGCGTGACCTGGGTGACTTCACCGGAAGCGGCGATTCAGGCTGCCGGTGACGCAGAAGAGATCATGGTGATTGGCGGCGGCCGTATTTATGAGCAGATGCTGCCCCGCGCCGATCGTCTTTATCTGACGCATATTGATGCCGAAGTGGAAGGGGATACACAGTTCCCTGATTATGAGCCGGATGAGTGGCAGTCGGCTTTCAGCGAGTTTCATGATGCAGATGCGCAGAATTCGCACAGTTACTGCTTTGAGATTCTGGACCGCCGCCGCTGATCGTTGCCAGGTGCGCATCAATGCGCACCCGCCCTGATTTATCCTTTATGAAGATCAGAAAAAGCCCCGCTGACATCGCGGGGCTTTTTTTATGGCGTGTTGCTCAGCGGAGGAGTCGCGGCGGCGCCTTCAGCGGCCAGTGCGGCTTCACGCCGGGAGCGCTGCACATAGTATTGCTGTGTTTCCCAGTGCAGCAGCGTCAGCGTGCCTCCCCAGCAGCAGCCGGTATCCAGCCCAATAACGTGTTCAGGTGTGCCTTTGCCCTCAAGCGAGGCCCAGTGGCCGAAAATCTGCGTGTAGTCGCTGCCCATTTTACCCGCCACGTTGAACCAGGGCCGCAGCGGCGGTGGAGCGGAGTCGGGGGCCTCTTTGCAGATCATATCCAGCTGGCCATTAGGAAAGCAGAAACGCATGCGCGTCAGTGCATTCGTACTGAATCGCAGACGCGCCAGGCCGCTCAGTTCCGGTGTCCAGTTGTTGGGCATATCGCCATACATCGCATCCAGAAACAGCGGATAGCTGTCGCTGGAGAGCACCGCTTCTACTTCGCGCGCGCACGCTTTTGCCGTCTCAAGATCCCACTGCGGGGTGATGCCGGCATGCGCCATGACGAGCTTTTTCTCTTCATCAACCTGGAGCAGCGGCTGGCGCCGCAGCCAGTTGATCAGCGCATCAGCATCGTCCGCCTCCAGCAGCGGCGTCAGGCGGTCTTTCGGTTTATTACGGCTGATGCCGGCAAAAACCGCCAGCAGGTGCAGGTCATGATTGCCCAGCACTATGCGTACGCTGTCACCCAGTGATTTTACGTAGCGCAGCACCTCCAGTGAACCGGGGCCGCGCGCCACGAGATCGCCGGTCAGCCAGAGTTCATCCTGCTGTGGATCAAAGTTTACCTGCGTCAGCAGCGCGCGCAGCTCATCATAACAGCCGTGGATATCGCCAATCAGATATGTACTCATGATATCAGTCCGGTAAAACACGCCGCCCGGACGAGCCGGGCGGGGGGATCAGTGAATGTGGGTTTGTACGGCGAGGCGAAACACCGGAATATCGACATTAAAGGCGGTGCCCTCTTCATCGATCATGACATAGTGACCCTGCATGGTGCCCATCGGCGTTTCCAGAATCGCGCCGCTGGTATACTGGTATTCGCCACCCGGCTCGATAAAAGGCTGCTCACCTACCACACCGTCGCCCTGAACTTCCGTTTCACGGCCGTTGCCGTTGGTGATCAGCCAGTAGCGGCTGCGCAGCTGAACGCGCGTACGCCCGGGATTGCGAATAGTGATGGTATAGGCAAACACGTAGCGATCCTCTTCCGGTGAGGATTGCGACTCCACATACTGACTCAGTACCTGAACACAGACGCGCGCCATATCACTCATGCACTTAGTTCTCCGCTGTTTTTGCCTGATGGTTGCCCAGCCAGTTTGCCAGCTGACAATACTGCGCAACGCTGACGTTTTCTGCACGCAGCGAGGTATCAATATTTAACTCTTCCAGCGCACCTGCAGCAACCAGATGACCCAGGCTGTTACGCAACGTTTTGCGACGCTGACCAAAAGCCTCAGTGGTAATGCGGCTCAGGATCTTTACATCGCTGACCGGGTAAGGCGGCTGTGCATAAGGCACCAGCCGTACCACGGCAGAGTCTACTTTAGGTGGCGGCGTAAACGACTGCGGCGGCACTTCAAGAACCGGGATCACCTGACAGTAGTACTGCGCCATCACGCTGAGACGACCATATGCTTTACTGCCCGGGCCGGCAACCAGACGGTTAACCACCTCTTTCTGCAGCATGAAGTGCATATCTTTGATCGAACCAGTATAGCTGAAAAGATGAAACATCAGCGGCGTGGAGATGTTGTAGGGCAGGTTGCCAAACACGCGCAGCGGCTGCCCCTTTTCCTGCGCCAGCGCAGCAAAATCAAAGGTCATCGCATCCTGCTGATAAATGGTCAGCTTGGGACCGAGGAACGGATGGGTCTGCAGACGTGCCGCCAGATCGCGATCCAGCTCAACCACGGTCAGCGCGTCCAGGCGTTCGCCTACCGGCTCGGTCAGGGCACCGAGACCGGGACCGATCTCGACCAGCGCCTCCTGCTTTTGCGGATGAATAGCAGAGACGATGCTATCGATAATGTACTGATCGTTCAGGAAGTTCTGCCCGAAACGTTTACGGGCGTAATGCCCCTGATGGACGCGATTATTCATTACTGCTCTTGATCATAGTGATGGCGAGATTAAGCGCCGTGATAAAGCTGCCCGGCTCTGCCTGCCCAAGCCCGGCCAGTTCCAGCGCGGTGCCGTGATCGACAGAGGTTCGGATAAAAGGCAGGCCCAGGGTGATATTCACCGCGCGGCCAAAGCCCTGATATTTGAGGACCGGCAGTCCCTGGTCATGATACATCGCCAGTACCGCATCGGCATGTTGCAGATATTTAGGCTGAAACAGCGTATCGGCCGGCAGGGGCCCCGTCAGACGGATGCCCTGCTGGCGCAGCGAGTCCAGCGCTGGCGTAATAGTATCAATCTCTTCACGCCCCATATGTCCGCTTTCACCAGCGTGCGGATTGAGTCCGCAGACAAAAATATGAGGCTGCTGCAGGCCAAATTTCTGCTGTAAATCCTGATGCAGAATGGTGATGACTTCATGCAGGCTCTCACGCGTGATGGCGGCAGAGACATCTTTCAGCGGCAGGTGGGTGGTTGCCAGCGCCACCCGCAGCGACTCGGTTGCCAGCATCATAACCACGCGGTCGCCACCGGCACGATCGGCAAAAAATTCGGTATGGCCGGTAAACGGAATGCCGGCATCGTTGATCACGCCCTTATGTACGGGGCCGGTGATCAGCGCTGCAAACTCGCCCTGCAGCGCACCTTCACAGGCGCGTGCCAGCGTCTCAAGGACGTAGGCACCATTAGCCACGCAGAGCTGGCCCGGCACCACAGGCTGTGCGGTGTCGATCTGCAGCAGCGTCAGGGTTCCTGCCTGCTGCGGCTGCGGGGCGCGGTCAGGGTGCCACGGCAGCAGGGTAAGCGGCAGACCGAGCTGCGCAGCGCGCTGCCGCAGCACCTCGCCGTCAGCACAGACGACCAGTTCGACCGGCCAGTTACGCTGCGCCAGCAGCACCGTGAGATCGGGACCAATCCCGGCGGGTTCGCCGGGCGTGATCGCAACGCGATAGCTATCAGTTGCCATCAAGGATCTTCACGTAGGCGCTGGCGCGCTGCTCCTGCATCCAGGTCTGCGCTTCTTCCGCAAATTTGCGGTTGAACAGCAGACGATAGGCGCGCTCTTTCTGCGCCGCATCGGTTTTATCCACCTGGCGCGTATCCAGCAGCTGGATCAGATGCCAGCCGAATGAAGAGTGAACCGGCGCGCTGACCTGACCTTTCTGCAGCTTCAGCAGTGCGTCGCGGAAAGCGGGATCGTAAATGTCGGGGGAAGCCCAGCCAAGATCGCCGCCCTGGTTAGCCGAGCCCGGATCGTCAGAGAACTGTTTAGCGGCAGCGGCAAAGGTGGTTTTTCCGCTTTTAATGTCAGCGGCAAGCTGCGTAATTTTTTCACGCGCCTGATCGTCGCTCAGGATGGGCGAAGGCTTCAGCAGAATATGACGGGCATGTACCTCAGTGACCGAGATATTCTTGCTCTCGCCGCGCAGATCGTTAACTTTAAGGATATGGAAACCCACACCTGAACGAATCGGACCGACCACATCGCCTTTTTTCGCGCTGCTCAGCGCCTGCGAGAACAGCGTAGGCAGCTCTTCGATTTTACCCCAGCCCATGTTGCCGCCTTTCAGCGCCTGCGGATCGGCTGAGTAGGTCACCGCCAGCTTACCGAAATCGGTACCGCCTTTGATTTCTCCCACCAGCTGACGTGCCAGCGCTTCCTGATCGTCAACCTGCTGCTGCGTAGGATTTTCCGGCAGCGGCAGCAGGATCTGACTGATGTTCAGCTCGGTGCCCTGTGAGTTCTGTGAACCCATCTGCGTTGCCAGCGTATCGACTTCCTGCGGCAGAATGGTGACGCGACGGCGCACTTCATTGTTGCGCACTTCAGAGATCAGCATCTCTTTACGGATTTGCGCACGGTAGTCGCTGTAGTTCATGCCATCGTAGGCGAGGCGACTGCGCAGCTGATCGACGCTCATACGGTTCTGCGCAGCGATGTTCTGGATCGCCTGATCCAGCTGCTGATCGCTGATCTGCAGGCCCGCTTTTTCACCCATCTGCAGGATAATGTTATCCATGACCTGACGCTCAAGGATCTGATGACGCAACGTACGGTCCTCAGGCAACTGCTGACCCGCCTGCTGCGCCTGGGATTTTACCGTGCGCATCATATTATCGACGTCACTTTCCAGCACCACGCCGTTGTTCACGACGGCGGCGACTTTATCGACTACCTGTGGGGCTGCGAAAGCGGTGCCGGCCGACATCGCCGCACCCAGAATCAGCATTCTCCAGTTCTTCATACTTTATCCATTATTGTTTCCGCACTGCGGGATCGCCTGTCAAACATCACAACATCAGAATGCGCGCTGATAGGGAATAATCCCCTGACGCAGCATTTCATTAGTGCCTAAGCCGTAGTTGGAACTCAGGCCACGCAGCTCAATGTTGAATGAGATTTGGTTGTCATATTTACTGTCGTTGTTTTCCCAGCCGTTAATCTTGCGCTCGTAACCCAGACGAATAGCGTAGCAGCAGGAGCTGTACTGCACGCCTACCAGCTGCTCTGCCGGACGACTGTTGCGGGTATCATAGTAGTATCCCCCCACCAGCGACCAGGCATCGGCAATCGGTACGCTGCCGGTTGCACCGACCTGCGAAATGCCATTTTTATAAATCGGATTGTTAATCAGGCTGGCGTTGTTACGCGCCTGCGCGACATATTCCGGGCTGCTGTAACGGTAGCTCAGCTGCAGCATGCGGTCGGCGTCACGGCGATACTCCAGGACCGTGTTACCCTGCGAAACGTTATCGAGACGGGTGTCATACTGCAGTCCGCCACGCACGTTCCAGCGATCGCTGATTTTCCAGTATGTGTCGCCAGCCCATACCAGGCTGCCGGTATCATCTTCTTTACTCGTCTGGTTTACGCCGGTACGCGACGGAGTAAACGAGTAGATTTGACCTACAGAAACGTTAAAACGTTCAACCAGATCGTTGTCATAAATGCGTGTTGTTACGCCGCTTGCCACTTCGTTTGAGGAGGCGATGCGATCGAGACCGCTATAGGTGCGATCGCGGAACAGGCCGGTATAGTCGGTCTGCAGCAGCGTAGAGTCGTAAGGATAGATGTTGCTCTGATCGCGATACGGAATATAGAGATACTGAACGCGCGGCTCCAGCGTCTGGGTATAGCCCTGCGACCAGTCCATATCCCGGTCAAATACCAGACGGCCATCCACTTTAAATTGCGGCAGCGTGCGGTTAACGGAATCTTTCAGCCGGCCACTGTTATTGTTGGTGGCATCGGGATTGAAGCGCGTGTTATAGCTTTCGATATTGTCCTGCTGATAGTGCGTTGCCAGCAGTTTTGCTTCGGTATCAAGGCTGGCCCAGCCGTTGGAAAGCGGCAGATTCAGCGTAGGCTCAATATGCAGACGCGTCGCTTCCGGCATCCGGTTGCTGACGTTGGTGAACTTCACCGCCTGTGCATAGACGCGGCCATCGAACGGACCGATATCATTCTGGTAAGCGTTAACGTCAAGCTGCGGTGCCGCCCGGTAGACGTTGGCAGAACTGGTGTTGCCGAAGACCTGGAAATCTTTGGTCGACAGCGTCGCATCCCAGTTGGTATCCGCGTAGCCGATGCTGAATTTCTGCGTCGCATAGTTATTGGTCGAGCTGTAATATTTCGAGTCGATATCGTTGAAATAGTAGGGATCGCTGACCTTGGTATAGTCCGCCGCAAAGCGCCAGTGCTGATCGTAAACGCCTGAGTGGCGCCAGAAGAAGAGCCAGCGCTTAGAGTCCTGATCGTCTTCAATAGAAGAGCGCGCCGCGCGATCTTTCTCATACTGCTTATCGGACGGCAGGTAATCCAGCTCCATCAGACCGGCACCGAACACCGTGAGGTAGCGGAACTCCGTTTGCAGCTGCGTACCGCGCTTGCTCATATAGTGCGGCGTCAGTGTGGCATCCGCCTGCGGTGCAATATTCCAGTAGTACGGCAGCATAAACTCGAAGCCGTTATTACTGCCATATTTCGCATTGGGGATCAGGAAACCGGAGCGACGACGATCGCCAATCGGCAGCTGCAGATAAGGGCTGTAAAACACCGGCACATTGCCGAGTTTAAAGCGCGCATTCCAGATCTCGGCCACTTCTTCCTGACGATCCTGAATCACTTCTGAACCCGCCACGCTCCAGCTGTTAGAGCCTGGCAGACAGGAAGTGAAGGTGCCATTTTCGAGAATGGTATACCGGTTATTGCCACGCAGCTTCATCTGATCGGCATCGCCGCGTCCCTGGCGACCCACCATCTGATAGTTACCGTTCCAGACATTGGTGTCTTTGGTATTCAGATTGGACCAGGCTTTCGGACCTTTCAGGATGACCTGGTTATCGTCATAGTGCACATTACCCAGCGCATCCACGGTACGTACCGGCGCGGTCTGGCCTTCCTGCTGACGCTGATGCAGCTGCATTTCGTCAGCGCGCAGACGGCTGTTACCCTGCTGCACATCGACATTGCCGGTAAACACCGCATCGTCCGGATAATTGCCTTTTGCCGAGTCGGAATTAATGGTTACCGGCAGGGAGTTAGCGTCACCATTGATAACCGGGCGGTTGTAGCTTGGCACGCCCAGCATACACTGCGACATCAAATCGTCGGCCAGCGCGTGCTGACTATAAAGTGCGGCACCAATCATGGTCGCCAGCAGGGTAGGTATACGTTTTTTCATACGCGGTTTCGATAATTCCATGGACACTGGCATCATGCCGACAATCCGGACAGAGACTAACTTACCGCCCGGCGTAGTGCCAGCGTTAATCCTTTTCTGTCTGCGTTGCCGTTAGGCGCGGAGATAAATGACAGGTATGATAATGCAATTTTCAGCCGCAAGCATGGCGAATTGAGGAGTTTATGCGCTACTGGGGAAAAGTTATTGGTCTTGCGCTTGGCGTGATGTCGGGCGCGGGGTTCTGGGGCATTGTCCTGGGTCTGATCATTGGTCATCTGATTGATAAAGTGCGCAGCGTAAGAGGGCAGGGTTACTTTGCCAATAATCAGTCGCGGCAGACGCTGTTTTTCAGCACGACGTTTCAGGTCATGGGTCATCTGACCAAATCAAAAGGGCGCGTCACAGAAGCGGATATTCAGATTGCGTCACTGTTTATGGATCGCATGCAGCTGCACGGAGATGCCCGCACCGCCGCTCAGCGCGCGTTTCGCGAGGGCAAGCAGAGCGACTATCCGCTGCGCAACAAGCTGCGTGAACTGCGCAGCGCCTGTTTTGGCCGCTTTGATCTGATTCGGATGTTTCTGGAAATTCAGATTCAGGCGGCGTTTGCGGATGGTTCGCTGCATCCGAACGAGCGGCAGGTTCTGTATGTGATCGCCGAAGAGCTGGGGATCTCACGCCAGCAGTTCGATCAGTTCCTGCGCATGATGGAAGGCGGGCAGCAGTTTGGCGGCGCGGGCACCTCAGGCGGCGGCTGGCAGCAAGCGCAGCGGGGACCCACGCTGGAAGACGCCTGCAGCGTACTGGGCGTGAAAAGCAGTGATGATAACGCCACAATTAAACGCGCCTATCGCAAGCTGATGAGTGAACATCATCCCGATAAGCTGGTGGCAAAAGGCCTGCCGCCGGAAATGATGGAGATGGCGAAACAGAAAGCGCAGGAGATTCAGGCCGCATATGACCTGATCCGCAAAGAGAAAGGATTTAAATAGCCCGGCCATCCCGCCCTTATTACCTGAAAAAGGGCGGGATGACGCGAGTCAGAACTCTGCCGGCTGACGAAATGTCATGCTGTTGCCAAATGCCGGATGGGTAATGGTCAGCGACTCCGCATGCAGCTGCAGACGGGCAGCCATCGCCAGCGCCGCTTCATGCGCATAGAAACGATCGCCAAGGATTGGATGTCCCAGTGCCAGCAGATGCACGCGCAGCTGGTGTGAGCGTCCGGTAATGGGCCTCAGCAGCACGCGAGCACTGTTATCGGCTGCATATTCCAGCACCTCATACTCCGTCTGGGCTGGTTTCCCCAGCTCATGACTCACCATCTGCTTTGGCCGGTTGGGCCAGTCGCAAATCAGCGGCAGATCGATCAGGCCCTTTTCCGCTGCCGGGTGTCCCCAGACGCGTGCCACATAGTGCTTTGACGGCTCGCGCTCGCGAAACTGGCGTTTCAGCTCGCGCTCAGCCGCCTTGTTCAGCGCCACCACAATCACGCCGCTGGTTGCCATATCAAGACGATGGACTGACTCCGCGGCAGGATAATCACGCTGGATGCGCGTCATCACGCTATCCTTGTGCTCCTCCAGCCGGCCCGGTACCGACAGCAATCCGCTCGGTTTGTTGACCACCATAATGTGCGCGTCCTGATACAGAATATGCAGCCAGGGTTCGAGCGGCGGATTATAGGGTTCCATCAGCATGTCAGCCTCGCCCGCTTACTGGTGCGTTACGACGATCAGACGCAGCGCATCCAGTCGCCAGCCCGCATCGCTCAGGCTTGCCAGCACCTGCGCACGATTGCTCTCCAGCGCCTCAACCTCATCGTCACGGATGTTGGGATTGACGGCGCGCAGTGCTTCAAGACGCGACAGCTCAGCGCTCAGCTTTTCATCCGCTTCCGCTTTCGCCGCGGCAATCAGCGCCTGCGCTTCCGGCACCACAGCCTGCTCTGCCTGCGTCAGAATGGCGTGCACATCCTGCTGGACGGCGTTGACCAGTTTACTGCCGGTGTGGCGATTAACGGCGTTAAGCTGGCGGTTGAAGCTTTCAAACTCCACTTTACCTGCCAGATTATTACCCGCGCGGTCCATCAGCATGCGCACCGGCGTCGGCGGCAGGAAGCGGGTAAGCTGCAGCTGTTTTGGTGCCTGCGCCTCGACCACATAGATCATCTCAACCAGCAGCGTTCCGACCGGAAGCGCCTTGTTTTTCAGCAGCGACAGGGCGCAGCTGCCGGTATCGCCGGAGAGGATCAGATCCAGTCCGTTGCGGATCAGCGGATGTTCCCAGGTAATGAACTGCGTATCTTCGCGTGACAGGGCCTGATTACGGTTAAACGTAATCGTACAGCCATCTTCCGGCAGGCCAGGAAAATCAGGTACCAGCATGTGATCGGAAGGGGTCAGAACGATCAGGTTGTCGCTGCGATCTTCCTGGTTGATACCGACGATATCAAACAGGTTGAGCGCAAAGTTTACCAGCTCAGTATCATTATCCTGAGCGGCAATGGTATCCGCCAGCGCCAGCGCCGCTTCGCCGCCGTTGGAGTTCAGCTCCAGCAGACGGTCGCGGCCCTGCTCCAGCTGCGCTTTCAGGGTGTCGTGCTGCTTACGGCTTTTCAGGATGAACTCATCCAGACCCTGCGGGTTTTCCGGTGCCGCCAGGAACTCAATCAGCGGGTTATATTCAGCGTCATAAATAGCGCGTCCGGTAGGGCAGGTGTGCTCAAAGGCATCCAATCCTTCGTGATACCAGCGCAGCAGGACCGCCTGTGCAGTTTTCTCCAGCCACGGCACCATGATCTGGATATCGTGCAGCTGACCAATTCGATCGAGACGCCCGATACGCTGCTCCAGCAGATCGGGGTTAAACGGCAGATCGAACATCACCAGCCGGCTGGCAAACTGGAAGTTACGGCCTTCAGAGCCGATTTCCGAACAGATCAGGACCTGCGCTCCCTCTTCCTGTGAGGCGAAGAACGCGGCCGCGCGATCGCGTTCGATAATCGAGAGCCCCTCATGGAATACCGCCGCGCGAATACCTTCACGCTCGCGCAGCACCTGTTCCAGCTGCAGCGCAGTGGCCGCTTTGGCACAAATCACCAGCACTTTCTCTTTGCGGTTGCTGGTGAGATAGCCCATCAGCCACTCAACGCGTGGATCAAAGTTCCACCACGTGCCGCTGTCGCCTTCAAATTCCTGATAGATCTGCTCCGGGTAAAGCATGTCCCGGGCGCGCTCTTCCGGCGACTTGCGGGCCGCCATAATGCCAGAGACTTTGATTGCTGTCTGATACTGTGCCGGCAGCGGCAGCCGGATCTGCTGCAGCTCGCGCTTGGGAAAGCCCTTCACGCCGTTACGGGTGTTACGGAACAGGACGCGGCTGGTGCCGTGGCGATCCATCAGCATCGACACCAGCTCTTTACGCGCATCCTCTTTGCCATCGCGATCGCTGTTAGCAACCTGCAGCAGCGGTTCAATATCCTGTTCGCCAATCAGCTCATTGATCAGGTTCATCTCTTCTTTGCTGATCGGCTGATTGGCCAGCAGGGAGCTGACGGCGTCGGCCACCGGGCGATAGTGCTGCTGCTCGGCGACAAACTGGCTGAAATCATGAAAGCGGTCAGGATCGAGCAGGCGCAGACGGGCAAAGTGACTCTCCAGCCCCAGCTGTTCCGGCGTGGCGGTAAGCAGCAGTACGCCCGGCGTGTTTTCCGCCAGCTGTTCAATCACCTGATACTCGCGGCTCGGGGCCGCTTCACTCCACGCCAGGTGGTGCGCTTCATCCACGACCAGCAGATCCCACTCCGCCTCTGCCAGCAGTTCCAGACGCTGTTTATTGCGGCGCACAAAGTCGAGCGAGCAGATAATCAGCTGTTCCGTTTCAAACGGATTGTCGCTGTCGTGCTGCGCTTCGGTATAACGATCGTCATCAAACAGCGCAAAGCGCAGGTTAAAGCGACGCAGCATCTCCACCAGCCACTGATGCTGCAGCGTTTCCGGCACCACGATCAGCACGCGATCGGCGCGCCCTGCCAGCAGCTGCTGCTGGATGATCATGCCCGCTTCAATGGTTTTACCCAGGCCGACTTCGTCTGCCAGCAGCACGCGCGGCGCGTGACGGCGACCCACGTCGTGCGCGATATGCAGCTGGTGCGGAATAAGGTTGGTGCGCATGCCGCGCAGGCCACTGACGGCAAGACGATACTGCTCGCTCTGATATTTGCGCGCGCGGAAGCGCAGGGCAAAGCGATCCATGCGATCGAGCTGACCGGCAAACAGGCGATCCTGCGGCTTGCTGAAGACCAGCTTGCTGTCCAGCATCACTTCACGCAGCACCACATTGCTCTCTTCGGTGTCAGAGCGCGTACCGATATACGTCACCAGCTCATTTTCGTGCCGCACTTCATCAACCAGCATCTGCCAGCCTTCATGGCTGGTGACGGTATCACCCGGATTGAAAATCACGCGGGTGACCGGAGAATCATGACGGGCATAGAGGCGGTTTTCGCCGGTTGCGGGAAACATCAGCGTGACCATGCGCGTATCCAGCGCCACGACCGTGCCCAGTCCCAGTTCACTTTCCGTATCACTTATCCAGCGTTGACCCAGTGTAAATACCATATATTTTTTGCTCGATTCTCTGAATGACTTGAAGACGTTCGCCCGCTCTCAGGCAATAACAAAGCGCCAGACAGATGTCTGGTCAGATTGTTCATACTGAAATACAGGAAGGGCGCTATGGTACTGGATGGCAGGGCATTCGTCACCTGTCAAAAAAGCCCCAGCTGCCCGGTGATCAGTGTAGCAAAGTCGTCGCCGACGAAGGGCAGAATGCCATCCGCTATCGGCTGCAGCTGTTTGCTGACGTAGTGATCGTAGTCGAGTGGCGTGGTACGCACCTCCAGCGGCTCCGGCCCGGCGGTCGCCATCACATAGCGAATGGAACCGCCTTTCTGGTACTGCAGCGGACGCTGCAGTCTGCGGTTATATTCATCTGCGAGACGCGCCGCGCGCACGTGCGGCGGCACATTGCGCTCATACTCATGCAGCGGCCGCCGCAGGCGTTTTTTGTAGACCAGCAGATCGTCAAGCTGGCCGGCCATCAGCTGTGCGACCGTTTCACGGATATAGGCCTGCCAGGGCTCCCCGCGGAAAATGCGGCCATAGAGCTGCTGCTGAAACTGCTGCGCCAGCGGCGTCCAGTCAGTACGCACGGACTCCAGCCCTTTAAACACCAGACGCTGCTGCGCGCCGCTGCCGGTCAGCCCGGCATAGCGCTTTTTACTGCCCTGTTCGGCGTTGCGAATGGTGGGCATCAGAAAACGGCTGAAGTGCGTCTCATATTCCAGTTCCAGCGCGCTCTTCAGGCCGAGCGTCTGCTGCAGATGCTGCTGCCACCAGCGGTTGATCAGCGTGACCAGCCGCTCGCCGGTGGCCGCCGCCTGCTCCTCGCTATATTTGCCCTTCAGCCAGACAAACGTGGAGTCGGTGTCACCGTAAATCACCGTAAACCCTTCGGCCTCAATCAGCGCCCGCGTCTGCTGCATGATGGCGTGACCGCGCAGCGTGATTGAGGAGGCGAGGCGTGAATCAAAAAAGCGACAGGCGCTGGTGCCCAGTACGCCATAAAAGGCGTTCATGATGATTTTCAGCGCCTGTGAGAGCGGCGCATTGCCGTCTCGCTTTGCAGCTTCACGCCCCTGCCAGATCTGCGCCACAATCTCAGGCAGACAGTGGATATGACGCGAGAAACGTGCTTCGCGAAAGCCGGGAACAGAATCAGCGTCAGACGGGTGCGCCAGGCCCTCAACCAGCCCGACGGGGTCGATCAGGAAAGTCCGGATGATCGACGGATAGAGACTCTTGTAATCCAGTACCAGCACCGAGTCGTAGAGGCCGGGGCGGGAGTCCATTACGTAGCCGCCCGGACTCGCTTCTGGTGCCACGTCGCCCTGGTTGGGTGCCACGTATCCCGCGCGATGCATGCGCGGAATATAGAGATGACTGAACGCCGCAACCGAACCGCCGTGGCGATCCAGTGCCAGACCGTTAACGCTGGCACGCTCCAGTAAAAAGGGCATGATGGCGGTATGGTGAAAAATACGCGTAACCAGCTCGCAATCTTTCAGGTTATAGGTGGCGAGCGCGGGTTTATCATGAGCAAAGCGCCAGTTGATCTCCTCCATGCGCTGCCAGGGATTATTGATCGCTTTACCTTCCCCCAGCAGTTCACGCGCAACAGATTCCAGGCTGAAAGAGGGAAAATCCCAGTAGGCAGATTTCAGCGCTTCAATGCCGTCGATCACGACGCGACCGGCGAGCTGGGCGGTAAATATGCCAGGTTTAAAGCCGTGCTCACGCCACTCCAGCGGCTGCTGCTGACGGCCGAGACGCAGCGGAATGCCGTAGCGATCGGCATGCTTTTGCAGCACGCGCAGGTCGAACTGCACCACGTTCCAGCCAATAACCACATCGGGGTCGTGCCGCACGAACCAGGCGTTAAGCTGCTCCAGCAGCTGCTGGCGGCTCTCAACGTAGATCAGTTCAAAGCTGAGCGCGCTGGCGTCGCCGTTGGGCGGACCCAGCATATACACCTGACGCTGACCGCATCCCTCCAGCCCGATACAGTAAAGCTCGCCACGTTCGGTGGTTTCAATATCCAGCGACACCCAGCGGAGGGGCGGACGGTAGTCAGGATGCGGCTTCAGGCGGGCGTTGATCAGGGTATCACCGCGCGGCTCGCCGCTGAACCAGACCGGAGCGGTAATAAAGCGCTCCATCAGATAGCGCTCGGGCGGCCGGATATCGGCTTCATAAACGCTGATGCCGTTCTCCCGCAGGCGTTTCTCCAGCTGCTGCAGCTGACGATGGCTGCGGCAATAGAGGCCAAACACCGGACGGCGCTGAAAATCTTTCAGCGTCAGCGACTGCAGACGGGCATGAGTTTCATCGCGGATCAGCGCTTCGGTCTGACGACGAAACGCTTCGGGAATAAACGCCACTGACTCCTGCGCGGGCAGCACCAGCCGCTGCGGCCCGGCATCGGTTGCCAGCCACAGCGTGATCTCGCTGCCTGAAGGGGTATCCCGCCAGTGGCGGGTCAGCAGATAGCCTGCGCGCGGTTCTGTCACGGTGACTCCGGAGAAGAAATTATGTGCAGTATATCATGGATGTTTATACAGTGTCGGCAACTCTCTGCAGCGCAGCGGGAAAAGCTTGACGCCCTGACCCGGGCTCAGGACAATCCAGCCTTCATATTCCGCAGAGGATAGCTATGGAAGCCTGGATTCAACATCTGTTTACGCAATCGCTGGAGTACGCGCTGTTCGCCGTCGCTCTGGTGACCTTCCTTGAATCACTGGCGTTTGTAGGTCTGCTGCTGCCAGGTACGGTGCTGATGGCCAGCCTGGGGGCGCTGGTGGGCAGCGGTCAGATTGGCCTCTATCCGGCGTGGGCAGCGGGGCTGGTTGGCTGCCTGCTGGGCGACTGGATCTCCTACGGCATTGGCTGGAAGTTTCAGGGGCCGCTGCACCGCTGGAAGTATCTGAAAAAGTATCAAAACCTGCTGGATAAGACCGAGCATGCGCTGCATCAGCACAGCATGTTTACCGTGCTGGTGGGCCGTTTTGTCGGTCCGACACGCCCGCTGATCCCGCTGGCGGCAGGGATGCTTGAGCTGCCGGTGCGGAAGTTTCTGCCGCCCAATATCATTGGCTGTATTTTATGGCCGCCCGCCTATCTGCTGCCGGGGATCCTGGCCGGTGTGGCGATTGATGTGCCGCAGGCGCAGGGTGACAGCTTTAAATGGCTGCTGCTGCTGGTCACCATTCTGCTCTGGCTGGGCGGCTGGCTGCTCTGGCGCTGGTGGCGCAGCGATAAAACGCGCGACTGGGCCACACGTTACCTGCCGAAAGCGCGCCTGCGCTGGCTGGCGCCGCTGATGGCCGTAGCGGGCAGCGCCGCGTTTATCGCGCTGCTGTTTCATCCGATGATGCCTGTTTTCCTGCAGCTGCTCTGGAAAGTCTTCTTCGCTTAAGCTGGCGTAATGCCCAGGCGCGCGGCGGCGCTGCTCTCACCCCGAAGCAGCGCTGCCGTCTCACCATCCCACTCGATCCGGCCATCCACAATCACCAGACTGCGTGCGGCAATCTGCTGCGCATCCTCCAGACTGTGCGACACCATCAGCAGCGTGATATTGCGTGCGTCACACACCGTGCGCACCAGCTGCAGCATTTCGCGGCGCAGCGCCGGGTCGAGCGCGGAAAAAGGCTCATCCAGCAGCAGTACCGGCTGGTTGCGCAGCAGGCAGCGAGCCAGCGCTACCCGCTGCCGCTGGCCGCCGGAAAGCTCGCCAGGCAGACGCGACAGCAAATCGTGCAGTCCGGTCTGATGGGCAATCTCCTGTAACTGCTGCTGCTGGTCACGCGTCAGCTTCAGGCCCGGATGCAGCCCCAGAGCCATATTCTGCTGCACCGATAGGTGCGGAAACAGGTTGTTCTCCTGAAACAGCATCGATACCGGACGCGACGCCGGTACGCTGCGGGTGTGATCGCAGCCGTTGATCAGCAGCGTGCCGTGGCTGACCGGCAGAAAGCCGCCGATCAGGCTCAGCAGCGTGCTTTTACCGGCGCCGCTCGGGCCAAGTATCGCCAGCCGTTCACCCGCCCGGGCGCTGAAGCTGAAACGCATCGGCAGATGCTGATAAAGGTAAGTAAGATCAGTGAGTGTCAGCATGGCGTCCCGGCAGTTTTTCCATCAGAGTAAAAAGTAACAGGCAGAGCAGCAGCAGCAGCAGGGCGGTCGCCGCACCGTCGGCACCGCGATAGGCGCCGATCTGCTGATAAAGATACCAGGGCAGGGTGCGGAAATCGGCGTTGCCAAACAGCGCCACCACGCCAAAGTCGCCAATCGAGAGCACGCAGGCAAAGGCGAGCGCCTGCGCCAGCGGGCGCTTCAGCAGCCGCAGCTCAATCAGCTTCAGGCGATTGAGGCCGGAGAGACCGAGCGAGGCGCAGAGCGGCGCGTAGCGTGCGGCGATATCGCGCATCGGGTTTTCCAGCACTTTCATGGCGTAGGGAATGGCGATCAGCGCATTGGTAAAGATCACCAGCCCGTCGGCCCGCGCCGGCAGTCCGGAGGTGGCGGTAAACAGCAGGAAGAAGCCGCTGGCCAGCACGATGCCCGGCATCGCCAGGATCAGCATGCCGCTCAGCTCCAGCGCCTGTGCGCTCACCCGATGCTGGCGCTGGCGCAGCTCGCGGCTGCTCCACAGCAGCATCATCGTCAGGATCACACAGAGTGCGCCCGCGCCCAGCGCGATACGCAGCGAGGTGAGGGTGGCCTGCCAGAGCGCCGGCTGCTGCAGCGCACCGGCTACACCGCCGCGCACGCCATCAGCGACCACCGCCGCCAGCGGGGGCAGCAGCAGCAGCAGCGCAAGCGTAATCAGCAGCGTGTCGCTGATACGCGCGCGCCAGCTATCCTGCGGATCGCGCCAGCCCTGCAGCTTCTGGCTGCCGGCCGGGATCGCTTTACTGAAGCGCTGACTGAGCAGCACCAGCAGCAGACAGCAGCTAAGCTGCAGCAGCGCCAGCAGCGCGGCGCGGCCGGGATCGTAATCAAAACTCAGCGCCTGGTAGATCGCCAGCTCCAGCGTGGTCGCCTGCGGCCCGCCGCCCAGCGCCAGCACCGTGGCGAAGCTGGCAAAGCAGAGCATAAAGATCAGCGCCGCCGTCGGCAGGATCTGCCGGCGCAGCCAGGGCCACTCCAGCAGCCGGAACAGGTTCCAGCCGCGCAGCCCAAGCTGCGCCGCCAGCTGACGCTGTTCCGCCGGAATGCTCTCCAGCGCCTGCAGCAGCATGCGCGTCGCCAGCGGCAGGTTAAAAAAGACGTGCGCCAGCAGGATGCCCTGCAGGCCATAGGGAGAGAAGTGATAGGGAACGCCCAGCAGCATGCAGAGCTGCGCCAGCCAGCCGGTACGCCCGTAGACGCTCAGCAGGCCAAATACCGCCACCAGCACCGGCAGCACCAGCGTCATCGCGCATAACCGCAGCAGCAGCGTACGGCCCGGGAAGCGGCGGCGATAGAGCGCGCGCGCCAGCAGCACAGCCGGCAGCACCGAGCAGAGTGCCGAGAGCAGCGCCTGCTCAAAAGAGAACGCCAGCACGTGGTGCAGATAGCTGTCGCTGAGCAGGGCGCGCATGTCCGGCAGCGGGGCCGCCGTCAGCAGCGCCCCCAGGGCAAGCAGCGCCACGGCACACAGCAGCAGCGCGCTCAGCGCGCCGGGGATCAGCCAGCCTGGCATTAGCGGCTGACAGCCCGCTGCCAGGCGCTGATCCACGCGGCGCGCTGGTCAGCCACTTCTGCCGGTGAAAACTGCAGCGCTTTTTGTGGCACCTTCAGCGCCTGATAGCCCGCCGGTAAATCGCTTTTGATCACCGGGTACATCCAGTTGCCGGTGGGGATCGTCTGCTGGAACGCGGGGCTGACGATAAACTGCATAAAACGCTGCGCCAGCGCCGGCTGTTTGCTGCCCGCCAGCTGCGCAGCGACTTCCACCTGCAGATAATGCCCCTCGCTGAAGGTGGCAGCGGCGTAATTCTCTTTCTTCTCTTCAATAATGTGGTAGGCGGGTGAAGTGGTATAGCTCAGTACCAGATCGCCTTCGCCCTTGAGAAACAGGCCGTACGCTTCGCTCCATCCTTTGGTGACGGTAACGGTTTTGGCCGCCAGTTTCTGCCACGCCGCGTCGCTGCGATCGCCAAACACTTTTTGCATCCAGAGCAGCAGACCCAAGCCCGGCGTGCTGGTGCGGGGATCCTCATAAATAACCCGCCACTTCTGCGGGCTTTCAACCAGCTCCTGCAGACTCGCGGGCGGATTCTTCAGGCGGTTTTTGTCATACACGAAGGCGAAGTAGCCGTAATCGAAGGGGATAAAGGTGTCGTTCTGCCAGCGCTCAGGCAGCTGCAGCGCCGCGGTATCGACCTGACTTTTGGCAAACAGGCCGGTTTCTTCCGCCGCCTGCAGCAGATTGTTATCGAGTCCCAGCACAACGTCGGCTTTGCTGTTTTTTCCTTCCATGCGCAGACGGTTGAGCAGCGAGACGCCATCCTCAAGCGCCACGTAGCGCAGCTCGCAGCCGCACTCCGCTTCAAACGCTTTTTTTACCGCCGGGCCTGGCCCCCATTCAGCAGCGAATGAATCATAGGTATAGACAGTGAGCAGGGGTCTGGCAGCAAATACCGGCGCAGACAGCAGTAGCAGGACAAGCAGAACGTTCTTTAACACTTTGCGCTCCTTGAGGAGAGGATAGGGGTGAGTCGCAAAGGATCTGAGGCTGGCACATCTCAAATCCCTACGCCGGTATTAACCGGATCAGGTTCGACGGGTTTCTCTCAGCCTGACGACGCAGGCACCCCGTTGAGAACGGCTTAGTGTAGACATTTCCGCGGCGGCGTGAAAGCGTCATAATGCCGGCGGCGCAAACCAGGCAGATTTGAAATCGAACCAGCCCAGCGTGTTCAGCCGTACGCCGCGCATGCTGCGCTGACCTTCCAGCAGCAGCCAGTGGTGAAACAGCGGATGCAGCCAGTCCTGATCCACCAGCTGGCGCGCCCATTCAGCCAGCGGCAGACGTTTCTCACGCCAGCGCGCTGCATCCTCATGCCACGCCAGCGGAATACAGTGCTGCATCAGCGGCAGCTCATAGAGCTGCGCAAACAGCGCATACTCCAGCGGCAGAGTAAAGTTAACGCTGCCGAGCCAGATATCGCTTTCACCGGCACCGGCAAACCACGCTTCATAGCTCACCACCCGGGTGACCAGCTCCACCCCCTGCTGCGCGAGCAGAGGACGCAACGCGCTGGCGATGCCTTCATGCTCAACGTGGTCGCTGTACCAGCTTAATGTCAGCCGGGTCAGACCGTCCGGTTTATCCGCTGCCCGCCGATCGCGGCGATGGTGCCAGCGCGGCAGCAGACCCCAGGCGGGAAACCAGTAGCGCTGATAGCCGGGATCGGCATGATGCAGCAGGGTAACGGGATTAAGCAGATCGCTGACCCAGCGGCGGAACGGCGCATGGCGTCCCCAGGCGGATCGCTGGTCAAACAGCAGAAAGTAGCAGCCCTCCTCCAGACGGCTCTCTTCCGCGATCTCATCCGCCTCGCTGCCCTGCAGCTTTACGCCAGCGTAGACCAGCTCGTCACTGACTTCCGGCAGTACCCAGATTGAGACCTCATCAATCAGCGCCCGGTAACCAAAGTAGTCATCAAATGCGGCAATTTTCAGCTGCGTCTGCTGATTGCGCAGCACGCTGTAAGGGCCGCAGCCGGCAGGCTGACGGGCAAAGTCGGGCATTGCCGGCCATTCGCGCGGCAGGATCATGGCGCTGACGCTGCCCAGCAGCCATGGCAGCCAGCTGTCAGGCTGGGTCAGAGAGATATCCAGCGTCCAGGGTGCCGGGGAGTGCAGCTGCGCAATATGTGCAAACAGCGGCAGGGCAGCGCTGCGCTGCAGCGAATCAAGGATATCCGCCATCTCCAGCTCGCGCCCGTGATGAAAGCGGATGGCCGGGCGCAGATAAAAGCGCCACTGCCGTGCGGAAAGCTGCTGCCAGTGGTGAGCAATATCCGGTTCAATTTCCCCGTTTTCCTCATTTATGCGCGTCAGGCCGCTGAAGATCTGCCGGGCCAGGTGCGTTTCCGAGCGGCGCAGCGGTGAGGCGGGCAGCAGGTTTTGCAGCGGACGGTAGTAGAGCACGCGCAGGATATGTTTGCCCTGACGCACGCTGCGCCCAAGGTGGGCAGCAATCATCTGCCGCACCTGCGCTTTGTCACCCACCAGCTGAACCAGCTGGTCAATACTGTCCTGATCCAGCAGCGCCTCAGCCCGCTGCTGCTGCAGCGCCAGCCCGGTACAGCAGAAGCGCAGCTGCGAGCGCTTTCCGCGTCCCGCCTCAGCCTGCCAGGTCAGCCAGCCCTCATGCTGCATCGCCTGAAGCAAATTGCGCATATGGCGCCGTGAGCAGTGCAGGCTGCTGGCCAGGGCGTCAAGCGTCGTCGCCTGATCCTGACCTTCACACTGCTGCCAGAGCCGAATAAAGTGCTGCTGCAGACGAGCTGAGGACATAAAAGGGGAACTCCATGGCGATTTCGCTCAGTGTTTGTTTCTCTATAATAGGGGCATACTGACAGCCAATGGAAGAGCGGGAGGCGCCCGGTCCGGGTGGCGCTCAACCAGCGGTGTCGCCTGTGCGGCACGTTTTTCTGAGTAGGGTGCAATTACACCGCCAGCAGATTTTCTCTGCTGGCTTTTTTCATGGGGGTATGAAATCGTCTACGCTCTTTCGCTACTCTTTTCTGTTTTTTCAAAGGGATTACTGCATGAAGTCGCTGTTAACGCGGCAGCGCCGCCCCGATCCGGTCTATCTCGCTTTTATGGCTGTCACCTTTATGGCAGGCGTAGCGGGTGCGCTGCAGGCACCAACCCTCAGCCTGTTTCTGACCCGCGAGGTGCAGGTGCGGCCCTTCTGGGTCGGGCTCTTTTTCACCATTAATGCGCTGGGCGGCATTGTGATCAGTATGCTGGTAGCAAAGCGCTCTGACACGCGCGGCGACCGGCGGCATCTGATCCTCTTTTGCTGCCTGATGGCCATTCTGAATGCGCTGCTGTTTGCGTTTAACCGCCACTACGCCACGCTGATAAGCCTGGGCGTGCTGCTCTCTGCGCTGGCCAGCGTCGCGATGCCGCAGATATTTGCACTGGCGCGGGAGTACGCGGACGCATCCGCGCGCGAAGTGGTGATGTTCAGTTCGGTGATGCGGGCACAGCTGTCGCTGGCGTGGGTCATTGGTCCGCCGCTCTCTTTTGCGCTGGCGCTTAATTTCGGCTTTGTGACGCTGTTCGCCGTAGTGGCAGGAATGTTTTTACTGAGTATGCTGCTGATCTGGCGCGGCCTGCCGTCGGTGCCGCGCGTGGTGGCGACGCCGGAGCAGCTGCTGCTGCAGGTCAGCCCGTGGAAAGATGCGCAGGTGATGCTGCTGTTTATCGCCTCAGTAATCATGTGGGCGTGCAACACCATGTACTTTATCGATATGCCGCTCTATATGAGTAATACGCTGGGGCTGCCGGAAAAGCTGGCGGGCCTGCTGATGGGAACAGCCGCCGGGCTGGAGATCCCGATTATGCTGCTGGCAGGCTTTTACGCGAAGCGCGTCGGCAAGCGCGCGCTGATGCTGCTGGCGGGTGTGGCAGCGGTTATCTTTTATCTTGGGCTGGTGCTGTTTACGTCAAAAGCCGCGCTGATGCTGCTGCAGCTCTTCAATGCCGCGTTTATCGGTATTATCGCCGGCATTGGCATGCTCTGGTTTCAGGATCTGATGCCCGGGCGGGCGGGCGCGGCAACGACGCTGTTCACCACCTCCATCTCCACCGGACTGATCGTGGCCGGGCTGCTGCAGGGGATCCTGAGCGAGCGTTTCGGGCATGAATCGGTTTATCAGGTGGCGCTGGGTATGTCCGTGCTGGCGCTGCTGCTGGTTGCGCGGGTGCGCGATGTGAAGCCGGCGACGGAGGCCGGCGCGTAAAGCGTGCCGCAACCTGACATTGGTTGCGGCGTTGAATAACTAACGCAGGAAGGCGGGCTGCTGCTGCTCGTAGCGCGCTATCGATTCTTCATGCTGCAGCGTCAGGCCGATGCTGTCCAGGCCGTTAATCATGCAGTGGCGGCGGAAGCTGTCGATCTCAAACGTATAGACTTTGTCGCCCGCGGTGACCGTCTGCGCTTCCAGATCCACCGTGAAGCGCATGCCCGGACTGGCGTTAACCAGCTGGAACAGCGCCTCCACTTCCTCTTCGCTCAGCCGTACCGGCAGCAGCTGATTGTTAAAGCTGTTGCCATAAAAGATATCGGCAAAGCTCGGCGCAATCACGACATGGAAACCGAAGTCGGTCAGTGCCCAGGGGGCGTGCTCACGGGAGGAGCCGCAGCCAAAGTTCTCGCGCGCCAGCAGAATGCTGGCACCGGCAAACTCAGGCTTGTTAAGCACAAAGCTGGCGGTAGGCTGCGTGCCGGCGTCATCGTCAAAACGCCAGTCGTGAAACAGGTGGGCACCAAAACCGGTGCGGGTGACCTTCTGCAGAAACTGCTTCGGGATAATGGCATCGGTATCCACGTTGGCCGCATCCAGTGGTGCGACAATACCGGTGTGCTGCGTAAATTTAGTCGCCATCGCTTAAGCTCCCTGAGTCAGTTCACGAATATCGGCAAAACGGCCGGAGACCGCCGCGGCGGCAGCCATCGCCGGGCTGACCAGGTGCGTACGACCGCCGCGCCCCTGACGCCCTTCAAAGTTGCGGTTGCTGGTCGAGGCGCAACGCTCACCCGGATTCAGGCGATCGTTGTTCATGGCGAGACACATAGAGCAGCCCGGCAGACGCCACTCAAAACCCGCCTCAAGAAAGATTTTATCCAGACCTTCCGCTTCTGCCTGCGCTTTAACCGGGCCGGAACCTGGCACCACCATCGCGACCACGCCGGGTGCCACTTTGCGCCCTTTAGCAATCGCCGCGGCGGCGCGCAGATCTTCAATGCGTGAGTTAGTGCAGGAGCCGATAAAGACTTTATCGATAGCCACATCGGTCAGCTTCACGCCCGGCTGCAGGTTCATGTAAGCCAGTGCTTTTTCAGCAGAGGCGCGCTCAACCGGATCGGCAAACGAGGCCGGATCGGGTATCGCCTGATCCACCGCCATCACCTGACCCGGGTTGGTACCCCAGGTCACCTGCGGAGCAATGTCGGCAGCGTTCAGCGTCACCACGCTGTCGAATACGGCGTCCGGATCGGACTTCAGCGTGCGCCAGTAGGCTACCGCCTGCTCCCAGTCGTTGCCTTTTGGCGCAAACTGCTTATCTTTCAGGTAGGCAAACGTGGTGTCATCCGGTGCCACCAGGCCCGCTTTTGCGCCCATCTCAATCGCCATGTTGCACAGCGTCATGCGGCCTTCCATGCTCAGCGCTTCAATCGCCGGGCCGCAGAACTCCACCACGTAGCCGGTGCCGCCGGCGCTGCCGGTTTTACCGATGATCGCCAGCACGATATCTTTCGCGGTAATGCCCGGCGCAGCGGCGCCCGACACATTGATTTTCATGGTTTTGGCACGACCCTGCTTCAGCGTCTGGGTGGCAAACACATGCTCGACTTCAGAGGTGCCGATACCAAACGCCAGTGAACCAAAGGCGCCATGCGTGGCAGTATGTGAATCACCGCAGACAATGGTCATGCCCGGCAGGGTCATGCCCTGTTCCGGCCCGATGACGTGCACAATGCCCTGGAAGGGATGGTTCAGATCGTAGAGCTGGATGCCGAACTCGTCGCAGTTCTTCATCAGCTCCTGCATCTGAATACGCGCCATTTCACCCGATGCGTTGATATCTTTGGTCTGAGTTGAAACGTTGTGATCCATCGTGGCAAACGTTTTTTCCGGCTGACGCACTTTACGTCCGTGCGCGCGCAGGCCATCGAACGCCTGCGGTGAAGTCACTTCGTGGATCAGGTGACGGTCGATATAGAGCAGTGGCGTTTCATCGGGTGCTTCGTGAACGACATGTGCGTCAAATAACTTCTGGTATAAGCTTTTCATTTTTATTTTTCTCCGGCAATAAAGCCCGCGATGAGGCTACCCATTTCATCCGTACTGACTGCAGGACCGTCGCCCGCCAGATCGCGGGTGCGGTGGCCCGCCTCCAGCGCCTGGCTTACCGCCTGTTCAACAGCATCAGCGGCGTCGGCGGCGTTCAGGCTAAAGCGCAGCAGCATCGACAGCGACAGGATTTGGGCAATCGGGTTAGCGATATTTTGTCCGGCGATATCCGGCGCAGAGCCGCCAGCAGGTTCAAACAGACCAAAACCTTCTTCGTTCAGGCTGGCTGACGGCAGCATGCCCATTGATCCGGTAATCATGGCGCACTCATCAGAGAGAATGTCGCCAAACAGGTTTGAGCAGAGCAGGACATCAAACTGCGACGGATCTTTGATCAGCTGCATGGTGGCGTTATCGATATACATATGCGCCAGCTGTACGTCAGGGTACGCTTTTGCCACTTCATTCACGATCTCACGCCACATCACTGAACTTTGCAGCACGTTAGCTTTGTCGATTGAGGTGACATGACAACGACGCTTACGCGCGGCTTCAAACGCATTACGTGCAATGCGCTCAATCTCAAAGCGATGGTAAACCTCGGTATCAAACGCCCGCTCGTGCGCGCCACTGCCTTCGCGTCCTTTTGGCTGGCCAAAATAGATGCCGCCGGTGAGCTCACGTACGCAGAGAATATCAAACCCGCGCGCCGCGATATCACTGCGCAGCGGGCAGAATGCTTCAAGACCTTTGTAGAGCGCGGCCGGGCGCAGGTTGCTGAACAGTCTGAAATGCTTGCGCAGCGGCAACAGCGCGCCACGTTCAGGCTGGCCAGCCGGCGGCAGATGCTCCCACTTCGGGCCGCCAACAGAGCCAAACAGAATGGCGTCTGCCTGCTCAGCTCCGGCTACGGTCGCGGGCGGCAGAGGTTCACCGTGACGATCGATGGCGATACCGCCAACATCATATTCGCTGGTGGTGATACGCATGCCGAAGCGGGTACGCACCGCGTCGAGCACTTTCATCGCCTGCGCCATCACTTCCGGGCCGATTCCGTCGCCTGGCATGACCGCAATATGATATGAATGAGTCATAGTTACACCGTTTCCTTCTGTTCTTTAGATTTACGCTGCAGTTCTTTTTCGACCTGTTTTGCCCGCCAGATATTGTTGAGTGCGTTAATCATCGCTTTGGCAGAGGATTCAACAATATCGGTTGCCAGGCCTACGCCGTGGAACTTGCGTCCGTTGTAATTCACCACGATATCCACCTGGCCCAGGGCATTTTCACCGTGACCTTTCGCCGTCAGCTTGTAGTTGACCAGCTCAGCGTCGAAGCCGGTAATGCGATTGATTGCCTGATAGACTGCGTCAACCGGGCCGTTACCGGTAGCCGCATCCGCTTTGGTCTCCTCACCGCAGCCGAGCTGAACTGAAGCGGTGGCCGTGACACTGGAGCCGGTCTGGACGTTGAATTCGTTGAGCTGGAAAAACTCCGGTTCTTCATGCTGTTTATTGATAAAGGCCAGCGCTTCCAGATCGTAATCAAATACCTGACCTTTCTTGTCGGCCAGCTTCAGGAAGGCGTCATACAGCGCGTCGAGGTTGTAGTCCGCTTCTTTGTAGCCCATCTCTTCCATACGATGTTTTACCGCCGCGCGTCCGGAACGGGAGGTAAGGTTCAGCTGAATTTTGTGCAGACCGATCGATTCAGGCGTCAGAATCTCGTAGTTTTCACGGTTTTTCAGCACGCCATCCTGATGAATGCCGGAAGAGTGCGCGAACGCATTTGAGCCGACCACCGCTTTATTCGCCGGAATCGGCATGTTGCAGATCTGGCTGACAATCTGGCTGGTGCGGTAAATTTCCTGATGGTTGATAGCGGTGTGAACATTCATGATCTGCTGGCGGGTTTTGATCGCCATGATCACCTCTTCCAGCGCACAGTTACCGGCGCGCTCGCCCAGACCATTCAGCGTACCCTCAACCTGACGCGCGCCCGCCAGTACCGCAGCAATAGCGTTGCCGGTGGCCATGCCTAAATCATCATGGGTGTGCACCGACAGAATCGCTTTGTCGATGTTAGGCACGCGGTTAACCAGCTGTCCGATAATATTGGCGTACTCACCGGGCAGGGTATAGCCAACGGTATCGGGAATATTGATGGTGGTAGCACCGGCGCTGATGGCGGCTTCAACCATGCGGCAGAGATCGTCAATCGGCGTGCGCCCGCCATCTTCACAGGAGAACTCCACGTCATCGGTATAATTGCGTGCGCGTTTTACCATGTGCACCGCACGCTCAATCACTTCCGGCAGAGTACTGCGCAGCTTGGTCGCGATATGCATCGGTGAGGTGGCAATAAAAGTATGAATACGGAACGCGTCGGCAACGCGCAGTGATTCGTAAGCGGCATCGATATCTTTTTCGACACAGCGCGCCAGCCCGCAGACGCGGCTGTTTTTGATCGTACGCGCAATAGTCTGTACCGATTCAAAATCACCGGGAGAAGAGACCGGGAAACCCACTTCCATTACGTCCACGCCCATTCTTTCCAGCGCCAGGGCGATCTGCAATTTTTCTTTAACACTCAGGCTGGCCTGTAATGCCTGCTCACCGTCGCGCAGAGTGGTATCGAAAATAATAACTTGCTGGCTCATGGTTATCTTCCTTTTGCATTAACTTCGCCGGAGCAACGAGCATAAAAAAACCCGCGCAGTGGCGCGGGTTTTTAACTTTCAGCGGGTTGGAATCAGTTGTTGATTTCGCCCACGAGTCTACCGCGCAAACTGGATGCGTTTAGTAGTAGACCGAGTAGGCGGAAAGAACGAAACATGAATCAGACCCCATAAAATGTGTGCTGTACATATTGGTACTGGATTAGCGATGTGATGTCAACCCTGCATCAGGGGCTATTTTACTTACGCTAAAAGCGCGATCTGCTGTAAATATTGGCATGGATGGAGGATCGCGAAGAAATATCGTCTTGCATCTTATAGCGCTACATAATGCGCGCTATCATAAAGCTATTATCTCGATTAACTACCTGATTTTGCTATTTTATTTTAATTTTATCTATAGTTAAAAATATAAGCCTTAGCCTGCAAGGCAGAATAATATAATGCTGGCAGTGATTTTTAACGTTAATCACGCGGGAAAGATCCGTGTTAAAAACATTGTGGGCTGACGCAGCGGACGATAACAAAAATATATTTCTTACAACTCGCTGAAAATAATCTTCAGACCAGCATATTCCTCTGAATTTATGCCTGCCGATCAGTTTATTCATCGTACCCTGACCCGGCACATCAGAGGCTTACTTGTCCGGGAACGCGCGTCGCAGGGCCTGGCGGTTTGCAGCCCGCAGGCTCTGCGGTTATGGTAATCGTCCTACTCTTAAAAGAATTCATTCAGGTAGATTCCCGATATCTGGAAGGCGGAAATGAATTCCTTCTTCTGAGCATAAACATAAGATTTTGATCTTAATTGGCGATAAGGGAACAGATGCGACACCGTGCGCTGGACAGCGCTGCCCGTCGCGGCTGTTTCTGACGCCTGGAGGCAGAAAATGGAGATGTTGTCAGGAGCCGAAATGGTCGTCCGTTCGTTGATCGATCAGGGCGTAAAGCAGGTATTCGGTTATCCGGGCGGAGCAGTGCTTGATATCTATGATGCGCTGCAGACGGTCGGTGGAATTGACCATGTACTGGTGCGTCACGAACAGGGCGCAGTGCACATGGCAGATGGTCTGGCACGGGCAACCGGCGAAGTTGGCGTCGTGCTGGTCACGTCTGGCCCGGGGGCGACGAACGCCATCACCGGTATCGCGACCGCCTATATGGATTCGATTCCACTGGTGATCCTGTCAGGTCAGGTGCCCTCATCGCTGATTGGCTATGATGCGTTTCAGGAGTGCGATATGGTCGGTATCTCCCGGCCGGTGGTCAAACACAGCTTCCTGGTAAAAAGCACAGAAGAGATCCCTACGGTGCTTAAGAAGGCCTTCTGGCTGGCGGCCAGCGGGCGTCCCGGCCCGGTAGTCATCGATCTGCCTAAAGATATCCTGAATCCGGCGAATAAACTGCCGTATGCCTGGCCGGAAAGCGTCAGCATGCGCTCGTATAATCCGACGCTGCAGGGCCATAAAGGTCAGATCAAGCGCGCACTGCAGACGCTCTTGGGTGCGCATAAGCCGGTCATTTATGCCGGCGGCGGTGCTATTACGTCGGGATGCGAAGCGGAACTGCGCCAGCTGGCTGAGCAGCTTAATATTCCGGTAACCACTTCACTGATGGGACTGGGCGCGTTTCCCGGCACGCACCGTCAGTGTGTCGGCATGCTTGGCATGCACGGCACGTATGAAGCCAACATGACCATGCACAACGCCGATTTGATCTTTGGCATCGGCGTCCGCTTTGACGATCGCACCACCAACAATCTGGCAAAGTATTGCCCGAATGCGACCATCATGCACATTGATGTGGATCCGACGTCGATCTCCAAAACGGTCAGCGCAGATATCCCGATCGTTGGCGATGCGAAACAGACGCTGGTACAGATGCTGGAGCTGCTGGCGCAGAGTGAAACACAGCAGCAGCACGACAGTCTGCGCGACTGGTGGCAGAACATTGAAACCTGGCGCAGCCGCAAGTGTCTGGAATTCGATCGCAGCAGCGATAAGATCAAACCGCAGGCGGTAATAGAGACGGTTGCCCGCCTGACAGGCGGCGAGGCTTATGTGACTTCTGATGTCGGACAGCATCAGATGTTTGCTGCCCTCTATTACCCGTTTGACAAACCGCGTCGCTGGATCAACTCCGGTGGCCTTGGCACCATGGGCTTTGGACTGCCGGCTGCGCTGGGCGTGAAGATGGCACTGCCGGAAGAGACGGTGATTTGTGTTACCGGGGATGGCAGTATCCAGATGAACATCCAGGAGCTGTCGACCGCGCTGCAATACGATCTGCCCGTGCTGGTACTTAACCTGAATAACCGTGTCCTCGGTATGGTGAAACAGTGGCAGGATATGATCTATTCCGGCCGCCATTCTCAATCCTATATGGAGTCGCTGCCTGATTTTGTCCGTCTGGCTGAGGCGTATGGTCACGTCGGTATTGCCATTCAGCATCCTGCCGAGCTGGAAGAGAAGCTGCAGCTGGCGCTGGATACGCTGGCAAAAGGGCGGCTGGTATTTGTGGATGTCACGGTTGATGGCAGCGAGCATGTCTATCCGATGCAGATTCGGGGCGGCTCAATGGATGAAATGTGGTTGAGCAAGACGGAGAGGACTTAATTATGCGTCGTATTCTATCGGTGCTGCTGGAGAATGAATCGGGCGCCTTATCCCGCGTGGTCGGACTCTTCTCCCAGCGCGGTTATAACATTGAGAGCCTGACCGTTGCGCCTACCGACGATCCGACTCTGTCGCGCATGACTATTCAGACCGTAGGCGATGAAAAAGTGATTGAGCAGATTGAGAAGCAGCTGCATAAGCTGGTGGATGTGCTGCGCGTCACTGAACTGGGGCAGGGCGCTTACGTTGAGCGTGAGATCATGCTGGTAAAAATTCAGGCCAGCGGATATGGCCGTGAAGAAGTGAAGCGCAGCGCAGAGATTTTTCGCGGACAAATTGTTGATGTCACACCAACGCTTTACACGGTTCAGCTGGCAGGCACCAGCGATAAGCTCGATGCGTTTCTCAGCAGCGTGCGGGAAGTGGCAGAGATTGTTGAGGTGGCGCGTTCGGGGATCGTTGGCGTGTCACGCGGCGAGCGCATCATGCGTTAATCCCGCTCCGTTATCACCGTAGTTTACTCTAACCCGGCGTAATGCCGGGTTTTTTTATTTTATGCGCCGGCTTCGTTTGCTGATGAAAAGCGGTTGCTCAGGCCGGTTTTCTGCGGTTAGATGTAACAAAGATTTTATCCACAGCTACGTTGCGGATATCTCCGCCAGCTCTGGCTTATCGACATGAAGGTGTTATCGTGAAACTGGATGAAATTGCGCGTCTGGCCGGCGTCTCGCGTACTACTGCCAGCTATGTGATCAATGGCAAAGCGCGGCAGTATCGTGTCAGCGACAAAACGGTTGAGAAAGTAATGGCGGTGGTGCGTGAGTATAACTATCACCCCAATGCGGTCGCCGCAGGCCTGCGCGCAGGGCGCACGCGCTCTATCGGACTGGTGATCCCCGATCTCGAAAATACCAGCTACACGCGTATTGCCAACTATCTGGAGCGTCAGGCACGCCAGCGCGGCTATCAGCTGCTTATCGCCTGTTCAGAAGATCAGCCTGATAACGAAATGCGCTGTATCGAGCATCTGCTGCAGCGTCAGGTCGATGCAATCATCGTTTCTACCTCGCTGCCGCCGGAGCATCCGTTTTACCAGCGCTGGATAAACGACCCGCTGCCGATTGTGGCGCTGGACCGGGCGCTGGATCGTGAACACTTTACCAGCGTTGTGGGGGCCGATCAGGATGATGCACGCGCGCTGGCTGCTGAATTGCGTCAGCTTCCGGTGAAAAACGTACTGTTTATGGGCGCGCTGCCGGAGCTTTCCGTGAGTTTTCTGCGCGAAATGGGCTTTCGCGAAGCCTGGCAGGATGATGAGCGTTCAGTCAGTTATCTCTATTGCAACAGTTTTGATCGCGCGGCGGCTGCCGCACTGTTTGAACACTATCTGGATGAAAATCCGATGCCCGATGCGCTGTTTACCACCTCGTTTGGTCTGCTGCAGGGCGTAATGGATGTCACGCTGAAACGAGAAGGGCGACTGCCGAAAGATCTGGCGATCGCCACGTTTGGCGATCATGAATTACTCGATTTTCTTGATTGTCCGGTACTGGCGGTGGGACAGCGGCATCGCGATGTGGCAGAGCGGGTTCTGGAGCTGGTGCTGGCTTCACTTGATGAACCACGTAAACCTAAACCCGGGTTAACGCGTATTCGCCGTAACTTATTTCATCGCGGGCAATTAAGCCGTCTGACAAAATGAGTCAGCGGGCATGATAATGCCCGCCATTTTATTCAGTATCTGGCGGGCAATTAATTATCCGACGTAAAAAAGCGTAAATAACAGCCATTAATTATCACAAAACAGAGATCAATTTAATCTTGCTGGGTAAAAGTTAGTCATTTTTGATCCCCATCAACAGGCGCTTGCGCTGGGCTTCCTTTCAGAAATCCCCTAAAATGCCGCCGCTGTCGCATAACCCTGCTCTGGCGTACTTAAGCCAAATCTGAATCAAATTTAATCATATTTGAAGTGAGCAGATATTTTTATACTGTTATTCATCGGTTTAATTTTGCTTTGCCATTCCGCGCGCTTTTTTATTTCGCTTTCCGCTTATTTTTCCGGGATGTAAAGAGTGATATTCACCTGCCGTTGCGGCTTGACAATGTTTTCATCGGCTCCGTAAACTCGTTTCGTGGTAAAAAGTGGGATAAAGTGGTGAAAACGGTAGCTGAGGAGTCAGGCTGGCATGTTCCGCGGGGCAACGTTAGTCAATCTCGACAGTAAAGGGCGGTTAGCGGTTCCGGTGCGCTATCGCGAATTACTGATCGCAGAGTCTCAGGGTCAGATGGTCTCTACTATCGACCTGCACCAGCCCTGCCTGCTGCTTTATACCCTGCCCGAATGGGAAATCATTGAGAAAAAACTGGCTCGCTTATCGAGCATGAATCCGGCAGAACGACGCGTACAGCGTCTGCTGCTTGGACATGCCAGCGAATGCCAGATGGATAGTGCAGGCCGGTTGCTGCTGGCAAATACCTTGAGGCAGCACGCAGGACTGAAAAAAGAAGTGATGCTGGTTGGGCAGTTCAACAAGTTTGAATTGTGGGATGAACAGACCTGGTATCAACAAGTCAGGGATGATATTGACGCAGAACATTCAGCTCAGGAACCTTTATCTGAGCGGTTGCAGGACTTATCGCTATAGCTATGCAGGAAAATTTTAAACATACCACGGTGCTGCTGGATGAGGCGGTAAACGGCCTTAATATCAGGGAAGACGGCATTTACATTGACGGCACCTTTGGTCGCGGTGGCCACTCACGCCTGATCCTTTCGCAGCTTGGCGAGAATGGACAGCTGCTGGCCATCGATCGCGATCCGCAGGCAATTGCGGCGGCCGCTGAGATCAACGATCCGCGCTTTTCCATTGTGCACGGCCCTTTTTCAGCGCTGGCAGATTATGTCGACGCGCGCGGGCTAACCGGGAAAATCAGTGGCGTCCTGCTTGATCTGGGCGTCTCTTCGCCGCAGCTGGACGACGCCGAACGCGGCTTCTCGTTTATGCGCGACGGTCCGCTGGATATGCGCATGGATCCCACGCGAGGTCACTCTGCTGCTGAGTGGCTGCTGCACGCAGAAGAAGCTGATATCGCCTTTGTGCTGAAAACATACGGTGAAGAGCGTTTCGCAAAGCGTATTGCACGTGCCATCACAGAGCGTAATCGGGAACAACCGATGACGCGCACCAAAGAGCTGGCTGACGTCATTGCCGCAGCAACCCCGGTCAAAGACAAATTTAAGCACCCGGCTACGCGCAGCTTTCAGGCTATTCGTATCTGGATTAACAGCGAGCTGGAAGAGATTGATACCGCTCTTAAAGGCGCGCTTTCTGTTCTGGCACCGGGCGGCCGTTTATCCATCATCAGCTTCCATTCTCTTGAAGATCGCCTGGTGAAACGTTTTATGCGCGATCAAAGCCGCGGTCCGCAGGTTCCGGCGGGTATTCCGATGACGGAAAGCCAGCTGAAAGCGCTGGGCGGACGCGAGCTGAAAACGCTGGGCAAACTGATCCCGGGTGAAGCAGAAGTGCGGGAAAACCCGCGTGCGCGCAGCTCGGTGCTGCGTATTGCTGAAAGGACCGCGCCATGATTGGCAATGAGCGGCACAGTCTGCCCGGCGTGATCGGCGGAGACTTGCTGCGCTTTGGCAAGATCCCGGTGTTGTTATTGATTGCCGTACTGGTCTCTTCTGTACTGGTCGTGACCACAACACATAAAACGCGCCTGTTAACGGCGCAGCGCGAACAGCTGGTGCTGGAGCGTGATGCGCTGGATATCGAATGGCGTAACCTGATTCTGGAAGAGAACGCGCTTGGCGATCACAGCCGGGTAGAGCGGATCGCAACCGATAAGCTGCAGCTGCGGCACGTTGATCCTTCTCAGGAAAATATTGTGGTGCAGAAATAAGGAATCGCAGACCTCAATGAGCGGCGCAGGCAAAACGCTGAAGTTAAAAAAACAGGAAGATAAGGCCAGCTTTGTAAGCTGGCGTTTTGCTTTGCTGTGCGGCTGTATTTTACTGGCGCTGGGTGGGCTGCTGTCGCGCGTCGCCTGGCTGCAGGTAATCAAGCCCGATCGGCTGGTTAAAGAGGGCGATCTGCGCTCGCTGCGCGTGCAGGAAGTACCGACAGCGCGTGGCATGATCAGCGACCGCGCCGGACGTCCGCTGGCCGTCAGCGTGCCGGTCAATGCTATCTGGGCCGATCCCAAAGAGCTGATTGGTCACGGCGGCGTTACCCTGGACAGCCGCTGGAAAGCGCTCTCAGATGCGCTGTCGATCCCGCTGGATCAGCTGGCCGCACGCATCAACGCTAATCCCAAAGGGCGCTTCATCTATCTGGCGCGTCAGGTTAACCCGGCCATTGGCGACTATGTGAAAAAACTGAAGCTGCCGGGTATTTATCTGCGTCAGGAGTCGCGCCGCTACTATCCGGCCGGTCAGGTCACTGCGCATCTGATTGGTTTCACCAACATTGACGGACAGGGCATCGAAGGGATTGAGAAAAGCTTCGATAAATGGCTGACGGGTGCGCCAGGCGAGCGTACGGTGCGTAAAGATCGCTTCGGGCGCGTGATTGAAGATATCTCGTCGGTCGACAGCCGTGCCGCACACAATCTGACGCTGAGTATTGATGAGCGGCTGCAGGCGCTGGTGTATCGCGAACTCAACAACGCGGTCGCCTTTAACAAAGCCGAGTCGGGCACGGCGGTGCTGGTTGATGTCAGCACCGGTGAAGTGCTGGCAATGGCAAACAGCCCTGCTTACAACCCGAATAACCTCAGTAATACGCCAAAAGATGTCATGCGTAACCGCGCCATCACCGATATTTTTGAGCCCGGTTCAACGGTGAAACCCATGGTGGTGATGACCGCGCTGCAGCGTGGGGTGGTGAAAGAGAACAGCGTACTGAATACCGTGCCGTACCGCGTAAACGGTCATGAGATCAAAGACGTGGCACGCTATAACGAACTGACCCTGACCGGGGTCTTGCAGAAGTCGAGTAACGTCGGAGTTTCACGTCTGGCGTTAGCGATGCCCTCCTCAGCGCTGGTAGAGACTTACGCGCGCTTTGGACTGGGAAAACCGACCAATTTGGGGCTGGTCGGGGAAAGCAGTGGCTTATACCCTCAAAAACAACGGTGGTCTGACATAGAGAGGGCCACCTTCTCTTTCGGCTACGGGCTAATGGTAACGCCGTTACAGTTAGCGCGAGTCTACGCAACGATTGGCAGCTATGGCATCAATCGTCCCCTCTCCATTACCAAAGTGGATCCGCCAGTTGCGGGTGAGCGCGTCTTTCCGGAGAACCTGGTCAGAACGGTGATGCATATGATGGAGAGCGTGGCGCTGCCTGGCGGTGGTGGTGTAAAAGCCGCTATCAAAGGATATCGCATTGCGATTAAAACCGGCACCGCGAAAAAAGTGGGTCCCGATGGCCGCTACGTCAATAAATATATCGCCTACACCGCCGGTGTGGCGCCCGCCAGCCAGCCGCGTTTTGCGCTGGTCGTGGTGATTAACGATCCGCAGGCCGGTAAATATTATGGCGGTGCAGTCTCTGCGCCGGTGTTTGGCGCCATTATGGGCGGCGTATTACGCACCATGAATATTGAGCCGGATGCACTGCCTGTCGTGGACAAAAACGAATTAGTGAAGAACAGAAATGAGGCATCAAGTGACAGATCGTAACCTGCGCGACTTACTGGCCCCCTGGGTGGCTGGCGCGCCGGCGCGTCCCCTTCGTGACATGACGCTGGACAGCCGCGCGGCGGCGGCCGGCGATCTGTTTATCGCCGTAGCGGGCCATCATGCAGATGGCCGGCGCTTTATCCCGCAGGCCATTGCGCAGGGCGTTGCTGCTGTGATTGCCGAAGCGGAAGGCGAAGCCAGCGACGGCGATATCCGTGAAATACACGGCGTGCCGGTGATCTATCTGGCGCAGCTGCCGCAGCGCCTCTCGGCGCTGGCGGGGCGTTTTTATCAACAGCCGGGCAACAAGCTGAAGCTGGCAGGCGTGACCGGAACAAACGGCAAGACCACGACCACCCAGCTGATCGCGCAGTGGGCTAATCTGCTGGGCGAGACGGGCGCAGTTATGGGCACCGTGGGTAATGGTCTGTATGGCCAGCTGCTGCCAGCAGAGAACACCACCGGATCGGCGGTTGAGGTTCAGCATATTCTGCACGACTTAGTCGGGCAGGGCGCTACCCTGGCGGCGATGGAAGTCTCGTCGCACGGCCTGGTACAGCACCGCGTAGCGGCATTACCGTTTGCTGCTGCGGTGTTTACCAACCTGAGCCGCGATCATCTCGACTACCATGGCGACATGCAAAGCTATGAGTCAGCCAAGTGGCTGCTCTTTTCTGAACATCAGATTGGTGACGCAATCATCAATGCTGATGATGAGACCGGCTACCGCTGGCTGCAGCAATTGCCCGATGCGGTCGCCGTGACCATGGAAAATAACCTGCCAGCCAGCTGGCACGGGCGCTGGCTCAATGCCACTGAGGTTACGTACCACGACAATGGTGCACGCGTGCGCTTCAGCTCCAGCTGGGGTGAAGGCACGTTCAACAGCCGCCTGATGGGCGCCTTTAACGTCAGCAATCTGCTGCTGGCGCTGGCTACGCTGCTGACCATGGACTATCCGCTGGAAACCTTAGTGGCAACCGCTGCAGAACTGCAGCCGGTATGCGGCCGCATGGAAGTATTCAGCGCACCGGGCAAAGCCACCGTTGTGGTGGATTATGCGCATACTCCGGATGCGCTGGAGAAAGCGCTGGAAGCGGCGCGTCTGCACTGTAAGGGCCAGCTCTGGTGCGTCTTCGGCTGCGGCGGCGATCGCGACAAAGGCAAACGTCCGCTGATGGGGGCGATTGCTGAACAGTTTGCTGACGTTGTGGTGATCACCGATGACAACCCGCGCAGCGAAGAACCCGCCGCGATTGTGGACGATATTCTGACCGGGCTGCTTGATCCTGGCCGCGCGCGCGTGGTGCCAGGCCGGGCACAGGCGGTGACCAGTGCCGTGATGCAGGCGAAAGCTGACGATATCGTGCTCGTCGCCGGTAAGGGACATGAGGATTATCAGATTATTGGCAATCGTCGTCTCGACTACTCGGACCGCGATACGGTCGCCCGACTGCTGGGAGTAATGGCATGATCCCGATTACGCTGCAAACGCTGGCTGACATCAGCGGCGGCACGCTGCACGGCAGCGATGCAACCCTGCATGAAGTCACCACTGACACCCGTAAAGTCACGCCAGGCTGCCTGTTTGTGGCGCTGGTGGGTGAGCGTTTTGATGCGCACGATTTTGCTGAACAGGCGATGAACAGCGGTGCGCAGGCGCTGCTGGTCAGCCGGCCGTTACCGGTTGCGCTGCCACAGGTGGTGGTGGCTGACACGCGCATTGCGTTCGGCCAGCTTGGTGCCTGGGTACGCCAGCAGTCAGCTGCGCGCGTTGTTGCGCTGACCGGCTCCTCGGGTAAAACCTCAGTGAAAGAGATGACGGCGGCGATTTTACGCCAGTGCGGTGAAACGCTCTACACTGCCGGTAACCTGAACAACGACTACGGCGTGCCGATGACGCTGCTGCGCCTGACGCCGGCACATCAGTACGCAGTCATTGAACTGGGCGCTAACCACCAGGGTGAAATAGCCTATACCACCGCGCTGGTGCAGCCGGAGACCGCGCTGGTCAACAACCTGGCGGCGGCTCACCTCGAAGGCTTTGGTTCACTGGCAGGCGTGGCGAAAGCGAAAGGCGAAATTTTTGCCGGTTTGCCGCTGCACGGCACGGCCATTGTGAACGCGGACAGTCACGATCTCCCTAACTGGCAGCCCTATTTTGCCGGCAGAACGCTGTGGCACTTTTCGCCGCAACCGCTGACGGACGCGGAGTTTCGCGCCAGCGATATCGTACTGCGACCTGACGTGACCTGCTTTACGCTGCACACGCCGCGCGGAGAGATCGCTATCGAACTGCCGCTGCCGGGCCGCCACAATATCGCTAATGCGCTGGCCGCTGCGGCGCTGGCCCTGTCGGTAGATGCGCCACTGACGGCTATTCAGGCTGGCCTGAAAACGCTGCAGCCGGTGCCGGGACGTCTGTTCCCGGTTCGTCTCTCGGCAACACAGCTGCTGCTGGATGACAGCTATAACGCGAACGTGGGATCGATGACGGCCGCTGCGCAGGTGCTGGGTGAGATGCCAGGCTTCCGCGTTATGGTGGTGGGGGACATGGGTGAGCTGGGTGACGAAGCGGAAGCGTGCCACCGTCAGGTGGGTGCCGCAGCACTCGCTGCTGGCGTGGACGCCGTGCTCAGTACGGGGCAGCTCAGCCATTTTATCAGCGACAGCAGCGGCAAAGGACAGCATTTTGCCAGCAAAGCCGCACTGATCGCGCATCTGCAGGCGCTGCTCGCGCAGCATCCTGAGATCACTATTTTAGTTAAAGGTTCACGTAGTGCCGCCATGGAGCAGGTAGTACAGGGACTGAAGGAGAAAGGAACATGCTAGTCTGGCTGGCCGAACATCTGGTCGCATTTTATTCCGGTTTTAACGTCTTTTCCTATCTGACGTTTCGCGCCATTGTCAGCCTGCTGACCGCTCTGTTTATCTCATTATGGATGGGACCGCGCCTGATCGCCTGGCTGCAGAAGCTGCAGATTGGTCAGGTGGTACGTAATGATGGCCCGGAGTCGCATTTCAGCAAACGCGGCACGCCGACCATGGGCGGCATTATGATCCTGACGTCAATCACGATCTCCGTACTGATGTGGGCCTATCCCTCTAATCCCTATGTCTGGTGTGTACTGGTGGTACTGCTGGGCTTTGGCGCCATTGGCTTTGTTGACGACTACCGTAAAGTGGTGCGCAAAGATACCAAAGGACTCATCGCGCGCTGGAAATATTTCTGGATGTCGGTGATCTCACTGGGTGTGGCATTTGCGCTGTTTGTGGCCGGCAAAGATACGCCTGCTACCCAGCTGGTCGTGCCCTTCTTTAAAGATGTGATGCCGCAGCTGGGACTGTTTTATGTGGTGCTGGCCTACTTCGTTATTGTGGGCACCGGTAACGCCGTGAACCTTACCGATGGTCTCGATGGCCTGGCGATTATGCCAACGGTGTTTGTCGCCGCTGGCTTTGCGCTGGTCGCCTGGGCAACCGGCAACGTGAAGTTTGCTGAGTATCTGCACATTCCCTATCTGCGCCATGCCGGCGAACTGGTGATTGTCTGTACTGCGATCGTCGGGGCCGGGCTCGGTTTCCTGTGGTTTAACACCTATCCGGCGCAGGTTTTCATGGGTGACGTAGGGTCACTGGCGCTGGGCGGCGCGCTCGGCACGCTGGCGGTGCTGCTGCGTCAGGAGTTTCTGCTGGTGATTATGGGTGGCGTGTTTGTGGTTGAAACGCTGTCGGTGATCCTGCAGGTCGGCTCCTTTAAACTGCGCGGCCAGCGTATTTTCCGCATGGCGCCTATTCACCACCACTATGAACTCAAGGGCTGGCCGGAGCCGCGCGTTATCGTGCGCTTCTGGATTATTTCGCTGATGCTGGTGCTGATTGGCCTGGCTACGCTGAAGGTGCGTTAATCATGGCTGACTATCGGGGCAGAAACGTTGTCATTATCGGGCTGGGTATTACCGGCCTCTCCTGTGTCGATTTCTTCCTGGGGCAGGGCGTGACGCCGCGCGTTATGGATACCCGCGTCTCACCACCCGGCCAGGATAAGCTGCCGGCGCAGGTGGCGTGTCATACCGGCAGTATCAACAGCGACTGGCTGATGGCCGCCGATCTGATCGTGGCCAGCCCCGGCATTGCGCTGGCGCATCCGGCACTGAGCGAAGCAGCGGACGCCGGAATTGAGATTGTGGGAGATATTGAGCTTTTCTGCCGCGAAGCGCAGGCGCCGGTGGTAGCCATCACCGGCTCCAATGGTAAAAGCACGGTCACGACGCTGGTGGGCGAAATGGCCCGTGCAGCGGGCTGGGCTGTGGGCGTCGGGGGCAACATTGGCTTGCCGGCGCTGACGCTGCTGAAATCGCCCGCGCAGCTCTATGTTCTTGAGCTCTCCAGCTTTCAGCTGGAAACAACACACAGTCTGAAAGCGGCGGCGGCTACGATCCTCAACGTGACCGAAGATCATATGGATCGCTATCCGCTGGGTATGCAGCAGTATCGCGCCGCCAAGTTACGTATTTATGAAAACGCAGCGATTTGTGTCGTCAATGCCGATGATGGCCTGACCATGCCGGTCCGCGGTGCCGATCGGCGCTGTATCAGCTTTGGCGTCGACCTGGGCGATTATCATCTGACCCGGCAGCAGGGCAGCACCTGGCTGCGCGCTCGCGGCGAAAAGATCCTGAACACCGCTGAGATGAAGCTGGTGGGGCAGCACAATTACACCAATGCGCTGGCTGCGCTGGCGCTGGCGGATGCAGTGGCTATCCCGCGCGCGTCAAGCCTGAAAGCGCTGACGACCTATAGCGGTCTGCCGCACCGCTTCCAGTTAGTGCATGAAGCGCGCGGAGTGCGCTGGATCAACGACTCCAAAGCCACCAACGTTGGCAGTACCGAAGCGGCGCTGCAGGGGCTGCAGGTAGCGGGTACGCTCTGGCTGCTGCTCGGCGGCGATGGTAAAGGCGCGGATTTCTCTCCGCTTGCGCGTTATCTGCAGGGCGACAATGTCCGTTTGTTCTGCTTTGGCCGCGATGGCGATGCGCTGGCCGCACTGCGACCAGAAGTGGCGACACGAACCGAAACGCTGCAGCAGGCGGTCGCACAGATTGCCGCGGCGGCTCAGGCTGGTGACATGGTGCTGCTTTCGCCCGCCTGTGCCAGCCTCGATCAGTTTCGTAATTTTGAGCAGCGCGGCGATCTCTTCGCGCAGCTGGCGAAGGAGTCAGGCTGATGCGTATACCCGGAACTGCCCTTGCCAGTTTCCTGTCCGTGCGTCTGCGCGACTGGGTCATGGGCGCGCGCGACGGCGACGATGCGCCGGTGGTGCTTTACGATCGCACGCTTTTATGGCTGACGTTTGGTCTGGCCATTATCGGGTTTGTCATGGTGACGTCTGCCTCCATGCCGGTAGGACAGCGTCTGAACGACGATCCCTTCTATTTTGCCAAGCGCGATGCGTTTTATATCCTGCTGGCACTCGGTATGGCGCTGGTTACCCTGCGTATTCCGATGGATTTCTGGCAGCGCTACAGCAACGCCATGCTGGTAGCGTCGGTGCTGATGCTGCTGATTGTACTGGTCGTGGGCAGCTCGGTTAACGGTGCATCGCGCTGGATTGCGCTGGGGCCGCTGCGTATTCAGCCTGCGGAACTCTCAAAGCTCTCCCTGTTCTGCTATCTCGCCAGTTATCTGGTGCGTAAAGTGGAAGAGGTGCGTAATAACTTCTGGGGTTTCTGTAAGCCGATGGGCGTGATGGTGATCCTCGCCGTACTGCTGCTGGCCCAGCCGGATCTGGGGACCGTGGTGGTGCTGTTTGTGACCACGCTGGCGATGCTGTTCCTCGCGGGCGCCAAACTGTGGCAATTCCTTGCGATTATCGGCTCCGGTATCTTTGCCGTGGTGCTGCTGATTATCGCCGAACCCTATCGTATGCGCCGCGTCACCTCGTTCTGGAATCCCTGGGAAGATCCGTTTGGCAGCGGCTATCAGCTGACGCAGTCGCTGATGGCGTTTGGCCGCGGTGAATTCTGGGGGCAGGGGCTGGGGAATTCCGTGCAGAAGCTGGAGTATCTGCCGGAGGCGCACACCGATTTTATCTTCTCGATAATCGGCGAAGAGCTCGGTTATGTCGGTGTGGTTTTAGCCCTGTTAATGGTATTCTTCGTCGCTTTTCGCGCGATGTCGATCGGCCGTCGCGCCCTTGAACTTGACCAGCGCTTTTCCGGCTTTCTCGCCTGTTCAATTGGCGTCTGGTTTAGCTTCCAGGCGCTGGTTAATGTCGGTGCGGCAGCCGGTATGCTGCCGACAAAAGGCCTGACGCTGCCGCTGATCAGTTACGGGGGCTCGAGTCTGATTATTATGTCGACCGCCATCGTATTTTTACTGCGTATCGATTATGAAACGCGCCTGGCGAAAGCGCAGGCGTTTACCCGAGGTGCCCGATGAGTAGCAAACGGCTGATGGTCATGGCTGGCGGAACCGGCGGACACGTGTTTCCCGGCCTGGCCGTGGCACATCATCTGATGGAGCAGGGCTGGCAGGTACGCTGGCTGGGAACGGCTGACCGGATGGAAGCGGATCTGGTGCCGAAACACGGCATTGAGATCGACTTCATTCGCATCAGCGGGCTGCGTGGCAAAGGCATCAAAGCGCTGCTGCTGGCCCCGGTGCGTATTATCAACGCCTGGCGTCAGGCCCGCCGCATCATGAAACAGTGGCAGCCCGACGTGGTGCTGGGCATGGGTGGCTATGTCTCCGGGCCGGGTGGTCTGGCGGCATGGAGCTGCGGTATCCCGGTGGTGCTTCACGAGCAGAACGGTATCGCGGGACTCACCAACAAATGGCTGGCAAAAATTGCTACTAAAGTGATGCAGGCGTTTCCCGGTGCGTTTCCGGTGGCGGATATCGTCGGTAACCCGGTGCGTACCGATGTGCTGGCGCTGCCGTCGCCGGCTGAACGCCTGCGCGATCGCAGCGGCCCGCTGCGGGTGCTGGTTGTTGGCGGCAGTCAGGGCGCACGGATCCTGAATCAGACGCTGCCCCAGGTTGCTGCCGAACTGGGCGATGCCATTACCCTCTGGCATCAGACTGGCAGAGGCGGCCAGGCGATAGTGCAGCAGGCGTATCAGGCTGCGGGTCAGCCACAGCATAAGGTCACCGAGTTTATCGACGATATGGCCGCTGCCTACGCCTGGGCGGACGTGGTGGTGTGTCGTTCGGGTGCGCTGACGGTCAGCGAAATTGCGGCGGCAGGTCTGCCGGCTATTTTCGTGCCGTTTCAGCATAAAGATCGCCAGCAATACTGGAATGCGCTGCCGCTGGAAAACGCGGGCGCGGCCAAAATTTTTGAGCAGCCGCAGTTCACTGCGGAAGGGGTAGCGGAGACGCTGCGCCAGTGGGACCGCGCGACGCTGCTGACCATGGCTGAACAGGCCCGTCAGGTTGCGATCCCGGATGCCACCGAACGCGTTGCCCGTGAAGTGGCGCGCGCTGCAAAGTAAATTTTCGGGCCTGATGAATAGGCCTGCATCCGTATACGGGTGCGAACAGGAAAACAGGTAACAGAGAGCGATGAATACACAACAACTGGCAAAACTGCGTTCAATTGTGCCCGAGATGCGACGCGTCCGGCACATCCACTTTGTTGGCATCGGCGGTGCCGGCATGGGCGGTATTGCCGAAGTGTTGGCGAATGAAGGGTATCACATCAGCGGATCCGATCTGGCGCCCAATCCGGTGACCCAGCATCTCGCTTCGCTGGGGGCGACTATCTATTTTAACCATCGTCCGGAGAACGTCACCGACGCGAGCGTGGTCGTGGTTTCAACCGCGGTGGCGCAGGATAATCCGGAGCTGGTGGCTGCCCGCGAGCAGCGTATTCCGGTGATCCGTCGCGCAGAGATGCTGGCAGAGCTGATGCGTTTCCGCCACGGCATCGCCATTGCCGGTACGCACGGTAAAACCACGACTACCGCGATGGTCACCAGTATCTATGCGGAAGGCGGGCTGGATCCGACCTTTGTTAACGGCGGCCTGGTGAAAGCGGCAGGCACGCATGCGCGGCTGGGGACCAGCCGTTACCTGATTGCTGAGGCGGACGAGAGCGACGCCTCTTTCCTGCATCTGCAGCCGATGGTGGCGATTGTGACCAACATCGAAGCGGATCATATGGATACTTATCAGGGCGATTTTGAGAACCTGAAACAGACTTTTATCAATTTCCTGCACAACCTGCCGTTTTATGGCCGCGCGGTGCTTTGCGTAGATGATGTCGTGATCCGCGACCTGATCCCGCGCGTGGGTCGCCAGATTACCACGTACGGCTTCAGCGATGATGCGGATGTGCGGGTAGAGAACTATGAGCAGCGCGGTGCGCAGGGACATTTTACTCTGCGCCGTCACGATAAGCCGCTGCTGCAGGTCACCCTGAATGCGCCTGGCCGCCATAATGCTCTTAACGCCGCGGCGGCCGTAGCGGTCGCCAGCGAAGAGGGTATTGAGGATGAGGCCATTCTTGCGGCGCTGGAGAGCTTCCAGGGCACCGGACGCCGGTTTGACGTGCTGGGTGAGTTTGATACGGCTGCCGTAAACGGCAAGCCGGGCAGCGCAATGCTGGTTGACGATTACGGTCATCACCCCACCGAAGTTGATGTCACCATTAAGGCCGCGCGCGCTGGCTGGCCGGATAAAAAGCTGATGATGGTTTTCCAGCCGCACCGCTATACCCGCACCCGCGATCTGTTTGACGATTTTGCCAATGTGCTCTCCCAGGTGGATGTGCTGCTAATGCTGGAGGTTTATCCGGCCGGAGAGGCACCGATTCCGGGCGCCGACAGCCGCTCTCTGTGCCGGGCGATCCGCAGTCGCGGCAAAGTCGACCCGATTCTGGTGGCTGAGCATGACGCACTGCCGGATGCGCTGGCCCCCCTGCTATCAGGTGATGATTTAGTGATTGTGCAGGGCGCGGGGAATATCGGCAAAATTGCACGCCGGCTGGCTGATAATCAGCTGCAGACTGTACCGGGTCAGGAGGCGCGTCATGGCTGATAAAGTCGCCGTATTAATGGGCGGCACCTCAGCAGAGCGCGAGGTGTCACTAAAGTCAGGCAGCGCGGTGCTGGCTGGCCTGCAGGAAATGGGTATTGATGCGCACGGTGTGGATACCCGTGATGTATCGGTACTGACGCTGAAACAGCAGGGGTTTACCAAAGCCTTTATCGCGCTGCACGGGCGCGGTGGTGAAGATGGCACGCTGCAGGGCGTGCTGGACTTTATGCAGCTGCCCTATACGGGCAGTGGCGTGATGGCTTCTGCTGTCACCATGGATAAACTGCGAACCAAGCTGCTCTGGCAGGGCAGGGGACTGCCGTCAGGCAAATTTGTCTGGCTGACCCGTGAACAGTATCAGCAGGGGATCGATGCGCAGACCGTGAACGCTATCGTGGCGCTGGGTTTACCGCTGTTTGTTAAGCCAAGCTGTGAAGGATCCAGCGTAGGTATCAGCCGGGTTGACGACGCTGACAGCCTGCCAGCGGCGCTGGATGAAGCATTTCGCCATGACAATGATGTGCTGATTGAAGCTTTTTTAAGCGGTGATGAATATACCGTGGCAATTGTCGGGGAAGAAATCCTGCCATCCATTAAAATTAAAACAGCCAGCGCTTTCTATGACTATGAAGCAAAATACATTTCTGACGATACTCAGTACTTCTGTCCCAGTGGTCTGAGTGCGGAAAAAGAAGCGGAACTGCAAAAGCTGGTGCTGGCTGCCTGGCAGTCGCTGGGCTGCAGCGGCTGGGGGCGTGTGGATGTCATGACCGACAGCAAAGGCGATTTTCAGCTGCTGGAGGTGAATACGTCGCCGGGCATGACCAGCCATAGTCTGGTCCCGATGGCAGCGCGGCAGGCGGGTTACAGTTTCCCGCAGCTGGTGACGCGCATTCTGGCGCTGGCTGACTGATATGTCTCAGGCAGCGCTACGCGTACGCAATCGCGAACCTCAGGAGCGAGCCCGCACCGGGCGCAGCAACGGCGCACGGCTGTTTGGCATTGTGTTTCTGCTGCTGGTGCTGGGCACCATGATAGCCGGTGGTCTGGTGGTGCTGAAGTGGATGAATGACGCTTCACGTCTGCCGCTATCGAGGCTGGTGGTAACGGGGCAAACCCATTACACCACGCATGACGATATTCGCCAGGCGATTCTGTCACTGGGTGCCCCCGGGACCTTTATGTCGCAGAATGTGGACATCATTCAGCAGCAGATTGAACGATTACCCTGGATTAAACAGGTCAGCGTGCGTAAGCAGTGGCCTGATGAGCTGAAGATAAATCTGGTGGAGTATGTTCCGGTTGCACGCTGGAACGACTCGCACATGGTAGATGCCGATGGCGTCTCCTTCAGCGTTCCGGCCAGCCATGTCGGCAAAGAAAATCTGCCGATGCTTTATGGACCGGAAGGCAGTGAAAAAGAGGTGCTGGCGGGCTATCACTCCCTGCGGGATGTGCTCCAGGCCAGCAAGTTTACCCTGAAGGTCGCGTCGATGACGGCGCGTCGCTCATGGCAGCTGGTCACCGGGGACGATATCCGAATCGAACTGGGGCGGAGCGATACCATGAAGCGTCTGAACCGTTTTATTGAGCTCTATCCGGAGCTGCAGCTGCAGGGCCAGAATGAAAGCAAGCGTGTTGATTATGTTGATCTACGCTATGACTCTGGCGCCGCAGTAGGCTGGGTTCCGGCACCGATTGAGCCACAGGACAGTAATCAGCAACAGAACCAGGCACAGGCTAAACCATAATGATCAAGGCAACGGACAGAAAACTGGTAGTAGGACTTGAAATTGGCACCGCGAAGGTTGCCGCCCTGGTTGGAGAAATTCTGCCCGATGGTATGGTCAATATTATCGGGGTGGGCAGCTGCCCGTCGCGCGGTATGGACAAAGGCGGCGTAAACGATCTGGAGTCGGTGGTGAAGTGCGTACAGCGCGCTATCGATCAGGCGGAACTGATGGCAGATTGCCAGATTTCGTCAGTCTACCTGGCTTTATCGGGCAAACACATCAGCTGTCAGAACGAAATCGGGATGGTTCCGATTTCCGAAGAGGAAGTGACTCAGGATGATGTGGAAAACGTTGTCCATACGGCTAAATCGGTGCGTGTACGCGATGAGCATCGCATTCTGCATGTTATTCCGCAGGAATACGCCATTGATTACCAGGAGGGCATCAAGAACCCGGTGGGCTTATCCGGTGTCCGTATGCAGGCCAAAGTACATTTAATCACCTGTCATAACGATATGGCGAAAAATATCGTGAAAGCAGTTGAACGATGCGGGCTTAAAGTTGACCAATTGATTTTTGCCGGACTGGCTTCCAGCTTTTCTGTCCTGACCGAAGATGAACGTGAGCTGGGCGTCTGTGTTGTCGACATCGGTGGCGGTACAATGGATATCGCGGTATACACCGGCGGCGCACTGCGTCACACCAAAGTTATCCCCTATGCCGGGAACGTTGTGACCAGCGACATCGCCTACGCGTTTGGTACACCGCCTACTGACGCCGAAGCGATCAAAGTCCGCCACGGCTGTGCGCTGGGATCGATTGTCGGCAAAGATGAGAATGTAGAAGTGCCAAGCGTAGGTGGACGCCCGCCGCGCAGCCTGCAGCGTCAGACGCTGGCTGAAGTCATTGAGCCGCGCTACACCGAACTGCTGAATCTGGTGAACGACGAGATTCTGCAACTGCAGGAACAGCTGCGCCAGCAGGGTGTGAAGCATCATCTTGCTGCCGGTATTGTATTAACCGGCGGCGCGGCGCAAATTGAAGGTCTGGCAGCCTGCGCACAGCGTGTATTTCATACGCAGGTGCGTATTGGCCAGCCGCTGAACATTACCGGCCTGACCGATTACGCTCAGGAGTCATATTACTCTACGGCGGTCGGCCTGCTGCACTATGGTAAAGAGTCACACCTGAACGGTGATGCAGAAACAGAAAAACGTGCTTCGGTTGGCAACTGGTTTAAACGAATCAACAGCTGGCTGAAGAAAGAGTTTTAATTTTGATAAAAGGAGATCATGCTGGCAATGTTTATGATCTCCAGGCGAACAGGCACATAACGGAGAGAAATCATGTTTGAACCTATGGAATTAACCAATGACGCGGTGATTAAAGTCATCGGCGTCGGCGGTGGCGGTGGCAACGCCGTAGAGCACATGGTGCGCGAGCGTATCGAAGGTGTGGAATTCTTTGCTGTAAACACGGACGCTCAGGCGTTACGTAAGACAGCGGTCGGCCAGACGATCCAGATCGGGACCAATATCACCAAAGGTCTTGGCGCAGGGGCTAACCCGGAAGTCGGTCGTACCTCAGCGGAAGAAGATCGCGAAGCACTGCGTTCTGCGCTGGATGGGGCAGACATGGTGTTTATCGCAGCCGGTATGGGAGGCGGTACCGGTACCGGTGCGGCACCTGTTGTCGCTGAAGTGGCGAAAGATCTCGGTATCCTGACCGTTGCCGTCGTGACCAAGCCGTTCAATTTTGAAGGCAAAAAACGTATGGCGTTTGCTGAGCAGGGTATTGCTGAGCTGTCCAAACACGTTGACTCCCTGATCACCATCCCGAATGACAAATTGCTTAAAGTACTGGGTCGCGGTATCTCACTGCTGGACGCTTTTGGCGCGGCAAACGATGTACTGAAAGGTGCGGTGCAGGGTATTGCAGAACTGATTACCCGTCCGGGCCTGATGAACGTCGACTTTGCAGACGTGCGTACCGTGATGTCAGAAATGGGTTACGCCATGATGGGTTCTGGCGTGGCGTGCGGTGAAGATCGTGCTGAAGAAGCCGCTGAAATGGCGATTTCCAGTCCGCTGCTGGAAGATATCGATCTCTCTGGCGCGCGTGGTGTGCTGGTTAACATCACCGCCGGCTTCGATCTGCGTCTGGATGAGTTTGAAACCGTGGGTAACACCATCCGCGCCTTCGCTTCTGACAATGCGACCGTGGTTATCGGTACGTCACTGGATCCAGAGATGAACGACGAGCTGCGTGTCACCGTGGTGGCCACCGGCATCGGTATGGATAAGCGTCCGGAAATCACCCTGGTGACCAATAAACCTGCTTCACAGCCGGTTATGGACCACCGCTATCAGCAGCACGGCATGGCGCCGCTGCCGCAGGAGCAGAAGCCAGCAGCTAAAGTTGTGAATGAGCAGCCGGCCGCTTCCGGTAAAGAGCCTGACTATCTTGATATTCCAGCATTCCTGCGTAAACAGGCAGATTAAGAATAAGCTGATAATTGGGATTTCCCGCTCTTTGTGCTAAAGTCTTCGCCCGCTGGTAATTTATACTGGCGGTCGGATGGTAATATTGCGAGATAATGCGATGATCAAACAAAGGACATTAAAACGTATTGTTCAGGCGACTGGTGTCGGTTTACATACCGGCAAGAAAGTCACGCTGACTTTACGCCCTGCGTCGGCTAAAACCGGGGTCATCTATCGTCGCACTGACTTGAATCCACCGGTTGATTTTCCGGCTGATGCAAAATACGTGCGCGACACCATGCTGAGTACCTGCCTGGTGAACGATGAAGGCGTACGTATTTCAACAGTTGAACACCTGAACGCCGCGCTGGCGGGTCTGGGTATCGATAACATTATTGTGGAAGTCGATGCGCCGGAAATTCCAATTATGGATGGCAGCGCCGCACCTTTTGTCTATCTGCTGATGGACGCGGGCGTGGAAGAACTTAACAGCGCGAAAAAATTTGTGCGCGTTAAGCAGGCGGTACGGGTAGAAGATGGTGATAAGTGGGCTGAGATCAAACCTTATAACGGTTTCTCGCTCGATTTCACTATCGATTTCAAACATCCGGCTATCGATTCAAGCTCGCAGCGTTACCAGCTCAACTTCTCGGCTGAGGCATTTGTCCGCCAGATCAGCCGTGCGCGCACCTTTGGCTTTATGCGTGAAATCGAATATCTGCAGTCTAAAGGCCTGTGCCTGGGCGGTAGTTTAGATTGTGCGATAGGTCTTGATGATTTCCGCGTGCTGAACGAAGATGGCCTGCGCTTTGAAGATGAGTTTGTCCGGCACAAAATGCTGGATGCTATCGGCGACCTGTTTATGTGTGGTCACAACGTGATTGGCGCCTTTTCGGCGTTTAAATCAGGTCATGCATTGAACAACAAGCTGCTGCAGGCTGTTCTGGCGAAACAGGAAGCCTGGGAATGGGCCACCTTCGAAGATGAAGCTGAGCTGCCGCTGGCATTTAAAGCACCTAATTTAGTACTGGCTTAACAGCCTGTAATAAAAACGGCGGATACCCTGACACTCTCTCCGGTCAGCGGTATCCGCCGTTTTTTTTCGCCTGTCTGATGGCGTGGAAGCCCGCCCGCAAAATGCTGTCCTGTCTGATGAAATGCTGAACGAAAAGCGTGAAATCCGCTGTAAGCCGCCTGATCTCTGCTGTGGAAGCCGTACATAAGTGCTATTATCTGGCGCTCATATAAGCGGGCTGACAGCATGTCAGCCGCACGGATGTGTTATTAACGTTGCGGACGGATTGTGATCGGAATTTTTTCACGCTGGCGACAATTAGGCAGGCGCTATTTCTGGCCACATCTCCTGCTGGGGATGGTGGCGGCCAGTCTTGGCCTGCCTGCCTGCGCGCAAAATGCCGAGCCTTCCGCTAACGATTCTCCTGTCAGCAGTCTGTTTACCGGCAATGTGGTTCATTTTGATCACCTGATCCGGCTGCAGGAGAGCGCCCGCCGGCCTGGCGCTAATGTCGATTACTGGCATCAGCACGCTATCCGCACGGTGATCCGCCATCTCTCATTCAGCCTGTCTCCGGTTACTGAAGCCGAAGCTGAGATTGCGCTGCCGCTGGCTGTACAGAAGCTGGCACTGATTGATTCGCTGCAGGCGCTGCTGACATCGCCTGTACAGCCTCAGCCCGCGCATCTGACTCTGCTGGACGCCTGTTATCATCCTCCGATGGCGCATGCCGCTGCCGACTGGCAGGCTACCAGCAATGGTATCCGCGCCGGACCTTTCGTTGCCTGATTACACTCCTTTTCCCCCTTTTTAAGAGTTAACCGGCCGCGATATACCGGCTGATAAGAGAATAATTAAACATGTTAATCAAACTGTTAACGAAAGTATTTGGCAGCAGTAACGATCGTACACTGCGCCGCATGCGCAAAGCGGTAGATGTCATCAATAAGATGGAACCTGAGTTCGTCAAACTGTCAGATGATGAGCTGAAGGCCAAAACCAATGAATTCCGCGCCCGTCTGGAGAAGGGTGAAGCGCTGGAGAGCCTGATCCCGGAAGCGTTCGCCACCGTACGCGAAGCGAGTAAGCGCGTCTTTGGTATGCGCCACTTTGACGTGCAGCTGATTGGCGGCATGGTGCTGAATGAGCGTTGCATCGCGGAGATGCGTACCGGTGAAGGTAAAACGCTGACCGCTACGCTGCCCGCCTACCTGAACGCGCTGAGCGGTAAAGGCGTGCATGTTGTGACCGTCAATGATTACCTGGCACAACGTGATGCGGAGAACAACCGCGCGCTGTTTGAATTCCTGGGCCTGAGCATCGGTATCAACCTGCCTGGCATGCCTGCAGTTGCCAAACGTGAAGCTTACGCGGCTGATATCACGTACGGCACCAATAACGAATATGGCTTTGACTACCTGCGCGACAACATGGCATTCAGTCCGGAAGAGCGCGTACAGCGTAAACTGCACTATGCGCTGGTGGATGAAGTTGACTCCATTCTGATTGATGAAGCGCGTACGCCGCTGATCATCTCTGGTCCGGCAGAAGACAGCTCCGATCTTTACATCAAAGTAAATAAAATCATCCCGCACCTGGTCCGTCAGGAAAAAGAAGATTCTGATAACTTCCAGGGCGAAGGCGACTTCTGGGTTGATGAAAAAGCGCGTCAGGCGCACATGACCGAACGCGGTCTGGTCAAGGTTGAAGAGCTGCTGGTCAGCCAGGGCATTATGGAGGAGGGTGAATCACTCTACTCGCCAACCAACATTATGCTGATGCATCACGTTACCGCCGCGCTGCGGGCGCACGCGCTGTTCACCCGGGACGTTGACTATATCGTTAAAGAGGGTGAGGTCATCATTGTTGATGAGCACACCGGACGTACCATGCAGGGGCGCCGCTGGTCTGATGGTTTGCATCAGGCTATTGAAGCTAAAGAAGGCGCAGATATCCAGAATGAGAACCAGACGCTGGCGTCCATCACCTTCCAGAACTACTTCCGCCTCTATGAGAAGCTGGCCGGTATGACCGGGACGGCGGACACGGAAGCATTTGAATTCAGCTCCATCTACAAACTCGACACTATCGTGGTGCCAACCAACCGTCCGATGGTGCGTAAAGACATGGCCGATCTGGTCTACATGACCGAGAAAGAGAAGATCGATGCCATTATCGAAGATATTCGCACCTGTACGGCAAAAGGCCAGCCGGTGCTGGTGGGGACCATTTCGATTGAAAAATCAGAAGTGGTCTCTAACGAACTGACGCGTGCCGGGATTAAGCACAGCGTGCTGAACGCCAAGTTCCACGCCAGCGAAGCCGATATCGTGTCACAGGCAGGCCAGCCGGGAGCGGTGACTATCGCGACCAATATGGCGGGTCGTGGTACCGACATTGTGCTGGGCGGCAGCTGGCAGGCTGAAGTGGCTGCGCTGGAAGCGCCGTCTGAAGAGCAGGTGCAGGCGATTAAAGAGGCGTGGAAACTGCGTCACGATGCCGTACTGGCCTCAGGCGGTCTGCATATTATCGGTACTGAGCGTCATGAATCGCGTCGTATCGATAACCAGCTGCGCGGCCGTGCCGGTCGTCAGGGTGATGCCGGCTCCTCTCGCTTCTACCTCTCTATGGAAGATGCGCTGATGCGTATCTTCGCCTCCGATCGCGTTTCAAACATGATGCGCAAACTCGGCATGAAGCCGGGCGAAGCGATTGAACATCCGTGGGTGACCAAAGCGATTGCTAACGCGCAGCGCAAGGTTGAGAGCCGCAACTTCGATATCCGCAAGCAGCTGCTGGAGTATGATGACGTTGCAAACGATCAGCGTCGTGCTATCTACAGTCAGCGTAATGAACTGCTGGATGTCTCTGACGTCTCTGACACCATCAACAGCATTCGTGAGGATGTGTTCAAGGCGACAATCGACACCTATATTCCGCCGCAGTCGCTGGAAGAAATGTGGGATGTACCGGGGCTGGAAGAGCGCCTGCGTAACGATTTCGATCTCGATCTGCCGGTTGCTGAGTGGCTGGACAAAGAACCGGATCTGCATGAAGAGACGCTGCGTGAACGTATCATGACCCGCGCACGTGAAAGCTATGCGGCGAAAGAAGAGGTTGTGGGCACCGAAATGATGCGCAACTTTGAAAAAGGCGTGATGCTGCAAACGCTGGATTCGCTGTGGAAAGAACATCTGGCGGCGATGGACTATCTGCGCCAGGGTATCCACCTGCGCGGCTATGCCCAGAAAGATCCCAAGCAGGAATACAAGCGTGAATCCTTTGCCATGTTTGCGGCGATGCTGGAGTCACTGAAATATGAAGTGATCAGCACGCTGAGCAAAGTTCAGGTACGGATGCCGGAAGAGGTTGAAGCGATGGAGCAGCAGCGTCGCGAAGAAGCTGAACGCCTGGCACAGCAGCAGCAGCTGAGCCATGTGGATGATGAAACCGCCGCCGCCGAGGCGCTTGCAGCGCAGGGCGGTGAGCGTAAAACAGGGCGTAACGATCCCTGCCCGTGTGGTTCGGGCAAAAAGTATAAGCAGTGTCACGGCCGTCTGGCCTGACCCTGAAAAGGAGCCTGCGGGCTCCTTTTTTTTGGCGCTGTGACGCTGTTCAGGCCGGGTTATTAACATCCGCGCTGCGCTGTTTTACACTCTGCGCTCTTTACTAATAAAGCGGGATCAACTCTATGAAGCACCTGCAGGTTGCAGTCGGCATTATCCGTAATGCCAGCCGCCAGATCTTCCTTGCGCAGCGCGCAGCCAGCTCTTATATGGCAAACAAATGGGAATTCCCCGGCGGAAAGATTGAACAGAATGAAAGCGCGGAACAGGCGCTGAAGCGTGAGCTGATGGAGGAAACCGGTATTGAGGTGACCCGTGCAACCGCAATCGGTCAGGCTGACCACGCGTATGATGATCTGCGCGTCACGCTGCATTTTTTTCTGGTGGAAGCGTGGCAGGGTGAGCCGTGGGGACGCGAGGGACAGCCACAGCGCTGGGTGGCGCAGCGCGATCTTATTGCAGAGGAGTTTCCGGCTGCAAACCATGCGCTGATTGCCCGTCTGGTGGCCGACGAACTCTGAAACAGGGGCATCATGCCCCTGCTGCTTTACTGCTGCTCTTCACTCCACTCATCGCTGTCGGTCTGGTCGCCACTGCTGGGAATGCGTTTTTCCTCTGCGGCCCATTCACCAAGATCAATCAGCTGACAGCGTTTGCTGCAGAACGGACGCCACGGGCTCAGCTCATCCCACATCACATCTCTGCCGCAGTTCGGGCAGGGTACGGTAATCATCTCTTCCGGCATAATATCCTCTAACAGCAGGCCAGTTCAAAATTCAGGCGGGCAGGCACCACGCCCTGTTCGCTATCCAGCGGCAAAAAACGAATAGCGTAGCGGCTTTTATGACCTGAAATCTGCGGATAGAGCGCATCTTCCAGCGTCAGCCGCAGCCGCAGCAGGTCTGCGCCTTCAGCATTGTCCTGATAAAAGCCATTCAGGCTGGTCTGATGACGAAATACGCCAGACTGACGGATAAGATCAAGGATCATCGTCAGGCTGTTGCGCAGCGGCTCAAGCGAGGCCAGCCAGCCAGCTACCTGCGTATCACGCAGCGCCTGCTCCTGGTGCAGCCAGATGTGCAATCCGGGCAAATCGAAACTGCAGCAGCCGCCGGGGATACTGAGACGCTGACGCACCAGCGATATCAGCCGATCGTCACGCAGATGCTGGCCCATGCGCGGTGCGTTCAGCAGTTCAGCAGAGAGCTGTTTAAGGCGGTTGCTGAGCTGGCTTACCGTCTGCTCATCCACGCCGGGAACATCCAGCCAGGCGCGCAGTTTTTGCTGCTGACGCTCCAGCTCCTTGAGCAACTCAGTCCGCATATCGCCGCGCTCAAAAATATCCAGCAGGTCAGCAAGAATGCGAAATACGCCCAGTGCGGCAACGGAATGGTTTACCGGTACCGTTTCATGCAGCTGATTGAGTAAAAACTCGACGCGCAGCCAGGTGCGCATCTTCTCATTCAGCGGATGCTCAAACAGAACAACTGTACTCATTATCTCAATCCCGTCCGGTTGCAGCCAGGCGCAAATAACGCTGGTGAAGTTCAGCAACCCGCGGCAGCACCTGTTCAGGTGTGCCGCTATTATCAATAATATCATCGGCGCAGGCGAGGCGCTGTTCGCGGCTCACCTGCGCGGCAAGAATACGTTGTGCCTGGCTCAGCGACACGCCGTCGCGCTGACGCGTACGCTGTAGCTGAACAGCTTCATCAACATCGACCACCAGCACGCGATCGGCCTGTCGTTGCAGATTGTTTTCAATCAGCAGGGGGACCACCCACAGCACATAAGAGGATGACGCCTGTGCCCTGAGCTGCTGGGTGCGGGCATTAATCAGCGGGTGCAGCAGCTGATTAAGCCAGTTTTTTTCCTGCGGCTGCTGAAAAATAATCTCCCGCAGCCGCGCGCGATAAAGCGTGCCTTCTGCCGTCAGAATGGATTCGCCATGGCGTTTTACAATCGCCTGTAATGCTGGTGTACCCGGCTCTACTACCTCGCGGGCGATCACATCAGCATCAATGATCTCTACGCCCAGAGCGGCAAAAGCATTAGCGACAGTGCTTTTACCACTACCAATGCCTCCGGTTAGCGCAACGGTAAACAGCATATTTTTCTCCCGGTATTCAGCGCATCAGAGGGCGGCAGTCTCTCAAAAATGAGAAAAGGATCACATTCTTAGCGATCGGTCAGATTTACAGGATTGTAGCGTAAGTAAAGTGAAATTCGCACCCTTGCCACCACCGTTATGGCGCGTATGATAACGACACTGGAGCCGTGAGCGCTACCCGAACTGCGGTTCGTTTTCACTAACCAGGACCCTCTGCTATGCGTATTGAAGAAGATATCAAACTGGGCTTCAAAGATGTGTTAATCCGCCCGAAACGCTCGACGCTCAAAAGCCGTTCTGATGTTGAACTGGCACGCACCTTCACCTTTAAGCACTCCGCTCTGGAGTGGCATGGGGTACCGGTTATCGCAGCAAACATGGATACCGTTGGTACGTTCACCATGGCAGAAGCGCTGGCCGGTTTTGAAGTACTTACTGCGGTTCATAAACACTATAGTATTGATGCATGGCAGGCGTTTATCCAGCGCGTGCCCGCGTCCGTGCTGAATTACGTCATGGTTTCAACCGGGACCTCAGAAGCGGATTTCACTAAACTGAATGCGATTCTCGCCCTGTCGCCGCAGCTGAAGTTTATCTGCATCGACGTGGCGAACGGTTATTCAGAGCACTTTGTGGCATTTCTGCAGCGCGCGCGTGAACGCTTTCCGGATAAAACTATCTGTGCCGGTAACGTCGTGACGGGAGAGATGGTAGAAGAGCTGATTCTGTCAGGTGCGGATATTGTTAAAGTGGGTATCGGCCCGGGATCGGTCTGCACGACCCGCGTGAAAACCGGCGTAGGTTATCCGCAGCTGTCAGCGGTGATTGAGTGCGCCGATGCCGCGCACGGTCTGGGCGGACAGATTGTCAGTGACGGCGGCTGTTCCGTGCCGGGTGATATTGCCAAAGCGTTTGGCGGCGGGGCTGACTTTGTCATGCTGGGCGGTATGCTGGCGGCGCATGATGAGTGTGAAGGCACGATTGTGGAGGAGCAGGGCGAGCAGTTTATGCTGTTTTACGGCATGAGTTCTGAATCGGCGATGAAGCGCCACGTGGGTGGCGTAGCGCAATACCGGGCAGCAGAAGGCAAAACCGTACGCCTGCCGCTGCGCGGACCGGTGGCAGAGACCATCAAAGACATTCTGGGAGGCCTGCGTTCAGCCTGTACCTACGTTGGCGCTGAACGTCTGAAAGAGCTGACCAAGCGTACAACGTTTATCCGTGTGGCAGAGCAGGAGAACCGCGTGTACACACGATAAACCCTCCGTGCGGGCGCAGCAGGCGCCCGCTAGCGTATGACCTCTCCCAGACCAAACACCGGCAGATACATGGCGATCACCAGCGTGCCAACGATCGCCCCGATCACCAGCATCATCGCCGGTTCAAGCGCAGCAGCCAGCGCCTCTGCCCGGTTTGAGGTTTCCGTTTCATGCCACTCTGCCAGCCGGGCCAGCATGATATCAAGCGCGCCAGCCTCTTCACCGGCGCCTGTCAGCTGGGCACAGAGCGGTGTAAACAGCGTATGCTGCTGCAGCGCCTGGTGCAGCGGCGCACCGGCAGCGATATGCGCCTGTAGCGCTACAATCGCTTCGCGCCACACCCGCGCCGTCAGCGTCATTTCTACTGTCTGCAGACTGTGCAGCAGCGTAAGTCCTGCCTGCTGCGTCAGCTGTAAAATGGCATAAATCTGGCTGAGCTGCGCACCACGCCAGAGCGGGGCGATCAGCGGCAGGCGCAGGATAAAATGCTGTAAGCGTCGCTGCCAGCGATCGGAGCGCCGTGCAATCTGCCGTGCTGCAATCGCACAGCCGGCAGCAACCAGTAACAACGGCAGTGCGGTCTGCTGCATGCCCTCTGACAGCGCCACAACGCCTGCGGTAAAGGCGGGCAGTGGTGCATCAAAGCTGGCATAGACGGCAATAAACTCCGGCAGTACAAATAACAGCATGCCGGCACTGACCGCCAGCGCCACCAGCAGAATAAAGATCGGATAGCGCAGGGCTTTGCCGACTTTCTGGCGCAGCTGACGCTGCTTTGCCTGCTGCTGCGCCAGCCGCAGACAGCAGCTGTCGAGCTGTCCGGTGGCCTCGCCTACCTGCATCAGTGCGGAAAACAGGGGCGGGAAAAGGTCAGGCCACGTACGCAGAGCCTGCGAAAACGCCTCTCCGGCCAGCACCTGCTGCTGCAGGCCTGTAAGCACCACGCGCCATCCGGCATGCGGGTGCCCCTGCGCCAGCAGCATCAGACTTTCAGCCAGGGGTAATCCCGCTTTTAGCAGCGTAGCCAGCTGATGCATCAGCTCAATTTTTTGCTGCCATTTCCAGTCACGTCTGCGCCAGCAGCGGCCGCGTTGCCAGCTAACAATCAGCATGCCGCGATCGGCGAGCTGATGCAGCAGGGCAGCCCGATCGCGCAGCAGCGACTCCCCTGTCTGCAACTCGCCCATGGTGTCCAGCGCCTGCCAGCTGAAGTGATAACGTTTAGCCATTGTCCAGACCTACCACGCGCTGCATCTCTTCAAATGATGTGTCTCCCCGGCTTACCGCTTCCAGACCCGCGCTCAGCAGCGTTTTCATTCCCTGTTCACCGGCGAGCATCAGGACATGCTCCAGCGGCATATCTGAAGAGATGGCATTCTGCAGCCTGCTGTTAACCGGCAAAATTTCAAACAGCGCGAGGCGACCATAGTAGCCGGAGAAACAGTGGTCGCAGCCTGGGGCGCGCCAGGTCTGCAGAGTGCCGGGCCAGAGTGCGGGCGGGAGATGAGCGACAGCCTGCGCTGGCTGGCGGCAGTGCAGGCATAGCCGGCGGACCAGGCGCTGTGCTATCACCAGCTGCAGCGCCGGCCCCAGCAGATAACCGGGAATATCCATTTGTCTGAGGCGCGTCAGCGTTTCAGCGGTAGAGTTAGTATGCAGCGTGGAGAGAACCAGATGCCCGGTCTGGGCGGCTTTAACCGCAATGCTGGCCGTTTCACTGTCGCGGATTTCACCGACCATGATCACATCCGGATCCTGGCGCAGCAGGGCACGCAGTACGCGATTAAAGTCGAGGCCGCTGCGGGGACGCACCTGAGTCTGGTTGATGCCGGTCAGCGGGATCTCTATCGGGTCCTCCACGCTGCAGATATTTTTTTCCGGCACGTTCAGTGCGCTGAGGCTGCTGTAGAGCGTGAAGGTTTTGCCGCTGCCGGTCGGGCCGGTCACCAGGATCAACCCCTGCGGCTTAGCCAGCGCCTGTTTCAGCAGGCGCAGCTGGGCCAGCGGCATACCAAGCTTATCCAGCGCAATCGCACTGCCTTCACTCTGCAGTAAACGCACAACGGCTTTTTCACCGTGACTGACCGGCAGCGTGGCGAGGCGAAAGGCCGCGCCGCTGCCGTTTATCTCGTGGGTAAACTGCCCATCCTGTGGCAGACGGCGCTCCGCAATATCCAGCCCGGCGAGCACTTTCAGCCGCGCCAGCACGGCAGCAGGCTGCACCTCTGGTAAGCGCGGCAGGTTATGTAACACACCGTCAATGCGCAGCCGGATACGTAATCCCTGCGGCTGAGGCTCAATATGCACATCGGAGGCGCGTCGCTGTATGGCCTGATGCAGAATCTGGTTTACCGCTTCGGTTGCTGAAGCGGCGCTGCGCTGCTCAGGCTGCCGGGCATCTGATACCGGCTGGTGCAACGTCTGTTCCATGCGGGCAGCAGGCCAGCACTCGATCTCTACCTGACACTGGCAGGCGAACTGCAGCGCCTCCAGCAGCTGCGGGTGGGGAGAGTCGGTAACGGCCACACGCAGTCGGGTGTCATCGTGCTGCAGCAGCCGCGCCTGGTAGCGGGCGCACAGCGCCAGCAGTGCCGGATCGTGCTCAGCCATTAGTCCCGTCCTTGTCCGCAAAGCGGAACTGATTCAGGCAGTTATCACGCAGGGCGCTGCTGGTGCTGGTACAGCTGCGCTGCCAGTGCAGCATGCCTTCAGCCACATCCCAGACCGGCTGCATCTCCACGCTCAGCCCGTTCAGGCTCTCCTGCCCGGTAAGCGCAATGACACCATTGGTAACGGCGAGAGAGGCGACATAGCGCGAGCCTTTCGCAGCCGGAATGCCGTGTTCACCCGCCTGACACTGCGCCGGGCTACCACGCTCAATAGTGCAAAGTTCAACCGCCGTTTTATACGGCAACATGGTTTGCAGCATGTCAGTCAGTGCTGCACGCTGCAGGTAATTCTGGTAAGCAGGCAGGCCAATCGCGCTGAGGATAGCGACGATGCCGATGACGATCATCAGTTCAATCAGGGTAAAACCGCGTTGTTTTTCCATAGCAGGGCTCCGTTTTCGCTGAGGCGCTACGATAAGCAGCACAAACGGATGACGAAAGCGTATTGCCTGATAACCGGAGAGTGGTGCGCAGCCATTTTTATCTGTTGCAGCAAGCGGCAGCTCTGTTGCCGGGCGGGCTCACACACCCGGGCAGCAGAGGGCCATCTGATGCGCTATCACGCTGGCTTATTTTGCAGGAGCAACGGCAAAGGCCGGGGGAGGATAAGGCTCGCTATCGCACGAAGACGCTAACCCCTGCTCTGAATCGTGATATTCTCGGCCTGATTTTGCTAAGGATTACAGAGATGAAACTGGAACAGGGCTGGATCAGCAGCGCCCGTAAGGTGCCCTCGCCACATTTTAATGCACGTCCCGACCATGAGGTACCGTCGCTGCTGGTGATCCATAATATCAGTTTGCCGCCGGGGGAGTTTGGCGGACCGTGGATTGATCGTCTGTTTACCGGCTCGCTGCCTGCCGATGCACATCCCTATTTTGCTGATATTGCGCAGCTGCGCGTGGCAGCACACTGTCTGATCCGGCGCGACGGTGAGCTGGTACAGTATGTCTCACTGAATGAGCGCGCCTGGCATGCGGGCGTGTCTGTGTTCAGCGGGCGGGAGAACTGCAACGACTTTTCTATTGGCATCGAGCTGGAAGGCACCGACACGCTGCCCTACACCGACGCCCAGTACGCCATGCTGCAGCAGGTCACCGCGCTGCTGCAGCAGCACTATCCACTGAGCGCCGATCGCATTACCGGACATAGCGATATCGCACCCGGGCGTAAAACCGATCCGGGCCCGGCGTTTGACTGGTCGCGCTATAAACAGGGTATTACTCAGGAGAATGCCTGACACCGCAGGAGCCATTATGACGTTGTTTAGTTTGTTACTTGTTCTGGGATGGGAACGCCTGTTTAAAATGGGCGAACACTGGCAGCTGGATCACCGGCTGACGCCGCTGTTTCGTGGCCGGCAGCACTTTTCGCTGCTGCGCACGCTTCTTATGACCGCAGTGGCGATGCTGCTGGTGTGGCTGGTGGTCTGGAGCCTGCACGGCCTGCTGTTCGGGCTGCTGCAGCTGCTGTTCTGGATTGTGACCGGGCTGCTCTGTATCGGCGCCGGCTCTGCGCGACAGCACTACCATAACTACCTGCAGGCTGCCAGCCGTGATGATGAGGCCGCGCATCAGGCGATGGCCGCAGAGCTGACGCTGATCCATGGCGTGCCGGCAAACTGCAGCGAGCGCGAGTTTCTGCGCGAGCTGCAGAACGCACTTATCTGGATCAACTTCCGTTTCTATCTTGCTCCGCTGTTCTGGTTTGTGGTCGGGGGACCGGTGCTGCTGGTGGGGTACGCTTTTCTGCGCGCCTGGCAGAGCTGGCTGGCACGACACGCATCAGACCAGGCGCGCGCTGCCTCAGGCGTTGATGCGCTGCTGCACGTGCTGGACTGGATCCCGGTGCGGCTGGCGGGCGTGGCTTATGCGCTGCTGGGGCACGGCGAGCGCGCGCTGCCCGCGTGGTTTGCCTCTCTGAGCGACCTCCGTCGATCTCAGTATCAGGTGCTGACCAGCCTGGCGCAATTCTCGCTGGCGCGCGATCCGCACACGGATAAGGTCGCCACCCCTCGCGTGGCGGTGGCGCTGGCAAAACGCACCTCGCTGGTGCTGGTGGTGGTGGTCGCGCTCCTGACTATCTACGGCACGCTGGTATGATCCGCCGGCGGCACGCCGAAATCGGGCGTGCCATCCTCGCGCCAGCTGAAATATTTCAGGCGCGTATGGCGATTGGGATCCCACAGCGGATCGCCCTCGATTTCCGTGTAGTTGCGGGCGTGATAAACCAGCACGTCGCGTCCCGCTTCATCCGTCGTAAAACTGTTGTGTCCCGGACCATACTGCTGATTCTCCCAGCTGGTAGTAAACACCGGCCGTGCTGACTTCTGCCAGGCGATGCGATCGCGCGGATCGGCCTGCACATCGATACTCAGCATACCCAGACAGTAGTTTTCATCGGTCGCGCTGGCGGAGTAGGTCACAAACAGCCGGTTACCGTGACGGATCGCCGCCGGTCCTTCATTAACGCTGAATCCGGCACACTCCCACTCATATTCAGGCCGGCTCAGCATCACCGGCGTACCTTTCAGCGTCCAGGGATTCAGCAGCTCAGCCAGATAAAGATTGGAATTACCGGGAATCGCGGGATCTTTTTGTGCCCAGAGGTACCAGTTTTTACCCTGATGGACAAAGTGCGTGGCATCCAGCGCAAAGCTATCGAATTGCGTTTCAATCCGGCGACAGGGCTGCCAGTAGCCGGTCAGCGGATCGGCGTCATCGCAGACCAGCGCATACATACGATGCTGAAACAGCCCCTCTTTAATCTCACGGCTCGGCGCCGCCGCGAAGTAGATGACCCACTGACCATTAATGTGGTGCAGCTCAGGTGCCCAGATCAGCTCACTGTATTCACCCTGGTCCGGCTTGCGCCAGACGGTAACGGCGGGCGCCTCACGCAGTCCTGCGAGCGTGGTGGCGTGACGCAGCTCCAGCCGATCATATTCCGGTACTGAGGCGATAAAGTAGTAGCCAGCGCCGTGCCGCAGAATAAAGGGGTCGGCGCGCTGTGTAATAAAAGGGTTAGGCCAGGTCATTTGACTTCTCCGGGTTGAGTGGTTGCGGCCGGGGATGGGGCAGACAAATCGCGAAAGTTAGCGCGGCGCAGCGCCAGGTCATCCTGAATAGTACGCATCAGCTTGCGATCCACTTTCATCAGGCGCACCACGCCGGCAGTGATCAGATAGCCGATACCGGGTATCACGGTGAAGAGCAGCATAATGCCGTTGACGGCGGTGGCGGACTGCTGTTTTGCGCCGGCGTCATAGCCGTAAACCGACAGCAGAAAGCCGACCATGGCACCGGCAACCGCCAGCCCGACCTTGAGAAAAAAGAGGTTGCCGGAAAAGCTCATGCCGGTAATACGCTTGCCGGTTTTCCACTCGCCATAGTCATCCACATCGGCCATGAGCGACCAGTGCAGCGGCGAGGGGATCTGATGCAGAATATTCAGCAGGAAATAGGCCACCACTACCGTGATGGTGGCGTGTGGATCGATCCAGTAAAATCCACAGGAAAAGAGCGCCAGCGCGATATTGGTCCAGAAAAAGACTTTCAGCTTACACCAGCGATCGGTGAGATATTTAGCCAGCGTGCTGCCAGCCATCATGCCAATTACGCCCAGGCTGATAAATAGCGTGGCAAAATGCGTCGACTGGCCCATTACCCAGGTCACGTAATACATGGTGGCCGCCATGCGGATAAAGCCGGGACAGACGTTGCAGAAGGTCAGCAGCAGAATGCGTACCCACTGATCGTTTTTCCATATATCGCGCAGATCTTTCTTCAGATCGTCATGTGTCGGCACCGCAGGCCGGATACGTTCACGGACATTAGCAAAACAGAACAGAAACATCGCCAGACCAATCAGCGCCAGCACGCTCATCGCCAGCTGATAACCGCGCGCTTTGTTGTCACCGCCAAACCACTCTGCCATAGGCAGCAGTGAGAGTGAGAGGATCAGCGTGGCAACCCCCACCATCACGAAACGATAAGACTGACAGGACACGCGTTCGCCCGGATCGCTGGTGATGACACCGCCCAGCGAACAGTAGGGAATATTGATAGCCGTATAGGTCAGCGACATCAGGAAATAGGTCACAAAGGCCCAGATAACTTTGTTTTCATAGCTCCAGTCTGGCGTAGTAAACATCAGTACGCTGAACAGCACATACGGCACCGAGACCCAGAGCAGCCAGGGACGGAAGCGGCCCCAGCGGCTCTGAGTCCGGTCCGCTAACGCGCCCATAATGGGGTCTGTCACCGCATCCAGTACGCGTACTGAAAGCAGCAGCACGCCGACCAGCGCCGGTGCCAGGCCAAAAACATCGGTGTAGAAGTAGTTAAGAAACAGCATGATCGCGCCACCAATCATGTTACAGCCGGCATCGCCCATGCCATATCCCAGTTTTTCTCTGAATGAGAGTGCAGCACTTTTCATCGTCGTCTCCTGCGACAAGTGGAGCGAAAAGTATCAGCGCAAATGGCAGGCAGGGATGATCAACAATGAGTCGCGTAGATGGACAAAACGGGTGCAGGGGAAAAAGTGTGAAGGCGATCGGCAGAGGTGCCCGGTCAGATAAACCGGGCACGCGGGACTATCAGGCTTTCTGCGTTCTGTTTTTAACGGCGTAACCCACCGCCAGAATAACCAGCCAGACCGGAATCAGCCAGACTGAAATCGCCATTCCGGGTGTCATCGCCATGATCACCAGCACGGCGGCCATAAACAGCAGACAGAGCCAGTTACCCGCCGGATAGAGCACCGCCCGGAAGCGCGTGGTAACACCCTGCTGATCTTTCTTACGGCGGAATTTCATATGCGCCAGGCTAATCATTGCCCAGTTGATGACCAGAGCCGACACCACCAGTGACATCAGAATGCCAAAGGCTTCTCCCGGCATCAGATAGTTGATCAACACGCACAGGGCGGTAGCAACCGCCGAAACCATAATAGTGGCAACCGGTACGCCGCGGCGATCAACCTTCAGCAGCGCTTTTGGCGCATTACCCTGCTGGGCCAGGCCAAACAGCATACGGCTGTTACAGTAAACACAGCTGTTGTAGACCGAGAGCGCTGCAGTCAGGATCACGACGTTCAGGGCGTTAGCGACCAGCGCATCACCCAGCTCATGGAAAATCAGGACAAACGGACTGGTATCTGCCGTGACGCGGGTCCAGGGCAGCAGCGACAGCAGTACCGCCAGTGAGCCAATATAGAAAATCAGAATGCGCCACAGCACCTGATTGGTGGCTTTAGGAATGCTCTCTTCCGGTTTATCCGCTTCTGCAGCGGTAATACCCACCAGTTCAAGGCCACCAAAGGAGAACATGATAATCGCCATCATCATCACCAGACCGGTCATGCCGTGCGGCAGAAAGCCACCCTGATCCCACAGGTTACTGACAGATGCCTGCGGACCGGCGTTGCCGCTGAACAGCAGCCAGCCGCCAAACAGGATCATGCCGATAACGGCCACGACTTTAATGATCGCGAACCAGAACTCCATCTCACCAAACACTTTGACGTTGGTCAGGTTAATGGCATTGATGACGACAAAGAAAATAGCGGCGCTGGCCCAGGCCGGAAACTCCGGATACCAGAACTGAATATATTTACCGACGGCGCTGAGTTCTGCCATCGCAACCAGCACATAGAGCACCCAGTAGTTCCAGCCTGAGGCGAAGCCGGCAAAATTGCCCCAGTATTTATAGGCAAAATGGCTAAAGCTGCCGGCAACCGGCTCTTCAACCACCATTTCACCCAGCTGGCGCATAATTAAAAAGGCGATAAATCCGGCAATGGCATACCCCAGGATCACCGCCGGGCCGGCAGATTTAATAACTGATGCGCTTCCCAGAAACAGGCCGGTGCCGACGGCACCGCCCAGCGCGATCAGCTGGATATGGCGATTCTTCAGGCCGCGGTGCAGCGCTTCGCCATGCTGTTGTTCCATACAAACCTCTTTGTATTGTTATTGTGCGCCTGCAGTGCCCGCACTTAAGGCTGTGATACTGCATGTAATCTTTTCTTTACGAATTCAGACTGACTCTCTGTAGCGAGACGCTATTCAGGCGACCAGAATAGTGATAGGCGCGCGACTTTGCACCTGCTTTTGCTTTTTGTGCTAAGGAGTGATGGAAAAAGCAGCGATTTACTCTGTGGTTTCCCTTGCGCTATTTCTGTCATGAATAATGCTTAAACACGAATAGCTTTCGCTTATGGCGTATAAGAGCAGCAACCGCTTTTGCAGTGTAAGGTTTGGTAAAAGTGAAATCTGTTAACAACTTCGCGCGGTTGTTTCTTTTTCCTGTTACTACGGCGGCTTAAGGCGTGCTGCCTGGGTTCAGGCCTGCAACGGGCTGGAAGTAAGAGAGTGGCCATATAGACACAAGGTGAATACTTTGTTACTTTACGGGCACCATTTTTCAATTGGTATTACCAATTTACTCCAGACGTTTGGCTTATAAGAAGGGAAGATGGCTTATAGTAAAATTCGCCAGCCCAAGCTCTCCGATGCGATAGAGCAGCAGCTGGAATCCCTGATTATGGAAGGGACCCTTCAGCCGGGTGAGAAACTGCTCCCCGAGCGCGAACTGGCCAAACAGTTTGATGTCTCACGTCCATCGCTGCGCGAAGCGATTCAGAGTCTGGAAGCCAAAGGTTTACTGCTGCGTCGCCAGGGTGGCGGCACATTTGTGCAGCAGAATCTCTGGCAGAGCTTAAGCGACCCCCTGGTCGGGCTACTGGCCCAGCATCCGGAATCTCAGTTTGATCTGCTGGAAACCCGTCATGCGCTGGAAGGTGTGGCGGCCTACTACGCAGCACTGCGCGGCACCGATGAAGATCTGCAGCGTATTCGCGACTGCCATCTTCAGATTCAGCAGGCGCAGGAGAGCGGCGATCTCGACGCTGAGGCGGATGCCGTCATGAAGTATCAGATTGCGGTCACGGAAGCGGCGCATAATGTGGTGCTGCTGCACCTGCTGCGCTCCATGAGCCCGATGCTGGAACAAAACGTACGTCAGAATTTCGAATTGCTTTACGCTCGCCGCGAAATGCTGGCGAAAGTGAGCGAGCATCGCGCCAGTATTTTTGCGGCGATTGTGGCACGCGAGCCGGAACAGGCCCGTGAAGCCTCGCATCGTCATCTGGCGTTCATAGAGGAAATCTTGCTGGACAGAAGTCGGGAGCAGAGCCGTCGTGAACGCTCCCTGCGTCGTTTACAGCAACGCAAGGAATAACGTACGGCAACGAACGTGCGACATAAACGACGGGCCTGTCTTCTTGTGCTGTGAACCTGAAACACAACACAAGCAGACAGGCTCCTGATAATTCAACGTATTAGACACAGATAAGGAATACCCCCCATGTCAGAACGTTTACAGAATGACGTGGATCCGATCGAAACTCGTGACTGGCTACAGGCGATCGAATCGGTCATCCGTGAAGAAGGTGTTGAGCGTGCGCAGTATCTGATTGATCAGGTTCTGAGCGCAGCCCGCAAAGGTGGTGTGAAAGTAGCTGGCGGCGGCGGTGCTGCTGCAGCGATCAGTAACTATATCAACACCATTGCGACAGAAGATGAGCCGGACTATCCGGGTAACACCTCTCTCGAACGTCGTATCCGTTCCGCAATTCGCTGGAACGCCATTGTTTCAGTTCTGCGTGCGTCGAAAAAAGATCTGGAGCTGGGGGGACACCTCTCTTCTTTCCAGAGCTCTGCCACGATCTATGAAGTGTGCTTTAACCACTTCTTCCGTGCACGCAGCGAAAAAGATGGCGGCGATCTGGTCTACTTCCAGGGTCATATTTCTCCAGGCATTTACTCGCGTGCGTTCCTTGAAGGGCGCCTGACTGAAGAGCAGATGAACAACTTCCGTCAGGAAGTGCACGGCAACGGCCTGTCATCTTATCCGCATCCGAAGCTGATGCCGGACTTCTGGCAGTTCCCGACCGTTTCAATGGGCCTGGGCCCGCTGAACGCCATCTATCAGGCGAAGTTCCTGAAATACCTTGAGCATCGCGGCCTGAAAGATACGTCTGGTCAGACGGTATACGCCTTCCTCGGTGATGGTGAGATGGATGAGCCGGAATCTAAAGGTGCCATTACTATCGCGACCCGCGAGAAGCTGGATAACCTGGTGTTCATCATCAACTGCAACCTGCAGCGTCTGGATGGCCCGGTCACCGGTAACGGTAAGATCATCAACGAGCTGGAAGGCATCTTTGCCGGTGCTGGCTGGAACGTGATCAAAGTGATCTGGGGCGGACGCTGGGATGAGCTGCTGAAGAAAGATACCAGCGGCAAACTGATTCAGCTGATGAATGAAACCGTTGACGGTGACTACCAGACCTTTAAATCACGCGACGGTGCCTATGTGCGTGAGCACTTCTTCGGCAAATATCCGGAGACTGCTGAGCTGGTAAAAGAGTGGTCTGACGACGAAATTTTCGCGCTGAACCGGGGCGGCCACGATCCGAAGAAAATCTACGCTGCTCTGAAAAAAGCGCAGGAGACCAAAGGCCAGCCAACGCTGATTCTGGCTCATACTATTAAAGGTTACGGTATGGGTGATACGGCGGAAGGCAAAAACATTGCCCATCAGGTCAAGAAGATGAACATGGATGGCGTACGCTACATCCGCGATCGCTTCAATGTGCCAGTGGCTGATGAAAAAATCGAAGAGCTGCCTTACGTCACCTTCGAGAAAGGCTCAGAAGAGTACAACTACCTGCACGGCCAGCGTGAGAAGCTGGGTGGCTATCTGCCGACCCGTCAGGCAGAGTTCACTGAGAAGCTGGAAATGCCGACGCTGGAAGAGTTCAAACCTCTGCTGGAAGAGCAGAGCAAAGAGATCTCTACCACGATCGCTTTCGTGCGCGCGCTGAACGTGATGCTGAAGAACAAGTCGATCAAAGATCGTCTGGTGCCGATCCTCGCGGATGAAGCCCGTACTTTTGGTATGGAAGGCCTGTTCCGTCAGATCGGTATCTACAGCCCGAACGGCCAGCAGTATACGCCGCAGGACCGTGAGCAGGTTGCTTACTATAAAGAAGATGAGAAAGGCCAGATTCTGCAGGAAGGGATCAACGAGCTGGGCGCAGGTTCATCCTGGCTGGCGGCGGCGACCTCTTACAGCACCAACAACCTGCCGATGATCCCGTTCTACATCTACTACTCGATGTTTGGCTTCCAGCGCATTGGCGATCTGATGTGGCTGGCGGGCGATCAGCAGGCGCGTGGCTTCCTGGTCGGGGGGACGTCAGGCCGTACGACGCTGAACGGCGAAGGCCTGCAGCATGAAGATGGCCACAGCCATATTCAGTCGCTGACCATCCCTAACTGCATCTCCTACGATCCGTCATACGCGTATGAAGTGGCCGTGATCATGCAGGATGGTCTGGTGCGTATGTATGGTGAAGCGCAGGAAAACATCTACTACTACATCACCACGCTGAACGAAAACTACCACATGCCGGCGATGCCGCAGGGTGCGGAAGAGGGTATCCGCAAGGGTATCTACAAGCTGGAAGAAGTAGAAGGCAAGAAAGGTAAAGTGCAGCTGCTGGGCTCAGGTTCTATCCTGCGTCACGTGCGCGAAGCGGCACAGATTCTGGCGAAAGAGTACGGTATCGGCTCTGATGTCTATAGCGTAACCTCGTTCACCGAGCTGGCGCGAGACGGTCAGGATTGCGAGCGCTGGAACATGCTGCATCCGACAGAAACGCCACGCGTGCCTTACATCGCTCAGGTGATGAATGATGCGCCGGCCGTTGCGTCAACTGACTACATGAAGCTGTTCGCAGAACAGGTTCGCAGCTATGTGCCAGCCAGCGACTACCGCGTGCTGGGTACCGATGGCTTCGGTCGTTCTGACAGCCGTGAAAATCTGCGTCATCACTTCGAAGTGGATGCATCATATGTGGTTGTGGCTGCGCTGGGTGAGCTGGCTAAACGCGGCGAAATCGAGAAGCAGGTGGTAGCGGACGCTATCGCTAAATTCGATATCGACGCTGATAAAGTTAACCCGCGTCTGGCTTAAGAGGTAAAGAGTAATGGCTATCGAAATTAACGTACCGGATATCGGGTCGGACGAAGTTGAAGTCACCGAAATTCTGGTGAAGGTGGGCGACAGCGTTGACGCTGAGCAGTCGCTGATCTCTGTGGAAGGCGATAAAGCTTCAATGGAAGTGCCTTCACCGCAGGCGGGCGTGGTTAAAGAGATCAAAATCGCCGTCGGTGACAAAGTGAATACCGGCTCGCTGATTATGGTGTTTGACGCTGAAGGTGCGGCAGAAGCTGCACCGGCTGCCGAAGAGAAAAAAGCAGAAGCCGCGCCGGCTCCTGCTGCTGCAACGGCAACCGCCAGCAAAGAGGTTAACGTACCGGATATCGGTGGTGATGAAGTCGAAGTCACAGAAATCCTGGTTAAAGTGGGCGACAAGGTTGAAGCAGAGCAGTCGCTGATCACCGTTGAAGGTGATAAAGCCTCAATGGAAGTGCCTGCGCCGTTTGCGGGTGTAGTGAAAGAGATCAAAATTGCTACCGGCGATAAAGTGAACACCGGTTCACTGATTATGATCTTTGACGCAGAAGGCGATGCGCCGGCGGCCGACGCGAAACCACAGATGAAAGAAGAGGCGACCTCCGCCCCGGCTGCAGCGGCAGGCGCGAAAGAGGTAAACGTACCGGATATCGGCGGTGACGAAGTTGAAGTGACCGAGGTACTGGTGAAAGCGGGTGACAAAGTCACCGCTGAACAGTCGCTGATTGTGGTTGAAGGCGATAAAGCCTCTATGGAAGTACCGGCACCGTTTGCCGGTACGGTGAAAGAGCTGAAAGTAGCCACTGGCGACAAAGTCAGTACCGGCTCACTGATCATGATCTTTGAAGTGGAAGGCGGCGCGCCATCGCCGGCACCGGCAGCCAAACCGGAAGCGGCCTCCGCGCCGGCGAAAGCAGAGGCTAAACCGGCTGCAGCACCTGCGCCAGCCAAAGCGGAAGCGAAAAATGACTTCGCTGAGAATGACGCTTACGTGCACGCTACGCCGGTGATCCGTCGTCTGGCGCGCGAGTTTGGCGTGAATCTGGCGAAGGTGAAAGGCACCGGCCGTAAGGGTCGCATCCTGAAAGAGGATGTGCAGACTTACGTGAAAGAGGCGGTGAAACGCGCTGAGGCTGCGCCAGCGGCTGCTGCAGGCGGCGGTCTGCCAGGCATGCTGCCGTGGCCGAAAGTGGACTTCAGCAAGTTTGGTGAAGTGGAAGAAGTGGAGCTGGGCCGTATCCAGAAAATCTCTGGTGCTAACCTGAGCCGCAACTGGGTCATGATCCCGCACGTTACGCACTTTGATAAAACCGATATCACCGATCTGGAAGCGTTCCGCAAGCAGCAGAACGCCGAAGCCGAGAAGCGCAAGCTGGATGTGAAGTTCACCCCGGTGGTTTTCATCATGAAAGCGGTCGCGGCGGCGCTGGAGCAGATGCCACGTTTCAACAGCTCGCTGTCTGAAGATGGTCAGAAACTGACGCTGAAGAAATACATCAACATCGGCGTGGCGGTAGATACGCCAAATGGTCTGGTGGTTCCGGTGTTCAAGGATGTGAATAAGAAAGGCATCACTGAACTCTCGCGTGAGCTGATGGCAACCTCGAAGAAAGCGCGTGATGGCAAGCTGACCGCCAGCGATATGCAGGGCGGCTGTTTCACCATTTCCAGCCTTGGCGGCCTGGGCACGACGCACTTCGCGCCTATCGTCAATGCGCCGGAAGTGGCGATCCTTGGCGTCTCCAAGTCGGCCATGGAGCCGGTATGGAACGGTAAAGAGTTCGCACCGCGTTTGATGATGCCGATCTCGCTCTCGTTTGACCACCGCGTGATCGACGGTGCTGATGGTGCGCGTTTCATCACCATCATCAACAATATGCTGTCTGATATTCGCCGTCTGGTGATGTGAAGTTAATCAAGGCCGGCAAATGCCGGCCTTGTTGTAAGCATTCAGTTGTTACCGCGGTTGGCAGTTTATTAACAATTCTGTAAACTCTCGCGGTGAAATGTCCCGGTGGCGACAGGGTAGCATGAGCCTGGGAAAGGGTCGCTCTGACCGCCGGCAATCTAACAAGAGGTCATGATGAGTACAGAGATTAAAACTCAAGTCGTGGTACTTGGGGCAGGTCCTGCAGGTTACTCTGCAGCCTTCCGTTGCGCTGACTTAGGTCTGGAGACCGTTCTGGTTGAGCGCTACAACACCCTCGGCGGTGTTTGTCTGAACGTAGGCTGTATCCCGTCAAAAGCGCTGCTGCACGTCGCGAAAGTGATTGAAGAAGCGAAAGCGCTGGAAGAGCACGGCATCGTGTTTGGTCAGCCACAGACAGACATTAACAAGATCCGCACCTGGAAAGAGAAGGTGATCAACCAGCTGACCGGTGGCCTGGCTGGTATGGCCAAAGGCCGTAAGGTCAAAGTTGTTAACGGTCTGGGCAAATTCACCGGCGCTAATACTCTGGTGGTTGAAGGTGAGGGTGGCGCAACCACCATCAACTTCGATAACGCGATCATCGCCGCAGGCTCACGTCCTATCGAGCTGCCGTTTATCCCGCATCACGATCCGCGCGTCTGGGACTCTACGTCAGCGCTGGAGCTGCGCGAAGTGCCGAAGCGTCTGCTGGTCATGGGCGGCGGCATCATCGGTCTGGAGATGGCGACCGTTTACCATGCGCTGGGTTCAGAGATTGACGTGGTTGAGATGTTTGACCAGGTGATCCCGGCAGCGGATAAAGACGTGGTTAAAGTCTTTACCAAGCGTATCAGCAAGAAATTCAATCTGATGCTGGAAACCAAAGTCACCGCGGTTGATGCGAAAGATGACGGTATCTACGTATCGATGGAAGGCAAAAAAGCGCCTGCCGAGGCGCAGCGCTATGACGCGGTACTGGTTGCCATTGGCCGTGTACCAAACGGTAAAGGCCTCGACGCCGGTAAAGCGGGCGTGGAAGTGGATGAGCGCGGCTTTATCCGTGTGGATAAGCAGATGCGCACCAACGTGCCGCACATCTACGCTATCGGCGATATCGTGGGTCAGCCTATGCTGGCGCACAAAGGCGTGCATGAAGGCCACGTTGCCGCTGAGGTCATCTCTGGTCTGAAGCACTACTTCGATCCGAAAGTGATCCCATCAATCGCCTATACCGAGCCGGAAGTTGCGTGGGTAGGTCTGACCGAGAAAGAAGCCAAAGAGAAGGGCATCAGCTACGAAGTCTCTACCTTCCCGTGGGCGGCCTCCGGCCGTGCTATCGCTTCCGACTGCGCTGACGGTATGACCAAGCTGATTTTTGACAAAGAGACGCATCGCGTTATCGGTGGTGCTGTAGTCGGCACCAACGGCGGCGAGCTGCTGGGTGAAATCGGTCTGGCGATCGAGATGGGTTGTGATGCCGAAGATATCGCGCTGACCATCCATGCGCACCCGACGCTGCATGAGTCAGTCGGCCTTGCGGCTGAAATCTTTGAAGGCAGCATCACCGATCTGCCAAACGCGAAAGCGAAGAAGAAGTAAGTTTCGCTTCTGCTATCAACGGCTCCTGCGGGGGCCGTTTTTTTTTGCTGTTGCCGCCGTAAGCATAACCAGACGTTAGCGAGGTCATTCTCTGCCACGCTAAAAGTTATGATCCGAAAACAGCCCACTGTGCGCCTGCCGGTTTTGTTTCCGTCCGATCGGGTTTATCCGGAGCATTATGCCGGAAACCGGCTGGATGTTGCTTTTTTGTAAACAGATTAACAATCAGGCGAAATCCTGCTATGCTGGCCGACGCAGAACCGGGCACCTCACCCTACTGTTTAACAGCATCAAGGTGTACCGGAAAGCTATACAATGAGAGCGAGGAGAACGTCGTGCTAGAAGAATACCGTAAGCACGTTGCCGAGCGTGCTGCCCAGGGAATCGTACCTAAGCCGTTAGATGCTTCCCAGATGGCCGCGCTGGTTGAACTGCTGAAAAGCCCGCCTGCGGGTGAAGAAGAATTTCTGGTTGACCTGCTGGTTAACCGCGTCCCGCCAGGCGTTGATGAAGCCGCCTATGTTAAAGCCGGTTTCCTGGCTGCTGTCGCAACGGGCGAAGCCCACTCTCCTCTGGTTACGCGCGAGAAAGCTGTTGAACTGCTGGGCACCATGCAGGGTGGCTATAACATCCACGCGCTGATTGAAGCGCTCGACGATGAGGCGCTGGCACCGATTGCCGCTGAAGCGCTGTCCCATACGCTGCTGATGTTCGACAACTTCTACGATGTGGAAGAGAAAGCCAAAGCGGGTAATGCCCACGCGAAAAAAATTCTGCAATCCTGGGCTGATGCCGAGTGGTTCCTGAAGCGTCCTAAACTGGCTGAAAAAATCACCACCACCGTGTTTAAAGTGACCGGCGAAACCAACACCGACGACCTCTCTCCGGCGCCGGATGCGTGGTCACGCCCGGATATTCCACTGCATGCGCTGGCAATGCTGAAAAACCCGCGTGATGGCATTGAGCCAGATGAAGCGGGCAATATCGGCCCGATCAAACAGATTCAGGCGCTGCAGCAGAAAGGCTTCCCGCTGACTTATGTCGGCGACGTCGTCGGTACCGGCTCATCACGTAAATCCGCCACCAACTCGGTGCTGTGGTTTATGGGTGAAGATATCCCGTACGTGCCAAACAAAAAGGGCGGTGGTCTCTGCCTCGGCGGTAAAATTGCCCCGATTTTCTTCAACACCATGGAAGATGCCGGCGCGCTGCCGATCGAACTGGATGTTGAACGCCTCAACATGGGCGATGTGATTGACGTTTACCCGTATAAAGGCGAAGTACGCAATCACGAAACCGGTGAACTGCTGGCGACCTTTGAACTGAAGACTGACGTGCTGCTGGATGAAGTCCGCGCCGGCGGCCGTATTCCGCTGATTATCGGTCGTGGTCTGACGACAAAAGCACGCGAGTCACTCGGCCTGCCGGCAAGCGACGTCTTTGTGCAGGCGAAAGATATCGCCTCCAGCACGCGCGGCTATTCGCTGGCGCAGAAGATGGTGGGCCGCGCCTGTGGCGTCGAAGGTATTCGTCCGGGCGCTTACTGCGAGCCGAAGATGACCTCTGTGGGCTCACAGGATACCACCGGTCCGATGACGCGCGACGAGCTGAAAGATCTGGCGTGTCTGGGCTTCTCCGCCGATCTGGTGATGCAATCTTTCTGCCACACGGCGGCTTATCCAAAGCCGGTCGATGTGACCACGCACCATACGCTGCCGGACTTCATCATGAACCGCGGTGGCGTCTCACTGCGTCCGGGAGATGGTATCATCCACAGCTGGCTGAACCGTATGCTGCTGCCGGATACCGTCGGCACCGGCGGTGATTCACACACCCGCTTCCCGATTGGCATCTCCTTCCCGGCAGGGTCCGGTCTGGTGGCGTTTGCTGCTGCGACCGGCGTCATGCCGCTGGATATGCCGGAATCCGTACTGGTGCGCTTTAAGGGCGCCATGCAGCCGGGCATCACGCTGCGCGATCTGGTGCACGCTATCCCGCTGTACGCAATTAAGCAGGGTCTGCTGACGGTAGAGAAGAAGGGCAAGAAAAACATCTTCTCCGGCCGTATTCTGGAAATTGAAGGTCTGCCGGATCTGAAAGTTGAGCAGGCGTTTGAGCTGTCTGATGCCTCTGCTGAACGTTCTGCTGCCGGTTGTACGATCAAGCTGGATAAAGCGCCGATTATCGAGTACCTGAACTCCAACATCGTTCTGCTGAAGTGGATGATCTCGGAAGGTTACGGCGATCGCCGTACGCTGGAGCGTCGCGTTGAGGGCATGCAGAAATGGCTGGCCGATCCGCAACTGCTGGAAGGCGATGCAGACGCGGAATACGCTGCGGTGATCGAGATCGATCTGGCGGATATCAAAGAGCCGATTCTGTGCGCACCAAACGATCCGGATGATGCGCGCTGGCTCTCTGACGTGCAGGGCGAGAAGATTGACGAAGTGTTTATCGGCTCCTGCATGACCAATATCGGTCACTTCCGTGCGGCCGGTAAGCTGCTGGACGCGCATAAGGGCCAGCTGCCGACGCGTCTGTGGGTGGCTCCGCCAACCAAGATGGATGCGGCTCAGCTGACGGAAGAGGGCTACTACAGCGTCTTTGGCAAAAGCGGTGCGCGTATTGAAATCCCGGGCTGTTCGCTCTGCATGGGTAACCAGGCACGCGTGCAGGACGGCGCGACGGTGGTTTCCACGTCGACCCGTAACTTCCCGAACCGTCTGGGTAACGGCGCCAACGTTTTCCTGGCATCAGCCGAGCTGGCTGCCGTCGCTTCGCTGCTTGGCAAACTGCCAACGCCGGACGAGTATCAGCAGTTTATGGTACAGGTGGATAAAACGGCCGATGACACCTATCGCTACCTCAACTTTGACCAGCTGGGTCAATATACTGAGAAAGCGGACAGCGTGATTTTCCAGACCGCCGTATAACGCGACGGACAGACCAGGGGATGATGCAAATCATCCCCTTTTTTTATGCCTTTTTTCCCTGCTGCACTCCCGGCATAATGCGAGCGCGATCCCACTTTATTACGCGCGCTGCGTTCAGAATGCAATCAATGTGCTGCCCGGCGCGCGACTGGTATGAGGTAACACGATGGAGTATGAATTTTTACGCGATCTCACCGGCCAGGTCAGAGTGCGCATGTCGATGGATCACGAAGCGGTAGGCCACTGGTTTAATGAGGAAGTCAGGGATAACCCCGGCCTGCTGGATGAGGTGGAAGCTGCCGCGCGCGCGGTAAAAGGCACCCATCAGCAGTGGCAGCGCATCGGACATGAGTACACGCTGTGGCTGGACGAGGAAGAGGTGATGATCCGCGCTAATCAGCTGGCGCTGGAGGATGAGGGACTGGAAGAGGGCATGGCCTACTACGATGAAGAGAGTCTCTCGTTCTGCGGCGTGGAGGACTTTCTGGCGGTCATCGCCGCTTACCGGCAGTTTATAGCGGGCAGATAACCCGCACAGCCCGCATGACGCCCCGTTACTTGACGTAGGCCAGCAGGCTCAGTGAATCACGCGCCAGCGATTTGCACTTTTTATCATTGTTGATCGCAATGCCACTCAGATCTTTGTAGCTCTCTTCACCCAGCGCTTTCATGTTATAGCTGCTGTAGTTGCTTAAATCCCAGCGGTTCTGCTGGGCAAAAAATACCAGCGCTTTGCGGATCTGTGCATCAGGCAGTGCCTGATAGCCGCAGTCGTTCTTCAGATAGACAAAGACCGCCGTCAGGTCAGCCAGATCTTCCGCTTCAGACTCGCTCAGTGCAAAACTGCTGGTGGAGAAGCCAAAGAGTCCCGCCAGCAGCAGGATCTTAATGCTTTTTGTCATAATGGTTCTCAGCAAAGGACAATCCATTGACGTTAGCACAGTTACCGTCCGGATTCCGCTTCTTTTACCCCCGCAGATGGCGGGTTAACATTTTGCTGCCCGGCGCTTGACCCTCCTGCAGGGGCAGGGTTTAGGCTGGGGATCTCATTATCACAAGGATATGCGTATGCAACGTCGCACTTTTCTCAAACTGACCGCGGCGCTCAGCGCGTCAGGCGCCCTGCCGTTATGGAGTCGTTCACTGATGGCGGCTACCCGGCCGCTGCTGCCGATCCCTGCGCTGCTGGAGCCTGACGCGCGTGGTCACTACAGCCTTACTGCCATGACGGGCAGCACGCAGTGGCAGGGTAAAGCGGTGCCGACCTGGGGCTATAACGGCAGCCTGCTCGGACCGGTTCTGCGCCTGCAGCGGGAGAAGCGCGTCACGGTCAATATTCATAACCGGCTGCCGGAGGCGACCACCGTGCACTGGCACGGCCTGGCGATCCCGGGCGACGTGGATGGTGGCCCGCAGGCGATTATCGCGCCCGGTGCCACGCGTCAGGTGAGCTTTACCCCCGATCAGCCAGCGGCGACCTGCTGGTTTCATCCGCATCTGCACGGCAAAACCGGTCATCAGGTGGCGCAGGGATTAGCCGGACTGGTGCTGCTGGAGGATGACGCGTCCGGCAAGCTGCGTCTGCCGATGCAGTGGGGAGCGGATGACGTACCGCTGATTTTCCAGGATAAACAGCTTAACAGCGCCGGCACGCATATCGATTATCAGCTGGATGTGATGCGCGCGGCGGTAGGCTGGTTTGGCGATATGATGCTGACCAACGGTGTACAGTACCCGCAGCACGCCGTGCCGCGCGGCTGGCTGCGCCTGCGGCTGCTTAACGGCTGCAATGCCCGCTCGCTGGAGATCGCCGCCAGCGATAAACGGCCAGTCTATGTGGTGGGCAGCGATGGCGGACTGCTTGCTGAACCGGTACAGGTGACATCGCTGTCCCTGCTGCCGGGCGAGCGCTTTGAGGTGCTGATCGATACCTCTGACGGCCAGCCTTTTGATATCGTCACGCTGCCGGTGACGCAGATGGGGATGACGCTGCCGCCGTTTGATCGGCCACTGCCGCTGGTGCAGATCCTGCCGCTGCGCATTATGGCGAGCGGGACGCTGCCGGACACGCTGGTGGATCTGCCGCCGCTGCCTGCCAGTGACGGCGTACAGAACCGCTGGCTGCAGCTGATGATGGATCCGCAGCTGGATAAGCAGGGTATGCAGGCGCTGATGGATCGTTATGGCCATCAGGCGATGGGGGGCGCGGCAGACCACGGCGCGGCAGAAACGCATAACGGACACGATGCCATGCCGATGGAGCATAGTGAACATGGCGCGATGCCGATGGATCACGGTGCGCACGGCGCTGCCGCGTATGATTTCCATAACGGCAATAAGATCAACGGCGAGGCGTTTAACATGCAGAAGCCGATGTTTGCCGTGCCGCTGGGCAAAACCGAGAAGTGGACGATTTCAGGCGAAGGCGATGCGATGCTGCATCCGTTCCATATTCACGGCGCCCAGTTCCGCATCCTGTCAGAAAATGGCAAGCCGCCTGCCGCGCATCGCGCCGGCTGGAAAGATATGGTTAACGTTAACGGCTGGCGGAGCGAAGTCGTGGTGCGTTTCGACTATGCTGCCAGTACAGAGCATGCCTACATGGCGCACTGCCATCTGCTGGAGCACGAAGATACCGGCATGATGCTGGGATTCACGGTGGCATAACGGCTTCAGACGAACGCAGGCGCAGGATATATGCCGATTGCCGTCAGCTGTCCGCCGCCGCCAGCGCCTGGCGGATATCCGCAATCAGGTCATCCGGATGCTCAATCCCTATCGACAGACGTACCGTGGCGTCGCTGATGCCAATGCGCTGGCGTACGGCCTGCCGCACTCTGCGTATCGAGATAGGGCAGCCAGAACAGCGCCGCCACCCGGGGCCTGTCGCGCAGGAAGGCGGCGACCCGTTCCGCGTTTGCAGCGGCTTTCTCCATACGCAGCGCCAGCGTCTCCAGCGAACGGCCAATCATCCAGCTGGAGTGCGGGTCGAGCTGCGTGCCGATCGCGCTGCGCAGTGCGCGCACGCGGCTCATCAGTGCCCGGCTGCCCAGCGCGGCACCGGCGATAAGGTCGGAATGGCCGCCCACATATTTTGTCAGCGAATAGAGCGAGATATCAGCGCCGTGCTGCAGCGGATGCTGAAACAGTGGCCCCAGCAGCGTGTTATCGCAGGCGATCACCGGACGTGAACCCTGCTGCTGCGCAATCACATCAGCCACCTGCGCAATAAGCCGGATATCCACCAGGCTGTTGGTAGGGTTGGCTGGCGTTTCGATCAGGATCAGGGCAACCCGGCCGCGCTGCCACGCCAGCTTCGCCGCTTCATAAACCCTCTCTTCATCCGTACCCTCGCTGAACCCCACGGCTTTAATTTCCATATCGTGCAGCGTCTTGCTCAGCAGCGTTTCTGTGCCACCATACAGCGGCTGCGAATGCAGGATCACCTCGCCCGGCCGCGCAAATGCAAGCAGCGTAGTGGCAATGGCTGACATACCGGAAGAGAAGAGCACCGCACTCTCAGCGCCTTCATAAATCGCCAGGCGATCTTCAACGATTTCGCTATTGGGATGGTTAAAGCGTGAATAGACCAGCCCGCCGCTCTGGCCATCAGGCGGCTGACGGCGGCCCGCTGCATAATCAAAAAAATCTTTGCCCTCTTCGGCGCTGTTAAAGACAAAGGTTGAGGTAAGAAACACCGGCGGTTTTACCGCGCCCTCTGACAGCCGCGGATCGTAGCCATAATTAAGCATCTGCGTTTCCGGATGCAGCGCGCGCCGATCGGAAGGTGTTTTGTTGCTGGGAGAGTTCGTCATAGCAGCTCCGGCTGGATCAGGATAAAGCGCGTAAACCCTGCTATAGAGTTAATGCCATCGCGGGAAATTTTGCTACGTAATCGTTTGCGTTTTGTGCGCGCCGTTAGCCATCAGGCGCATTGTGATAGACTGCGGAGCTTTCTGAAAACCTTAACCAGGCGAACGCAATGAAACACACCGTTGATGTGATGATCTCCCGGGAGGAGATTGCAACCCGTATTGCCGAGCTGGGCAAACAGATCAGTGAAGCCTACCGCGACAGCGGCAGCGAGATGGTGCTGGTTGGTCTGCTGCGCGGCTCCTTTATGTTTATGGCCGATCTGTGCCGGGAAATTGACGTCCCGCATGAGGTCGACTTTATGACCGCCTCCAGCTACGGCAGCGGCATGTCGTCGTCACGTGATGTCAAAATTCTGAAAGACCTTGATGAAGATATTCGCGGTAAAGATGTGCTGATCGTGGAAGATATCATCGACTCCGGCAACACGCTGAGTAAAGTGCGTGAGATCCTGCGCCTGCGTGAGCCAAAATCACTGGCCATCTGCACGCTGCTGGACAAACCCGAGCGTCGTGAAGTTGAGGTGCCGGTTGAATATGTCGGCTTTACCATTCCCGACGAGTTTGTCGTGGGCTTTGGCATTGACTACGCGCAGCGCTATCGTCATCTGCCTTACATCGGCAAAGTCACCATGCTGGACGCATAACCGCACAATCTACCTGGGTCATTTCGGCCGTTCCGGGATAGAATCAGCCGCCCGTAAGTGACTGACTTGCGGGCCTGATGCACTTTTCTGCACGATATAGCGCGTCATGCGCTCCCCGCAGGCGCACCGCGTCTGATTTCAACACAAATTCTGCTGAATTCACCGCACGTCTGGCGCGGGCGCACTATCATTTTCATCAGGCTTTGATGTCACAACAACAGGATATGGACTCGCAATGACTTATGCACTGGAACTTTCCGGGCTGACCAAGACCTATCCCGGCGGCGTACAGGCGCTGAAAGGTCTCGATCTGAACGTAGAGGCAGGCGACTTTTACGCTCTGCTGGGGCCAAACGGGGCCGGTAAATCAACCACCATTGGTATTATCAGCTCGCTGGTTAATAAATCCGGCGGCAGCGTTCGGGTATTTGGTTACGACCTGCAAAAAGATGTGGTCAATGCCAAGCGTCAGCTCGGGCTGGTGCCACAGGAGTTCAACTTTAACCCGTTTGAAACCGTGATGCAGATCGTCGTAAATCAGGCGGGCTATTACGGCGTGGAGCGGGCAGACGCGAACAAGCGTGCAGAAAAGTATCTCAACCAGCTCGATCTGTGGGGCAAACGCAATGAGCGTGCCCGCATGCTTTCAGGCGGCATGAAGCGCCGCCTGATGATCGCGCGTGCGCTGATGCATGAGCCCAAGCTGCTGATTCTGGATGAACCAACGGCCGGCGTGGATATTGAACTGCGCCGCTCAATGTGGGTGTTTCTGAAAGAGCTGAATGCGAAAGGCACCACGATTATCCTCACCACGCACTATCTGGAAGAGGCGGAGATGCTGTGTCGTAATATCGGCATCATTCAGAGCGGCGAGCTGGTGGAGAATACCTCCATGAAAGGCCTGCTCTCCAAACTCAAATCGGAAACCTTTATTCTCGATCTCGCTCCGCGCAGCGCGCTGCCGCATCTGGAGGGCTTCCAGTATCGTCTGGTTGATACCTCGACGCTGGAGGTGGAAGTGATGCGTGAGCAGGGGCTTAACAGCGTATTCAGTCAGCTGAGCGCGCAGGGCGTGCAGGTACTGAGCATGCGCAACAAGGCGAACCGGCTGGAAGAGCTGTTTGTGGGACTGACACAGGGTAAAGCAGGAGGCAGAGCATGACGCATCTTTATTGGGTGGCGTTAAAGAGTATCTGGAGCAAAGAGATTAACCGGTTTGCCCGCATCTGGATCCAGACGCTGGTGCCGCCGGTGATCACCATGACGCTCTACTTTATTATTTTCGGTAACCTGATTGGTTCACGCATTGGTGACATGCACGGCTTCAGCTATATGCAGTTTATCGTGCCGGGCCTGATTATGATGTCGGTGATCACCAACGCCTATGCTAACGTCGCCTCCTCCTTTTTCAGCGCCAAATTTCAGCGCAATATTGAGGAGTTGCTGGTAGCACCGGTGCCGACCCATATCATCATTGCCGGCTATGTCGGCGGCGGCGTGGCGCGTGGCGTCTGCGTAGGGATCCTGGTAACGGCGGTGTCGCTGTTTTTTGTGCCGTTCCACGTTTTCTCCTGGCCGATGGTCGCCATCACCCTGCTGCTGACCGCGGTGCTGTTTTCGCTGGCGGGTCTGCTGAATGCGGTGTTTGCCCGTACTTTTGATGATATCAGCCTGATCCCGACCTTTGTGCTGACGCCGCTGACTTACCTGGGTGGCGTCTTCTATTCACTGGCGCTGCTGCCGCCATTCTGGCAGGCAGTATCGAAGCTGAATCCGGTGGTGTATATGATCAGCGGCTTCCGGTACGGCTTCCTCGGCATCAACGATGTGCCGCTGGTGTTTACGCTGTCGGTACTGATGGCGTTTATCGTCGTGTTCTATGTGCTGGTGTATACGCTGATCCAGCGCGGTCGCGGCTTACGCACCTGAATGTCATTCAGCAAGCGGATAATAAACAGGGGCGCCGGAAGGGCGCCCCTGGTGTTTCTGGCCGCTCAGCGCAATCGGGCTGAACGCTACGCGACCTGAACCGGCAGCGCCCGGGCAAGACGTTTCATCTCATTATCGCCCTCAAAATAGGCCACCTTTGGCTGCCAGCTGCGCGCCACCTCATCCTCTACCTGCACGTAAGAACAGATAATCATGATGTCTCCGGCACAGGCGCAGCGCGCGGCGGCACCGTTTACGGAGATAATTTTTGATCCCCGCTCGGCGGCAATGGCGTAGGTGGAGAAACGCTGGCCGTTGGTCACGTTGTAAATATCGATCGCTTCATATTGCAGAATGCCGGCGGCATCGAGAAAATCCTGATCGATCGCGCAGGAGCCTTCATAGTGCAGATCGGCCTGCGTCACTTTAACGCGGTGCAGTTTGCCCTGCAGAACAGTACGAATCATCACGGTATACCCTTAAGCTGCTATTTAAACGACGGCTTACGCCATCAGATCCACTTGCTGGTTATCAATCAGACGCGCATTGCCGAGCCAGGCGGCCATCAGGATCACCGCGCGCTGGCTCTCCACCGTCAGCGGCTGCAGCGTGTCGGCATCGCAGATTGCCACTCCGTCAGGACGAAATCCCTTTTCCTGCAGCGCCGTATTTGCCTGCTCAATAATCTCATCAATGTGGCGTTCGCCGTTGCTGAGACGCTCCGCCATACTGCGCATCACCTGGCTCAGACCCGGTGCCAGCCTGCGTTCATCGGCAGTAAGGTAGCCATTGCGCGAACTCAGTGCCAGCCCATCTTTAGCCCGCACCGTGGGCACGCCGACAATGTCGATATCAAAGCCCATATCTGCGACCAGTCTGCGTATGATCGCCAGCTGCTGAAAATCCTTTTCGCCAAAACAGGCGACATCAGGCTGCACGAGGTTAAAGAGTTTGCTGACAACCGTGGCGACACCGCGGAAGTGGCCCGGCCGGCTGGCGCCCTCCAGCAGCGTGGAGAGCACCGGCACCTCAACAAACGTCTGGTTCTCTGTACCCTGCGGATAGATCGCCTGCGGGGCCGGCGCAAACACCACATCCACACCGTGACGGTTAAGCTTTTCGCAATCGTCCTGGAGCGTGCGCGGATAGCGTGCAAGGTCATCCGCGCGGTCAAACTGCATCGGGTTAACAAACACCGAGACCACAACTACGTCAGCCCGCTGGCGGGCTTCATCGACCAGCGTCAGATGGCCATCATGCAGATTGCCCATCGTGGGCACCAGGGCGATACGTTTGCCCGCCTGGCGCCAGCGACGGATCTCCCGGCGCAGCATCGGCAGCGTTTCAATGATCAACACGATAAATCTCCGGATTCAGAAGAAGCTGTGTTCGGCGGCAGGATAGGTGCCTGCCTCAACGTCGGCAATATACTGGCGAATTGCCGCGCGAATGTCGCCGGTTTCGGCGAGGAAATTTTTGGCGAATTTTGGAATGTGGCCGCCGGTGATACCGAAGGCGTCATGCATCACCAGAATCTGACCATCGGTGACATTGCCTGCACCGATGCCGATCACCGGGATGGTCAGCGCCTGGGTGATGCGCGCCGCCAGCGCAACCGGAACGCACTCCAGCACCATCAGCTGTGCGCCAGCCGCTTCCAGTGCCAGAGCGTCTGACAGCAGACGTTCAGCGCCCGCCTCATCCCGGCCCTGCACTTTATAACCGCCAAAGATATTGACCGACTGCGGCGTCAGGCCAAGATGGCCGCAGACCGGCACGGCGCGCTCGGTTAACAGGCGTACGCTCTCTGCCAGCCAGGCTCCGCCTTCCAGCTTGACCATATTGGCACCGGCGCGCATCAGTTGTGCGGCACTGGTAAAAGTCTGCTCCGGGGTGGCATAGCTCATAAACGGCAGGTCAGCCATGACCAGCGCCTGCGGTGCACCCCGACGTACGGCGGCGGTATGATAGGCGATATCGGCGACCGTCACCGGCAGCGTGGAATCATGACCCTGTACCGTCATACCCAGCGAATCGCCAATCAGCATCACCTGAATGCCTTCATCGGCAAACAGGCGGGCAAAGCTGAAATCATAAGCAGTCAGGGTGGCAAAGCGGCGCCCGCTGGCTTTCAGCTGGCGCAGATGAGAGATAGTGGTTGGTTTCATCGCAATCTCCGGCGTTTCTGATGCGCGCAGTGTACTGGATTGATTGCAGGGCGGATATGACCGGCAGGAAATTATCGCGGTTCAGACGGACCAGAGCGTGATTTCACTGCAGTCCAGCGTGGCGAGCACGCCGCTCAGTGGCCGGCCATCGGGCAGGCGCAGACCAGGCGCAACCTCCAGCAGCGGCAGCAGCATAAATGCACGGTTGTGCATATCATAGTGCGGTACGGTTAAACGCGGGGTATGAATAACCTGATTGCCAAACAGCATGATATCGATATCCAGCGTACGCGGCCCCCAGCGCTCGGCTTTGCGTACGCGGCCATGCTCCAGCTCAATATGCTGAGTGTGATCCAGCAGCGTTTCGGGCAGCAGCTGGGTGTCAAGCGCGACCACCGCGTTCAGGTAGTCGGGCTGGTCGGCCGGGCCATAGGGTGGCGTGCGATAGAACGATGAGGTCGCCACGCGGGTCGTGTCCGGCAGCGTATCCAGCGCGGCGAGCGCTGCATCAATCTGATGCAGCGGATCGGCAAGGTTACTGCCCAGAGCAAGGTAGACGCGAGTCATGATGCGCTGCTGCTGTTATCCTGCTCACGGCGCGGACCGGCAGAGCGACGGCGCGGACGGCGCGGTTTACGACGCGGCTGCGGATCGTCGCCCAGCGTGTTCAGCATGGTTTTCTGCTGGACCGGAACGGCCGCCTGGAATTCACCCCACCACTGAGTAAGACGCTGCAGCTCCGGGTTCTTTTCCACATCGGCACGCAGCGCCAGCAGATCGTAAGCGGCGCGGAACTTCGGATGCTCCATCAGTTTCCACGCGCGTTTACCGTGGCGACGCGACATACGCAGCTGCAGCTGCCAGATATCGCGGACCAGGGTGGTAATGCGTTTCGGGATCGCCAGTGCGCGACACGCTTCATCCAGCGTATCGTTCATGGACAGCGCAAAAGCGTCGTAGTAGGTCAGGCCGCTCTCCTGAGCGATACGCTCAGCGGATTCCAGCTGCGGGTACCAGAACATAGCGGCAAACAGAAACGCCGGATTGACACGCAAATCGTTGTGCAGGCGGGTATCGGTGTTTTTCAGCACCTGCGCCACCATGCGCTCCATCATGCTGTCGCCCTGTTCGGTAAAATGACGCGCCAGCGTCGGGAACAGCGGCTGGAAAAGCTGATATTCACACAGCATCTGCCAGGTGCGATAGCCGTAGCCAGCCTGCAGCAGCTTCAGCGCTTCTTCAAACAGGCGGGCAGGGGGCACGTCATTCAGCAGCGTTGCCAGACGCGGGATCGGCTCGGCGGTTGCCGGTGCAATCTGCATATTAAGTTTGGCGGCAAAGCGCACCACGCGCAGCATGCGTACCGGATCTTCGCGGTAGCGCGTTTCCGGATCGCCAATCAGGCGTACCACGCCCTCCTGCAGATCCTGCAGGCCACCCACATAATCACGGACCGTGAAATCCGCCACGCTGTAGTAGAGGCTGTTGATGGTGAGATCGCGGCGCTGCGCATCGTCTTCGATGCTGCCGAAAATATTGTCGCGCAGCAGCATGCCGTTCTGGCCGCGCTGCGAGCTGTTGCGATCGTCGTCGCTCTCTTCCTGATGATGGCCGCGGAAGGTCGCCACCTCGATCACTTCCGGCCCAAACATCACGTGCGCCAGACGGAAGCGGCGGCCAACCAGACGGCAGTTACGGAACAGTTTGCGCATCTGCTCTGGCGTGGCGTTGGTCGTCACGTCGAAATCTTTCGGCTTTTTACCCAGCAGCAGGTCGCGTACGCCGCCGCCGACCAGGTAAGCTTCAAAGCCCGCTTTATTCAGGCGATAGAGCACCTTAAGGGCGTTTTCGCTGATATCTTTGCGTGAGATGTTATGGTTTTCCCGGGGAATGATGGTCATCTGGTTTTCAGCTTCCACCTCTTCAGGCACCTCCTCGTCACGCTTGAGGACTCTCCGGCAAAAATTAGCGACTCGGGTAAAAATGGGACACCTCGACAGTGACAAAAAATGGGTGGTAATAAAATCAGCGGCTAATCATAGCCTGTTGCGAACCATTTAGGAATGGCGTTGTCATTTCATCCGGCTTCAGCGCGTCATGTAACGGGATCTGCGCCGGTGACCAGTGCGTAACGGCCTGGCTCAGCAGCGACGCCAGCGGGCTATCCTGCCAGCCTTCCGCTACCGGCTGCCCGAGAAAACGCAGCGCCTGCACCAGCAGCGGACGCGGATCGCCTGCGGGCAGGGCAGGGGCGTGGTTCTGCTTGGAGAGTTTATTGCCGTCCGCGGTGATTGCCAGCGGCAGATGCAGGTATGCCGGCGGCGACCAGCCTAACTGCTGATAGAGTGCAATCTGGCGCACCGTCGGGGCGATTAAATCAGCGCCGCGCACAATTTCAGTAACGCCCTGATCATGATCGTCGACCACTACCGCCAGGTTATAGGCGAACAGCCCGTCCCGGCGATGGATAATAAAATCCTCTTCTGCCAGCTGACGATCCGCCAGCAGTTCCCCGCGCAGCCGGTCGGTAAAATGCCAGACCGGCGCATGCTGGCGCAGGCGCAGTGCCGCGTTATCCGGCGGCAGCTGGCGGTCGCGACAGTGACCATCATAATATCCCCCCAGCTGCTGAATACGCCGGCGGCTGCAGGTGCAGAAATAACTCTGGCGGTGTGTCCTTAGCCAGGCCAGCGCCGCCCGATACGCCTCATGCCGTTGCGACTGCCACATGACATCGCCATCCCACTCCAGCCCGTAATGTTCCAGCTGCTGCAGAATGCGCGTGGCTGCACCCGGGACTTCACGCGGCGGATCGATATCTTCAATACGGACCAGCCAGCGGCCCTGCTGCGCGCGCGCGCTGAGGTAACTGCCCAGAGCAGCAATCAGGGAACCAAAATGAAGATCGCCGGAGGGCGAAGGGGCGAAGCGACCGGTACAGGAGGACATAGCAGAGGGGGTCATCAGAAGATACACCGCACGGCGGGGAAGCGTTGCTTTTCCCTGCTGTGCGGTGAGAACAGGCGGATGGACATCAGCCAGCCATCTGCTTCTCGCGGATCTCAGCCAGCGTTTTGCAGTCAATGCAAAGATCGGCAGTCGGACGCGCTTCCAGACGGCGAATACCGATTTCAACACCGCAGGATTCGCAGTAGCCGAAGTCGTCATCTTCCACTTTTTTCAGCGTCTTTTCGATCTTCTTAATCAGCTTACGCTCGCGATCGCGGTTACGCAGTTCCAGGCTGAACTCCTCTTCCTGCGCGGCACGGTCAACCGGATCGGGGAAATTAGCAGCTTCGTCCTGCATGTGTGACACAGTACGGTCTACTTCATCCCTGAGTTGGTTGCGCCAGGCTTCCAGGATCTTGCGGAAGTGACCTAGCTGGGCGTCGTTCATGTACTCTTCGCCCGGTTTCTCCTGATACGGCTCCACACCTGCGATGGCGAGGATACTCAGGGACGATGTTTTACGGTTTTGCCCTTCTTGCATGTTGTTTCTCCTGGATAACACGCACTACCCGTTGCGATTCAGACTGCCCGGCAGGATTGCCGTACGGCTGGCCTGTCTGCTCTGGGTTTATCGATTCCCATCAGGGAAAAAAACAGGCCGCTATAAATAGCAGAAGCAATCAAGGTTGGCAATTATTCCTGAACACACCTTGACAAGCCTGTGAGTAAAAGCGTATTTAGCGCGCCTCCGGCTCCATCCTGACACAGTTTATCGCCACTATTATGACAGCTCAGCGCAGGCTGCCAGCGGCAGCGGCAGCGGCAGCGGTCGTGAGAGCCGCATCTGTTCAGGAGAAAGCGTGGCCTGATACGCGAACACTTCTACGCCACGGCGCTGTGCCTGTACCAGTAGTTCTGCATAGTGCGCGTCGATATGGCGCGCCGGGGAAACGTCCTCAATCCCCGTGTGCAGAACAGCAAACAACAAAACGGCCCGATGACCTTCTGCTGCGATTGCACTGAGTTCGCGCAGATGCTTCTGTCCACGGGCCGTCACCGCATCCGGAAAATAGCCTTTACCATTCTGTAAAAGGGTGACGGATTTGACTTCAATATAGCAGTTTGATCTGCCCTCTGCCTGAAGAAGGAAGTCAATTCGGCTTTTTTCCGTGCCATATTTCACTTCGCTGCGGCAGTGGGTGTAACCGGATAATTCCGGAATACGTTGCTGCTGCAGCGCCTCCTGCACCAGCTGATTAGCGCGTAGCGTATTGACGCAGATCCAGTGGCCCATCTGCGTCTCTGTCAGCTCCCAGCTATGCGGGTATTTGCGCGTCGTGCTGGCTGATGTGGAGTACCACACCGTGTCGCCCGGCGTGGCGCAGCCGGTCATGGCACCGGTGTTAGCGCAGTGGATGGTCAGCAGGGTGCCGTCAGGCGTCACGATGTCAGCCAGAAAGCGCTTGTAGCGTGCTACCAGGCGAGCCGGCCTGAGCGGCGGGGTAAACTGCATTGCGGATCCTCAGACTGAAGTCAGCGGCCAGCGCGCCAGGGTTTTATAGCGCGTACGGCCGCGGGAAAAGAGCGATGAACAGAGGGCGAATCGGGTCGCCTCGGTCTGCCAGTGAAAGCCGCGCGGCGGCAGCGCAATACGCTGCGTGGCGTGACGCAGCAGGGTGACATGCGGATGAAAAGGCTGTGCGCTCTGCACGCAGCCGTGTCGTGCGGCCTGAGCGCGCAGCAGTGCCGCCAGCTGCAGCAGGCCACGCGGCGCGCGCTGACAGCCAAGCCATACTACGCCAGGGCGCGGCCAGTGTCCGGCATCATCCAGGTCAAGCGTAAAAGCGGGCTGGCTGATACGTGCGGCGAGCTGTTGCAGCCGGTTCTGCGTCTCGCCACTCACTTCACCTAAAAACGCCAGCGTCAGGTGCAGGTTGGCTGCTTCAACCGGCGTACCGGCATCAGCGGCAAAATTATCCGCCCGCCACTGCACCAGCTGCTGCTGAAGCGAAGCAGGCAGTTCAAGAGCAAAAAAGAGGCGTTGCGTGGTCATAAGCGTGCTCCGGTAATCTGCGCCGGGTGGTGTACAATGCGCGCCATATTAGCACAGGCAGAGCAGGAGAAGAGCGTGAGTGAATTACCGGTCAGCGAGGTATTGCCTGCACTGCTGACAGCCCTGGAGAGTTCGCCGCAGGTGCTGCTGGCAGCCCCCACCGGCGCAGGGAAATCGACCTGGCTGCCGCTGCAGCTGCTGCAACAGGCATCGCTTTCGGGGCGCATTATTATGCTGGAGCCGCGTCGTCTGGCAGCGCGTAATGTGGCACAGCGGCTGGCGGAGCAGCTCGGCGAGCAGCCGGGTGAAACCGTGGGCTTCCGGCTGCGCGGTGAGAGCTGCGTCGGCGCGCATACCCGGCTTGAGGTGGTCACTGAGGGGATCCTGACGCGTATGCTGCAGCGCGATCCCATGCTGGAGGGCGTAGCGCTGGTGATCCTCGATGAGTTTCACGAGCGCAGTCTGCAGGCCGATCTGGCGCTGGCGCTGTTGCTGGATGTGCAGCAGGGACTGCGCGATGACCTGAAGCTGCTGCTGATGTCTGCCACGCTGGATAATCAGCGTCTGCAGGCACTGCTGCCCGCTGCGCCTGCCATTGTTTCGGCCGGGCGCAGTTATCCGGTAGCGCGCCGCTATGCCAGCCTTAATCCGCAGACGCGTTTTGACGAAGCCGTGGCGCGCGAGGTTGCACAGCTGCTGCGCGAGGAGCATGGCTCGCTGCTGCTGTTTCTGCCAGGCGTGGCGGAGATTGAGCGTGTCAGGCGGGAGCTGAGCGCTCGGGTAGGGGACGACATCGATCTGGCGCCGCTCTACGGCGCGCTGCCGCTGGAGGCGCAGCGGCGCGCCATTCTGCCTGCCGCGACAGGCCGCCGTAAGGTGGTGCTCGCCACGAATATCGCGGAGACCAGCCTGACCATTGAGGGTATCCGTCTGGTGGTCGATAGCGCGCTGGAGCGCGTCGCGCAGTTTGATGCCCGCAGCGGCGTCACCCGGCTGCAAACGCAGCGTATCAGTCAGGCGTCGATGACACAGCGCGCCGGCCGCGCCGGACGGCTTGAGCCGGGTATCTGCCTGCATCTGCTGCCGCAGGAGCAGGCGCTGCGTGCGCCGATGCAGAGCGATGCAGAAATGATCAGCAGCGATCTGGCCGGCCTGCGGCTGGAGCTGCTGCAGTGGGGCTGTAGCGCGGTCACGCAGCTGCAGTGGCTTGACCTGCCGCCGGCACGCAACCTGCAGGCAGCCGATGCGCTGCTGTACCAGCTGGGTGCACTTGACGGCGCCGGACGGCTTAACGCCACCGGCCGGAAAATGGCCCGGCTCGGCAGCGATCCGCGTCTTGCAGCCATCCTCTGTGCCGCAGGTGAAGAGAGCGATGCCATTGCCAGCGCGGCGCTGCTGGTGGCTATTCTCGAAGATCCGCCGCGCGGCGGCAGTGCCGATTTGCGCGACGCGCTGAACCACCCCCAGCCGCAGTGGCAGCGACGGGCGCGGCAGTGGCAGCAGCGTTTGCATGCCACTGACGGACGGGTTGATGCCGACCGCATACCGGCGCTGCTGGCGGCAGGTTTTGCCGATCGCATTGCGCAGCGGCGCGGCGAGAGCGCCCGCTATCAGCTGGCAAACGGTCTGGGCGCCATGCTGGATGAGGATCATGGCCTCAGTCGTTATCCTGCGCTGATTGCGCCCGCACTGCTGCAGGGAGCCGGTGCGGCGGAGGCACGGATGCTGCTGACGCTGCCGGTGGATCTGGCGGCGTTGCGTGTCGCGCTGCCGCAGCTCGTTACCCGCCGGGTGGACGTGGAGTGGGATGAGGAGAGGGGCACGCTGCGCGCCTGGAAGCGCGAACTGCTGGGCGCGCTGGTGCTCAGCGCGCAGCCGCAGGCGCGACCAGAGCCGGACATTCTGCATCCCGCCATGCTGCGCTGGATACGCGAAAAGGGCCTGTCTGTACTGGGCTGGACACCGGAAGCGGAGCAGCTGCGCCTGCGCCTGCAGTGCGCGAAACAGTGGCTGCCGGAAGAGCAGTGGCCACCGCTGGACGATATGGCATTGCTTGATACACTGGAAAGCTGGTTACTGCCTGAGATAACGGGCGTGCGCGATTTGAAAGGGCTGCAGGGCATCAGCCTCAGCCGGGCATTATTACATTTGCTGACATGGTCGCAACGTCAGCGGCTGGATAGTGCGTTGCCAACTCACTACACTGTGCCGACCGGAAGCCGCCTGCCGATCCGCTATCATGCAGAGAACCCGCCCGCGCTGGCCGTTCGCCTGCAGGAGATGTTTGGCGAGGCGCAGAATCCGGCTATCGCCGACGGCCGCGTACCGCTGGTGCTGGAGCTACTGTCACCGGCGCATCGTCCGCTGCAGATCACCCGCGATCTGGCGGCGTTCTGGCGCGGGGCGTATCCCGAGGTGCAGAAAGAGATGAAAGGGCGCTATCCCAAACACCCATGGCCGGACGATCCGGCCAGCGCCCTGCCAACAAGGCGCACCAAAAAGTTTTCCCCGTAATCCTGTGGATCGAATTCAGAGGGTTCTGCCATGCGCCGCGGGAGAAAGCAGTTAGAGTAACGGCCGCAGCCACCGCTATGCCTGGAGAGAAAAGAGTATGTCTGGGAACGATCGCGAACCTATTGGGCGCAAAGGAAAAGCGCCAAAGCCGCCGCGCACGACCGCGCGGCGCGGTACCCGCAAAGAGCCTGATGGTCACATCGGGCAAACTGATATTGATGATGATTATGAGGAGAGCGCTCCGGTGCCACCGAAAAGTAAAGGAAGAGGGAAAGGTCCGCAGCGCGGCAAACGCCGCTGGTTAGGCTGGCTGATCAAGCTCTTCCTGATCGTTGTTGTCGTGATGGCGGCCTGGGGTGTCTATCTCGACTCCGAGATCCGCAGCCGTATTGATGGCAAAGTCTGGCAGCTGCCTGCCGCCGTCTACGGACGCATGGTCAGCCTTGAGCCTGGCATGGCCTATGATAAGAAAGAGATGATTGCGCTGCTGGAAGGCACGCAGTATCGCGAAGTGTCGCGCATTACGCGTCCGGGTGAGTTCAGCGTCAAAGGTAACACCATCGATCTGCTGCGCCGGCCGTTTGATTTTCCGGACAGTAAAGAGGGACAGATTAACGCGCGTCTGACCTTCAGTAATGATGAGCTGTCCGGCATTAAAAATCTCGATACCGGACGCGACTTCGGCTTCTTCCGTCTCGATCCGCGCCTGATCACCATGCTGCAGTCGCCTAACGGCGAACAGCGTCTGTTTGTGCCGCGTGCCGGCTTCCCGGATCTGCTGGTTGATACGCTGATCGCGACCGAAGATCGTCACTTCTATGAGCATGACGGGATCAGCCCTTACTCAATTGGCCGTGCGTTTCTCGCCAACATCACCGCCGGAAAAGCGGTGCAGGGCGGCAGTACGCTGACGCAGCAGCTGGTAAAAAACCTGTTCCTGACCAATGAGCGTTCACTATGGCGTAAAGCGCGCGAAGCCTATATGGCAGTGATCATGGATGCGCGTTACAGCAAAGATCGCATCCTTGAGCTTTATCTCAATGAGGTCTATCTCGGCCAGGCCGGTAACGATCAGATCCGCGGCTTCCCGCTGGCCAGCCTCTACTATTTCGGGCGTCCGGTTGATGAGCTCAGCCTCGATCAGCAGGCGATGCTGGTAGGAATGGTAAAAGGAGCCTCGCTCTACAACCCGTGGCGTAATCCAAAGCTGGCACTGGAGCGACGTAATCTGGTGCTGCGTCTGTTACAGCAGCAGCAGGTGATCGATCAGGAGCTGTATGACATGCTCTCGGCGCGTCCGCTGGGCGTCCAGCCGAAAGGTGGCGTGATCACCCCGCAGCCCGCCTTTATGCAGATGGTGCGTAATGAACTGCAGGCGAAGCTGGGCGATAAGGTAAAAGATCTCTCGGGCGTGAAAATTTTCACTACGCTCGATCCGGTTTCACAGGACGCGGCGGAAAAGGCGGTAGAAGAGGGTATTCCGACGCTGAAAAAACAGCGCGGGCTGAAAGATCTGGAAACCGCTATGGTAGTGGTCGACCGTTTCAGCGGTGAAGTACGTGCCATGGTGGGCGGTTCCGATCCGCAGTTTGCCGGCTATAACCGTGCGCTGCAGGCGCGCCGCTCTATTGGCTCGCTGGCCAAACCGGCTACCTATCTTACCGCACTGAGTCAGCCTAACAGCTACCGGCTGAACAGCTGGATCGCGGATGAACCGATTGCGCTGAAGCAGCCTAACGGCAGCGTCTGGAAGCCGATGAACGACGATCGTCGTTTCAGCGGCAAAGTAATGCTGGTGGATGCGCTGACTAACTCCATGAACGTACCAACCGTTAATCTCGGTATGACGCTGGGACTGGATGCGGTAGTGGATACCTGGAATAAACTGGGGGTATCGAAAGATCAGCTGCACCCGGTGCCGGCGATGCTGCTGGGGGCGCTGAACCTGACGCCGGTGGAAGTGGCGCAGGCGTTCCAGTCAATCGCCAGCGGCGGCAACCGCGCTGATCTGTCAGCGGTGCGTTCGGTGATTGCCGAAGATGGCTCGGTGCTGTTCCAGAGCTTCCCGCAGGCACAGCGCGTGGAGCCTGCTCAGGCGGCCTATCTGACGCTTTATACCATGCAGCAGGTGGCGGAACGCGGTACCGCGCATGCGCTGGGCGCGCGCTATCCTAAAGCACATCTGGCGGGCAAAACCGGCACCACCAACGATCTGATCGACAGCTGGTTTGCCGGTGTTGATGGCAAAGAAGTGGCGATTACCTGGGTCGGACGTGATAACAACCAGACGTCGAAACTTTATGGCTCCAGCGGCGCAATGCAGATCTACCGTCGCTATCTCGATAATCAGGCACCGATGCCGCTGGTGCTGACGCCACCGGAAGATATCACGCAGATGAACGTTGATTCGGCAGGTAATTTCGTATGCGGATCCGGCAGCAGCACCTGGCGTTCACTGCCTGTCTGGACGCTGGATCCGGCCGCGCTCTGCCAGCAACAGATGGAGCAGCAGCAGGTGTTCCAGCAGCAGCAACAGCAGCTTGAGCAGCAACAGCAACAGCAGCCTCAGCAGCAGAATGAACAGAAGGATTCTGACGGCGTGGCGGGCTGGATCAAAGATATGTTCGGCAGTAAATAAGTCATCTCTTCATACAGGGCGCTCCGGCGCCCTTTTTTTGTCTCTGATTTTTATCCGCGATCAAAAATTGCTGCAATCGGGCAGCGATCGGGCCGTTAGCGCAGATTACATCTTGCAGATCGCGCGCAGCTTCGCCTAGAATCTTTGCGTCTGATAATCATTATCGTTTTCATTCGCCCGCATTGTTCATCTGTTGAGAGACTCCTTCATGAGTGCGCGAACTACTTTTTTCCGGCCGGTGCTGACGCCTCGTCGCCCGCTGGCTTTATTCATTGCGTTAACACTGGGTACGCTGAGCGCGCAGGCGCTGGCAGAAGAGACTGTTGTTGTCACCGCTGCCGATACCGGCGCGGTGGCGCAGGAGAGCGCCTGGGGCCCGGCCCCGACCATTGCGGCGAAGCAGAGCGCCACCGGCACCAAAACCGATACGCCGATTGAGAAAAACCCGCAGTCGGTTTCGGTTGTGACGCAGGAAGAGATGGCGATGCATGCCGTCACCAGCGTTAAAGGGGCATTCAACTATACCCCTGGCGTACTGACCGGTAACCGCGGCAGTTCTGACGTGATTGACGCACTCTCGATTCGTGGCTTCAGCGAAACCAATACCAATCAGTATCTGGATGGCCTGAAACTGCAGGGCGACAACTACTCAGAATTCGCCCTCGATCCCTACTTCCTGGAGCGTGCGGAGCTGCTGCGCGGCCCGGTATCGGTGCTCTATGGAAAAAGTAATCCGGGCGGCGTGGTGGCGCTGGTCAGCAAGCGTCCTACGCAGGAGACGCTGCGTGAAGTGCAGTTTCAGATGGGCAATGACAATCTGTTCTCAACCGGCTTCGATTTTGGCGGTGCGCTCGATGACGCAGGCGTCTACAGCTATCGTCTGACCGGTCTCGCACGCAGCGCGGATGCGCAGCAGGCACGTAATAAAGAGAAGCGCTACACCATTGCGCCTTCGTTCAGCTGGCGTCCGGACGAAAATACGCGTTTTGACCTGCTGACTTACTTCCAGAATGAACCGGAAACCGGCTATTACGGCTGGCTGCCGCACGAAGGCACGGTGGTGGGCATCACCCGCCCGGACGGCAGCAGTTACAAGCAGCCGACCGATTTTGATGAAGGCGAAGACAGCAACAAGATTTCGCGCAACACCAAAATGGTCGGGTACAGCGTTGAGCATAGCTTCAGCGATACCTGGACGGTACGGCAGAACCTGCGCTATGCCGAACTGCGTACGGATTACCGCAGCATTTATGGCAACGGTTATCTGCCCGATACACAGCAGATTACCCGTGGCTCCGCTGTTTCTCATGAGCAGCTCAATGAGTTTGCTGTAGATAACCAGGCGCAGGCAAAATTTGTCACCGGGCAAGTGGATCACACCGTGCTGCTGGGTGTTGATTATCAGCAGATGCGCAATGATATTGATGCGCAGTTTGGCGCTGCCACCACCCTCAGTGCAACGAATCCTCAATATGGTAATGACGCAGTTATTCCCTTCGATTCACCCTATCAGCACCTCAATAAACAGCGTCAGACCGGGCTGTATGCGCAGGACCAGTTGGAGTGGAATCGCTGGGTGCTGACGCTGGGCGGGCGTTACGATTACGCCATGACTTCAGTACAGGATCGCGTTGGGGGCACCACCAGTCGGCAGAACGATCAGGCCTTTACCTGGCGCGGCGGCCTTAACTATATCTTTGACAACGGTATTGCTCCCTACTTTAGCTACAGCGAAGCATTTATTCCCAATGCCGGTTCAACATTTGAAGCAGAGGCGTTCGATCCATCCCGTGCAAAACAGTATGAAGCTGGCGTGAAATATGTGCCGAAAGATCGTCCGGTGGTGATCACCGGTGCGCTCTATCAGCTGACCAAAACGAAAAACCTGACGGCAGATCCGGATACGCAGAACCATCCGTTTGCCAGCGTGCAAAGCGGTGAGATCCGTTCGCGCGGCGTGGAGCTGGAGGCAAAAGCAGCGCTCAGCGCCAGCGTGAATATGACGGCTTCCTACACCTATACCAATGCGAAATACACGGAGGATACGCTGCTGCAGGATCGCACGCCGGTGGGTGTACCAAAACATATGGCCTCGCTGTGGGGAGATTACACTTTCCATGACACCGCACTCTCCGGTGTAACGCTGGGTGCCGGCTTACGCTACGTAGGTGAAAGTAAAAGCCTGTACGCCAGCGGTAGCCGGGTAAACCAGAACTTTAATGTTGCCAGCTACACCACGGTAGACGCCGCGCTGAAGTACGATCTGGGTCGCTTCGGCCTGCCGGGTTCGACTGTGGGCGTCAACGTCAACAACCTGTTCAATCGTGACTACGTGGCCAGCTGCTACCGCGACTACGCCTGCTACTGGGGCGCTGAGCGCCGTATCGTTGGCACCGCCACCTTCCGTTTCTGAAACTGATATCCGGGCGCGCTGCGCCCGTTAGCCAGGGAGTACCATGCTGCATCCGGACTACGCCGAAACCACTTTTGCGCTGGAGAATGCCAGCTTTCACGTGCCGGGGCGTACGCTGCTGCAGCCGCTGTCGCTCACGTTTACACCGGGGAAAGTCACCGCACTGATTGGCCATAACGGCTCGGGAAAATCGACCCTGCTGAAAATGCTGGGGCGTCACCATGCTGCGACGGCAGGAGAAGTGCTGCTGAACGGCGAACCGGTGGCGCACTGGAACAGCAAAGCGTTTGCGCGTCAGGTTGCTTATCTGCCCCAGCAGCTGCCCGCAGCCGAAGGCATGATGGTGCGTGAACTCACCGCAATGGGGCGATACCCGTGGCACGGTGCGCTGGGACGTTACGGTGCGGAAGATCGCAACCGGGTGGAAGAAGCGATTGCGCTGGTGGGGCTGAAACCCTTTGCCGGCCGCCTGGTGGATAGCCTTTCCGGCGGCGAGCGTCAGCGCGCCTGGCTGGCGATGATGGTGGCGCAGAACAGCCGCTGTCTGCTGCTGGATGAGCCGACGTCGGCGCTGGACATTGCGCATCAGGTTGAGGTGCTGGCACTGATCCAGCGGCTGAGCCGCGAACGCGGACTCACCGTGATTGCCGTCCTGCACGATATCAACATGGCGGCGCGCTACTGCGACCGGCTGGTAGCGCTGCGTCAGGGCGAGGTTATTGCCGAAGGCGAGCCGGAGGCAATCATGCAGGCTGACGTGCTGGGCACTATCTATGGCATTCCGATGGGCATACTGCCGCACCCGCAGGGCGGCGCACCCGTCAGTTTTGTTTGCTGAGGAGCAGGGATGATCTCACTGACCCGTCGTCGTCTGCTGACGGCGCTGGCGCTTTCACCGTTAATGCAGTGCGCGCCGCTGCCTGCTGCCGTGCCGGATCGTTCACGCATTCTGGCGCTGGAGTGGCTCTCTGCTGAACTGCTGATGGCGCTGGGTGTGGCGCCGCTCGGCGTGGCCGACGTGCATAACTACAACATCTGGGTTGGCGAGCCGCCGCTGCCCGCCAGCACGATTGATATCGGGCTGCGTGGTGAACCTAATCTGGAGCTGATGACGCAGCTGGAGCCCTCGCTGATTCTGTACTATAGCGGCTTTGGTCCGACAGCAGAAACGCTGCAGCACATCGCCCCGACGCTGGGTTTTTCGCTTCACAGCGGTGACGGTAAACCGTTCAGCGCCGCACAACGCTCGCTGCGGCAGCTGGGTGCGCGCATTGGCCGCGAAGCGCAGGCGGAGCAGCATCTGCAGGAGACAGAACAGCAGCTGGCGGCAGCAAGGACGCGCCTGCAGCGATGGGCCGGACGCCCGATCCTGCTGATGTCGCTGCTCGACAGCCGGCACGCTATTGTCTTCGGACAAAACAGCCTGTTTCTTGATGTGATGCAGCGGCTCGGCCTTACCAGCGCCTGGCAGGGAGAAACCAGCTACTGGGGCAGCGCGGTGATTGGCCTGGAGCGGCTGGCAGAGGTGGGCAACGTTGAAGTGCTCTGCTTTGACCACGATAATCAACGCGATATGCAGCAGGTGACCCGCACCGCGCTGTGGCAGGCGCTGCCGTTTGTACGCGCGGGCCGCTTCCGGCGCGTACCGGCCGTATGGTATTACGGCGCCACGCTGGCCGCCCTGCGTTTTGTACGCGTGCTGGAAAGCGCGCTGGAGTCCCGCTAATGCGTATCTCTCTGTTTCCCGCGGCGCTGCTGAGCGCGCTGTTTGCTGTCGCACTGCTGCTGACGGGTATCAACCTGCAGCACACGCTGCCGCTGGCGCAGTGGCCGCAGGCGCTTTTCACGCCCGATACCGATGCAATTCACCAGATGGTATTTCACTACAGTCTGCTGCCGCGTCTGGCACTGGCGCTGCTGCTCGGTGCCGGACTGGGGCTGGCGGGCCTGCTGTTTCAGCAGGTGCTGCGTAATCCGCTGGCAGAGCCTGCCACGCTCGGCATCTCTTCCGGCGCCCAGCTGGGCATTACCGTTGCCACGCTGTGGCAGCTGCCGGGTGGTGAGCTTACGCAGCAGTTTGCCGCGACAGGCGGGGCGCTGCTGGTCGGCGTGCTGGTGTTTGGCGTGGCGTGGGGCAGACGGCTTTCACCGGTGACGCTGATCCTTGCCGGGCTGGTTCTGAGCCTGTACGCCGGCGCGGTTAATCAGGTCTTTGCCATTTTTAATCACGATCAGCTGCAGAATATGTTCCTCTGGAGTACCGGGGCGCTTAATCAGCTGGACGGGCACAACGTGGCGCTGCTCTGGCCCCGGCTGCTGCTGGCGTTTGTGCTGACGCTGGCGCTGCTGCGTCCGCTGACGCTGATGGGACTGGATGACAGCGTGGCAAAAAATCTTGGCCTGTCGCTTTCCGTCGCGCGCGTTGCCGCGCTTGCGCTGGCAATTCTGCTCAGCGCGCAGCTGGTGAACATTGCCGGCATTATCGGTTTTATCGGCCTGTTTGCGCCGCTGCTGGCAAAAATGCTGGGCGCGCGGCGGCTGCTCAGCCGCATTCTGCTGGCTCCGCTGATTGGCGCCCTGCTGCTGTGGCTGGCCGATCAGTCGGTGCAGTTGCTCACGGTGTACTGGCGTGAGATTTCGACCGGGACGGCGACGGCGCTGACCGGCGTGCTGCTGCTGCTGTGGCTGCTGCCGCGACTGCGTGCCGGGTCTCAGCCGCCGGAAATGAACAGCGGCGATCGGGTGCCGGCCGAGCGTCAGCGTGTCCTGCACTGGGTGCTGACGGGGCTGGCCGTGCTGCTGCTGCTGACGATTGCGGGGATCAGTTTTGGTCGTAACGCCACAGGCTGGGCATGGGTCAGCGGTGACATGCTGCAGCAGCTGCTGCCGTGGCGCGCGCCGCGCGTGCTGGCGGCGCTGGCGGTGGGGTTGATGCTGGGCGTGGCGGGCACGCTGATCCAGCGTCTGACCGGCAACCCGATGGCCAGTCCGGAAGTGCTGGGTATCAGCTCCGGGGCGGCATGCGGCGTCGTGCTGATGCTGTTTTTTGTGCCAGGCGATGCGCTGGCGTGGCTGCTGCCGGCAGGGATAGCCGGAGGCGCATTAACGCTCGGCGTGATTATGCTGGTTGCCAGCCGGGGGGGCTTTTCACCGCAGCGTATGCTGCTCGCAGGGATGGCGCTGAACAGCGCGTTTGCGACGCTGCTGATGCTGCTGATGGCGAGTGGCGATCCGCGCATGGCGGGGCTGCTGAGCTGGGTCTCGGGCTCCACCTATAACATTACGCTGCCGCAGGCGCTGCAGAGTGCGGCTATCGCTCTGGTGCTGGTTGCGCTGGCGCCCCTGGCAAGCCGCTGGCTGACGCTGCTGCCGCTCGGCAGCGCAACCGCCCGTTCAGCGGGGATGTCGCTGACTGCCTCAAGGCTGCTGCTGCTGCTGCTGGCGGCCGCACTGACCGCTGCCGCAACGCTGACGGTGGGACCGCTGAGCTTTATCGGGCTGATGGCGCCGCATATTGTGCGGATGCTCGGCTTCCGGCGCGCGCTGCCGCAGATGATGATGGCTGGCGTGATCGGCGCCGGGCTGATGCTGGTCGCTGACTGGTGCGGCCGGATGCTGGCGTTTCCGGATCAGATCCCGGCAGGGCTGATGGCAACCTTCTTTGGCGCCCCCTATTTTATCTGGCTGCTGCGCCGGGCGTGATGTAAAAAAGGTGCGCCGCGGCGCACCTTTTTGTTATGGCCTGTCAGGGCAGAGCAGGGCGCTCTTCAGAGCAACCCGGCATTACAGCTGCGCAAAGCAGCGCCGTGCCGCAGCAACGGTGCGCTCAATATCTTCCGGCGTATGCGCCAGCGACATAAAGCCCGCCTCATAAGCGGATGGGGCCAGGTAAATCCCCTCATCCAGCATCAGATGGAAGAAGCGCTTAAAACGCTCTGTGTCACAGCGGGTCACATCTGCGTAGCAGGTTACGCTGGCAGCATCGGTAAAGAACAGACCAAACATGCCGCCCACGTGGTTAACCACCAGCGGAATATTTTCTGCCTGTGCGGCAGCCAGCAGGCCTTCAGCCAGCTGGGTGGTGCGTTCGGTCAGCGTGGCGTGCGTGCCTGGCTGGGCGATCTGTGTCAGGCAGGCGAAGCCGGCTGCCATCGCAATCGGGTTACCTGACAGCGTGCCCGCCTGGTAGACCGGGCCGGTGGGTGCCAGCGCGTCCATCACGTCACGGCGGCCACCAAATGCGCCGACCGGCATGCCGCCGCCGATGATTTTACCGAGACAGGTCAGGTCAGGCGTCACGTTGTAGTAGGCCTGGGCGCCGCCCAGCGCCACGCGGAAACCGGTCATTACCTCATCGATAATCAGCAGGGCGCCAAATTCATCGCACAGCGCGCGCAGGCCCGGCAGGAAATCAGGCTGTGGCGGAATACAGTTCATGTTGCCGGCGACCGGTTCCACAATAATACAGGCGATATCGTCCGGATACTGTTCAAACGCCGCGCGCACGGAGGCGAGATCGTTATAGGTGCAGGTCAGGGTATGGCGGGCAAAATCAGCCGGCACGCCAGGAGAGTTCGGCTGACCCAGCGTCAGCGCACCGGAACCCGCTTTAACCAGCAGGCAGTCGGCATGGCCGTGGTAGCAGCCTTCAAATTTAATAATTTTGTCGCGATGGGTGAAGCCGCGTGCCAGACGGATGGCGCTCATGGTCGCTTCCGTACCGGAGTTCACCATACGCACCATATCCATGCTCGGTACCAGCTCGCACACCAGCTCCGCCATTTTTACTTCCATTTCCGTCGGCGCACCAAAGCTCAGGCCACGCGCAGCAGCCTCAATGACCGCATTGCGAATGGTCGCGTTGTTGTGACCCAGTACCATCGGGCCCCATGAACCGACATAGTCGATATAGGCTTTACCATCTGCGTCATATAAAAAGGCACCGTCGGCGCGTTCAATAAACAGCGGTACGCCGCCAACACCGGTAAACGCGCGCACCGGGGAGTTCACGCCGCCGGGAATAAGACGTTGCGCTTCGGTGTACAGATTTTCTGACTTACTCATGGTTCGGCTCCAGCTGTTTGGAAAAAATCTTCCCGCCATTCTACGGGAAGATGCCGCGACGGTGAACCGTCACGCGGCGCGCAGCGGGGGCCTCGCGCACTCAGGGTTTAAACTGTAGTTCATTTCAGGGGCACACAGTGTCAAGGGCGCTACTTGATTGCACCGGGCGGCTGGCAGATAATAGCGTGATTAAGGTTGTTTTCTGACCTGGACGTTTACCCGGAGTAAAACATGAGTGATGACGTAGCAGCGCTGCCTTTGCAGTTTACCGATGCAGCAGCCAACAAAGTAAAAAATCTGATTGCGGATGAAGAGAATCCGGCGCTGAAACTGCGCGTCTATATCACCGGCGGCGGTTGCAGTGGCTTCCAGTACGGTTTTACCTTTGATGACCAGATGAACGATGGCGATATGACCATCGAAAAGCAGGGCGTATCGCTGGTAGTGGATCCGATGAGCCTGCAGTACCTGGTGGGCGGATCGGTGGACTACACCGAAGGTCTGGAAGGTTCGCGCTTTATTGTTACCAACCCCAATGCTAAAACCACCTGCGGCTGTGGCTCCTCTTTCAGCATCTGATGCCGATCTGGCTGCCGTTCCGGCAGCCAGTCCTACCACTCAATAGTGACTAATTGTGTTGTGTCGTGCCGGCGCGCATCGCCGGTGAGCGTCTGCCGGGAAATACGCGGCTGAGCGCCGCTGCCGCCGCCGCAGTCAGCGGCGGGCAGCCCGGGTGCACCGGCGGATGAGACAGTGCAGCGTGACACGATAGTCAGCGACACCGCAATCGAGCCGGTGGTGCCTGCCGCCATGGCGGACGCAGCGCCCGCCAGCATGATGGCCAGCAGCACAGCTCGGGTCATGATTAATTCCTGGTGTAGTCAAAAGCGCGTTGCGCTAAAAGGGCACAGAGCTTACGTGGCTGCCGTGCCTGCTTTCTTAATTGTCGACAAATACCGGCTGAACTTTATGCGTTTACGCTTATTTTTTTACCGGATGCAGAACAGAGCAGAGCTGCTGCGCCGCCAGCAGCAGGCGCGGACCGGGACGGCTCAGCCAGTCAGGGTTGATGGCAATCACAGGTACGTTAAGCTGCGGCTGCCAGAACCGGAGGACGCTGGCGGCCTGAGCGGTATCACCGCCGATAACAATCGCCTGCGGCTGCCGTGTCAGCACCTGTTCCCGACTGACCTGCGGCCAGCTTACCCTGCTGTCGGCAAAAATATTCTGCCCGCCGCACAGCGTAACGATCTCATTTTGCAGCGTATTTCGTGAAGCGGTAAACAAAGGCTGTTGCCCGAACTGCAGAAACAGCGCCACCGGGTCAGCGTGCCGGTAGCGCTGGCGCAATGCCGCCGCCTGTGCCCGCAGCGCCTGCGCCGCTGAAACAGCCTGTTCCGGCTGCGGGCTCCAGCGCGCCAGCGACTGCACGGCATCAATCATCTCATCCAGGCTTTGTGGATCAATCCATATCACATTGACGCCAGCATGCTGCAGCTGCTCAATCTGACGGGCCGGATTACCGCCACGCCACGCCAGTACCACGTCCGGTTTCAGTTGCAGCACCTTCTCAATCCCGATGCCCTGCCAGTTCGCCACCTGTGGCAGCGTCCGGGCAGCGGATGGATAGTCGGACCAGGCGCTGACCGCCACCGGCGTGATACCGGCGGCAAAGGCCATTTCTGTAAGATGCGGAGCGAGGGTAATAACGCGCGGAGCAGCAAAAACCAGGCCGCTGCAGAGCAGCAGCAGCCCGGTGAACAGCCACTTAGCCATGCGTCAGCCGGGCCAGCAGGCGTTCTGTCATCAGGGAGGATTGTCGGGCTGCCACGCTGAGAAACTCATCAAAACTCAGGTGGGATGTTTTATCGGCCACGTCAGAGATCGCGCGTACCACCACAAACGGTACGTTAAACTGATGACAGACATGGCCAATGGCGGTGGCTTCCATCTCCACGGCGATCGCCTGCGGGAACAGCGAGCGGATGCGGGCTAAAGGTTCTGCACCGTTGATAAACGCGTCACCGCTGACCACCAGCCCGCGCACGGCGTTCAGCTGCAGCTCGCTGATCGTCTGCTCTGCGGCCGTAACCAGCTGGCTGTCCGCTACAAACGCTTCCGGGCAGCCTGCCATCTGGCCCGGCACATAGCCAAAAGCCGTGACGTCGGCATCGTGGTAGCGAACTTCATCGGATACCACGATATCCCCGACCTGCAGCGTCGGCGCAAGGCCGCCCGCGGAGCCGGTATTGATCACCAGATCGGGTTTGCAGAGCTGCAGCAGCAGGGTTGTGCCCAGCGCGGCAGCCGTTTTCCCGATTCCTGATTTCAGCAGGGCAACCTCAACGCCATTCAGGGTACCGGTATAGATCTCACAGCCGGCCAGCTTCAGCGTCTGACGGTTTTCAATTTTGTCACGCAGCAGAGTAACTTCCTGCTCCATCGCGCCAATAATGCCTGCTTTCATAAAGAATCTCGCTGTGTTTATAGATGTTTAAGAGGAAACTGAGGCATAGTCTATCATGGCTTCAAAGCGATGAATTCACCAAAAAGAGGGCCCGCTATGGTGGCGATTAATTTCAGGAAGAAGATCGGTTTCACGCGCCCTTATACCAGCCGTAAAGCGCCGGAAGGTGAATACGCGATTACCCGCCATTTTGAGAGCGATCGCGGCCGGATTATTAACTCCGCCGCTATCCGCCGGCTGCAGCAGAAAACCCAGGTATTTCCGCTGGAGCGTAACGCAGCGGTGCGCTCGCGGCTGACCCATTCGCTGGAAGTCCAGCAGACCGGGCGTTACATCACCAAAGAGATCCTGCATACCCTGAAAACGCAGGGCGGCGGGCTGGAGCTGTATGGCCTGGACGGTTTTGAAGGCGCTGCGGAGACGCTGGTCGAGATGGCCTGTCTGCTGCATGACGTCGGCAACCCGCCGTTTGGTCATTTTGGCGAAGCGGCGATTAATGACTGGTTTGAAGATAATCTGCCGGCAGAACTGGTCGATCCGCTGGTTGCCGGCGTGGCCAGCGACGAGCAGCAGGCTGACTTTAGCGAACTGAATGCAATGATTCGTCAGGATCTGTGCAATTTTGAGGGGAATGCGCAGGCGATTCGGCTGGTCCATACGCTGCTGCAGCTTAACCTCAGCTATGCACAGGTCGCCTGCATTCTGAAATATACCGCGCCTGCCTGGTGGCAGGGGGAGAAGCCGGCTGAATTCAGCGTATTGATGAAAAAACCCGGCTTTTATCTCTCTGAACGGGAATATATTGCAGAGCTGCGCGCCGCCACCGATCTGGCAGAACATCATCGCTACCCGCTGACCTGGATAATGGAGGCGGCTGATGATATTTCATACTGTATTGCCGATCTGGATGACGCCGTTGAAAAAGCGATATTTACCGTGGATACGCTCTATCACGCGCTGGTCAAAGCCTGGGGGCCGCTTATTCCCGGTGATGCATTTAGCCGCACCATTGGTGAAGCCTGGAAAGAGGCGAATCAGAAAAAACGGCGCAGCATCAGCGACCAGTTTTTTATGTCACTGCGCGTCAATGTGCAGAATCTGCTGGTGGGTCACGCCGTGCGGCGCTTTGTTGATAACCTGCCGGCAATTTTTGCCGGCAATTTCAATCACGCCCTGCTGGAAGATGACGGTGATGAAGGGCGCCTGCTGAAGCTGTTTAAAACCGTGGCGCGCCAGCAGGTATTCAATCATCCTGAGGTAGAGCAGCTGGAGCTGCAGGGCTACCGGGTAATTAAAGGTCTGCTGGAAATCTATCAGTCGCTGATGCAGCTCGATTATGAGCAATTTACTACGTTAATGAATGACGATTATCTGGCGGGTCATCCTATTGAAACGCGCCTGTTTCATAAACTTTCCGGCAAACACCGAAAAGCATATCAGCAGCAGATGCGTGCGCGCATTGTAGAACATAAATATCAGCGGCTGTTGTGGGAGCGCTATTATCGCTTTCGTCTTATTCAGGATTATATCAGCGGCATGACAGATAATTACGCATGGGATGAATATCGCCGGATGATGGCAGTAGAATAGGGCCAGTTTTGTAAAGATGACGCATAAATATTTACCTTTAGGCAAAACTTTATCGTCTTTTTTGCGTATAAAATTTATCTCCGTTATGACGGCCACAGCAATGGTCAGGCTGCAACTTTCAGAGAGAAAAAACGAATGAAAAAAAACAGATTGATGCTGAGTGCGCTGGCACTGAGTCTGAGTATGGCGTGCGCGCCTGCTGCAGTGTTTGCCGCTGAGACGGCTTCCTCCTCCAGTCAGCAGCTGCCAAGCCTGGCACCCATGCTGGAAAAAGTGATGCCTTCCGTGGTGAGCATCAACGTTGAGGGCAGTACGGCGGTAAACACCCCGCGTATGCCGCAGCAGTTCCAGCAGTTCTTTGGCGATAATTCACCGTTCTGTCAGGATGGATCCCCGTTTCAGGGATCGCCGCTCTGCCAGGGCGGCGGTGCAGATGAGGGCGCACCCGGCAATGCACCAAAACAGCCATTCCGCGCGCTGGGTTCCGGCGTCATTATTAACGCTGAAAAAGGCTACGTGGTTACCAATAACCACGTAGTGGATAACGCCACAAAAATTCAGGTTCAGCTCAGCGATGGTCGCCGCTATGAAGCTAAAATCATCGGTAAAGATCCGCAGTCTGATATTGCCCTGATCCAGCTGCAGGATGCTAAAAACCTGACCGCCATTAAAATGGCCGATTCCGATACGCTGCGGGTAGGCGACTACACCGTTGCCATTGGCAATCCCTATGGGCTGGGTGAAACCGTGACCTCCGGCATTGTCTCTGCGCTGGGACGCAGCGGCCTGAATGTGGAAAATTATGAAAACTTCATTCAGACCGACGCCGCCATTAACCGCGGTAACTCGGGCGGCGCGCTGGTTAATCTGAACGGCGAGCTGATTGGTATTAACACGGCTATTCTGGCACCGGATGGCGGTAACATCGGTATCGGCTTTGCTATTCCCAGCTCGATGGTCAAAAACCTGACGGCGCAGATGGTGGAGTTTGGTCAGGTAAAACGCGGTGAGCTGGGGATCCTTGGTACCGAGCTGAACTCAGAACTGGCGAAAGCGATGAAGGTTGATGCCCAGCGCGGCGCCTTTGTCAGCCAGGTACTGCCAGGTTCTGCGGCGGCAAAAGCAGGCGTAAAAGCCGGCGACGTGGTGGTTTCACTGAATGGCAAGCCGCTGAGCAGCTTTGCTGCCCTGCGTGCCGAAGTGGGCTCGCTGCCGACGGGCACCAAACTGCAGCTGGGTCTGCTGCGCGAGGGTAAATCTCAGAGCGTGACAGTTGAGCTGCAGCAGAGTACCAAAGACAAAGTACAGTCGGCGACCATTTACACCGGTATTGAAGGCGCCGATCTCAGTAATGTGGAGAGCAATGGCCATAAAGGCGTGCGCGTTGACAGCGTGAAAGCAGGCAGCGCGGCCGCGCGTATCGGCCTGAAGAAAGGTGACATCATCCTCGGGGTTAACCAGCAGGCGATCAGCAACCTGGGCGAACTGCGTAAAATCCTCGACACGAAACCGCCTGTACTGGCGCTCAACATTCTGCGCGGCGACGCGTCGCTTTATCTACTGATGCAGTAATTCCCGGTGCATAAACAGGGCGGGCTGCGGCTCGCCTTTTTTCTTTTGTGCGCCCGGTAACATTTCCCGCAATCTCTTCGCCACTATGTGCAATTGCACAATGTCAGCAGCCATCAGGATGCGTATTCTGTCGGTTTGCCTCTTGCTCAGGAAGTGATCCATGGCAACTTCTCATCTTGATGCGCGTCTGGCGCAGGATATCGTTGCGCGCACCATGAAAATTATCGACAGCAATGTCAATGTGATGGACGCGCGCGGGCGCATCATCGGCAGCGGCGACCGTGAACGTATCGGCGAGCTGCATGAGGGCGCGCTGCTGGTACTGTCGCAGGGCAGGGTAGTGGATATCGATGAAGCGGTAGCCAAGCATCTGCACGGCGTGCGGCCTGGCATCAACCTGCCGTTGCGTATTGAAGGCAGTATTGTGGGTGTTATCGGGCTGACCGGGGAACCTGCTGCCCTGCGGCACTATGGTGAACTGGTCTGCATGACGGCAGAGATGATGCTGGAGCAGGCGCGGCTGCTGCATTTGCTGGCGCAGGATAGCCGCCTGCGTGAAGAGCTGGTGCTCAACCTGATCCGCAGTGACACGCTCTCGCCAACCCTGAACGAATGGGCGCAGCGGCTGGGCATCGATCTTAACCAGCCACGCGTGGTGGCGGTGGTGGAAGTGGATAGCGGCCAGCTCGGTGTGGACAGCGCAATGTCAGAGCTGCAGCAGCTGCAAACGCTGCTTACCACACCGGATCGCGATAACCTGATCGCCATTGTATCACTGACGGAGATGGTGGTACTGAAACCCGCGCTGAACGCTCACGGCCGTTACGATCACGACGATCACCGCCGGCGCGTTGACCAGCTGCTGCAGCGCATGAGAGAAAGCGGCCAGGTGCGCATGCGGATTGCGCTGGGCAATTATTTCCCGGGTCCGGGCGGCATTGCGCGCTCGTGGCGTACAGCCCGCACCACTATGTCAGTGGGTAAGCAGCGTATGCCGGAGCAGCGCAGTTTTTTTTATCAGGATCTGGTGCTGCCGGTACTGCTCGACAGCCTGCGTGGCGGCTGGCAGGCTGGTGAACTGGCACGCCCGCTGGAAAAACTCAGAAGCATCGATACCAACGGTTTATTGCGGCGAACGCTGCTTGCCTGGTTCAGCCATAACGTACAGCCTGGCGCCACGGCACGCGCGCTGTTTATTCATCGCAATACGCTGGAGTATCGCCTGAACCGGATTTCAGAGCTGACCGGGCTGGATCTCGGTAATTTTGACGATCGGCTGCTGCTGTATGTGGCGCTGCAGCTGGATGAACAGGCATAAAAAAGGCCAGCTGCGCTGGCCTGAGGGTGGTCAGTAAACCGATCAGCGACTGTTGCGGGTCAGCTGATCGAGATCGGATTCAATTTCAGCGATCTTATTTGAAACCACGCTCTCCAGATGGCGCAGATCGTCGAGGATCTTGCGCTTCAGATCCACTTCAACCCGATCGCGCTGGCAAATCTGATCCAGCTCATCGATAACATACCGCAGGTTGGGGCTGATCTCCTGAATTTCACGGAAACCCTGACCGTTATGCTCGGCCACCACGGTTTTGCGCTGGCGCGGATATTTGAATTTCACGCTCTTGGCGAAAAACTCACCTTTATCTTTGCGGAAATAGATTTTCAGGATGTCATTGTTTGCTTCCTGACGCAGACTGTAACGATCGATGTCTTCAGGATTGCTGATACCTAAGCTTTTCAGGTTGTCATACATGGCGTTTAAATTCCCTCTGAGAGTGAGTGAGCGCGCAGACATGTCATCAATCGTTCCAGGTTGGATCCGGAACGCTTACGGCATACTTATAAACTTTAGACGAAAAACCGGGTCAGACAGTGCGCGTCCGGCATTAACTGGCGCGGATTATGAACTGTTTGAAAAGTAAACGCACCAGTTAATTTGCGGCGCAAAACAGGTTATATCAGGCAGGCTGTAAAGAAAAAATGACGGCACTGTTTCCGGTACCGTCATCAGAAGAAGAATAACGCCGGGAGGTTAATCGATGGTACGCAGCAGTTCGTTGATACCCGTTTTGCTCAGCGTTTTAGCATCCACTTTTTTCACGATTACCGCGCAGTAGAGGCTGTAGCTGCCATCTTTCGACGGCAGGTTGCCAGAGACCACCACTGAACCGGCCGGAACGCGACCATAGTGCACTTCACCGGTTTCACGGTCGTAAATTTTAGTGCTCTGCCCGATGTAAACGCCCATCGAGATCACTGAGCCCTCTTCGACAATCACACCCTCAACGATTTCAGAGCGCGCGCCGATAAAGCAGTTATCTTCAATGATGGTCGGGTTAGCCTGCAGTGGCTCCAGCACACCGCCGATACCCACGCCGCCGGAAAGATGCACGTTTTTGCCAATCTGAGCACACGAGCCCACGGTGGCCCAGGTATCAACCATGGTGCCTTCATCAACAAAAGCCCCAATGTTGACGTAAGAGGGCATCAGCACGGTGTTACGCGCAATATAAGCGCCCTGGCGCACGGCCGCAGGCGGCACTACACGGAAACCTGCCGCTTTGAAACGCGCGTCATCCCAGCCGGCAAATTTCATCGGGACTTTGTCATAGAAGCGGGTTTCAGCCCCTTCCATAACCTGATTGTCATTGATGCGAAACGACAGCAGCACCGCTTTTTTCAGCCACTGATGCGTTACCCATTCGCCATCGATTTTTTCAGAGACGCGCAGCTCGCCGCTATCCAGCAGGTCAATCACCTGATTGATCGCATCACGGGTGGCACTGTCGACGCTGGCGGGCGTGATGTCAGCACGGCGCTCAAAGGCGGATTCAATAACGCTCTGTAACTGTTGCATAGCTATTTCCTGAGTCTGTCATACGGATGCCCGGACGTGTCCGGACAGGATTCAATTTATCTGTGCAGTGTGATTCAGGACACTTTATCGTTTGGATTAAGGGCCTCTGTCAACCGTTGTTGTAACACATCACGCATTTCTGCATTCAGCGCACGCCGTTCGCTGTTGGCAAGGATAAAGAGATCCTCGACCCGTTCGCCAATGGTGCTGATGCGCGCGCCGTGCAGCGATACGCCAAGATCGGCAAACACTTCGCCCACCCGGGCCAGCAGACCTGGCTGATCGAGCGCGATAAGCTCCAGATAACTGCGCCGGTCAGTGTGGGTCGGCAAAAATTTCACCTCGGTATCCACGCTGAAATGTTTCAGACGGGCAGACTGGCGCCGGGTGCGCGGCGGCACCCACTCCTGCTGCGTAATCGCCTGCTGCAATGCCTGAATAATCAGCGGGTGGCGATCGGGTGACAGCGGGCTGCCATCCGGCTCAAGAACGATAAAGGTGTCCATTGCCATGCCGTCGCGGCTGGTGAAAATCTGCGCATCGTGCACGCTCAGATTACGGCGATCGAGTTCACCCGCTACGGCAGCAAACAGATAGGGGCGATCCGGGCTCCAGATAAAAATTTCCGTGCCGCCGCGCGTCGCCTGCGGGCTGACCAGCACCAGCGGCTGGCTGAGGTCATGGTCAATCAGATGACGGGCATGCCACGCCAGCTGATTAGGCGTATGGCGCAGAAAATAGTCGGCGCGGCAGCGGCTCCAGATATGGTGCAGCCGCTCTTCATTAAGGTTCTCCATGCGCAGCAGCGCCAGCGCCTGCAGACGATGGTGGCGCACCCGCTCACGCAGATCCGGGCTATTTTCCATGCCGCGTCGCAGCTGCTTCTCGGTAGCAAAAAACAGCTCGCGCAGCAGGCTCTGCTTCCAGCTGTTCCACAAACTCTCATTAGTGGCGCAGATATCGGAGACGGTGAGGCAGACGAGATAGCGCAGACGGTTCTCATTCTGCATTACCTCGGCGAACTGCTGGATCACCGTCGGGTCCTGAATATCGCGGCGCTGAGCCGTGACTGACATCAGCAGATGATGACGAACCAGCCAGGCCACTAACTGGGTTTCACGAGAGTTGAGGTTGTGCAGCTCAGCAAAATCCAGCGCATCCTGCGCGCCCAGGATTGAGTGATCGCCGTTGCGGCCTTTGGCAATATCATGGAGCAGCGCTGCCATCAGCAGCAGCTCCGGCTGCGGCAGGCGGGGCCAGAGTTCCACACACAGCGGATGCTTTGGCCGGGTGCTCTCATCGGCAAAACTTTCCAGCTTCTGCAGCACGCGAATCGTGTGCTCATCCACCGTATAGGCGTGAAACAGGTCAAACTGCATCTGCCCGACCACGTTGCCCCATAGCGGCGTATAGGCGGAGAGTACGCTATGACGATGCATTGGCAGCAGCGCGCGTTTAACCGCGCCGGGATGGCGCAGAATCGCCATAAAGGTGCGTCGCGCCTCAGCAATCTGGCACAGCGGCTGCTGCAGATGGCGGCGCGCATGGCGCAGCTGGCGCAGGGTGGTGGAGTAGATCCCGCTAATCGAGGCGTTGCGTACCATGACATAAAACATGCGCAGAATGGCCTGCGGCTCGCGCTGAAACAGATCCGGATCGCGCAGGTCGATCAGATCGCCGCGTAGCTGAAAATCATCATCCAGCGCGCGCGGCTTTTCGGTCGCTGGCAGTGCAAGAATCGCTTCATCAAACAGCTGCAGCAGCATCTGGTTCAGCTCGCTGATGCGGCGCGTTACGCGGTAGAAATCTTTCATCATGCGCTCAACCGGCTCATTGCCTTCGCCGGAGTAGCTGAGGCGATGCGCTACGGTCAGCTGCCGATCAAAAAGCAGGCGGTTGTCGTAGCGCGGCAGCGTCAGATGCAGCGCGAAACGGATACGCCAGAGAAATTCCTGACACTCGTTGATTTCATTGCGTTCCGCTTCGGTCAGAAAGCCAAAGCCCATCATCTCATCCATCGTGGTGGCACCAAAATGGCGACGCGCCACCCACTGCAGCGTATGAATATCGCGCAGGCCGCCCGGACTGCTTTTGATATCGGGTTCGAGATTGTAACTGGTGCCGTGGTAGCGCTGATGACGCTCCTGCTGCTCTTCAATTTTGGCGGCGAAAAAACGTGACGAGGGCCAGAAGCCTTCGCTGAAAATATTTTTCTGCAGTTCAAGAAACAGCGCGACGTCGCCGGTCAGCATACGCGACTCAATCAGGTTGGTCGCCACGGTGAGATCGGATAACCCCTCGAGCAGGCACTCCTCAAGCGTGCGCACGCTGTGTCCCACTTCAAGCCGCAGGTCCCACATCAGCGTGATCAGTTCAGAGGTGCGCTGCGCGGCTGCTTCATTGAGCGGCTGACGACTGAGGATCAGAATGTCGATGTCTGACAGCGGATGCAGCTCGCCACGGCCATAGCCGCCTACCGCCACCAGCGCCATATCGCTTAGCGTATCAAAACCAAAAAAACGCCACAGTCGTCGCAGCAGGCGATCGATAAATAGCGTGCGCGTATCGATCAGCGACTCCACATCGCTGCCGGCATCAAAAGCGAGGCTCAGCGCGTGCTGAAACTGTTCCAGCGCGGCTTTCAGCTGCTCACGCGTCAGGGCGTCGTCGGCCCAGCCGGCAGGTGAATCGGTGAGAATTTTGTGTACTGCCTCGGTCACGTTACCGCTCATCAACATGCCCCTTCGCGCATTAAAAAGCCGGCATTAAGCCGGCTCGGTGTGTAGCAGAGAGAGGATTATACGTTTTCCAGCCGCGCCGGAATGGTGTCATCCTCACGCAGCGTCAGAATCTCACAGCCAGTTTCCGTCACCACAATAGTATGCTCATACTGCGCGGACAAGCTGCGATCTTTGGTTTTCACCGTCCAGCCATCCTTCATAGTGCGGATGCGGTAATCGCCTGCGTTGACCATCGGCTCCACGGTAAACGTCATGCCGGCCTGCAGCACCACGCCGCTGTCGTCGGCGTCATAGTGCAGCACCTGCGGCTCTTCATGAAAGCCTTTGCCGATCCCGTGACCGCAATATTCACGCACCACAGAGAAATCCTGCGCCTCAACGTATTGCTGAATCGCACGTCCCAGCTCACGCAGGCGGATGCCCGGCTTCACGAGACGCAGAGCGATATAGAGGCTCTCCTGCGTCACGCGGCAGAGGCGCTCGCCGAGGATAGTGGGCTTGCCGACGATAAACATCTTTGAGGTGTCGCCGTGATACTCATCTTTGATGACGGTGACATCGACGTTCACGATATCGCCATCTTTCAGAACGCGGTCGTCGCTGGGAATACCGTGGCACACCACTTCGTTTACCGAGATGCAGACCGATTTAGGGAAGCCGTGATAGCCCAGACAGGCAGAAACCGCCTGCTGCTTCTGCGTAATGTGCTCGTGGCAGAGGCGATCAAGCTCACCGGTGGTCACACCCGGCACAACGTGAGGGGCGATCATTTCCAGCACTTCCGCGGCCAGACGGCCCGCCACGCGCATTTTTTCGATTTCGTCAGGAGTTTTAATTGAGATAGCCATGAATTTTTCCGCAATCGCCGAAATTTTCGACAATAATGAGTTCTGTGGCAGTCATGTTAGCAGGCAGCAAATGGGCTGCCAAATCGGGATTGCCGCACACGTTTTGCGCTAACAACCGCTGGCGTATTTATACCTATTATGGTATAAAGCGCGCCGACGATTCTCTGCTGCCTTACGAATGCGAGACGGCAGGAAGCGCATAAATCTCATTATGTGTACTAAAACACACATGTATCGACACATACGCCGGGGTGCCTTGAAAGAGGTCGGTCGTATGGGATACATGGAGGCCCAACCCCAAACATACTTTAGAGGTAATCATGGCAACTGTTTCCATGCGCGACATGCTCAAGGCTGGTGTTCACTTCGGTCACCAGACCCGTTACTGGAACCCAAAAATGAAGCCATTCATTTTTGGTGCACGTAACAAGGTTCACATCATCAACCTTGAGAAAACTGTACCAATGTTCAACGACGCTCTGGCTGAGCTGCAGAAGATCTCTTCTCGCAAAGGTAAAATCCTGATCGTTGGTACCAAGCGCGCTGCTGCTGAAGCGGTAAAAGAGTCAGCTCTGAGCTGCGACCAGTTCTTCGTTAACCACCGCTGGTTAGGTGGTATGCTGACTAACTGGAAAACCGTTCGTCAGTCAATCAAACGTCTGAAAGATCTGGAAACTCAGTCTCAGGACGGCACGTTCGACAAACTGACCAAGAAAGAAGCACTGATGCGTGCTCGTGAGCTGGCCAAGCTGGAAAACAGCCTGGGTGGTATCAAAGACATGGGCGGTCTGCCAGATGCGCTGTTTGTTGTTGATGCTGACCACGAACACATCGCAATCAAAGAAGCAAACAACCTGGGTATCCCGGTATTTGCTATCGTTGATACCAACTCTGATCCAGATGGCGTTGATTTCGTTATCCCTGGTAACGACGATGCGATCCGTGCTGTAAGCCTGTACCTGACTGCTGTTGCCACTACCGTGCGCGAAGGCCGTTCACAGGATCTGGCTGAGCAGGCTGAAGACGCGTCTTTAGAAAACGCTTAATAAGGATTGCTCTTTCTGAGAGCCCTTAGACATCAGATGTTATCTGTATAAGGGGCCGCACAGGCCCCTTTTATTTATCTCCGTCTGTCGCGCTCCCTGTTACGGGCTGGCGGGGCAGAGTAAATTTTCCGCAACAGGTTTCTGCGCGTGCCCACGCACCCGGAAACGAACCGAGGATTCTGGAATGGCTGAAATTACCGCTGCATTGGTAAAAGAACTGCGTGAGCGTACTGGCGCAGGCATGATGGACTGCAAAAAAGCGCTGACTGAAGCGAACGGCGACATCGAGCTGGCAATTGAAAACATGCGTAAGTCTGGCGCAATCAAAGCTGCGAAAAAAGCGGGTAACGTTGCAGCTGACGGCGTGATCAAAACCAAAATCGTTGAAGGCTACGGCGTGATTCTGGAAGTTAACTGCCAGACTGACTTCGTTGCTAAAGATGGCGGTTTCCAGGCGTTTGCTGACAAAGTTCTGGATGCGGCAACTGCCGGCAAAATCACCGACGTTGAAGCGCTGAAAGCACAGTTCGAAGAAGAGCGTGTTGCACTGGTTGCTAAAATTGGTGAGAACATCAATATCCGTCGTGTAGCAGTACTGGAAGGTGCTCAGCTGAACAGCTATCAGCACGGCGCGCGTATCGGCGTTCTGGTTTCTACCACTGCTGCTGATGAAGAGCTGAGCAAGCAGATCGCAATGCACGTTGCGGCGAGCAAGCCAGAATTCGTTAAGCCAGAAGATGTTTCTGCTGACGTGGTTGAGAAAGAGTACCAGGTACAGCTGGATATCGCGATGCAGTCTGGTAAGCCAAAAGAGATCGCAGAGAAGATGGTTGAAGGCCGCATGAAGAAATTCACCGGCGAAGTCTCTCTGACTGGTCAGGCTTTCGTTATTGACCCAAGCAAAACTGTTGGTCAGGCGCTGAAAGAGAAAGGCGCAGACGTCATCAACTTCATCCGCTTTGAAGTGGGCGAAGGCATTGAGAAAGTTGAAACCGACTTTGCAGCTGAAGTGGCTGCAATGTCCAAACAGTCTTAATGAATGACCGGAACCGCCGCGAGGCGGTTCTTTTTTGTCTGCGTTTTGACGCAGTGATTTTCAGTCTCATCCCAATAGCTTTTTTGACGCGCTAAGCGGATGATTCACCAGATTTAACTTCTCATTCATCTTATCCTCCAGGAAGAATTGACCATGGCGACCAACGCAAAACCTGTATACCAACGTATCTTACTGAAACTGAGCGGCGAGGCCCTGCAGGGTGCCGAAGGTTTTGGTATCGACGCGAGCGTGCTTGACCGCATGGCGCAAGAGGTGAAGGAGCTGGTTGAGCTGGGCATCCAGGTAGGTGTGGTGATTGGTGGTGGCAACCTGTTCCGCGGCGCAGGTCTGGCTCAGGCGGGCATGAACCGCGTAGTCGGCGACCACATGGGCATGCTGGCGACCGTCATGAACGGCCTGGCGATGCGTGATGCGCTGCACCGCGCCTATGTGAACGCACGCCTGATGTCTGCCATCCCGCTTAACGGCGTCTGTGATAACTACAGCTGGGCCGAAGCGATCAGCCTGCTGCGTAATAACCGCGTGGTGATCTTCTCTGCGGGTACCGGCAACCCGTTCTTTACCACCGATTCTGCGGCCTGCCTGCGCGGCATTGAAATTGAAGCGGACGTCGTATTGAAGGCGACGAAAGTAGACGGCGTCTACTCAGCCGATCCGGTTAAAAACCCGGACGCGACGCTGTACGATCAGCTCAGCTACGCTGAAGTGCTGGAAAAAGAGCTTAAAGTTATGGATCTGGCCGCCTTTACGCTGGCGCGCGACCACGCGCTGCCGATTCGCGTCTTCAATATGAACAAGCCTGGTGCACTGCGTCGCGTAGTGATGGGTGAAAAAGAAGGCACCCTGATTACGCATTAATATCCGATGCAAGGTAAAATAAGGTATATTCTGATAGCGCAGTGCCTGACGCTGCGCCACTACCTGACATAATCGCTGTTGCAGGCGGCTTATGCGTCAGCAGCAGGTAGCAGGATGATCGATGTTTATCGATACCAGTTCCGACGCGTGCGGAAATGGCCAGGTCAAACCGAATCCAAGGGTTTTAACGTGATTAACGATATTAAAAAAGATGCCGACACACGCATGGATAAGTGCGTGGAAGCATTCAAAAGCACCATCAGCAAAGTGCGTACCGGCCGTGCTTCACCTTCACTGCTCGACGGCATTGTGGTGGAATATTATGGTACACCTACGCCACTGCGTCAGCTCGCCAGCGTGACGGTAGAAGATTCCCGTACGCTGAAAATCAACGTGTTTGACCGCTCTCTGGGCCCGGCCGTTGAAAAAGCGATCATGACGTCTGATCTCGGCCTGAATCCAAGTTCAGCCGGTACCGATATCCGTGTTCCGCTGCCAGCGCTGACAGAAGAGCGTCGTAAAGATCTGATCAAAATCGTACGTGGCGAAGCAGAGCAGGGACGTGTTTCCGTGCGTAACGTTCGCCGTGACGCCAACGATAAGATTAAAGCGCTGCTGAAAGATAAAGAGATCAGCGAAGATGACGAACGTCGTTCACAGGATGAAATCCAGAAAATGACCGACCTTCACATCAAGCACGTTGATGCTGCGCTGGCTGAAAAAGAGAAGGAGCTGATGGACTTCTGAGTCTGTCAGCCCGGTCTGTATCTGCTGGAGGCAGGTGATTGCCTGCCTGTAACAGATATAAAACGCCGTTCAGAGCCGTATTCGTACCGAATGCACTCTGGCGGCGTTTTACATTGTGCCTGGCGCCGTTGCGGGCACCCATGATGACTTCACAGGGATAGCATGATGAAGCGATTAACCCTTCTGGGATCCACCGGCTCAATTGGCACCAGTACACTGGCGGTTGTGGCCGCGAATCCTGAACTTTATCAGGTCACTGCGCTGGTAGCAGGGCAGAATGCCGCGCTGATGGCTGAGCAGTGTCACCAGTTCCGGCCGCGCTATGCAGCGATGTCTGATGAGACCGCCGCTGCCGGCCTGCGTGAGCGACTGAAAGCACTCAACGTTGATACCGAAGTGCTCTCCGGCGTTCAGGCAGCCTGCGAGCTGGCGGCGCTGGATGATGTTGATCAGGTGATGGCGGCGATTGTCGGCGCATCGGGCCTGCAGCCGACGCTGGCAGCAATTCATGCCGGGAAAACCGTACTGCTGGCCAACAAAGAGTCACTTGTCACATGCGGCCGCTTGTTTATGGAGGCGGTGCGTCAGCATCAGGCGCAGCTGCTGCCGGTTGATAGCGAGCATAATGCCATTTTTCAGAGTTTGCCCGCTTCCATACAGCATCAGTTGGGGTACGCTGATCTGCGGGAGAACGGGATCGACTCGATTCTCCTTACGGGATCGGGTGGTCCTTTTCGTGACACGCCACTGGCAGATCTGGCTACAATGTCGCCGGATCAGGCCTGTGCGCATCCGAACTGGTCGATGGGGCGCAAAATCTCCGTTGATTCGGCCACTATGATGAATAAAGGTCTTGAATACATTGAAGCCCGCTGGTTGTTCAACGCCACTGACGCGCAAATGGAGGTCATCCTGCACCCGCAGTCGGTGATCCACTCTATGGTGCGTTATTGTGACGGCAGCGTGCTGGCGCAGCTGGGCTCGCCTGATATGCGCACACCGATTGCTCACAGCATGGCATGGCCTGCACGCATCGCCGCTGGCGTTACGCCGCTTGATTTCACCCGAATGAAAGCACTGACGTTTGCTGAACCCGATTACGTGCGCTATCCCTGCCTGAAGCTGGCAATTGATGCGTGTACTGCAGGGCAGGCGGCCACGACGACGCTGAATGCAGCAAATGAAATCGCGGTAGCAGCGTTTCTGCAGCATCAGATTCGCTTTACCGATATTGCCGCCCTCAACAGCGAAGTACTGGGGACGCTCAGTTGTCCGGAGCCCGCCAGTATTGATGATGTGCTGGAAATCGATCGGCTGGCGCGGCAGCGTGCAACGGCATTGCTGTCACGCGTCTCTCTGGCTGGCTGATAGCCCCGCTATTTGTTCGCTCTGGCTGAAAATGGTATAGTCGCTCGCGTTTTACGGCACGACATTGTTTCGATGTCATCCGGCTTACGAGCCGGCCTTTGCCGCAGGCGCAATGTATTCAGAAAACACAGCATTTCTGATGAAAGGAATTATTACGCGTTATGTCGTCCAACAATCACAATACAATCGATGACGGGTCGTACTGCACACCACGTCACGTGGCCATCATTATGGATGGTAATGGTCGCTGGGCAAAAAATCAGGGCAAACTGCGTATTTCAGGCCACAAAGCCGGGGTAAAATCGGTTCGCCGTGCCGTCAGCTTTGCGGTCAGTCACAAGCTGGAAGCGTTAACGCTCTATGCGTTCAGCAGTGAAAACTGGAGCCGACCGCCGCAGGAAGTGACGGCGTTGATGGAATTATTTATCTGGGCTCTCGACAGTGAAGTAAAGAGCCTGCATAAACATAATGTGCGTCTGCGCATTATTGGTGATATCAGTCGTTTTTCTGGTCGTATTCAGGAACGCATTCGCCGCGCCGAGGAACTGACTCAACAAAATAATGGACTGACCCTCAACATTGCTGCCAACTATGGTGGCCGTTGGGATATTATCCAGGGTGCCAGGAAACTGGCCGAACAGGTTCAGGAAGGGCTACTGCGTCCTGACCAGATAACCGAAGAAAGCCTTGCTCCCTACCTCTGTATGCAGGAGCTGGCGCCGGTGGATTTAGTGATAAGGACCGGGGGAGAGCATCGAATCAGCAACTTCCTGCTGTGGCAGATAGCCTATGCTGAGTTCTGGTTTACCGATGTTCTTTGGCCTGATTTTGATGAACATGTTTTTGAAGGTGCACTGAATGCATTCTCTCTGCGGGAGCGACGCTATGGCGGCGCTGCACCAGGCGGCGCCTGAGCTACCTGGGGGTAACCTTTGCTGAAGTCTCGTCTGATCACCGCGTTTATTTTGATTCCGCTGGTGATCGCTGCGCTATTCTGGTTACCGCTGTCTGGTTTCGCGATTACCACGATTGCTATCTGCATGCTTGCCGCCTGGGAGTGGGGGCAGCTGGCTGGCATGGCTACCCGTCAGCAGCGCGTCTGGCTGGCACTGCTCTGTGGCCTGCTGCTGGCAGCGATGCTGTTTACCTTACCGTCCTATTCACACGATGCGCACCAGCCTCAGCTGGAAAGCTCGCTCTGGGCTGCACTTGGCTGGTGGATCGTTGCGCTATTCCTGGTGCTGTTCTATCCCGCCTCTGCCGCGCTATGGCGCGGCTCGCGCCCGCTACGTCTGCTATTTGGTGTGCTGACCATTGTGCCGTTTTTCTGGGGCATGATCGCCCTGCGCCAGTATCACTACGACACCGATCACTTTGCCGGCGCCTGGTGGCTCCTGTTCGTTATGCTGCTGGTCTGGGGCGCGGACTCGGGTGCCTATATGTTTGGTCGTCTGTTCGGCAAAAACAAGCTGGCGCCTAAAGTTTCACCGGGTAAAACCTGGGAAGGTTTCTTTGGCGGACTGCTCTCCTCGGCTATCATCGCATGGCTGTTTGCGCTGCTGGCTCCGCTGACGGTGGCGCCGGGTACGCTGATTGCCTGTGCCGTTGTTGCCACGCTTGCCTCCGTACTGGGCGATCTCACGGAAAGCATGTTCAAGCGTGAAGCGGGCATCAAAGACAGTGGAAATCTCATCCCCGGCCACGGCGGTATCCTCGATCGTATCGATAGCCTGACAGCAGCCGTGCCGGTGTTTGCCTGCCTGCTGCTGCTGGTGTTTCATACCCTCTAGGAGCAGCAACTATGTTAAGCATTCTCTGGAGTTTTGCTGCTTTTATCGTCGCACTGGGCGTGCTGATCACCGTGCATGAGTTTGGCCACTTCTGGGTGGCGCGGCGCTGTGGCATCTATGTTGAGCGCTTTTCTATCGGTTTCGGTAAAGCCCTCTGGCGACGTACTGACCGGCAGGGGACAGAGTATGTGATTGCGCTGATCCCGCTTGGCGGCTACGTCAAAATGCTGGATGAGCGTGTAGAGAGCGTTCCCGCTGAGCGCCGTCACGAAGCGTTTAACAACAAAACTGTGCTGCAGCGTGCAGCTGTCATCGCCGCAGGTCCGGTTGCCAATTTCCTCTTCGCTATTTTCGCTTACTGGCTGGTCTTTATGCACGGCGTGCCCGGCGTACGGCCGGTGGTTGGCGAAATTGTGAGCGGCTCCGTTGCGGCGGAAGCGCAAATTCAGTCTGGCATGGAACTTAACGCAGTTGACGGTATCGAAACGCCTGACTGGGATGCTGTGCGCATGGCCCTGATTGGGAAAATCGGCGATGAGAGTACCACGCTGACAGTGTCTCAGTTTGGCGAAAGCGTCACGCAGCAGAAGCGGGTTGATCTGCGCGACTGGCAGTTTGAGCCAGATAAGCAGGATCCGGTGGTGGCGCTCGGCATTCGCCCACGCGGGCCGCAGATTGAAACCACGCTGGCAGAAATACAGGCTAATTCACCCGCCAGCGCTGCCGGTTTGCAAGCGGGCGACAGGATCGTTAAAGTCGATGGTCAGCCGTTAACGCAGTGGCAGGCTTTTGCCAGCCTGGTGCGGGATAATCCGGATAAACCGCTGCAGCTTGAGGTTGAGCGAAAGGGTGAACAGCAGCGTCTGACGCTGACGCCAGCCGCGAAGCCGGGCAAGCCTGATGAGGGGTTCGCAGGCGTTATTCCGCGCGTGCAGCCGCTGCCTGACGCGTATAAAACGGTGAAACAGTATGGACCGGTGGCCGCTATCGGTGAGGCAGGGGTCAAAACCTGGCAGCTGATGAAGCTTACGGTGTCAATGCTGGGTAAGTTGATTACAGGTGATGTAAAGCTGAATAACCTGAGCGGCCCGATTTCGATTGCGCAGGGTGCGGGTTTATCAGCGGAGTACGGGGTGATTTACTATCTGATGTTCCTGGCGCTGATTAGCGTCAATCTGGGCATCATCAACCTGTTTCCATTACCGGTTTTAGATGGTGGGCATCTGCTTTTTCTGGCGATCGAAAAGATCAAAGGGGGACCGGTGTCTGAGCGAGTTCAGGACTTCAGTTATCGCATCGGCTCAATTTTGCTGGTGCTGTTAATGGGACTTGCACTTTTCAATGATTTCTCTCGCCTGTAACGTCTGGGACGGAAACAGGTGCGGGATGTGTTAGGAAAACGCATAACAACGATGGCGATGAAAAAGTTGCTCATAGCGTCGCTGCTGTTTAGCAGCGCCACCGTTTACGGTGCAGACGATTTCGTGGTGAACGACATTCATTTCGAAGGTCTCCAGCGAGTCGCCGTCGGCGCGGCTCTGCTTAGCATGCCGGTACGCGTCGGTGATACGGTGAATGATGATGATATCAGAAACACTATTCGCTCACTGTTTGCCACCGGCAATTTTGAAGATGTGCAGGTTTTACGTGACGGAACGACCCTGATTGTTCAGGTGAAAGAGCGTCCGACTATTGCCAGCATCACCTTCTCCGGTAACAAGGCGGTGAAAGAGGATCAGCTAAAGCAGAACCTCGAAGCGTCAGGCATTCGCGTAGGTGAAGCGCTGGATCGTACCACGCTCTCTTCAATCGAGAAGGGACTGGAAGATTTTTACTACAGCGTGGGTAAATATACCGCCAGCGTAAAAGCGATTGCGACACCGTTGCCGCGTAACCGTGTCGATCTGAAATTTGTTTTTCAGGAAGGGGTCTCTGCCAAAATTCAGCAGATCAACATCGTGGGCAACAAAGCGTTCAGCTCTGATGAACTGATCTCCCGCTTCCAGCTGCGTGATGAAGTGCCGTGGTGGAACGTGGTCGGCGATCGCAAATATCAGAAGCAGAAACTGGCCGGCGACCTTGAGACGCTGCGCAGCTTCTATCTGGATCGCGGTTATGCGCGCTTTAACATCGACTCTACACAGGTCAGCCTGACGCCGGATAAAAAAGGCATCTACATCACCGTCAACATCAACGAAGGCGACCAGTATAAAATTGCTGGCGTGATCGTGAACGGCAGCATGGCAGGCCACTCAGCAGAAATTGAACATCTGACCAAAATCCCGAACGGTGAGCTTTACAACGGCACTAAAGTGACGCAGATGGAAGATGATATCAAAAAGCTGCTGGGTCGCTATGGCTATGCCTATCCGCGCGTCATGACGCAGCCGGAAATCAACGACGCTGACAAAACCGTTAAGCTGCATATCAACGTTGATGCCGGTAATCGTTATTACGTGCGTAAAGTCCGTTTTGAAGGCAATGACACTTCAAAAGATGCCGTACTGCGCCGTGAAATGCGTCAGATGGAAGGCGCATGGCTGGGCAGCGATCTGGTTGACCAGGGTAAAGAGCGTCTGAACCGCACCGGTTATTTCGAAACCGTCGATGTGGATACGCAGCGTGTATCGGGCGTACCGGATCAGGTTGATGTGGTCTACAAAGTTAAAGAGCGCAACACCGGTACCTTTAACTTTGGTGTGGGCTACGGTACTGAAAGCGGCGTCAGCTTCCAGGTGGGTGTTACCCAGGACAACTGGCTCGGCACCGGTAACACCGTTGGCATCAGCGGTACCAAGAACGATTATCAGACCTATGCTGAGTTCTCACTGACCGATCCGTACTTCACGGTTGACGGCGTGAGTCTGGGCGGTCGCCTGTTCTACAACGACTTTAAAGCGGACGATGCCGATCTGTCAGACTACACCAACAAGAGTTACGGTGTTGATGGTACGCTGGGCTTCCCGGTTAATGAGAACAACACGCTGCGCGTCGGCTTAGGCTACGTGCATAACGATCTGTCGAATATGCGCCCACAGGTAGCAATGTGGCGTTACCTCGATTCGGTCGGGCGTCCTCAGGGACTCAATAATAAAGGCGATTTCTCTGCGGATGATTTTACCTTTAACTATGGCTGGACCTACAATACGCTGGATCGCGGCTTCTTCCCGACGCGCGGTAACCGCACCAACCTGAACGGTAAGGTGACGATTCCAGGTTCAGACAACGCGTTCTATAAAGCCACGCTGGATACCCAGCAGTATGTGCCGCTGAACCGTGATGGCACCTGGGTAGTACTGGGTCGCGGCCGCGTGGGCTATGGTGACGGCATCGGGGATAAAGAGATGCCGTTCTATGAGAACTTCTATGCCGGCGGCTCCAGCACGGTACGTGGTTTCCGTTCCAATACCATTGGTCCGAAAGCTGCTTATCTTAACGATCGCTCCTCCTCATGTAATCTGACCGATCCAAACGGGATCTGTAAGTCAGATGATGCGGTGGGGGGTAACGCGATGGCGATTGCCAGCCTGGAGCTGATCACGCCGACGCCGTTCCTGAGTGAGAAGTACGCTAACTCTGTGCGCACCTCACTGTTTGTGGACGCCGGTACCGTCTGGGATACCAACTGGCAGAACACGGCGGCAACACGTGCTGCAGATATTCCGGACTACAGCGATCCTAACAACATTCGCGTCTCTGCAGGCCTGGCGCTGCAGTGGATGTCACCACTGGGCCCGCTGGTCTTCTCCTATGCCCAGCCGGTGAAGAAAGTCGAGGGAGACAAAGCAGAGCAGTTCCAGTTTAACATCGGTAAAACCTGGTAATGCTCTGAGCAGGGAAGCGGAAGCGAAGTACGGCATGGCTTAGCGCAGTAAGCGCTAAGCAAGCCAAACACTGTGTCGCAGACACAAACGTTGATGGTAAGGAGTTTATAGTGAAAAAGTTGTTGTGTGCCGCAGGTCTGGGTCTTGCTTTAGCGGTTTCCGCTGGCGTTCAGGCTGCTGACAAAATTGCAGTGGTAAACGTGTCCAGCATTTTCCAGCAGTTACCGCAACGTGCGACCGTTGCTAAACAGCTTGAGAATGAGTTCAAAGGCCGCGCAACTGAGCTGCAGGGCCAGGAGCGCGATCTGCAGACCAAAATGCAGAGACTGCAGCGTGATGCTTCTACCATGAAGGCGAGCGAGCGTAGCCGCATGGAAAAAGACATCATGTCACAGCGCGAAGCGTTCTCCAGCAAAGCCCAGTCTTTCGAGCAGGATAACCGTCGTCGCCAGATGGAAGAGCGTAACAAATTGCTGAGCCGCATTCAGGATGCCGTGAAGAAAGTGGCGGACAGCGATGGTTACGATGTCGTGATTGATGCTAACGCCGTAGCGTATGCCGCTAATGCGAAAGACATTACTGCTGACGTGCTGAAACAGGTTAAATAATTGATGTCATCAATTCGACTGGCTGATTTAGCCCAGCAGTTGGATGCAGAATTGCACGGAGATGGCGATATCGTCATCTCCGGCATTGCTTCTATGCAATCCGCCACCCCTGGTCAAATCACTTTTCTTGCCAACAGCCGCTACCGCGAGCAGCTCGCCAGCGTTCAGGCGTCAGCCGTGGTGCTGACGGAAGCGGATCTGGAATGGTGCAATACTGCCGCCCTGGTAGTGAAAAACCCTTATCTTACCTATGCCCGCATGGCACAACTGCTGGACACCACGCCGCAGCCCGCGCAGAATATCGCGCCCAGCGCGGTGATCGATCCTTCCGCCTCGCTGGGACAGAATGTTTCGGTAGGCGCGAACGCGGTTATTGAGTCTGGCGTTGAGCTGGGTGATAACGTCGTGATTGGCGCTGGCTGCTTTGTCGGGAAAAAGAGCCGGATTGGCAGCGGCACGCGTCTCTGGGCCAACGTGACGATTTATCATGAGATTCAGATCGGTCAGGATTGTCTGATTCAGTCAGGCACTGTCATTGGCGCGGATGGTTTCGGGTATGCTAACGATCGTGGTAACTGGGTAAAAATCCCTCAGCTTGGTACGGTTATCATCGGTGACCGGACAGAGATTGGTGCCTGCACTACCATCGATCGCGGTGCGCTGGATAACACTCTGATCGGCAATGGTGTTATCATAGACAACCAGTGTCAGATTGCCCACAACGTTGTAATTGGCGACAATACAGCCGTTGCGGGTGGTGTGATCATGGCCGGTAGCCTGAAGATTGGACGTTACTGTATGATTGGCGGCGCCAGCGTCATTAACGGCCATATGGAGATCTGCGACAAAGTAACCGTAACCGGTATGGGCATGGTAATGCGTCCCATCACAGAACCGGGCGTTTACTCCTCAGGGATCCCACTGCAACCGAACAAAGCCTGGCGTAAAACGGCAGCGCTGGTGATGAATATCGATGACATAAGCAAACGCCTGAAAGCCATCGAACGCAAAGTTGATAAAAACAGCTAAGCACATCCGCGCGACCCGCTTTCATAACAATGCAGCCTGCCTGCTTTTGCCCTTCAGTTTTGCAGAGGGCGGCAGGTAGCGCAGGGAAGCGTACGCCACCGAACTGATTTGCGGCCTGCGAAAGATCATTTTGATCGGTGCAGGCCGTGTTATTGTTGCCATCAGATTTTTTAGGACAGGAAGAGTATTTTGACTACTGAAACGCATACTCTGAAAATCGAAGAGATTTTAGAACTGCTGCCGCACCGCTATCCGTTTTTGCTGGTGGATCGCGTGCTGGATTTTGAAGAGCACAAATATCTGCGTGCGGTAAAGAACGTTTCTGTTAATGAACCGTTTTTCCAGGGGCATTTCCCTGGTAAACCGATTTTCCCAGGCGTTCTGATTTTAGAAGCGATGGCGCAGGCAACCGGTATTCTGGCGTTTAAAAGCGTCGGCAAGCTGGAACCTGGCGAGCTCTACTATTTCGCCGGTATCGATGAAGCCCGCTTCAAGCGTCCGGTAGTACCAGGCGACCAGATGATCATGGAAGTCACCTTCGAAAAAACCCGTCGTGGTCTGACACGTTTTAAAGGCGTTGCTACAGTGGATGGTAAAATTGTCTGTGAAGCGACCATGATGTGTGCCCGTAGCCGGGAGGCATAATTAGTGATTGATTCAACCGCCACCATCCATCCGACCGCCATCGTTGAAGAGGGTGCTGTACTGGGTGCAAATGTTCATATCGGCCCATTCTGTATCGTGGGTGCTGATGTGGAAATTGGCGCTGGTACGGTGCTGAAATCACATGTTGTGGTTAATGGCCATACGCGTATCGGCGAAGAGAACCAGATCTATCAGTTTGTCTCTATTGGAGAGGTAAACCAGGATCTGAAATATGCGGGTGAGCCTACCCGCACCGAAATTGGCGATCGCAACCGGATCCGCGAGAGCGTGACCATTCATCGCGGCACCACGCAGGGTGGCGGACTGACTAAAGTTGGCAGCGACAACCTGCTGATGGTGAATGCGCACATTGCACACGACTGCGTAATTGGCAGCCGCTGTATTCTGGCGAACAACGTGACGCTGGGCGGCCATGTTACCGTTGATGATTTTGCGATCATCGGCGGCGTGACGGCCGTGCATCAGTGGTGCACTATCGGCGCTCACGTTATGGTTGGCGGTTGTTCCGGCGTGGCGCAGGATATACCGCCATACATTATTGCGCAGGGCAACCACGCCACGCCGTTTGGCGTCAATATTGAAGGTCTCAAGCGTCGGGGCTTCAGCAAAGAGGCGCTGCATGCCATTCGCAACGCTTACAAGCTGCTCTATCGCAGCGGTAAAACGCTGGATGAGGTAAAGCCTGAAATTGAGGCGCTGGCGCAGCAGCACAGCGAAGTCCAGCCGTTCTTTGATTTCTTCGCCCGTTCAACCCGTGGATTGATTCGTTAATTCATGTCAGTGCGTCCCTTAACGATTGCCCTGGTCGCCGGAGAAACCTCCGGCGATATTCTTGGTGCCGGTCTGATCCGCGCGCTTAAAGCGCGTCATCCTGATGCACGCTTTGTTGGCGTGGCGGGCCCGCTGATGCAGGCAGAAGGCTGCGAAGCCTGGTATGAGATGGAAGAGCTGGCGGTCATGGGCATTGTCGAAGTGCTGGGCCGTCTGCGGCGCCTGCTGACCATCCGCAAAGACCTGACGCAGCGCTTCACCGCGCTTCGTCCTGACGTATTTGTGGGCATTGATGCGCCGGACTTTAACATCACGCTGGAAGGCAACCTGAAGCGTGCCGGTATTCGTACCGTGCACTACGTCAGCCCTTCCGTCTGGGCATGGCGTCAGAAACGTGTCTTTAAGATTGGCCGCAACACCGATATGGTGCTGGCGTTTCTGCCATTCGAGAAAGCATTCTACGATCGCTTTAACGTGCCGTGCCGTTTTATCGGCCATACCATGGCCGATGCGATGCCGCTTCAGCCTGACAAGCAGGCGGCACGTCGCGAGCTGGGTATTGCAGACGATGCGATCTGCCTGGGTTTACTGCCCGGCAGCCGTGGAGCAGAAGTTGAGATGCTGAGCGCTGATTTTCTGCGTGCGGCGCAGCTGCTGCGTCAGCGCTACCCGGCGCTGGAAATTGTGGTTCCGCTGGTTAACGCAAAGCGGCGGGCACAGTTTGAACAGATTAAAGCAGAGGTTGCGCCTGAGCTGCCCATGCACCTGCTGGATGGCAAAGGGCGTCAGGCGATGATCGCCAGCGATGCGGCTATTCTGGCGTCCGGCACGGCGGCGCTGGAGTGTATGCTGGCAAAGTGCCCGATGGTCGTGGGGTATCGTATGAAACCCTTCACGTTCTGGCTGGCAAAGCGCCTGGTTAAAACGCCTTATGTCTCGCTGCCTAACCTGCTGGCGGGTCGTGAGCTGGTTAAAGAGCTGCTGCAGGATGAGTGCCAGCCGCAGACGCTGGCCGCCGCGCTGGAGCCGCTGCTGCATGCCGGTGCCGAGCGCAATGCGCTGCTGGAAACCTTTACTCAGCTGCATCAGCAGATCCGCTGGAACGCCGATGAGCAGGCGGCGGATGCGGTACTGGAGATCGCCCATGGCTGAATTTATCTATCCTGATGCGCAGCGTATTGCGGGCGTGGACGAAGTAGGACGCGGTCCGCTGGTCGGTGCCGTGGTAACGGCGGCGGTGATCCTCGATCCTGCGAACCCGATTGCCGGCCTGGCCGATTCAAAAAAGCTGTCGGAAAAACGCCGTCTGGCGCTGTATGATGAAATTACCGAAAAGGCGCTGGCGTGGAGCCTTGGCCGCGCTGAGCCAGAAGAGATCGACCAGCTTAATATTCTGCATGCCACCCTGCTGGCGATGCAGCGCGCAGTAGCAGGACTGCACCTGACGCCCGATTTTGTGCTGATTGATGGCAACCGCTGTCCGGCACTGGCGATGCCCGCGCAGGCGGTGATCAAAGGTGACAGTCTGGTGCAGGAAATCAGCGCCGCATCGATCATTGCCAAAGTGACGCGCGATCGCGAAATGGCTGAGCTCGATCACCTCTTTCCGCAATATGGCTTTGCGCAGCACAAAGGTTATCCTACCGCGCTGCATATGGCGAAACTCAAACAGTTTGGTGCCACGCCGCATCATCGTCGCAGTTTTGCGCCGGTGCGCAACGCGTTGCTGGATGCTGAACTGCAGGCCTCAGTACAACCTGCGCCGCTTTATTAAGCCTGACGCTGTTTTAACCGGAAACCGATATGGCTGAACCTCGTTTTATACATCTGCGCGTGCACAGCGACTACTCCATGGTCGATGGCCTGGCGAAAACCGGCCCGCTGGTGAAAAAAGCCGCGGCGCTGGGTATGCCGGCCATTGCGATCACGGACTACACCAACCTTTGCGGGCTGGTGCGCTTTTATGGCAGCGCCCACGGTGCCGGCGTTAAACCGATTATCGGCGCTGATTTTCAGGTCGCCAGCGAGCTGATGGGCGATGAGCTTACGCAGCTTACGCTGCTGGCGGCGAATAACACCGGCTATCAGAATCTGACGCTGCTGATTTCGCGCGCCTATCAGCGCGGCTACGGCATTGCCGGTCCTATCCTCGATCGCGACTGGCTGATTGAGCTGGGCGAAGGGCTGATTGTACTGTCAGGCGGACGACGCGGCGATGTCGGGCGCAGCCTGCTGCGCGGCAACAACGCGCTGGTGGCGCAGTGTCTGAGCTTTTACCAGCAGCACTTTCCCGACCGTTACTATCTTGAACTGCTCCGCACCGGACGTGCCGATGAGGAGAGCTATCTGCATGCGGCCGTTGAGCTGGCGATAGCGGAAGGGATACCGGTGGTCGCAACCAATGAAGTCTGCTTCATCAATGAAGAGGACTTCGATGCGCATGAAATCCGCGTAGCGATCCACGACGGCTATACGCTGGACGATCCGAAACGCCCGCGCCACTACAGTCCTCAGCAATATATGCGCAGTGAAGAGGAGATGTGCGAGCTGTTTTCGGACATTCCGGAGGCGCTGGAAAACAGCGTAGAGATTGCTAAGCGCTGTAACGTTACCGTCCGCCTCGGCGAATATTTTCTGCCGCAGTTCCCGACCGGTGAGATGACCACCGAAGAGTTTCTGGTGGTGAAATCACGCGAAGGACTTGAAGAGCGCCTCGCGTTTCTTTTTCCGGATGCGGCGCTGCGTGCGCAGAAGCGTCCGGCGTATGATGAGCGTCTGGAGATTGAGCTTAACGTTATCAACCAGATGGGCTTCCCGGGCTACTTCCTGATCGTGATGGAGTTTATCCAGTGGTCAAAGGATAACGGGATCCCGGTCGGGCCGGGGCGCGGTTCCGGTGCCGGCTCGCTGGTGGCCTACGCGCTGAAGATCACCGATCTCGATCCGCTGGAATTTGACCTGCTGTTTGAACGCTTCCTGAATCCGGAACGTGTCTCTATGCCTGACTTTGACGTCGACTTCTGCATGGAGAAGCGCGATCAGGTGATCGATCACGTCGCCGAGATGTATGGCCGGGAAGCGGTTTCGCAGATCATCACCTTCGGGACCATGGCGGCGAAAGCGGTGATCCGGGATGTGGGGCGCGTGCTGGGCCATCCCTATGGCTTTGTCGATCGCATCTCCAAGCTGGTGCCGCCCGATCCGGGCATGACGCTGGAAAAAGCGTTTCAGGCTGAGCCGCAGCTGCCTGAGATCTATGATGCTGATGAAGAGGTCAGGGCGCTGATCGACATGGCGCGCAAGCTGGAAGGTGTCACACGAAACGCCGGTAAGCACGCCGGCGGCGTGGTTATTGCGCCGACTAAAATCACCGATTTTGCCCCGCTTTACTGCGACGAAAACGGCCAGTTCCCTGTCACCCAGTTTGATAAAAATGATGTGGAGTATGCCGGGCTGGTGAAGTTTGACTTCCTCGGCCTGCGTACGCTGACCATCATCGACTGGGCGCTGAAGATGATCAACCCGCGCCGTGAAAAGCAGGGGCTGCCGCCGATCGACATTGCGGCGATTCCGCTGGATGACAAAAAAAGCTTCGATATGCTGCAGCGCTCAGAGACGACGGCAGTATTCCAGCTTGAATCGCGCGGCATGAAAGATCTGATCAAGCGCCTGAAGCCTGACTGCTTTGAAGATATGATCGCCCTGGTGGCGCTGTTTCGTCCCGGCCCGCTGCAGTCCGGCATGGTGGATAACTTCATTGACCGTAAGCATGGCCGTGAAGAGCTCTCCTATCCCGACATCCAGTGGCAGCATGAGAGTCTGAAGCCGGTACTGGAGCCTACTTACGGCATCATTCTCTACCAGGAACAGGTGATGCAGATCGCCCAGGTGCTGGCGGGGTATACGCTCGGCGGCGCCGACATGCTGCGTCGTGCGATGGGTAAAAAGAAACCAGAAGAGATGGCGAAGCAGCGCTCAGTGTTTAAAGATGGCGCTGAGAGCATGGGCATCAACGGCGAACTGTCGATGAAAATCTTCGACCTGGTAGAGAAGTTCGCCGGCTACGGCTTCAACAAATCACACTCCGCAGCCTATGCGCTGGTCTCCTACCAGACGCTGTGGCTGAAAGCGCACTATCCGGCTGAGTTTATGGCTGCGGTGATGACCGCCGATATGGATAACACCGAGAAAGTGGTCGGGCTGGTGGATGAGTGCTGGCGCATGGGGCTGAAAGTATTGCCGCCTGATATCAATGCCGGCCTCTATCCGTTCCACGTCAACGATGAAGGTGAAATTGTCTACGGCATTGGCGCGATTAAAGGCGTCGGTGAAGGCCCGATCGAAGCGATTCTGGAAGCGCGTAATCAGGGCGGCTATTTTAAAGAGCTGTTCGATCTCTGCGCCCGTACCGATACGCGCAAAATCAATCGCCGGGTGATGGAAAAGCTCATCATGTCCGGCGCGTTTGACCGGCTCGGGCCCCATCGCGCGGCGCTGATGAGCGCCCTGGGCGATGCCCTGAAAGCCGCTGACCAGCATGCGAAAGCAGAAGCGATTGGGCAGGCGGATATGTTTGGCGTGCTGGCGGAAGAGCCGGAGCAGGTTGAGAAATCGTATGCGTCAATTACGCCGTGGCCAGAGCAGGTGCAGCTGGATGGCGAACGTGAAACGCTGGGGCTCTATCTCACCGGGCACCCGATTAATCAGTATCTGAAAGAGATCGAGCGCTACGTCGGCGGGATGCGGCTGAAAGATATGCATCCGACTGAACGTGGCAAGGTGACCATCGCTGCGGGGCTGGTGATTGCCGCCCGTGTCATGGTGACCAAGCGCGGCAACCGAATTGGTATCTGTACTCTGGACGATCGTTCCGGTCGTCTGGAGGTCATGCTATTTACCGATGCGTTAGATAAGTACCAGCAGCTGCTGGAGAAAGACCGTATCCTGATCGTCAGCGGACAGGTCAGCTTTGATGACTTCAGCGGCGGGCTTAAAATGACCGCCAGGGAAGTGATGGATATTGATGAAGCGCGGGAAAAATATGCGCGCGGACTTGCTATCTCGCTGACGGACAGGCAAATTGATGACCAGCTTTTAAACCGTCTCCGCCAGTCTCTGGAACCTCATCGTTCCGGGACCATTCCGGTACATCTCTATTATCAGAGAGCAGATGCGCGGGCGAAGCTGCGCTTTGGTGCAGCGTGGCGTATTTCGCCCAGCGATCGTTTACTCAACGATTTGCGGTCGTTAGTAGGATCGGAGCAGGTGGAACTGGAGTTTGACTAAAACAGGAACATTATGAGTCTTAATTACCTGGATTTTGAACAGCCGATCGCTGAACTCGAAGCGAAGATCGATTCGCTGAAATCGATTGGCCGTTCAGATGAGAAACACGATATTAATCTGGATGAAGAGATTCAGCGCCTTCGCGAGAAAAGCGTTGAACTGACCCGTAAAATCTTCTCCGATTTGGGTGCATGGCAGGTCGCGCAGCTGGCGCGTCATCCGCTGCGTCCTTATACGCTGGACTACGTGCGCAACGCGTTTGACGACTTTGACGAGCTGGCAGGCGATCGCGCCTATGCAGACGACAAAGCGATTGTCGGTGGTATCGCGCGTCTGGATGGTCGTCCGGTGATGATCATTGGTCATCAGAAAGGGCGTGAAACCAAAGAGAAAATTCGCCGTAATTTCGGTATGCCTGCACCAGAAGGCTATCGTAAAGCGCTGCGTCTGATGGAGATGGCAGAGCGTTTTAAGATGCCACTTATCACCTTTATCGACACACCGGGTGCTTATCCGGGCGTGGGCGCTGAAGAGCGCGGTCAGTCTGAAGCGATTGCCCGTAACCTGCGTGAGATGTCTGGTCTGAAAATTCCGGTGATCTGCACCGTGATTGGTGAGGGCGGCTCCGGTGGCGCACTCGCGATTGGCGTGGGTGACAAAGTGAACATGCTGCAGTACAGCACTTACTCGGTGATCTCACCGGAAGGCTGTGCGTCAATTCTGTGGAAAAGCGCAGACAAAGCGCCGCTGGCGGCAGAGGCGATGGGCATCACTGCTGAGCGTCTGCAGGAGCTGAAGCTGATTGATTCCATCGTTCCTGAACCGCTGGGTGGCGCACATCGTCGTCCGGTCGATATGGCCGCTTCTCTGAAGCAGCAGCTGCTGGCCGATCTGGCCGATCTCGACGGGCTGAGCACGGAAGAGCTGCTCGATCGCCGCTACCAGCGCCTGATGAACTACGGTTACGCGTAAGGTAAGCACTGCAGCAAAAAAGCGGACTCCGGTCCGCTTTTTTTATACCTGAATTTTCCTGCTGGCGGCGTACCGCTTGCGGTCACGCTGTCTGCCCATCGATTCCGGAACATTCTCCGGTCACTTTTCGCTATCCTTACTCTGTGCCACAAGACCACAGGAGGTGAGCATTGAACATTATTGCGATCATGGGACCGCACGGCGCGTTCTATAAAGATGAACCGATCCGCGAACTGGATGCCGCGCTGAAACTGCAGGGCTTCCACACCGTCTATCCCAGCAATGCCAGCGACCTGCTGAAGCTGATTGAGCACAACCCGCGCGTGTGCGGCGTCGTATTTGACTGGGACGAATACAGCATGGCGCTCTGCAGCGACATCAACCAGCTCAATGAATCACTGCCGCTCTACGCCTTTATCAACACCCATTCGCAGATGGATGTCAGCGTTAATGAAATGCGGATGGCGCTGCAGTTTTTTGAATATGCGCTGAGCACCGCGGATGACATCGCACTGCATATCCGTCAGTACACCGATGAGTACATCGATAAAATTTTACCCCCGCTGACCAAAGCGCTGTTTACGTATGTCAAAGAGGGCAAGTACACCTTCTGCACGCCAGGCCATATGGGCGGCACCGCTTTCCAGAAAAGCCCGGTCGGCAGTCTGTTTTATGACTTTTTCGGTGCCAACACGCTCAAAGCCGACGTCTCTATCTCTGTTACTGAACTGGGTTCGCTGCTCGACCATACCGGGCCGCACCTCGACGCCGAAGAGTATATCGCCCGCACCTTTGGGGCAGAGCAGAGCTATATGGTGACCAACGGCACCTCAACCTCAAATAAAATCGTCGGTATGTATGCCGCCCCGGCAGGCAGTACGGTGCTCATAGACCGCAACTGTCACAAATCGCTGACCCATCTGCTGATGATGAGCGATATCGTGCCTGTCTGGCTCAAGCCGACCCGTAATGCGCTGGGTATTCTGGGCGGCATTCCGCAGCGTGAATTTACCCGGGACAGTATTCAGAACAAAGTGGATAACACGCCGCGCGCAAGCTGGCCGGTCCATGCGGTGATCACCAATTCAACGTATGACGGACTGCTCTATAACACCGAATATATCAAGCAGACGCTGGACGTGCCTTCGATCCACTTTGATTCTGCCTGGGTGCCCTATACCAACTTCCACCCCATCTACAGCGGAAAAAGCGGGATGAGCGGTGAACGTATCCCGGGCAAAGTGATCTATGAAACGCAATCCACCCATAAGCTGCTGGCCGCGTTTTCACAGGCCTCGCTGATTCATATCAAAGGCGACTACGACCACGATACGTTCAACGAAGCTTATATGATGCACACCACGACCTCGCCGAGCTACGGCATTGTGTCATCCATCGAAACCGCTGCGGCGATGCTGCGCGGCAATCCGGGCAAGCGGTTAATCAACCGTTCGGTTGAGCGCGCGCTGCACTTCCGGCGCGAGATCCAGCGGCTGCGTGAAGAGTCAGACGGCTGGTTCTTTGATATCTGGCAGCCAGAGCAGGTGGATGAGGCAGAATGCTGGCCGATTCAGCCGGGGGAAGAGGCGTGGCACGGCTTTCAGCAGGCCGATCGCGATCATATGTATCTCGATCCCATTAAAGTCACGATCCTGACACCGGGTATGAGCGAACTGGGCGCGATGGCGGAAGAGGGGATCCCGGCGGCGCTGGTGGCGAAATTTCTCGATCAGCGCGGTGTGGTGGTAGAGAAAACCGGACCTTACAATCTTCTGTTTCTGTTCAGTATCGGGATCGACAAAACCCGCGCCATGAGCCTGCTGCGCGGCCTGACCGAATTTAAGCGCGCCTACGATCTCAATCTGCGCGTGAAAAATATGCTGCCCGATCTCTATGCGGAAGATCCCGATTTCTATCGCAATATGCGGATCCAGACGCTGGCGCAGGGGATCCACCAGCTGATCCTGCAGCACGATCTGCCGCGGCTGATGCTGAAGGCCTTTGATGTGCTGCCTGAAATGAAGATGACGCCGCATCAGGCATTCCAGCATCAGGTGAAAGGCGAGGTTGAAACCGTGGATATCCGCGAGCTGGTGGGGCGCATCTCCGCCAACATGATCCTGCCCTATCCGCCGGGCGTGCCGCTGGTGATGCCGGGTGAGATGATTACCGGGCAGAGCCGGGCCGTGCTCGACTTTCTGCTGATGCTCTGCACCATCGGGCGGCACTACCCTGGTTTTGAAACGGATATTCACGGTGCCACGCTGACAGAGGATGGGCGTTATCTGGTACGGGTGCTGCGTGACGTATCGCAGCCATAACTTCGGATAAATGCCTCTGTTCACACTGGCGTCCGGCACGTAGGCTTGGCGGCTCAGAAATTTTTCCGGAGCCGCTATGCTGCAGATTAAACAGATTCATCACATTGCGATTATTGCCACTGACTACCCGCGCAGCAAAGCGTTCTACTGCGATGTGCTGGGCTTTTCCCTGCTGGGTGAATACTACCGCGCTGAACGCGATTCGTGGAAAGGCGATCTCAGCCTGCACGGTGTTTATACCATCGAGCTATTCTCATTTCCCTCACCGCCGCCGCGCGTGACCGCACCTGAAGCCTGCGGCCTGCGCCACCTGGCATTTTGCGTAGAGGATGTCGCGCAGTCCGTTGCGGCACTGGCAGAGAAAGGCGTGACCTGCGAACCCGTGCGTATCGATGCGCTGACCGGTAAAGCCTGCACCTTTTTTACTGACCCGGATGGTTTGCCGCTGGAGCTCTACCAGGCGTAAAATAGCCGCCGCAGGATGCCGCAATCAGGCGGCATCATCAGATGGAACGGCACTATGTCTTTTTTCCACCTTGCTGCGCTGCTGAATCCGGCTGGCCGCTATGTGGTGGCATTCAGCGGCGGGCTGGATTCCACCGTACTGCTGCATCAGCTGGTCTGCTGGCAGCAGCAGCATCCGCAGCTGAGCGTGCGGGCGCTGCACGTGCATCACGGACTGAGTCCGCACGCCGACCGGTGGGCCGCACACTGCCAGCAGCAGTGTCAGTGCTGGGATATAAGCTGTGATGTGTTACCGGTGACGGTCGATGCCCGGGCGGGCGGCGTGGAAGCGTCAGCGCGCAGAGAGCGCTATCAGGCGCTGTTCGCCCGGCTGCTGCCGGGTGAACAGCTGCTTACCGCGCAGCATCTGGACGATCAGTGCGAAACGCTGCTGCTGGCGCTCAAGCGCGGCAGCGGCCCGGCCGGGCTGGCGGCGATGCCACCGCGGCGTACCGCGGGAGAGTATGAACATCTGCGTCCGCTGCTCAGCCTCAGCCGTGAGCAGCTGGAGCAGTGGGCGACTGCGCACCAGCTCAGCTGGATCGAGGATGAGAGTAATCACGACAGCCGCTACGACCGTAACTTTTTGCGTCAGCAGATTCTGCCACTGCTGCATCAGCGCTGGCCGCACTTCAGCGCTGCCAGCGCCCGCAGCGCCGCGCTCTGTGCAGAGCAGGAGCAGCTGCTGGATGAGCTGCTGCAGCAGGAGCTGAGCCAGCTGATCACCCCACAGGGTGCACTGCATTTTCCGCCGCTGCAGACCATGAGCGACGCGCGGCGTAATGCGCTGCTGCGGCGCTGGATCGCCGGGCAGGGCGGGGCGATGCCATCGCGTGCGGCGCTGCAGCGTATGTATACCGAGGTTATTGCGAGCCGGGCTGATGCACAGCCGGCGCTGCAGCTGGGACATTTTACGCTGCGCCGTTATCGCGACGCGCTTTACTGGTTACCGCCACAGCCGTCGCTGCGCGATCAGACGTGCTGCTGGCCGCAGCTGACCCGACCGCTGTTGCTGCCTGCCGGACTGGGTCAGCTGCGGGCTGACTTCTCACGCGCGGAGCTGCGCCTGCCCGCGGCGGATGAAACGGTCTACGTTCGCTTTCAGGCGCGTGGCTACTATCATCTGCTGGGACGGGCGGGCGGGCGCGAAATGAAAAAACTGTGGCAGGAGCTGGCGATCCCGCCCTGGCAGCGGGAACGTATTCCATTGATCTACTATGACCATACGCTGATTAGTGCGCCGGGTCTGTTTGTTACCCATGAAGGCGCTGCCTGCAGCGATCGGGGCTGGCAGGCGATCTGGCATCAGCCTGACGGGGAGAAGGTATCATGAGGCACTGGCTGACGGCTGTGCTATGTTTTGTCGCGCTGCCACTCTGGGCTAAAGGGGATGCGGCCGCGGGTGCGGAGAAAGTGGCCCGCTGTATGGCGTGTCACGGCGCAGAGGGTAAAAGCGCGGTGCCGCTCTATCCTCATCTGGCCGGGCAGCAGGCGCCATATCTGGCGCATGCGCTGCGCGCTTATCAAAAAGGTGAGCGCAGCGGCGGTCAGGCAGAAGTGATGAAAGCGTTTGTGGCGGGACTGAGCGATAACGATATTGAGGATATAGCGGCTTACTACAGCGGTCTTAAGCCGTAAGAAGCGCGGGCGGAGAGGGTCCGCCCGCCACGAGACTACTCGTCTTCGCTGACTACCACGGTACCGAGTTCAGGATGGCTGAAGCTGGCAATGTGATCGAGGCGCAGCTCGCGGGTTTCACCAGAGAGGTCAACCGCAAGATACTCAACGTTTTTGCGCGAGACCATATCCCGCGCTTTCGCCTTCAGCTGGTCGCCATTTTTCAGCTGCAGTGACAGCATCCAGTGTCGGGTACAGGCGAGTTCCAGGTTGTCGTAGTCATCGCAGTTGATGGGTTTATAAGCTTCATTTGTCAACATAGTCGCTCACCAATAAGTTTGCAGCAGCATAGGCTGCCTGATCCCTGACAGAAGAGTTTAGCGCGGAATTAGCGGCAATATCATTGAGTGCCTTCAGCGCGCACATCAGCGCATCGGGCACATATCCCAGCTCACCGCTGCCGATTTCAGCATATTTCTGGCGAACTAACTCACAATACGTTTGCACATGCACCTCCTCAGCAGAGCATAAATACCCTGGTTGCCTGGCGACTATAACACAGGGGTTTCCAGGAAATCAGCCGGGGTAAGCGGGGAAACACATAAAGAAAAGCGGCAGAACAGCGGCCGGCACGGCCTGCCGGACTCTGGCTGGCGCACAAAAGGTTAAGTTGATGAACAGGAAAATTCAGTACAGAACGTCACCTGCACCGGCAGGTGGCAGATGATTATGCTGTCACGAACGGTTGAGATCCCGGAGAGTGAAATAGAGCTGACGGCTATCCGCGCCCAGGGGGCGGGGGGACAACACGTAAATAAAACCTCGACGGCCATTCATCTGCGGTTTGATGTCCGTGCCTCATCGCTGCCGGAGTTTTATAAAACCCGGCTGCTTGCTGCCAGTCATCATCTGATCACGGCAGAAGGCGTGGTCATTATTAAAGCGCAGGAGTATCGCAGTCAGGAGATGAATCGTGAGGCCGCGCTGCAGCGTCTGATCAATCTGATCCGCGAGTTAACCACAGTGGAAAAAGCGCGCCGCGCGACGCGGCCCACGCGCGCGTCAAAAGAGCGGCGGCTGGAGGGGAAATCACGGCGCAGCAGCGTAAAAGCGATGCGCGGCAAAGTGCGATAAAAAACGCCTCCCGCAGGAGGCGTTTGCCTTTACTTATTCAGTGCGCTTGCCAGGAAGCTGACGATCTCATGCTGTTTGATCATCTGCTTCTCGCTTGCGGAGCGGGACTTGTACTCAACCTCTTCGTTGTCCAGATTGCGATCGCCAATCACGATGGTGTGCGGCACGCCAATCAGCTCCATATCAGCAAACATAACGCCCGGACGCTCTTTACGATCGTCGAGGATAACGTCAATGCCCCGGGCGCGCAGTTCGCTGTAAAGCGATTCTGCCAGCTGCTGGACCCGGAAAGATTTATGCATATTCATTGGCAGAATAGCGACTTCAAACGGCGCCAGGGCAGCAGGCCAGATAATGCCGCGCTCATCGTGGTTCTGCTCAATCGCCGCAGCCACCACGCGGGTAATACCGATACCGTAGCAACCCATGGTCATGATCTGGTTGCGACCATCTTCACCCTGAACGGCTGCTTTCATTGCATCAGAATATTTGGTGCCAAGCTGGAAAATGTGACCCACCTCGATACCCCGTTTGATCTGCAGCACGCCTTTACCATCCGGACTCGGATCGCCCTCGACCACATTGCGAATATCCTCAACCCGCGCTTCGGGCAGATCGCGGCCCCAGTTGATGCCGGCAAAGTGCTGGCCATCAATGTTAGCACCGGCTGAGAAGTCGCTCATTTTGGCCACGGTACGGTCCGCAATCACCGGAATAGTCAGGCCGACCGGTCCGATAGAGCCAAAGCCTGCGCCTGTTACGGCACGGATCGCGTCTTCATTGCCCATTTCCAGCGGCGAAGCAACGATATCAAGGTGTTCAGCTTTGATCTCATTCAGCTCGTGATCGCCACGCACCAGCAGGGCGACCAGCTGATGACCGCTCTCTTCACTCGCTTTCACAATCAGCGTCTTAACGGTTTTCTCAACCGGGATCTGATGCTGCTCAACCAGTTCAGCGATGGTTTTAGCATGCGGCGTGGCAAACTGCGTCATCGGCTGTGTCGCCGCCGGACGCTCGCCAGCCGGCGCCAGCGCTTCAGCTTTTTCAATATTCGCAGCGTAGTCTGACTCGCTGGAGAAGATGACATCATCCTCGCCGCTCTGCGCCAGTACCTGGAATTCATGTGAGCCGCTGCCGCCGATAGATCCGGTATCCGCCTGCACTGCGCGGAAGTCGAGACCCATGCGGGTAAAGCTCTGACTGTAGGCGCGGTACATCGCATCGTAGGTTTCCTGCAGTGACGCCTGCGAGGTATGGAAGGAGTATGCGTCTTTCATGATGAATTCCCGCGAACGCATCACGCCAAACCGCGGGCGCACTTCATCACGGAACTTGGTCTGAATCTGATACAGATTCAGCGGCAGCTGCTTATAAGAACTTAGCTCGTTGCGGATCAGATCGGTAATCACCTCTTCGTGCGTCGGACCCAGCACAAACGGACGTTCGTGACGATCTTTAATGCGCAGCAGCTCCGGGCCATACTGCTCCCAGCGACCGCTCTCTTCCCACAGGTCGGCCGGCTGAACGACCGGCATAGAGATTTCTACTGCGCCGGCGTTGTTCATCTCTTCACGCACGATGTTTTCAACTTTTCGCAGCACGCGAACCCCGGTCGGCAGCCAGGTATAGAGTCCGGAAGCCAGTTTACGGATCATCCCGGCACGCAGCATCAGCTGATGGCTGATCACTTCTGCATCGGAAGGCGTCTCCTTAAGGGTGGAGAGCAGATATTGAGTAGTACGCATTAATTATGATTCCAGTTATATGGAAGAAGAAGAGCAGATCGTTGCTGGCCGTTAGTGTACCAGCGAGAAACAGCGCTCAAAAGCCTGTTTTAGCGTGGATCCACGGCAATGACCTCAGTACCCGCTTCATCAATGCGCCAGCGCACGTTGAAATCGAGTAGCCAGGCGGCATATTCACGATCCAGCGATTCACCTTTGCGATAGGCGGGACGCGGATCCTGAGCCAGAACCTCTGTGATAAAACGCTGCAGCTGAGGCATATGCGCCTGCTGCTGAATCTGCTGCTGCGCCACTGCTGAAAAACGCACCGGCATGGTTGCTTCAGGTGCAGCCTGAGCATAACCGGCGCGCGCGTCGGGCAGCGCCTCGGCAAACGGCAGGTAGGGCTTGATATCAATGACCGGCGTGCCATCTACCAGATCAAGGCTGCCGAGCTGCAGAATAACCTGCGACTTCTCACAGCGAATTCCTTTCAGCTCGACCAGTGACATACCCACCGGGTTAGGGCGAAATGTTGATCGCGTTGCAAACACGCCCATACGCGCGTTACCGCCGAGGCGTGGCGGACGGACAGTGGGGCGCCAGCCACCCGCCATCGTCTGATGAAACATAAACAGGATCCAGATATGGCTGAACGCTTCAAGACCGCGTACGGCTTCCGGCTGGTTATACGGGGCCTGCAGATGCAGTTCGCCGCCGCCATCCTGAACCAGACCTGGCTGGCGCGGCACGGCAAACTTCTCTTTCCACGGAGAGCGGATCACGCCAATCTGCGTAACGGCAAACTCACTCATTGACCGGAAACTTTCAGCGCTGAGCCCTGGCAGATCGCCTGGCGGTAGCAGCCTGGTGTACTGGTCACAATTTCACACTTGTGCAGCAGCACGGCGTTGGCTTTCATGCCTGCCGCTTTAATTTGCAGACGTTTGCGTGCGGTATTGATGTTGGGGGGCGAATCCTGCGTGCTGCTCTGGCAATCTTCGCCAGACACTTCACCCAGATCGCGGAAAGGATTGCTGACCAGATCGGTTGCGTCGGTATAGATTTTCACCGGGGCCGGGCGTGGGGCCGGCTTGCGCTGCGGCTGAGCGGATGACTGCTGCGGACGGACCGGAGCACTGCTTATCGGGTGATATTCACGAACGCACCCGGTCAGCATCAACGCCAACAGGCAGAGCGGTAAAAAACGCATGGCAACATCCTCCTGTAATAAAAGTGGCGTTATTGAAACAAGGACGCCCGCAAATAACAAGTCAGCAGCCACATGCAGAAATAGAAAGGGCGGCCAGCGCCGCCCTCAGGGGAAGAAATACGCTGGCTTACCAGCCTTTAACCGCACCGCCGTTAAAGATTTTGTTTGCGGACTCAGCGACTTCGTCTGACTGGTACGCTTCAACAAACTTTTTCACGTTCTCTGCGTCTTTGTTATCTTCACGGCTTACCAGCAGGTTAACGTATGGAGAATCTTTATCTTCAACAAAGATGCCATCTTTCGCCGGGGTCAGACCAATCTGGCTGGCATACGTTGTGTTGATAACCGCCAGCGCAATCTGCTGATCGTCAAGTGAGCGCGGCAGCTGTGGCGCTTCCAGCTCAACAATTTTCAGGTTCTTCGGGTTTTCAACAATATCCAGTGAGGTTGGCAGCAGACCCACACCCTCTTTCAGCTTAATCAGGCCCGCTTTCTGCAGCAGCAGCAGAGAGCGGCCCAGGTTGGTCGGATCGTTAGGGATGGCGATCTGCGCACCATCCTGCAGTTCGGTCAGCGATTTGATCTTTTTAGAGTAGCCGGCAATCGGGTAAACAAAGGTGTTGCCAACCGGTACCAGTTTATAGCCACGATCTTTAATCTGCTGATCCAGATAGGGCTTATGCTGGAAAGCGTTAACGTCAATGTCCCCTTTGCTCAGGGCTTCATTGGGTAAAACGTAATCATTGAACGTTACCAGCTCGACATCGAGATTATATTTATCTTTAGCCACTTTAACGGCAGTCTCAGCAACCTGCTGTTCAGCACCGACAATCACGCCCACCTTGATATGGTTGGGATCCTTCGCCTGCTGATCGCATCCGGCCAGAGCAATAGCACCAATCAGAGCACCTGCTGCGGCAATCTTTTTAAATGTGAAAGACATATCCTTTCCTTAATAGAGAAGTATTGATGTTATTGGCTTATTTATGCGACACCGCGCGAACAATGCGATCGCCGCAGAACTGAATGAGATATACCAGCACGACCAGCAGCACCAGTACAGTATTCATTACGGTAGCGTTATACCCGATATAACCATACTGATAGCCAATCTGACCCAGACCACCCGCACCCACGGCACCACCCATAGCAGAATAGCCAACCAGCGTAATGAGCGTGATGGTGGCTGCATTAACCAGGCCCGGCATCGCTTCCGGCAGCAATACCTTACGGACAATCTGCAGCGGCGTGGCGCCCATTGCGCGGGACGCTTCGATCAGGCCAGTCGGCAGCTCCAGCAGGGTGTTTTCAACCATACGGGCAATAAACGGCGCGGCGCCAACGGTCAGCGGGACAATGGCTGCCTGCAGTCCGATAGAGGTGCCGACGATCGCGCGGGTAAACGGTATCATCCATACCAGTAATATAATGAACGGGATTGACCGGAAGATATTGACGATAGCAGAGAGTACGCGGTAAAGCGCACTGTTCGCCAGAATCTGGCCGGGCCGCGTAACATACAGCAGTACACCGACCGGCAAGCCAATAACAAAACCGAAGAAGCCAGAGACAAAGGTCATCATCAGCGTTTCCCATACGCCGCGCGTCAGTAACCACAGCATCGCTTCAGACATAACCTAATACCTCTACTTTCACATGATGTTCTTTCAGCCAGCTTATTGCGGCCTGCGTATCTGTTTCACTGCCATCCATTTCTGCCAGCATGATGCCGAACTTGACTCCGCCTGCGTAATCCATCTGCGCGCTGATAATGTTGTTATTTACATTAAAGCGACGCGCGGCTTCCGACAGCAGCGGTGCATCAACAGATTTACCGGTAAATTCCAGGCGCAGCAGCGGCACAGTTTGCGTGGCAGGCTGCGCACGCATGCGCGCCTGATAATCTTCCGGAATATCCAGATGCAGCGTCGACTGAATAAATTGTTGTGCCAGCGGCGTTTTCGGATGAGAAAAGACTTCGCTGACGCTGTCTTTTTCAATCAGTTCACCATTACTGATCACGGCAACCTGATCGCAGATGCGCTTAACTACATCCATCTCATGGGTGATAAGCAGAATAGTAATGCCGAGACGGCGGTTAATGTCTTTCAGCAGCTCCAGTATCGAACGGGTGGTAGCCGGATCGAGCGCGCTGGTGGCTTCGTCGCACAGCAGCACTTTGGGGTTACTGGCCAGCGCACGCGCAATAGCCACGCGCTGCTTTTGCCCGCCAGAGAGGTTAGCCGGCCAGCTGTCATGCTTATCATTCAGACCAACCAGTTCCAGCAGCTCGCTGACGCGTGCTTTAATCTGCTCGCGTGACAGGTTACCCAGTTCCAGCGGCAGCGCCACATTGCCTGCCACCGTACGTGAGTTCATCAGATTGAAGTGCTGAAAAATCATGCCGATCTGACGGCGTGCCAGCGTCAGCTGACCGGAGGAGAGTGCAGTGAGGTCCTGACCATCAACCAGCACGCGACCGGAAGTAGGGCGCTCAAGCAGATTAACGCAGCGAATCAGCGTACTCTTGCCTGCGCCTGATGAACCAATGACGCCATAAATCTGTCCCGCCGGCACATGCAGGCTGACGCCGGAAAGCGCCTGTATTGTGCGTGAACCCTGCTGGAACACTTTGGTGATATTTTCGAGTTTAATCATTAGTTAATTATTATCGTCTGACGTTGTCCGTGGTGTATCAATATTCGATCAGCAAAGCTGGACGAAAGCTGAATGGATGGTAAGGCATCCAGACGTCTAAATCAATCGACGTAATGCAATCTGCCATTCTCTCGCTATGCCCAATCATGCAATACTTAGCACTATTAATTGCAGCAGGAGTATTTACGTGGCGAACCCAGTTCCGGCTATTTTTCTCGATCGTGATGGCACCTTGAATGTTGATCACGGTTATGTTCATGAGATCGACAATTTTCAGTTTATAGAAGGCACCATTGAAGCGCTGCAGGCGCTGAAAAAGATGGGCTATGCGCTGGTGCTGGTGACCAACCAGTCGGGTATTGCCCGCGGGATGTATACGGAAGATACCTTTATGCAGCTGACCGAATGGATGGACTGGTCGCTGGCCGATCGCGATATCGATCTGGATGGTATCTACTATTGTCCTCATCTGCCGGATGCCGCCGTGCCTGCTTATCGTCAGAACTGTGACTGTCGCAAACCTCAGCCCGGCATGCTGCTCTCTGCACAGCAGGAACTGAACATCGATATGGCCGCTTCTTATATGGTAGGTGACAAGCTGGAAGATATGCTGGCAGGGCAGGCCGCTGGCGTGGGCACCCGCGTGCTGGTGCGCAGCGGCCAGGCGGTGACAGCTGAAGGTGAGGCAGCAGCAGATTGGGTATTAAATAGCCTGGCAGAGCTGCCGGCGCGCATTAAACAGGCATAAATAACCGGTTTTGCACAAACATTAGCCGGGTGATAAAAAAGTTGAAATTAGTGCTTGTCACCCGGCGAGAACTCCCTATAATGCGCCACCACTGAGACGGCAAAGCGGCAACGCAGACGGGCTCAGCAGGGCGTGAAGTGATTCACCCCGCCGGAGAAAAACGCTGAAAAAAGTGGTTGACTCCGAAGGAGGAAAGCGTAATATACGCCACCTCGCGACAGACGCTTAAGGCGCTGGGCGCACCGCTCTTTAACAATTTATCAGACAATCTGTGTGGGCACTCGCAGGATTGATATCACAAGCCTACGGGC